>OGGF01000001.1_pt1 | contig 518183 bp, 487 predicted proteins | sample 1571211 | NCBI WGS metagenome assembly OGGF01 (sample SAMEA2582020, study PRJEB24529) | metagenome | biome: Human gut stool | place: China | collected 2011 | reverse complement strand
TGCAGGATGACAGTGAAGTAATTGCTGTTATTGCAGCAGCTGTAGCTGCTCTTGGCCATTCTGCAGAAGATATCGCTTATGTACGTCGTCTGCCCGAAGCTGGCTGGACACAGAATGCTCGTATTGAAGCAATCAGCGTACGTAAAGAATGCTTCTAAAACAAAGTTGGGTTTTAGCAACACTTAAGTTTAATATATTTTAAACAATTTTGAAGGAGGGTATTCCCTGTGAAAAAATATACCATTACCGTTAACGGCACTGCATATGAAGTAGAAGTTGAAGAAATGGGCGGCGTTGCTGCTCCTAAAGCTGCAGCACCTAAAGCAGCTCCTGCTGCTGCACCGGCCGCAGCACCTAAAGCAGCTCCTGCTGCTGCACCGGCTCCGGCTGCAAAACCTGTTGCTGCTGGCGCAGCTACTATCAGTGCTCCTATGCCTGGTAAAGTTCTCGAAGTTAAAGTTAAAGCTGGCGACGCAGTTAAAGCTGGCGACGTATTGATGATTCTTGAAGCAATGAAAATGCAAAACGAGATCATGGCTCCGGCTGACGGCACCATTTCTGACGTTCGCATTTCCGCAGGTCAAACTGTTGGTACCGGCGACGTTATGATCGTAATGTAATACAAACAAGCTGAGAGACCTTGAAAAGGTCTCTCAACTAAAAAATTTGTAGGAGGAAATTATGGAAGCATTTGTAGTTGCTTTACAATCCGTATGGAATGACAGCGGTTTCTCCGCTTTCACCATGGGCCATGCCATCATGATGTTGGTAGGTATTATTCTTTTATATTTGGCTATTGGTAAAGGTTTTGAACCTTTGCTGTTGTCTCCGATCGCATTCGGCTGTTTGCTGGCAAACGTGCCTAAAACAGGTTTTGAGGACCAACCTGGTGTTATGCAGGTAATTCTTTATGGTATTAATCATGAAATTTTCCCGCCTTTGATTTTCTTAGGCGTAGGTGCAATGACAGACTTTGGTCCGTTGATTGCAAACCCGAAAACTTTGCTTTTGGGTGCTGCAGCTCAGGCAGGTGTATTTGTTTCCCTGCTGGGCGCTATGATGCTCGGATTTACCGTGCAAGAAGCGTCCGCTATCGGTATTATCGGTGGTGCTGATGGCCCGACTGCTATTTACCTGGCTGCAAAAATGGCTCCTAACCTGTTAGGTGCTATCGCAGTAGCTGCATATTCTTATATGTCGTTGGTTCCTTTGATCCAACCGCCTATTATGAAACTTTGCACGACTGAAGCTGACCGTAAAATCGTTATGGAACAACTGCGTCCGGTTTCTCATTTTGAAAGAATCGTATTCCCGGTTGTTACTACTATCGTTATCAGCTTGTTGCTTCCACCGGTATGCTCTTTGATTGGTATGCTGATGTTGGGTAACCTGTTTAAAGAAGCTGGCTGCTTGGATCGTCTTTCCGATACTGCACAAAATGCTTTGATGAACATTGTAACGATCATGCTGGCAACTGGTACTGGTTTGACTATGAAAGCAGAATCTTTCCTGAACTATCAAACCATTTTAATCATTTGCCTTGGTCTCGTTGCTTTCGCAGCTGGTACTTTTGCCGGTGTTGTATTTGGCAAGCTCATGTGTATGATTGACGGTGGTAAAACCAATCCTCTTATCGGTTCCGCTGGTGTATCCGCAGTTCCGATGGCAGCACGTGTGTCCCAAATCGTTGGTCAAAAAGCCAACCCTGCTAACTTCCTGCTCATGCATGCTATGGGCCCGAATGTAGCTGGCGTTATCGGCACCGCAGTAGCTGCAGGCGCAATGCTTGCAATGATTGGACCTGTTAAATAATTTATACTATAAACAGCAATAGGTGCACTTTATCGTGCACCTATTTTTTATGGGAAAAGGAAAAAATAAAGCAAATCATTATGCTGTAGTAAAGAGAAGTACAAGCTTTCTTTATAGTTTCAAGTAATAATGCAGTCCTGAAGCTGGTTAACCAAGATAAAAACATTAATTTTTCTTTTGGCTATTTCGAATAATGTTTTTTTGAGTGGACAAAGAATCTTAAATGTTGTAAAAATAGTATTATTGTATTATATTAATATACCTTAATGTCAAAAAAGCTGTAAATTAAATAAAACTTACACTTTTAAATTTGAGTGCATAGTGGTATAATGAAGCATAAGGTGTTGCAAGAAAATTCATAGAAAGCAATGCTAAGGATCTTTTACAAAATTCTCTTTATTTTGATATACGCGCCCCGAACGCGCTGTATATAAAATTAATTTAAAAGGAGGAATTATAATGTCCCCAGCAGTAAAATGTCTCATTCTTCTGGCTGTTGTTGCACTGTTTTTTGTAACCGAACTCATTCCGCTTGCAGTAACGGCTATGGGCGGCGCTATCGCGTGCGGCCTGTTAGGTTTCATCCCTGCTAAACAAGTATTTTCGGGTCTCTCTAATTCGACCGTAGTACTTTTCGCAGGTATGTTCGTAGTAGGTGCAGCCATGTTCTACACAGGACTTGCACAAAAAATCGGTAATACCGTAGTTCGTTTCTGCGGTACCGGTGAAAACAGCTTAATGTTTGGCTTAATGTTTGTAGGTGCTGCTTTGTCTTCCGTATTATCCAACACTGGTACTGCAGCTTGTCTGCTGCCGGTTGCCTTGGGTATCTGCTCTGCAGCTAAAATCCCTGCTTCCCGTCAATTGATGCCTTTGGCATTTGCCTGCGGACTCGGCGGCATCATTACTATGGTTGGTACCCCTCCGAATATCATCGCTAACGGCGCTTTGGAAGCAGCTGGTATTGCTGACAAATTTGGTTTCTTCGAATTTGCCTGGATTGGTATTCCTGTAACTGTAGCTGGCATCATCTATATGATGTTCTTAGGTAAATACCTGCTTCCGAAAGCTGAATTAGATGCTGATCAGGAAATCGAACAAGAAGTTGAAGCTAACGAGACTTCTGCTTCTAAACAAATCGTTTCCGGCGTTATTTTGTTACTCGTAGTTTTGACTATGGCTATCGGCATCAAGGGCGTTACTTTAGAAATGGCTGCTATTATCGGCGCAATCGTTTGCGTATTGACTGGTTGCTTGACTGAAAAACAAGCTTATGCTTCTATTGACTGGGTAACCATCTTCCTGTTCGCAGGTATGATGCCTGTATCCACTGCAATGGACAAAACCGGCGCTGGTAAATTGATCGCTGAATGGACTGTAGGTCTGATGGGCGGTACTCCGTCTCCGTTAGTCGTTACTGCAGTATTGTTTATCCTTTCTTGCGGTTTAACACAATTTATGTCCAACACTGCATCTGCAGCTCTGCTGTGCCCGATTGGTGTTGCTATTTCTAAACAGCTTGGCGCTGATCCGAAAGCTGTATTGATGGCTATTGCAGTTGCAGCATCCTGTGCATTCGCGTCTCCGGTAGGTACTCCTCCGAACACTTTGGTTCTTGGCCCTGGCGGATACAAATTTATGGACTATGTTAAAGCAGGTACCGGTCTTGTTATCGTATCCTTTATCGTATCTCTGGTTGTAATTCCTATCGTATGGCCTTTCTTCCCCGGCAAATAATTTGTTAGGAAGATAGACGAAAGTATTATTCTAAGAGCAATAAATTAAACAGACGTGATAACTATCACGTCTGTTTTTTTATGTTTTAGCTATGAATAAAAAATTGTCAAAAAGTATCAAAATAGTATAAATATGCATAATGAAGACAGTTAACAGTTTTTGAACTTTTTTGTTATACGAAAATTGTGAAAAAATCTTGAAAAAAATTGGCTTATCTGTTACACTTGTTACTGTAAGCTATTAATTAAATTTTGTTAACAATTTTGTAACTAAAGATAAGTTTTTTAATAATATGCAAAAAATAGCAAATTTAATCATTTTAGCTTACATATATAATAGGAAGTAATTTGTTACTTCCTTAAAACATTTTTAACTTTTTGAAGGAGGATTCTCATGTCTCAAGCAGTAAAATGTCTTATTATGTTAGCTGTTATTGCTCTGTTATTTGTAACCGAACTCATCCCACTTGCAGTAACGGCTATGGGCGGCGCTATCGCGTGCGGCCTGTTAGGTTTTATTCCTGCTAAACAGGTATTTTCCGGCCTCTCTAATTCTACCGTAGTACTTTTTGCAGGTATGTTCGTTGTTGGCGCTTCTATGTTTTATACTGGGCTTGCTCAAAAAATTGGCTCGTCCATTGTTAAAATTTCCGGTACTGGTGAAAACAGCTTAATGTTTGGCATCATGCTTGTTGGTGCTGCATTGTCTGCTGTATTATCCAATACTGGTACTGCAGCCTGTCTGTTACCGGTTGTACTTGGCATTTGTTCTGCAGCAAAGATCCCCGCTTCCCGTCAATTGATGCCTTTGGCATTTGCCTGCGGTCTCGGCGGTATCATCACTATGGTTGGTACTCCTCCGAATATTATCGCTAATGGTGCTTTACAGGCAGCCGGCATGAAAGAGCAATTTGGTTTCTTTGAATATGCGTGGATCGGTATTCCCGTAACTGTAGCTGGTATGCTCTATATGATGTTCTTAGGCAAATATTTGCTCCCAAATAAACAAATTGATGCTGACCAGGAAATTGAACAGGAAGTTGAAGCTAATGAAACTTCTGCTTCTAAACAAATCGTATCTTCAGTTATTCTGTTATGCGTAGTTTTGACTATGGCTATTGGCATTCCCGGCGTATCTTTGGAAATGGCGGCAATCCTTGGTGCTATCGTTGCTGTTTTGACTGGCTGCCTGACTGAAAAACAGGCTTATGCTTCTATTGACTGGGTAACCATCTTCCTGTTTGCAGGCATGATGCCTGTATCTACTGCAATGGACAAAACCGGAGCGGGCAAAATGATTGCTGAATGGACTGTAAGCCTGATGGGTGGTTCTCCGTCTCCGTTAGTTGTTACTGCAATTCTGTTCATTCTTTCTTGCGGTTTGACACAATTTATGTCCAATACTGCATCTGCAGCTCTGCTGTGTCCTATTGGCATTGCGATTTCTCAACAACTTGGCGCTGATCCGAAAGCTGTATTGATGGCTATCGCAGTAGCAGCATCCTGTGCATTTGCATCTCCGGTCGGTACTCCTCCAAACACTTTGGTTCTTGGACCTGGCGGATATAAATTTATGGACTATGTTAAAGCAGGTACCGGTCTGGTTATAGTCTGCTTCGTAGTATCTCTGATTGTAATTCCTATCGTATGGCCTTTCTTCCCCGGTAATTAAATTTACTTCGGAAAAACAGTAAATTTTATAAAATAAATTATGTAAAAACAGGCGTGTATATCACGCCTGTTTTTTAATACTTGTTTTTGTGAATTTTTTTAGAGGAACGGCTTTAGAGTGTATCCTTTATAGCAAAAATTTGTTATAATAAGAAATGGTCTAAAGGTGTGTTCAGTCCTTGGATAATAGAGAATGAAGGGATTGTTTTGTTTGAACGAAATATATAGAGAAGAATCTCAAGTCAGTGATCGCAGAATGCAGATATCATATGGCGGTTTGACCGTTATAGTTTTATTATGGATTTATGAAGGGTATCGTTATGTCAATACAGGATATTTTAGCCCTTTAGGTTGGGGCTTTAATATTTTATTTCTGCTGATGTGGATATGGCGTGTTGTTTTTAAGTATACATATATTCTACGTGATGGCGAGATGGAAGTCATAAGCCATGGCGTGGGAATTAGACGCAGTTTTAAAGTGGATTTGACTAAAACTGAAAGTTATACCAATAAATATATCAAAAGTTTTTTTAAGAAAACTAAAATCCGTCATTATATTCACAGGTATTCTTCAGTAGATCCTAATGAACAGCGTTTGTTAGTGTTTACTGAAGGTAAAGATAATAAAAGGCTGGCTGGTATTATTTTTAAATGCAGCGAAAAATTTTTGCGCGAACTGCGCAAACAGATGCCTGATAAATTTTTAAACTTAAATTGAGTTATTGAGAAAGGATGAAAACAATGGAAGCATTGGTAAATGTAGATAGTTCTTTGATTTGTGCTCGTATCATTCAAGTTTTCGTTGGCGCTTTTTTTTATATTTTTATGATTGCTAAGGCAGTTGGATCAGAAAATAAGGCAAAATGGTTCAAAAGACGTATGAAATACACTTTTTTCAATAAAAGAGGTATTTTTGGCGAATATATTAACTTTGGCTATCCTATTACATGGCAGGGTGTAGGTATTTTTGTCGCTATTTACGGCGTTATTTTTGGATTTGGTTATTGGTATGTTTTCATACACGCCTATAATTAAGGAGAGTATTTATGGCAGAAATGAGAGCTGAATTAGTAGGATTATTGATTGAGAAGCATGGCGAAAGAGCGAAAATAAAGCTTGATAAAGATAAAAGTAAAGGGGAAAAAATACCTAAATATTTAGAAGCCTGGTGTCCTATCAATGCCAAAGTTGGCGATGTAGTCGGTGTTGAATATCAGGAAATGAATAAACGTAAGATGCAGATGATATTGTATGGCTTTCCTGTATTGTCAGTGATTGCCGGTGCTGTTTTTGGAAACAGTATCGCTGTATTTTTCGATATTGATAAGACAATGCCTGTGATGCTGGGTGTAGTTATCTGGCTGTTGGTTTCTGTTAATTATGCGCGTATTTTTAAACGTGATGCAGTACGTGAAGGTGTACAGCCTGTTGTTATAGAAATAGAAGCACCTGACCCAATAGTTTTTGATGATACTGAAGATGAAAATGAAAAAAAATAGGAGATGAGCTGATGCTGGTAAGGTTAGCGTCCGGATCTCCGCGCCGTTTAGAATTATTGCGTCAGATTGGGTTAGATGTTGATGTATATACCAGCGCCTTTGATGAGGTTAGTGGAGATAACGCTGAAAAAGTGGTAGCAGTAAATGCTTTAGGTAAAGGGCAGGTAGTTGTTGAACAAGTTGGCAGCGAAATACCTGTGATTGCTGCTGATACGATGGTTGTTTTGGAAAATGAAATACTTGGCAAACCATTTGACAGCAATGATGCAGCCGTGATGCTGCGGAAATTGTCTGGCAGAGTGCACCGGGTTTTGACAGGTGTTGCTGTTTTTTATAAGACTCAGAATTTAGTAGAAATAGTAGAGACTAAAGTATGGTTTAGAAGCTTATCAGAAATTGAGATTAATGCTTATGTTGCGACCGGCGAACCTTTTGATAAGGCTGGAGCCTATGGAATTCAGGGACGTGGTGCAGTTTTAGTTGAGAAAATAGAGGGCTGCTATAATAACGTCGTGGGGTTGCCGCTCACCCGCTTGTATCAAATGATGGCACAAATTGGAGTGAAGGGCTTTTGAGCCAGTGTATAAAAGAATTGTCGCTGGATGACAGACCACGTGAAAAATTGATGCAGCAAGGTGCTGCTGGGTTAAGTAATTCTGAACTTTTAGCTATTTTAATACGTACTGGTACCCAGAAGCGTTCTGCTTTAAGAATTGCAGAAGAATTGACTGCTTCAAGTGGGTTATATCAAAATATAGCCTGTGTGCACAGTGTTGCAGAGCTGGCTAAAGTCAAGGGACTGGGGCCCGCAAAAGCTGCAACAATTTTGGCTGCGTTGGAATTAGGCAAGCGTATTGCAGCAGCTGGAAGTCAGGTCAAGTTAAAAATAGAGTCTCCGCAAAAAGGTGCTGAGATTTTATTGCCAAGATTGCGTTACGAACAACATGAAAAATTTTTGGTGTTATTATTAGACAGCAAAAATCAGGTCATAAGAATGGAACAAGTTTCAGAAGGATCTGTCAATAGTTCGGTTGTGCATCCTCGGGAAGTGTTTGCCCCGGCGTTACTGTACCATGCTGCTGCCATTTTGGTAGCACATAATCATCCTTCTGGAGATCCTAAACCTAGTCAGGAAGATAAAGAGCTGACTCGTAGTCTGAATGAGACCGGGATAATTATGGGAATTCCGCTGATTGACCACCTGGTAATTGGCGATGGAATATTTTTTAGTTTTAGAGAGCAAGGTTATTTAGATAAATGAGGTGTTGAAGAATGTTTGGTATTTTTAAAAGTTTTGCTCATGATATGGGAATCGATTTGGGAACTGCGAATACTTTGGTGCATGCTAAAGGTAAAGGTATTATTATCAGAGAACCTTCAGTAGTTGCCGTAGACAGAGAGAATAAAGAGGTGCTGGCGATTGGTGCCGAAGCTAAGCAGATGATTGGTCGTACTCCTGGACATATCGTAGCTATTCGTCCGATGAAGGATGGCGTTATTGCTGATTTTGATATTACCCAGTCGATGCTTAAATACTTTATAAAAAAAGCAATTGGCAAACATTCTTTAGTCCGTCCGCGTATTGTTGTTGGCGTTCCTTCTGGCGTTACTGAGGTTGAAAAACGTGCGGTTATTGATGCTACTGTACAAGCTGGGGCCAGGGAAGCATATTTGATTGAAGAACCAATGGCGGCTGCTATTGGTGCAGGGTTGCCTGTACAAGAAGCCACCGGCAGTATGGTCGTTGATATTGGCGGCGGAACCTGCGAAGTAGCTGTTATTTCCTTGGGTGGTATCGTTATCAGCCGTTCTATCCGGACCGGCGGTGATGCAATGGATGATGCTATTGTACGTTACATCAGGAAAACATTCAGTCTGTTGATTGGTGAGCGGACAGCAGAAGAAATAAAAATTACTATTGGCACTGCGATGGAACTTGAAGAAGCTACAGAAATGGAAATTCGTGGTCGTGATCTCGTGACAGGGTTGCCTAAAAATCTGCTTATTAATGCGAACCAGATCTGCGAGGCGTTGAGTGAACCGGTGGCTAATATTGTCGATGCCGTACGTAATACTCTGGAGAGAACTCCTCCGGAACTGGCTTCTGATATTATGGATCGCGGTATCGTTATGACAGGAGGATCTTCTTTGCTGCGTAATCTTGACCGTCTACTGAGCAAAGAAACAGGAATGCCTGTCTATGTTTCTGATGATGCTTTGTCCTGTGTTGCCTTAGGTACTGGTATTGCGGTTGAAAATGTAGATATCTATAAAAAAGGATTTATGGCATCTAATAATAAATGAAGGCTGAATTATTATTGTGAGTAAGAAAAATATGAGCCTGCTTCTGATTGTGATAGCATTGGTTGCTCTGATGGCGTTGGCTGTTGAAGGAAGAGTACGATTTCCGGTGTTGAATAGAGTGGTGATTGCAGTAATAAGTCCTGTCAACAGTTGTATTCAGACGTTTGCAGGCGCAGCTTCTTCTTTGGAAAAGAAGCTGGAAGCTATTACGACAATGGAAGCAGAAAACGAGCAATTAAAAAAAGAAAACGCTGAATTGCGAAGGGCTAATATAGCTATGGCTGAGTTTTACGCTGAAAACCAGCGGCTGACAAAGCTTTTGCAATATAAAGAGCACGTGCCTGAACAGAAATTACTGCCTGCCAAAGTTGTGGGGCGGAATATGGGCGATTTACAGGATGTTGTAATCATCGATCGTGGTTCTGCAGATGGCCTGGATAAAGAGATGGCTGTTGTTACGGGTGATGGTATCGTAGGGCTGGTAGAAGAAGTTTATCCTGCTGCTGCTAAAGTCATGCTGATTACCAGCAGCCGTTGTAAGATCGGGGCACGTATTTTGAGGGCTGATTCCAGAGCGGTTGGTGTTATCTGCGGAAGAAGCATGGAAAATATGCCTTTAGAAATGGAACATTTACCCAGGGAAGCGGATGTAAGAAAAGGTGATGTTGTTATTACAAGCGGTTTCAGTGGCAGGCATCCGGCAGGTTTGGTAATTGGTACTGTAAGAGAAACCAGCCCAGAGGCGGCAGGACTTTTATTGAACGCAGATGTTGATCCTGCTGTTGACAGCAGTAAAGTAGAAGAAGTTTTTGTTGTTACCGGGTATAGCAACCCTGCAGCAGCAACAGGTAAATTAAATAGTAATACCGAAGGAGGACAGGCACAATGAGGAAACTGATTTGGCCCGTCCTGTTTCTGTTATGTTTATCTTTACAGATGAGTTTGCCGCAAAATCAGTGGTTTAAATTTGATCTGCCGCTTTTGCTTATTTATTGTTTGGCTATGCTGAAAGGTGCATTTGCCGGTGGGATAGCTGGCTTTTTCGTAGGATTGCTGCAGGATCTTTTAACCGGTGGTATTTTTGGTTTTCATATTTTGACAAGGACTGCGATAGGGTATTATGTTGGCTATACAAAAGAAAAGGTATTTAAAGACAGTATGTTTTACAATATTGTGGCGATTGTTACAATAACAGTTGCTTTGCGAGGCTGTTATTTTATTCTGCAGGTTATTATGGCTAAGGGATTTTCTGTTTTACTGTTAGAGCTGGCACTGCAGGATACGTTTGCTTATTGCCTGGGAAATATTATTTTTGTAATTCCGTTGTATCTTCTGACAGAAAGACTGCAGAAATGGATAGAACTGGATGATGGATTGCATTAAACAAAGGAGGTCAAATTGTGCTGAACAAAAGATACGCGCGCCGCTTGGAAGTTATGCTGGCAGCAGCAGTATGCATATTTTTAATTTTGCTCGGCAGAATGGCCTATTTGCAGCTTTATAAAGGCGATTATTATGGCAATCAGGCTGATGGTAACAGATTGCGCAGAACAAAAATCACTGCTCCGCGCGGCCTGTTTTTTGATTATAAAGGGCAGGAATTAGTTAATAATCTGCCTGGTTATGCTGTGGCACTTCAGCGTCAGGGGCAACGTGATAATGAAAAAGTGATCGGTATATTGTCTGAAATATTAAATATGCCGGAAGACCAAATTAGAAAGCGTATTGCAGCTAATCAAAACAGTTATGAGCCAACCCGCTTAAAAAGCAATGTTTCCCCTGAGATCGTAACAAAAATAGAAGAACGCAGGTTGGAGTTACCTGGAGTTTTGTTGGAATTACAGCCAATCCGCAATTATTTGTATAAAGAACTGGCAGTTCACGCGTTAGGTTATGTTGGCGAGGCCAGTGAATATGATATTACTGAAGGCAGCTATAAAGGGATGCCAGGCGGTAGTATTGTTGGTAAATTTGGCATTGAAAAAACTTTTGATAAAGTTATCCGCGGAATAGACGGCAGCTTTGATGAGGAAGTAGATGTTGCCGGTAATGTTGTTAAACAACTGGGTCAGCGTGACCCTATACCCGGGAAAAGTTTGCAGCTGACCATTGATAAAGAATTGCAGATGGTTATGGAAAAAGCTGTAGATGAGCAATTGGCATATCTGCGGTCCAGCGGGATTGCCCCTAACGCCAGAGCAGCGGCTATTGTTGCGATTGATCCGCGCAGCGGTGCGGTAAGAGCTATGGTAAGCAGGCCTGCGTTTAATCCTAACCTTTTTGTAAATGGGATATCGGAAAAGGATTGGCAGGTTATAAATAATGATCCTAACTATCCTATGGGCAACAAAGTAATATCAGGCGAATATCCCCCTGGATCAACGTTTAAGATCATTACGGGTACGGCGGCATTGGAACTTGGCAAGGTAACACCGGAAGAATTGATTTTTGACTCCGGTCAGCACTGGCTTATCCCTATGGGCAACGCTGGCGGAGAAGCCCTGGGTTGGATTAACTTTCAACAGGCTTTAAGCATGTCGGATAATGTATATTTTTATGAAATGGGCAATCGCTTAGGAATCAATAATCTGGTTGATTTTGCACGCAAATTCGGTATGGGCAGGAAAACAGGTATTGAACTTGAGGGTGAAGCTTCAGGACTGCTTCCGACCCCTGAAAATAAACGCAAGATATTTACAGGGGAGGACTGGACTCTGGGTGATACCTTTAACGCTTCTATCGGGCAGGGGATAGACCTTGCAACACCTCTGCAGATGGCGGTGATGATGAGCTGCATCGCCGGAGGTGGTATTTATCACCAACCGTATTTAGTAGATAAAGTCCTTAATAATGATGGAAGTGTTTTTGAAGTACGTCAGCATCAGGAACCATATGCTTTGGGGGTATCACAAAAAACTCTTGAACTGATTAAACAGGGTTTGATGGGTGTGGCACAACCTGGCGGAACGGCTTCTTATTTTGCCAATTTGCCGAAGCCAATGGCTGCGAAAACAGGCACGGCAGAAAATCCGCATGGACGCGATCATGGTTTATTTGTAGCCTATGGACCTACAGATGCTCCGGAACTGGTAGTTGCGGCAGTAGTTGAGCAGGGCAGTTTTGGTTCTACTTCAGCTGGTCCGATTGTATATAAAGTGTTTGAAGAATGGTTTAGAGAAGAAGGTCTGATACCGTCACAAGCGGTTAAGTAAGCAGAAACTGCGGAAAGGATAGCAAATGCAGCAAAATAGATATTTTCGTAATTTGGACTGGTGGCTGGTTATAGCTATTTTTGGGTTGGTTGGAATAGGCATTTGCCTGATTGCCAGCGCTACTCATTCTTTTGCCGTAACGACAGGTAAAGCATGGCATGTTGAACGGCAAAGTCTGTTTTTAGCAATAGATTTGGCCCTGGTTATTTTTTCGTTGCGCTTCGACTATCGGCTGCTTAAAGATATTGCAACTCCCTTATATGTTTTTAATATTATCCTGCTTTTAGCGGTAATGTTTTTAGGACACAGCCAGCTGGGTGCTCAAAGATGGATCCAGATCGGCCCGCTCAGTATTCAGCCTTCTGAGTTTTCTAAAGCAATAATGATTGTCTGTCTGGCTGCGTTTTTAAATAAAAGATTGGAAACTCTTGACAGTTTCACTGATTATTTGCCGGCGCTGGCTTATGCTTTTGTACCTTTTATATTGGTTATGAAGCAGCCGGATTTAGGTACGTCGCTGGTTTTTATGGCAATTTTGCTTGGGATGCTGCTCATCAGCGGGTTTAAGGTCAGGTGGCTGATGTATATGAGCGGCGCGCTTATCGCTTTGATGCCTGCATTGTGGCATATTTTAAAAGAATATCAAAAAAACAGGATTCGTGTATTTTTAGATCCGGAGCTTGATCCTTTCGGGGCTGGATATCATGTCATTCAATCAAAAATAGCTATTGGGTCTGGCCTTTTGACAGGTAAGGGCTGGTTTTTAGGTACGCAGAGCCAACTTAATTTTCTGCCTGAGAATCATACTGATTTTATCTTTGCTGTAGCTGGTGAAGAGTTTGGATTCATTGGTATTTTTATTATTTTATTATTATATTTGATCGTTATTTGGCGCGGGCTGACTATTGCATTGAACGCCGAAGACGATTTCGGTACCTTGCTGGCAGTGGGCATTACTTTCATGTTTATGTTCCATGTGCTGGTAAATATTGGAATGACTGCTGGGATTATGCCAGTTACAGGTGTGCCGCTGCCGTTTATGAGTTATGGAGTGAGTTCGCTGACTACGAATATGCTGTTGGCCGGGCTGCTGCTGAACATCAATATGCGGCGTCAGCAGCTGCAATTTTAGAGGAGGAACAGTATGGAAAAAGAATTAACGATCGATATACTCAGCAGTGTACAGAAACCTGCTCGTTATACAGGCGGAGAATTTAACAGTATTGTAAAAAGTCCGGAGGAAACTGAAGTAAGTATCGCCCTGGCTTTTCCGGATATTTATGAAGTTGGGATGAGTTATCTGGGATTTAAAATTTTATATCATATCCTGAACCTTGAAAACGGTGTTGCTGCTGAAAGAGTTTACGCCCCTTGGGTAGACCTGGAAGCAAAAATGCGAGCAGATGCTATTCCGCTGCGAACTTTGGAAACGGAAAAGATATTGCAGGATTTTGATTTTGTCGGCTTTACTTTGCAGTATGAGCTTTCTTATACAAATATTCTTAATATGCTTGATTTGGGCCGTATACCTGTAAAAACAGAGGAACGTACAGAAAAAGATCCTTTTATTATTGTTGGCGGACCCTGCGTATATAATCCGGAACCTCTGGCAGATTTTTTTGATCTTGCCGTTGTTGGTGAAGGTGAAGAAGTTATGGTCGAGCTGATGGAGGCTTATAAAAAATGGAAACGTGAAGGTAAGCCTGGTGGGCGGCAAGGTTTCCTGCGCTGTGCGGTAAAGCTCAAAGGTATTTATGTACCATCATTTTATGATGTTGCTTATAATGAAGATGGCACTGTAGCAGCAGTAGTAGCTAATTGTGATGCTGCGCCGGCGGCAGTTGAAAAAAGAGTTATTTCTGATATGAATACGGTTAATTATCCGACAGCTCCGATCGTGCCGTTTGGAGAAATCGTGCATGACAGAATTATGCTGGAAGTTTTTCGCGGCTGCAGCCGTGGCTGTCGTTTTTGCCATGCAGGTATGGTCTATCGTCCTGTGCGTGAACGCAGGCCGGAGCTTTTAAAGGAGCTGGCACGCCAACTGGTGGATAATACAGGTTATAACGAAATTTCACTGGTATCTTTAAGTACGGCAGATTATTCTTGTCTTGCACCGATGATACATGATATGATCGAAGAATTTAAAGATGAAAAGGTTAGTGTTTCATTGCCATCTCTTCGTATTGACAGTTTTTCTGTAGATCTGGCGAAAGAAGTGCAGGCTGTACGTAAAAGCGGATTGACTTTTGCACCGGAAGCTGGCAGTCAGAGAATGCGTGACGTGATAAACAAAGGCGTTACAGAAGAAGACTTAATGAATGCGGTTGGTGCTGCTTTTACTGCAGGCTGGTCATCAGTAAAATTATATTTTATGATAGGTTTACCTGGTGAAACTGACGAAGACGTACTGGCTATAGCTAAATTGGCGAAGGCAGTACAATATAAATATCAGGAAGTGACAGGTCGGCGCGGTGCGAAAGTAACCGTGAGTGCTTCTTCTTTTGTACCCAAACCCTATACTCCGTTTCAATGGGTGCAGCAGGATGATATAGCGGAACTAAGGCGTAAACAATTTTTATTGAAAGATGCCTTAAAAGTAAAAAATATCACCTTCCAGTATCATGACTCGGTGACCAGTGTGCTTGAAGCTGTTTTTGCCCGTGGTGACCGCCGTTTAGGAAAAGCCTTATATCTGGCTTGGCAGCGCGGAGCCAAATTTGATGGCTGGAGCGAACATTTTTCTTATGATCGCTGGCTGGAAGCTTTGCAGGACGCAGGTTTAAACAAAGAATTCTATATAGGCCGCGAACGCGGAGCTAATGAATTATTCCCGTGGGAACATATCCAGCCTGCTGTAGCACGCAGTTTTCTGCGCAGGGAATATGAAAAAGCCCTGGCAGAAGAATTGACCAACGATTGTCGTCACGGTGTCTGTACAGGTTGCGGTGTTTGCCAAAAGCTGGGCGTAAAAATAATCGACTGGAAAGAGCAGGGCTTAGTATGAAATTAAGGATGCAGATAACTAAAGAGAAAGAAATACGTTTTATTTCCCATTTAGAATATGTGCGGACTATTGAAAGAGCTATCCGACGCGCTAAACTGCCTGCTGCTTATTCCGAAGGCTTTAATCCGCATTTAAAGTTTTCTCTGGCTTCGGCGCTTGGTGTTGGCGTTGTCAGTATGGCTGAATTTGTAGAGATAGAACTGGCTGAGCCGATGGAAGTACACGAGGCTGTGCAGAAGATGACAGCGGCTTTACCTCGCGGCATTCAGATTATGGCCGCAGATGTAACTGCGAACAACGCACCGGCGCTGATGGCTTCCGCCGGAGGTGCAGATTATCTTGTTGTGCTGCCTTATTCCGGTGAGTATGTTGAGGCAGTAGCTGCCTTTAACGCGGCAGAAAGGGTCGTTTATGCTAAGGCAGCGCCAAAGCTTAAAAACAAAATCAAAGAAATTGATGTAAAATTTTATATACCGGAAATATGTGCAAAGCAGGAAAATGATATGTTGACGTTAAAATTTTCCTGTCGTATTACACCTAATGGCAGTATGAAAGCAGCAGATCTGTTAAATACCTTAAATCAGCATTTTGGAATGCAGCTGCCTGTTGAAAAGGCAGATATCACCAGACTGGATCTGTATCGTGCAGCTGCTGATGGCCGCAGATTGCCGATGTTGGAACATATGGACAAGTCTATTCAATAGTTCAGGAAAGGAGGGGCTTTTGTATGGAAACCAAAATCATTATCAGTGCTACGTCAGAAGAAACACGTATGGGTCTGACTGAAAACGGTAGACTGATGGAATATTTAGTGGAACGCAGCAGTGAAAAACATCTTGTCGGTAATATTTTTAAGGGGCGTGTAAATAATGTTGTTCCTGGCATTCAGGCGGCTTTTATTGATATTGGTTTGCAGCAGAATGCCTTTCTTTATCTGGGTGAAAGTAATGATATTACTGAAGGTAAGTCCATATTAGTTCAGATAACGAAAGATGCCAGGGGCAGCAAAGGACCTTCCGCGACACGCGAGCTGACGTTACCTGGGCGCTATGTGGTGCTTTTGCCACTGGCGGATTATATTGGAGTTTCGCATAAAATAGAGAATAAAGAGGAGCGAAACCGTTTAAAAGCTATTATTGAGGAAGCAAAGCCTGATGGTATGGGAATCGTTATTCGTACGGCGGCTATTGGTGCCAGTGAGGAAGCATTGCTTGAGGATATCAGGCATTTGTGCGCTAACTGGCGTGTCATAGAAGCACGCGGGAAAGTAGAAAAAGCTCCTGCAACCTTGTATCGGGAATTAGACTTATCAGTACGGATCGTACGTGATTATCTGACAAATGATGTTTCCCAAATTATCCTGGATGATAAAGCAGTATATGGACGTGTCTGCGAGTTACTGAAGAACATGCCAGGAGGTACAACGGGCCGGGTTCTGCTGCATGAAAAGCAGGAAGATGTTTTTGCGTACTATGGACTGCGGGAGGAAATAGATACTATTTCTGACAGGCGGATAGACTTGAGCTGCGGCGGTTATCTGGTAATTGATTATACAGAAGCTATGACTGTTATTGACGTTAACAGCGGCCGTTACAGCGGCCGTGAAAATTTGGAAGAAACTATTATGCAGATCAATCGTGAAGCGGCTGTCGAGATTGCAAGACAGCTTAGACTGCGGGATATTGGCGGAATTATAGTTGTAGATTTTATTGATATGCATACGCAGGAGCATCAGCAGGAAATTCTGCAGGTGCTGCAGCAGGCGCTTTCGAATGATAAAATGAAGCCGCGTGTTCAGGATATTACGGTTTTGAATTTAGTTGAAATTACGAGAAAAAAAGCTCGCCAGAACCTTTCAACGGTTCTGTATGCTCCCTGTCCTATCTGTCAGGGGGGTGGCAGAGTGCAATCACGCGAAACAGTAGCATTGGAAATAAAACGGCGTTTGCGGACTTTACTGGCTAAGCCATGCGCATCACGCAGTATTTTGATTTCTGCCAATCCCTGGATGGTAGAGTGGCTGCGGGCTAAAGATCTGCGGCAGTGGGAACGTGAACTGGCCTGTAAAATTAAGGTAGAAGCAGATACTGGTCTGCACATAGAAACCTTTTCTATTTTAGACAATACTGGTGTTGACAAATAACGCCGTTTGTAATAAAATATTTGAGTATAGACTGATTAAGTCTGTCCCCAACCGCGCAGAGAGGTTCCGTAAACTCTTTAGGAGTACCGAATTTGGCGAGTCTATCATAAGGGAGGTGCAAATAGATGTACGCAATCATTAAAACCGGCGGTAAACAATACCGCGTTAGCGAAGGCGATGTTCTGAACATTGAAAAATTGGACGTTGAAGCTGGTAGTGAAGTCGTTTTTGACGAAGTTTTGACTGTTGTTGCTGACAGTGATGTTAAAATCGGCAAACCCGTTGTTGACGGCGCTAAAGTAACTGCTAAAGTTGTTGAACATGGTAAGTCTGAGAAGATTTTTGTTTTTAAATATAAAGCAAAATCCAACTACCGCAAACGCCAAGGTCATCGTCAACCGTTCACTAAAGTTGAAATCTCTAAAATCGAAGCTTAACAGTAATGATTACAGTAGATTTATTTAAGAACGAACAGGGATTGATAACAGGCTATAAGGTCAGCGGTCACGCAGGCTTTGCAGCAGCAGGCGAAGATATCGTCTGTGGGGCGGTTTCTGTTTTGACGCAGACACCAATCCTTGGATTGGAACAGCATTTGAAATGTCAGCCGTCATATCACGTAGATGAAGAAGACGGCATTTTAGAAGTAAACTTGAATAATACTCCGAATGAATTGACTCAGGCTATTCTGGCAACTATGGAATATGGTTTGCTGGGAGTAGCAGAGCAGTATCCGAAGTACGTTCGCATTCATACATACAGGAGGTGAATCGCAATGTTTAAACTGATCCTGCAATTGCATGCTCATAAAAAAGGTACCGGTAGCTCTCACAATGGTCGTGATTCCAATGCTCAACGTTTGGGCACTAAAGCTCACGAAAGCCAATTGGTAACTGCCGGCAGCATTATCGTACGCCAACGTGGTACCAGATTCCATCCCGGCAACAATGTTGGTATGGGTAAGGATTACACCATTTACGCTACTATCGAAGGCCGTGTTAAATTTGAACGTAAAGGCCGCGACAAACGTCAAATCAGTGTTTATCCGGTAGAAGAAGCAGCAATGTAATTTAAAATTAAAAGCACTCACTTATGTGAGTGCTTTTTTGTTAAAAAAATAGCAGCAGATAAGTATGGCAGTATTTGTAAAAACCACCCGTTTTACGGGTGGTTTTTATTTTTACTTAGCAAAGATTTCTTAAATTATGCTCAAATATTACAACTGCAGGAGTAATTTTATACATCTTTGGTTGTAATATAGCCTGGTGTTTGTTTCTATAATCATACCTAAGGAGTAAAATAAATACCATAATTCTAACTTTGGCAGTCTATTTGCAGATAGAGACTTCTATTAAAATATAAGTATAAGCCGAAAATATTCACATGGTTGGTATATGGATGCTTTTAAAGTTTTTTTTAGTGCAAAGTATGCAAATATTTGTAAGTGATATTAAAGGAATAAATATGCAATATAAGTATTTGAAATTCTTTGAGATTATATTTGTTTTGTTGTAAAAAGGCAATTGAAACGATATAATCATTTTACACTGCCGTATAGTTGTTTTGATGTTGTACTTAAGGAGATGAAAATGATGCGCAACACTTTTTCTTCACAGGAGTGGTTGAAATTTATTGGGAAGGAAAAATTACAAACCTTTCAGGATTCTTTTGCCCGTGTTGATAATATCAGTTTATGCTTTTTTGATTTAGAAGGCACTCCATTAACAGTGTGGTCAAACTCAAGTCTTCTTTGTCACCAGATAATTCAAAATAATAAAAAACGCTGTCAGCAGGAAAAAGAAAAATCAATGTGTTTTCTCAAAAAAACTCAGCAGATAAAATTGTTTACGTGTTATTTGGGGTTAACATATTTTATGTGCCCTGTTTATTATAATAACAAGCTGGTTGCTATTGCCTACGGCGGTGGCATTGCTACAGAGGCGCATACAGTGCCTCAGGAAATTATAGAACGTTATAATATACCCTTAATGCCTCAGCGTAAGCTGCAGCGGATAGGGGAATTGCTGGTGCAGACAATGGCTCTGGTAAATTTTGATTTAAATGTTGTTGAAAATATTGGGGCGGAAAAAACTGAAGCTGATCTAAATGTTTTTAACGGTATTTTGAGCAGGCGTGAAGCAGAAGTAGCAATGCTTATCTGTCAGGGATTGAGTAATAAACAGATTGCAGAACAGCTTTTTATCAGTGAAAAAACCATAAAAACACATGTCAGCAATATCCTGAGCAAACTTGATATTAAAGATCGGATGCAGTTGATTTTGGAGTATTGCAGGATAGTACCTAATGCGTAATAAAATCGAATGGGGCAAAGAAGATGAGCATAAAGAAAAAACTGAGTATTTTTGTTTTGGTTTTGCTATTGGTACCCATGCTTTTATTAGTACTTTCAACGCAGCATTTTTTTGACAGACAGATCCAGGAGAATGAACGCAACTATTTACAGGTTGCGATGAAAACTGTTCGTAATGATATGGAAAACAGGATGGACGAGATGAGAAAAGCAGGATTGCTTTTCGCAGGTGATTCAGATATTAATAAAGCCATGTATGATGATAGAAACAGACTTGCTATGGCTTTAAATAATTTAAAACGTAATTTTAATTATCTTGACTATGTAGTTATTGTAGATCGAGAGAACCGTATATTGGCAAGCAGTTCTCCCTATCTGTTATATCCAGATGGCAGTGCTGTTAAAATCCTGGCTGCCAGCAGCATGCTGTTTGGGAAAACGCATGTATCAGAAGAAGTTGTCGGGCTTGAAGAACTGTTTACTAAAGATTCATTTGAATATGACAATTTTTCGATCAAAATACTTAACCAGTTTCCGGGGGCGCAGGAGTATCTGCATAAAGCTCTGATGGGTATAGTTGTAGTACCGATCAGAGATAAATCTGCTGATAACGACGTTATTGGAGCTATTGTATTATGTGATGTACTTAATAATGATAACTACTTTGCTGAGCGCTACAGCAGAAATCTGGATAATTCATTTCTGGCTTTTTCCATTGACGGGATAAGGATTGCCTCGAATATTCAGACTGATACTAAAAGTAATTTTGTCGGCAGCAGGGCCCCGCATGAAACAGGTAAATATTTGGAAGACGATAAACAGTATTTTGGAAAAGTGGATGTCGATGATGAAATACATGTTTTTTTAGATCAGAAAATTTTTAACAGTGCTGATGAACCAATCGCTGTTGTAGGAATTGGCATCCCAGAAGAAAAATTTTCGGGAATTGTCAGCAATAATTATAAGTATGTCTTAGGTCTTTTTTTCTTATGTCTGTGGGCCATGCTTATTTTAGGGCAGCTGCTGGCTGAAAAAATAAGCTGTCCAATTGTGCATGTTACCGATTTGACTAGAGATTATTATGAAAAGAATTTTGGTAACAAAGCAATACTTAATGGGAAAAAGGATGACGAAGGTGCTATGCTGCAGGAGATGTTCGAAAAGTTTACAACTCAGTTAGAACTTAGGAAACAGGAGAGCAAACTGTATTTAGAGCAATTGGAATGTGAGCATCAGCAACAGAAGCAACTGGCGTTTGAACTGCAAAAAAACAATGAGCTGCTTGAACTTAATGTTGCGGAAAGAACTAAATATTTACAGGAAGCATTGAATGAGCTGAAGAAAGTAGATGTGGCGAAATCCCAGTTTATGGCGAATATCAGTCATGAATTGAGAACTCCGCTAAATGCTATAATCGGTTCTTCTGAAATTTTAAAGGACGATATATTAGGTGAACTGAACCAGAAACAGAAAAAATATGTAGCTAATATTTTCAGCAGCAGTACTCATCTGCTGCAGCTGATCAATGATATTCTGGATATATCCAAGATTGCCAGCGGGAAAATGACTCTTAATTACAGCGAATTTTATTTGAAAGAAATTGTTTTGCAGACTGTGGAAAACGTGAAAAGTTATGTGACAAGTAAACAGTTAAAAGTAAAGTTGAAATTTGAACCTGATGATTTTATGATCGAAGCTGATGCGGCCAAGCTAAAACAGATTTTATATAATCTGTTATCAAATGCAGTAAAGTTTACCGGAACTGGCGGGCAGATAGAAATCTATGTTTATAAGCGTGAAGATGTTGCCGAATTTATTGTGCGCGATAATGGTATAGGTATAGCCGAGCAGGATCAGAAAAAAGTATTTGTGGAATTTGAACAGGTAGACAGTTCTTATACCCGTGAATACGAAGGTACAGGACTGGGTCTGCCACTGGTAAAAAAGATGGTTGAGATGCATGGTGGATATGTCTATTTAAAAAGTGCTTTAGGTGAAGGAACGGAAGTAATTTTTTTGATTCCGCTGCAGCAGGGAATGAAGAAACAGTGAAAGGTGAGGTGCGTAAATGAAAACTGTTTTGATAGTGGATGATAATATTAAAAACCTGGACTTGTTTAAAGATTTTGTTGAAAGCTGGGGCTATGAAACTGTTACTGCCCAGCAGGGGAAAGATGCTATCAGTTTAGCTGAACGATATCTGCCGGATATTATCCTGCTTGATGTCATGCTGCCGGGAATGAGTGGATATGAAGTTTGCAGGGAATTAAAAGAAAATACAAAAACGCAGCATATCCCCGTGGTAATGATTACTGTTCTTAATGATATTGCGGACAGGATTCATGGCTATAAAATAGGCGCTGACCAGTTTTTGGTAAAACCTGTAGACTACAATGAACTGCATGCTATTTTAGACAGTTTATTTGGCAAAAAAAGCATGTTTGATGAAATGGAAAGCAGAGGCACAGTTATTGAGAGCCTGAATGTTTTGCTGAAACAGTGTTTACCCTCGGAAGCTGTGGTTGTTGCTGACCGCAAATTTCATTATTGCCGTAAGCTGTGTGACTATCTCAATCTATCTAAAAATGAAACTGAGCAGGGACTGCTGCTGGTACGGATACAGGATATCATCGCTACTTTATGTAAACAGAAGGGGACTGTCCCCGAGGATGAAATGACTTTTTTAGAGCCGCTGAAAATGGACAAATGGGTTAAACCACTGTTGCTGTATATTCGCGGCTATTTGAACGGTGTTGATGAAACCCTGCAGAGAAAAATTAAGGAATGCCATTTAGAAAAGCTGGCCGGTATCAGTTTTGTTTTAGACCGCTATGGCAGTATTTTAGTAAGTGAAAACGGCGATGATAACAAAGCATTGTTAAAACTGCGGCAGGAATGCAGCCAATATGCCTACCCGGATGATGTGGTAAGATTATTGGAGCAAATCGTCAATGATGAATTGTTTATGAAAAGTTTAAAAGATAAATAATTGGTATGAAGCCATAGGACTAAAGTCTTAGTCCTATGGCTTTTTTGTATTTAATAATACGGCCTAAGGCTCAAGAAGTCAGCTGGAAAATATTGTACAATCGAAACAGAAAGTAATGATACGCAAAGCTTTTGGCAGAGAGGAAGATTTTTATGGCAAGATCATTATCCCCTATAGGTGTTCAACAGGATTTGTCAGGTCGTATTTTTGATATCCAGTCTTATTCTGTACATGACGGTCCCGGTTGCCGTACGCTGGTATTTTTATCAGGATGTCCGCTGCGCTGCGAATGGTGTGCGAATCCGGAAGGTTTAGAGAATCGTGTACGGACTTTATTTAGGGTAATGAAATGCATCAACAGGACTCAAGGCTGTACCAGGTGCATCCCAAAATGCCCGTATCAGGCAATCTCTATCAGCGATGAAAAAGAAATACCCCTGGCAATAGACTGGGAAAAGTGCAGACATTGTGAAAGTCATGAATGTGTGGATGCTTGTTTACAGGAAGCTTTTGTCCCGGCTTCCAGAGATATGAAGGTTTCCGAACTGATGAAAATTTTTGACCGTGACAGGCATTACTGGTCTGGTAAAGGTGGGGCTACTTTCAGCGGCGGCGATCCTATGTATCAAAAAGATTTTTTGCAGGCGGTACTGAAGGAGTGCCGTAATGCTTATATCCATACAGCGATTGAAACGAGCGGATTTTTCCCTCAGGAAACCTATTTGACAACTATGAAATATGTTGATTTTGCATTTAATGATCTGAAGCATATGGATTCTGATAAGCATAAAGAGAAAACCGGAGTTCCAAATGAACTTATTTTAGCAAATATCGCGGCATTGGCACAATCAGATTGGTCGGGAAGACTGGTCTTGAGATCGCCTGTTATCGAAGGCTTTAATGACAGTAAAGAAAATATGGCGGCCATTGCAGAGTTTATGCACAGTGTTGGTTTAACGGAATTCAATCTTCTGCCATTCCATCGTCTTGGCGATTCAAAATGGAAGTCTTGTGGTATGGTTTATCCTTACAGTATGTATGAAGCTACGCCTCCTGAAAAATTAGAAGCTTTGCAGAAGATGCTGCTTGATTTAGGCATCAAAGCCTATGTTGGTTCTGACACCCCATTTTAAAATTCCTCAATAAAACAGCGGCAGCGCATTGGTTTTGCTTGGACCAGTGTGCTGCCACTGTTTTTGTGTTTAGGACCTGCTAGTACCTGAGGTGTATCAGCGTTTGATTTTTTCAGACTTACAACTCCTACTGGCGGCTCAATACTTAAGATTTTTCGCATAGTACACTTAAGTCAACCTAAGGATGCAGCAAGCGTGAATACTGAATGGATGACTGCTTCTAAAAATGCTGCAGGTCTTATAGTGAATTTTATGTAAAAAAGGAGGATTTATTATGGCAAGAAAACTCGTTGACGTATTGGAAGAGCAAGGTATGTCCTTGAATCTCCAAGCTGGCGGTGAAGCGCCGAAAGAGATGGTTGACCGCGAAGTAAAAGAAGGGGCTACAGAAAGAGCTGCTAAGTTGAAAGATATTTATCTGCAGACATTGTCTTCTGTAACCTGCGAATTTCCCTATTGGTATAACCGTGTATTTCAGGCTAATGAGGGTGACATTATGGAAGTGCGCCGCGGCAGAGCATTAAAGGCGGGCTTCGAGCATTTGACTCCCAGTATTTATCCAGGTGAGTTGCTTGTTGGTGCTAAGACCCAGTACTATCGTGGTTCTTTCCCGATGCCGTGGTTATCTGAAGGATTCTTTATGGCGAAGGAAGACGAACTGTACCAGGCCGCTTTAGCTTCCGGTTCTGCCAGTGCTGACCAGGTCAGTGCTTATGGCGCTGGTGGCGGCAACGTAACTGAAAGTTTTGGTAACGTTGTTTCCATTGCCGGTAAATATGGTATCCGCAAAGACGAAGTTCGTGTTTTAACTAAACTGGCTCGTGAGTGGGTTGGCAAATCTGTGGATGATGTTGGTCATCGTTATGAACAAATGGTTCCGGAATATCCGATTAAAGAAGCTGTTATGCGCAGCCTGATTTGTATGTTTGATTCCGGCTATACACTGCCGCAGGGCCGTGAAGTAATCAATTATTTCTATCCGCTGCAATATGGTTATGACGGTTTGATCAAAATGTGTGAAGAAGGTATTGCAGAAACTGCAGGACGTCCTGACGGTGATGGCATTATCGGTATGAGCAGGCTGTATTTCTACGAAGCGGTCAAACTTGTTTTGGAAGGTATCCAAACATGGCATCTGCATTATGCTGATGAAGCCAAACGTTTGGCTGCAACTGAGAAAAATGCTAAACAAAAGAAAGAATATGAAGAGATAGCTGAGATCATGGAGCATATCGCTCATAAACAACCACGTAATTTCCGTGAGGCTCTGCAAATGATTTATATGGTCCATATGGCTTCTGTTAATGAAGATGCTATTTCAGGTATGTCGCCCGGACGTATTGGACAGGTATTATGGCCATGGTTTGAGCAGGATATGGAAGCCGGACGTATCACTGAAGCTGAGGTATTGGAACTTTTAGAATGCTACCGTGTAAAAATGACCTGTATTGATTGTTTTGCTTCAATGGGTGTTGTTGGCGGCGTACTTTCCGGCAATACTTTCAATAATGTCTGCCTGGGAGGTTTGACCCGTGACGGTCAGCCGGCTGCCAACAGACTGGAAATGCTACTGCTGGAAGCTGGTATGACTTGTCAGACCACACAACCGACACTGTCAGTACTGTATGATGATAAATTGCCGGAAGAATTTCTGTTGAAAGCTGTAGAGTGCGAAAAGAGCGGTACCGGTTATCCGGCCTGGATGAATAACCGCGGCGGTATCGAATTTATCATGAAAAATTACGGGCCGGAAGGTATGAACCTGGAAGATGCCCGTGCCTTCTCGATCGGCGGCTGTTTGGAAACTTCGCCTGGTATTTGGAAAGAACTGGAATTGAATGGCAAGAAATATTGGATCCCGGGCGGCGCAGGCCAGCCGACTTCCGTAGGTGTACATTTTATTTCCAATCCGAAAGTTTTGGAAATGGTTCTTACCAATGGCTATGACAGGCGTATTGATTTGCAGGTTCTGCCACCTCATAACAAAACATTCAAAACTTATGAAGAATTGTATGAACAATTCCTTGAATATTATGATATCGTCATCGATTGCCTTGTAACTACCAATAATATTCAGCATGATGTATGGCGTAAACATAACATGTCGCTGGTAAATTCCTTCCTGAAACCTGACTGCCTGGCAAAAGGCCAGCATATTGGCAATATGGGCTACCGCTACAATGCTACTTATAACATTGAAGACACAGGCACTATCAATATGGTCAATTCTTTGTACAACATTAAAAAATTGGTGTTTGAAGATAAGAAATATACTCTGGAAGAACTTACAGATGCGCTTATTAATAACTTTGGCTTCAAAAATGCTGATGAAATCGGCAGCTTCTCGCTTGAAGCTCAGGAAAAACGTGATGATGATGACGGACGTTACGATCAGATCCACGCAGATTGCCTGAGATCCTTTAAATATGGCAACGATATTCCTGAAGTCGATGGAATTCTGGCTGAATTTGAAGACTGGTACTGTGGCTGCGGCGATAAATATGAATCCTTGTACGCTAAGCCGTTCTATGTTTGCCAGATGTCTGTATCTACCCATGCTCCGCAAGGTGCAGCAACACTTGCATCTGCTGACGGGCGTCTTTCCGGTACTACTTTTGCTGACGCTTCTATGTCTGCATATCCTGGTACTGACCGCAATGGTGCCTATGCATTATTTGAATCCGCTACTTGCTGGGATCACAGCAGATCTCAAAACTCACAGATGAACCTGAAACTGCATCCGAATGCAGTAAAAGGTATCGAAGGTTCTAAGAAATTGTTGGATCTGACCCGTTCTTACATGAGAAAAGGCGGCTTCCATATTCAATTTAATATCGTCGATTCTAAAGTTTTGAAAGATGCTCAAAAACATCCTAATAACTATCGTGATTTGTTGGTACGTGTAGCCGGCTTTACTCAATACTGGGTAGAAATCGGTAAACCGATCCAGGACGAAGTTGTTGCAAGAACCGAATACGAAGGAGTGTGAGTCACAATGGCTAAAAATAATCATGCTGATTGCCGTAATTTTACCCCTATTGACGTTGCTAAAGGTATCTGCCATGCCAATAACGACAGTATTATCCTTATTGACAGCGAAACCTGTCCGATGTTTACGCCTATTGCTAAATGTAAATGCTGCAAATGCTTTATAGAAGCTGACGAAAACAACATTGGTATCTGCGATGGCTTTAAGAAAAAAGACTGGACTTACGGTGATTTGAAAGCCGTATATTGCGAACAGTTTACAAGTAAATAAGTCTATTACAATACTTCCTCCTTAACTAAAGTAAGTTGGCGGATGCAGGAGCCTGCATCCGCCTCTTTTCAAAATGGAGCTGAAATTTGTAATTACTATTAACTCATAATCTTTTATAGATTTTTGAGACGAAGGGATGGTTTATATGGATGCGAAAAAAACCTCTTATTTTGTAGTCGTTGCTGCGTGGCTGGCAGTATTTTGCCTGTTTGGTTACCGCTCTACTTTTGCTATCCTGGCCGGGCCAATGTCGCAGACGATGGGTTGGACCGGGGCACAGGTATCGTTAGGCTATTCGCTGATGATGAGCATTTATGCCATTACAGCGTTCTTTAGCGGTATGATTTTGGATAAATGGGGTACAAAACCTGTTTATACTATTGCCGCAGTTTTTTGTATGCTGGGTTTTTATCTGACAGCGAAGGTTGAATCTTTATATTCTTATTATGCGGCTTATGCTATTTTTGCCGGTATCGGAACAGGTATGCTGTGGGTATCATCTACCATTTCCATTCGTAAATGGTTCGTTGGAAAATATTATGCCAAAATGTGGGGTATTGCTTTTGCCGGTGCCCCAATGGCGCAGATTGTACTCAGTTTGGGCGTGAAACCGATGCTGGTCGAAAATGCAGGACAATGGCGTGATGCAATGACAATTTTGGGTTGGATTTCGCTCGTAGCACTTTTACTGGCAGCATTACTGGCAAAAAAGAACCCGGAACAGTATGGCTTACATGCTTTTGGCGAAGTTCCACCTGCTAAAGGCACGGCAGCCCAACAAGAGTATCCCTGGAAAATTGGAGAGGCTTTTAGCACGTTTCCGATTTGGGGTTCGATTCTGGCATTTTTGACCAGTATGGTTGCTGAATTTTTGATTTGGACTCAGGTCGTTACCTATTGGACCAAAGATTTGAAAATGACTTTAGATAATGCAACTAACCTTTATATCATCATTGGTATCGCCGGTATCTTTACGATGCCGCTTTTGGGTATCGTATCTGATAAATTAGTTGTAGCGATGAAAAATGAGATCAAAGCCAGAAAAACAATGCTTATTTTCGGCCCGGCTGTAGGCGCAGTAGCTTGTTTGCTGCTTATGACAATGGGACCGCAGTCTACCACTTTGGGTGCTTTGATCTGCGTACTGTTTGCAGTTTATTGGGCAATTGAACCGGGTGGCGTCGTTGGTTATGCCGGTGCTATCTATGGGCGCGTCAGTCTGGGCAAATTGTGGGGGCTTGCCACCCTGATTGTTATGGGTATAGGACCGGCGCTGGGCAGCTTTATGGGCGGATATCTTGCCGATACTACTGGTAACTTTATTGCTTCTATCAAATTTGCTCTCTGTTCTTTTGTTCTTTCGGCGATTATAGCTTTTATTTTACCGCTGAAAATAAAAGTGCCTGATCAACAGGGTGTAGTTTTAGAAGAAAACGAAGACTATACAGAATAAATAAGATTTTAAAACAGTACTGTATTTAGAAAATATTTGTTTAGGGGCTGGAAATATGAAAGTATTGGTAATTGGCGACAGCTACGGTTTACCGCGATATGCAAAAAACAGCTTTAATGTAGAACTCGATTACGCAGGAACATATCCCGAGCAGCTGCGCAGAATGCTCAGCGCAAATTTTACCGAGGATGTATGTCTGGTAAATCGCTGCCGCCATGCTAATACAAGCTTAAGTCTTATAAAAGGCGAGGCCAATGAAATAGAATTTTTACGCCCGGATTATACGATATTACAATTGGGTCTGGTAGATTTATGGCCGGCGGAAGGAAGAAAAATCTGGCCGCTTTACTCTGAACAATACGGTCGTGACCCTTGGGTGACACCTGATGAATATAAAAATAATCTGCAGCTTTTTCTAAATTTTGCCAATAGCAGAGGGAGCAAAGTTATTGTTATCAATAATCCTCCTGTAGAGAAAGTCCATCTGTTAAAACATGCAGGTTTAGAAAAAAAGATCGTTCTGTATAATAACCTGCTGACAAGATTAACGCTTGGTAAAAGCGTTAATCTACTGGACTGGTATGACAGGATAAAAAGTCTGGATGGGAAATGTATTTTTAGCAGTGATGGTATCCATCCTACCAGAGAAGCGGCAAATTTACTGGCACGATTGTTACTGCAGCAGATAAGCTTATTTGAGGACGGTGTTGTAAATGGATAGAAAACAGCTTTTGGAAAAGATTATCGCCCGTGAAGCAGCGATGTTTATCGCTGTTAAAGCCAGTGAACCAGCTGATTGCCAGGAAATGCTGAAAACTTTTTATCTGATGCGTGAAATGAGCCATTCGGTTTTAGCGGCTGATACACTGACATCGTATTTACAGGACCTGGAAACGGCAACGGCGGCAGGGCGTAACTTAATGACAGAAAAATATGCCCGTATGGAAAATTTGATACCATCGTTAAATGAAAATGAACTGATTTACAAAATAGTAGATATCGAAAGAGAATGGCTTTCTGAAGTACATAAAAAATATCCTTTGACAATAGCTGTTGAAGGCGGCTTTACTACATACGCAGTTTGCGAATTGGAAACGTATTCTGATGCAACTTTAAATTTATATTATCGTGATATCTTTTTAGCCGCGACACAAAAACGTAATTTAGTTGAAGAACGTTACCAATATCTGTATGGTAATTTAGGATTTAAAGATTTGGAGGAAGTTGAAGCTTTAGCACAAAAGCGTGCTGCCGTAAAGGAGTGAAAAATATGCAGAGAAATGAGATCATGCAGCGGATCATTGATTTGGAGACCGAAATGTTTATGAGTGTCAATGCGGAAGAAGCTGTTCCTGCTAATACCATACCTGCATTTAAGGAAATGCGCCGTATGACATATTCTGTTTTATCGGATAAAACAGTTGCTTTGTGGCTGTGCGATTTGGAAACAGCGAAAAAAGACGGACGTAATGTTATGACTGAAAAATATGCTTTGATTGGTGATCAGATACCAACCCTGCGGGACAATCCACAGATCGAAAGGATCGTTGATATAGAAGAAAAGTGGATGAATGAATTAGCCTTTAAATATCCACATACTGTTAAAAGAGAACGGGCTAATGCGGAACTTTTTAGAAAGTATGCGTTATGTGAATTGCAGACATGGTCACCTGCTGCAGTAAATTCGTATTTTGAAGATATAAAAAAAGCTATGGAAGAAGGACGAAATTTAGCAGAAGAACGTTATGATAATCTGTATCAGAATATTGGTAAGGGAAGATTGCGTGATGTGGAAGATTCATTAAAATAAAGTTTTCAGTAAGGTTTTTTGTTTATACAAAGAACCTTACTTTCTGTTATAATGGTAAACAGAACACTTAAGAACGGAGTGGTATGATGCTGCGGAAAATTTTATTATTGATGAGTTTGATTTTTATACTTTCAATAGGGGTTGCCTGCGCTGCTGAAAGAACATATGAAGTGACTGATGGTGGTTGTATTGTCAGCTTACCTGAACAGTATGCAGTAACAGTTGTGGAAAGGCCGACCGATCCAAATGACGAACTTGGGGTTCAGGTCGCGCAGCTTTCAATAAGTGACCCTGTTAATAAATCGATGACAATGCATGTTATGGTGGAAAGCAGTAAATTGACAAAAGAATTGCCCGACCTGAATTATAGACCTGGCGGAGTGATGAAGGACTATTTTGCGGAAAATCTGCAAAACAGCGGTTGGCAGGAGCCGGTAGTCGCAGGTGAGCTGCAGAATGGGAAGATGTATTTTATTAAATTCAGCAGCTATATAGCTGACAGCGTAGGGCAGAAATATGACGGACAGATTTATGCCACCCTTAAGAACGGTAATTTGATTTATCTGATGATAATGAGTAAAGAACGGGCTTTGACAGCGGACGAAAAAACATTTTTAGAAACGACTGTCAAAAATTTACAGTTTAAAGATACTGTACTGGTAAATACCAATGCACAAAATAAATAAAAGGTTCCGTACGTTAAGTACGGAACCTTTTATTTATAAAACCAAAAAACGGCTGCGACTCGCACCACCGTAGTCGCAACCGCTTTTTGAGGTTGAAAGGATGAAAATAATTGAGAGAGAAGGGAGGAGGTAATTGCATTAAATGCTTTTGCCTTGTCTATATAATACATTATTGCAATAGGGTTTGCATCTTACAATGATTACATAATCTGTTTAATATAATTACATAATTATATTAGGACTAAAAGTTTTTCAAGCTAAACCTCAAAAAATTATTTTGCTTTTTACGAGAAGGCTTGATAAAATGCCATTAAGAATTGGCAGGTGGTGGAAAAATGCAGACAGTGGCATGTTTTGGTGATTCTTTGATTTATGGTTTCCCTTTTGGCCCGCGTATATCGTGGCTTGCCGAAGCTGAAAAACTCACCGGAGATAAATTTTTGAATTATGGAGTATGCGGGGATTGTACAGACGATATTTTATCCCGCCTGAAAACAATGCCTTTGCCGGCTCATATTAAACATATTTTGTTTCTGGGAGGAGCTAATGATATCATTCAAATGCGTCCGCAGAAATTTATTCTGGAAGATTTGGATAAAACCTTGAGATATTGTCAGAGTAAAAACTTTGATTTGGGTATTGTTTTGCCGCTTGTAACGGCGGAAAGCAGGTTAAACGAATATATTTTACCGCTGCGGGATGTAATAAGCGCACGTTTTGCAGAGCGGACATTGCTGCTGGATCTGCAGCCTGCTGTTGGACTGACTGCTGCAGAACTGAAGGATGCTTATCTGGATGGCGTACACCCGACGGCAGCCGTTTACAGGGCGATGGGAACATATGCTGCTCCGCTGCTTAGAACCTGGCTGGAAAAAGATAATAGTAAATAAAGAAACTTTGCTTTCACCGGCCTTTTTGTATTATAATAAGGAAATAGATAAGTAGGCAGGCGTTAAATTTAACGAGACATTTATGCTGAATATTTAATTATTGAAGATAGAGGAGAATATCATGTTTATTGATCGAGCGAGAATATATGTCGAAGCAGGTGCCGGCGGTGACGGACGCAGCAGCTTCAGACGCGAAAAATTTGTTGAAAAAGGCGGCCCGAACGGTGGCAATGGCGGTCGTGGCGGCGACGTGATTTTAAAAGCTGATAAAAATCTCAATACTTTAATTGATTTTCGTTACAAAAGAAAATTTGTTGCCAAACGTGGCGGACACGGCGGTAATTCCAACTGTACAGGACCACGTGCCGATGATGTGATCGTAAAAGTACCTCTTGGAACTTTAGTGCGCGATGATGCTACCGGTGTGCGCCTGGCTGATTTGACTGAGGACGGACAGGAATATGTTATTGCTAAAGGCGGCCGTGGTGGTAAAGGTAATGCCTGCTATGTTACAAGTACCAACAGAGCACCGACTTTTGCAGAAAAAGGTGAACCGGGCGAGCTGCGCTGGATAAAGCTGGAGTTGAAGCTTCTGGCTGACGTTGGCCTGGTAGGTTATCCGAGTGTCGGTAAATCCAGTATCATTGCACAGGTTTCGGCTGCAAGGCCTGAAATTGCCGCTTACCATTTTACTACATTGACCCCTGTTTTAGGAGTGGTGCGTATCGATGCTGAACGCAGCTTTGTTCTTGCTGATATTCCCGGACTTATCGAGGGAGCGCATGAAGGTGTTGGCTTGGGTCACGACTTTCTGCGTCATGTAGAACGTACAAAAGTACTGCTACATGTTTTGGATGTTTCCGGTACCGACGGACGTGATCCTATTGAGGATTTTGAAAAAATAAATTTTGAGCTGTCTCAATACAGCGAACGGTTAGGGCGCCGCAAGCAGCTGGTAGTTGCCAACAAAATGGATTTGCCGGAAGGCCAGGAAAATTTCCAGCATGTTAAAGAATATGTTGAAGCTAAAGGCTATGAAATCGTTAAGGCTTCGGCGGCTACCGGCGAAGGTCTGCAGGAACTGATGTATAAGGCTTATGAGATGCTGCAGAACTTTGAACCGGAACCGGACGAAGAAGAGAATATCATTATGGATGAAATAGACCCGGACAGTTTTGAGATCACCGCTTGTGCGGATGCTGATTTTGAAGTAAAAGGGAAAAATATCGAGCGTTTGGTAGCTATGACCAATTTTGATAATGACGAAGCTTTGTATCGTTTCCAGCTGATTTGGAAAAGCCTGGGGATTGATGCGGCTTTAAAAGAAAAAGGTATTCAGGAAGGTCAAACCGTACGTATCCGCGATATGGTATTTGAATTCAAAGAATACTAAGATTTTAACGAGGGGATTGAGCTGGATGACTTTTGACCGCTCTGCACTTAAAGAAGCTAAACGTATCGTAGTGAAAGTTGGTACCAGTACCATAACTTACGCTAACGGTAAACGTAATTTTGAACAGATAGACCGACTGGCCCGGGAACTTGCCGACTTACAGAATCAGGGTAAAGAAATGATCCTTGTTACTTCCGGTGCCGTTGCTGTAGGGGTAGACCGTCTGGGCCTGTCCGAAAAACCAAAGACTATTCCCGGCAAGCAGGCTGCTGCTGCTGTGGGGCAGGGTATTTTAATGCACACCTATGAGAAGCTTTTTGCCGAATATGGACAGATCGTAGCGCAGGTGCTGCTTACTAAAACAGAATCTTTGGACAGGCACCGCTATACAAATTCCCGCAACACCTTTATGGAGCTGCTGAAAAACCGGGTAATTCCTATTGTCAATGAAAATGACGTTGTAGCTTTAGATGAATTGAAAATAGGCGATAATGACAATATGTCGGCTCTGGTTGCCGGTATCGTCGATGCTGATCTGGTAGTTATCCTTTCTGATGTGGACGGATTATATACCGCAAACCCACAGACACATCCCGAGGCGAAACTGGTGAGTATCGTCAGTGATATTACTCCTGAAATTGAGGCCAGTGCCGGTGGTGTTGGCAGCAGTTTGGGTACAGGAGGGATGTTTACCAAGATCCAGGCGGCTAAAGCCGCTACCAGTTCAGGTATCCATCTGGCAATTGCCCGCGGTGATGAAAAATATGCCATAGCCCGTATTTTGCAAGGTGAAAATATAGGTACAGTTTTTGTTTCGAAAGAGAACAGGCTGCAGTTTCGTAAACGCTGGCTGGCTTTTGGCGCCCGTATCATGGGCAAACTTGTTATTGACGAAGGCTGTGCCAAGGCCGTGCGTAAAGCCGGCGGCTGCAGTATTTTACCGGCAGGAATCACGGCAGTTGAAGGACAGTTTGAAGCGGGAAATACCGTCAGCGTTGTCGATATGGCAGGGCACGAACTGGCCCGCGGGTTAAGCCACTATTCTTCAGCCGAGCTGGAGCAGATCAAAGGTGCAAAAACTTCGGAAATAGAAGATAAAATAGGCCATAAAAATTACGATGAGGTTATTCATCGTGATGATCTGGTTATTTTAGGTTAGGAGGTATCTGACATGACAACTTATGAAATGGTGCGTACTAAAGCCGAAGCGGCACATCGTGCGGCCGGTGAACTGGCAGTAACTTCTACCGTGATCAAAAATAAAGCTCTGTTGGCGATGGCAGACGCGCTTGAAGCAGGGGCTGCGAAAATTTTGGCGGCTAATGCCAAAGACATGGAAGCCGGCCGTGCTAATAATATGAAAGAATCGATGTTAGACAGATTGGCGCTTTCCCAGGTACGTATCAACGCTATGGCTGAAGGTCTGCGTCAGGTAGCGCAGCTTGAAGATCCTGTCGGTAACGTTTTAGACGGGCGCAGGCTGCCTAACGGTTTAACTGTGACTAAGGTACGTGTTCCTCTTGGCGTGATCGGGATTATTTATGAAGCCCGTCCGAATGTTACGGCTGATGCGATCGGTTTGTGCGTAAAATCAGGTAATGCGGTTATTTTGAAGGGCGGCAGCGAAGCGCTGCAGTCTAATATTGTCATTGCCGGCATACTGACGCAAGCGGCAGAGGCGGCAGGTATCCCTGCTGGAGCAATACAGTTCGTTGACAGCAGTGATCGTCAGGCAGTAACTGATTTAATAAAAATGAACGGACTGGTCGACGTAGTTATTCCCCGCGGCGGTGCTGGACTTATTCAGGCAGTGGTACAGAATGCAACGGTTCCTGTCATCGAAACAGGCATCGGTGTCTGTCATACTTATGTGGATGCAGGTGCAGACTATGATATGGCGCGTGCGATTGCGATCAATGCTAAAGTACAGCGTCCGGCAGTTTGCAATGCTATGGAAACATTACTGGTGCATGAAGACGCTGCTGCTGAATTTTTGCCGCAGATGCTGACAGAATATTTTGCCGCCGGCGTCACTATTATTGGATGTGGTAAGACGCAGGCTTTTGATAAACGAATCCGGGCAGCTACAGAAGCAGACTGGGCCACAGAGTACGGAGATCTGCGTTTATCAGTAAAAATAGTAAGCGGATTGGAAGAGGCTCTTGCACATATTGCTAAATATGGGACTAAACATTCTGAATGTATCGTCACCAGTGACTATAACCATGCCCGCACGTTCCAGCAGCGTGTCGATGCTGCTGCAGTTTATGTTAATGCTTCAACACGTTTTACAGACGGCTTTGAATTCGGGTTCGGCGCTGAAATTGGCATAAGTACACAAAAACTGCATGCACGCGGACCAATGGCTTTGCCGGAGCTAACCAGCAGCAAATATCTTATCAGCGGCGACGGACAAATACGTGGTTGATTTTTAAACTAAAAGCAGCCTGCGCCCAGCGCAGACTGCTTTTTCTGTTTTTAGAAATCACTTTTTTGTCATACTTTTTGCAAAAAATGTCATTAAAAAAACACAGAAATTCGTTATCATAGGTTTTGACCAAAAGAATGGAATAAGTTATAATTTTAAACATAGTACGAGCTGATAAGAATTGTTAATTTTACGAAAGTAAAGAGGGATGTATGATGTTAGCATGGATAAAACGTAATAAGTATCTGCTGGGATTTTTGATAGCTGTGATAGCGATCGGTTATTTTGGCTATGGTTATTATAAAAGCAGTACCGAAGTTAAAGAAACGGTGCGGACGGCGACCGTTGAATATGGACATTTATCGGACAGCATATCAGCTACCGGCAGTTTAAGTGCCGTAGATAATGTCGATATCAGTTCCAAAATAACCGGCCGTATCGTTGAAGTCTGTGTTGAAGAGAACGATCATGTCAATGCCGGACAGGTACTGGTACGTTTAGATGATACTTCGCTGGCGGCAACACAAACACAAATGCAGGCCAAAATGGAAAATGCTTTAGCGACTTATAATCGTTACAGTGCACTGCTGGCCAAAGGAGCTATTTCAAAATCTGATTATGATCTGGCAGAAGCCGATTATACAGTTGCGAAAGCAAATTATGACCAGGCTACCTCTAATGTTAATGATACTGTCATCACTACACCGATTTCCGGTTATGTCATAGGCAAACCTACCCCCGTTGGTCAGACGATCAGCTCTGGTATTTCCGAACCTCAGGTCATCATGTCTATTGCCAATCTGGATAATATGCAGATCGAAACCATGGTTGATGAATCTGATATCGGACAGGTAAAAGTAGGGCAGAAAGTAAACTTTACAGTTGATTCCTATCCGGACAGAACATTTGAAGGTATAGTAAGGTTGGTATCCCGTAAAGCTGTTACCGAAAATAATGTTATTTATTACACCGTTTATGTAGATGTAGCCAACTCGGAAGGTAAATTGCTGCCAACAATGACAGCCCGCGCAAATATTATTGTCAATGAAGCAGACGGTGTACTGATGGTACCGGCTAATTGCCTGCGTACTGAAGGCAGCAGCCGTTATGTACAGGTTTATAATGAAGCAACAAAAGAGATCCGCAACGTAGATGTTGAAGTCGGTCTGAGCGGTGACGATAAGGTCGCAGTCAGCAGCCCTGAACTTAAAGAAGGCGATAAAATTTTGGTCAAGGCCGCTAAAGCAACGCAAACTAACAGTAATCGCATGGGTGGGCCTCCGATGCACTGATAAAATGAAAGGAGCTGCGCATATGACTGCTGTAATCAGGCTTGAAGATATTATGAAAACATATGTTATGGGCGATGCCGTAGTCCATGCGCTAGATCACGTCAGCGTAGAAATCGGTGTCGGTGAATTTACTTCTATTATGGGACCGTCCGGCAGTGGTAAATCAACAATGATGAATATTCTGGGCTGCCTGGACAGACCAACCTCCGGACAATATTATCTGGATGGAAAAGAAGTCGCCGGCTATAGTGACGATGAACTGGCGCGTACGCGCAATGCTAAAATCGGCTTTGTTTTCCAGAACTTTAATCTGCTGCCGAAACTGTCAGCACAATTAAATGTAGCTTTGCCTTTAGTTTATGCCGGTATTGGCGAAGAGGAAAGGCTGGAACGGGCTAAAACAGCTTTGGAAGCAGTTGGGCTGGGTGACAGGATCGACCATAATCCAACGGAAATGTCAGGCGGTCAGCGTCAGCGTGTGGCTATTGCACGCGCACTGATCAATGACCCGGCCATTATTATGGCGGACGAACCTACCGGTAATCTTGATACCAAATCCAGCTATGAAATTATGGATATCTTTAAAAAAATGAATGATAATGGCAAGACGGTAGTCATGGTCACACATGAGCCGGATATCGCCGAGCAGACCAAACGGATTTTAACTATGCGTGACGGTAAGCTGGTCAGCGACGAATGGAGGGCTGACCATGTTTAACGAATCTATCAAAATGGCCATTGACGGAATGATTTCCAATAAGCTGCGTACATTGCTGACGCTTTTGGGAATAATTATCGGTGTCGGCGCTGTTATTGCCATGGTCAGTTTGGGCTTTGGCGTTAAGGAACAGGTCAAAAACAACATTTCCAGTCTGGGCAGTAACCTGCTTATCGTTATGTCCGGCGGACGTACCGCCAGCGGCGCACGCTTGGCAGCCGGTCAGGGTGCGCGTCTGACGGCGGAAGATGCTTACGCCATCGAAAAACAGATCGAAGGCATTGCTTATATTGCCCCGGCTGTTTCTTCATCTTATCAATTAGTTGTTGGCAACCAAAACTGGACTGCCAGTGTTGAAGGAACGACACCTAATGTACTGGATATCCGCAGCTATAAATTAGCTGAAGGCCGTAATATGACTGAACGTGATCTCAGCAGCAGAGCCAGAGTTTGTGTTATCGGACAGACGATTGTCGATAATCTGTTCCCCGAAGGCGATGCTGTTGGAAAAACTCTGCGTATCAATAAAGCACCGTTTCAGGTAATCGGTGTCCTGGAAGCCAAAGGTCAATCGGCTGGCGGTCAGGATCAGGATGACGTGGTATACATACCGCTGACAACGGCTCAAAACCGCATGATGGGTATTACCCACATCAACAGGATAACGATCCAGGCCGAAAATGAAAATGTTATCGACCAGGTGCAGGGCGAAGTAGAACAGCTGCTGCGCCAGCGGCACAAAATCAAAGCAGGCGATGATGATGACTTCACCGTACGTAATCTGGCAGCTTTGATGGAAACAATGATGGAAACTGCTAATACCATTACCCTGCTGTTAGGCTGCATAGCTGCTATCAGCCTGCTTGTCGGCGGCATCGGTATTATGAATATCATGCTGGTTTCTGTTACCGAACGGACACGGGAAATAGGTATCCGTAAAGCACTTGGAGCGACTTACAACAATATTCTGCTGCAGTTTCTGATCGAAGCTATGGTGATCGGCGTTGTCGGCGGTACACTGGGTGTGATTTTAGGTATCGGTTCCTCCTATGCCATCAGCTATTTTGCCGGTTGGCAAACGGTGATCTCCATACCGACTATTATCATTGCGGTGGTATTCTCCGTTGGTATTGGTTTGTTCTTCGGCATCTACCCTGCACGTAAAGCTGCACTTTTAGATCCTATCGAGGCGTTGCGCTATGAGTAAAAATTATTGCAGTGAACATGAAGTTAAGCAAAATATCACTAAAAAAGTAACCTGTCACGAAAAAATGCGGGCCTTCTTAGATTATCTAAGAAGGCCTAAAACTGTTTTTGATTTAAAGGACCGTACTAAAGCACTGCTGCTTTTAGTTGCCATCATTATTGGCGTTCAGTATCTGCTGAAAAGATTTGTTTTATAAAAGTTTAACACCTGACCTTATGAAAAGGGGCGGGTGTTGTATTATGTAATTGATTGTATTTATAAAACTTCTGATGGGGCAATTGTCATTTTATTTATAATGAGTATATTGTGGATGTTATTAAAAAAAAGTATGTATGTAAGCTGTAGCTGCAATTGGTATAGTTGTTTTTTGTGCGTAATTATAAACGTTTATTTGCTTCTGAAATAAACGCTTGCAGCACAAGAAAAAGTGACGCATAATGCCAAAAGAGTTTATTTGGATTTTATGCCTGCCTCAGACAGTTACATAGTGTGCGGTAAAGTATATGTGTATCTATTGGTTTTGCAATATGACCATTCATTCCGGCAGATAAAGCTTCAGCAACATTTTCAGTGAAAGCGTCTGCTGTCATTGCAAAAATAGGTATACTTTTAGCATTAGGATGAGAACTTGAACGGATTGTTTTTGTGGCCTGATATCCGTTCATAACTGGCATTTGGATATCCATAAGAATAATATCATAGGTACCAATAGGTGCTGTTAAAAACTTATCAACAGCAATTTGACCATTTTCGGCATGATCAACATTAAGATTGACTGAATTTAATAGTTCAATTGCTATTTCAGTATTAAGAGCATTGTCTTCTGCAAGTAAAACTTTCTTTCCATGAAAATCATAACTCTCTTTACTCTCTTTGTGAAAAGTTCCTTTAATATAATTTTTATCGGTAAGTGATATTAACATATTAAAAACAGTAGACTGGAATAATGGTTTTTGCAGAAATATGTCAGCGCCGCTTGTTTCCATATTTTCACCAATTTCGGAAATATCATAAGCCGATAATATGATTACTAATGCTTTTTTATCATAAATTTTTCTGATATTTTTAGTTAAAGTTATACTGTCTGCAAAAGAAGCTTTACAATCAATAAAACAAATATCATAATGTTTGCCGGCTTTATCAGCAGTAGATAGCATCTTTACCGTCTGCTCAGTAGTTGTGGCAATATCATATTGAACATTTATCCTGTCTAAGATGCTTGTCATATAAATTCTGGATGCGCAGTCATTATCAACTACAAGAACGCGTAGATCATTAATACTTTTTGAGCTTGAAAGTTCATCAATTTCAGGAATAGAAAAAGGCAAATCAACAGTAAACATAGATCCAATTCCTTTTTTTGATTCTACTGAGATTGATCCATGCATTAATTCTACTAGATTTTTAACTATTGACAGGCCAAGTCCGCTACCGCCATATTGTTGTGCTGTATTAGCATTTTCCTGTTCGAAGGTATTAAAGAGTCTTGTTAACATTTCCGGGGTCATTCCTATTCCCGTATCAGAAACAATAATACGTATGAATATGGTTTGTTTTTTGTATGCTTTTTCGGTTATTTCAAAACGAATCTTACCACCAGCTGGCGTGAATTTAGAAGCGTTTGAAATCAAGTTTAGTATAATTTGATTGACGCGGAGCGAATCACCAATAAGTATTTCATGAGTTAAACAGGCTGAAATTACTTCAAGTTTGATTCCTTTTTGTTTGCATTGGTTATAGTAAATCGCAGTAATGGAATTAATGATTTTTTTCATATCAAATTTTTCATGAGCTATTTTCAATTTATTATTTTTGATTGCCGACATATCCAGTACATCATTGATAATATTCAGCAAAACATGTGAAGCTGAATCAATTTTAGATAGATACTGCTCAATACGGTTTGGGTCAGTAAGGTGCTTTTTAGCAATTTCGGTCAGACCAACAATAGCATTCATTGGTGTTCTTATTTCATGGCTCATACGGGCAAGAAAGCGGCTTTTTGCCTGACTTGCTTCATCAGCCTGTATTAGAGTGTCCATTAGTTGTTGATTTTTTTCTTCCATCATTTGAAAATTTTTAATTTTCATTTTAAAGATGACCAGAAACATAAGGCATAAAATTAATAAAGATAAAATGCCAACTATTAATACTGCTTTGTATTTATATAAAATGTCACTTAACGTAAATTGATAAGGCTTTGCTATAGTGTTGTCAAGAACAATCGTTCTGCGTTGTTGGTCATCTATGACAGCAAGAGTCTTATTTATTATGGAAAGGAGCAAAGGGTTATTTTTGCTTAATGTTGCAATACAGCTATTTTCATCAATAAAGTTTTGAGGAAAAATATTTAGTGACTCATATTTTGGTTTTTGTAAGAGATAGTTAACTACATAAACATTTTGTAACATAATATCAGCGTTACCATTGACGATTGCGTCAAGACATTCTTCATCAGTTGTATAGTAAATAATATCAAAATTAGGGTAGTTACTATTAATATAATTCTGCATTGCTTCAAAGGATGTTTTTACAGCTATCTTATAATGCTTATAGGGATTAAAGTGATTTCCATTAGTAGTAACTAAAACAATATTGCTTTTAAATAAAGTATCGGATATGGAAAATACTGGGTCTTTTTGCAATTCTTCTGTCTTTAAAATTCCAGCTACCATGTCAAATTTATTATCTTTCAGCGCTGATAATGGTTTCTCTGTCAGAGCAATAGGTTTATATTCGAATTTTAAACCGCTGATTTCAGCGATGAGCGATAGCAAATCTTCATTTATGCCTTCAAGTTTATTACTTTCGTAGTCATAATGAGATAAAGGATAGCGATTTGGCAGTTGCCCGATTGTTATAGTACCACAAGTTTTTATGTATTCAGCTTCCTGACGTGTAAACAATGGATCTTTATTAATATGGCTATTTTCATAATATTTTTTATGCAATAAAAATTCGAAGCTTGGGTTGGAAACTTTGATGTTTGTAATAGCGTTATCTAAAGCTATGAGCAATTCTTTATTTTGTTTTGATGTCATAAAATAAAATGGCTCATAATCGAATTTTCCGATTATTTTATAACCTTTTTGGTTTGATAAACTGCCCATAACAACGGCATCAACATAATTATTATTAAGGGCATCGAATGCTGCTTCTTCTGTGGGATAAAGATTGCTGGTATAAAAAAAGTTATGCATCTTTGACCATTCCAAGAATTGATCATTTTGGGAACTGCCGGCTAAAAAGGCTATATTCATGCCATTAAACATTTGATAATCGTTATAGTAGTAATTGGAATTTAAGGCTGCATAAACTATATTGTGTTCATAACCTATGGAATTTTTAGAAAATAGATAATTTTTTTGACGTTCTGGGGTTATTTGTGCGTGACAAAGAAAATCAATAGAGCCTTCTTTTAAATTTTTAAGTTGGGTATCCCATGAATCGTAAATGAATTCATACTTCCAACCTGTACTTCGCGATATTTGAGTAAGATAGTCAACTCCATAACCAGAATAAGATCCATCTGGTTTCTTGTCAATAAAGCCAGTGTAATCGATATAACCGATTTTTATAGTATTGTTTTCAGCTGCAGTAATTGTTGGGAAAGTGATGATTGAAAAACTAAAGTAAATTATAATCCAACAAAATGATAAAAATATTTTTAAATTATTCATAATTCACCGTATATTTCATTGTTTGAAAATTTAATATATTTTAAATAAAAGTACTGTTTAAAGATTTTTTTGCTAATTTTTTTTCGTTATACATCATTGAATCTGCTTTTTGGATCATAGTTTGTAGCATTGCATCAGAAAGAATAAATTTATTAGAATGTGAATAGCCGAAATTTGCTGTTATATGTAAATTGCTTTTTGTATCGTAACATATTGCATATAATCTTGCCTTTAATTTATCAATTTTATATTGAATGTGGTCTTCAGTACAGTTTGTTAGTATGATAATGAATTCATCGCCACCGAATCGTATTACAGAGTCTTGGGTTCTTACATTAGCTACTAAGGTTTGAGCTATATTTTTTAAAAGCTTATCTCCGATTAAATGGCCATAAGTATCATTAATGAGTTTAAAATTTTGTAGATCCATAAAAATAATAGTTAATTTTTCTGGAATTTTAGAGTTTTTATGCTGTAGAAATAGAAATTCGTTTAAATAGCGTCTATTATATACTCCTGTTAATTCGTCTTCATAAAGTTTTCGCTGAGTTTCGTTGAGCAAAGCAAAAAAATTTTGTTGTTGAATAGGAGTTTCCAGAAGATGATCAGAAGTTCTACTGATAATTTCTAATACTGCTTTTACAATTTCTTTTTCTGTCAAGATAATGTAAATTGGTTGCGAAACTACATAGAAAATATTATTTGACAAAAATTCGTGTTTTGTTTTGGGACATTGAGCGGTTAATGCACATATACTGCTGCAGATTTCACATCTGTTTTTTTTATCCCATACTTTATAGCATGAATATTTTTCGCGATGAATTTTACCGTTTTTTATTGTTAGAATAGCGGTTTCGATTGGATCCACTAATCTTACAACATCAAATAAAGATTCAAGGTATTTCATAGTGGTTTTTATTTCAGCAATTGAAAAATGTGTTTTCATAATTTTGTGTACTCCAGATGAAATAATAATTATTATTTGCTTAAATTCATAAATAATTATATATGAAAGTTGGATTTTTAAAACCCTAAATTCAAATTTGGCATTGACATAATATGGCAATTTTATTGTTGCTTTATTATGTCTGTGTTATCGTATTATAATAGAGGTGATATTATGAATTTCGCAGATAAATTAGTATTTTTATTATCGGTTACGCATACTTCGAACATTAAATTGGCTAAGGCTATCAATGTGGATCCATCAATGATTAGCAGATTGAGAAAGGGTCGGCGGAACATACCGAGGAATATCAATCATATAAAAGCAATGGCAAAATATTTTGCTAAGCGCTGTAATGGAGAGTATCAACGTTTTACATTAGCTGAAATTTTAGGAATGGAAAGAATAAGAACTTTTACAGAGGAACAGCTTATTGAGGATGTTCTCTTAGAGTGGCTTTCAGGAACGATGAATGACGGAATAAATAATGCAGGTTTGTTTTTGAGAGCAATAGATTGTTGTATGATTCCTAATAATAAAGGGGAAAGTGATATTGATAAAAATGATGTTTTTAATTTGGACTCCAAAAGAATTAAACAAGTGGAAGATGGAATAAATACTTTTTTTGGCAATGAAGGCAAAAGGCAGGCATTGGAACTTTTTTTAAGCAGGATACTGGAGCAAAAAAAATCTTGCATTATAAAGATAACAACAGATGAAAATACAGAATGGTTGCTGGAGAATTCTGAATATACTAAATATTTATCGAAGATATTGAATAAGTTAATCAATATGAAATGTTACTTTAAAATAATAATACCTGCTGTTACAAATCTAAATGGTATTCTTGAATTAATGAATTTATGGTTGCCTTATATATTAAGCGGTAATATAGACATGTATTATTATCCACGTTTAAAGGATGGACTTTTTCGTCGAACCTTGTTTATAGCTTCTGATTGTGCTGTACTTTCGTCTACCTCAATTTCATGTTGTAAAGAACAGAGTCTTACATTATTAGGTTTTGATAAAAAAGTAATTAGTGGGTTTGAAAATGAATTTGACGGATATATTATGTTGTGCCGTAAAATTGGAAGAACTTATGATTTTGAGCAGTACAGATCTATTTTTTTTAGGCATGCGTTGGAAAGAACTGGCAATTTTCCTAATTGTATTTCTAGAAGCAGATCACTATCTTTTACTACGATACCTAATGATATCTTGAATAGATTGATGGATAGTTGCGGGATTACTTCTAACAGAACATTTTTAGAGATTATGATGCGGGATAATTGCCATTTGTATAATGTAATAGAAGAACAGCTATTTATAGACATAATGCCATTGGCCGCTTTCAACGATATACTAAAAGGAGTAGTTCCGATTGCCGGATCAGAAATTATATTTGGAAAACAATACTATTATTCTGCATATGATTACAAAAACACCTTGTTAATTTGTTAGAGTTGCTTGAAAGAAATGTAAATTATTATGTGATACTGGATGATGAATATGATATTTGTCAGAATATTATTCATATCAAAGAGGGTGCATATGTTATTTTATTAAGGAAAAAAGAACCAATTTCTATTATTGAAATATCAGAAAATAATATGGTTGCTGCATTTTGGGAATGTGTTTATAGAAAAGTTATAAAAAAATACAAATTGGATGTAAAAAGGAGGGAAAGTATTTTTGAAATAACAAAACTTATTCAGCAACTTGAACATTATGGAGTTTGAAAATAAGCTGATTATTGAATTATCAGTTGTTTAGTAAAAATATTAGTTGACTATATTAAATATTTGCGTATAGTTGTGTAAGCTTACCTGTTTTTAGTATAATATAGCGATAATTTAGCAATATGAACGCATTGATAGCCTTCGCAATTTCTTTCATTAATAGTATGGTGTTAAAATGCGTTCTAATGATTTTCGTAATCAGTAACCATGTTGTTTTTTTTTTAAACAATCTTGTTGCCTCTTTAAATATGTAGTTTCTATACTTGTACTAGTTCTATATTGAAAGTTCTAATTACATTTGCATCCCGCCAAGATATTAATCCTTGCTTATATGTGGTAATTAGAATATCTTTTTTTACGTAAAACTATGATTTGTCCTATTTATATGCTTACCTATGAGAGTGGTGAATTTGCATATAATCAAGGACATAATATTTATGGCACACTTGAACAAAAGGCCGCATTGCGCGCTATTATAAGTTAAGGCATTATAAAAGTAGATTTTGATGGAATTTTATGTTTTTTTGCAATTAACTAAATTTGGAAAAGTGGAGTATTTTTAGTATTATATAATTAGTGTTTTAAGGAGGGTAAATTTATGGAAAATCAATCATATGTGGAATCAGTTAAGCGTACAAGTATTGTACAAAGCTTTTTTGCCCAGGTTTATGGGTGGATGTTTTTTGGACTTTTATCAACGGGGATAGTCGCCTATTATACGGCACATTCTCCGGCGTTGTTAAATCTGATCTTTGGCAGTCAAATAACGTTTTATGCGTTTTTGTTTGCGCCGATCGTGTTGGTTATGATCATCAGCAGCAAAATCAATTCGCTGAGTGCGAGTATGGCCAGCTTTCTGTTTTTTGTTTATTCAGCTGTAACCGGCGTTACACTGTCGGCAATTTTTCTTATGTATACGCAGGAGTCCATTGCAACGACTTTTGGGATAACGGCAGGTACTTTTGGCGCAACAGCTCTTTTTGGATATGTCACTAAAAAGGATTTAAGCAAAATGGGCAGTATCTTGTTTATGCTTTTGATTGGTCTGATCATCGCTTCGGTCGTCAATATGTTTTTGAAAAATGACACTATGATGTGGATTCTTACTTATGTGGGGATCGTTATCTTTGTTGGCCTTACTGCTTACGATATGCAAAAGCTAAAAAAAATAGCTCACAGCATAGATGACGATGAAAGCAGTATTGCTAAATTTGCGGTGCTGGGTGCACTGACTTTGTATCTTGATTTTATTAACCTGTTTTTACGGCTGCTGCAGATTTTTGGTAAGAAGCGTTAAAAGTTGCATGTTTTGATAACAGATAGATTGTTTATAGATATGGGAGATTTTGTTGGTGAATGTAAAAAACAGCTGACCCTAAAATAAAGGTCAGCTGTTTTTATTTGTTCAGCAGTTCTAAACGCTCAAAATAGTTAAAAGATTATAAGGCTATATGTTTGTCAATATCGTTCGAAAAAAATTTAGATTGTAGCATTAAAAAATTTCCTTTTTGTAAAATGTCTAATATAGTTGTGCAAGCTTGCCTGTTTTTGGTATAATATAGTGATAATAAGGAAGGTGGATAAACGAGTGAAGAGCAAAAAGCTTGGCATTATGGGCGGCACTTTTGATCCTGTTCATTTGGGGCATCTGCAGACGGCCAAGTTTATTTACGAGCATTTGGGATTGGAAAAAATAATTTTTGTTCCTGCGTTTATTGCGCCTCATAAGGTTGGTCTGGAGTTTGCACCTGCTGCTGACCGTTATCGGATGACGGAGCTGGCAACGGAGCCTTTTCCTTATTTTGAAGTTACTGATATTGAATTGCAGCGCAGCGGAGTTTCCTATACTTATGATACGGTTATGGAGTTAAAGGCCCGCTATTCAGAATATGAGCTGTATTTTATTATTGGTGCCGACGCTGTGCCGATGCTGAACACCTGGCACCGCATCAGGGAATTGCTGGCAGAAGTGACTTTTATAGCTGCTGACAGGCCCGGTTATGGGCAGACTATTGACAAGGTTTGCGAATTTTTTGGCGAGCCTGCTAAGAATAAAATTATACTTTTGGATACTCCTGAAGTAGATATTTCTTCGACTGGCATTCGTGAACGTGTCAGACGAGGACTTTCTATTAAGGGTCTGGTACCGGAAAGTGTAGAAAAGTATATTTTAGAGGAGCATCTCTACCAGTCTTAATGGTAGTGAGAGGAGTTGTTATCATGCTGGATATCACAGAAATGAAAAAACTTCTTAAAGCATCTTTGCCTCATAAGCGTTTTAAACATTCTTTGGCTGTATACGATACTGCTCTTGAACTGGCAGTTTTTTACGGACTGGATAAGGAAAAGGTTGGCGTTGGGGCATTACTGCACGATTGCGGGCGTGAGATACCTACGCGTGATCTTTTGATGCATACAATTGCTTTGGGTTTACCGATTGATGATGTCGAAAGGAATCAGCCTATTTTACTGCATGCCAAACTGGGCGTATATTACGCCCGGGAAAAATACGGCGTTACCGATCAGGAAATTTTGGATGCTATCCGTTTTCATACTACTGGTGCGGCAGGCATGAGCAAGATGGCGATGGTTGTCTATCTGGCTGATCTGCTGGAGCCGACCCGTGATTTTGCAGGTATCGAGGATATGCGCCGGCTGGCTAAGGTTGATCTGGAACAGGCCATGATAAAGGCTTATGCGCAGACGATACGTTATTTGCTGGAATACGACCTTTTGGTACACCCTCATTGCATAGAGGGGTATAACGAATTGGCGGCTAAGTTTAAAAGGCTTAAATTGAATTTGTAGGAGATGCCAATGTCTGTGGAAGAAAATAGAGAAATCAGGCCTGTCCGCAAGAAACGTAAATTACGTTGGGGCAGGCTGGTATTTGTACTGTTGGTTTTGGCGGTACTGCTGACGGGAGCTTTTTGGGGAACTGTCTGGATCTATGACAATTTTATCAATCCGCCGAAGGTTGATGTTGTTGGTGCCAGCGACAAGATAACCCAAAATGAAAAATTGAACAAGCGCATCAATATTTTGCTTTTGGGTATAGATGACGGTGACAGTGATGCTGCTCCGGATGAACCAAAGCGAACTGACGCGATGATGCTGGCCAGCTTTGACCCCGGCGATAATAAGGTTGCGCTGCTTTCGCTGCCGCGTGACACCAAGGTGCAGATCCCGGGCCGGGCTGGTTGGGATAAGCTGAATGCAGCCTATGCTTACGGCGGTGTGATGATGGCCAAGCAAACGGTAGCCAATCTGCTGCAGGTACCGATCCATTATTATGTTTTAGTGGACTGGCGTGCGTTTATTGATGTTATCGATTTGATCGGCGGCGTTGATTTATATGTGGAAAAGGATATGTATTATGAAGATCCTTACGCCGATCTTGTTATTGATATTAAACATGGCTATCAGCATCTGGACGGTAAGCGGGCAGGCGAATATGTGCGTTTCCGCAAAGATGAGCTGGGTGATATTGGCCGCGTGCAAAGGCAGCAGAAGTTTATGAAAGCGGCGGCAGCACAGATTTTCAATATCGATACGGTGACTAAGATCCCGGCGCTGTTTTCGACTGTTGACAGACATGTGGAGACCGATATGAACACTTTGACGATGATCAAGGCTGCAAACAGCTTTAAGCTGTTTGGTGACGAAAAGGTCAAGTCGGGTATGCTGTATGGTAATTTTGACGATACAGAAGGTATCAGCTATTGGGCTACATCACGCGAGGAAGTTCAAAAATCTTTGGACGAAATCGGCATTCCCTATATGAAAGATGATGAAGATGAACAAGAATAAAGGAGGCGAAAAGATGGATTTTACTACTAAAGAAATTGCACACAAGATCGCGGCGGCAGCCTGCGATAAAAAAGCAAAGGATATTTTGCTGCTGAATATGGAGAACATTTCTCCTGTAACTGATTATTTTATTATTGCCAGCGCTGGAAATAATATTCTAGTTAAAGCTATTGCTGACAATATCGAAGATAAATTGGCGGAGGCAGGCATTTTTGTTACTCACAAAGAAGGCTATGCTGAAGGCCGTTGGATTTTGATGGATTATGGTAATTGTGTTGCGCATATCTTTATTGAAGAAGAACGCGAGTTCTATAATCTGGAGCAACTGTGGGCTGATGCTCCGTCGGAAGAATTTGTGGAGAGCAAAAATGACTGATGAAAAAGACATGGCAAAGCAGCTTAAATATCGTGCGGGTGACGTTGTTACTTTAAAAGTGGCACGTCTGGGCGAAATGGGCGCTTTCCTTGACGCTGGTACGGGCGATACTTCTGATGATATCCTGCTGCATAAGCTGCAGCAGACGGAAGCGGTCAATGTTGGCGATGAAGTTAAAGTCTATTTGTATAAAGATCCGCATGGCCGTTTGACGGCGAGCCAGAAATTACCGAAAATGCGCGAAGGGCAGATCGGTTACGTTAAGGTTTTAAGTGTGACCAAGGACGGCGGGTTTGTGGATATCGGCGCTGAACGCGGTGTATTTTTGCCGTACAGCGAAATGCGAGGGCATGTGTCGCCGGGTCAGCTGGTCTGGATAAAGCTGTATCGCGATAAAACAGGACGCCCTGCTGTCAGTATGCGGGTGGAAGAAGAAATGCTGAAGGCTTCCAAACCTGCTGTTGGTGTCAAGGTCGGCGACAGCGTGACAGGTACTATCTATAATATCCTGCCGGAAGGCTTCTTCATTTTTACTAATCAGCGCTTTTTGGCGTTTCTGCATCGCAGTGAAGTTCCCGGCGGGCGTTTGGATTTTGGTCAGGAGATCACGGCTCGCATTACTTATATTCGTGAGGATGGCAGGGTAAATCTGTCCTTACGCCAGCAAAAAGAAAATGCTATGATCGCCGATGCGGAAGATATTTTAAATTTTTTACATAAACGGAATGGTAAAATGCCTTACTGTGATACTACACCGATGGAAATCATTAAGGAAAAATTTGGTATCAGTAAAGCAGCTTTCAAACGTGCTTTGGGGCATTTGATGAAGGAAGGCCTGATCGTGCAGGAAGAAGGCTGGACTATGCTGACTGAAAAAGGACTGCAAAGCGAAAAATAAGTAAAGACTCTCGTTTGGGCGAGAGTCTTTTTTTGTGCGTTATTTGTAGATGTTAAAAAACATTTCTTAAAGAACAAAAATTGGAAATTGTTTAAGAGTAAGGTATAATGTAGACAATAAGAAGTTTGAAATAGAAAGAGGAACTATTATGGACTCTAGCGGCTTAAAAGAAGATATTTTTTACAGTTCCAGCTGGATGCAGGAAATATTGGAAATCAGTAATATTGGTTTATGGCTTTTGGAAATAAACAAAAATAATACTGACGTGCGTCTGTATGCCGATGATAAAATGTTAGAACTTTTAGGGCTGCAGAAGAGTTTATCGCTGGAAGATAATTATAAACATTTTGCGCAAGGCGTGCTTGCAGAAGATCTGGAAATAGTGCAGAAATATATTGAACAGATGCTGACGACCAAAAGGCTGGTAGAGGTTCAGTATCGCTGGAACCATCCATGGTGGGGCACAATTTTTATTCGCTGCAGCGGCAAGTTATATAAAGAAGACGATAATGCTTATTATATTCGCGGTTATCATCAGAATGCCAGCGATGTTGAGGTCTTAAGACAGGCCAATATCGAAAAGAGCAGGCAGCTGATAGAAGTTGTACGTAAACGTGATTATTATGACGAGCTGTTTCAGTCCGTATTGTGCGGTATCGTTCAATACAGGCCACAGGCTGACGGAAGTATTGTTTTTCAAAATGCCAATATGGAAGCTATCAGGATTTTTGGTTATGAAAAAGAAGAATTCTGGAAGCGTAAATCCTGGCGGATAGAAGATCTGGCTGCGCCGGAAGACTGTGATAGAGTATATCAGAGCATGAACGCGATACTGCTGGGCAAGGGGAAACAGTCTTTTGAATATCGGGCGCTGAGGGCCGATGGTACTTATTGCTGGATCATTGGCAGCGGTGAATATATCAAAAATATTGACGGAGAACGTGTTATTCAAAGTGTTTTTCTGGATATTGACAACAGAAAGCAGATGGAGCTGCTTAATCAGGAATTGCTGGAGCAGGATAAGGGTACTCAGGAACTGCTGCGCCAGGTTCTGGAAGGAACAAAAATTTTCCATTTTTATTATTATCCGCAAAAACGTCTGGAAGTTATGCCGGTAAGAACCAGTAAATATTTTAACTGTAGTATGGAATACAGGAATATTCCGGAAAGCTTTGTGGAAGATTTTGTGAGCGGTGAAAGTAAGGCAGATTGCTATGCGATGTACGAAGCTATTCATAATGGGGCTAAAACTGCATCTTCCACATTCTGTGACAAGAACAAGCAGTGCTGGGTGCGGGTAACAATGACTGTTATGTCATGGGATGATCAGCAGCAGCCGACTTTTGTCATTGGTATCATTGAGGATATCAGCGAGCAAAAAGGAATGGAGCTTGAAAAAATCGAGTTGCAGTCTATTTATAATTTTACGATAGAACATGACTATGATGCTGTTTGCATCTGTGATTTAAACAGTGGTGATTATGTGATGCGTTTTGCCGGTTATTGCGCTCATTACGGTTTGCCGCTGCGTGGCAGCATTAATGAACAGCTGCCGGTATTTATAAAAGAGTTTGTTTGTGAAGAAGATTGTGAGCATTTAAAAAGCTGGAGTATTGATAGTTTGCTGAAGTGCCTGGAGCAGGAAGAGGCTGTTATGCTGTATTTCCGTTCATCCGCTAAAGACGGGTACAGATATAAAGAAGTTAAGCTTTCATATTTTGGTAAATTAAAAGAACGGCTGCTTTTGACGATGCGCGATATCCATGAACGCACGATGCAGGAGGAAGCAAATAAACAAATCATCAGTGACGCATATCAGCTGGCTTTACAGGCCAATCAGGCCAAAAGTGAATTCTTTTCAAAAATGTCGCATGATATTAGAACGCCGATGAATGCTATTATGGGGCTGGCGGCTTTAGCGGCACATTGCGACGACAAAGATCATGTAGATGATTATTTGAAAAAAATTGTCACTTCTGGCAAACATATGCTGGAGCTGTTGAATGAGGTTCTGGATATGTCGAAGATCGAAAGCGGCAAAACAGAATTGAACTCGGAAGCATTTTTATTAAAAGAAAAAGTTGAGGAAGCATTAGATATCATTAAACCTGCTGTTGAGGAGAAACGGCATCAGCTGATTGTGGAAACAGAGGCACTGAAAAATATAACTGTGCTGGGTGATGCGCTGAGACTGCAGCAGATATTACTTAATCTGTTGTCCAATGCCGTTAAATATACGCCTGATGAAGGTGTGGTAAAGCTGACGGTTACTGTTAAGCCGTTACCACATGATCTGGCTGTTTTTGATTTTATTGTAGAAGATAACGGCATTGGGATGGAACAAAGTTTTATCGAGCGTATTTTTGAGCCGTTTATAAGAGCAGAAGATTTTCGGGTCAGTAAAATACAGGGAACTGGTCTGGGCATGACGATCAGTTTGAACCTGGCAAAACTGATGAACGGGTCGATCGATGTTGAGAGCTGTGTTGGTAAGGGCAGTAAGATCACTGCTTCTGTTTGTCTGAAGGTGCAGCGTCAGAACGGAGTTGCGGTCGAGTATGAACAACCTGCCGGTGATAACGAAAATGCTGCTGATATTGATTATAGCGGTAAACGGGTACTGGTAGTTGAGGATAATGCAATCAATCTGGAAATTGCTTTAGAGTTTTTGAAGCTGTTGGGCTTGACTTGTGAATCCGCTGGTGATGGTGCAGAAGCATTGGAAAAATTCTTGGCGGTGCCTGAAGGATATTATGATTTGATTTTTATGGATATCCAGATGCCAACTATGAATGGCTATGAAGCGGCAAGAGCAATCAGAGCTGCTTCTCGCAGTGATGCGGTCCGGATTCCGATTATTGCCATTACTGCGAATGCTTTTTCGGAAGACGTGAAAATGGCGCTGGCCGCGGGGATGAATGCACACATAGCCAAGCCGTTTGAACTAAGGCTTTTGAAAAAAATAATACGTCAATGGCTGAAATAAGACGACTGAAAGAAGCTCCGTTTTGTAGGGGCTTCTTTTTTGTGTTATAATGCAGATATCTATTTCAGAAAAGAGCGGAGAGAAACCATGGATTATTTTGTCTTGACAGTTGCTTCGTTGATATTATTTGCTGCTACTTTTTTCAGTACTGTAACTGGTTTTGGCTTTGCGCTGATCGCAGCTCCTGTATTAACGATGGTCATGGGGCCGAAAGAGACAGTTGTATTTGTTATTATCGCCGGTGTTATTGTGCGTGTGATCATGATGTGGCGTACCTGGGGAGAATTTGAGTGGCCGACAGTTTTGATAACAGTTGCCGGCAGTCTGTTGGGGATTATTCCCGGAGCGTATCTGCTGAAAGTGGCTGATGCTAATCATTTAAAGATTTTATTAGGGATAGCGCTTTTGCTTGTAACGCTTTTGATGGAATTAAATTTTGTGCCTGAGGTCAAAAATAAAAAGCTGGGACGTGTTTCTGCTGGTTTTTTAAGCGGTTTTTTCAGTGCGACTACCAGTATCAGCGGGCCGCCGATCGCTTTATATTTTTTGAGTGAGAATATGGAGAAAAATTTGCTGCGCGCCAATATGATCTGGATCTTTGCTATCGGCAGTTTTTGTACTTTAGGCAGTTTTTTTGTTGCGGGTACATTTCAGGGTGGAAATTTGATTGCTTTGTCGCTGTATGTGTTGCCGGCAGTACTTTTAGGCTGGTGGCTGGGAGAAAAAATGTTTTTCCGTATCAATCAGCATTTATTTAAGCGCATTGCGCTGCTTGTAGTATTGATAGGCGGGGTAATGACTTTGGGAAGTGGCATCAACGGTGTGCTCCATTGATTTTGTTGTAACATTGTTTACAATAGACAGTGCATAAAAATTAATTTTTTTGAATTTTATGCTTTTGCTTGACACCTTTTTGATACGGGTCTAAAATAACAACAATTAAGTTTTACACAAGAAATTTAAATTAGGTGGGTTGATCGTGGAATCTGTTTTGAGAACTAATTGGGTAAATGAATATGCTTTTGACTTTAGCCGGGGCTATTTTTATTTTAGCGCTGGTTATTTTACTTGCTCAAAACTGCATAATTCTATTACCGTAAACAGATGCCGATACCGTAGCTGAGATATGCTGCTGTAAATAAGAAGATGAATTTTTAATCAGGCTCTCTTACGAGGCCTGATTTTTTTTATTATCTTGTGTAAATAAAAATGAAATTAAGGAGTGGAGATAAATGATTATAGTAATGAAACCGGGGATTCCCGCAGAAGAGGAATTGAGAGTAAAAAGCTTGATGGAAAGTAAGGGGTTTCAGATCCATGAAAGCCGCGGTGCTAATTTTACCCTGTTCGGTGTAGTAGGCGATACGGCTGCCTTCGATATGAATCAACTGAGAGTATATGACTGCATTGACAAGGTTATGCGTGTGCAGGAGCCTTATAAACGTGCTAACAGGATGTTTCACCCGGAAGACAGCATCGTAGATGTATGCGGGGTGAAGGTGGGAGGCAAACAGATCACGGTAATGGCAGGCCCTTGTTCAGTAGAGACGCGGGAACAGATTATCGGCGTGGCGGAGGATGTGAAGCAAATGGGCGCTGCGATCCTGCGTGGCGGCGCTTTTAAGCCGCGTACTTCTCCATACTCTTTCCAGGGACTGCAGGAAACCGGACTGGATTTATTAAAGGAGGCTAAAGCTGTTACCGGGCTGCCGATCATTACAGAAATTATGTCAGCAGATAAGATCGAACGTTTTGTAGAAGATGTGGATGTGATTCAGGTAGGCGCCCGCAATATGCAGAATTTCGAGCTTTTGAAGGAGCTGGGCAAGACAGATAAACCGATTTTGCTGAAACGCGGTTTGTCTGCGACGATAGAGGAGTGGCTGATGTCGGCTGAATACATTATGGCCGGCGGTAATGATAATGTTATTTTATGTGAGCGTGGTATCCGAACCTTTGAAAATTATACCCGCAACACTTTGGATCTGAGCGCGATACCGGCAGTAAAAAAACTCAGTCATTTGCCGGTGGTGGTTGACCCCAGCCACGCGGCTGGTATGTGGTGGATGGTAGAGCCGCTGGCTAAGGCAGCAGTAGCCGTAGGTGCTGACGGACTGATCATTGAAGTGCATAATGATCCTGAGCATGCGTTATGTGACGGAGCTCAATCCCTGAAACCTGAACGCTTCGGCAGGTTGATGCAGGATTTGAAGATCATAGCAGGAGCCGTTGGACGTGAGCTATAACAGGTTATAATTAAATTTAACCATATAAATTAAAAGGAGAGAACAAAAATGATTATTGTAATGAAACCAGGCGCACCGATGCAGGAATGTGAGAAGATTAAAAACGGACTGATCAATAACGGCTTCCAGATCAATGAGATCGTCGGCGTGAATATGACGATCCTGGGCGTTATCGGAGATACCAGTACTTTAGATATCAATCTGCTGCGTGTTAACGATTGGGTAGAAAAGGTCATGCGTGTGCAGGAGCCGTTCAAACGCGCAAACAGGATGTTCCATCCGGAAGACAGCGTAGTGGATGTCAATGGGATCAAGATCGGCGGCAAAAAAATCGTTGTTATGGCCGGTCCATGCTCGGTAGAGACCGAAGAGCAGATCATTTCCGTTGCTAAATCAGTAAAGCTCGGCGGAGCCGCTATGCTGAGGGGCGGAGCTTTCAAGCCGCGTACTTCACCGTATTCTTTCCAGGGATTGAAAGAAAAGGGATTGGAGCTCTTAAAAATCGCTAAACAGGAAACTGGCCTGCCGATCGTTACCGAAATCATGTCAGCTGATAAAATCGAACGTTTCGTGGAAGATGTGGATGTTATTCAGGTAGGGGCCCGGAATATGCAGAATTTCGAGCTTTTGAAGGAGCTTGGCAAGACAAATAAACCAATTTTGCTGAAACGTGGTTTATCAGCGACGATAGAAGAATGGATCATGTCGGCTGAGTATATTATGGCCGGCGGTAATGATAATGTTATTTTGTGTGAACGCGGTATCCGTACCTTTGAAACTTATACCCGTAATACTTTGGATCTGAGCGCGATCCCGGCAGTAAAAAAACTAAGCCATTTACCGATCGTCATTGATCCGAGCCATGCTTCCGGCATGTGGTGGATGGTTGAACCGATGGCCAAAGCTGCTATCGCAGCCGGTGCAGACGGATTGATCATTGAGGTACATAACGATCCCGAGCATGCACTGTGTGACGGGGCACAATCACTGAAGCCGGAACGCTTTGCACACCTGATGGGTGAATTGAAGGGCATTGCGCAAATAATCGGCAGAGAGATGTAGGATATAGTATAATAATGTTAAAAACGGCTGTTTGCTTGATAAAAAACAAGAAGCCGTTCAAATTATCGTAGGATTGTAGAATGGAGAAAGTTTAACGAGGTGAACGTAGTGGAAAGTGGTTTTAGAAGCACGGATTGGCAGCAGCTTACTTTTGCTGTGGTAGGTATGGGACTTATCGGCGGTTCTTATGCCAAAGCGCTGAGGCGCCTGGGCGTAAAGAAGATCATCGGTGTCGATACTGACGGCAAGGTGCTGCGGCAGGCTCAGGAGCAGGCTGTTATCGACGAGGCTCTTTGCGGGGCAGGGCCAGAACTGCAGGCGGCAGATGTAGTGATCTGTTCGGTTTATCCGGCGGCTACGCTGGGCTTTGTAAAAAGTGCGGTGCCTTTTTTGAAGAGTGATGTTTTGATAACCGATGCCACAGGCATCAAAGGCAGCTTGCCTGAGGACGTGCAGCGACTGCTTACCGGAAGGATGGAATTTATTGCGGGGCATCCGATGGCCGGCCGTCAAGGCAGCGGTTTGGGTATGTCGCAGGCCGAGATTTTTGACGGTGCCAATTATATCGTGGTGCCGGCAGCTTTTAACAGCAGTGGGGCGATTGAATGGCTGAGCAGCTTTGCAGGCGCGATTGGCTGCGGGCAGGTAGTGCAGGTTGATGCCGTTGAGCATGACCGCATTATCGCCTATACCAGTAATTTGCCTCATGCTTTAGCGGTAGCGCTGATCAACAGTGCTTCTTATAATGAAAATACGAAATATTTTATTGCCGGCAGTTTTCGCGATGGAACAAGGGTCGCAGATATCAATCCGTATTTATGGAGCGATTTGTTTTTGGCGAACAGGGAAAACGTTCTGCAGGAATTAGCTGCATTCAGCCAGCAGTTGGAACGCTGGCGCGAAGCTCTGACAGCTGCCGACGCGCAGCTCCTGCAGGAAATGATGCGGGAAGCTGCGATTAAAAGAAAGGATTTGTACTGATGCGTACGATTACAGTAGCGTTAGGTGAGAAAACATATAATATTGAAATCGCAGCCGGGCTGCTGGATCAGATCGGGGCAAAGGCCAGAGTGCTTTCTCAGGCGGTAAAAGCGGCAATCATCAGCGACAGCAACGTAGATCCTTTATATGGCGAAAGGCTGGAACGCAGCCTGGCTGCCAGCGGGTTTGAGGTTACGAGGATAGTTTTTGCCGCCGGTGAGCAAAGTAAAAATTTAACTGTGCTGGGTCAGGTTTATGACGAACTGGCACGGGCAGGCTTGACGCGCAGTGATTTGATCCTGACTTTGGGCGGTGGTGTGCCGGGCGATTTAGGCGGATTTGCGGCAGCTACCTTTTTGCGCGGCATTGATTTTATTCAGGTACCGACCTCGCTTTTAGCGCAGATCGACAGCAGCGTAGGAGGCAAGGTGGCTATTGACCTGCCGTCAGGCAAAAATCTGGCAGGCAGCTTTTATCAGCCAAAAGCAGTATTTATAGATCCGGATTTATTGAAAACTTTACCGCTGCGGTTTTTGCATGATGGTTTGGCTGAAGCGATCAAATACGGCTGTATTCGCGATGCCGGCCTGTTTGCTCAGATCGCTGCTGTTAAAAGTGATCAGGAGCTGCTGGAGCAGGCGGACATTATTATTGAGACCTGCTGTAATATCAAGGCGCGGATCGTTGAAAAAGACGAATTTGACACAGGAGAACGTATGCTGTTGAATTTTGGGCATACTATCGGACATGCTATTGAAAAATGCTGCGGTTTTACTACTTATACTCACGGTGAAGGCGTTGGCATCGGTATGGTACAAATGACGCGTCAAACGGAGAAGCTGGGACTTACGGCAGCAGGTACTGCAGAGGAGTTGAGCCGCGTACTGAAAAAGTTTGCTTTGCCGGTAAGTGCAGTATTTGATGCTCAGGAAATTTTACAGGCAATGGCTTTGGATAAAAAAAAGAGCGGTAAAAAAATTAACCTGGTAATTATTGAAAAAATAGGCGTCGGACGCCTGCATAAAATAGACTGGCAGGATATACCTGCCTATATTGGATAGGAGAGCTCATGACGACATTGAAGATTACACCGGCAAAGCTCAACGGCAGTGTTTGCGTGCCGTCATCTAAAAGCATGGGGCACAGGGAAATTATCTGTGCCGGACTGTCGGTGGGAACCAGTATTGTTGATAATATCAGTATGTCTGACGATATGGAAGCTACTCTACGCTGTCTGACTGCATTGGGGATCGGTTTTCAAAAAGTTCCTTCAGAAAGATCAGGACGCACAGCTTTGGCTATTAATGGCAGTGGTAATGTACGAGTTTCGCAAAGTACTGTCGATTGCGGAGAATCAGGTTCGACATTGAGGTTTATGATCCCTCTGGGGGCATTGTGCGGTGAGCCGCTGACATTTACTGGTCACGGAAAGCTGGTAACGCGTCCGCTGCAGGCTTATTATGATATTTTTGACAGGCAGGAGCTGTCTTATACAACTGCCTCTAACGGGTATTTGCCTTTGACGGTGAACGGTGTGCTGAAAAGCGGCGATTACGAGCTTCCCGGTAATGTCAGCTCGCAGTTTATCAGCGGTCTGCTGTTTGCTTTGCCGCTGCTTGCAGGCGATTCTGTTTTGAAAATTACTTCTGCACTGGAGTCGCAGAGCTATGTGGATCTGACCTTGTCGTGTCTGGCAAAATACGGAATCGTTATCGAACACGAAAATTATTATAAATATCATATCGGCGGCGGTCAGAAGTATCGCTGCGGCAGGAACATGGTGGAAGGTGACTGGTCTCAGGCGGCGTTCTGGCTTGTTGCCGGCACGCTGAGCAGGCAGATTACCTGTACTGGACTAAACAGGGACTCGTTGCAGGGGGATATGGTCGTTGCGGATATTATCAACCGGATGGGAGGAAAAATAACCTGTGATGCCGAAGGTAATCATACGGCCTCGAGTGCGTCGACTAATGGTGTAGTTATCGATGCGGCAGACTGTCCTGATATCATTCCTGTCTTAACGGTACTGGCAGCGGTCAGTGAAGGTACAACTGAAATCATCAATGCAGGACGGCTGCGTATTAAAGAGTGTGACCGTCTGGCAGCGATGACCAGTGAATTGAATAAACTGGGAGCTGCAGTTACAGAACTGTCTGACGGGCTGATTATCAAGGGGCGGCCGGAAGGTCTGCAGGGCGGCTGCGTTGATTCCTGGAACGATCACCGCATCGCGATGAGTTTAGCGGTAGCGAGTCTGGTTTGCAAAAAGGCGGTTATTATTAGTGGCAGCGAATGTGTTCAAAAATCATATCCTGAATTTTGGCAGGATTTTACAGCCTTAGGCGGAATGATCAAAACTGTGGGAACGGGTGAAAGTATATGAGCGGTGTTTATGGCAGAAAAATAAAAATGACGATTTTCGGCGAATCCCATGGTGCTTCTATTGGTCTTGTGATTGACGGGTTACCACCGGGGCTGGGAATTGATATTGATTTTATTAAACGCGAGATGGAAAGGCGGGCTCCGGGCCGCAATCTGCTTTCGACCCAGCGTCAGGAAAAAGACGCTTTTTTGATCCAGAGTGGTGTTTTTGAAGGGCGGACGACGGGGACACCTTTGTGTGCGCTGATCCCTAACAGCGATAGTCATTCTAAGGATTACAGTATTCTAAAAGATAATATGAGACCGGGGCATGCTGATTATTCCGGTAAGATCAAATATAAAGGCTTCAATGATTACCGTGGCGGCGGGCATTTTTCCGGACGACTGACTGCGCCGCTGGTTTTTATGGGAGCTGTTGCCAAGCAGGCTCTGGCTCGGTATGGAATTGTTATAGGGGCACATATCAATAATGTGGGTGAGATTTTTGACAGGAAGTTTGACCCATTGGGAGAAGAGGCTGAATTATTGATGAGTCTGCGGCAGAAGGAATTTGCCGTATTGGACGATGTACGTGGGGCAGAGATGCAGGCGCTGATTTTGGAAGCGCGTGAGCGTCAGGATTCTATTGGCGGCAGTATTGAGTGCATGGCGCTTAATTTGCCGGCTGGTTTGGGCGAACCATTTTTTGATTCACTGGAAAGCCGTCTGGCACATGTGCTGTTTTCTATTCCGGCGGTAAAGGGGCTGGAGTTTGGTATGGGCTTCGGTTTCTGCCGCAGCACCGGTTCACAGGCTAATGATCCGCTGTATTATGATGGAGATTCTGTGCGAACTGAAACTAATAATAACGGCGGTATTTTGGGTGGAATTACCAATGGCATGCCTGTTGTATTCAAGGTAGGGTTCAAACCAACGCCTTCTATTTCCCTGCCGCAGAAAACGATAAATGTGGCTGAGCATACGAATACGGTATTGGAAATTAAAGGTCGTCATGATCCCTGTATCGTGCAGCGGGCAGTACCTGTCGTGGAAGGTGTTACGGCCTGGACTGTTTTAGATATGCTGTTGACTGCGGATATTGACGGTGAGGTGTGAGCATGGAAAAATTGGATTTAGAGGCGATCCGCCGCCGTATCGACAAGATCGACGCCCAGCTGGTTGCGGCGTTGGAAGAACGGATGGAGGCAGTGCTGGAAGTTGCGGCCTATAAAAAACAGCAGGGGCTGCCTGTGCTTGATGCGGCTCGGGAAGCTCAGGTGCTCTCAAAGGCCTGTATGCGTTTACAGCATAAAGAGTATGCACCGGCTGTTACAGCGATGATGACGACCATCATGGAGCAGAGCAAGGCTTTGGAGCATGTACTGCTGGCAGAGCCGCGAGTTCTGCCGCAGGAGGAGGTCATGGAGGTTGGCTGTTTTGGAATGCCGGGGTCTTACAGTCATCAGGCTTTGGAGAGATATTTTGCAGGACAGCATATAAACAGACATCATTATGCTTTGTTTGAGGATGTAGTGCAGGCGGTCAAAAACGGTGAGATCAAATACGGTGTTTTGCCGATCGAAAATTCTTCGACCGGAGGTATTACCGAAGTTTATGATCTGCTGCGGCATCACGATTGTTCTATTGTTGGTGAGCAGTGCGTGAAAATAGAGCACAATCTCTTGGGCGTTCAAGGTGCTAAGCTCGAAGATGTTACTACTGTTTATTCACATCCGCAGGGCTTTGCACAAAGTAAAGAGTTTTTTCATCAGTATCCGCAGATGGAGTTAGTGCCTTATTTCAGCACATCTAAAAGTGCAGAAACAGTGAGGGAAAAGCAGGATAAGCATTTGGCGGCGGTGGCTGGTAAGCAGGCTGCGGAAATGTATGGGCTGCAGATTCTTGCCGCCAATATCAACTATAATTCCAATAATTATACCCGGTTTATCGTCATTTCTAACGAAGCGGAACAGGCGCCTAATGCTAATAAAATTACGGTAGTAGTGGCAGTAAAACATGAACCGGGGTCATTATACAGGACTTTAGGACATTTTTATCACAGCGGTTTAAATATGATGAATTTGGAATCCCGGCCGATCGAAGGTAAATCATGGGAATATTTCTTCCACATCGACCTGGTAGGCAACCTGCGTGAAGAAAGAGTACGTCAGGCATTAGAACAGCTTTCCGACAGCTGCGCATATTGTAAGATATTAGGCAATTATCCTGCCGATGGTAGATAGGAGGTTTGTGTTATGGTTCATTTTGGCTTGATTGGAGCGCGTTTGGGACACAGTTTATCACCGCAGATACATCAGCTGATCTTTAAAGAATTGGGTGTCGAAGGAACATATGATCTGCTGGAGATACCTCCTGAAGAATTATATGCGAGCGTGCATGAATTGCGTGGTAAATACTGCGGAGTCAATGTAACCATTCCGCACAAGATCAATGTAATGGCTGCTTTGACTACTTTAAGTATGGAAGCGCAGGCTATTGGAGCCGTTAATACGATCCATTTTCATAACGGTGCAATTCGCGGCTATAATACCGATTATGCAGGTTTTGGGCGTTTGCTGGAAAATAACGGCATCGAAGTACAGGGCAAAAGCGCGGCTGTTTTAGGTACGGGCGGCGTTTCAAGAGCTGTACTTCAATATTTGATCGATCACGGTGTTTCTAAGATATTTTTAGTTTCCCGTAATACTCAAAGCATAGCTCCGTATATGAAAACCTTGTGCAGTAGTGTACCGACGCAATTCGTCAATTACGTACATTTAGAGCGTTATACCGGTGATTTACTGATCAATTGCACTCCTGTTGGGATGTATCCCAAGACCGATGTATCGCCGGTAGGTCTGGAAACTGTCGAGCATTTTGAAACAGCGGTCGATCTGATTTATAATCCCGCTAAAACTTTGTTTTTGCAGCAGGCAGAGCAGCTGGGTAAAAAGGCTGTGAACGGGATGCTTATGCTGGTAGCTCAGGCTGTAGCAGCAGAGGAGATCTGGCTGCAAAGAGAAATTTCAAACGATGTCATTTTAAAAGTTGCCGCTGAGATGGAAAAACAGCTATGAAAAATATCGTCTTGATCGGAATGCCGGGCTGCGGGAAATCAACTTTGGGCAGATTGTTGGCGCAGCATCTGAAGCGTCCTTTTTATGATGCTGATAATGTGCTTGAAAAGCTGGAAGGCAAGACTATCAAGGAGCTGTTCGCAGTCAGCGAAGCGTGCTTCCGCGATGCTGAAACCAGGGCAGTCAGGCATCTGTCAGAATTGGAAGGGTGTGTGATCGCTGCCGGCGGCGGTGTAGTCAAACGCTCAGAGAATATCGAGGTATTAAAAAACGGCGGCATTATCGTTTTTATAGACAGGCTGCCAGAAAAAATTGTACAGGACATAGATACAGAAAGCCGCCCTTTATTAGCAGCAGGGCGGCAGAAAGTTTTTGACTTGTATGCGGAACGAATCGAACTATACCGCAGGTATCACGATCATATCATAGATAATAACGGTGAGCGGGAAGCAGCGTTACAGGCATTACTGGAGTTGGCAAGGAGAGAAAGCTGATGAAAAAAATTTTGGTTTTGAATGGTCCGAATATCAATATGCTGGGCGTACGTGAAAAAAATATTTATGGTCAACAGGATTATGCAGCCTTGTGTGAATATATCGGGCAGGAAGCTGCGGCATTAAATGTGGAAGTAGAAGTAAGGCAAAGTAATTTTGAAGGTGAATTAGTCACGCTGATCCAGCAGGCTTATGGAAAATTTGACGGTATCGTTATCAATCCTGCGGCATTGACGCATTACAGTGTAGCTTTGCTGGATGCTATAAAAGCAGTGGCTTTGCCGACGATAGAAGTGCATTTGAGCAATATCCATGCCAGGGAAGAATTTCGGCATAGATCAGTAACGGCTGCTGCCTGCCTGGGGCAGATATGCGGGTTGGGTTTCCAGGGTTATGCTTTAGCGCTCAGAGCGCTGGCGGAAAAGGGTTAAGCTTATAAAAACTGAAAAAGAAGTAAAAGATGTAAAGCACAACTGGGTTGTGCTTTAATTTTTGTTAATTTCAATATACTCTAGTATATAAACATCAAAAATAAACAATAAATAGGGTTCAAGAACTTTACAAAATTAAATTTTATGTTATATAATTTATGCATAGCAAATTTTGCATACCTGATAGTGAAATTTATATGCTAATATGAATATTAGGAAAATATATGGGGAGGCTTATTCATGATGATTGATTACTGTTCCATTGGCAAAAGAATCAAATTGACGAGGATCAAGCAAGGTGTTCTGCAGAAAGATCTGGCAGAGAAGATCGGTATTTCCAAACCGCATATGAGCAATATTGAAACTGCTCATACTAAAATTGGACTGGAGACACTGGTTGCCATAGCTAATGCCTTGAACACTTCTGTTGATGAATTTTTGAGTGATACTGTCAGCAACAGCCAGGTTATTTTTAATGATGAGTTGAAAACAGTGCTTGAAAGAGCCGATATGGAAGAATTAAAGGTTATTTGCAAACTGGCACGTGTTATTTTGAAAAAGGATTAAAGCTGTTGCAATAATAAAGCAGACTGCGAGCTATAGCTCGCAGTCTGCTTTATTTTATTTATTCGGGTTTGATTTTAAAAACAGCCGCATAGATGACCGGCAATACGATCAAGGTCAGCAATGTAGCAGCGGACAGACCACAGGCAATAGCTACGGCCATCGAATTCCAGAAGGGGCTGGTAAACATCGGTATCAGTCCCAGGATCGTTGTAAGTGCAGCCAGCATAATAGGGCGGAAACGTACGATAGCTGATTCCAGTACGGATTCCCAGGGAGATTTGCCGGCCTGCAAATGCAGGTCTATCTGATCTATCAGCACGACGGAATTACGAATGATGATACCAGTCAGGGCCAGGATACCAAGTTCGGCCATAAAACCAAGCGGTGCGTTGAAAATTATCAATCCCAGCATAACGCCTGTTACGCCAAGCGGTGCTGTACAAAGAATGATAAACAGCTTGCGGATATCTTTCAGCTGCAGCATCAGGAGTATCATCATGAGCAGCAGCATTACAGGTACAGGTTCTAACAGATAACCTAAAGTTTTAGCGCTGTCTTCCAAACTGCCTCCGATTTCGATCGTAACGCCATTCGGAAGATTTTGCCTCAGTTCTGCAAGGTCATCGTAAACCTGCTGCGTGATATCGTTGCCGGTAACGCCTTCGCCGATACCGCCGCAGACTGTGATTGTCGGCAGCAGGTTACGGCGCCAGATCATACCGTTTTCTGATTCGTAACTGAGACGGGCTACCTGTGACAACGGCACCGCACCTGCAGATGTGGGGATAGTTAAGGTCTCAAGCTCGGTGACGGTAGATCGGTCAACAGGCTGCAGACGGAAAACCATGTCAATAGCCTGGTCTCCTTCCAGATATTGAGCTACGGTATAACCGGAAATTTCGGCCTGCAAAGCAGTGGCGACTTCTTTACGGCTCAATCCCATCTGCCGCAGTTTATCGTTGTCGATGGTAAGTTTAGCAGCTCCGTTTTGCTCCATCCAATCGAAACGCGTCATGGTCACGGCTGGATTCTGAGCCATAACTGTGCGTACTTTTTGTGCATATTCTTTAACAATATTGTCATCCGGACCGGTTACGCGCAGCATCACAGGATAAGCTGCCGGCGGACCCAGCGGGATAGAACGTGAATAACTGACGACATTGGGGAGATTAGCTGCTACAAGCTCGCGTATTTGCGGTTCTAAACGTTTACGGGCATCAATATCTTTAGCAACTACTACCAGCTGTGCATAATTGTTACGCGGTTGGACAGGGTCCATTACGAGGACGAAACGCGGAGCACTTTTTCCAACATAAGAACAGATGCTTTCAACATCAGGATTATCCTTCAGCATATTGGTCAGTTTCAAGGCGGCTTCATCCGTGGCTTTGATACTGCTGCCTTCAGGTAAATTGAGCTCTACCAGAAGTTCAGGGCGCACAGAAGCCGGAAAAAATTCCTGCTTGATCAGCGGGACTAATAACAGGGAACCGATAAAGATACTGACCGTGCTCAGAATAACTATTTTCTGGTGCAGCATCGACCAGGAAAGGACGCTGCGAAACTTTTTATAAAAAGCAGTATTGTAAACATCGTTTTCGTTAATGAGCTGTTTAGGCTTGATCCAGGCGTGTCCCAAAACAGGCGCTACGGTTGCTGAAATGACCCAGGAAAGCAGCAGTGCTGTTGAGATAACAGGAAAAAGTGAAGAAGCAAATTCGGCGGCACTGGATTTGGCGAAAAATATCGGCATAAAGCCGGTGCAGGTAATCAGTGTACCTGTCAGCAGCGGCATGGCACAGGTTTCAAAGGCATAGCTGGCCGCTTTAGTGCGTTCCCAGCCTTCTGACATTTTGACTTCCATCAGCTCGACGACAACGATCGCATCGTCTACCAGCATGCCCAGAGAAATGATCAGCGCTCCCAGAGATACTTTGTGCAGATCGATGTTCATGGCATACATGCCGATAAAAGTTCCTAAAAGTACCAGCGGTATGCAGACTGAAATGACATAGCCGCAGCGCCGTCCCAGACTGAGCAGACTGACTGCCAGCACTATAAGGATGGCTTCAAGCAGGCTGTCGGTAAATTCACCGATGGCGTTTTTTACTACCTGCGGCTGGTTGGCGACTTGTCCCAGTTCGAAGCCGAGCGGCAGTTCCTGTTGGATTTGCCGAACAGCCTGATCAAGATTTGCACCCAATTTGATATTATTACCGCCGTCTTCCATAGAAATGGCGATACCTACGGCTGGCTGACCATTAAAGTACATTTTCGGTTCAGCCGGTTCAGCATAGCCGCGTTTGATTTCGGCAATATCACCCAGACGAAAGGTACGGTCATTAGCCTGGATCGGAATATTGCTGATATTGGCCAGTGTATCAGGGGAACCGGTCAGACGCAGATAGGTATTAGTGCTGTCACTTTCAGCCATGCCGGACGGAGTGACAGCTGTTTCTGCCTGGATCGTAGAAACCAGTGTATTAATCGGTATGCCCAGCTGTGCCAGCTTGGCATTAGACATCTGGATATAGATTTTTTCAGGCTGTACTCCTACCAGTTCTACTTTTTTGACATCAGGTATCTGAAAAAATTTATCTTTGATATTTTCGGCGACTACGCGCATTTCCTCATAGGAGAAGCTGTCAGAGGTGACTGCGTAGATATTTCCATAGACGTCGTCAAAACGGTCGTTGAAAAACGGTCCTAAAGCACCATCGGGCAAGTCACCTTTGCCATCATTGACAATATTACGCAATTCCAGCCAGCGCTGTTTGATTTCTTTGACCGGTACTGTATCCTGCAGATAAACATTGATAACAGCAGTTCCGGGACGTGAATAGCTGGTTATCCTGTCAATATTAGGTACTGTCTGCAATTGTTTTTCGATCTTGTCTGTCAGGTGTTCTTCTACCTCTTTAGCGGTTGCTCCCGGCCAGGCTGCCGAAACTACCATTTGCTTGATAGTAAAACTGGGGTCTTCGCTGCGGCCTAAGGAATTATAAGAATAGATGCCCATGACCAGACAGAGAAACATAAAAAAGTAAATTATTTGCTTATGTTTGATCGACCAGGCGGCCCAGTTGTTTTTCATTGGCTGACACCAGCTTCCAGACGTACGTTTTGGTCTTCTGCCAGTTTGTTTACGCCGCCGACAACGACGATATCTCCCTGCTGCAGACCGTCAGAGATCCTGACGTTATTGCCTTCATAACCGCCGATAGAAACTTCATGGGTATGTACTTTATTATTGGTAACGAGCCAGACCTGAGGGTTTCCTCCTGTTTGATAAATGGCGGTGGCCGGCAGCAAAATACTGCTGTCAGTACCGTTTTGCAGGTGTACTTTGGCAGTCATCCCCAGTTTGACTGCTGCAGGCATTTGCGGTACGGCTACACGAACTTTGTAGGTGCGGGTAACGCTGTCAGCCATTGGTGCTATTTCGCGGATATAACCATCTGCCGAAACGTTTTCTAAAGCCCAGAAATTGATCTTGGCTGACTGTTGAGGATAGATTTTATCCAAATGGTTTTCAGGGACATAGATCTGGATTTCCTGTTCGCCGCTTTGGACAACTGTCACAACAGGAGTTCCGGCAGCTACTACTTGACCCACTTCGCCGCTTACATTGGCTACTACGCCGTCATGGTCTGCAATAAGCTGCGTATAGGATAATTGGTTACTGTTGGTGATCAGTTGGGCCTGGGCTTGACGCAGGCTGGAAGCGGCCGCTTCCAGCTGCGTATTATATTGCTCCATCATGGCTTTGCTGACACCGCCGCTGTTGTATAAGGCCGTGTAACGGGATGCATTGTCGCGGGCCAGCTTATAATTGGCTTCGGCGGCTGTTACAGCTGCCTGGCTGGCTTCAAAACTCTGCTCGATGTCTTTGGGGTCGATTTGCATCAGGATATCGCCGGTTTTTACTGTATCGCCTAAATTGACGCTGCGGCTGATGATTTTACCGGCAACCTGAAAGGCCAGATCGCTTTCATAACGACCGCGTACCTCGCCGGGATAGGAAGATGTATTATCGACAGTTTCTTTACCGACGGTTACAGTACGGACATAAGGAACTTCTTTTACGATATCAGGCTTGGCGAAAACATTGCTGATTATATGGTACAGCAGCAATATAGCCACTGTTGCTGCCAAAATATACAAATGACGTTTTGTAAATGGAAGCTTGCTGAAAATTTCTTTGATCGACATGTCGGTGCCCTCCTGAACTAATTGGTAATGGAAGACAAATAAGTGTTTAAAGCTTCTTCCAAATAAGTGCTTTCAGTACCATTTTCAAAATGTCCCAGATCACGGATCTGATCATGTGTGAGAAAAAAGAAAACGATGATGCTTTCCAAAGTAAAAGCTACATGTGTAGGCTGCATATTATTATGGATACTGCCGTCAGCTATAGCTGCTGTAACCAGCTCGGACATAAATTTATGGATTTTGTATAAGCGGTTTTTAATAAAGCTGTCACACATAAAAGTGGGGGTCAAAAGCTCGCGATAAATGAGATGGATACGGTGAGGATGCAGCTTCTGTACCTCGGAAATTGCAGTGATATATTCGCGCAGCTTAGCCAGAGGAGCTATGTCCTTACTGCTGACTCGGGCGATCAGATTTAAAAATAAATTTGACTGTTCGTTGAGAACTTCCTGATAAAGATTTTTTTTGCCGCCGAAATAGTAAGAGATCAAAGCGCTGTTGACCCCGGATTTTTTTGCGATTTCTTTGATGGAAACGCCATTAAAGTGATTAGCTGCAAATAAATCGGTTGCTGCTAAAAGAATTTTTTCTGCTGAAGAGGCAGATGCTTCAACTGGATTCATATAGAACACTCCTTTGAATATTAATTAAACAATTAATTATTAATAATTATATCACCAACTGGATCGTAACGTAAATATGTAAAAATAAGAAAAGACAGTGTAGAATACTTGCTAATCTGCTATAATAAATTAATAAATATCAAGGAAAGAGAGTTTGGCTATGACAGTGGAAACGATACTATTATTGCTGCTGGTTTTAATGCAGGCGGTGATTTTCATAATGCTGTGGCGGCTTCTGCAGACACGGCGGCAGCAGGGACAAGAACTGGGAGCTGAGGTGAACAGTCAGCTGGAAAGCCTGGAACGACGTTTTTATGAGAATGTACGCGATCTGCGCAGCGAACAAAACACTCTGGCCCGTGCGGCCAGAATGGAAAGTCAGGCAGCTTCTGACCGTTTGGGAGAGCAGCTGGATAAAAAACTGGAAAAGCTGACGGAAAGCACTGCGGCTAATTTGGAACAGATCCGCCTGACTGTTGATGAAAAACTGCAGTCGACTTTGGAACGGCGGTTGGGAGAATCCTTTCAGCAGGTCAGCCTGCGGTTGGAGCAGGTTCATCGAGGGTTAGGTGAAATGCAGACCCTGGCCGGCGGTGTCGGCGATTTGAAACGCATCCTTTCTAATGTAAAGAACCGTGGTATCTGGGGCGAAATGCAGCTGGGAGTTTTGCTGCGTGATTTGCTGGCACCGGAGCAATTTGCCGAAAATGTTGCTGTGAAGCAGGGCAGTGCGGAAAGAGTAGAATTTGCACTGAAGCTGCCGGGCAGCAAGGAGGAAACGGTGTGGCTGCCGATTGATGCTAAATTCCCGCAGGAGGATTTTCAGCGTCTGCTGGAAGCACGTGAGCAGGCTGATACAGCTGCTGCCGATATTGCGCTCAAGCAGCTTGAACGGCGGCTGAAAAGTGAGGCCAGGGATATCCAGAATAAATATTTGTGTCCGCCGCAGACTACTGATTTTGCGATCATGTATTTGCCGATCGAGGGGCTGTTTGCCGAAGCGGTAAATTTGCCGGGACTGCTGGATGAGCTGCAGAGGACTTATCGTGTTTGTGTGGCAGGGCCGACTACCTTGGCAGCGCTGCTCAACAGCCTGCAAATGGGCTTTAAAACTTTGGCTATCGAAAAACGTACCGGTGAAGTCTGGCGAACGATCGCTGCGGTCAAGCAGGATTTTGTGACTTTCAGCTTATTGCTCGATAAAACAAAAAAGAAGCTGCAGGAAGCCAGCGGGCATATCGACGCTGCGGCCAGACGCAGCCGTGTAATCAATAAACGTCTTGACGGCAGGAAAGACGAAGAAGATACTTTGGAGTGGCAGGAGGAGGTTTTGCATGAACGAGAACAATAACGAACAGGAACAGCCGCTTTATAAGGAGCAGCCCTGGTGGGTACAGATTTTTGTGGCATTGTACGCTATGTTCTGGCTGACGATGATCTTTGCTGCAGGGCTGAACAGCCTGTACATTGGCAGAATAGATATTGACAGTGTCAGTATGGCGGTTGCTTTGACAGTTGGTATTTATCCTTTGATAAAAATGTTGGAAAAACTGTAAGATGTATTACACAAAAACATTTTTGTGCGGCTTGACAAGCCAAAAGTGTCGGACTATAATTGATACAAGCTTGAAAATTACATAGTTCATTTATCCGACGATGGAGAAAAGTAAGTTGGCAGGCGGCAAAGAGAAGCGGCGGTCAGTGTAAGCCGTAACGTCTAAAAACTGAATTCCGCTCCGGAGGAGGCAGGGGTAGCAACCTGTCCGGGTCCGACCGATATATCGGCAATGAGGCCGCGCTGTGCGGCGAAAAAAGGTGGCACCACGTGAGTAGAACTCTCGTCCTTGATTGTAATTGATCAAGCCGGGAGTTTTTTATTTTACAGGTGAATGGAGCGATGGACAATGAAAATTATTGTAACTGAAAAAATTTCCGACAAAGGTGTGGCTTTGCTGCAGGCAGTGCCGGATTTTGATGTAGACGTGCGTTTTGATATCGAAAGGGAAGAACTGCTGAAGATCATTCCTGAATATGATGCGATCGTAGTTCGCAGCGTTACTAAGATCAATGAAGAATTTTATAAGCACGCCACTAATTTAAAGGTGGTGGGCCGCGCTGGCAACGGTGTTGATAATATCGAGATGGAAGGGGCGACTAAACGCGGTATTATCGTTGTCAATACTCCGGAATCTAATATCGTATCGGCTGCCGAGCATACTATCGGCCTGCTGCTGAGTTCTGCTCGTAATGTCGTCAAAGCTCATAAAATGATCGAATCCAGGGTCTGGGACCGTACCGGTTTAAAAGGCAGCGAGCTGCTTGGTAAAACTCTGGGCATCATCGGCCTTGGTCGTATCGGCGGTTTGGTGGCTACCAGACTGCAGGCTTTCGGGATGAAGATCGTAGCCTATGATCCGTATATTGCCGATGCACGTTTCCGCAAATACAGCGCTGAAAAATGTGAAACACTGGATGAATTGCTGGCACAAGCTGATTTTATCAGTATCCATACGCCTAAAACGGAAGAAACTTTTGATATGATCACAGCCAAAGAATTTGCAAAATGCAAACGTGGCGTGCGTGTAGTAAACTGCGCCCGCGGCGGCCTGATCAATGAAAATGACCTGGCGGCAGCTATCAAGGAAGGCATCGTTGCCAGCGCCGGTATCGACGTACTGGTAGACGAACCGAAACCGATCTCGCCGCTGATCGATCTGCCGGAATGTGTCTTAACGCCTCATCTTGGTGCTGATACAACAGAAGCGCAGGATAATGTGGGCATTGCTATTGCAGAAGAGGTCATTGCAGCTTTACATGGCGAAATGGTGCCGAATGCAGTCAATCTGCCGACTTTGCAGCCGACAGAGCTGAAAGAAATGCAGGGCTACCTGACTTTGGGCGAATATCTGGGCAAGCTTTATTATCAGCTGGAAAAAGCAGCTGTCGAAAAGGTAGAGATCATCTATACCGGCGAGGTTGCAGAAATGGAAACAGGTATGCTGACGCGTGCTGTTTTAAAAGGCGTTTTTGAACCCATCCTCAAGGAACGCGTTAATTATGTCAATGCAGAGCTGACTGCCGAAAGCCGCGGAGTCGATGTTATAGAGAGCAAACATGCAGGCAAACATAATCTTTTAGAGGTCAAGATCCATTCTAAAGGTAATATCTTTACTGTAGCCGGTACTGTCTTTGGTGAAAAAGAGATCCGCGTCATCGAAATCGACGGTTACCAGTTCGACCTTACTCCGGCTCCGTTCATGCTGGTGGCACGCAACCAGGATAAACCCGGTATGATCGGGCAGATCGGCACGCTTTTAGGTGCGAGCAAGGTCAATATCGCGACCATGCAGGTCAGCCGTAATCTTAAAGACGGTAACGCCATGATGTTTATGACCGTGGACAGCGAAGTAGGTAAAGAAACACTGAAACTTCTGCAGGGGCTCGACGGTATCCTGCAGGTCAACCTTGTAAAACTGTGATTACGAGCTTCAACAGAGAAATTGGTATCGTCGTTTTGATGGGTTATGTCGCTTTTAAGGACTTGAACGAGGATATCAACCTTCTTGCATATATCGTGATGGGACTTGCTGTTTGCCATATGTTCATCAAATATAAACGTCGTAACGATTAAAAAAACACCCGTTACTCATTGAGTAACGGGTGTTTTAGTATCTATATCCGATAAATTATTCGGCAAAAATTACTTTGCCGTCCTTAAAGGCCTGGACACGGGCCAGTGATTCTACACGGAAGCCGGCGTCGATAAGGCGCTGACGCCCCGGCTGGAATGATTTTTCGATAACTATGCCGATACCTACTACTTCGCTGCCAGCCTGCTGGACGATGTTAGCCAGACCAAGGGCCGCTTCGCCGTTAGCCAGAAAATCATCGATGATGAGGATTTTTTCGCCGGCCGGTAAAAATTTTTTGAGCACGGTCACATCACTGGTGACTTTTTTGGTGAAGGAGTATACTTTGGTGCTGTAAGCCTCGCTGCTCATAAGCGCCGATTTCTGTTTGCGTGCGAATACTACCGGTACATGCATACACAGACCGGCAGGCAGGGCGCAGGCGATCCCTGAGGACTCGATCGTAAAGATTTTAGTAATGCCGCAGCCTGAAAAACGGCGGTGGAATTCTTTGCCGATCTCCATCATCAATTCAGGGTCGATCTGGTGATTTAAAAAAGAATCGACTTTTAAAATAGCGTCGTTTAAGACCAAGCCTTCGGACATGATTTTTTCTTTGAGCAGTTTCATGGACAAGCACCTCGAACTTTTTACTTTCTTATAATATTATAGAATATGATATTATTGACATTTAGTCCAGTGTTTTTGTAAAAGAAAAACAAAATTCAGAAAAATCACAAAAGAATGATACAAAAAAATCTTGACAAGCATAGAAAATGCTGGCATAATGTAAAACATAGCACGAACAAATTAGCTTTTGTTTGTACAACTTGATAATAAAGGCATTGAATGGGAACAAAGTTGCTGATGTTACCGATTTTAGAGAGACGGCGGTTGGTGAAAGCCGTAGCGGTACAGCGATAAGACTCACCCGGGAGCCGCGTTTCTGAACCAGCAGTAGGAAACGACGCCGGCGCAGCGTTAGGCGTTTAGAGCGAAGGCTCTGAGACAATGAGGTCAAATTAGGGTGGTACCGCGGTGAAAGTCGCCCCTATCTGCTAAGCAGGTGGGGGCGTTTTTTTATACCAATTTTCCATGGGAGGTGGCAAAATGGAGCAGATCCTATCTATCGTAGTGCGTAACCAGCCCGGCGTTCTGATGCGGGTCGCGGGCATGTTCTCGCGGCGCGGCTTTAATATCGACAGTCTGGCAGTCGGCATTACACAGAATCCTGAATTTTCGCGGATGACTGTTACCATGCAGGCTGACGATGCAACTATCAAGCAGGTCTGCAAACAGTTGGCCAAGCTGGTCGAGGTAGAGGCTGTGAAAGTCCTGCCGCCTAAGGCAAGTGCCAAACGCAGTATGGTCATGGTCAAGGTGCACGCCGGTGACAAACGGCTCGAGCTGCTGCGGCTGGCAGATGTTTTCAGGGCCCACGCTGTCGATGTGACCGGAGAATCGCTTATCTTTCTGGCTACAGGCATCGACGATAAGCTGAATGCTTTTGTCGACGTGATGCGTCCCTACGGTATCCTGGAAATGGTACAGACCGGCCTTGTGGCGCTGGAACGGGGCGATGCGGCTATGGATGTCAGCAAATCGCGTTATTCCTGGCCTGAAAGCAGTTGTAAACCTTCAGCTATTTAGTAATATGTCAGTTCTCAAATTTAAATAAATCTGGTAAACAAAAAGGAGATGTAGACACAATGGTAAAAATGTATTATGACAAAGACGCAAACTGGGAAATGCTTAATGGTAAAACTATTGCCATTATCGGCTATGGTTCTCAAGGCCATGCACATGCCCTTAACTTAAAAGAAAGCGGCGCTAAAGTTATCGTAGGTCTTTATGAAGGCTCCAAATCCTGGGCCAAGGCAGAAGCGGCAGGTCTGACTGTTATGACTGCGGCTGATGCAGCTAAAGCAGCCGACGTAGTCATGATGCTGATTCCTGACGAAAAACAGGCTGCCACTTATAAAAAAGATATCGCGCCTAATCTGAAAGCCGGCGCTGCTCTTGCTTTTGCGCATGGTTTCAATATCCATTTTGGGCAAATCGTACCTCCTGCTGACATCGACGTGTTCATGGTCGCTCCTAAGGGACCAGGTCATCTCGTACGCCGCGTCTTTACTGAAGGCGCAGGCGTGCCCTGTCTCGTAGCTGTGCATCAGGATGCCAGCGGCAAAGCTTACGACATTGCGCTTGCCTATGCCAAAGGCATTGGCGGTACACGTGCCGGCGTGCTCGATACTACCTTCCGCGAAGAAACTGAAACAGATCTTTTCGGCGAACAGGCTGTGCTTTGCGGCGGTGTTACCGCTCTGATCACTGCAGGCTATGAAACTCTGGTAGAAGCAGGCTATAAACCTGAAAGCGCATATTTTGAATGTATGCATGAAATGAAACTTATCGTTGACCTGATGTATGAAGGCGGTATGGCTAAAATGCGCCACTCCATCTCTGATACTGCCGAATACGGCGACTATGTGACCGGCAAACGTATCATCACCGACGAAACTAAAGCTGCTATGAAACAGGTTCTGGCCGAGATCCAGGACGGTACCTTTGCTAAGAACTGGATCCTTGAAAATCAGGCTAACCGTCCGGCGTTCAATGCTATGCGCCGCAAAGGCGCCGAGCATCCGATCGAAGAAGTCGGCAAAAATCTGCGCGGCATGATGAGCTGGATGAAAAAATAATCAGTACACACCTTAGGCAGAGCGGGGCTGAGGCCCCGCGATCTGCTTCGTATAAACTTAGGAGGGTTATAGTTATGGGTATGACAATGACGGAAAAAATCCTGGCCCAACATGCAGGCCGCGATGCGGTCCAGGCAGGTGATCTGCTGGTTGCCCAGGTGGATTTGGTTTTAGCTAACGACATCACCGGACCGCCGGCGATAGCTGAATTTGAAAAAATCGGACGTCCTGTTTTTGATAAGGATAAGATCGCGTTAGTTCCGGACCATTTTTCTCCGTGTAAGGATATTAAGTCGGCAACTATGTGTAAACGCATGCGCGATTTTGCACGTCAGCATGAAATCACCAATTATTTTGAAGTTGGCCGCATGGGTATCGAGCATGCGCTTTTACCTGACAGCGGTCTTGTTGCTCCCGGTGAGGTCATTATTGGCGCCGATTCTCATACTTGTACTTATGGCGCTCTGAACGCGCTCAGCACCGGCATGGGTCAAACCGATATTGGTGCGGCTATGGCCAGCGGCACTACCTGGTTCAAGGTGCCTGCCACGATCAAAGTCGAGCTGACCGGTAAACTGCCTAAATATGTCAAGGGCAAAGATATCATTCTTACGCTTATCGGTATGATCGGTGTCGATGGTGCCCGTTATCAATCGTTGGAATTCTGCGGCGACGGCGTTGCCGAACTGGCAATGTCCGACCGTTTCACTATCTGCAATATGGCGATCGAAGCCGGCGGCAAAAATGGTATTTTCCCGGTCGATGAAAAAACTATTGCCTATCTCAATGGTCGTGTCAGCCGTCAGTGGACAGCGGTTACTGCCGATGCTGACGCAGTATATGACCGTGTTATCACTATCAAATTAGATGATCTGGTGCCGGTCGTTTCGTATCCGCATCTGCCGGAAAATACACATCCGGCGTTTGAGTCCGGCCATATCAAGATCGATCAGGTCGTTGTCGGTTCCTGCACTAACGGTCGTCTGGAAGACCTGCAGCAGGCTGCTGAGGTGATGCAGGGGCGTAAGGTACATCCGCATGTCCGCGCTATTATTATTCCTGCTACTCAGGAAATTTATAAAGAAGCTATGCGTTTGGGCTATATTGATACCTTTATCGATGCCGGTGCGGCAGTTTCTACCCCTACCTGCGGACCGTGTCTGGGTGGTTATATGGGTATTCTGGCTGCTGGCGAACGTGCTGTTTCGACTACCAACCGTAATTTCCGCGGACGTATGGGTCATGTCGACAGCGAGGTCTATCTGGCCAGCCCCTATGTGGCGGCTGCCAGTGCGATCACAGGCTATATCGCAAGCCCAGAGGAGGTAATGAAATGAGTAAAGTATGGCGTTACGGCGACCACGTCGATACCGACGTTATCATACCCGCCCGTTATTTGAATATTGCTGATTTTGACGAATTGGCCGAGCACGCTATGGAAGATATCGATACTACTTTTGCTCCTAACGTGCAGCCGGGCGACTATGTTGTTGCCGGCAAAAACTTCGGCTGTGGTTCTTCGCGCGAGCATGCTCCTGTCGTTATCAAAGTCAAAGGCGTAAAATGCATTATTGCCGACAGCTTTGCCCGTATTTTTTACCGCAATGCAATCAACATCGGGCTGCCGGTGCTGGAAATTGGCAAGGATGTTGAAAAAATTGCAGCCGGTGATGAATTGGATGTAAATATGGCTGCTGGCGAGATCAAAATCGTTAACAAAGGCATTACTATCAAAACTAAACCATTGCCGGAATTTATTCAAAAGATCGCTGACTGCGGCGGCCTTATCAACTATGTCAAAGGAGAACACCAAGAATGAAGATCACTTTACTGCCGGGCGACGGCATTGGCGTCGAGATTGTTGACGCCGCTGTGGAAGTACTTGATGCTGCTGCCAAAAAATTCGGTATGACTATAGAATATGATAAACAGCTGATCGGCGGCGCCGCTATCGACGCTACAGGAGTACCGCTGCCGGAAGCTACTATTGCATCTGCAAAAACTGCTGATGCCGTGCTTCTAGGTGCTGTGGGCGGACCTAAATGGGATAATGTTGCTCCCGAGATCCGTCCTGAAAAGGGGCTGCTTGGAATTCGTAAAGCGTTGGGTCTGTACTGTAACCTGCGTCCGATCAAGGTTTCCCGTTTTGTCGCACATTTATCGCCGCTTAAAAATGAACGCGTCAGCGGCACTGATCTTTTGATCGTACGCGAACTGACCGGCGGCATTTATTTCGGCGCTAAAAATGAAGCTGCTCCTGATGCTGATGGCGTAGAGACGGCTTCTGACGTTGAAATCTATACCCGCCCGGAAGTAGAACGCATCGCCAGATTTGCTTTTGAAGCTGCTAAAAAGCGCCGCGGTAAAGTAACTTCCGTCGATAAAGCTAACGTATTGGCTTCATCCAGGATGTGGCGCCGTATAGTTGGCGAAATGCAGGCGCAGGATTACAGCGGGATCGAAATGAATAATTTCTATGTAGATAACTGTGCTATGCAGCTGGTGCTCAATCCGGGCCAGTTCGATGTAGTGCTTACCAATAATATTTTCGGCGATATCCTTTCGGATGAAGCGTCAGTGATTGCCGGGAGTATCGGAATGCTCCCTTCTGCAAGCCTTGGTGACAGCACCGGTATGTATGAGCCTATTCACGGCAGTGCTCCTGATATTGCAGGGCAGGGCATCGCTAACCCCTTGGGAACTATTTATTCCGTAGCTATGATGCTGCGTTATTCCTTGGATCAGGATGCTGCTGCCGATGCTATCGAAGCGGCAATTGACAGAGTTTTGGAAAAAGGTTATCGCACTCCTGATCTCTGCGGTGAAGGTCTGACTAAAGTTTCGACCTCGCAGATGGGGCAGCTGATCGCCGCAGAACTGGCCTGATGTATTTTTGAGTATTGGAAGGAAGTGAGTTTATGCAGATGACCGGCGCAGAAGTAATGGTCAAATGTTTAGCAGAGCAAGGAGTTACTACGGTTTTTGGTTACCCCGGCGGGGCGATCCTGCCTTTTTACGACGCTTTGCGTGAAGCGTCTGACATTCGGCATATCCTGACGGCACATGAACAGGGTGCTGCCCATGCTGCGGACGGTTATGCCCGTGCAGGCGGGCATGTCGGCGTCTGTATAGCGACTTCCGGCCCCGGAGCGACCAATCTGGTTACGGGGCTCGCCAATGCTTTTTTAGATTCGATACCTGTCGTAGCGATTACAGGTCAGGTGCCGGTGGCAATGATCGGACGCGACGCATTCCAGGAAGTAGATATCACCGGTATCACTATGCCGATCACCAAACATAATTTCCTGGTCAAGCGTCCTGAACATTTAGCGCAGACGATCCGGCTGGCCTTCCAGCTGGCGAAAACAGGCCGGCCCGGCCCGGTGCTGGTAGATGTGCCGCGCGATGTGCAGACCGCTTTGCTTGATTATGAGCCGGGCGAGCTGGAACCGCTGGCGAAAGAGCTGCCGGAAGAAAAACAGATCGCTGCCGCCGTGGCGGCAATCAATGCTTCGCAGCGCCCGGTCATGCTCGTAGGCGGCGGTGTTATCAATGCCGATGCGGAATATGATGCCATGCATTTATGCGAAAAGCTGCGTATCCCGGTTGTCAGCACCCTGATGGGATTAGGCGCTATCAGTGCCTACCGCAGTCTGTTTTTAGGGATGACGGGACTGCATGGACACGAGCGAGCCAACAACGCCGTTAAGGAAGCCGATCTGATCCTGGCTGTTGGCAGCCGGTTTAACGACCGTGTTACCGGCGAACGCAGCAGTTATAGCGCGAATAAAACTGTTATCCATTTAGATATCGACCCGGCGGAGCTGGATAAAAATATTTATTCCAGTATCGGTATTTCCGGTCATATGAACACAACTTTGCAAATGCTGGAGGCAGGCAGCGTCAAGCATGATCTTGACGCCTGGTGGCAGCTGATCGAAAGCTGGCCCAGTATGGACGAGGACTTCGGCGGCGAAGCTGCGCCGCAGTTTTTCAAGGCCCTGAACCCAGTTATCAAAGATAAGGATTATATTATCACTACGGACGTCGGGCAGCATCAGATGTGGGCTGCTCAGCATATCAAGATCCAGTTTGCCCGCCAGTGGATTTCTTCGGGCGGATTGGGAACGATGGGCTTTGGTCTGCCGGCGGCTATGGGTGCACAGCTGGCCCGCCCCAAAAGCAGGGTGATCAGTATCAGCGGCGACGGCGGCTTCAAAATGACCGGCTCGGAGCTGTTTACGATCGCCAGCTATAAATTGCCGGTGACGGCGGTAGTCTTTAATAACAGCGGCTTAGGCATGATTCGTCAGCTGCAGACCGTGCAGTTCAATAAACGGTTTACTTCCTGCGAAATGCCCGGCTATGTCGATTTTGTCAAATACGGCGAAGCCTTTGGCGTAGCCGGAGAGCATGTCTATACGCCCGAAGCCCTGGCTGCCGCAGTTGAAAAAGCTATGCAGCTGGACGCGCCTTATATCATCGAAGTTGCGCTTGACCCTAAAAATATGGTACAGCCGATGGTCACTCCCGGTTTGGGCATCGGTGACTTTGTAAAATTTAAAGAACAATAAAAAGAAACCAACGTGGACTTTAAAGTTCACGTTGGTTTTGTTTGTTGTCGGTCATTTACGGTTGATAATATTACCGGCACAGTATTCAGCGTCTGCGCTTGTCGTTGTCATGCAGAAATTTGCGGGCTTTTTTCATACCGCCAATATCTTTGAACATGGTACTGAATTTTTCCAGTTCGATCTGTTTGGAATCAAGGCCTTCATAGCGTACTTCCTTCTGCAGCTTCTGATAGCTGGCCAGCCGGTCAGCGGCAAGTAGTCCGTCTGTGATCGCTTGCTGTACGGCACAGCCTGTTTCGTGGGTATGGGTACAATCACGAAAACGGCAGTGCTGGGACAGTTCGTCGATATCAGCAAAGCTTTTGGATAAATCAGCCGTTTCTAAGCCCAGTTCCCGCATTCCCGGAGTATCGATGACTAAAGCCCCGTTCGTAAGGGTGATGAGTTCGCGTCTGGTTGTTGTATGCCGGCCCTTATCATCATTTCGCAAACCGTTGGTAACAAATTCAGTGCCGGCCAAACGGTTGATAAGAGTTGATTTGCCTACGCCTGAGGAACCGATGAAGGCAGCCGTACTGCCGCACTTCAGGCAGGGAAGTATTTGCTCGTGACCGGCATCGGCCAGTGAAGAAGTGACAAGTATTTCAGCGCCGATGGCAACGGACTCGGCCGCCGCTTTTTTAGCAGCTACGTCATTACATAAATCAGCTTTGGTTAAAGTAACTATCGGCAGTGCGCCGCTGCTCCAGGCAATGGCTAAATACCGTTCCAGACGCCGCAGATTAAAATCGCTGTTCAATGACATACAGATGAATACCGTATCGATATTGCTGGCGACTACCTGCTCAGCGTTACCTGTACCGGCAGCTTTGCGGATAAACGCGCTTTTGCGGCGCAGTACATGATGGATGATCGATCTTCCTTCAACAGTATCTGTGCGGTCAAGCAGAACAAAATCACCGACGGCAGGGAAATCTGAAAGTGCAGCGGCATTAAAGCGCAGCCTGCCTGAAACCTCTGCCAGTACTTCTCCGGTTTCGGTTATGACACGGTAAAGCTCCTTATACTGGGCTGAAACGCGTCCGACCGGGAAACAGCCCAAACTGGCTGCTTCTTCAGCGAATTTCGCGGAAAATCCTAATGCTTGTAAATTTATTTTAGACAATTTTTTATCCTCCTAAAGGTTATATTAAAGCCTTTTGGGAGGTTCGGCAAAATATTAGATTATGCAAACCTCCCGGTCTGCTGCAATATCCGATGTACCATATGTAAACATAAAAAAATCCTCTTTTCTTAATAGATTTATCTGCAGGACATACCTGTATTTTACAGGCTGAACTTTCAGTATGGTTTCATCGTATTCTATAAGTGAATATTTGTCAATAGCGGTATTATATAATTAAATATATTAGAAATATTTAATGTTAAACAGTACTTAAACTGGAGTTTGGATAAGAACTGGTTTTCAAAAAACAAGTTATTGAGTTCGCCATGAGGTTTGTTATACTGAAAGAAAGAGGCGAGAATAATGTTATTAACAGAAAATATATCAGCATTGCATGGATGTGCTGTTTGCCCGTAAATTGGCATAATAAAAGCAGTACATGTTTGAAAACGTGTACTGCTTTTTAACTGTTGTTTATTTACGATGCTTCCAGCGGCAGATGAGCTGCGTTATCGTGCCCATAGGGCAATAAACGCACCAGGAACGCGGCTTGAACAGCAGCAGCGTGATGATGCCAAGAATGCTGGAGGTCAGCATGATACTGTAAAAGCCAAAAGCAAACTGCGCTACCCACGGCTGTGCACCGCCGCCGTAAGCCCAGTGCCAGGGCACGTCAAAAGTCCACAGCAGGCTGACTGTCTGATGAAAATAGACAGCATGGGTAAAAACCAGATAGGTAGAAACCAGCATATTGACAAACATCGCTGTAAAAAACAGTAAGAAACCATAACGGAAGGTGTGCGAGCGTAGCCAGGAAGGGATATCGCGTTTGGGCGAAAGCTTCCAGCTGTTGCCGATCAGCTCGAACAGCTGCCCGCGGCCGCAATATTTGCTGCAATATGATTTGGTGCCGAAAGTGGAAGCCATGATAAGCGGAATGAAAAAGCACAGCAGCCCCAGCCAGGCAAAAAGAATATTAAAAAAGCCCAGTGCCAGATACAGCGCCGTCAGGACCCAAAGATAATCATACCAGTGATTGCGTTTAGACATCAGCAGTCACCACCTTGATCACCGATGCCGGACATTCGCGGGCGCACAGACCGCAGCCAATGCAGCGAGCCAGTTCTACAACGGCGCTGATACCATCGGGCACGCTGATCGCCTGAAGCGGACAGGCCTTAGTACAGGTGCCGCAGGATACACAATATTCCTTATCAACTTGCGCATAACGCTTGCTACTCATTTTATCGCCTCACCGACAAGATTCATTCTAACTTTATTGTAACCTATTTATGATCTTTTAGCCATATTTTATTAACTGCAGGTTAAGCCGCAGCGTTGTAAAATTTTCTGCAGTAACACGTATTTTTGCGGTACAATAAAAGAAAGAGAATAATTGCGGATGGAGTGATGGGAATGAAAAAGCAAACCGCATTGATGAACCATTGGCAATTATGTCAATATCTGCGTAAACTGCATCTGCCGCAGGTCGTACCGCCGCCTGACCTGGCGACGCTGAAGCTGCTGCAGGACGCGCATTTGAAATATGTGCCCTATGAGAATCTGGATATTTTGAGCGGCAGGCTGACTTCGCTCGAGCATGATGATATGTTTGCCAAAATCATTATGAAAAACCGCGGCGGCATTTGCTTTGAGCTGAACGGCCTGTATAATTGGCTGCTGGAATCCCTGGGCTATAAAGTCACAAGTTATGCTGCCCGTTTTATCGACAGGCTGGAGGAATACCAGATCCGCCGGCATCGGGTAATGTGTATCGAACTGGAAGATAAACGTTATCTGACTGATGTTGGCGTCAACAGTGAAAGTCCGCGCTGTCCGCTCGAAATGGCAGAGGGCAAAGTGCAGAGTGACGGTATCAGCGAATATAAATTCAGCCGCGATCCGTTCTTTGGCTGGCTGCTGTGGCAGAAGGAACGGCGTAAACCATGGAAAAGGCTGTTTGGCTTTACAGAAGAACCGCAGCTGGATATGGATTTTATTCCCGCCTGCATTTATACCGACCTTCATCCGGATTCGCCGCTCAATAAAGGCAAAGCGATCTCTGTTTTTCGCGAAGACTGCAATATCACGATCCGGGGAAATCTTTTAAAGTTTTATCTGGGCGGACGTGTCAAATACCGCTATACCATCAATACTAAATACGACTTAAAGGGAGTGCTGTGGGAGTATTTCGGTATTGCCGTCGATTATTCGCTGCCTAATGGCGGTATTGACCAGAATGATTAAATTTTAGCTTGGAAAAAGTTGCTATGATTTGAAACTTTATGATAGAATAAATTAACTAAAAAAAGTGAGATTATGACTGCTGAAAACAGGCAATTTTTATTGCCGCCCATTATCAACAGAATATTGACGCTGCTTACGGAGCAGGGCTTTGCAGCCTATGTTGTAGGCGGTGCCGTACGCGATCTGCTGCTGGGAAAAACACCCGGCGATTTTGACGTTGCAACATCGGCCCGACCCGAGTCTGTTATCAGCATTTTAGAACCGGCCGGGTTTACTGTTGTTGGCGAACTGGGACAGAACTTCGGTGTCGTTGTTGTGCATCGGGACGCCCAAATGGTAGAAATTGCTACCTTCCGCGGCGAAGCCTACGGCGGGGATGCGCATAAACCGGAGCAGGTCTGGTATTGTGACGACCTGGAGGCTGATTTGTCGCGGCGCGATTTTACCGTCAATGCCATGGCTTTGGATCAGTCCGGTAATGTATACGATTATCACGGCGGCAGGCAGGACCTGCAGCAGAAAATACTGCGTACTGTCGGTGATGCGCCAGCCCGTTATCAGGAAGATGCTTTGCGTATGTACAGAGCCTGCCGCTTTGTAGGTCAGCTGGGCTTTGATTATGTACAGCGGCAGGGCGCCGGCCCGGCATTTGGACAGCCGCAGACGCCGTATTACCTGCCGCAGAGCTATAGCTTTCCTGTTAGCCGCAGTGCCGGGCTATCATTGGAACGTGTGCGGACAGAGCTGGATAAGCTGCTGCTCGGCAAATGGGCCGGCAAGGGACTGATGCTGATGATGGCGACAGGGCTGGCGGCCGGACGCTGCCGTGTGCGTGAACAGGGAACTTATCGGGAAATAGATGTTTTGCCGGAGCTGGAGCATTTGGCGGGATTGCCGCAGAACCAGCGTTTTCACTGCTATGATGTATGGGAGCATACTCTGGCTGCTGTTGATAACAGTCCGCGTCAGCTGGCAATACGCTGGGCCCTGCTTTTACACGATGTAGCTAAAGGTCTTCCTGGTATCCGCAGGCTTAATAAAGAAGGTCAGCCCAGTGATCATGGTCACGAAGCTGAAAGCGCCGTTATGGCAGAAGTTATTTTAAGTCGGCTGCGTTATCCGGCTCCTTTTGTGCAAAGAGTAGTATGGCTGGTGTCAAGGCATATGCGCTTCGCACCGATGCTGGTGACAGGTGAGCGCACATTGTTGCGTTGGCTGCGCAGCGAGGCGGCCGGCGGTAATTTTAAAGATAGTCATGAAATGACTGCTGCTTTTGAACAGCTGGTAGCAGTATTTTTAGCAGATATGGGTGCGACTCACGCCGGTAAGAATACCGAACTGATGGCGGAAGGACGCGCTTTGGGAACGGCGGTGCTGGAACTGTCCCGCAGTAAAATGCCTGTTCATACTAAGGATCTGGCGATCAGCGGCCATGATGTGCTTGTGCTGTTAGAAGATAAAAGCAAGATCAGGGACGCTATGCGATATTTATTACAGAGAGTGCAAAGCACCAATCTGCCTAACGAAAGGTCTGCTTTAGAGGAAGCAGTCAGAGGCTGGCAGAAACGTCACTAGAAAGAAGGGAAGCTAATGCCACAAAAGAAATTGTTTGCCGCACTGCTTGTTGCAGCATCAGCGTTGCTGATGCTGGGTATGAGTAATGAAAATCAGATACCATATCCGTCAAATTATGATACCAAAAGTACCGGGGCGTCGTCCTACAATGGACTGGCCAATGTGCCGAAATCGCCTTATTTTCAGCAGCTCGATTTTTATAATATGCAGCCTACTGATTCGCTTGTGCTGCTGCCTAAGTTCCGTACCTATCAGCAAACTACCGAATATACCTGCGGCCCTGCCGCTGCATTGATGGTGGTCGAACATTTTCAGGGACGCAGCGAGGAAGATGAACTGGCGATCGGCAAGATCATGGGGACAAAGTCCTATACCGGGACTAATACTAAAGGTATGGTCAAATATTTTAAGAAAAAAGGCTGGCAGGTAACTTCGTCAGCTGATAAAGATAAAACACCGCAGAATACACAGGAATTTAAAGCATTTGTAGTCGAGCATCTTAAACGCAATGTACCTATTATGGTCGAAAATGTAGACTGGGGCGGGCATTGGCGTGTTATTATCGGCTATGACACGATGGGCACGGATGACATAACCAGCAGTGACGTACTGATTATGGCTGATCCTTATGATACGGCCGATCATTTACAGGACGGCTATGTTGTTGTGCCAGCTGAAAAATTCTTCTATATGTGGTTCGATTCGCATCTGTTTGCAGCCGGTGACCGTAAGCAGCAGTGGCTGGCAGCAGAGCCGCCGGTCGGATATGAACCTCTGATAGATATGAAAACACAGGACGGTACCGCACAATAAAACCATGAAAAGTGAAAAATTGAACCGCAGACTTGCTTATGCAAGTCTGCGGTTCAATTTTTTATCAAAAATACAGTGCTGATGATATTTGCATAGTGATGCTCCTTTCAAAAGTGGTTGGCAGAGAGTGTTTTACCCCTGCACTATACATATGGCATTGAGAAGGGTGAAAGTTTACGTGGTCTGTAAAAAATTTTAAAAGTTTTCCGCAGGTGGTTTTTATAACTGCCATGAGTTTTTTAGCAGCAGCTGCAGATTTTAAAGGAGTATGGCTGCGATATTGGTCAGGGTTATCTGTTTTCACGGCCAATACCGGAAGAAAAGTTTTTGAAAGATTTTTTGACAGGAGAAAATGGAGAAAAATGTGATTAACAGGTTGGCGATTGCAGTATAAAACAGCGTTATTCAATAAAAATCCCGATGTGGAGCGTGCTTCACATCGGGATTTTTATTAACAGTTCAGTGATTTGTAGAGCTGTAAAATCAATTGCAATAATGATTATTAATTTCAAATAAATTTCCCTTGCGTTTTTAAATGACATATGTTATATTAAAAGTGCGTTAGCGAGTGCTAACTAAAACGACTGAATTTATGTTTATATAAGGAGGCAGTTATTATGTCATTGATCAACAAGGAAGTTAACGATTTTAAGGTTCAGGCCTATGTAGGCAACGATTTTAAAGAGGTTACCAAAAAAGATATTTTAGGGAAATGGTCGGTGTTCTTTTTCTATCCGGCTGATTTTACCTTTGTGTGCCCGACTGAGTTAGAGGATCTGGCGAATAAATACGAAGAATTCAAAAAAATCGGCTGCGAGATTTATTCCGTATCCTGCGATACTCATTTTGTCCATAAAGCATGGCATGATGCTTCGGCTACAATCAAAAAGATCCAGTATCCGATGTTGGCTGACCCGACCGGAGCTTTGGCAAGAGATTTCGATGTGATGATCGAAGCTGACGGCCTGGCCGAAAGAGGCAGCTTTATCGTTAATCCGGAAGGTAAGATCGTAGCTTATGAAGTTATTGCCGGCAATGTCGGACGTAATGCTGACGAGCTGCTGCGCCGTGTGCAGGCTTCGCAGTTTGTTGCCGAGCATGGCGATCAGGTCTGCCCTGCCAAATGGCAGCCTGGCGCAAGCACTTTGAAACCCAGTCTTGATCTGGTAGGGATTATCTGATCATGGAACGGATGTATGATGTCATCATCATCGGCGGCGGGCCTGCGGGCCTTGCCGCTGCCGTTTATATGGCCCGGGCCAAGTATAAGACGCTGGTTATTGAAAAAGAGAAGATCGGCGGTCTGATCACGATTACTTCCGAGGTGGTAAATTATCCGGGCGTTTTAAAAACTACGGGTAAAGAGCTTACTGAGCAGATGCGTCTGCAGGCAGAAAGCTTCGGGGCGGAGTTTTTACTGGCGGAGGCCTTGGAAAGCAAGCTGGACTGCGATATCAAAGAGGTGCGTACCGATAAGGGGACTTTTAAGTCGCTGGGTGTGATCATGGCTATGGGAGCCGTACCGCGGCAGGTGGGCTTTACAGGCGAGTCGGAATACCGCGGGCGCGGCGTTGCATATTGTGCTACCTGTGATGGCGAATTTTTTACTGGTCTGGATGTATTTGTTGTGGGCGGTGGTTTTGCTGCTGCCGAAGAAGCGATTTTTCTGACCCGTTATGCGCGGCATGTGACAGTGCTGGTGCGCGGTGATGATTTTACCTGTGCCGGGTCGATCGCCGATGAAGTGAAGCGGCATGAGCAGATAACAGTGCTGTATAATACTGCCATGCTGGAAGTCGGCGGAGGAGACGTACTGCGTTATGCTGTTTATGAAAACTGCAAGACCGGTGAACGTACACGTTATGAGACCGGTGACGCGACCTTCGGCGTATTTGTTTTTGCCGGGTATGTTCCTGTAGGCGGCCCGCTGTTGAACGGTCTGGAAACTGACTGTGAAGGTTATCTGGTCACCGATATGGATCAAAAGACTAATCTGGACGGCGTTTATGGCGCCGGTGACTTATGCATCAAAAATCTGCGGCAGGTGGTCACAGCGGTGTCTGACGGCGCTAAAGCGGCTACTTCGCTGGAGAAATATGCTGCACAGCTGCACGATAAGCTGAAGCTGCCGCGTTTTGCAGTAACTAAAAAGCAAATCACGGAGCCGGCAGTTAAGCAGACGGAAGCAGCAGCAGCCGATGACGGCGCGTTTATCTCGGAAGCTATTAAAACGCAGCTGACGCCTGTTTTTGCAAAATTTACAGATGATTTATTACTGCGGGCCGCATTGGATAACAGCCGGGCGGCGGCAGAAATACGCGGCTTTTTAAACGAGCTGACGCCCTTAAGCGCTCATCTGCGCTGGGAAGAAGCCGGGGAGGCTGCGAACGGGCTGCCGTATATCGAGGTCTGCCGTGCGGATGGAACGTCTTTAGGATTCCGTTTCCACGGTGTACCTGGTGGTCATGAGTTTAATTCATTTATCGTGACACTGTATAATGCGGCCGGGCCGGGTCAGGCTATCAGTGAGGAGCAGCTGGCTGCGGTCAAAGCACTGAGCGGAAGCAAAAAGCTGCAGGTGGTCATTTCACTGTCCTGTACGATGTGCCCTGAACTGGTAATGGCAGCCGGCAGGCTGGCAGTTGAAAATGACGGGATCGAGACAGATGTATTTGATATCAATTTGTTCCCGGAGCTGCGCGAGCAATATAAAATTATGAGTGTGCCTTGTGTGATTTATAATGATAAGGTCAGCTTTGGTAAAAAGAATATCGATGAACTGCTGCAGCTGATCGGCTGATAGTCAGGTCAATAAAACAGGTTCGCCGCTTTAGCGGCGAACCTGTTTTGATGTTGGTGACCTGTTTATTTTTTCATAGTGCCGGTTTCCATAAAACGGGTATGGAAGGAAAATGCTTCTTTGAGAAGATGCGGGGTATGGGCAAAACCGGTAGCTTTCTCAGCGCGTTCCAGATAATCCAAAAGCAGCGGCTGATAATCGGGATGCGCCGTATTTTTGATGATTACCCGGGCGCGTTCTTTGGGGCTCAGGCCTCTGACATCGGCTACGCCGCGTTCTGTGATAAAGACGTCAGTGTCGTGCTCGGTGTGGTCGATATGTGAACACATGGGAACGACAGAAGATATAGCGCCGCCTTTGGCAGTAGAATTAGTGAAGAAAAATGTAAGATAGCCGTTACGGGCGAAGTCGCCGCTGCCGCCGATGCCGTTCATCATTTTTGTTCCCAGTGTATGAGTAGAGTTGACATGTCCGTAAATATCGAATTCGATTGCTGTATTCATGGCTATCACGCCCAGACGCCGTGCCACTTCGGGGCTGTTGGCTATTTCCAGAGGTCGCAGGATGATTTTAGGGCAGTATTTGTCAAGATTGCTGTGGAAACGTTTGAGTGCCGCCGGTGAAGGACTGAGCGATGTACCGGAGGCTATCGTTAGTTTACCGGCGTCGATCAGGTCAAACATTCCGTCCTGAATGACTTCTGTATAAACAGACAGATTTTCAAAAGGCGAATCGCACAGGCCTGAAATGACAGCATTGGCAACAGAACCGACGCCTGACTGGAGCGGCAGCAGATTTTCCGGCAGGCGCCCTTGTTTGATCTCATGCTGAAGGAATTCTATCAGGTGCCCGCTCATTGCTTTAGCATCGTCGTCGATTGGCGCCAGCGGTCTGGTGCCGTCAATGATATCACAGGGGACGATAGCGATTATCTTGTCAGGATCGCAGGGGATGCTGGTTCTGCCGATACGGTCACCGGGACTGTGGATGGGGATATAGCTGCGGTGCGGCGGGTCCTGCGGCAAATAAGCGTCGTGCATGCATTCAAGCTGTTCAGGTTGTGTAATATTGACTTCGACAATTACTTTTTTGGCACTGTGAACGAATGAGGCGGTATTGCCCATGGAAGTTGTGGGTACAAGACTGCCGTCTTCTTTAATGGCGCAGACTTCTAAAAGAGCTATATCTACAGACCCGCCCAGAAAGCCGTAACGTGACATCTGCGCTGTGTGGCTGAGATGCAGGTCAAGATATTGTACCTGGCCGCTGTTGATCTGTTTACGCAGCAGGTCGTTGGTTTGATAGGGCAGACGTTTTTGGATAGCATTAGTTTCGGCAAGGGCACCGTCAAATTCAGCGCCGACAGAGGCTCCTGTCCAGACATTTACTTTTAAGGGCTTTTCTTTGGCTAGTTTGGCCAGTGCAAGCGGGACAGCTTTAGGGTACCCGGCAGGCGTAAAACCGCTGGCGCCAATGTTCATACCGTCTTTGATTAATGCGGCCGCTGCTTCGGCAGTCATGATTTTTTCGTGGAGAGCTTTGTTTTTGATACGGTCGCGGATTTCAATCATTGTTTTCACTCCTTAAATGTGTAAAGTTTGCAGTCCAATAACAGTTGTAAAATAGTGATAAAAGTTTTGCTTCAAATCTTTTATCCAATTTAAATTTACCGAACTAGTATTTTTATATTGGACTTTAAACACATTATAGTCTATTTAAAATTAAATTGCAACATCTATTTAAAATGGATATTGCAATTTTACTGAAAATAAATTACCATAGATTATAACAGAGGTGAAAAAATGAGAAATTTGGGAAAAACCTTAAAATATCTTAGAAACAGACGGGGCTTGACACAGGAAGAGACCGGCAGAGTTTTTAATGTTGTCAAGCAGACTGTATCCAACTGGGAAAGCGATATCGCCAAACCTGATTTGGCGACTTTTGAGAAGATTGCTGATTTTTACGGTGTTTCTTTTGATTATCTTCTGGGCAAGACCCCTGAGGAACTGAATGACTGTGCCGTTACAGACGCCGGATATATAGCTGTTACACATAAGGACCGGATCCTGCTTGATAAAATTCGTTCTATGTCGAAGGCGAAACAAAAAGCGCTGGAAGTGTTGCTGGGGGTACGTGAACCTTAAATAAAAGCAGGCCAAGCATTACGCTTGGCCTGCTTTTACTGTTACCAGAGTAAATGTGCCGTTGTTTGTTCAAGGTTTTGCCTGTCAGCGGCATTTAAGTTTATCTCTTGCTCAAATTTACGGTATTTGCCGGAACGGCTGAGAATACTGATCGTTATGGATGCCAGTTTTTGCAGTCGTTTCTCTTTAGAAAGACTGATATATTCGCAGTTCATCAGATCCAGAAAACCGGTTTCATAATCGACAAAGTAAGTATGCCCGGAACCGTAGATATTAAGGATACGGGTAAAGCTTTGCCTGGTGATAAGGGTTTGGAGTTCGCTGATGATTTTTGCCTGCAGCAGTCTGAGTTTAATGATATTCTCATCAAAAATAACTTTTGGTGAGGCAATAACGTCATAAATAAAGTTCTTTTTACTTAAATCTTAGCTTTCAAATTTAATGAAACCTGACAGAGCACCGACGATGAAGACAGCTTCCGGCCAGAGGACATTGAATGAACAGTCGGAGGCTGTTAAAGCGCTTTGTAATTGACTGCAGAAGTTGCTGACTCTGACATGAGCTGCCGCCATACAGGAGCGTTTTCCGGCCGGGCCGGCTACTGTGTTGATAGCCTGCAGTATTTCAGTAAAATCGGCGGTGCTGCCGGAAACAGTCAGACCAAGGCTAGTGACGGTATTTTTTACTTGCAGCATAAAATACTCCTTTATTGTCCTGCTTTCAGTTCGGTCCAGTAGCGGTCATACATGGTGATACTGTCGCCGATGTCAGTCAGCCATTCCCCTTTGCTGATGCTTTCCTTACCAATTTTCAGCATGGGGTCGTCAAGGTAGGCCTGGGAATGATATTTGAGCGCTTCGTCATTAGGATTGGCACAGTTCATAAATTCCCAGTTTTTAGCGCTGACCTTGGGGTCGTACATATAGTTCATAAATTTTTCGGCCAGTTCTTTATTTTTACAGCCCTTGGGTATGGCGAAGTTATCTGACCAGATCAGTGAGCCCTGATCTGGGACAACAAAACCTACATTATTGTTTTCCCTGTAGGTAAAGGCGGCGTCGCCTGACCACATGATGCCGATCCAGCCTTCTTCAGCAATAAACTTTTGCTTCAGGTTTTCGGTATCGTAGGCAATAACACTGCTGTTGAGCTGTTTCAAGTCTTTGAAGGCTGCTTCTGCCTGAGCCGGGTCGGTGCTGTTATTAGACCAGCCATGTTTTTTCAGGGCGACGCTGAAAACTTCGCGGCAGTCGTTCAAAAGCAGTACATGTCCTTTATATTCCGGGTTCCACAGATCGTCCCATTTGACAGGAGTTTCTTTGACATATTTTTTGTTATAGATGATACCGGTGATGCCGGTGGTATAGGGGAGGGTATATTCGCCGGTCGGGTCAAAGGGCAGCTTGCGCAGGTCAGCACTGATGTATTTTGCATTGGGGATCTTGGCAAGATCCAGTTTTTCCAGCATATCCAGCTTACGCATGGTGGTCACCATATAGTCGGAAGGCATGATGATATCAAACTGGGCTCCGCCTGCCTGCATTTTAGCCAGCAGTTCTTCATTGTTGGAAAAAACGTCATAGGTGATTTTACAGTTGTTTTGCTTTTCAAAAGCAGATATAACATCGGGAGCAAAATAATCTGCCCACCCGTAAAGGTTCAGGACCTGGAGCGCTCCGGCATCTTTAGCGGAGTTGTCCGAGCCGCAGCCGCCCAGCAGAACGGCAAAGCAGAGAGCGGTCAGTAAATATGTAAGTTTTTTCATAAAGCTAAACACTTCCCTTTTAATGTGTTATAAAAAAGGCTGCCTCATGGGAGACAGCCTGATCTTAAAGCAGAGTTAAATAAACAGAGGTCGCTACGTGTTTATTTAGCGGTTTTGAGTTCAGTCCAATAACGGTCGTACATAGGCAGGGCTTCGCCGATATCGATGAGCCATTCGCCTTTGTCGATGTTATCCATACCAACCTTGAGCATGGGATCGTTGCGAAATTCTTCACTGTGGAATTCCATTGCTTTTTCGTTAGGGTCGTTATAGCCGATATATTCGTAGTTTTTAGCGCTGATCTTAGGTTCGTAAATGAAGTTGATGAATTTTTCAGCTAAAGCTTTGTTTTTTGCGCCTTTGGGAATAGCAAAGGTATCCGCCCAGATGGTAGCGCCTTCCTTGGGGATCACAAAGCCGATGTTTTTATTGTCTTTGTAGGTGTAGGAAGCATCACCTGACCACATAGTACCGATCCAGGCTTCTTCTGCGATAAATTTCTGCTTGATAGTATCAGTGTCGAAAGCCAGTACGTTTGGAGCCAGCGTTTTCAGGTCATTAAAAGCTTTTTCGACCTGAGCCTGGTCGGTGGAATTGTTGGAATAGCCGTTTTTCTTCAGTGCCATACCGATAACCTCGCGGTTGTCGTTAAGCAGGATCACGCGGCCTTTATAATCCGGGTTCCACAGGTCTTCCCAGGAGGTGGGAGATTCTTTGATAAAATTTTTGTTGTAGACGATGCCGGTAATGCCCCAGGTGTAAACCAGGGAATGCTTGCCGGTGGGATCGTAGACAGGAGTTTTTAAGCTGCTGACGATATTCTTGGCATTGGGGATTTTATCAAGATCCAGTTCCTCCAACAGATTCAGTTTCAGCATGGTTGCTACCATGTAATCGGACGGCTGGATGAGGTCGTATTGCGCGCCGCCGGCCTGGATCTTGGCCAGCAGTTCTTCATTATTGGCAAAAACGTCGTAATTTACTTTACAGTTGTTTTGCTTTTCAAATTCGGCAATGACCTCCGGATCGAAGTTGTCGGCCCAGCTGAACAGGTTCAGCACTTGCTTGTCGCCGCCGGCGGGAGCTGCTGCGTCCTTTTTGGGAGCGTCACCGCCGCAGCCCGTCAGAGCCAACGTTAAAACAGCGATGAGGAAAACCAAAAGTTTTTTCATTGTCGGATCACCCTTTCATCATTTTATTTGTTGTTTATATTGTATCACAGTAAGTTGTGATATCAATCGGAGTTTTTATCAGAGGTGTGCTGCGGCTGCAGGATCTGAGCGATCACGACCAGTGTGATCGTTGCGAACATCAGCAGTGTGGACAAGGCGTTGATCTCGGGGGAGATACCGCGTTTGACCATAGCGTAGATGTAAAGCGGCAGCGTAGTAGAATTGGGGCCTGCCACAAAGAAGCTGATAATAAAATCGTCGATAGACAGCGTGAAGGCGATCAGGGCGCCGGCCACGATACCAGGCAGGGCCAGCGGTAAGGTGACGTAGCGGAAGGTCTTCCACGGAGTCGCATACAGGTCCATTGCTGCCTGTTCCAGTTCATGCCGCATACCTTCCAGTCTGGCGTTGACAGTGATGACAACGAAAGAAACACAGAAGGTGATGTGCGCAAGGATAAGGGTAGTTTTACCAAGCGGCACCTGTGCCTGAGCAAATAGTACCAGCAGGGAAAGTCCCATAACGATTTCCGGGATCAGGATCGGCAGGTATAAGAGGCCGTTGATGACCGGTTTGTACTTGTATTGGTAACGATTGAGCGCGATAGCGGCTATCGTGCCCAGCGTAGTCGAGGCTATTGTAGAGATCACAGCAATAAAAAGGCTGTTGGTGAGCGCCTCTAAAACGCGTCGGTTTTGGAAAAGAGCTTCATACCAGTTGAAGGTGAAGCCTGTCCAGACGGCGTTGATCCTTGATTCGTTGAAAGAATACATGGCCAGGATCAGCAGCGGCAGATAAAGAAAAGCCAGAATAGCTAAAGAATAGGCTACCATCAGATGGCTACGCCACGTCTTTTGCATCGCCGTCACCTCCTTCCTGTGCCTGCAGAGCTTTGTAGTACAGGATGATCAGCACCAGACTAAGCACAGCCAGCACTATGGAGAGCGCTGAGCCAAAGGGCCAGTCACGGGCTGACAGGAACTGGTTTTGGATGAGATTACCGATGAGCGCCGATTTAGCACCGCCCATAACGTCGGGAACAACGAACATCCCCAGCGAAGAAATGAAGACCAGAATTGTACCGGCAGCAATACCGGGCATGGTCAGTGGCAGAGTGACTTTACGAAAGGCTGTCAGCGGTTTGGCTCCCAGATCGGAGGCTGCTTCTAAAAGCCGGGTATCCAGCTGTTCGATAGATACATAGATCGGCAGCACCATAAAGGGCAGCAGTGCATAGACCATACCAAGCATAACGGCCATATCATTGTAAAGCATCTGCAGCGGCTGGTCGATAAGGCCCAGATTCAACAGCAGCGTATTGACTACGCCCTGTGAACGCAGGATAATGACCCAGGCATAGGAACGGATCAGAAAATTGATCCAGAAAGGGATCATAACAAGTATCAGACCTGGCTGCTGCCATTTCTTAGGCAGCTGGGCTATGGTATAGGCCAGCGGATAACCCATCAGGATCGTGGCGAGCGTAGTTACGATAGCTACGACCAGGGTGTCTGCAAAAATTTTAAGATATAAAGGTTCCAAAAACCGCAGGTAGTTATCAATGGTAAAAGAAAAGATGACCTGTCCATACGGTGTGCGCCCGGCAAAGGACACTGCAACTACGATCAGCAGCGGTATGACGAAAAAGATGCTGAGCCAGAGCAGGGCCGGCGCTACCAGCAGTTTACCGTTCTTCATCATCGCTGTACTTTCACCTCGTCTCTTTCGTACCACCAGATGCCGACGCGTTCGTCGGGCGTCCAGCGTTTGACGTCGTCAAAGTACTGATATGCGACCACGGTCTGGTTCGAGTTGTCAAGACGGACAAAGACTTTGTCGATAGTACCGTAGAAGACAACATCGACGACGGTGCCGTAAAAAGCAGGCTCGGGGTGCGCGGCAGCTTTGTCTTCGCTTTCATCTTCTTCGCAGAGGTTCAGTTTTTCCGGACGCAGGGCCAAAGTTTCAGTTTCAGTATCGAAGAAATTGCTTTCGCCGATGAATTTGGCAACAAATTTTGTGGACGGATAATGATAAATATTATCAGGATTGTCGTCCTGTTCGATAACGCCTTTATTCATTACGACGATGCGGTCAGACATGGTCAATGCTTCTTCCTGATCGTGCGTTACATAGATGAAGGTCAGGCCCAGACCGCGCTGAAGGTTTTTTAATTCCAGCTGCAGATTTTTGCGCAGCTGGTAATCAAGCGCGCCCAAAGGCTCGTCCAGTAAGAGGACCTTGGGATTGTTGACCAAAGCGCGGGCAATTGCGACACGCTGCTGCTGTCCGCCCGACATTTGCTGGGGCCGGCGGTTGCGGAACTCTTCGAGTTGGGTAAGATAAAGGACCTGAGCAACACGTTCCTTTTGTTCGTCAGCAGGAACTTTTTTCATCATCAGGCCGAATTTTATGTTTTCCTCAACAGTCATGTGAGGGAATAACGCGTAATGTTGAAATACCATATTCACATCACGTTTATAGGGCGGCAAGGCAGTGACGTTTTCGTCGTCCAGATAGATACTGCCCTCGGTAGGGGTTTCCAGTCCGGCGATCATACGCAGCAAAGTGGTTTTGCCGCAGCCGGAAGGACCGAGCAACGTAATAAATTCTCCGTCGTAAATCGTCAGATCGAGAGAGGGGATAATGACGTTATTACCAAATTTTTTTGTGATTCCCTGTAAACGGACCATTTCTTTCATTTTTTGCTTGTCACAACCTTTCATAATGCAGATTTTATCCTTATGTAGATAACAACTTATTATATACAGATTTGACCTAAAAATTCAATAATTTTTTGTAAAATTTAGAGGTATTTTGCTAAAAAACAGAGAATATTGATACTCATACGCAATAATGACAGTTTTTGATGATTTTTTGCGGAAAAATTCCAAAATTTGGAGGCTTTTTATTAATGAAACGATTGGTACTGGCATTGATTTTGTTGGTAGTTGTTTTAATGACCGGCTGTGCTGATGCCGGCAGGCGTGAGCAGGATAAAAAATCGCTGCCTGGTCCGGCGGTCACGTTAGGGATAGAACGCATCGGCGAATATGAGCAGCTGTTTGCGGGGAAGCGTGTGGGCCTGATTACAAATCAGACCGGTGTTGACAGTAAGCTGCGCAGCAGTGAGGATATTTTACTGGCGCAGACTGATCTGACAGGGATTTTTGTGCCGGAGCATGGTTTGTTCGGCGCTGTGGCTGCCGGGGACGATGTGGACGGCGCGGAATACAAGGGTGTGAAGGTACACAGCCTGTATGGAGCGACAAGACGGCCGACGCCGGCAATGCTGGATGCGATCGATGTGATGACTGTTGATATTCAGGATGTGGGTGCCCGGCATTATACTTATGTTTCAACTATGGCCTATGCTATGGAAGAATGTGCTAAAGCCGGTAAAAAGTTTGTTGTTTTCGACCGTCCCAACCCGATTGGGGGATTGATGGAGGGGCCGCTGCTGCGTCAAGAACAGGCAAGCTTTATCGGCCTTTATCCGGTGCCTCTGCGTCATGGACTGACTATCGGGGAATATGCCAGATATATCAACGATACGCAGAAGCTTGGCCTTGATTTGACGGTGATTCCGATGAAGGGCTGGCAGCGGAAAATGTACTGGCAGGATACGGGGCTGCCGTGGGTAGGCACTTCGCCGCAGATACCTACAGCTGCTACGGCTTTATATTACGTGACTACGGGTATTTTGGGGGATACTAACCTTTCGGTTGGTATCGGAACAACAAAACCATTTTATTATGTAGGTGCTCCCTTTGCTGAAAAAGATGCGGTTGCGGATAAATTGAACAGTTTGCAGCTGCCAGGCGTGTATTTCAGACCGGCGGCTTTTATTCCAGCTTACGGAGCGTTTGCAAAAGAGCTGTGCCAGGGTGTGGAAATTTATATTACTGATGCGGAGATATATCGTGCCGCGCTTACCGGGGCGAATATCCTGCGCTGCATTGAAGAACTGTATCCTGACAAGGTTGTTTACCCGGCCCGCTATGGCGGTAAAGGCTATAAAATAGATATTGCCCTGGGCGAAACGGCTTTGCGCGTGGGGGTGCCATTAGAGCGCCTGCTGCCGCGTTGGGACAGGGAAGCACAGGAGTTTGCTGAGCAGGTGCGGCCGTATCTGCTTTATAAATAATGAAAGGATTGGAAGTAAATGCTGAATAAGGTTTTTGTAGAATTTTTATATGAAGCGGCGCACATTCAGCGCTGGAACGATCACATCCGTCCTAACGGCTTCACGGAGCTGGATAAGCAAGCGCATAAAATGATGATTTTGTATGTGCTTGCAAAGTATGAGGAGCAGGATCATCAGGCAAAACTGAACTGGCGAGTACTGATCGAAGGCGGTATTTTTGAATTTCTGCATCGGATCGTGCTGACTGATATCAAGCCGCCGGTGTTCCATGAATTGATGCGTGTGCATGGTAAAAAACTCAATAGTTGGGTTTATGAGGAACTGCGGCAGCGGATACCTGATCTGGATCCTGTTTTTATGGCTAAAATGCAGAGACATTTTGATGAACCACAGGAAAATTATATGGAAAAGAAACTTCTGCGTGCTGCACATTATCTGGCCACTCAGTGGGAATTTGGTATTATTTATCATTTCAATCAGGGCATTTACGGTGTTGAGGAAACGAAAGCGGCTATAGAAAGTGAGATCGAGGATCACTATGATCTTGCAGGAGTGCAGAAATTGTCGCTGAAAGGTAAAACCAGCAAGTTTGTTGATCTGGTAGGTCAGCTGCGTTTTCAGAAACGCTGGGCGCAGTCTCCGCGTGTGCCGGAAACTTCAGTAATGGGCCATGTGCTGATCGTAGCTGCTCTGGCATATTTCTGTGCTGTAAAAATGCAGGCTTCAGATGAGCGTATCGTCAATGATTTTCTGTGTGGATTATTCCACGACCTGCCTGAGGTGCTGACCCGCGACATTATTTCGCCGATCAAACGCTCAATCCAGGGGCTGGACGATCTGATCAAGGATATTGAAAAACGTCAGGTTGCAGAAAAATTGCTGCCGCTGCTACCGCATAGCTGGCATGAGGATATCCTGTACTTTACTGAAGATGAGTTCAGTAATCGGGCTGTTGTTGACGGTGAGAAGATTACCTGCAGGCCGGAAGAGATTGGGCTAAAATATAATGAGAACGGTAAGGGATATAGGGCCGTTGATGGTACTGTGTTAAAATGCTGCGACCATCTGGCAGCTTTTGTGGAAGCCTATCTTTCAATAGAATATGGTATCAGTTCGAAGCATTTGCGCAATGGCATGGAAGATTTACGGGAACAATACAAAAATAAGGTCGTTTGCGGTTTGGATTTTGGGAAGCTTTACGAGGAATTTCCTCGTTTGTGATGTGGAAAATATTAAAAATGCATAAATTTGCAGAAAGTGTATAAATTGCTAAAATTTTCAAAAAATTTTCTTTGTGCGTATAAAAATAGCTAGACTGCCGCTTGTGCTTAGAGTTATAATAAAGCTGAGGGGATACATTATACAAAATTCAACTATGTATTTTGGAATGTAGGGATAACTAGAAATGTAATAAAATTATGCTTAAATTAAAAAATATTTAAAGGAGGCATCATTATGAATCTGTTTGAAATGGCAAAAATTCCTCTGAACAAAGCAATTGAGGTCATGAAACTTGACCCGAGTGCTGCGGACATTATCGCAACTCCTGAACGTACTCTGGAGGTTTCCATTCCTGTTCGTATGGACGATGGAACTACAAAAGTATTTACCGGTTATCGCAGCCAGCACAGCACCATTATGGGGCCGGCTAAAGGCGGCGTTCGTTATCATCCCGGAGTCAACATGGACGAAGTAAAGACTCTGGCTTTCTGGATGACCTGCAAATGCGCAGTTGCAGGTTTACCTTACGGCGGCGGCAAAGGCGGCATAGTTGTTGATCCTTCTAAACTTTCTGAAAGAGAACTGGAAGGCTTGACTCGCGGCTTTATTGACAGGATCGCTCCGATCATCGGCGAGAAAATGGATATCCCGGCACCTGATATGAATACCAATGCTAAAATCATGGGCTGGATGATGGATGAATTCAGCAAGATTAAAGGCCAGTTTGAACCGGGTTTCGTTACCGGCAAACCGATCTGTCTGGGTGGTTCTTTAGGCAGAAACGCAGCTACCGGACGCGGCGTTATGGTAGCTGCCGGCGAGGCTATCAAAGCTTTGGGTATTAAGCCGAAGCAGGCTACCTGCGCTGTGCAGGGATTTGGTAATGTTGGCAGCTGGACTGCTAAACTGATCCATGATATGGGTGTAAAGATCGTTGCTTTAAGTGATATCAACGGTGCCATCCATAATCCCAAAGGTATGAATCCTTATGATGTTGAAAAACATCTGCAGAAAACAGGCAGCGTTGTTGGTTATAAAGGTTCAAAACCCATCAGCAATGAAGAACTGCTGGCTATGGATGTTACGATCCTTGCTCCGTGTGCAATGGAACTGCAGCTGACTAAAGCCAACGCAGCCAAGGTACAGGCCAAGGTAATCGTTGAAGGTGCTAACGGACCGACAACTCCTGATGCAGATAAGATTCTTGACAAAAAAGGTATTCTCGTTGTACCTGATATCCTCGCTAATGGTGGCGGTGTAACTGTAAGTTATTTCGAATGGGTACAAAACCTGTATCGTTATTTCTGGACTGAAGAAGAAGTTATCGAAAAACAGGAAAGTCTGATGATAGATGCTTTCAAGAAAGTTTACGATACTGCCAAGGAGCATAAAGTTAATATGCGTACAGCGGCTTATATTGTAGCTTTGGGTCATTTGGCAGAAGCTATGAAATATCGTGGTATGTACTAAGAATAATAAAAGGGCGGCTAAAAGCCGCTCTTTTTTATTCTCTGATGCAAAAGGTGCGCTTTAAAAAGACAAATGTAAACAAATAATCGAGAAAGTTGTTGCGTTTTGATTTTATACGTTGACTTGCTCCAGTAAGAGTGATAGAATTTTTAATTATAAACGTACAAAGTAGCTACTATTATTGTACAAACTAATAATGTTGGAGGGGAAGAACTTATGAAATTTGCTAAACGTATGGAACGTATGCAATCGTCTGAAATCCGTGAACTGTTAAAATTGACGGCACAGCCGGATATTATTTCGTTTGCCGGCGGTTTACCGGCACCGGAACTGTTTCCGGTGAAAGAAATAGCTAAAGTATCACATGACCTGGTGGAAAAAGAAGGTCAGCAGCTGCTGCAGTATGCCACGACCGAAGGGCGTCCGACTCTGAGGGCTAAAATTGCTGCCAGAATGAAAGATAAATATCATACTGAGGTTGATCCGGATGAGATTTTGATCACTACCGGTTCACAGCAGTGTCTCGATTTTGCAGGTAAATTGTTCCTTGATCCCGGTGATGTTGTTTTATGTGAAAGTCCTTCTTATTTGGGTGCACTTAATGCCTTTAATGCCTATGAGCCTACTTTTGTAGAAGTGCCAACTGATAATGTTGGTCTGATTCCGGAAGAATTGGACAAAATCTTAAGCACTACCGACCGTTGTAAATTTATTTATGTTATCCCCGATTTCCAAAATCCGACCGGTCGTACCTGGAGTTTGGAACGCCGCAAAAAGTTTATGGAAGTGATCAACAAACATAATCTGCCTGTGCTGGAAGACAACCCTTATGGCGAGCTGCGTTATGAAGGGGAGATATTACCGTCCTTAAAATCTATGGATACCAAAGGTCTGGTTATGTTCCTCGGCACTTTTTCCAAGATTTTCTGTCCGGGACTGCGTTTAGGCTGGGTCGCTGCCTCTAAGGACGTTGTCAGTGAATATGTAAAAATCAAACAAAGCGCCGATCTGCATACCTCTAATTTTGACCAGGGGATAGCTGACGCTTATATGGAAAATTATGATTTGGATAAGCATGTTGAAGAGATCAAAGCCCTTTATAAAAAACGCCGCGATCTGATTTTAAAAACTATGGCGGAAGAATTTCCGGCAGGTACGGAATGGACACATCCTGAAGGCGGGTTGTTCCTGTGGCTGACTTTCCCGCAGGGCTGCAGTGCTGATAAGGTTTTCCACAAATGTATCGAGATGAAGGTTGCCGGCGTTACCGGTGATGCCTTCTACCCTAATGGTAAAACTGACCGTAATATGCGTATCAATTTTTCCAATATGCCGGAAGAGAAAATCATCGAAGGTGTAAAACGGATGGCGAAAGCTATCAGAGAATGTATGTAATTGGATAAATAAACCCCGCTGCGATTAATCGCAGCGGGGTTTATTTTTATTTGCTTTGGGTCTTCCAGGGTACTATTTTATGTTCCAGCCATTGCAGACCTAAATTGAAAATGAGTCCCAGGAGTGAAAGAACGATAACGCCGGCCATTAAACGGTCGGTGATCATCAGATCTCCATAATGCAGGATCAAAGCGCCGATACCTTCTTGTGCTGCGATCATTTCGGCAGCTACAAGTAGCAGCAGTGAAGTGCCCGCTGCCAGACGCAGCCCGGCAAAGATTACCGGCAATGCGCTCGGCAGAACTACGCTTTTCATCGTCAGCCACCAGCTGGCATTAAAGCTGACAGCTACCTTGATCAGCAATGTGTCGACGTTTTTGACACCTGAATAGGTATTCATCGCAACGGGAAAGAAAACGCCCAAAGCAATGATAGTGACTTTAGATAATTCACCGATTCCAAGCCAGAGAATAAAAAGCGGCAGTAAAGCGATTTTTGGGATCGGATAAAGGGCATTGACGATCGGTGTTCCTATTCGGTCCATCAGCGCAGAGGTGCCGGTGACGAGCCCTACCAGCAAACCGATGATGCTGCCTAAAGCAAAGCCCAGCAGAATGCGGTAAAGACTGGCTGTCAGACTGCGGCTGATTTCGCCGCTTGTAATAAGCTTGCCGAGTGCAGTAAGGATTGCGCTTGGTGCCGGTAGAAACAATGAGGAAATCAGACCTGTACTGCAGATTATTTCCCATACTGCCAGTAAGAAGGCTATCGCAGCGAAAGATAGCCAGGCCGGATAAGTTTTCTGCCAGTGAGTCATACGGTTGTGGATTTTATATTCAGCCATTAGCTTCCACCTCCATCAGAGCCGCACGGGCATCACTGCTTATATGTTCCCAGATGATGCGGATAAATTCGGCTATCTGAGCGGTATTTTCAGTTTTTTCCCTGTCAGCTCGCGGAATTGCAATGGTCAGGATTTTGCTGACTTTACCGGGGCGTCTTGATAAAAGCACGACTCTGTCAGCCAGCATTACCGCTTCCTGAATATTGTGAGTAACATATAAGGTGCTGAGTCTGGTCTTTTCCCAAAGAGTAACAAGCTCTTCCTGCATGATCGTGCGAGTCTGTGCGTCCAAAGCAGAAAATGGTTCATCCATTAAAAGGAGGTCAGGATTTATGACAAGCGCCCTGGCGATACCGACTCTTTGCCGCATACCGCCGGATAACTGGTGCGGAAAGGCTTTTTCAAAACCGCCGAGTCCAACTAAATTGATATAGTGCTGGATCCGTTCTTTCTGTGCTGTCTTTGGTACGCCTGTGGCTTCAAGTCCAAAGGCAATATTTTCATAAACGCTGCGCCAGGGAAACAGGCCTGTTTCCTGGAAGACGATGCCCATAGCAGGAGTATGGCCTTCCGTCAGATCTGTGAAATAAATACTCCCATCGCTTGGTGACAGCAACCCTGCTGTAAGATTGAGCAGAGTCGATTTACCGCAGCCGGAAGGCCCTACCAAAGCTACAAATTCCTCGCTGTGTACAGTCAGGCTGACGTTTTCAAGTACAGACAGCTGTTTGCCTTGAGGATCGATGAAATTTTTGCTGACATTGTCGATAACTAATTTCATTTAAACTACTGCCTCCGGTGTTGTTTGATAAAGTATAAAAATAAGGAAAACTTTGTTGAGAAATTATTTTTGCATAGCCTTGCTGAGCAGGCTGGTATTGGTGACGGCTTGTGGATCAAGCTTGCCCTCGATCATGCCATGAGAAGTATACCAGTCTATCTGAGTCTGGATATCGCTGTCCAGCAGTTTGCCGTCACGATCGATATAAGGCAGGCCGAGCTTGATGTCAGCTTCAGGAGCTTTAACATATTTGGCGATAATGCCTACGACTTCGTCCAGCTTTTTGGGGTCTTTATTGTCAATAGCTGCATCATAGTAGTAATTGCAGGCTTTTTTGTATGCTCTTAAGAAACGTACTGCTGCATCTTCATTTTTCAGGAATTTGGGAGAAAAGAAAAGGGCAGAGGTTTGATAGGGGATAACGTCACCGACTTGGGTGACAAGTTTACCATAGCCTGCAGTCTGCACTTTGGTGATATTGGGTTCGTTGAGTATGGCTCCGTCGATTTGTTTGCTTTCAAGAGCGGCCATAACAGCACTCAATTTGCCAAGAGGTACGATCTCCACATCTTCAAGAGTCAATCCTTTGGTTTCCAGCATCCGCCCAAGCATATAATGGAAGGTAGAACCTTTTTGAGTAATGCCGATGCGTTTGCCTTTGATATCTTCGAGCTTGGTAAATCCGTTGTTATAGTTATCTGAGGTGACTAAAAGTGCTGAGGAAGAAAAGCCTTTTTGTTCACGGCCTTTATCGGCAACGATAGCAAGCTGTTGACCGCTGGCAGCCATATTGAAGAGACTGGCAGTTATACCGGTAGCGCCGACGTCTACTTTAGAGGAAGCTGTAGCTACAGCAATAGGATGAGCTGCGTCAAACCACTGTTGATCTATTTCAAGGTTTTCTTCGGCAAAGTATCCTTTATCTAAAGCGATAAAAAGCGGTGCAGAACTGGTAAGGCGAAGCATACCCAGAGATACTGCTGTTTTTTCTTTAGGGGCAGCGGCTTTTTTGTCCTCGCCGCCGCAGCCTGCCATTAAGAGCATAAGACAAACTGCTGTAAACAAAATCAAGATTTTTTTCATTTATTTCCCTTCCTTATATTGTACGTTAAGTACAAAAATGTAGTGCAGACAAAATAATGTCTTTCATAATTTTACAATATCTTCAAGTTTTTTGCAGTATTTTTTGCAGAAAAAACGGAGAATTTTTAAATAATATTTAAATATCTACAGACAAAAATAGAAAAAACTTTCAGTAAGGTAAAGGAATTGGTATAATGTATAAAGATGAAAGTATTTTTTAGAACGGAGGCCCGCATGGGAAATATCATAAATTTGAAAAAAATGATGTCAGCAGCCGTGTTCACAGCTGGATTTCTGGTCAGTATGAACAGTGTTGCGGCACAGCAGGCTGAGCAGGAACCGCTGGCGCTGCTGCAGCTGGATGTTGACGGTAATGGCAGTCTGGAAACTGTGGAACTCTATGGCGGTCAAATGACTCGCGGAAGCAGTTACAGGCATGATTTTTTATTGCTTTTAAAAGGCAGTGACTCTGAATTGCTGACGGCATATGTGCCCAGTATTAATGGCGGTTACGACTTTAGTTTAGAAAAAGCCGGGGTTACGGGCCGCGGCGAACAGCTGATTTTGTCTGTTGGACAGGGCGGAGACGATGGCAGTACAGAATATCGTATCATTGACTTTGCTGATCCTAAGGCAGTGAAGGAGATTTTCACTGGCAGTGATAATGCAGGTGTAGCGGCAAGCGCTGAATTTGTGCCGGATTTTCGCAGTAAAATTGCTTTTGCAGATGGCAGCACTAATTATGAACTGCTTCCCAAAGAGAAAGAGTTTTACGAGCAGCGTGGACTTTATGACGTTAACGGTACCTTATTGAAGGAGTATAGACGTCCGTCTGTCGGGAAAATACACTCGCTGGTGGCTGTAGATATGGAGAAGGACGGGACTTTGGAACTGTTGTCGCTGCAAAACGTCAGTGGGTTAAACAAGGAAGATCTGCTTGGCAAGCTGGCCGGTGTATGGTCATATGATGCCGACAGTGGCTGGAAATTAAAAAGTAAAACTTTTTACAGCGGCGGTAAAAATAAAGACGACAAATTCCATCGCAGCTATAATGAGAAAAAATGGCGAATTCTGCCGAGGCAGGCAGTATATGATAGCAGCAGCGTAACTTATCCTGTTTTTACGGCGGCGCCTGCGCCTGAGGTGCAAAATAAGCTCAATGGAGATTTTTCTGTCATTGCTGCTCCTTATTTGCATAATCTGGGAGCGGGAGGCTGTGAACTTGATTATACGCTGACCTTTGTTGGTGAAAAGTTTATCAGTATGGTATTTTTTGGTGTGTTGGATGAAGGTGAAAAAGAGATTTTTGCTAAAATACCTTTTAATATTGACGCACAAGCCGGAACCAGGCTGGAGATCGGTGATGTCTTGAATTTGCGTGATACCGATTTGCTGCCGGTCTTGCGGTTGCTGACAAAGAAAGATAAGGTAGATTTCAGTAAAGGTGTTCCTGAAAGCTGGTATTATAACGGGACCAATTTTGTGTTCTGCCAGCGAAGTGAAACCGGCGAGTGGCTGGAAGCAACGGCTGCTGCCAGCGATTTGAAAAAGTTTTTGCTGCGGCCGGAATTATTTTAAAGAAAAAACTGACTGACCAGTCAGCAGTTAATGAAAAAGTGAGAAAAAGAGTGAAATTTTAAGAAAAAAGGCTCTAATCGTTTAAAATAGCAGTTGCGTTTATATTTGTGATAAACTATAATAAGAGTATTCTTGAAAATAGCGGAGCCGTGCGCCCTTTTGCAGGGCGCAGCCGTTTTTTTGAATACGTGAGGAGGATATATTTATGCTGAGTTTTTTTAATAAAGGCCGAAGGAAAAAGGCCTTGGCTGTGGCGGTAGCGGCATTTACCGTGATGGCTTTGGCTGGCTGCAGCAAAGAGCAGCAGGCACCACAGGCAACGTTGGTTAAAACGATGGAAGTTATAAAACGCGATACGCCGATCGTTTATGACTATACAGGTTTTGTGCAGGCGCAGAAAGAAGTCAATTTGATGGCGCAGGTCAGTGGACAGATCACAGGAAAGTATTTCCTGGGCGGTGAAAAAATAACTGCGGGACAGACCTTGTTTACTATTGATCAGCGTACATATCAGGCAAAAGTTCTGAATGCACAGGCCGGACTTGCCAGTGCCCAGGCAACTTTGATTCGTACCAGCCGTGATCTGGAGCGTTATAAAAAGCTATATGAACAGAACGCTGTTTCCAAGCAGGAGCTTGATAACAGGGTCGCTGAGGCCGAACAGGCGCAGGCTGCTGTTGATGCACAGCAGGCTTTGCTGGAAAATGCCAATATTGATCTGGGAGAAACTAATGTCGTTGCGCCTTTTGACGGACGTATAGATACCAATGATCTTTCTGTAGGCAACTATGTTACTGCCGGTCAGACTGTTCTTGCTACTATTTCTAATACAGATCCGGTATTTGTAGAATTCAGTCTGGCAGAAAACGAATATTTAAAACTTCTAAGCGCTCATAATGATGCAGGTGGAGCGTCGTTGGAAAATCTGACGATCGTTTTGAGCGATGGCAGTACTTATTCTGAAAAAGGCCGTGTCGATCAGGTCAATCGCAGCATTACGCAGGGTACAGGTACTTTGTCGCTGAAAGCTGAATTCCCAAATCCTGCAAAGATCCTGCTGCCGGGCATGTTTGCTCATCTGCAGGCCAACAGCGGTACTGTACCTGACGCTAAGCTGATTCCGCAGCGTGCTGTAACCGAGCTTATGTATAAGAAATTTGTTTATGTACTTGGCGATGATAATAAAGTATCCATGCGCGAAGTTACCTTAGGGCCACGTATCGGTCGTTTGTGGCTGGTTGAAAGTGGTCTGGAAGGTAACGAAACGGTTGTTGTCGAAGGCATCAACAAAATTAAACAGGGTTCTGAGGTAAAACCTGAACCGATGACCGAGGCAGAATTGGATACTGCCTTAACGCAAAAGGAATCCTTAGGAGGTAAATAGTTGTGGCACGCTTTTTTATAGACCGTCCGGTCTTTGCGATAGTGCTGGCAATACTTATTACCTTAATGGGTACTATTGCCGGATTTAGTCTGCCGATTGCTCAATACCCGGATATCACCAAGCCGCACATTGCTGTTTCTACTAATTATGTAGGGGCCAGTGCTGAAACGGTTGAGGAATCTGTAGCGCAGGCAATCGAACAAAAAGTTAACGGTGTAGAAAATATGCTGTATATGACATCTACAAGTACCAGCACCGGCGAATACACCCTTGACGTATATTTTAATCTTGATAAAAACGCTGATATCGGTTCTGTTGAAGTGCAGAACCGTGTTTCGCAGGCTTCATCTTCTATGCCGTCGGAAGTAAATGATTCTGGTATTACGACAGAGAAAAAGTCTGCTGAGACCATTATGTACTTTACATTACATTCTCCTAATGCAACTTACGATAATATGTTCCTGACTACCTATGCAATGACTAATTTTGTTGATGCTTGTAAACGTGTTAAAGGGGTTTCCAGCATTGATACTTTCGGGCAGGAATATGCAATGCGTTTGTGGTTGCAGCCTGATAAAATGGCGCAGCTTGGAGTAACTGCAGACGATGTTTCCAATGCTATCAAGAGCCAGAACATTCAGGCGCCAGTAGGGTCTATTGGTGCTCGCCCGACTGCGGCTGAGCAGGAGTTTCAGTATACAGCAAATGCTCAGGGGAGGTTAGAAACTCCAGAAGAATTTGGTAACATTATAATTCGTTCGAAAAACGGCAATAATTTAAAGTTGAAAGATATTGCCCAGATAGAAGCCGGGCCTCGTAGTGATTTTACTATAGGTTATTTAAACGGCGGTTCTTCAGTAGTTTTTCCTGTCTATTTGACAAGTGATGCCAACGCTTTGGAAACAGTTGATAATATCAAGGCAGTTTTAGCTGATGCTGCAAGTAGGTTCCCAGAAGATATGGAGCTGACTGTTGTTCAGGATAATACTCAGTTCGTACGCGAAGCGCTGGAAAAAGTTGCACATACTTTCTTTGAAGCGTTAGTACTGGTTATCCTGGTAGTATTTATTTTCCTGGGCAGCTGGCGTGCAACGCTTATCCCGCTGCTGGCGATTCCTGTTTCTCTGGTTGGTACTTTCGGTGCGTTCGTGCTGATGGGCTTTTCAATTAATACATTGACAATGTTTGCGATGATTCTTGCTATCGGCCTCGTTGTTGATGACGCGATTGTTGTTGTTGAAGCGGTAGAGCATCATATTCAGGATAATGGCATGACTCCGAAAGAAGCTACTTACCGGGCAATGAAAGAAGTTTCCGGGCCTGTTGTGGCAATTGCTTTCGTTCTGGCAGCAGTATTTATTCCGGTTGCATTTACCGGCGGTACTGTTGGGCAGCTTTATAAACAGTTCGCTTTGACTATTTCCGTCTCAATGGCATTGTCGGCTATTGTTGCATTGTCTCTGACCCCGGCATTGTGTGCCCTGCTTTTGAAGCCGCATGATGGTGATAGTGAAGTTAAGGGCATTATTGGCAAAATCATTCATAAATTTAATACATGGTTTGCCGGGACCTTGAGTAAATACGTAGTAAACGTAGAAAAGTGTATTCGTCACACAAAAATCACAATGGCTGTTTTGCTGATTATGGTTATTTTACTGGGCTGGGTGGCGAAGATTACTCCAACCGGGTTTGTACCGAGTGAAGATCAGGGGTATTCTATGGTGGCTTTCAATTTACCGGAGGGTGCATCCAGTAATCGTGGTGTTCAGGCGATGATGGAATTAGGTAATAAAGTAGAAGCTTTACCAGGCGTTAAGTATGTAATGGAAGTGTCTGGTATGGATATTCTTTCCAATGCTCCAAAATCAAGCGCTGGTTTGGTTGTTGCAGCAATGGAGGATTATGACAAGCGTAATATTACTGTACAAGAACTTGTACCGATGCTTTATGGTATTGGTGCACAAATGCCACAAATGAGTTTGATGGCTTTTGAACCGCCTTCTTTGCCAGGTGCTTCCAGTACAGGAAGTTTGAGTTTATATTTGATGAATCTGGGCGGCGATGATATGGAACGGATGCAGGAAGTTGCTAACGAGTTCCTTGCTAAAGCCAATCAACGTCCTGAAATTGGTATGGCTTATACCACCTTTAATACTAATACGCCGGTTTATCAGTTTAACGTAGACCGTGAAAAAGCAGAGTCTCTAAATGTACCTGTAGCAAGCGTATTTACAGCTTTACAGACTTTCCTCGGCGGCAGTGAGATCAATGACTTCAATGCTTTTGGCCGTACTTGGAAAGTAGTTATGCAGGCGGATGCAAAATATCGTACGAATGTTGATGATATGCGTTATTTCTTTGTACGAAGTAATAATGGTGACATGGTACCGCTGAATACTCTGGTTACTGAGGAAGGAAAAACAAGTTCTGCTACTGTATCTCGTTTTAATGGCGTACGGGCTATTAAAATAGCTGGTAATCCGGCTGCTGGTTATAGTACAGGTCAGGCCATGACGGCACTGGAAGAAACTGCTGCCGAAATTTTGCCGACTACTTATACCTATGAATGGGTAGATCAGAGCCGTGACGAACTGGAAGCAGGCAGCAGATCGACACAAATCTTTATTATTTCTCTGATTTTTGTTTTCCTGTGTCTGGCAGCTTTGTATGAAAGCTGGACTATCCCGTTGGCAGTTATGCTGTCAGTGCCTGTTGCTGCCCTTGGCTGTTTTGGCGCTCAGTATCTGCGCGGTTTGCAGAACGACGTTTATATGCAGATCGGTTTGATCATGCTGATTGGTCTGAATGCTAAAAATGCGATTCTGATCGTAGAATATGCAAAGATGAACATGGAAAATGGCGAACCTGTAGTTAAAGCGGCGCTTGATGCTGCCAGACTGCGTTTGCGTCCGATTCTGATGACATCCTTCGCGTTCATTCTTGGCTGCGTGCCTTTGGCGATTGCAACAGGTCCAGGTGCCGGTGCCCGTGTTTCTATGGGTAATGCTGTTGTTGGCGGTATGACCTTTGCTACGATGATCGGTATCTTTATGATCCCGGTATTATTCGTTGTCGTTGAACGTATTTTCAACAGAAAAAAACACAGCGAAGAATAAATTTAGGTGTTTTGTAAATATATAATGCCCCGTCTTAAAGACGGGGCATTATTTTTTTGCAGGATTTTTTTTATTTATGTGGTATTTTAAAAAGGTAATTGAAAATTTCTGATAAAGAGTGTTTAGAGGTAAAAGCAGATGAATGAATTAACAAATAAAAGTAAATTTCTCAGAGATGTCTGGTACCTGACCAAAAGTTATTGGCAGTCAGAAGAAAAGGGAAAGGCTTATTTGCTGTTGACAGCAATCATAGCACTAACTTTAGGCGTAGTGTATATGCTGGTGTTGTTGAATAAATGGAACAATTCCTTTTATAATGCACTGCAAAATTACCAGACCGAACTTATTTTTGATGAGCTGATACATTTCGGCTGGCTGGCTGTTATCTACATTATTCTGGCAGTTTATGCCTTTTATTTGCAGCAGGTACTGGTGCTTAATTGGCGTCGTTGGCTGACTAACAGGTATATTGATGAATGGTTGAAAAATAAGACCTACTATCGTCTGCAGATGTTCGGTTCTGATACTGATAACCCTGATCAGCGTATTAGTGAGGATGTGCGTTTGTTTGTTGAGATGACGTTAAAGTTCAGTATCGGTGTTTTAAAGGCTTTTTGTACTTTTGTGTCTTTCGTCTTTATTTTATATGAACTGTCAGGTTCACTGGAATTTACTTTGGCGGGGCAAGTGTGGCATATTGAAGGCTATCTGGTTTGGGTAGCCTTGGTTTATTCCATTGTTGGCACAGGGCTTACTCATTTGATTGGTAAAAAACTGGTAGGGCTGAATTTTGTTCAGCAACGTTATGAAGCGGATTTTCGTTTCAGTATGATGCGAATGAGGGAAAATGCTGAAAGTGTAGCGTTTTACAGCGGTGAGAAACAGGAAGGCGGCGTATTTAAGAAGCGTTTTAAACTGCTGCTGGATAATTTCTGGAAGATAGTAGAAAAACAAAAACAGTTGGTCTGGCTTAATTCCGGCTATTCACAGATTGCAATTATTTTCCCTTTCGTAGTGGCTATGCCGCGTTACTTAAGTAAGGAAATAACATTAGGCGGCCTGATCCAGATTGCCAGTGCCTTTGGCAGGGTGCAGGAATCATTATCATATTTTGTAGATATGTATGCTTCTTTGGCTGAATGGCGGGCAGTTGTAGAGCGTCTTACGGGCTTTGGGGTACATATGCACGAGGTAAAACAGGAAAAACCGCAGATTGATCTTGAACGAATGGAAAGTCGCAACGATACTATCGTAGCTGCGTCCTTGCAGGTTGAATTACCAGATGACAGGATCTTGTTGAAAAATGTCAATTTTACTTTAGTACATGGCCGAAATAAAAATATCCTGATCAAAGGCGCAAGCGGCAGCGGTAAAAGTACATTGCTGCGTGCTGTGGCTGGTATCTGGCCATATGTGCATGGTAAATTGGAACTGCCTGCTGCCGAGAAACTGATGTTTATTCCGCAAAAACCTTATTTACCATTGGGAACATTGAAAGAAGCGCTGCTTTATCCAGGCAGTTGCCATAAAACAGATGAAGAGTTGGTGATGTTGCTGGAGCAATGTCGGATTGGCTACCTGGCAAAAGACCTGTATGTCGAAGCAGACTGGTCACATGTGCTTAGCGGCGGTGAACAGCAGAGGCTGGCTTTTGTAAGGGCACTGATCTATCAACCGTCATGGCTGTTTTTAGATGAAGCTACTTCTGCTTTAGATGAGGAGACAGAAGCTGTGATGTATAGGCTTGTTGAAACTTTAATGTCGGATACTACCATAGTCAGTATTGGACATCGCAGTAGTTTGAGCAGTTTCCACCAAATAGGGTTGTTTATTGATAAAGGTCAGCACAGTGTTATTGAACGGGCCTTGTGAAAATAATGTCAGGCATAGAATTTTGTAAGTAGAATTTACTGTTTTTTGCTAAAAGAAATTTTTACTTTGCTGTGATTTGCTTATATAATAAATAAAGAAGCAGTTTTTCAGAAAGGAAGTGTAAAAAATGATGCCATTGGAAATAGCTCCTAAAATTTATGATGTGGGTGTTGTTGACTGGGCTGTGCGTGATTTTCACGGATATAAGACGGAACGCGGTGCTTCATATAATTCATATTTGATCATGGATGAAAAAATCTGTTTGATCGATACAGTGAAAGCGATGTTTGCTGAAGAATTATTGGCAAAGATTAAACGTGTTGTCGACCCTGGAAAAATTGATTACGTAATAGTGAACCATGTGGAACCGGATCATGCAGGGGCATTGCCGGCGCTGGTCAAAGCGGCTCCGAATGCTAAGTTTTTTATTACAGCTCAAGGGAAGGCGGAAGCAATTCGTCATTATGGTGATTTATATGATTTTCAGGTCGTGAAGGATGGCGATAAATTATCATTAGGCAAACGTGAATTGACTTTTGTGACTTTACCAATGCTGCACTGGCCTGACAGTATGGCAACCTATTGTGCAGATGATGGGATTTTGTTTTCTAATGATGCTTTTGGCCAGCATTATGCGGCTGCTAAACGTTTTGATGATGAAGTGGATCTGGGAATACTTTTTTATGAAGCAAAAAAATATTTTGCCAATATACTCTGGCCATATGCGAAATTAATTGATAAAGCGCTGGCGAAAGCAGCGGCGCTTGATTTAAAGATGATAGCTACAGCCCATGGTATTATCTGGCGCAGTCATATTCAGGAAATTATTGCCAAATATGCTGCCTGGGGCAAAGGTGTGAGCGGCAGCAGTGTAGTTATTGCCTATGATACGATGTGGGGCGCTACGGAGCAAATGGCTCGTGCTGTGCTGGAGGGTGTTGTCAGTGCCGGTAGTGATGCTGTGCTGCTGCGTATGAACGAAACTCCGAATAGTACTGCTGTTGCGGATTTATTTGAAGCAGGTGGTATGATCATCGGCTCTTCAACACTGAACAGCGGGATGCTGCCCACTATGGGCAGTCTGCTTGTATACCTTAAAGGCTTAAACCCAACAGGTAAAAAAGCAGCTGTTTTCGGTACATATGGCTGGGCCGGCGGAGCGCAGAAAGATATGGAAGCTTTGCTGACAGCGGCTGGTTTTGAGTTGGAACCGGGTTTTACCTGTAAATGGAAGGCACAGCCAGAAGACCTGGAAGCAGCAAGGCAGCTTGGTTATGAATTTGCCAGGAAACTGCAAAAATAAAAAAATTGATCAAGCAGACGAGTTTTATGCGTCTGCTTGTTTTTTTTCTGCTGAAAAGATGTTCACGAATAATTTACTTGCCAAAAGTCGAAAGGTCAAATATAATAGAATTAATCTAATTATAGATGCCGGCAGAAAAGTTTGACTTTAATGCTGAAACGATAAAAGGAAGGTAATTAAGATGAGAAATCTTGCAGATGCAATAGAAAATTTCATCATCAGACAGCTTTTAGAGGACAGAGAGGACGCTGTTTTAGTACAGCGTAATGAACTTGCCGATAAACTGTCGTGCGCACCGTCGCAGATCAGTTATGTGCTGAGCACGCGCTTTACTCCTGAACGGGGGTTTATGGTCGAATCCAGACGCGGAAGCGGCGGCTTTGTCCGTATTGTAAGGGTGATGCCTCATGAATTGCAGGAAGAGAACTGTGAGCCGACAGTGCATGATTTGATTGAGCACTGGGCTGCTAACCGTTTGATCAGCAGGCGCGAAAAATCACTGTTGCAGTATATGATGGAAATTCTGGATGCTGATGAAGCTAAAAAAAGAGCTGTTTTGGAGACGGCTATTACTAAAATGACAGAACGTGAGTGAGGTGAATTGATATGTTATGTCAGAAATGCGGATTAAAAGAAGCTGTGGTCCACGTGGTATGCGTGGTCAACGATAAACAAATCGACAAATGGCTGTGCTCGGATTGTGTTGAAGAATTGGCTCCGTCTAATTTTTTGTCGGGAACTGTTTTCAATGCCAAAGAGTTTTTAGATGGGCTGTTGAAACCAAAAGCTAGAGAAGAACAGATCATGAATCGTTTTACTGAACGTGCCAAAGGTATTTTGGAAGACGCGATGCGTTTTGCATTGGATAAGGGCCATGATCATGTTGGAACAGAACATATCTTGCTGGCGTTGCTGAATGTTGAAAATTGTTTTGCCAAGAAGATTCTAGAAAAACTTGGCATTGATAATCAGGCGGTCATAAAAGAGCTGGAAAGCTGGATGGAGCCCGCTGGCAGCACTGAGCTGATGATCAGTTATACCCCGCGTGCCAAACGGGCCTTAGAGCTTGCTGGTGAAGCAGCAGCAGCTTTTAAGCTGCACTATGTAGGGTCCGAACATTTGCTGTTGGGCTTGTTGCGTGAAGGAGAAGGCGTGGCTGCTCAGGTATTGCGGCGCTTTAACGTTACGGCAGAACAGGTCATGAAGGTCATTAAGGCTGTTTATGATAATCAGCCATTGACAGATGGCAATTATAATGCTGGCGACAGCGATGTGGAAACAAAGAGCAATGTGTTGGAAATGCTGTCGGAATTTGGCCGCAATCTCAATCAGCTGGCTTCAGATGGAAAAATTGATCCCGTTGTTGGCCGCGAAAAAGAGGTTGAACGCATTATTCAGATTCTGTGTCGGCGTACAAAAAATAATCCGGTGTTGATTGGAGAGTCCGGCGTTGGTAAAACGGCTATTGCCGAGGGCCTGGCCCAGCGAATTGTTGACGGTAATGTTCCGGAGATACTGCGTGAGAAAATTGTGTTCTCGCTGGAGATCGGGTATCTGGTGGCGGGAACCAAATACCGCGGTGAATTTGAGGAACGTTTGAAAGAATTACTGGAAGCGGTAAAAGAAAATAAAAATATTATTCTTTTTATTGACGAACTGCATACTATCATCGGAGCAGGTGCCGCAGAGGGCGCTATTGATGCTGCAAATATTATAAAACCGGCTTTGGCCAGGGGTGAAATGCAGGCTATAGGAGCCACTACTTTAAACGAATACCGGAAAAATATTGAGAAAGATGCGGCACTGGAACGTCGTTTTCAACCTATCGTTGTAGGTGCTCCTGATGTTAATGATTCAATTGAGATTTTGAAGGGACTGCGCGATAAATATGAAGCCTTTCATCGTATTCAAATCACAGATGAGGCGATTATGGCGGCAGTGCGTCTGTCTGATCGTTATATCACTGACCGTAATCTTCCGGACAAAGCTATCGATTTAATGGATGAAGCCTGTTCGAGGGTACGGCTGCAAAGCTATAAGATTTCCTTGCCGCAGCGGGAAATTGAACAACAGCTTGAAAAAGTGCGCATTGAAAAAGAATCGGCTATTACTCAGCAAATGTATGAACGTGCTGCTGAATTGCGTGACGCAGAACGCAAGCTGCAGGAACAGCTTGATGGTGAGCGTCAGTCGCAGCGCAGTGGATCAAGCAGTAAATTGACGGTAAGTGAAGAAGATGTTGCCGAAGTAGTTGCTTCCTGGACAAATATTCCACTGCGTAAGCTTACCGAAGGTGAATCTAAAAGACTTATTCATTTGGAGGAGGCGCTGCATGAGCGTGTGGTCGGTCAAAATGCGGCTGTTGACGCTGTTGCAAAAGCTATCCGTAGAGCCAGAGCCGGGTTTAAGGATAAAAACCGCCCTGTAGGATCGTTCCTGTTCTTAGGACCTACCGGGGTAGGTAAAACAGAGCTGGCTAAAGCGCTGGCAGAGAACCTTTTTGGCGATGAACGTGCTTTGATTAGATTTGATATGTCTGAATATATGGAAAAGCATACTACTTCTCGGTTGGTAGGTGCTCCTCCTGGTTATGTTGGTTATGAAGAAGGCGGTCAGCTGACAGATGTTGTGCGCCGGCGGCCCTATTCGGTAATTTTGCTGGATGAAATTGAAAAAGCGCATCCTGATGTTTTCAACTTGCTGCTGCAGATTATGGAAGACGGCCGCTTGACTGACGGGCAGGGACGGACTGTTGATTTTAAAAATGCTGTTATCATTATGACCAGCAACGCTGGTGCCAGAGCTTTACTGGACAGCAAGCCGTTGGGATTTGCGACTGGTGAGAAACAGGTAAACGACGGACGCAAAAGTGCTGTATTGGAAGAAGTAAAAAGAATCTTCCGTCCTGAATTTTTAAATAGAATTGATGAAATTCTGGTCTTTGATCCGCTTGGTGAAGCAGAACTGCGGCAAATTGTCGAACAGATGCTCAAAGAACTTTCAGGTCGTTTGCAGGAAAATGGCCTTGATATCAAGGTTACTGATGAGGCTAAGGCCGAGCTTTTAAAAGCTGGCAAGGATACGCGTTATGGTGCACGGCCTCTGCGCAGGGCTTTAAGGAAACTGGTTGAGGATCCTGTTTCCGATTTGTATCTGGCTTCAGAATTAAAACGCGGTGATACTATTTTGACCCGTACTGATGAGGCTGGTAAAATCTATTTTGATAAAGAAGAAGCGCACAAGGAAGAAGCCTTGGTTGCAGCTGGAGAGGAACGTCCGTAATGGCAAAACCGAAAATACGTTTCGTTTGTCAGTCGTGTGGTTATGTAACGGCTAAATGGTTGGGAAAGTGTCCGGAATGTGGTCAATGGGACAGTTTTGTCGAAGAAATGGACGTGCCTGAACGTCCTGGACAGAGTTACCTGCCTGTAGGCGAAACCGCTAAGCCCAAACCGTTGCATCAGGTGGCGGAACAGTCCCTCAGCCGTCTGCAGACAGGTATCCGTGAATTTGATCGTGTGCTTGGGGGAGGGATTGTTCCCGGCAGCCTGGTTTTGTTGGGCGGAGACCCGGGCATTGGCAAGTCGACTATGCTTTTGGATGCCGGCATGAAGTTTAGCCGGAATAATATAAAAGTTTTGTATGTTTCTGGTGAAGAATCAGAAGCGCAAACAGCAATGCGGGCGAGACGTTTAGGCAGCAGCGGTGAAAACCTGCTGGTGATGACGGCTACCGATTTGAATATTATTTTACTGCAGGCACAGGAAGTGCAGCCGGCATTGTTGGTAATTGATTCTATTCAGACTATGTACAACAGCGAGCTGCCTACTGCAGCCGGCAGTGTCGGACAGGTGCGCGAGTGTACGGCGAAATTGCTGCGTTTTGCAAAAACCAGCGGCATTGCCGTGCTTATTATCGGTCATGTGACTAAAGACGGTAATATTGCTGGCCCGCGATTGCTTGAACACATGGTCGACGTGGTGCTGCAATTTGAAGGGGATAGATCCTATTCTTTTCGGGTGCTGCGTGCCTTGAAAAACCGTTTTGGCTCTACAAATGAAAGCGGTATTTTTTCTATGGAAGCCAGTGGGCTGCAGGAAATAAGTAATCCAGCAGGATTATTCCTGGAAGAACGCAGTAACGATGCTTCCGGTTCAGTTGTTTGTGCTTGCCTGGAAGGTAACAGGCCTATTTTAGTTGAAGTGCAGGCTTTGGTTGCCAAAACACCTTATGGGATGCCCCGACGCACTGCTGTTGGATTTGATTATAATCGGGTCACTATGCTTTTGGCGATTTTGGAACGGCGCTTAGGAATGGATTTTGGCGCTTACGATGCTTACGTCAATGTGGTTGGCGGGATGAGAGTCACTGAACCAGCTGCAGATCTGGCTGTGGCTGCTGCGCTGGTGTCCAGCTATCGTAATCGGCCGATTCCGCATGGCGTATTAGTCATGGGTGAAGTGGGGCTTACAGGAGAAGTGCGACGAATAGGTTCGCCGGAAAGGCGTATCAAGGATGCTATGAATCTTGGCTTTAAAAGATTTGTTTTGCCAATGGGCAAGCTGTCATTGGATGAACCCTGCAATGGTATTGTGCAGGTTAAAACTTTGGAAGAAGCGCTGGATAAGGTTTTTGCTTAAAAGAGCGGAGGTTTCTCCGCTCTTTTTGTTTATTTTAAAATAAAATCAGAAAATTTATATAAAAAATGATTGACACAAATATGGAGCTATGATAAAATAATAAAATTTTGACAAAAATAACAGGAGGTGTTAAAATAAATACATATAAAAATAGCGTGTTCCTTAGGAGGGCAGAAGATGTTTGCAGTAGGAGACAAAGTCGTATATCCGATGCACGGCGCCGGAGTAGTAAAAACAATAGAAAAGCGTGAACGTGACGGTCAAAGTGTCGACTATCTGATCCTGGCAATGCTTCTTGGAGAGATGAAGGTCATGGTTCCGGTCGACAGTGTGGAACGTGTTGGCTTGAGGCATGTTATCGAAAATGATGATATCGATGCCGTTGAAAAAGTTTTGGAAGAACGTCCTGATAATTACAATAAAGCTATTACATGGAACAGACGCTTTAATATGTATTTGGAAAAAATGAAAAGCGGTAATGTTTTTGAAGTTGCCGATGTAATAAGAACATTGCAGGTGCAGGAGAATGAAAAAAAATTATCTACCGGCGAGCGTAGATTATTGGGTACAGCCAGACAGATTTTGATCAGCGAAGTGATGCTTGTAAAAAATGCTGAACAGCAGGATATTGAAAACTGGCTGAATAAGTTTTTTTAGTGAAATACGTCGTATTTTCCGACGTATTTTATTTTTTTAGCTGTTTTTAATACGAAAATTGTAGTAAAATATTATATTATCCATATTATTTAAAGAAAGGAGGTGTAAAGATGTTAAACAGGATTTTGAAGCTGACCATTGTCGTTGTGTTTGCGCTTACCGGACTCATACTTACTGAATATTTACTGCCTTATATTTCGGATTTTTTTGGTTACGATCTTTATGACAACGGCTTTTTTGGCATAGCTTTGGCAACTATTGTTTCAGGTGCTGTGGGCATCTTTGTTTTTGGTGGTCTTGGTGTAGCTGTTGCACCGGTGCTTATTTATCATATTATGGGTTATACGGAACGTATGGCGATCGTTTTATCCAAGGTGCCGACCAGTGATATTCTTGTTATGACGCTTGGTATTGGTATTGGTTTGATTTTGGCTAACCTTTTGGGTGGGCCTTTTTCGCATTTGCCGATTATTGGTCCCTATATTCCTTTGATCTTTAGTCTGGTGCTTTCTATTATTGGGGCGAAAGTTGCTTTACGTAAGCATAAGGATATCGTAGGCTTTTTTAACCGCAGTATTCCTAGCTTAAAAGGTGCGGTAAAACCGGCTGCAGTTAAATCGTTGGCGCTGAGTGACAGATTGTACAGTAAAAATAAATTACTGGATACCAGTGTCATTATCGACGGTCGTATTATTGATATTCTGAAAACAGGTTTTCTGGAAGGTCGTTTGATCGTTCCCAACTTTGTTTTGGAAGAATTGCAGAAGCTGGCAGATTCGTCTGATAATCTGAAACGGGCCAAAGGCCGCCGAGGTTTGGATCTTATTCAGGAGATACAGCAGAAAAATAAAGAACAATTGCTTGTAGAAGATACTGATTTTGAAGATTTGAATGAAGTAGATGCTAAATTGGTGAAATTGGCTAAACAGACAGAAGCTGTTATTATAACTAATGATTTCAATCTTAATAAAGTTGCCGAGATCCAAGGCGTCAGTGTGCTTAATATCAATGATCTGGCTAACGCCATTAAGCCGGTGGTTCTTCCGGGGGAAGAGATGAATGTTTTTGTCGTTAAAGATGGCAAAGAAAATAATCAGGGCGTTGCTTATCTTGAAGATGGTACAATGATCGTTGTTGAAGGCGGTAAAAAACTGGTAGGTGAAAATACTGCTGTTGTAGTAACTTCTGTCCTGCAGACTTCAGCAGGTAGAATGATTTTCGCGAAACTGAAATAGCGGGGGCGTTTATGGAAAAAATCATAGCGATTGTTCCGGCTGCAGGGTTGGGAAGCCGCTTGGGGTTAGGTAAAAATAAAGCTTTTGCCGATGTGGGCGGATTGCCGCTTCTGGTACAGTGTATGAGAATGCTGGCTGATACAGACTGTGTGAGCAGAGTGATCGCTGTTGTACGGCCACAGGAGGTCAAGGAAGCAGAATTGATGCTGGAGGAATACAGCAAGGAGTATTATCCGCTGTTGCCTTTCTGTGTTGTTGCCGGCGGAAAGGAACGACAGGATTCTGTTGCTAATGCTCTGTCTGCAGTTACGGAGAGTGATGGTTATATAGCTGTGCATGACGGTGCTCGTCCTTTTGCCGGCAAAGAGGTTTTTAAAAGAGTGTTGAAAGCTGCTGCCGATAGCGGTGCGGCTATTGCTGCTGTGCCTGTTAAGGATACGGTTAAGGTTGTGGATGAAAATAATCTTGTGCAGTATACGCCTGTGCGCAGTACTCTGCGTGCTGTGCAGACACCGCAGATTTTTAAAATCAGTATTTTAAAGCAGGCATACGAGCTTTTGCAGAAACAGCATGGTAATGTAACGGATGACGCTTCACTGGTAGAACGTTTGGGAATAGCTGTTGCTGTTGCTGAAGGAAGCTATGAGAATATTAAGATTACAACGCCGGAAGATTTGATCATGGCAGAAAATTTATGTAAAAGCAGAGGTCTTGTAAGATGATAGAAAAAAATAATAACTGGCCGCAGTTTCGTGTAGGCTGCGGGTACGATGTACATAAACTTGCTGCTGACCGTAAATTGATTTTATGCGGAGTTGAGATTCCTTATGAATCAGGGTTGTTAGGACATTCTGACGCCGATGTGGCCCTTCATGCATTGATGGATGCTTTGCTTGGCGCAGCGGGTCTTGGTGATATTGGCAGGCATTTTCCGGATACGGATATGAAATTTAAAGATGCCGATAGTATGCTGCTGTTGAGGCAGGTGGTTGGTTTACTGCAAAAGCATGGCTGGCAGATAAACAATGCCGATGTGACTATTATGGCACAGCGGCCTAAGCTGGCTCCCTATATTGAACAGATGGCGGCTAATATTGCCCGGGAAATGCGGATTGAAAGAAGTGCTGTCAATGTAAAAGCAACGACAACAGAGAAATTAGGTTTTGTTGGACGGGGCGAAGGGATGGCGTCAGAGGCTGTTGTAAGTATTATCAGAGGATGATGTAAATTCGCTTTACTGAAACGAGGTACCCATATATGTCCTTGTGGTATCGTTTGAGTACATAGTGAGGTCTTTACGGACTTAGCACTCATACATGCCCTTGTGGTATAATATTCAAGATAAGTATTTTTGGAGGGATCATTCTAATGTCTAATGAAATCAGAGTAAGATTTGCACCGAGTCCGACTGGACCGTTCCATATCGGCGGCGCTCGCAGTGCTTTATTTAACTGGCTGTTTGCCCGTAAAATGGGCGGCAAGCTTGTTTTGCGTATCGAGGATACTGACCTTGAGCGTTCCAGCCGCGAATCTGAAGAGAATATCAAGGCTGCCTTAAAATGGTTAGGCTTGAATTGGGACGAAGGTATTGATGTAGGTGGGGAATACGGTCCTTATCGTCAAACAGAGCGTCTTGAACTGTATAAAAAATATACTGATCAGCTGCTGGCTGAAGGTAAGGCCTACTATTGTTACTGCACAGATGAAGAGCTGGAAGCAGAACGTCAGGCTTTGTCTGCCAAAGGGCAAATGCCTCGTTATATGGGCAAATGCCGTAATCTTACTTCTGAACAAATAGAACAGTACAAAGCTGAAGGACGCAAACCAACCGTACGTTTTCGTGTGCCTGCTGATCAGCAGATACTTGTCCGCGACATGGTTCGCGGCGATGTCGTTTTTGACTCTAACGGAATCGGAGATTTTGTTATCGTAAAATCTGACGGCATTCCTACTTATAATTATGCTGTAGTAATTGACGATGCGTTGATGAAAATTTCTCATGTTATTCGTGCTGAAGAGCATTTGTCAAATACTCCGCGCCAATGCCTTATTTATGATGCGCTGGGCTTTACACAGCCTACATTCGGTCATATTTCATTGATTTTAGGTAAGGATCGCACAAAAATGTCTAAACGCCATGGCGCTACTTCTGTTGATCAGTATCGTCAGTTGGGGTATCTGCCGGAAGGCATTGATAATTTCCTGGCATTACTGGGCTGGGCTCCGAACAGCGAACAGGAGATTTTCAGTATGGAAGAGTTGATTCAGGCCTTTTCGATGGAGCATGTCGCTAAAAATCCCGCTGTTTTTGAAATCGATAAACTGAACTGGATCAATCAGCACTATATGCGGCAGTTGGATGAGGAAGCTTTTTTTGCCGCAGCTAAGCCGCATATGGTTGCTGCCGGCTATATGACAGGTGATGAGTGTGGCGAAAAGCTGGAATGGCTTAAACGTGTAGTTGCTACAGCCAAAGAGCATGTTGCTTTTGCTGCGCAGATCCCTGAATGTGTCGCTATGTATTTCAGTGATGAATTTGAATTTGAAAATGCAGAGGCTGCTGCAGTTCTGCAGGAAGAATCAGTACCAACAGTAATGAATATGCTGTTCGAAGAATTGCCTAAGCTGGAAGTTTTAGATGGACCTGCTGTAAAAGCTGCTTTCAAAGCTATCCAAAAAGCTACCAAGCTGGGTGGCAAAGCTGTATTTATGCCGATCCGTGTTGCTTTAACAGGAAATCAGCATGGCCCGGAACTGGCTGAAATGGTGCCGTTGCTTGGTTTGGAACGTACAGAAGCCAGAATTAGGGCGAGCCTTGCTAAGGCAGGTATTACTCTGTAGAGGAGAGCTTGGAATGACGATTAGAGTTTACAATACATTGACGAAACAAAAAGAAGAGTTTGTACCGGTACATCCGGGTAAAGCTAATATTTATGTCTGCGGTGTTACGCCTTATAACCATCCGCATATTGGTAATGCGCGTCCATTTGTAACATGGGATGTTATCCGCCGTTTTTTGGAGCATGAGGGTTATGATGTTCTGCATGTACAGAATTTTACTGATGTCGATGACAAAATAATCAACACTGCCAATAAAGAAGGCGTTTTATGGAGTGATGTCTGCGGACGTTATATAGATGCTTATTTTGAGGTAATGGATAAGCTCAATGTGCGTCGTGCACATGTATATCCGCGTGTTTCTGAGCATATGGAGGAAATCATTGAAACTGTAAAAGCTCTTATTGATCGTGGTTATGCCTACGAAATGGACGGCGATGTTTATTATAGCGTTGAAAAATTTGAGCATTACGGTGAACTTTCCGGGCGTAATCTGGAAGATATGATGGCAGGTGCGCGCGTTGATGTCAATGATAAAAAGCATAATCCAATGGATTTTGCCTTGTGGAAGGCTGCTAAACCGGGAGAGCCTTCCTGGAGCAGTCCCTGGGGTGAAGGACGTCCTGGCTGGCATATCGAATGCTCAACAATGAGTATGAAATATTTGGGAGAAACCTTTGATTTTCATGGCGGCGGCAGTGATTTGATTTTTCCGCATCATGAAAATGAGATTGCACAATCTGAAGGCTGTACAGGTTGCCATCCCTTTGTTAAATACTGGCTGCATAACGGGTTTATCACTGTTAATGAAGAGAAAATGTCTAAATCATTAGGTAATTTCTTTATGGTCATTGATATCCTCGAGCATTATGAGCCGGAAACACTGCGCTTTTTTATTCTTTCCACTCATTACCGCAGTCCATTGGACTTTAGTGATGAGAGGTTGGCGGAAGCGCAGCGCAGCTTGTCCAGGTTGAAAACGGCTCAGGAAAATCTGCAGGCCTTAATGGCTTTGATGAATGCTGGCCCGACAGAGGAAAGCCTGAAGCTGCGAAGAAAAGTTTTGGAACTGCGCAACGAGTTTATGGAAGCCATGCGTGATGATTTTAATACTGCTTTGGCAATCAGTCATATGTTTGCTTTGGCAAAGGAAATTAATATTTATCATCAAAGTATCGTCAGCGTCGGCAGTAAACCGGATGGAAAGCTTGTGTCTATATTGCAAAGTGTTTTCTCTGAAATGTGTTCTATTATTGGAGTACTGGAATCAACTCAAGGTGCTGTTGAAGCTGAAAGTTGCGGTTTGGAAGAACCACTGATGGAAATGCTTATTGCTATGCGCCAGGAAGCCAGGAGCAATAAGGACTATGCACAGGCTGATGCTTTACGTAATAAATTAAGCGAGATAGGAATTGTTCTGGAGGATACGTCTCAAGGCGTACGTTGGAAAAAACAGTGAAGTTTGAACAATATCAGCAAATAAAAGCTCATGCTTTGGCAGCCTGTACGGCTGCCGGGCTGACTTACGGAGAACCGAAACAACTTAATCCGATACTTTTGGCATATATCGGTGATGTTGTTTTTTCTCTTTATGTAAGGTTGAGGCTGCTGCCAACTTCAGGGCAGGTTCGTGTTATACATGATTTGGGTTCAAAAATGGTATCGGCGGTTATGCAGGCGAAGGCAATGGAGGCATTGCTGTCGGATTTGACGGAAGAAGAAGCCTATATTGCCAGGCGCGGCCGTAATACTAAATCGATAGTGCCTAAAAGCGCCTCCGTACATGAATATCGTATGGGAACAGCATTTGAAGCGCTGTTGGGCTGGTTATTTTTGAGCGACAGGGAAGAACGACTGGAGGAGATATTAGAGCGTTCTTTTGTAATTATTTCTGAGGCTATGCAGAAGAAAGGGTGAATTAACATGGAAGTAAAATTACTCAGACACACACCGGAACCGGAAAAGACAGTTGCTATGAGCGCACGTCTGTGCTATTCTCCCGTTGGTGCAGCCCAGCTTGAAGAAACAATGTCTGATGAACAGGCAGCAAAATTAGTGCGTAAACTTGTGGAAATGGGACATTTTTCGACATTGGAACATGTTACATTTACTTTCGCTATAGAAGGCGTTTCCAGAGTATTGACGCACCAGCTGGTGCGTCACCGTATCGCTTCTTATTCACAGCAATCGCAGCGTTATGTAAAAGAGCATGATTTTGAAACTATTATGCCTCCTACTATTTCCTCAAGGCCTGAGGCAAAAGCTAAGTTTGAACAGCTTATGGCTGATATTCAGGCTAGGTATAATGAATTTACTGATGAATTTGGAATCCCGGCAGAGGATGCCCGTTATGTACTTCCTAATGCGGCTGAAACTAAAATTGTGGCAACATTTAATGTCAGGTCTTTGATGAATTTCTTTAGCCTGCGCTGCTGTAATCGTGCCCAGTGGGAGATCAGGCAGCTTGCAGAAAAAATGCTGGCTGAATGTAAAAAAGCCGCACCGGTATTATTTGAAAATGTCGGTCCTACTTGCGTAAGTGAAGGTATATGCAGAGAAGGTGCAATGAGCTGCGGACGTTTGGACGCTATTTTAGCGGCAAAACAAAAACAACAGTGATAATTAGGAGGAGCTATGTCTGAAGAAATTCTTGCCGGACGCAATTCTGTAACAGAAGCCTTGCGCAGCGGCAGATCTATTAATAAACTGTTGGTGCAGGACGGAATCAAAGGCGGCAGTGTCAGTGAGATTATTGGCCTGGCGAAGACTGCGGGCGTAGTTTTGGAATTTTGTAAAGCTGAAAGATTGGATAAACTGGCAGATGGCTTGCGGCATCAGGGGTTTGTTGCCTTAGCTGCACCTATTCGCTTTCACAGTTTAGAAGAGGTTTTGGCATTGGCAAAAGAGAAAGATGAAACTCCTTTTTTGCTGCTGCTTGATGAGCTGCAGGACCCGCAGAATGTGGGAGCGCTGATTAGAACGGCGGATGCTGCTGGTGTGCATGGTGTGCTGCTTCCCAAGCGTCGCAGCTGTCCGCTAAATGCTGTGGTAGCGAAAATTTCTGCCGGTGCTGTTGAATATGTCCCAGTAGTTCAAATTGGTAATATTACGCAGACGATTGAAGAATTGAAAAAACTTGGTTTTTGGATTGCCGGTGCGGATATGAACGGTGAGGATTATTACAAAAGTAATTTGACTGGCCCGATGGTCATTGTAGTTGGTGCTGAAGGAAAAGGACTGGGACGCCTTGTAAAAGAGAAGTGTGATATCATTGTCAGTCTGCCGATGCAGGGGGGAGTTTCTTCGCTGAATGCTTCGGCGGCAGGTGCCGTTTTGCTGTACGAGGTCGTACGTCAGCGCCGGGTGCAGGCGGGCGTTTAAAGTATGAAAGAATGGCTTGTAGTGGACGGTTACAATGTTATCAACAGTTGGCAGGATTTTCGTAAATTCCGTGAAGAGAACCTTGAGCATGCCCGTGAACTTTTAAAAGAAAAATTAGCCGAGTATATAGCTTTTAAAGGATATTCAGGAATTGTTGTTTTTGATGCCCAGGAAGTACAGGGAGTTGCATCATTCGAAAAAAACGGAGCTTTGGAGATTGTTTTCACGAATGAAGGTGAAACTGCTGATTCATGGATTGAACGACGCGTATATGATCTTGTTAAGAGCGGAAGCAGTGTTTTTGTTGTGACCAGTGATTATGCAGAACAGCTGAATGTTTTAGGGAGTGGGGCCTATAGGATTTCGGCGCGTGAATTTCGTGAAGAATATCTGCTTACAAAAAAACAGATCGCGCAGCGCAGCGAACGACTTGCTAGGGGTTTGGGACGTAATGAACTTGGCGGCAGGCTGCAGGAGCATATTCTGGATCATTTTGAAAAGCTGCGGCGCAATACCTAAAAATTGACGCTGACATAACTATGGAGTATAATGAAAAAGCTGACAGATGCAGGAAATTCCTAGGAAACGGAGGTTGTGCCAATGAGTACGGAAACGCCATATAATCCCTATGCTGCTTTTGAAAACATGGCGGATGAAGATGTCGTCTTAAAGGCTAAACAAGAAGATAACGCACTTGCCCAGGAATATCTTTTGCATAAATACCGTAATTTTGTGCGGGCCAAAGCCAGAAGCTATTTTTTAATAGGCGCCGAACGCGAGGATATCATTCAGGAAGGAATGATAGGCCTTTATAAAGCTATCCGTGATTTTCGCGGCGATAAACTGTCATCTTTCAGAGCTTTTGCTGAATTGTGCGTTACTCGACAGATTATTACTGCTATAAAAACAGCTACCAGGCAGAAGCATATTCCTCTTAATTCATATGTTTCTTTGAATAAGCCTATTTATGAAGAGGATTCTGATAGAACGTTGTTGGATATTATTTCCGGTGTTAAAGTTGCTAATCCTGAAGATATGATTATCAGCAGGGAAGAGTTTGCTGATATTGAGAATAAGATGAATAATATTCTCAGTGACCTTGAGTGGAAGGTTTTGATGAGTTATCTGGATGGCAAATCTTATCAGGAAATTGCCGTTGAACTGGATAGGCACATCAAATCAATTGATAATGCTTTGCAGAGAGTGAAACGCAAATTAGAAAAGTACATTACAAATCGTAATGATAACACTGATCTGAGTGAGGTTTATAGTGGGCTTTTAGCTATTGATCCCAGCGAACGGTTCAGTCATCGTAAACGTGATTAATAAATTGATAAATGTGAAACAAAAAAGCAACATCATTTAGATTTTTCTGAATGATGTTATTTTTTTAAAGGATTTCGTAAATAAACAGCGAATATAGCAATAACTAGAAAGTGAAGGGCAAATTTTACGCTGAGCGTAATTGGGAGGTAATGGACATGAGCCAAGTAGAAGAATTTGTAAAAATTGTAGAAGGCGTTAAAGATCACGATGTAAAAGTAGTTATCGTAACAGGTAAACCGGGCAGCGGTAAAAGTAAAGTATTGCGTGAAGCTGCTGAAGAGAAAAAGTGGGATTACATCGATTGCCGCCTTTTAATTACTGAAAAATTTTTGGAGGTTCCTCCTGGAGAACGTCAGGCAAAAGCACCTGAGATGATGGCAGACATATTGGAAGGATATGACAGCGAAGTTATTTTGTTGGATCGTCTGCAAACACTGTTCGTACCGGTGTTTCATATTGATGTTGATGCTTTGCTGCATAAACTTAGTGAGAAATTTGTGATTGTAACAGCTTGGCCGGGTTACCTTGAAGAAGGAAAACTCTGTTATGATAAATTTGATGGAACGGAATCGATCCGTATCAGTTCGGAAGGTTTTACGGTTTGGAACGTTGATTAAAAAGCGAGGTAAGCAATGAGCCAAGCAAAGAAAAGACTGGCAGTTTTGACTGGCGGCGGCGATTGTCCCGGGTTAAATGCAGTCATCAGGGCTGTAGTGAAAACAGCTCTTAATAATGGATATGAAATATTTGGCATAGAAAATGGTTTTAACGGCCTCGTGACAGGCCGGATGGGACTGATGGATTACAAAGATGTTTCAGGTATTCTGCCGCGGGGCGGAACAATTCTTGGAACAACTAACCGCGACAATCCCTTTAAATTTGCAGTAGAAGAAAACGGGGAATTGGTTTATTATGATAAACGCGCGGAAGTATTGGCTAATCTTGAAAAACATGGTATTGAAGCTTTAGTGGTTATCGGCGGAGACGGCAGCTTAAATATAGCTGCAAGGCTGGCTAAAGAATGCGGAATAAAGGTCGTGGGGGTACCTAAAACGATCGATAACGACCTTCCGTGTACAGAACGTACTTTTGGTTTTGACACAGCAATGGCGATGGCTACAGAAGCTTTGGATAGAATCCATACAACGGCAGAATCCCATCATCGCGTTATGGCGCTGGAAGTTATGGGACGTTATGCTGGCTGGATCGCATTGCATTCCGGCATAGCCGGCGGAGCAGATGTTATTTTGATACCGGAGATCCCTTACAGTATCAACTCGGTTATCGGAAAAATCAGGGCCCGCCAGGCTGCTGGGAAACAATTCAGTATTATTGTTGTAGCTGAAGGGGCACGACCTGTGGGCGGGGAAATGTCGATCGCGCGCATGGTCAAGGGCAGCTTCGAGCCCATCCGTCTTGGCGGAGCAGGAGAAAAACTGGTTCGCGAGATAGAGGAAAAAACGGGTATCGAATCGCGGTGTACTGTATTAGGTTATTTACAAAGAGGCGGCACGCCTACACCTTTCGACAGAGTTCTTTCTACGCGTTATGGTGTAGCAGCGGCCGAGGCTTGCATGCGCAAGGAATATAACGTTATGGTATCACTGCAAAACGATAAGATCGTTACGGAGCCTATTGAGAAGGTTGCCTCCGAGCCACGGTTAGTACCAGTAGACAGCGATATAATTCGCACAGGACGTCAAATGGGCTTATGTTTTGGTGACTGACCCAATAAGTAAAACAAAAGAACTTTAGTTTACAGCAACATTCAGAGGACAGCGGAAATGGACGCCGCTGTCCTTTTCTTTATTATTCAGATAAATTTCAGGTAAATTTATATAATTAAACTTGGCGGTAACGATAATAACCTGTATAATGTAGAAGTTAGTAAAATTTATGTGGCAAGGTAATTATGGAAGGATAGATAATTATAATGGATCAGAATCTTATAGCGGTAATAGTAGGCTTTGTAGAAGGGGTAACGGAGTTTTTGCCGGTGTCATCAACAGGTCATATGATTATAGTAGGACATATGCTGGGTTTTGATGGTCCGGCGGCAGATATTTTTGACGTTTTCGTACAGCTGGGGGCGATTTTGTCAGTTATTTTTATTTATAAAGAACGTTTTGCCAGATTTTTTACAAAAGAAGGCTGGCAGGCTGATAAAGGGCTGAGCGTCTGGCATGTAGCCGCTGGTATTGTGCCTGTAATGGGCGTGGCTTTTTTTGCATATAAATATATTAAAGAATATCTTTTTTCTCCATTTACAGTAGCGATAGGATTGGTATTGGGTGCTTTATTAATGATGTATGCTGAATATAAGACTAAAGATAACCAAGCAGAATTATTGGATGATTTAGATAAGATCTCTTTAAAACAGGCGGCGCTTGTTGGGGCGTTTCAGTTGCTTTCGTTGTGGCCTGGTTTTTCCCGGTCGGGAAGTACTTTGGCGGGTGGACTTTTAGTAGGTTTAAAACGTGAGACTGCAGCAAATTATACTTTTTTGATTGCTGTACCTTTGATGTTTGTAGCCTGTCTTTATGATCTTTTAAAAAATATCAGTATTTTAACAGTAGATGATCTGCAGATGTTGGCGATTGGTTTTGTGGTTGCTTTTGTGGTTGCTTACTGGTCCGTGCTGTGGTTTTTAAAATTTCTTCATAAATATAGCTTGACATCTTTTGCATATTATCGTATCATACTTGCTGTAGCTGCTTTAACATACTTTTACTTTTAAAGAGTTTTGTAAAAAAAGTTACTGAATTAATTGAAAAGTAGTTGACAAAATGATTATGTTAATATATAATCTTCCTTGTCACTAATTAAGTGCTGGCATAGCTCAACTGGTAGAGCAGCTGACTTGTAATCAGCAGGTTGTGGGTTCAAGTCCTATTGCCAGCTCCAAATGGAGAGGTTCCCGAGTGGCTAAAGGGAGCAGACTGTAAATCTGCCGCGTTTCGCTTCGTTGGTTCGAATCCAACCCTCTCCACCACTTTCTTAATTAGTTTTCATCGCGGGGTGGAGCAGTTGGTAGCTCGTCGGGCTCATAACCCGAAGGTCGTTGGTTCAAGTCCAGCCCCCGCAACCATTTTGATTATTTGGTTGCGATGCTGATGTAGCTCAGTCGGCAGAGCGTATCCTTGGTAAGGATAAGGTCACCAGTTCAATCCTGGTCATCAGCTCCAAATAAATATGGCGGCGTAGCTCAGTTGGCTAGAGCATTCGGTTCATACCCGGAGTGTCCGCGGTTCAAATCCGTGCGCCGCCACCAACAAAAAATAAAACCTCAGTGATGGGGTTTTTTTTATTATAGTCATAAAACCAAGCAGGAGTTTACAGGCAGACAGCGAATATGGTAAAATGGCGTCAAAGCCTATTTTATAAAAAACAAAAGAGATTCGGAGGAAAAATGAATGGCAAAGCAAAAATATGAAAGAACAAAACCGCATGCTAATATCGGCACCATCGGTCACGTAGACCATGGTAAAACAACCCTGACCGCAGCAATCACCAAAGTATTGGCTTCTAAAGGCGGCGCAGAATTCATGGATTACTCCATGATCGATAAAGCACCTGAAGAAAGAGAACGCGGAATCACCATCAACACTTCCCACGTAGAATATGAAACAGCAACCCGCCACTACGCACACGTAGACTGCCCGGGCCATGCCGACTATGTAAAAAACATGATCACCGGCGCAGCACAAATGGACGGAGCGATCCTCGTAGTATCCGCAGCAGACGGCCCGATGCCGCAAACTCGTGAGCACATCCTTCTTGCTCGTCAAGTAGGCGTACCTGCAATGGTAGTGTTCCTGAATAAAGCAGATATGGTAGACGATCCGGAACTGATCGAATTAGTAGAAATGGAAGTACGTGAACTGCTCTCCAGCTACGACTTCCCCGGCGACGACATTCCTGTAGTAGTAGGGTCTGCGCTGAAAGCACTTGAAGGCGACGCAGCATACGAAGCAAAAATCATGGAACTGATGGACGCAGTAGACGCATACATTCCTATTCCGGAACGCGCAACTGACAAACCGTTCCTGATGCCTGTAGAAGACGTATTCACAATTACCGGCCGTGGCACAGTAGCAACAGGCCGTGTAGAACGTGGTATCATCAAAGTAGGCGACAATATTGAGATCGTAGGAATGACAGAAGAGAAAAAAGCAACAGTAGTAACGGGCGTAGAAATGTTCCGTAAATTACTGGACGAAGCAGTAGCAGGAGACAACATCGGCTGCCTGCTGCGTGGTGTAGACCGTAAAGATATCGAACGCGGTCAAGTACTTGCAAAACCCGGCAGCATCCATCCGCACACAAAATTCAAAGCAGAAGTATATGTACTGACGAAAGAAGAAGGCGGCCGTCATACACCGTTCTTCAACGGCTATCGTCCGCAGTTCTATTTCAGAACAACAGACGTAACCGGCGTAACTGAATTACCGGAAGGTATTGAGATGGTAATGCCTGGCGATAACGTAACCATGGACGTAGAGCTGATCACCCCGATCGCAATCGAGCCTGGTCTGCGTTTTGCAATTCGCGAAGGCGGCCGTACTGTTGGCGCTGGTGTTGTTGCTGCTATCAACGAATAAGTAAGAGAGCGATAACTTGGTTTTCTGCTAAGACCGGTCCGACATAGACCGGTCTTAGCATATTTTTGAAAGTTTGTTGACATAGAGTGTTAACTGTGGTACTCTATATTAGTGAAATTTTGTGATTGGTAATCTATGAGTAAGAGAGGTGTTAAATATGCGCAGTTTAGTTACCATGGCTTGCACTGAGTGCAAACAACGCAACTATCAAACCAACAAAAACAAAAAGAACGATCCTGATCGTATCGAACTGAATAAATATTGCAAGTTCTGCAAAAAACACACTTTACATAAAGAAACTAAATAATTTTTGTTAACGTGTGATTTAGTATCAGGTATTCAAGCAAGGATGTGAAAAAATGGCCGTTCCGGAAACTACGGGTGTGAAGAACGCAGGCGGTATTACACGCTTTATGCGTGAAACTAAAGTAGAACTGAAAAAAGTAACCTGGCCTACCAAACAAGAGCTTATTGCTAATACTGCAGTGGTTTTGATTGCGGTTGTTATTTGTGCAGCATTGATTTGGGTCATTGATTCCTTCTTCAATGTTGTTTTTCGCTTGATTTTGCAATAAGGCTGCGTAAGGAGGAAAGGGAAGCTTCCCTATCATTAATATGGAATCAGAAAAACGTTGGTATGTAATCCACACTTATTCCGGTTATGAGAATAAGGTAAGCGCAAATCTGGAACGTAAAGTTCATTCCTTGGGTATGGAAAATGAAATTTTCCGTATTGTGATACCTATGGAAAATGAGGTTGAAGTAAAAGACGGTAAAAAACGCAGCGTTCAGAGAAAGGTTTTTCCTGGTTATGTGCTTGTAGAGATGATTGTAAATGATCGCTCTTGGTATGCTGTGCGTAATACACCGGGTGTGACCGGCTTTGTCGGTTCCGGTACTAAACCGATTCCTTTGACTGATGAAGAAGTCAAACAGATCATGCGCTCCATGGGCGTAGAAGAAAGCCGCCCCAAAATTGATTTACAATTACAACAGATGGTTCGTTTGAAAACTGGTCCGTTTGCCGGCTGTGTCGGCAGCGTTTCTGAAATCAATGAAGAACGTGGTAAACTGAAAGTTCTGGTTAGCATGTTCGGACGCGAAACACCTGTTGAGATTGATTTTACTCAGGTTGAAGAAGCTGAATAATAAGGAGGTGTAATAAATGCCGAAAAAAGTCGTAAAAATGGTAAAATTACAGGTACCGGCTGGTAAAGCTACTCCGGCTCCTCCTGTAGGCCCTGCACTTGGCCAAGCTGGTGTAAACATCATGGCTTTTGTTAAGGAGTTCAATGAACGTACTGCTCAACAAGCAGGTTTGATCATTCCGGTAGAAATTACCGTATTTGAAGATCGTTCCTTTACTTTCATTACAAAAACTCCTCCGGCACCGGTTTTGCTGAAAAAAGCTGCTGGTCTGGAAAAAGGTTCCGGCGAACCAAACAAAAAGAAAGTTGCTCAATTGAGCCGCGATAAAGTTCGCGAAATCGCTGAAGCTAAAATGGCTGACCTGAATGCTGCTGATATCGAAGCTGCTATGAGAATGGTAGAAGGTACTGCGCGCAGCATGGGTATAACAATCGTTGACTGATTTATAGTCGACTATTTATGTGGGAGGAATTATCCGTTTGTACCACAAGGAGGAAAGTTTAATGGCAAAATTTGGTAAAAAATATCAAGACGCTTTGAAACTTATCGAAGCCGACAAATTCTATGCTCCTAAAGAAGCAGTAGAATTAGTTAAAAAAACTTCTGTTACTAAATTTGACAGCACTGTAGAAGTTGCTTTCAAATTAGGCGTAAATCCTAAATACGCTGACCAACAAGTTCGTGGTGCTCTAGTTCTTCCTCATGGCACTGGCAAATCTAAATCTGTTTTAGTATTTGCTAAAGGCGCTAAAGTTCAGGAAGCAGAAGCAGCTGGTGCTGACTATGTAGGCGGCGAAGAATTGGTTGCTAAAATCCAAGGCGGCTGGACTGATTTCGAAGTCTGCGTTGCAACTCCTGATATGATGGGTGTTGTAGGCCGTTTGGGTAAAATCCTCGGTCCTAAAGGCTTGATGCCTAACCCGAAGGTTGGTACAGTTACTATGGATGTAACCCGTGCTATCAACGAAATTAAAGCCGGTAAAATCGAATATCGTACTGATAAAGCTGGTAATGTTCAAGCTCCTATTGGTAAGGCTTCTTTTACCGAACAACAACTGTTGGAAAACTACATCACTTTGGTCGATACTCTGATCAAAGTAAAACCGTCTGGTGCAAAAGGTCAGTATATTAAATCTATAACTGTATCTACCACTATGGGACCTGGCGTAAAAATTGACGTTTTGAAAGCTAACAGCGACAAATAAGATTTTTGATGTAGTAACAACTTTATAAATCAGAAGATAATCGGGCCATAGACAGCAGGTGCGGTAACGCATAAGTAGAAATACACCTGCCGAGGCTGGAGACGATGAAGATAGACCTTCGCGACCTCCGGCTTAGGCCGAGAGGTCTTTTTGATTTTATAAAATCATTTTTTAAGAAGGAGGTGTGATGCATGGCAGTTATTAGACCTGAAAAAGCAGCTAAAGTTGCTGAGATCAAAGAATTGCTGACAGCTTCCAAGTGCACTATTCTGGTTGATTTTTGCGGTTTGACCGTAGCTCAGGATACAGCATTTCGCCGCAAAATGCGCGAAGCTGGCGTCAAATATGGCGTTGTAAAAAATACAATGCTGCGTATTGCTGCAAATGAAGCCGGCATCGAAGGTTTAGAGCCTGTATTGGAGAAAAACACTGCAATTGCAGTTGCTCCTGAAGATCCCGTTGCTGTAGCAAAAATTATTTGCGATTTCGCAAAAGAAAACAAAGCTCTGACTATCAAAGCTGGTGTCCTCGACGGTCAAGTTATCGACGAAGCTGCAATTAAAGCTTTGGCAGAACTTCCGCCGAAAGAAGTCCTCATTGCAAAAATGCTGGGCAGCATGAATGCTCCAATCAGCGGTTTTGTCAATGTACTGCAAGGTACTATCCGCAACGTTGTTTATGCACTCGAGGCTGTTCGTCAGCAAAAAGAGTCCGCATAAGCAGTGTGTCTAACCAAGCAAGTTAAAACAAAAAATAAAACATTTGAATTTATGGAGGTATATATAATGAACAAAGAACAAATCATCGAAGCTATTGAATCTATGACCGTACTCGAACTTTCCGAATTGGTAAAAGCTCTGGAAGAAAAATTCGGCGTATCCGCTGCTGCTCCTGTAGCTGTAGCTGCTGCTCCTGCTGCTGGCGGCGCTGTTGCTGCTGAAGAAAAAACTGAATTTGACGTAGTTTTGACTTCCGCTGGCGCTGGCAAAATCAACGTTATCAAAGTTGTTCGTGAAGCAACTGGTCTTGGCCTGAAAGAAGCAAAAGAAATCGTTGACGGCGCTCCTAAAGCTGTTAAAGAAAAAATCTCCAAAGCTGACGCTGACGCTTTGAAAGCTAAACTTGAAGAAGCTGGCGCTTCCGTAGAATTGAAATAATTTCAATTATAACTTTAATAAGCTTCCTGTTTTGCAGGAAGCTTATTTTTTATTTTATTACTTGCTATTGACAATAGAAAAACTTTGTGATATCATAATAAACTACAGTAAATAAATGAATTGCAGGTATTTTGATAACGGTCACGATGGCTCAGTGGTTGGGAATCGTGTACTGCTCATACGGTAAAGATGAAGTTCGTTCATCGAAGACAATACGCAAGGTCCTTGAGACAATCTGGAACCTTGCTTTTTTTGTCATTCGTGAAACGGGCTGAGTTTGGCCTGCCTGACAAAATATGAAGGGGTGAGGGATTACATGTTTAAACCGGTTCCCGTAGGCGATAGGACTCGGTACAGTTATGCCAGAATCAATGAAGTATTACCAATGCCTCATTTGATTGACATCCAAAGAAAATCGTATGAGTGGTTCATGCGAGAAGGTCTTTGCGAAATTTTTCATGACATTTCTCCGATCAAGGATTTTACAGGTAATTTAGAACTTTCGTTTGAGGGCTTTACGTTAGGGGATCCTAAATATAGCGTTGAAGAATGTAAAGAGCGTGATGCTTCTTACTCGGCACCATTAAACGTAAACGTTCGCTTGCTTTACAAAGACACCGGCGAGATCAAAGAATCTAAAGTTTTCATGGGTGATTTTCCACTGATGACTGAAACCGGTACTTTTATTATCAACGGTGCTGAACGTGTTATTGTCAGCCAGTTGGTTCGTTCTCCAGGCGTATACTACAATGTATCCATGGATCCCAGTGGTAAAAAAATGTATGGTACTACTGTTATTCCAAACCGTGGTGCCTGGATTGAATTTGAAACAGATGTTAATGATGTTATTTATGCTCGTGTAGATCGCACCAGGAAATTACCTGCTACGGTTTTACTGCGTGCTTTGGGTTTATCCAGCAATGCTGAGATTTTGGCATTGTTCGGTGAGCATCCTTCCGTTTTGGCAACTTTGGAACGTGATGCAACTACCAATCGCGAAGAAGCTTTAATTGAGATTTATAAGAAACTGCGTCCAGGCGAACCGCCTACTTTGGAAAATTCTACGCAGTTGATTGAAGCTACATTTTTTGATAATAAGCGCTATGATCTTGCCAGTGTAGGTCGTTATAAACTCAATAAAAAATTGGGCTGGCGCCGTCGTTTGCTGGATAAGGTTCTTGACGCACCGCTTGTTGATACTTCTACCGGAGAAATTATTCTGCCGGCAGGTACTAGAATTGATGATAAAGCTATTGATATCATCGAGCAAAGTGAAATTTTCAGCGGCGTAGGATTGAAAGAGGTTTTCATCCGCGTAAAAGAACAAGTACTGAAATTAATCTGTACTGCTGATATTCCCGAAAAACACCGTACTGTAACCGTAGAAGACGTTTTGGCATCTTTTGGTTATCTGCTCAACCTGATGGATGGTTTAGGTACAGGCGACGATATTGACCATTTGGGTAACCGTCGTGTACGTAGTGTCGGAGAATTATTACAAAATCAATTCCGGATCGGTTTAGCCCGTATGGAACGTGTTGTTAAAGAGCGCATGACTATCCAAGACGTAGATGTAATCACGCCGCAGGCTTTGATTAATATTCGTCCTGTTGTTGCGGCAATTAAAGAATTCTTTGGCAGCAGTCAGTTGTCTCAGTTTATGGATCAGAATAACCCGTTAGCTGAGTTAACACATAAAAGGCGTCTGTCTGCACTTGGCCCTGGTGGTTTGAGCCGCGAACGCGCCGGTTATGAAGTACGTGACGTACATCATTCACATTATGGTCGTATGTGTCCTATTGAAACGCCTGAAGGTCCTAATATTGGACTTATAGGTTCTTTGTCTACCTTTGCTATTATCAATAAATATGGTTTTATGGAAACTCCATATCGTAAGGTTGATAAAGAAGAGGGACGTGTTACTGACGAAATCGTTTATCTGACGGCTGATGAAGAGGACGAATATATTTGTGCCCAGGCCAATGAACCGCTTGATGAAAACGGTTATTTCTTGGGTGAACGTGTTACGGCACGTTATCTGAATGAAGTTTTGTCTTTGCCTCCGAATCAGGTTGACTATATGGACGTTTCTCCGAAACAGGTTGTATCTATTGCTACGGCGCTGATACCGTTCTTGGAAAACGACGATGCGAACCGCGCATTGATGGGTGCTAATATGCAGCGTCAGGCTGTGCCGCTTTTGTGTACGCAGTCGCCTGTTGTTGGTACCGGTATGGAATATAAGGTTGCCGTTGACTCTGGCGTGTGCGTACTTGCTAAACGTGCGGGTATTGTTGAGCGTGTTGTTGGCAATGAAATCCGTGTACGTGCAGAAGATGGCAGTGTTGATGTTTATGAACTTTTAAAATTTAAGCGTTCTAATCAGGGAACTTGTGTCAATCAGCGTCCTATCGTCAATAAAGGCGATAAAGTAGTTGAGAAGCAGGTGCTGGCAGATGGACCGGCGACTGATCATGGTGAATTGGCGCTTGGACACAATGTAATTGTTGCTTATATGCCGTGGGAAGGCTATAACTACGAGGATGCTATTTTGCTGAGCGAAGATCTGGTCAAAGCGGATATCTTTACATCTATCCATATCGAAGAATATGATTGTGATGCCCGTGATACTAAGCTTGGCCAGGAAGAAATTACCCGTGATATTCCCAACGTTTCCGAAGAAGCATTGAAAGATCTTGATGAACGCGGGATTATCCGTATCGGCGCAGAAGTACGTCCTGGCGATATCCTTGTTGGTAAGGTTACGCCGAAAGGTGAAACTGAGCTGACTGCAGAAGAACGTTTGCTGAGAGCCATCTTTGGTGAAAAAGCTCGCGAAGTTCGTGATAGCTCGCTGCGTGTGCCACATGGCGAAGCTGGTAAAATTGTCAGCGTTAAAGTATTTACCCGTGAAAACGGCGATGAGCTGCCGCCTGGTGTAAATGAACAAGTTCGTGTGCATATCGCGCAAAAACGTAAGATTTCTGAAGGCGATAAGATGGCAGGCCGCCATGGTAATAAGGGTGTAGTTTCCCGCATCATGCCGCGTGAAGATATGCCGTTTCTGCCAAGCGGAGAGCCGGTTCAAATCGTATTGAATCCTTTGGGCGTACCTTCCCGTATGAATATCGGACAGATTTTGGAAACTCATTTAGGCTGGGCTGCACGCGCTCTAGGCATGCAGATTGAAGCCGGTGCTGAAGGTTTGGCTGATCGTTTTGAGAAAGCCGGTTATGATGTTGAAAAATATGGAATGCCTGAAACTGTAGAAATCGATAAGTTCGGTGAAGAAAGCATCAAAGCAATGAAGATGTCCGTACCTGTTTTTGACGGTGCTCATGAAGAAGATATGAATGCTACTCTTGATTTGGCTGGAGTAGATCCAAGTGGTAAAACAAGGTTGTATGACGGTCGTACAGGTGAACCTTTTGATAACAAGGTTACAGTTGGCTGCGTATATATGCTTAAGTTGCATCACTTGGTTGACGACAAGATACATGCCCGTTCTACCGGTCCGTACTCTTTGGTTACCCAACAGCCTCTTGGTGGTAAAGCTCAGTTTGGCGGGCAACGTTTTGGTGAGATGGAGGTTTGGGCCCTGGAAGCTTATGGTGCCGCTTATACTCTGCAGGAAATTCTCACAGTCAAATCTGACGACGTTGTGGGCCGTGTAAAAACTTATGAAGCTATTGTTAAGGGTGAGAACGTTCCTGAACCTGGTGTGCCCGAATCCTTTAAAGTTCTTATCAAAGAGCTGCAAAGTATCGGTCTCGATATTAAGGTGCTCAATGAAGACGAAGAAGAGATTTCCATGCGCGACAGTGATGATGATGTCACTGAAACTGCACGTGACCTCGATTTGAACATCGACGGCGAGATTCCGGCTGTTGCTGCTGTTGAAACAGATGAATATACTGTTGATGAAAATAGCGTTGAAGATGCGGAATTTGATTTAGTTGCAGATATTGGCAACTTTAACATGGAAGCTAAAGATGAGTTGGACGGAGATGTAAATAACTCCGACGATATTGAATAGAAGGGAGCGATCGATTCTTGTTGGATGTAAATAATTTTGAGTCTATGCGTATCGGTCTGGCTTCACCGGAACAAATCAGAACTTGGTCCTATGGCGAAGTAAAGAAACCGGAAACTATTAACTACAGAACTTTGAAACCGGAACGCGACGGTTTGTTCTGTGAAAGAATATTTGGACCTACCAAAGACTGGGAATGCCATTGCGGTAAATACAAAAGAATTCGTTATAAAGGTATCGTCTGCGATAAGTGCGGCGTTGAAGTTACCCGCTCCAAAGTTCGTCGTGACCGTATGGGTCATATCGAACTGGCTGCACCTGTTTCTCATATCTGGTACTTTAAGGGTATCCCGAGCCGGATGGGATTGATTCTTGATATTTCGCCCAGGTCGCTGGAAAAAGTACTGTATTTTGCTAATTACATCGTACTTGATGCCGGCGATACTCCTTTGGTGAAAAAACAGTTGTTGAGCGAAGGCGAATATATCGAAGCCCGCGACAAATATGGCAGCGGTTTTAAAGTTGGTATGGGCGCTACTGCTATCAAAGCACTGCTGGAAGAGATCGATTTATCTGCATTAACTGCGGAACTGCGTGCTGAATTGAAAGAGGTAAGCGGACAAAGAAAAATTCGTGCCGTACGCCGTTTAGAAGTCTGTGAAGCTTTCCTGAAATCAGGCAATCGCCCTGAATGGATGATTTTGGATGTTGTTCCTGTAATTCCTCCGGAACTGCGTCCGATGGTACAATTAGACGGCGGACGTTTTGCGACTTCTGACCTTAATGATTTGTATCGTCGTGTCATCAACCGTAATAATCGGTTAAAAAGATTGCTTGAACTCAATGCTCCTGATATCATCGTACGTAATGAAAAACGTATGCTTCAGGAAGCTGTTGATGCTTTGATTGACAACGGACGCCGTGGCCGTCCAGTAACAGGTCCTGGTAATCGTCCTTTAAAATCTCTTTCTGATATGCTGAAAGGTAAACAAGGTCGTTTCCGTCAGAACCTGTTAGGTAAACGTGTTGACTATTCCGGTCGTTCTGTTATTGTAGTAGGGCCTGAATTGAAAATGCATCAATGTGGTCTGCCTAAAGAAATGGCGCTGGAATTGTTTAAGCCTTTTGTCATGAAACGCTTGGTTAACAGCGGTCAGGCTACTAATATCAAAAGTGCAAAACGCATGGTAGAACGTGCTACTACTGCTGTTTGGGATGTTTTGGAAGATGTAATCAAAGAACATCCTGTGCTTTTGAACCGTGCACCGACTTTGCATAGGCTTGGTATCCAGGCTTTTGAGCCGATCTTGTCTGAAGGGCGTGCAATCAAACTGCATCCTCTGGTATGCACTGCATACAATGCCGACTTTGACGGTGACCAAATGGCAGTCCATCTGCCGCTGTCTGCTGAAGCACAGGCCGAGGCCAGGATGCTGATGCTCTCGGTTAATAATATTCTGGCCCCGAAAGACGGAAAACCTGTTGCTGTACCTTCGCAGGATATGGTTTTAGGTTCATATTACCTGACAATCATCAAAGAAGGCGCTAAAGGCGAAGGGATGCGTTTCAGCAGCTTTAATGAAGCTTTGCTGGCTTATTTCCACGGTGAAGTTGAACTGCAGGCACGTATTAAGATTTATATCCCGAACAAGGATATTTATGAAGAACCTTCCAGCGAAGGGGTAAGTCTGGTAACGACTACTGTCGGCAATGCGATACTTAATGAAGAACTGCCGGTTGAAATGCGGTACTTCCATTTAGAAGATGAAGTAAACGAAGCCGGTAAAAAAGTTAAAGTATGGCATTTGAATAAACTGCTTGATAAAAAAGAATTGGGACGTCTTGTTGCTAAGGCACATAAATTGTATGGCAATTTGCGTACGGCTGAAATCCTTGACGTTGTTAAGAAAATGGGTTATGACAATGCTTGTAAAGCAGGTATTTCCATTGCTGTTTCCGATATCAAAATTCCGCCTGAAAAGGCAGAGATTTTGGCTGCTACGGAAAAAGAAATCGATAAAACTGAGCGTATGTTCCGTCGTGGTTTGATGAGTGAGGACGAACGTTATCGCAAGGTTATCGAACTTTGGGGCAAGGCTACTGATGATGTAACCAATAAGCTTATGTCGTCCACAATGGATCCGTTTAACTCTGTGTATATGATGGCTAATTCTGGTGCCCGTGGTAATACGCAGCAGATCCGTCAGCTGGCTGGTATGCGTGGTTTGATGGCAGATCCTTCCGGTCGTATCATTGACCGACCGATCAAGGCTAATTTCCGTGAAGGCCTGACTGTTTTGGAATACTTTATTTCAACTCATGGTGCTCGTAAAGGTTTGGCTGATACAGCATTGCGTACTGCTGACTCCGGTTATCTGACCCGTCGTTTGGTTGACGTTGCTCAGGATGTGATCGTACGTGAAGATGACTGTGATATCGTTGGTATCAATCTTGTAAAAGAGCGCGGACGTCTTTGCAAAGCAACCTTGGGTTCCAGTCAGAATAAACTGCGCGAGATTGTTATTGGACGTAATTTGGCAGCTGGTATTACTGATCCTGCTACAGGTGAGTTAATTGTCGAAGCTGATACGATTGTGACAGAAGATTTGTATAACAAATTAGCTGCAGCAAAGGTCATGGAAGTAGTTTTATATGCTACTGACGATATGAGCGGAGAAGAAACCGAGACAATTCAGATTAATATCAGCGATGAACAATCTAATGCTGTATTGAAAGAAGCAATGATGCATCATTTTGATGGCCGAGAAGTTGCTGAAGATGTTGTGGCAGCTGATGGTACAGTGCTGATCGAAGCCGGTGCGACTTATGACGAAGCAATTATCGACGCTATTTTGGCTAATGGTACTGTCCGCGATGTTAAAGTTCGCAATAATGCAATCGAAGGTATTGAGATTGAATCGATTACCGAAGGTAAAAATAAACAAACTGTTATTGAATCTTTGCGCGACCGTATCGTAGGACGTTATCTTGCTGAAGATATTTTGGATAATGATGGTAATATCTGTTACCATATCAATGATTATGTTACTGAAGATATGGCGGATCAGATTTCTTCGTTGCGTGAAAAAGTAAAAATCCGTTCCGTACTCAATTGCAAAGCCAAAGTCGGCGTTTGCCGTAAATGTTATGGCCGTAATCTGGCTACAGGTAGAAAAGTTGAAGTTGGCGAAGCTGTTGGTACTATTGCTGCTCAATCCATTGGTGAACCTGGTACTCAGCTCACTATGCGTACGTTCCACACCGGTGGCGTAGCAGGTGACGATATCACTCAGGGCTTACCCCGTGTTGAAGAGCTGTTTGAAGCCCGTAAACCGAAACATCCTGGTTTACTTACTGAAAATGCTGGTACTGTACACATTGGTGAAGAAAACGGCATCCGTAAAGTAACTGTTACCAGTGAAGATGGGGAGCAGATTTATACTATTCCTTATGGGTCTAAACTCGCTGTTACCGAGGGCATGGTAATTGCTGTCGGCGATCGTCTGACTGAAGGGTCACTCAATCCGCATGATATTTTGCGTATCAGTGGTGTGCGTGCTACTCAGCGTTATCTGGTTCAACAGGTATTGGGAGTTTATAAATCTCAGGGTGTTGAGATTAACGATAAGCATATCGAAGTTATGGTTCGCCAAATGATGCGTAAAATCCGCATCGAAGAAGCTGGCGATACTTATATGCTGCCGGGTGAATATATCGATGTTGCAGAATTTGAAGCACAGAATGCGGAAATGCTGGAAAAAGGCTTACAGCCTGCAGAAGGACGTCCGGTGTTGCTTGGTATTACCAAAGCATCTCTGGCTACTGATTCTTTCCTGTCTGCTGCATCCTTCCAGGAAACTACACGCGTGCTGACAGATGCCGCAATCAAAGGCAAAGTTGATCCGCTTTTAGGACTTAAAGAAAATGTTATCATTGGTAAACTTATTCCGGCTGGTACCGGTATGAATCGTTATCGTGATATCAAAATCAAATATAACACTACTAATAGCGACCAACAGTAAAATTACAGACTTTTAAGTAAAACCTCTACTCCTTATCATAAAGGAGTAGAGGTTTTTATCAAATTAAACAACAGAATTTCATTAATTTTTGAAAAAAGCGAACGATAGGATGATTTTTTGTTAAAAAGTTCACATTATAATTGACACATAGGGAAGCTATTGGTAAAATTATAATAATAAATAAGATGGTAGAGATGACCCGAGAAGGATTTTTAGTTGCGCATATAGCAGTTGAAAGATTTCGACTTGGGTTTTATTTTTTCTCACAGATACTTTAGGAGGCAGAAGCATGAAAGTTGCTATTATTATGGGAAGTAATTCTGACTGGCCTATTCTTGAGCCGGCAGAAAAAACTCTGAAAGAATTTGGAGTAGAGGTAGAGGTGATAGTTGCTTCGGCACACCGTACTCCGGATGTGGTACATGAATTTGCTGCCGGCGCACGCAATCGCGGCGTAGAGGCTATTATTGCCGCTGCCGGTGCTGCTGCCCATTTAGGCGGTGTTATTGCTGCTTACACTACAGTGCCTGTAATCGGTATTCCCATCAATGCCACACCTTTGAATGGTATGGATGCGCTTTTAAGCTTTGTGCAAATGCCTGCAGGTATTCCTGTAGCGACGATGGCTATTAATGGCGCTAAAAATGCTGCTTTGTTTGCAGTACAGATACTGTCTGTAAAATACCCTGAACTGGTTACTAAATTAGCAGAAAATCGTTTGCAGATGCAGGAAGAGGTAAAAGCCAAAGGTGAGAAGCTCGCAAAAATGCGTGCTGAGGGTAAGTAAGAAATGGTTGAAAAAGGAGAATTAACTGTGCCTGGTATTGACTTTGAATTAGACAAATTACATGAAGAATGCGGTGTTTTTGGTATTTATTCGCATAAAGACGATGTTGCACTCAATACTTATTGGGGATTGTATGCATTGCAGCATCGTGGGCAGGAAAGTACCGGTATTGTTACTACTGATGGCAGCAATATGCAGGTCAAAAAAGGCATGGGTCTGGTAGCTGACGTTTATAAAGACGGTGTCGGTGATCTTACTGGACACATAGCTATCGGACATGTACGCTATTCAACAACTGGTTCCAGTATGGCATACAATACTCAACCGCTGCGCGTTTATTTTGACGGCGGTAACTTGGCTTTATCGCATAACGGTAATTTGACTAATGCTGCCGAATTGCGGTCTCGCTTGACCAGAGATGGTGTGGTTTTTCAGACTACTGTTGACACAGAGGTTGTTTTGAGCCTGATTGCCCGCTCGCGGAAAGAGAAAGTTGAAGACCGTGTTGCTGAAGCAGTTAATGAAATCAAAGGTGCTTTTGCTATTTTGATCATGACTGATCATAAATTGATTGCAGTGCGTGATCCTTACGGATTCAGGCCATTATGTTTGGGTAAGCTTGATGGCGGTTGGGTAGTGGCTTCTGAATCATGTGCTTTTGATTTGGTTGGCGCAGAATTTATTCGTGATGTCAAACCGGGTGAAATGCTGGTTTTTGAAGATGACTATGCCGAACCTAAGAGTATGATGTGGTCCAAAGAGATGCCGTCTAAATGTGCGCACTGTATTTTTGAATATGTTTATTTTGCCCGTACGGACAGCGTTATTGATAAACAATGTGTTTATCAGGCACGAATCAATATGGGGCGTGAGCTGGCAAAAGAAACTAAAGAGATCCATCCGGATATTGTTATTTCTGTACCTGACTCCGGTACTGCGGCAGCTGTTGGTTATAGCTTAGAGTCAGGTGTACCTTTTATGGAAGGATTAACGAAAAATCGTTATGTTGGCCGTACTTTTATTCAGCCAACGCAAAAGCAGCGTTTAAATGCTGTTCGCTTAAAATTAAATCCAGTAAAGAGTGTTGTTGCAGGCAAGTCCGTTGTTATGGTTGATGATTCTATCGTTCGCGGTACTACCAGTGGTAAGATCGTCAAATTACTTAAGGATGCCGGTGCAAAAGAAGTGCATGTCTGCATCAGTTCCCCTCCTGTAACGGACCCCTGCTATTATGGCATTGATACTTCTGTGCGAAAGGAATTGATTGCTTCTACGCATACAGAAGATGAAATCTGCCAGTATATCGGCGCGGATTCTCTACACTATATTTCGCTGGAAGGATTAAAACGTTCTTTGAGCAGTATGGATCCTGAAGGTATGTGTTATGCTTGCTTCAATGCAGGTTATCCCGATAATGCGGAAGAAACTATCCGTCAAGGTTCGAAATATATTTTTGAGAACAAATAATTAGGAGGTCCCCATGAGCGAGCAAAGCAAAAAACAAATGACTTATGCCGATGCGGGTGTTGATATTGATGCTGGTAATCGTGCTGTTGAATTAATGAAAGAAAGTGTTCGTGCGACTTATCGTCCTGAGGTTATCGGAGATTTGGGCGGGTTTGGCGGTTTGTTTGCACTGAATTCTGGAAAATATCAGGAACCGATTCTTGTTTCCGGGACTGATGGTGTTGGCACTAAGTTAAAATTGGCGTTTATGGCCGATAAGCATAATACTATCGGTCAAGATGCCGTTGCAATGTGTGTTAATGATATTTTAGTGCAAGGTGCTGAACCTCTGTTTTTCCTTGATTATATTGCTGTCGATAAAGTTGATGCGGAGAAAGTTGCAAATATAGTGCAGGGTGTCGCCAAAGCCTGTCAAGAATCGGGTTGCGCGTTGATTGGCGGTGAAACTGCTGAAATGGCGGGTTTTTATTCCCAAGGCGAATATGATATTGCGGGTTTTTGTGTAGGTGTTGTTGAAAAAAGTAAAATGATTACCGGGGATAAAGTTGCTCCTGGTGATGTACTTTTAGGATTGCCTTCCAGTGGCGTGCATTCCAATGGTTTTTCTTTGGTTCGTAAAATTTGTTTCGAAGTGATGAATTATGATATGAGTACTGAGATTCCGGAATTTGGCTGCAGTTTAGGTGAAAAACTGCTGACACCAACACGGCTCTATCCTAAATCCTGTCTGCCTCTGATCGAAAAATTTGATCTTCACGGTATGGTGCATATTACTGGTGGCGGTTTCTACGATAATATTCCACGTATCCTGCCAGAAAAATGTGATGCGGAAATCAATGCCGCAGCTTGGGAAATACCTGTGGTTTTCAAAAAATTGCAGGAGTGGGGCAATGTGCCCTGGGCAGAAATGTACCGTACGTTCAATATGGGGGTAGGTATGGTTTTAGTAGTTGCTCCTGAAGAAGCGGATGCCGTGCGTAGTCATCTTACTTCTGTAGGTGAACCTTTCTATGAATTAGGAAATGTTGTTGCCGGTAATAAAAAAGCAATTATGAAAGGCGGCGTTTTCAGTGAGTAGCCGTAAAATTGGCGTCTTGGTCAGCGGTCGCGGCAGCAATCTGCAATCCGTATTGGACAGGATAGCCGACGGCTATTTACCTTTGGAAATTGCTGTTGTTATCAGTGATAAGGCTGATGCATATGCTTTGGAACGTGCAGAGAAAGCTGGAATAGCTGCTGTAGCAATTCCACGTAAAGAATGTGTTTCTAAGGAAGAGTTTGAAGGCAAGATTGATGCAGCTTTGCGCGCTCATGGTGCAGAACTTGTTGTTTTAGCCGGTTTTATGCGGATATTGAGCGGGAATTTTGTTAATAAATGGACACAGAAAATCATAAATATCCATCCGGCACTTTTGCCAAGCTTTCCAGGCCTTGATGCCCAGGGGCAGGCTTTGGAATACGGTGTGAAGATTGCTGGCTGTACTGTACATTTTGTCGATGAAGGAACAGATAGTGGTCCGATTATATTACAGAAACCTGTGCCTGTTTTAAATGACGATACAGAGGAATCTTTAGCAGCACGAATTTTAGTTGAAGAACATAAGGCGATGCCGGAGGCTTTACGTTTGTGGGCGTTAGGCAAGCTGGAAATACAGGGAAGGCGCGTTATCGTGCATCCTTGAGATGAGGTGATAAATAATGAGAATCAAAAGAGCGTTATTGAGTGTATCTGATAAAACCGGTATTGTGAAGTTGGCCCAATTTCTACATGACATTGGAGTAGAGATTATTTCAACCGGCGGAACGATGACTGCTATCAGAGAAGCCGGAATACCTGTAACTTATGTCAGCGATGTGACTGGTTTCCCTGAAATTATGGATGGTCGTGTTAAAACTTTGAATCCTAAGATCCACGGTGGTATTTTGGCTGTACGCAGTAATCCCGAGCATATGGCAGCTTTGGAAAAACATGATATAAAACCGATAGATCTAGTGGTTGTCAATTTGTATCCCTTTAAAGAAACAATTGCTAAACCAAACGTTACAGAGGCAGAAGCGATAGAAAATATTGATATTGGCGGTCCGGCAATGGTGCGTGCCTCTGCTAAAAATTTCCGTGATGTAATTATTGTTACTAACCCAGCCCGTTATACCAGCCTGATTGCTATGCTGCAGCAGTATGGGGACGCAGACATCAAAACACGCAAAACATTGGCCAAAGAAGCCTTTAACCATACTTCCGAATATGATGCTATGATCTGTGAATACCTGACCAAGCAGTTGGTTGAAGGTAAATAAGATGAAAAGGTTGATGAAATAATGCGTTTATTATTAATCGGCGGCGGCGGACGTGAACATGCTCTGGCCTGGAAGTTGGCGCAAAGCCCTCAGGTGGAAACGATTTATGCGGCACCGGGAAATCCTGGTATCGCTTTGCTTGATAAATGTGAATGTATTGATTTACCATTGCAGGAATTAGAAAAACTTGCTGATTATGCTGAGGCTAACTGTATTGATTTAACAGTTGTTGGTCCGGAAGCAAGTCTTGTTGAAGGTATTGCCGATGTTTTTAAGGCAAGAGGTCTGGCATTGTTTGGGCCCAGTAAGGCGGCTGCAGAGCTGGAAGGTTCTAAAGCTTTTTCTAAACAGCTGATGGAAAAATACGGGATCCCTACAGCTTTTTTTAAAGTATGCGAGGATATAGAAACAGCCAAGGCTTATATCAAAGCAAAAGGCGCTCCGATTGTTGTTAAGGCGGATGGTTTGGCAGCAGGTAAAGGCGTAGTTGTTGCTATGACTGAAGCAGAAGCATTTGCTGCTGTTGACGATATGATGGGAGACCTTAAATTTGGCGGTGCCGGCGCACGTGTGGTTTTAGAAGAGTTTATGGAAGGCGAAGAGGCATCCTTACTGGCGTTTACTGACGGTGATACTATCGTTTCCATGATTGCAGCACAGGACCATAAAAGGATAAACGATAATGATGAAGGGCCAAATACTGGTGGTATGGGAACATATGCTCCTGCTCCTGTTATGACTGATATTCTGCGGCTGAAGGCTGTGGAAAAGGTTTTAAAGCCGACTATTGCAGCAATGAAGGCAGAGGGAAGACCGTATCAGGGTTGTTTATATGCAGGTTTGATGATTAACGGCGACGACATTAAAGTAGTTGAATTTAACTGCCGTTTTGGAGATCCTGAAACACAGGTTATTATGCCGCTTCTTGATGGTGATTTGGCAGAGATAATGCTGTGCTGCGCTACAGGTACTTTAGCTCAGGCTGATATCGGCTGGTATGATAAAGCTGCTGTATGTGTTGTTATGGCTTCAGGTGGTTACCCTGGAAGCTATAAACAAGGCTTGCCTATCAGTGGCTTGGAAGAGACTGCTGCAAGGGAAGACGTTGTTGTTTTCCATGCAGGAACTAAATGTGCTGATGGCCAAATAGTTACTGCTGGCGGTCGTGTGCTTGGTGTCACAGCCGTTGGGAAAAATATCCGTGAGGCGAAAGATAAGGCTTATGAAGCTGCGGGAAAAATCAGCTTTGCTGATGCCCATTATCGTAAGGATATTGCCTGGCGCGCATTAAAAAAATAATAATGACGTCCCAATGCTTTGGCACTGGGACGTTTTGTATAACTTAAATCAGCTTAAAAAGCCTACAAGCTCCAGATAAAATTTAGAGAAAAGGAAGATGAATACAATGGCATTTTATTATGATGAACCCGCTCATACTTTTAGTGAATACCTGCTTGTTCCTGGTTATTCCTCAAAAGAATGTGTACCGACGAACGTTGATTTACGTACTCCTTTAGTAAAATTTAAAAAAGGTGAAGAATCAGCGATTACATTGAATATTCCTCTCGTTTCTGCTATCATGCAGTCTGTTTCTGATGATAAAATGGCGATAGCGCTTTCCAAAGAGGGTGGCATATCCTTTATTTATGGTTCACAGACTATTGAAAATGAAGCTGCTATGGTGGCGCGTGTAAAAACACATCGTGCCGGTTTTGTCAGCAGTGATTCTAATATCCGACCAGACAGCACTTTGGCAGATATCGTTGCTCTGAAAGAAAAAACAGGTCATTCTACGGTAGCGGTTACTTCTGACGGCACTGTGAACGGCAAATTGGAAGGCATTGTTACCAGTCGTGATTATCGTGTCAGCCGTATGGATTTGAATACGAAGGTCAGTACTTTTATGACGCCAATCAATGAAATGATTGTTGGCGGCAAAGAGACTTCGCTGCAGGAAGCAAATGATATCATTTGGGATAATAAACTGAATACATTGCCTATTATTGATGATGAAGGCCGTTTATTGTATATGGTTTTCCGTAAAGATTATGCTACTCATAAAGAGTATCCTTTAGAGCTTTTGGACAGTAAAAAACGTCACGTAGTAGGGGCGGGCATTAATACCCGCGACTATGCTGAACGTGTACCGGCTTTGGTTAATGCCGGTGCCGATGTGCTTTGCATTGATTCTTCAGAGGGTTATTCTGAATGGCAGAAATTGACTTTGGATTGGGTTCGCGAGCATTATGGAGATACAGTAAAAGTGGGCGCTGGCAACGTTGTAGATGCAGAAGGCTTCCGCTATTTGGCCGAGGCCGGTGCTGATTTTGTGAAGGTTGGTATCGGCGGCGGTTCTATCTGTATTACCCGCGAACAAAAGGGTATAGGTCGCGGTCAGGCAACGGCTTTGATAGAAGTTGCTAAAGCTCGTGACGAATATTATAAAGAAACGGGAATTTATGTTCCTATCTGTTCTGATGGCGGTATTGTTTATGATTATCATATGACTCTGGCATTGGCAATGGGTGCTGACTTTTTAATGCTTGGCCGTTATTTTGCCCGGTTTGATGAGAGCCCGACGAATAAAGTAAATATCAACGGTAATTATATGAAAGAATACTGGGGTGAAGGATCGAATCGTGCCCGTAACTGGCAGCGTTATGATATGGGCGGTGCATCTAAGCTTTCTTTTGAAGAAGGCGTTGATTCTTATGTTCCTTATGCCGGTACGTTAAAAGATAATGTAACGCTTACTTTGAGCAAGGTGCGTTCTACTATGTGTAACTGCGGCGCTCTTAACTTGGACGATCTTAAGAAAAACGCAAAAATGACCTTGGTTTCTTCAACTTCGCTGGTTGAAGGCGGTGCTCATGACGTTATTTTGAAAGATAATAATATGAACAACTATGTGAAATAAGTTCTATAAAGCTGATAAAATGTTATGTGCATTGTATACATGCTGATTTATATTGACTTCTTGCGCATAGAACTGTAAAATTAACACATAATTTATTTGATGGAAAGGCGTGTTAGAAGAATGAATTTGAAAAAATTAGTTACAGCTGCTGTATGTACTATGCTGATGGCTGCAGTTGCTTTTACTGCTGGTTGCGGCGGAGAGAAAAAATCTGACAAAAAAGTATTGAAGGTTGGCATGGAATGTGCTTATGCTCCTTACAACTGGTCTCAGACCAAAGCTGACGGCGGTGCTGTAAAAATTGCAGGCAGCAATGAGTATGCTTATGGTTATGACGTAATGATGGCTAAGAAGCTGGCTGATTCTATGGGTGCTGATCTGGAAATCCATAAAATCGAATGGGATGGTCTGGCTCCCGCAGTTGTCAGCGGTAAGATTGACGCTGCTATTGCAGGCATGTCTATTACTTCTAAACGTAAAGAAACTGTAGATTTTACAAAACCATATTATTATGCAACGGTAGTTGCTCTGGTAAAAAAAGATTCCGAGCAGGCTAAGGCTCAAAGCGTCGCTGATTTAAAAGGTTCCGTAGCAACTTCTCAGCTTAATACAATCTGGTATGACCAGATTGATCAAGTTCCCGATGTAAAAAAATTGCCGGCTATTGATACGGTACCTGGTATGATTGTTGCATTGACTTCCGGAAAATGCAATCTGATCGTTACTGATATCCCTACTGCAAAAGCTGCCGCTTTTGCTAATCCGGAATTGACTGTCTTGAACTTTGAAGAAGGAAAAGGCTTCAAAACTTCTCGTGAAGATGTTGAAATTGGTATCGCTGTGAAAAAAGGCAATACAGAGCTTGTTAAGGCAATGGATGCTGTTTTGGAAAAAATGACTGCTGCTGATTTTGATAAAATGATGGACGAAGCTATTAAAAAACAACCTTTAGCTCAATAATAGTTACCGGTTATGCCTAAAGGGACGGCAATTATGCCGTCCCTTATTTTCCTTTTTTACCATATTATTCTTTTGCGAATTAAGGGATATCTGTGCTATAATAAATAACAGTGTTTTATCAATTAATTATGTTAGGTGGAGGAACTTATGACAACAATGCCCGAGTCATTTTTTGGATGGGTGACTTTTTTACTGCATCAATATGGTGATGTTCTGTTAAAAGGCGCTTGTGTGACCTTACTTTTGGCTATTGTCGGCACTCTGATCGGTTGCGTAATCGGTCTTGTTGTAGGTATTATCCAGACTATTCCCGAGGATCCAAAGGCAAGTGCTGCCAAAAAGGCTCTTGTAAAAGTGACTCAATTGGTCTTGAATGCTTATGTAGAACTTTTCCGCGGTACGCCGATGATCGTACAGGCTATGGTAGTATATTATGGTGCTATGAGTATGTTTAACATTGATATGTCACCAATGTTTGCCGGTTTTTTAGTTGTGTCTATCAATACGGGCGCATATATGGCGGAAACTGTACGCGGCGGTATTGAATCGATCGATCCGGGTCAGCGCGAAGCTGCTGTGGCTATCGGCATGGATCATTTTCAGACGATGCGCTGTGTAATTCTGCCGCAGGCCCTGCGTAATATCATGCCTCAGATCGGTAATAATCTGATCATCAATATTAAGGATACATCGGTTTTGAATGTAATTTCTGTCACAGAGCTGTATTTTGCTTCAAAATCGGCAGCAGGCGTATATTACAGGTACTTTGAAATATTCTTCATTACCTGCGTTATTTATTTTATTATGACTTTTACCGCTTCAAGACTTTTGCGCTGGTGGGAAGGGAAAATGGATGGACCTAAGGATTATCAACTGGTGTCTTTTGATCCCATGCAGGATCCATGTGGTCATTTTCCTGTTAATGTGGCCGGTAAAAAGAGAAAGGACGGTAATTATTAATGACTGCTGAACAAAGTAAAGAATTGTTGTTATCCGTCCAAGGGTTGAAAAAGAATTTTGGAGAACGTGAGATTTTAAAGGGTATTGATTTTGACGTGCATAAGGGCGATGTAGTTTGCGTTATCGGTCCTTCCGGCAGCGGTAAGTCTACCTTGATCCGTTGCGTTAATTATCTGGAGCAGCCTACTGACGGAGTGATCGGCTACCGTGGCGAAAATGTTTTGGAATGTTTTAAAAATCTGCCTTTATATCGGACCAAAGTAGGTATGGTTTTTCAGCAGTTCAATTTGTTTAATAATATGACAGTTTTAGAGAACTGTGTTGTAGGCCAGGTCAAAGTACTGGGGAAAAAGTCGGAAGAAGCAAAAGCAATTGCTATGAAATATCTGGAACATGTTGGCATGGCGAGCTATATCAATGCGAAGCCGCATCAGCTTTCCGGAGGTCAGAAGCAGCGTGTGGCGATTGCCAGAGCTTTGGCTCTGGAGCCGGAAGTATTATTGATGGATGAACCTACTTCTGCGCTTGATCCCGAGATGGTAGGCGAAGTTTTAGCCGTTATGCGTGAACTGGCAGAAGAAGGTTTGACGATGGTGATCGTTACACACGAAATGGCATTTGCCCGTGATGTTTCCAGCCGCGTTATTTTCATTGATCAGGGTGTGATTGCTGAAGATGCCAGCCCGGATGTTATTTTTACCGCGCCTCAGAATCAGCGTACGAAGGATTTCCTGAGTAGGTTCAGTTTAACCCGTTGTTAGCAGGAAAAAACCCCTTCTGTGTAGAATTTACATGGAAGGGATTTTTTATTGAAAAAGCTTGGGAAGGATTATCGGTATGAAAAAAATTTGTTTTGTTTTAGCTTTGTTCGTAATATATTTTTTACCGTTTACAATTACAGAAGCCAGTATGGGGAGGAATACGCTGCTGTTCGTGCCTTTAGATAACAGGCCGGTTTGTTTGGATTATGCAGTGGAAACTATGCAGGCAGCCGGATGGAATGTGGAAACGCCGCCATTAGAATATATTGCCAGCAGTGATCATAGCGGTAATCCTGATAAATTGTATGAATGGCTGGCGGCGCGATCCGCAACAGCCAATGCGATCGTTGTTTCATCAGATGCGCTGATCTATGGCGGACTGGTTGATTCGAGGACGCATCATCTGCCGAAAGACGTTTTAACAGAGCGGGCAGAACGTTTATTAAAGTTGAAAGCGCAGGGTGGTGACCCCTTTGTTTATGTATTTACAACTATCATGCGTTCTCCCAAAGCCAGCAGTGCTCCTGTAGAACCTGCTTATTACGCCGAATGGGGACCAAAGCTGTTTAGAATGGGAGCCTTAGAAGATAAACTGGATTTAAAAGAAATCAGCAGAAAAGAACGTAAAGAACTGGCAGCGTTACAGGCGGAAATACCTCAAGCTGTTCAAGATGACAGAGCGCAGCGCCGCAATTTGAATATAGCAACTACGGAACTTTTGCTGCATGGCGTAGAAAGCGGTAATTTTGACTATTTACTGATTGGCCGCGATGATACGGCACCATATTCACAGGCCCATAAAGAAGCACGCAAAATGGACATTCTTGTCAGAGAACTGCCAAAAGAAAAAATTCGCTTTTTCTCAGGCGCGGATCAGCTTGGCCTGATTTTATTAAGCCGTGCTGCCAGCAGAGTCAGTTATGAGATTCCTATGGTCTATATTGATTTTGCAGAAGGCAAAGGCGGAGCGACTATACCGACCTATGAAGATGACCCGATTGCTTTCAGCGCAGCAGAGCATATTCATGCTGCCGGTGGCTGGCCTACCGCTAAATTAACGAGGGCAGATTTGGTGTTGGCTGTTAATACTCCGTTGGACGGAGTGACGTTGGAAGCCTCTAATCCAAAAAATACGGGTGAGATAACAAAACAGACAGAAGAATTTGTTGCGGATGTTAAAGGATATCTGAAGCAGGGCAAGGCAGTCGCAGTAGCTGATATTGCTTATGGCAATGGTGCAGATAATGCTTTAGTCAAAGAACTGTTTAAGGAAAATCTGGCGGAGAAACTTGCTGCTTACGGTGGCTGGAACACTGCTGGAAACACATTGGGCTTTGCTTTGGGGCAAGGTTTACTGGCTAAAAGTATGGATGCGGCCGACCGTCAATCCTTACTTACTGTAAGATACCTGGATGATTGGGCTTATCAGGCCAATGTGCGTAATAAGACTTATGTGGAATTGATTTGGCCTAATTATTGGCCTAACAGTGGACTTAACACTCAACAGGTGCAAGAGGCTGAAGCCGTTATCACCAAAGATATTTTAGAGCTGGCACAGCCTGTTTTAGGTGACAGAGTAAGTAAGTATAATTTCACTTTACCATGGAAACGGATGTTTGAAGTAGAAGTAAGCAGAAAATAAAACAGAAAAACCCGGCAGACTATAATGTCTGCCGGGGTTTTCTGTTTTAAAATTGTTTTTTAGATGATTTTTATATTTGAAATTCAAAAAATATATTGCTATAAAGACAAAATAAAATATTTTAAATAGATGATAATTAGTGTATAATAAAATATAAATATTAACTAAAACAAATGGAACGTATAATAAAAGACCAAAATAATCTTTAGAAGATGGGTGAATGATGAAGACAAAAGCTCAAAGCCATAAAATGATAGTTACGGTGCTGGTGATATTAATTTCCTGTTTTTTTGTGAATACTGTTAATTGTAATCCTCAGGGAAATAATACAAGAAAACAGCAGGAGCGAGCGATTTTGGTAAATTCTGTAGACGATGAACGCGGTTTTATTTTTTTAAAGAAAAAACTCCATGATCAAAACGATGTGATCATTTATTCTGTCAATCAGCAGGGGCTGGCCGATTATGGAGTTAGTGAATCTATGGGGCAGGCCATGGAATATGCTGCACTGAGGAAAGACAGACAATACTTTGATTTGCTTGCAGCACAAACTGATAAATATTATTTGGACCGGGCCGGCTATTACTACTGGAAAATTAATGCTGAAAATTATGCTGGCGAACAAATTTCTGCACTGGTGGATGATTTAAGGATATTTAAAGCATATTATTTGGCTGCTCAAAATAATATGGGCGACTATAGTAAACAGTTGGCTTATGTGTCTGAGTCTATTTATAAATTTGACAGTGATGGCAAGTATTTATATGACTTTTATGATGACAGAAGTCAGCAAAAAGCAGACTATGTTTCGCTTTTTTATTTGGATATGAACAGTATAGATATGCTGAAAGCGTATGATAAACAAAAATGGCAGGAGTTGTGGCAAAATTCACGCGAATTGCTGCAGAAAATAGAAAAAAGAGAATATGGGTTTTATCCGGTTGCTTTTAGTTACAGTGAAAAAAAATATGTTTGGAATGAAACTGGCATAAATATGGTTGAAAATTTGTATACTGCTTTAAATTTGTATAATGCAGATGGGGATACAGGCAGCTTGCTTAAATTTATGCGGGAAGAAATAAAAACAAATAAAAAAATAGCTAACTGGTATAATTTTGATGGTTCTGTTAAAGACGAAAATGAGTCTGCGGCAGTGTATGCTTTAGCGGCCCGTTTATTTTGGCTGAACAATGACAGTAAGTATGCTTTGTGGTGCTATAGTAAGGTTTTGGCATTTCAAATAGAAGATGTTTCAGATTTTGGCGGCGGGTTTGGTGATCAGGATTCTGGTATGGTTTACGCTTTTGATCAGTTGGAAGCATTACTTATGTTGAGGATGGTGCAGGGAATTGGTGAATAAAGAATTTAGACCGGATGTTATCTGGTTTAATAGTTTTATTATTACTGTTCTGTGTGTATTTGCCGTTATTCTTGTACGGTTTGAAGCACTGAATATATTTTTTGCTTTTGGACTTTTTGGTGTTTTTCTTTTGGTGGCAGTGCTTTCATATATGATTGGCTTGCAGCGGGGGCTTTTGCTCTCGGTAGGTGTTACTTTTTGCTATGGTAGTTATCTTATTTATGCAGTAATAATCAGTAAAGAAATGACGACAGTTGATCCATTGGATGTAGCGTGGCTTTTTTTGATACCGTTGATAAGTGTTTTAGCAGCCAAATTAGGGGAATGTATTTCCAGGAATGAGTCTTTAGCCAAGGATATTGAAGCGATAGCTGAACTGGTTACATTAGATGGAGATACGGGATTCTATAATAATCAGGGGTTTTTTAAAAAATTAGATGAAGAATTTTGGCGTGCTAAACGTTACAACGAAGCTTTTACATTGCTGTTGCTGCAAATTGCCAATTTTGATGAAATCCAGCTGGCCTATGGTAATGTTGGTGCAAGCCGAATATTGATAGCAGTTGCTAAAAATATTGACCTGAAAATGCGCGGTACAGATGTCAAAGGACTTTTAATAGATAATATGTTAGGTATTTTAATGCCCGGAACCAATGCTGAAGGTGCGGTTACTGTGGTAGAAAAGTTGCATTTGTTTTTGACAGTGGTAGCAGTTGAACTTGAAGATGGTAAAAAAAATATAAAAGTTAAACCAAGTATAGGCGCAGCTTCTTTTCAAGAAAGCGATATTGATGTTATTGAAGTGTATGAAAGAGCCAGAACGGAACTTACTTATGATAGAGGTTAAAAAATAACAGCTGTTTTTGGGGGATATATGGACGCGGAAAGATTATTTTTTATTTCAATGGGTGCAACCTGGCTGATACTTTTTTATCATGTATTTTTAACTGTTGGTGGATACAAGCATTTTTTGAAAACAATGCATGATGATGACGTTGATATGAAAATGGATTACTATCCTTTTGTCAGTGTGTTAGTGCCGGCGCATAATGAAGAAGCCGTTATTGGCAGGACGGTTGATGCATTGGGAAGATTTGCCTATCCTAAAGATCGTTATGAAATAGTGGTGATAAACGATTGTTCAAGTGACAAAACGGGTCTGATTTTAGAAGAGAAGCAAAAGAAAATTCCACAGCTGAAAGTTGTTACTTTGCAGCCGCCGGTGGGTGCTAAGGGAAAATCAAATGCGCTGAACCATGGACTGAAAGTCAGCTGCGGTGAATATGTTGCTGTTTATGATGCCGATAATACTCCGGAAAGAGGGGCTCTACTGCAGTTAGTTTATAAATTATATACTAATGATAAATTGGGGGCTGTTGTTGGAAAGTTTCGGACACGCAATCGTAATGTAAACTATCTTACGCGCTTTATAAATATTGAGACTTTGAGTTTTCAGTGGTTATTGCAGGCCAGCAGGTGTTATTGGTTTGGTCTTACTACTATTCCTGGAACTAACTTTGTTGTGCGGAGAAGTATCCTCGAAAGTATTAACGGCTGGAATGATCAGGCGTTAACCGAAGATACGGAGCTGACAATTCGCATTTATGATTTTGGTTATACCATCTTTTGGTACCCGCATGCCGTAACTTGGGAACAGGAACCAGAGTCGCTGCGTGTCTGGATGAAACAGAGGACACGTTGGGCACGTGGAAATTTGTGGATCATCAGCCAATATTTACTGCGGATATTTCAGCTTAAAGACAGAAAAATCGGTACAGATATAGTTTATTTTGCTTTTACATATTTTGTATTTTTTGCGGCTGTGATTATATCGGATATATTGTTTGTTTTAGGCGCACTGGGAATAGTTCGTCTGAGTATAGATGCGCCGTTGTCACTGATATGGATGTTGGCTTATGCGCTTTTTGTAACGGAAACCTTTATTTCACTTTCCTTAGAGCGTGGCGAAGGCAGCTTAAGTAATTTATTTTTGATTTGTCTGATGTATTTTACATATTGCCAATTGTGGATCATTTTAGTATTTAAGGCGCTTTACGAAAGCTTGAAGGACAAGATTCAGGGAAAGGGGTTCCACTGGTATAAAACAGAGCGGAGCTCTAATTAAAGAAAGATATGGTCAGGAAAGGTTCTAGAAATATGCAAAAAAAAGCTTTTGTGAGACGCGATATGGCAATATTTAATGGAATTGTGCTGCTGCTGTTGATTGCAGCAGTGATGACATTGTTGTGTTTTTTGAACAATGAAAAAGAATTAGTGTTTCTTATTTTTGCGTGTCTGAGTTTTAATATTATCGCTGCCTATTCGTTAGGAACTACGAAGGGACTTTATTTATCGATTGTTTTTGTAATGTTTTTTAGTATGTACAGTTTATATGACATCGTATTACTGGAAAAAATGGGGGCGGATGTCTATATTGATTTTTTGGCATTGCTATGTTTTCCTGTTGGAGGTTTCTTAGGTGGAGAATTATCAGCGGTGGTAGAGAAAAATATGTTTAAAATAGCCAGTGTGTCTGAACTGGAAAAACTTGTTACTCTTGATGGGAGTACCGGTTTTTATAATCAACAGGGATTTTTTAAACAACTGGAAGAAGAAGTAGGACGTGCTAAACGTTACGGTACAAGTTTTTCCCTGCTTTTATTTCAGATTAGCAATTTGCAACAGCTGCAATCTATTTATAAGAAACAGGATATTATGTTCATCAAAAAAACTGTGGCAGAAATTGTTGCCAGTAAATTGCGCTTTACTGATTGTAAGGGGATTTTAGATGACGGCAGTATTGGCGTGATCCTTCCTCAGACAGAAAGCGGCGGCTTAAATATTGTTGTGAGCAAAATAGATACTGCTGTCGGACTGATACCGGTCAAGCTCAGTAGCGCCAAGCGCATGGTGCGTGTAAGGACTTCACTGGGGTATGCCACGATTGAAAATACGGACACAGATTATAAAATGTTATACTTGCGGGCGAAAGAAGATTTGGTGAATGGCAGCTAGGATGCTTTTAGTCAAAAAAATAATATTGGTATTGTTAATGTTGATATTGGGGACAGGCACCTGCTTTGCACAGACTGCTGGCAGAAATTTCCTGCTCTATGATCTGCAGATGCGCTACGGTGGAACTTTCCCGCTGGTTACTTCGCTGGCAGAACATCTGGGACATTTTGAGGAGGATTATGTCCTTGTAGCTGTGGATGATTGGCAACCAGGGTTGTTGCAAGATGCAGATACTATAGTTTATGCCGGGCTTCAGCAAAGAAAGCTGCCGCGGGAATTGGTAGAAGAAATTGCAGGGGCAAGGCAGGTTCTGTGGTTTGAAGATAATATTGAACAGCTTGCAGAAGTTAAAGGCTGGCATGATTTTAGATCATTGGGTAAGGTAAGTGATTGGACTTATATAAACTTTAAGGGAAGAAGTTTTTATGATTGGATGAGTGTTGAATATACTGATCCAGGAAAAAACGTAAATGTTATAGCAACCGCAAAAAAGTTTATTGATGAAGTACCAGTAATTTGGCAGCGTGAAAATATTTATTATTCTGGAATGTTGGAATTTAATGAGCTGTTTGATGATTATATGGGCTATTTACTGCATCAGGTATTTAAGCGGCATACTGATGACCAACGACCAAAAGCGTTTTTAAGGGTTGAAGATGTAAGTTCGATCGTTGATCCTAAAGCCGTTAAGGCTGTGGTGGAGAAAATAGAGAAATATAATATTCCCTTTGCTATCGGTGTAGTCCCCGTTGGAATTATGGACGGGAAAAAACATTATTTACACGAGCGGGAAGAATTGGTAGAAGTGCTGCAGGAGGCTCAAAAGCGTGGCGCCAGCATTATTATGCATGGCTACACTCATCAAAATGAATTTTCACCGACGACTGGCGAAGGCTATGAATTTTGGAATGCTAAAGATGATAGACCAATGGAGGATGAAGAAAGTTTTACTGTTCCCCGTATAGAAGCAGGCATTTCGGAATTACTGCGTTGCGGATTAATTCCATTAGCTTTTGAAGCTCCGCATTATGCCGCAAGTCAAAAAACATATGAGATTCTGAGTAGATATTTCAATATTTATTCCGGTCAATTGCAGATTTCTGATGATACGGATAGCGTTACTATGACCTTACCGTATATGACGAGATCAAGATACCTTTATGGAATGTTGGTTATACCTGAGAATATGGGGTTTTATGACGGCGGCGAGTTTGTGGTAGAAGAAATGATGAATAAAAGTGCTTCGCTTAAAACTATACCAGGCGCTGTTGCTTGTTTTTTTTACCATGGTTATTTAAAACCAGATAAAGTTGGCTCTATTATTGAGGGTTTGCAAAAGCAGGGTTACGAATTTTTAGATTTAAAATATCTGCCGGTAAAAGTGCAGGCACCAGGAATCGTAATTACAGCAGCAGATGGTGTTGTAAATGCGGTTGTGGCTGAAGAAGTAAAGCAGTCATGGCAAACTGCTGCAGGAGAACAATATTTAAAAATTAACAAGATCGTCAGTGTTCAGGCGGCAGTTTTAGTAGTAATTTTAACTGTGTTTGTATATATAATTTTAAAATTAAAGCGCAATACAAAAAAACATTATGAGAAATGATTAATATTAAGGATGTGTTGGGAGTATGCTCAAGAGAGTATGTTTGTTGATGGCGATGATATGGTCTTTGGGATTCATATGTACAGCGGATGCTGCACCAATGGAACTCGGACTCAAGCCTGTTGTGCTGGGGAATGAATACAGTATAAGTTTATTTATGGATGACAAGGTTTTGCGCAACCCCAATGCGGCACTGACAGGATTTTTGGAAATTAAACCCGGTATGAAGCTTTCCGTGGCACCGGTTTTGGATTTGTGGTATTCGTATTCGCCGACAATCCTGCCGGATATTTCGACAATGACAGTTTCAGTGAATGGAATCCCTGCGGAAAGCCGCAGACTTGTTCCAGATGGTGCTTTTAGGAGTAATTGGCAGGTTGCGCTGCCCTTGACCAGTTTAAGAGAGGGGATTAATGAAATTACCATCAGTGTTTTGCACAGGTCTATTGAGGGCCTCTGTAAAGATATTGATAATGATGCTAATTGGTTTATTATACGTCCGGAAACAACAATAAAATTCAAAGTTGATGCTATGAATTATAGTTTGGCCAATTTCCCTAATCCTTTTATAGATGAATATTTTGGCGCCCGGAATAATGTTACTTTTTCTCTTGCTAATCTCAATGATAATAATATTATATCGATGCTGCGGCTGTCGTCGTTTATGGGACGAATGTCGGGTTATGGTTCGCCGGTGGTTTGGGAAGCGAGGCTGGAACAGCCAGATGCAGTGCTTGATACAAATGTTATAAGATTGGGCGGACAGGTTGAGGCAGATGTAAACTTCAGCGGTGATACAGCATTTTTGAAATTATTTCCTTCCCTTAACGGTCATTATAATTTAAGTGTGGGGGGAAATAATGAAAATGGTGCCAAGCTGGGCGTTAACGCTTTGTGTAATAATAAATTTGTTAGAACATTGAGCGGCAGTGAAACACAGTTTTCTTTGCCTGTGCAGGCTGAAAAACTTTCCGGTAAAAAAGGTTTAGACAGTAAAGGAATTTATACGCTTAGTGATATTGGCTATAATGACGATATTTTAGCAGCTGGTGCTTTTCATCAGGAAGCAGAAATATTTATTCCCAAACCTTCTAATTATGATATTGAAGAAGGTTCTTATGTGGAATTGCATTTCAGGCATGCCAAAATTCTGGATCGTAAGAAATCGGCCGTGACTGTTTATGTCAATGATATTCCGATCAGATCAGAAGTGCTGACCGCTGAGAATGCTGACGGCGGTATTTTAAAAGCTGAGCTGCCGGTTTTGCCGGCTAATCAGCAAGGATGGCGTGTGCGGTTTGCCTTTTATCATGATCTTGGTATAATCGACTGTTCTAAAAGATATGACGATGTTGCCTGGTCGGTGATTGAGAAAGAAACCAGCATCTATTTGGCAGTAAGCAGCCATTCGAGACAGGAGAGTCTGGCAGACTTTCCCGGGTATTTCAATACTGACAGCAATGGTGATATTGTGCTGACCATGTGGTTAAGTCAGACACCGGATAATGATGAACTGACGGCTGCAGCGCAACTAGCTTACTGGATCGGTCAAAATAATACGGGTAACATAGTCTGGAAAGTACAGCTGGGACCACAAGCAGTTATTAGTAATGACAGTGGAACTGTTATTACTACCGGTCAAAACAGAGTTTTAACGGATAAACGGACAATTGGTGACAGTTTGCCTGTAACTGTTAATGCAGATGGAACAATAAAAACCAGTGAGTGGTTAAGTATTGCTACTGACGCAATAGATAGAAAAAATATTTTTCAGGTTGCGCGTAAGGGCGATAATGTAATTTATGCCTTTACCTATGCTAATATCGAGAATATGAAAAGTTTTATGCGTTTGGCTTTTATTAATGGAACCAGTCTTAATGGGCAGGTCGCTTTAATAGATGCTAATGGACAGACTCTTACTTTTGCAGAGGAAGTAAAACATCAGGATGCTGGACTTAGCAAAATTTTTAGAAATTTTTCCGGTAATCGCTTGGGAAGTTATCTGGCGGTGATCGCTGTAGTTGTTTGTGGGACGCTGATAATGATGTGGTATTCCAAACGTCGCAAATAAGAACTGACGAAAGGATAAAGGGAAGATGCAAAATAGAATCATAACGATGTGTTGCAGCATCTGCATGTTGATTCCTTTAGTAGGTAATGCAAGTGCTATTACGGTCCCACCGGATGTTAAAGATGTTGCTGATAGTGCAGCTGAGTTAGCTAAAGGAGTGGATTACAGGAAGCGCTTTGAGCAGGAAGAGGACGAAGCCGCTTTAAGTAAGCAACAGATGGAAACGGAAATGGCTGCTTCCTGGTCAACGGTAGTGAGCTTGTTAGAACAGGCAGAGAAAAACAGAGCTCTGTTGAATGCTAATCAGGAGCTGCTGCAGCATATGCAGCGGGACAATAATTCATATGAGCAAAAAGTCCGGGAGCTGGAAGAGAAAAGTAGAAATGCTTGGGCCGCAGCTGCAGCCCAGGCCAATTATGCAGAGGCGCTTGATGATGCACAGGTAGAAGGAAGCTTGGGTGGAGAGCAGGTAGGTACTGCATATGCCTATGCAGGTAATTTGCAACATCAGGCCGAAAACATTGATGTTGAACTGGAAAAAGTTTTTCTTGAATATGAAGCGCTGCAGAATAAAACTGATCTGCTGCTGGGCGTAAGAGACGAAGCCGCAGCCGAACTTGGTGAACAGGAAAATGAATTGGCAGAAGCGGTGTATAATGCAGGCGGGTCTATGGATTATGCGTTGGCAAGCAGGGATTATTACGAGCGGCTATTGAAAGAAAAAGAAAATCCTTATCAGGATGTATCTGGCTTTCTAAGCAACAATTTTTATAATTGGCACGGAAACGGTTGGAGTGGCAGCCAGTTTGTCCAGCCTTATTATTTTGGATATGCCAATAAAAATAGCTATTGGGGGCTTAACTTCAATTATGTAAGTTCAAAGAATACAACGCCGGGACATGAAGGCAAGATAAATACTTTTACAGATACTTTATTATATTTTTCAACGAGAAATAATAAGGATAAATATATAGTTGATTATAATTTGGGTATTAATATTCCTACGGGAAAAGCGAAGCTGTCAAGCTACGAACGCAACGCCAGAATGGATGAAGATCTGGTGAGATTTGCTGAGTTTGGTGAAGGTTGGAACTTTACTCCCGGAATAGCGGTTACGCGTAGAATAGGGGGGGACAAAGATCTGCTGACGTTGGGAACAAACTACTCAGTCAGAGGTTCTTATGATCCTACCAGTGATATCGATGATGACAAATTCAATCCTGGTAATGAATGGCAAAAGTATTTACGCTGGCAGCACGCTGAAGAAAAATGGCAGCTGGTAGGTGAGCTTCTTCATACCAGTTCTGCAGAAAGTAAGATTGCTGATGGCAGTGTTTTTGATACAGGCGCAGTTTGGGAAACGCGGTTGACCTATAACCGTAATTTAGCCAAGGATCAGGACTTAATGTTGTACTATTGGTACTATCATGAGAATAATGAAATTATTTTGAATAAAAAAGTTGAAGAATCTCCAGTACATTATTTTGGTGCGGAATGGAAAAAACATTTATCTAAAAAAACAGACCTGCGTCTGGCTGCGGATATCATGATAGCCGACGGTATTAGATATAGCTCGCTGACGGATTCATATGTAGATAATAGAAAAAAAGTTGCTTTGGGCATAGGCTGTGATTTAAAAATGGATGAAAGAAATAAATTGTCGTTGAAGGTACAGCACTTTTCTATGCGCGACGGAAAAAACTCTAATGGCGCTGATGCCAGAAGGTACCAGGGATTTAATTTTCTTACAAGTTTCTACCATACATTTTAGGAAGGATAGCCTAACATGATAAAAAACAGAGATTTACCAGCATATTTTTTTATATTATTGGTTAGTACGTTTTTGACTTGCTCTGTTGATGCTCAAGAAAAGGCTGAAAATAAGATATATGCAGATGAACATATGCAATTTTTGCTGCCAGAAAAATTTAGAGGTGAATCAGATACAGAAAAACCTTTTCAAGTTTGTTTGACTGATGACGCTGGCAGCAGAATATATTTTGCAGTTAGAAAAAGAGCGGATAAAACAATTGCAGGAGGGATTACTAGCGAGGCAGGAAACATAACGGCTGCAGAAAAGAAAATAGCGGTTGCTGAAACTTTAATTGTTTCTGATTATGGCAGCAAATTGTGGGGACTACAAAAACAGAAAATAAATTGGATTCGTATGCAGAGATCAGAGGATTCAAATGATTGCTTAATGATTTATTTTTGGCAGGCGAAAGGAATGGAATACCTTTTTTTGCTGGAAGGATCGCAAATAAAAATGGATTTACTGGCAATGGAAGTAGAAAAAAATATAATTTTTTAAATACGGAGAATAAAATCCAATCAAATTGACCTCAAATTTAGCAAAATTTGAGGCTTTTCTTTTATATTTAAGAGCTTGTGATAAATTATGACTGAATTTGTCAAAAATGCTGAAATAATACATATAAAATATCCTCTGAAAATGGAAATACGAGTCCCAAAAGATTACAAAATTAAGATTTTTTGTGTAAAACATATTACAAAGTTACGCAAAAGAAACGCTAGGGTCCGTGTAATACAAAAAACACGGTTTAATGCGGGTTTGCGCTTGTAAAAAAATCAAGAAAAAGTATTGACACAGCCAAGTGGCAGTGTTACAATATGTAAGTATCTCGGGATAGCTATGCGCTTTTACAAGGAGGGTTTGTGATGACAGTAGAGTTGTTAAAGCAAGCAACGAAGCGAGTTGTCGGGAACAAGCAAACCGCTAAAGCGATTCAAAAAGGCACTGCAAAGACGGTTTATATAGCTGATGACGCAGATGTCCGGGTTGTGCAGCCACTGCTTGATGCCTGCGCTGAAGCTCGGGTGAATGTAGAAAAAGTAGCGACAATGCAAGAACTTGGTAAAGCCTGCGGAATCCATGTCGGTGCAGCGACAGCCGCGATACTCAAAGGTTGATAGGGATCTGGAAGCTTTGCTGAAGGATTTTTATAATCATTAAAATCTATTTATTCGGAAGGAGGTGCCGATATGCCTACAATTAATCAATTGGTTCGCAAAGGCAGAGAAGTTTTGACTGTAAAATCCACTGCCCCGGCATTGAAAGAATGCCCGCAAAAACGTGGAGTTTGCACTAGGGTTTATACTACAACCCCGAAAAAGCCTAACTCTGCTCTTCGTAAAGTAGCTCGTGTACGTTTGACTAACGGTATCGAAGTTACTGCTTACATCCCTGGTATCGGCCACAATCTGCAGGAACATAGCGTTGTCCTGATTAGAGGCGGAAGAGTTAAAGATCTTCCTGGTGTGCGTTACCATATCATTCGTGGTGCACTTGACACTGCAGGCGTTGCTAACCGCAATCAAGCCCGTTCTAAATACGGTGCTAAACGTGCTAAAGCAGCTAAAAAGTAATCAAGTCTACACAACGAATTGATAATCCATAAGGAGGGAAACACATGCCGAGAAAAGGCCCTGTAACAAAAAGAGACGTTTTGCCGGATCCTGTATACGGTTCAAAACTTTTGACAAGATTTATTAATAAGATTATGCTTGACGGTAAAAAAGGCGTTGCTGAACGCATTGTATATGATGCTTTCGATCTGGTTCGTGCTAAAACTGGTAAGGATCCTCTCGAAGTATTCGATGCAGCTATGAAAAACGTTATGCCGCTTTTAGAAGTACGTGCTCGCCGCGTTGGTGGTGCTAACTACCAGGTTCCGGTTGAAGTCCGTGCAGACCGTAAGACCACCCTTGGTATTCGCTGGCTGGTCAACTACTCCCGTTTGCGTGGTGAAAGAACCATGTGCGAACGTGTTGCTGGTGAGATCATGGACGCAGCAAACGCTACCGGCGCTGCTGTGAAAAAACGCGAAGATACCCACAAGATGGCTGAAGCAAACAAAGCGTTTGCACATTACCGCTGGTAATGGCCCGATCCCTATAACGAGGAGGATAAAAAAGTGGGCAGACAATTTCCGCTTGAAAAAACAAGAAACATCGGCATCATGGCTCATATTGATGCTGGTAAAACTACTACGACTGAACGTATTCTGTTCTACACCGGTAGGGTTCATAAAATCGGTGAGACCCATGATGGCGGCGCTACCATGGACTGGATGGTTCAAGAGCAGGAACGTGGTATTACCATTACTTCTGCTGCTACCACCTGTCAATGGGATGGGCACCGCATCAACATCATTGATACGCCAGGTCACGTTGACTTCACTGTAGAAGTTGAACGTTCTCTGCGTGTACTTGATGGTTCTGTTGCAGTATTCTGCGCTAAAGGCGGCGTTGAACCTCAGTCTGAAACAGTATGGCGTCAGGCTGACAAATATGGCGTACCGCGTATGGCGTATGTAAATAAAATGGATATTACCGGCGCTGACTTCTACAATGTAGTACAAATGATGAAAGATCGTTTGAATGCCAATGCTGTACCTATCCAATTACCGATTGGCTTCGAAGATACCTTCCAGGGTATGGTCGATCTGATCAAAATGAAAGCTATCGTTTACAGCGACGCTCTGGGTAAAGAAGAAGAATTTGTTGATATTCCGGCCGATATGGTTGAAAAAGCCAACGAATACCGTCAAGCTTTAATGGAAGCTGTAGCTGAAAGCGATGACGAGCTGATGATGAAATATCTGGAAGGCGAAGAGCTGACGGAAGAAGAAGTTATGGCTGGTATCCGCAAACAAACTATTGCTTGCAAAATGACTCCTGTCTGCTGCGGTTCTTCTTACAAAAACAAAGGCGTACAGCCTTTGCTGGATGCTGTTGTAGCGTTCATGCCTGCTCCTACTGATATTCCTCATATCAAAGGCGTAAATCCTGAAACCGGCGAAGAAGACGAACGTCCGTCGTGCGACAGCGAGCCGTTCTCTGCACTGGCTTTCAAAATTATGACTGACCCGTTTGTTGGTAAACTTGCTTTCTTCCGTGTGTACTCCGGTACTCTCGGCTCCGGTTCTTACGTTTACAACTCTACCAAAGGTAAGAGAGAGCGTATTGGCCGTATCCTGCAAATGCATGCCAACCATCGTGAGGAAATCGATATGGTTTATTCCGGTGATATTGCAGCAGCAGTAGGTTTGAAAGATACCACTACCGGCGATACTCTCTGCGACGAAAAAGCTCCGATCATTCTGGAATCCATGGTATTCCCTGATCCGGTAATCTCCGTTGCGGTTGAACCTAAAACTAAAGCTGACCAGGAAAAGATGGGCATTGCCCTTCAAAAACTGGCAGAAGAAGATCCGACTTTCCGTGTTCATACTGATCCGGAAACAGCACAAACCATCATTTCTGGCATGGGCGAGTTGCATTTGGACATTATTGTTGACCGTTTGCTGCGTGAATTCAAAGTAGGCTGTACTGTTGGTAATCCGCAGGTTGCTTATCGTGAAACTATCCGCAAATCTGTTAAGTCCGAAGGTAAATTTGTACGTCAGTCCGGTGGTAAAGGCCAATATGGTCACTGCTGGTTGGAAATTTCACCTCGTGAAGCAGGTGAAGGCTTCTTGTTTGAGAACAAAGTTGTTGGCGGTGCTATTCCGAAAGAATACATCGGACCGATCGAAAACGGTGTTAAGGAAGCTATGGAAAACGGCGTAGTTGCCGGTTACCCAATGGTTGATATCAAAGTTACCGTTTATGATGGTTCTTACCATGAAGTCGATTCTTCTGAAATGGCCTTCAAAATTGCAGGTTCTATGGGCTTCCGTTCTGGCGCTACTAAAGCCGACCCGGTTATCCTTGAACCTTATATGAAAGTAGAAGTTACTGTTCCTGAGGACTACATGGGCGATGTTATCGGCGATTTGAACTCTCGCCGTGGTCGTATCGAAGGTATGGAAGCTCGCAATGGCGCTCAAGTTATCAACGCATTTGTTCCGCTTTCCGAAATGTTTGGTTATGCTACCGACCTGCGTTCTAAAACTCAAGGCCGAGGCAACTACTCTATGGAAGTTGACCATTACGAAGATGTACCGAGAAACATTGCCGAGGCTATCATTGCCAAAAACAAAGGCACTCAAGCCTAATATAAAGTAAAACCTAATTTAAGGGAGGAAAAATAAATGGCAAAGCAAAAATATGAAAGAACAAAACCGCATGCTAATATCGGCACCATCGGTCACGTAGACCATGGTAAAACAACCCTGACCGCAGCAATCACCAAAGTATTGGCTTCTAAAGGCGGCGCAGAATTCATGGATTACTCCATGATCGATAAAGCACCTGAAGAAAGAGAACGCGGAATCACCATCAACACTTCCCACGTAGAATATGAAACAGCAACCCGCCACTACGCACACGTAGACTGCCCGGGCCATGCCGACTATGTAAAAAACATGATCACCGGCGCAGCACAAATGGACGGAGCGATCCTCGTAGTATCCGCAGCAGACGGCCCGATGCCGCAAACTCGTGAGCACATCCTTCTTGCTCGTCAAGTAGGCGTACCTGCAATGGTAGTGTTCCTGAATAAAGCAGATATGGTAGACGATCCGGAACTGATCGAATTAGTAGAAATGGAAGTACGTGAACTGCTCTCCAGCTACGACTTCCCCGGCGACGACATTCCTGTAGTAGTAGGGTCTGCGCTGAAAGCACTTGAAGGCGACGCAGCATACGAAGCAAAAATCATGGAACTGATGGACGCAGTAGACGCATACATTCCTATTCCGGAACGCGCAACTGACAAACCGTTCCTGATGCCTGTAGAAGACGTATTCACAATTACCGGCCGTGGCACAGTAGCAACAGGCCGTGTAGAACGTGGTATCATCAAAGTAGGCGACAATATTGAGATCGTAGGAATGACAGAAGAGAAAAAAGCAACAGTAGTAACGGGCGTAGAAATGTTCCGTAAATTACTGGACGAAGCAGTAGCAGGAGACAACATCGGCTGCCTGCTGCGTGGTGTAGACCGTAAAGATATCGAACGCGGTCAAGTACTTGCAAAACCCGGCAGCATCCATCCGCACACAAAATTCAAAGCAGAAGTATATGTACTGACGAAAGAAGAAGGCGGCCGTCATACACCGTTCTTCAACGGCTATCGTCCGCAGTTCTATTTCAGAACAACAGACGTAACCGGCGTAACTGAATTACCGGAAGGTATTGAGATGGTAATGCCTGGCGATAACGTAACCATGGACGTAGAGCTGATCACCCCGATCGCAATCGAGCCTGGTCTGCGTTTTGCAATTCGCGAAGGCGGCCGTACTGTTGGCGCCGGCGTTGTTGCTGCTATCAACGAATAATCTTTAATTAGATCCCGAATGAGGGGCTAATAAAAGCCCCTCATTTACTTATGTTTATTTGCATGGCCCTGCGATGATGTGAGAGGTTGCTTGCCTGCTAGACAGGGAGATTTTCACGGAGTATGTCCGTTCTTAGAAACTGGGCGATTAGGAGGAAAAAAATTAATGTCAAAATCACAGAAAATCAGAATACGCTTAAAAGCGTATGATCACAAAGCGCTTGATCAAAGTGCTGCAAAAATTGTAGAAACTGCGAAACGTACCGGAGCTCAGGTTTCCGGCCCTATTCCGCTTCCTACTGAAAAAAATATCTATACGATTCTGCGTTCCCCTCATGTAAACAAGGATTCTCGTGAACAATTCGAGATGCGTACCCACAAAAGACTTGTAGACATTCTGGAACCGACTGCGAAGACCGTTGATGCTTTAATGCGTCTTGACCTTCCTGCCGGCGTAGATATCGAGATTAAACTGTAAGGAGGAGGTGCAATAATGGCTAAAGGAATCTTAGGCAAGAAAATTGGTATGACCCAAATTTTTGAAGCTGACGGCAGATTGATCCCTGTTACTGTTGTAGAAGCAGGACCTTGTGTTGTTGTTCAAAATAAAACCGAAGAAACAGACGGTTATAATGCTGTTCAACTTGGCTTTGGTGAAGTTAAAGAAAAACATATGACCAGACCAATGAAAGGCCATTTTGACAAAGCCGGCGTAACTCCGGTTAAATTTGTCAAAGAATTGCGGTTGTCTGCTCCTTCTGAATATACAGTCGGCCAACAAATCACTGCTGACATTTTTGCTGCTGGAGAACTGATTGATGCAACCGGTATTTCCCGCGGTAAAGGCTTTGCAGGCACTATTAAGCGCCACAATTTCGCTCGTGGTCCTATGAAGCACGGTTCCAAATCCCATCGTGAACCTGGTTCCATGGGTCCTATGCATTCCGGTCCTGGCGGTAGAGTTATCAAAGGCAAAAAATTGCCTGGCCGTATGGGTAATGCACAAGTAACTGTTCAACGTTTGACTGTTGCTAAAGTTGATGTTGAACGTAATCTTATTTTGGTCAAAGGCTCCATTCCTGGTGCCGCTGGTTCTTTTGTTGTAATCAAAGAAACAGTAAAACCTAATAAATAAGAGCGTAAGCGAAAGAAAGGAGGATGCTTCTAATGCCGAAGTTATCAGTATATAACATCTCCGGTCAAGCTACCGGTGAAGAAATAGAATTGAATGATCTCGTGTTTGGCGTTGAATTTAATGAAGCTGTTGTACATCAAGCAATTGTTATGCAACAGGCTGCTGAACGTCAAGGCACTTCTGCTACCAAAACCCGCGGTATGGTTCGCGGCGGCGGTCGTAAACCGTGGAGACAAAAAGGCACCGGCCGCGCTCGCAGCGGTTCTACCCGTTCTCCGATTTGGGTAGGTGGTGGTACCACTTTTGGTCCCCAACCTCGCAGTTATGCGAAAAAAATGCCCCGTAAAGCTCGTCGTTTGGCAATTCGTTGTGCATTGTCTGCAAAAGTTGCTGCCGGTGAACTTATCGTTGTTGAGGGCTTGAGCTTTGATGCTCCTAAAACTAAAAATGTTGTAACTATGCTGTCTGCTTTTGATGCAGCTGATAAAAAGGCTTTACTCATCACTGACGGTTCTAATGAAAATGTTGAGCTGTCTTCACGCAACATTCCGAAAGTCACTGCACTTTCCAACGGTTGCCTGAACTGCTTTGATCTGCTTCATAACAATAAAGTGTTCTTAGCAAAAGACGCTGTAGCTAAAATTGAGGAGGTGCTCGCATAATGGCTGCTAACCCTCGCGATATTTTACTCCGTCCGATCATTACTGAAAAAACTTCCGTAATGCTTCAAGACAACAAATACACTTTCCAAGTTCCTTTGACTGCCAACAAAGTGGAAATCCGCCAGGCAGTTGAACAAATTTTCAAAGTAAAAGTGTTAAACGTAAATACTGTCCGCGTATTTGGCAAAACCAAACGCATGGGTAAATACGTTGGCAAACGTTCCGATTATAAGAAAGCAATCGTGAAACTTGCTGAAGGCAATACGATTCCCCTTTTCGAAGGAATGTAATTTGACGTAATAAGGAGGCAAATTAAATGGCTATTAAAAGCTTTAATCCGTATTCTCCTTCGAGGCGCTTCATTACAGTGTCTACCTTCGAAGAGATTACAACTGATAAGCCTTACCGTCCGCTGGTTGAAAAACTGCAAAAACATGCAGGTCGTAATAACACCGGCAAAATGACTGTTCGTCATCAAGGTGGCGGTAATAAAAGACAATATCGTATCATCGATTTTAAACGCAATAAAGACGGTGTTCCGGCTCGTGTTGCTACCATCGAATACGATCCTAACCGTAATGCACGTATCGCTTTAGTAAACTATGCTGATGGCGAAAAACGTTATATCCTCGCTCCTTTAGACCTTAAAGTAGGCGATGTTATCGAAAGCGGACCTGATGCTGATATCAAAATCGGCAACTGCCTGCCTTTGAAAAATATGCCGCTTGGTACTATGGTTCACAATGTTGAGCTTAAAATTGGCAAAGGCGGTCAAATTGCCCGCGGTGCTGGTACTTCTGCTCAGTTGATGGCTAAAGAAGGCGATTATGCTCTGCTTCGTCTCCCTTCCGGTGAGATCCGTAAAGTTCATATCAACTGCCGCGCCACTATTGGACAAGTTGGCAATATCGACGCTGAAAATATCTGCATCGGTAAAGCAGGCCGTTCTCGTTGGCTCGGTATTCGCCCGGCTAACCGCGGTGTTGTAATGAACCCGAATGACCATCCGCATGGTGGTGGTGAAGGTCATTCTCCTGTTGGCCGTAAACGTCCTGTTACTCCTTGGGGTAAATGTGCATTTGGTACTCGTACCCGCAAAGAGAAAAAAGCTTCTAGCAAATTAATCGTAAAACGTAGAACGAAATAATTATAAGGATAGAGAAAGGAGGCTAACCTAGTGTCCAGATCAATCAAAAAAGGACCGTATGTCCATGCAAGTCTTCAAAAGAAGATTGAAGCGTTGAACGCTTCTAACGATAAAAAAGTCGTAAAAACATGGTCTCGCAGCTCCACTATTCTTCCGGATTTCTTGGGCCATACTATTGCTGTTCATGATGGACGTAAACATGTGCCTGTATTTATCACTGAAGATATGGTAGGCCACAAACTAGGAGAATTTGCTCCTACGCGTACTTATAAAGGCCATGCCGATAAGAGTACATCTTTAAAATAAGGGGAAAGGGGGCAAAATAACATGGAAGCAAAAGCTATTGCAAGATATGTTCGCATCGCGCCGCGCAAGTTGCGTATCGTGATTGATCTTATCCGCGGCAAAGCTGTGGGTGAAGCATTCGCGATCCTCAAACATACCCCTAAGGTTGGTTCTGAGGTTATCGAAAAAGTACTGCGCAGTGCAGTTGCAAACGCTGAACATAACTATGATATGAATGTGGATAATCTGATCGTATCTTCCTGCTTTATAGATCAAGGTCCGACCATGAAAAGAATCCATCCGCGTTCCCGTGGGCAAGCGTTCAAAATCTTAAAACGTTCTAGCCACGTAACAGTTGCTGTTAAAGAAAAATAATATCCCGGAAAAAGGAGGGAAAAGATAGTGGGTCAAAAAGTTAATCCGCATGGTCTCCGCGTAGGTATTATCAAAGATTGGGATTCCAAATGGTATGCTGACAAAGACTATGAGAAATTCTTATTAGAAGATATTAAAATTCGTGAATTCATTAAAGAAAAACTGTTCTTGTCCGGTATCTCTAAAGTAGAAATCGAACGCGCTTCGAATAGAGCCCGCATCTCTATCCATACTGCTAAACCTGGTATGGTAATCGGTCGTCAGGGCAGCAACATTGAATTGCTGAAAAACGACTTGAAAAAAATGACCGACAGCGTAATTGATATCAACATCGTTGAGGTAAAAACCCCGGATATGGACGCAACTTTGGTTGCAGAGAACATTGCATCTCAATTGGAACGCCGTATCGCTTTCCGCCGTGCAATGAAACAATGTGTTGGCCGTACCATGCGCATGGGCGCTAAAGGTATTAAAGTTCAGGTTGGCGGTCGTCTGGGCGGTGCTGAAATCGCTCGCAGCGAAAGCTATCGTGAAGGCAGCATTCCTCTGCATACTCTGCGTGCTGATATTGATTATGGCACAGCAGAAGCTCATACCACTTATGGCCGTATCGGCGTAAAGGTATGGATTTACAAAGGTGAAGTCCTTCCTGAAAGCAAAGAAGTAGCGCAAGCTGCTCCGGTGAAGGAGGCATAAACTAATGTTATTACCGAAGAGAGTTAAACATCGTAAACAACATAGAGGCCGTATGACTGGTCGTGCAATGCGCGGTAACAAAATCGCTCATGGCGAGTATGGCTTGGTAGCATTGGAACCCGCATGGATCACCAATCGTCAAATCGAAGCAGCTCGTATCGCAATGACACGTTATATTAAACGTGGCGGTCAAGTATGGATTCAAATTTTCCCGGACAAACCGATCACTGCAAAACCGGCTGAAACTCGTATGGGTAGTGGTAAAGGTTCACCTGAATATTGGGTAGCAGTAGTTAAACCCGGTCGTGTTATGTTCGAAATGAACGGAGTTAGCGAAGAGATCGCTAAAGAAGCTATGCGTCTTGCTAGCCACAAATTGCCTATTAAATGTAAATTTGTGACCCGCGCACAGCAAGAAGCCGAAGCTGCCGCACAAGAAAAGGGTGGTGAAGCTTAATGAAAACAACAGAAATTCGTGAAATGTCTGCTTCCGAGTTAGACAGCAAATTGGCTGGTTTGAAAGAAGAACTCTTCAACCTGCGTTTTCAAATGGCAACCGGACAATGTGAGAATCCGATGAAAATTCGCGAAGTCAAAAAGTCTATTGCCCGCATCAAGACCATTCAGCGTCAACGCGAGTTAAATGCCTGAGTGTGTTTGAAGTATGAAGAAGGAGGAAACAGTCGTGACCGAAGAAAGAAACGCACGTGTTACCCGTATCGGTAAAGTAGTAAGCGACAAAATGCAGAAAACTGTTGTAGTTGCTATTGAGCGTTTTGTTCAACATCCGCTTTACAAAAAAGGTGTAAAACATACTATCAAATTCAAAGCTCATGATGAAAATAACGAAGCGCATATTGGCGACGTAGTTCAAATTATGCAAACTCGTCCGCTTTCCAAAGATAAATGCTGGCGTGTTATTGAAATTTTAGAGCGTGCAAAATAAGATATTGCCGATCGTATAAATTGGCAAGGGAGGGAAAACCATGATACAACAACAAACCATTCTTAATGTTGGTGACAATACTGGCGCTAAGAAAGTTATGTGCATTCGCGTATTGGGCGGTTCTTACCGTAAATATGCTAACATTGGTGACGTTATCGTATGCGCTGTTAAAGATGCATCACCCGGTGGCGTTGTAAAAAAAGGTGACGTAGTAAAAGCAGTTGTTGTTCGTTCTGCAAAGGGCGTTCGTCGTCCGGACGGTTCTTATATCCGCTTCGACGAAAACGCAGCAGTTGTAATTAAAGATGATAAGAGCCCGCGCGGCACCCGTATTTTCGGGCCTGTTGCTCGTGAACTTCGCGATAAAGATTTCATGAAAATCATTTCTCTGGCACCGGAAGTGCTGTAAGAAATCTGATAATGCACATAAGGAGGTGTTCCTGAAATGACTGCAGCAATCAAAATGCATGTAAAAAAAGGCGATACCGTTTTGGTTTTGTCCGGCAAAGATAAAGGCAAAGAAGGAAAGATCATTGAAGCTCTGCCTAAAAAAGCTAAAGTAGTCGTTGAAGGCGTAAATAAAGTAAAACGCCATACAAAACCGTCTCAGGCTAATCCCCAAGGCGGCATCATTACTAAAGAAGCTGCTATTGCTTCTTCCAAAGTAATGTTAGTATGCCCGGCTTGTAAAAAAGCTACTCGTATTAAAAAGACCGCAGTTTCCGGCAGCTTCGTAAGAACCTGCAAAAAATGCGGCGAAGTAATTGATAAATAAGATTCCGGGAAAGGAGGAAATTTTGAATGGCAAAAACAAGATTGCAAGAAAAGTATTTGTCCGAAGCTGTTAAAGGCATGATGGATAAATTCAACTATAAAAATGTTATGGAAATCCCTAAAATCGAAAAAGTTGTCATCAATATGGGTATCGGTGAAGCTGTAGCTAACAGCAAGGCATTAGATTCTGCTGTTGCAGATCTGACTTTGATCGCTGGTCAAAGACCAGTCATCACTAAAGCTAAAAAATCCATTGCAGCTTTTAAATTGCGTCAAGGGATGCCGATCGGTACCAAAGTTACCCTGCGCGGTGACCGCATGTATTACTTCCTTGATAAGTTGATGAACATTGCTCTTCCGCGTGTACGCGATTTTCGCGGCGTAAATCCCACCGCTTTTGACGGCCGTGGCAACTACGCATTGGGCATGAAAGAACAATTGATTTTCCCGGAAATTGAATATGATAAGATCGATAAAGTCCGTGGAATGGATATCATCATTGTTACTACCGCTAAGACTGACGAGGAAGCCAGAGAATTACTCAGACTCCTCGGAATGCCGTTCAGCGCATAAGTGAGGAGGGAATACCTTGGCTAAAAAAGCCCTGATTGAAAAATGGAAAAATGAGCCGAAATTTGAAGTTCGCCGTTATAATCGCTGCAAGGTTTGCGGCAGACCACATGGCTATATGCGTAAATTCGGTCTCTGCCGTATCTGCTTCCGTGAATACAGCTACCAAGGCGCTATTCCGGGAGTAACCAAAGCTAGCTGGTAAAACAGCAAATTAGGAAGGAGGGTATTTAAGTATGGTAATGACTGACCCGATTGCCGATATGCTTACCCGTATTCGTAACGCAAACTCGGTTCATCACGATAAAGTTGAAATCCCCGGCTCCAAAATCAAAGTAGCTATTGCTGAGATTTTGAAAGCTGAAGGTTTCATTAAAGATTTTGAAGTAATTGCCGATAGCAAACAAAATGTTATCCGCGTCAGCCTGAAATACGGTGCTAATAAGGAAAAAGTTATTTCCGGTATCAAACGTATTTCTAAGCCCGGCTTGAGAGTATACTCTCAAAAAGATCAGCTGCCCAGAGTCCTCGGTGGTCTCGGTATCGCAGTGATCTCCACTTCTCAAGGCCTGATGACCGATAAAGCTGCCCGTAAGGCTGGTCTCGGTGGAGAAGTGCTGGCATACGTCTGGTAATACTTGAAAGATAGGAGGTGCTCATAAGTGTCTAGAATTGGTAAACAACCAATTACTGTACCCGCTAACGTTACAGTTACTATTGAAAATAATTTGGTTACCGTTAAAGGTCCCAAAGGCGAATTATCTCGCCAAATCAATAAAGATATGAAATTGACTCTGGAAAACGGCGTACTGACTGTTGAACGTCCGAGTGATGAAAAAACTCATCGTTCCATGCACGGTCTTTCCCGTACTCTGATCAACAACATGGTTGTCGGTGTAACCACCGGTTTCAGCAAATCTTTAGAAATTGCCGGTGTCGGCTATCGTGCCGCTAAACAAGGCAATAACATCAACTTTACTCTCGGGTTCTCTCATCCGGTAGTAAAAGAGCCGCCTGCAGGTATTACTTTTGAAGTTCCGGCTCCTAACAAAATCGTTGTCAGCGGCGCAGACAAAGAAAAAGTCGGCGCAGTTGCAGCTGAAATCCGCACTCTGCGTCCGCCTGAACCCTATAAAGGCAAAGGTATTCGTTATGAAGGCGAATACGTTCGTCGTAAGATGGGTAAAGCTGGCGCTAAAGGCAAGAAGTAATTTCTAAAAGAAGGGAGTGAAACTCTTGCTTAACAGAGTTGATAAAAATGAGAAACGTCAAAAACGTCATCTCCGTTCTCGTCAATATATTATCGGTACGGCAGAAAAACCTCGTTTGAATGTATATCGTTCCTTGTCCAATATTTATGCACAAGTGATTAACGATGTAACAGGCGAAACGATTGTTGCTGCCAGCACTGTTGAGAAAGACTTGAAAGCTAACTACGGCGGCAATACTGAAGCTGCTAAAGCAGTTGGCAAGGCTATTGCTGAAAAAGCTTTGGCTAAAGGAATTAAAGAAGTTGTATTTGATCGTGGCGGTTACCTGTACACCGGTCGTGTTGCTGCACTGGCAGACGCGGCTCGTGAAGCTGGACTGCAATTCTAATAGAAGGAGGAATAAAAGTGGCGAATTTCGAAAAACAAGAAAGCGACTTAAAAGAGAAAGTCGTATTCATCAACCGCGTTGCAAAGGTTGTTAAAGGCGGACGTCGTTTCTCCTTCTCCGCACTCGTTGTAGTTGGTGACGAAAACGGTCATGTTGGTATGGGCCTTGGTAAAGCTGCCGAAGTTCCGGAAGCTATCCGCAAAGGCGTTGAAGATGCTAAAAAGAACCTGATTACTGTTCCTATGGTTGGCACTTCCATTCCTCATGAAATCATTGGTGTGTTCGGCGCAGGCCGTGTGTTCTTGAAACCGGCTGCAGAAGGTACCGGCGTTATTGCCGGCGGCCCTGTTCGTGCCGTACTTGAATTGGCAGGCGTACGTGATATCTTGACCAAATGTCAAGGTTCTAATAACCCTAACAATGTTGTTCGTGCAACTTTGGAAGGTTTAAAATCCCTGAAAAGTGCTGAAGCTGTTGCAGCTCTGCGCGGAAAAACCGTACAAGAATTACTTGGCTAAGGAGGTAGCATGATGGAACAAGTTAAAATCACGCTGACCCGTAGCTTGATCGGTTACCCGCAGGATCAACGCGCAACCGTAAAGGCTCTGGGCTTAGGAAAAATCAATTCTACTGTTGTTAAAAACGACACCCCGACTATTCGCGGTATGATTCACAAAGTTGAACATCTTGTGAAAGTTGAAAAAGTTGAAGCTTAAAACAAGGAGGTGTGCTACAGATGAATTTGCATGAATTATCTCCCGCTCCGGGATCTAAAAGAGCCTCCGTTCGCGTTGGCCGTGGTCTCGGTTCCGGACTTGGTAAAACATCTGGCAAAGGTCAAAAAGGACAAAAATCCCGCTCCGGCGGCGTAAAACGTCCTGGTTTTGAAGGTGGTCAAAAACCTTTGTATCTGCGTTTGCCTAAACGTGGATTCTATAATAGATTTGGCATGAATTATGTCGAAATCAATGTTGGTAGTCTCAATTGCTTTGAAGACGGCACAGTAGTTGAACCTGTAATGCTGATCGAACACGGAATGATCAAAAACATTCGTGATGGTGTTCGTATCCTCGGCAACGGCGAGCTTACTAAAAAGCTCACGGTTCAAGCTATGGGTTTCAGCAAATCTGCTGAAGAAAAAATTATTGCTGCCGGCGGAAAAGTAGAGGTGATCTAAGTGTTCGCAGCCCTCGCTAATATTTTCAGAATTACGGAACTCAGGCAAAAAGTTGTATTTACTCTCGCCATGTTCATCGTTTTTCGGGCTGGAACACATATCCCTGTTCCTGGCGTTAACGTAGCCATGATCGAGCAGCTTTTCCAAAGCGGTAATTTGTTTGGCCTGCTTGATATGTTCTCCGGCGGCGCCTTGAGCAAATTCTCAATTTTTGCTATGAGTATTACTCCATATATCAATGCGTCCATTATCCTTCAATTATTAAAGGTCGTTGTTCCTACATTAGAACAATGGTCCAAAGAAGGTGTGGAAGGTCAGAAAAAGGTTACTCAGCTGACTCGCGGCGGTACAGTTCTGCTTGGTTTTATCCAGGCTTTAGGTATGGCTTATGGTCTGAGATCAGCAATCAATAACCCCGGGATCATGTCGATTCTGTTGATTGCAATCAGTTTAACTGCTGGTACGGTATTTTTGATGTGGATCGGTGAACAGATTACGTCTAAAGGTATCGGTAACGGTATCTCGCTGATCATCTTTGCTGGTATCGTTTCCAGACTTCCTGATGGAATGCATGTTATTTTCCAATATCTGCAAGCCGGCACGGTTAACATTCTGAACGTGATTTTGTTCGCGGTGATAGCTTTGGCGATGATTGTCTTTGTTGTAGCGATCTCTCAAGGTATTCGCAAAATCCCGGTTCAATATGCAAAACGTGTTGTTGGCCGTAAAATGTACGGTGGTCACACCAGCTACATTCCTTTAAAGGTCAACCAGGCAGGCGTAATTCCGATCATCTTTGCATCCTCCGTGCTGATGTTTCCGGTTACGATTGGCCAGTTTGTAGACATTCCTTGGGTAAAAACTGTTGCAGGCTGGTTTGCATGGGGTACTCCTCTTCAAACTACTTTGTATGTATTGATGATTTTATTCTTCACTTACTTCTATACCGCAGTAAGCGTGAATATAGCTGAAATGTCGGATAATATCAAAAAATATGGCGGTTTTATTCCCGGACTGCGTCCTGGCAAACCGACAACTGATTACTTGGATAAAATCATGTCCAGAATCACTCTGGCCGGCGCAATCTTTCTCGCATTGATTGCTCTGATGCCGAATGTTGTTGGTTGGATCACCGGTATAGAGGGTATCTATTTCGGTGGTACGGCCCTTTTGATCGTAGTCGGTGTTGCATTGGATACAATGAAACAAGTAGAGTCTTTGGTTTTGATGCGTCATTACCAGGGCTTTATGAAATAGGAGGAAGATTAGAATGTATATTCTTTTGATGGGACCTCCGGGTGCCGGTAAAGGCACTCAAGCAGAAAAACTCATTGCTGAATACAAAATTCCGCATATCTCTACTGGTGATATGTTCCGTGCAGCTGTTAAGCAAGGCACAGAATTAGGTAAAGAGGCAAAAAGATACATGGACGCCGGTGGCCTCGTGCCCGACGTCGTTACCATCGGTATTGTTCGGGAAGGCTTAGCCAAACCTGAATGTGCCAATGGCTTTATCTTGGATGGATTTCCAAGAACCGAAGAGCAGGCTGTTGCCCTCGACGGCATTTTAACTGATCTGGGCATTAAATTGACCGGTGTGGTTAATATCGTAGTTCCTGACGCTGAGCTTGTAGGCAGGGTCACCGGCAGACGTATCTGCAAGGCCTGCGGCGCTACATATCATGTAGAATACAATCCCAGTAAGGTGGAAGGTATGTGCGATAAATGCGGCGGCGCGTTGTATCAACGTGACGACGATAAAGAAGAAACTGTAAAAAATCGTTTGCATGCATATCATTCGCAAACGGAACCGTTGATCGAGTACTACAAAAAACAAGGCGTATATCATGAAATCGATGGCCTGCAGGAAATCGGCAAAGTTTACGCTGATGTTAAAGCTAGTCTCGGGGCGCTGAAGTAAGGAGGTAAAACGCTGTGTCCAAACAAGACGTAATTGAAGTTGAAGGCACAATCTTAGAATCCCTACCGAACGCCATGTTCCAAGTTAAATTGGAAAACGGTCATGTGATTCTGGCACACATATCCGGTAAGATACGTATGAACTTCATCAAAATTTTGCCTGGCGATAGGGTTACTGTCGAGCTTACTCCGTACGATTTAAGTCGTGGAAGAATTACTTATCGGTTCAAATAACCAAAGACAGGCAAGAGGAGGTTTAAAATATGAAAGTCAGACCGTCTGTTAAACCAATATGTGAAAAATGCAAAGTCATTAAACGCAAAGGCCATGTAATGGTAATTTGCGAAAACCCGAAACATAAACAAAAACAAGGCTAAGAAGGAGGTGCAGCGTTAATGGCACGTATTGCTGGTGTCGATTTACCTAGAGACAAACGTATTGAATACGCACTGCCGTACATTTATGGCATCGGTCTTACCCTGTCTCGTGAGATCCTGAGCAAAACCGGTATCAATCCTGATACCCGCGTTCGCGATCTGACAGAGGAAGAAGTTGCAAAACTTCGTGAAACTATCGATGGTGATTATAAAGTAGAAGGTGACCTCCGCCGTGAGGAATCCCTCAATATAAAACGCCTGATTGAAATTGGTAGCTATCGCGGCCGCAGACATCGTATGGGCTTGCCCGTTCGTGGTCAAAATACCAAAAACAATGCTCGTACTCGCAAAGGTCCGAAACGTACTATTGCAGGTAAGAAGAAATAATCAGTGAGGGAGGGATAAACGAGTGGCTGGTAAAAAAGTTGTTCGCAACAAAAAGAAAGTAAGTAAAAATATCGAAAGTGGCGTAGCTCATATTCGTTCCACTTTCAATAATACTATCGTTACTATTGCCGATATGAACGGTAATGTACTCAGCTGGGCATCTGCCGGCGGCTTAGGCTTCCGCGGTTCCCGTAAAAGCACTCCGTTTGCTGCTCAGATGGCTGCTGAAGAAGCAACTAAAGCTGCAATGGAACATGGCTTGAAACAAGTTGAAGTATTCGTTAAAGGCCCCGGCGCTGGTCGTGAAGCAGCTATTCGTGCTCTTCAGGCTGCAGGTCTCGAAGTTAACTCCATTAAAGACGTTACTCCGATTCCTCACAACGGCTGCCGTCCGCCGAAACGTAGAAGAGTTTAATTTATTGGAGGTGTACCCGCTAAATGGCAAGATATACTGAGGCTGTATGCCGTCAATGCCGTCGTGAAGGCGCAAAACTGTTTCTTAAAGGTGACAGATGCTACAGCGACAAATGCGCTTTTGCTGTTCGCTCCTATGCTCCTGGTCAGCATGGTCAAGCACGCAAAAAAGTATCTGAGTACGGTATTCAGTTACGTGAAAAACAAAAAGCACGCCGTATTTACGGTATGTTAGAACGTCAATTCCATAATACCTTCGTTAAAGCCGAAAAACAAAAAGGTATTACAGGTGAAAACCTGCTCGTTCTTCTGGAAAGAAGAATGGACAATGTAGTTTACCGTCTTGGCCTGGCCGATAGCCGTAGCCAAGCTCGTCAATTGGTAACTCATGGTCATATCGCTGTTAACGGCAAACGTCTTGATATCGCTTCCGCTTTGGTAAAAGCCGGCGACGTTATCAGCGTTATGGAAAACAGCCGTGGTAAAGAATACTTCAAAGGTATGGCTGAAACCCTGGCTTCCAAAACTACTCCTGCTTGGCTCGTTCTCGATGCTCAAAGCTTGAGCGGTAAAGTTGATCGTTTCCCGACCCGTGAGGAAATCGATGTTCCTATCGAAGAACATCTCATCGTTGAGTTGTACTCTAAATAATTAGTTGAACATCTGCCACCCAACATTAGGCGTATTGTGGTAATACGCACGAGAAGGAGGCTTTCCGCATGATCGAAATAGAAAAACCTAAAATGGTCACCGCTGAGATCAGCGATGACGGCCGTTATGGCAAATTTGTATGGGAACCGTTGGAAAGAGGCTACGGTATCACGCTGGGCAACAGCCTTCGCAGAGTATTGCTTTCTTCTTTACCCGGTGCTGCGGTTACAGCTGTTAAAATTGACGGCGTGCTGCACGAATTCTCTACAATTCCAGGCGTAAGAGAAGATGTTGCGGATATTATCCTCAACATCAAGGCTCTTTGCCTTAAAGTAAGCAGTGAAGAACCAAAAACTTTACGTATCGAATGCAGCGGTGAGCAAGAAGTTACTGCAGCAGACATCCTTGTTGATGCCGACGTAGAGATTTTGAATCCTGAGCTGCATATTGCTACCTTGGACAAAGATGCGAAACTCAATATGGAGATTGCCATCGACAAGGGGCTGGGCTATGTTCCTGCTGATAAGAACAAACGCCCTGATCAACCGATTGGTATGATTCCTGTGGATTCCATTTATTCTCCGATTACGAGAGTAAAATTTGGTGTTACCGATACTCGTGTTGGTAACGTTACCAATTATGACAAGCTGACTTTGGAAGTTTGGACAGACGGAAGCGTTGAGCCGGACGAAGCAATCAGCATGGCATCCAGTATCATGATTGATTACCTGAAGTTGTTCCAAACCGGTACCGCTGCTTCCAGCAGTATGGTCACCGTAGTTGGCAGTTCTGAGACCGCTCCGGTCGAGGAGCCTGTCCAAGCAGGTCCTGGTTCCGTTTCCATCGACGATCTTGATTTGTCCGTACGTTCCAACAACTGCTTGAGACGTGCAGGCATCAATACTGTTGATGAACTGGTTCAAAAGACCGAAGAAGACATGATGAAAGTACGTAACTTAGGTCGTAAATCCCTCGATGAGGTTAAGAAAAAATTAGCCGATTTGGGACTGGCTTTACGCAATAGTGACGAAGAATAAGAAGGGGGTCGGAAACGAATGGCATACAGAAAACTGGGCCGTAATTCCAGCAACCGTAAAGCTTTGTTTCGCAGCATTTTGAGCTCCTTCATCAAACACGAGAGAATTGAAACTACTGTGACTAAAGCTAAGGAAGTTAGCAGCCATGTAGCCAAATTGATTACTTTGGCAAAACAAGGCGACTTGCATGCCCGTCGTCAAGTTCTTGCAGTTCTCGTCGATGAAGAAGCTACCAGAAAGCTTTTTGATGAAATCGCTCCGAAATATGCAGAAAGACAAGGCGGCTTTACTCGTATTTACAGAGTAGGTCCTCGTCGCGGTGACGCTGCTGAAATGGCAATTATCGAGCTTGTTTAAGAATAAGCATGAAAACCAGGAACTTTTGTTCCTGGTTTTTTTATTATTGTTAGTGGGAAATTCCCAAAGGGACACAGTTAATTCACAAGTGGCATTAGCAATACAGGATAAAAAAGATGTATAATAATTATATGAGAAAAAGTTAGAAATATGTGAGGAATAATTTATGAAGGTAAATGAAGAAAATCCACTTGGAAGTGAAAAAATAAGCAGACTTTTACATGATTTTGCTTTACCAAGTATTATAGCTATGCTGGTAGGAGCCTTATATAATATTGTTGATCAGTTTTTTATTGGGCGCAGCGTTGGGATGTACGGTAATGCGGCTACTAATGTCGCTTTGCCGTTAACTACGGTATGTACTGCGTTAGGGCTGCTTTTTGGCGTTGGCGGTGCGTCTAATTTCAATTTGAAACTTGGGGCAGGTAAACGCGAGGAAGCGGCTAAATATATTGGTAATGCCATAACGCTGCTTGTTGGAAGTGGTGTGGTGCTAGCGGTATTTGTACTGGTATTTTTAAAACCTTTGATGATCGCTTTTGGAGCAACAGATATTGTTTTAAAGTATGCGCTTATTTTTGCGGGAATCAATTGTCTGGGTTTCCCGTTTTTGATTTTGGGGACGGGGGGGCAGCACTTTAGTGCGCGCTGACGGCAGTCCTAAGTATTCAATGATTTGTATGCTGACCGGCGCTTTTATCAATCTGATTCTCAATCCGCTGTTTGTTTTTGTAATGGATTGGGGTATTGCCGGCTCAGCATCTGCAACTGTTATCGGGCAAGTTGTGTCGGGGCTTATGGTCGCTGGATATTTAAGAAAGTTCAAGACTTTGCCGTTGTCTAAAAACGATTTGCTGCCAAACTGGGAACGTTCCCGTTTGATCTCGGCACTTGGCGCTGCCAGCTGTTTTAATCAATTTGCGATTATGGTAGTGCAAATAACATTAAACAATACTTTGACTCATTATGGCGCAGATTCAATATACGGCAGTGAGATACCTCTGGCCTGTTCAGGGATCATTACGAAAGTAAATATGATTTATTTTTCAATCATTATTGGGTTGTCACAGGGGCTGCAGCCAATAGTCAGTTTTAATTACGGCGCAAAAAAATACGGACGTGTTATAGAAGCTTACCGCTTAACGCTGCTGATAGGAACGGTAGTATCCATTATTGCTTTTGCCTGTTTTCAGCTTTTCCCGCGGCAGATCATTGGTTTCTTCGGTGAAGGATCAGAAGCTTATTATCAATTTGCGGAGGAATATTTCAGAATTTATTTGTTCTTCACCTTTTTAGATTGTATCCAGCCGATTTCTTCCAATTTTTTTACGTCCATTGGTAAAGCAACTAAAGGTATCATTCTTTCCCTGACCAGGCAGATTATTTTTTTACTGCCTCTGATTGTCATACTACCTTTGTTTTATGGCATTAACGGCGTTATGTATGCAGGTATGACAGCGGATTTTGCGGCTGCTGTCCTGGCCGCATATTTAGGCTGGCGTGAAGTACAGCTGATGCGCAGCTGGATGAAAGCTGATAAATAATAAGAAAATCATCTTTTATTGGAAGGATTAAAAATGGAGAAAGAATTGAAAATCAAAATGTATTCTTTCACACTGGATTGCATAAACCCTTATGCGTTGGCTAAATTCTATGCAGAGCTGCTAAATTGGGAAATCCCTTTTTATGATGAGAACTGGGCCTGTATAGGAGTACCTGGAATGTCCCAGGGAGCTTATCCGGGAATACTTTTTCAGCGAAATCCAGAGTACTGTCCGCCTGTGTGGCCGGAAGAACCGGGAGTACAGCAGCAGATGGCGCATTTGGACTTTGCAGTCAATGATTTGGAAGAAGCGGTTCAGCATGCGATTAACTGCGGAGCAACAATGGCAGCTGAACAGTTTTCTGAAGAATGGCGTGTGATGTTTGATCCTGCAGGGCATCCTTTTTGTCTGTGCCGTATGAAAGCAATTTTTGAAAGCGAAAAATTTGCTTTGCTATAGAATTGAAAGATACTTCTGAGAAATTCTTTTTATACATATGGATATCAGTATTAATTTATGGAAGCTGCGGTAAAGTAAAAATAGCCTTGTTTCAAATGTTGCAGCTGCAAATTCGAGAATAAGAAAGTTTGAAAATAAGATCCGGACTGTTCCGGGTCTTATTTTTGTAAAGTTAACCAAGTGTGCTGGAAGCGGTTGACGTACCTGGGCTGGAATAATATAATATAAAGGTACTGAATTAAGCGGAGGTTTGCCATGCAAACTATAATTGAAGTAAAAAATTTAACACATGTTTATACAGACAGTGAAAATAAAGAAATAAAGGCTTTGGATGGGATCAATTTAGAAATAAGACAAGGTGAATTTGTTGCTGTTATTGGTGCCAATGGCAGTGGTAAAAGTACTTTAGCGCGTCATTTTAACGCTTTGCAGAGGCCAAGTGAAGGTGTGTGCCTGATCGAGGGTATGGATACTACGGTAGAAGAAAATCTTTGGGATATTCGCCAGCATGTGGGGATGGTGTTTCAAAATCCTGATAATCAGATCGTGGCGGCAATTGTCGAGGAAGACGTTGCCTTTGGACCGGAAAATATAGGGGTGCCGACGGCAGAAATAAGAACAAGAGTGGATGCTGCGCTGGCGGCAGTAGGTATGAGTGATTATGCCAAGCATGCTCCGCATCTGCTTTCCGGCGGTCAAAAACAGCGCGTGGCGATCGCAGGTGTTTTAGCATTGGAACCCAAGTGTATTGTTTTAGATGAACCGACGGCTATGCTCGATCCACAGGGACGCAAAGAAATAGTAACTACTGTCAAAAAATTGAACCGGGAAAAAGGCATTACCGTGGTTTATATAACTCATTATATGGAAGAGGCGCTGCAGGCTGACCGAATCATTGTTATGGGAGAGGGCAAGCTCAAAATGCAGGGGACGCCGAAAGAGGTGTTCAGTCATGTACGAGAGTTATATGCTTTAGGCTTAGAAGCGCCTTTAGCTGCTAAAATTGCCGATGATTTGCGGCAAAGCGGTCTGAATTTACAGCAGGGAATTATTACAAATGAGGAGTTGGCTGAAAGCATATGCCGATAACATTAGAAAACGTAGAATTTACATATATGGCCAAAACACCCTATGAACGCAAAGCGCTGCAATGTGTTTCGCTGACTGTGGACAAAGGAGAGTTTGTTGCTGTGATCGGGCATACCGGCAGCGGAAAATCGACTTTAGTGCAGCATCTGAATGGTCTTTTAAAACCGTCGGCAGGTAAAGTAACGATTGATGGACTGGATATCAGCGGCAAAGGTGAAGCCGTAAAAAAAGCAAGACACCAGGTTGGTATGGTTTTCCAATATCCTGAACATCAGATTTTTGCTGAAACTGTTTTTGAGGATATTGCATTTGGACCGCGGAATAAGGGGATGCAGGAGAATGAGGTTAAGCAGCAGGTCCAAGACGCGATGAGATTTGTGGGTTTGGATTTTGAAACCTTTGCCAGCCGGTCTCCGTTTCAGCTTTCCGGAGGACAAATGCGCCGCGTGGCGATTGCCGGGGTAATAGCAATGGATCCTGATTATCTGATTTTAGACGAACCTTCTGCCGGACTTGATCCGCGTTCACGTGATGCTGTTTTTGCAGAAATCATGGCTTTGTATAAAAAACGCCGGATGGCTGTGATTTTAGTTACGCACAGTATGGAAGAAGCAGCCCGTTACAGTAACCGGCTGCTGGTTATTTCCGGTGGACGCGTCATTTTAGACGGAAGTCCTGCTGAAATTTATCAAAATCATAAAAATGAACTTTTGGCGGTAAGCATGGACGTACCGCAGCTTTTTAAACTCAGTGATGAACTGCGTGCACGCGGGATGGAAATCCAGGCGGATACCATGACTGCGGAAGCACTGGAAGCGCAGATCAAAACAGCAAAGGGGTTGAAATAAATGCTGACTGACATTGCGCTTGGACAATATTACCCGGGAAATTCTCTGATTCATAAGTTGGACCCGCGGACGAAGATACTGATAACATTATTTTTCATTGTCGCTATTTTTCTGGCCTCAGGAGCCGTATCTTATGGAATACTTTGGGGTTTCGTATTTTTGATTATTCTTTTATCACGTCTGCCGCTGATGCTGGTTCTAAAATCAATAAAGCCGCTGTGGATCATCATTGTTCTGACAATGGTAATCCATATGTTTACAGGGCAGGGTGAAAATGTAATTTTTTCCTGGAAATTTTTTAAAGTAACGCAGGAAGGTCTGGAAATGGGCCTGAAAATGTCGATGCGTCTGATTCTGCTGCTGCTTATTTCTTCGATACTGACATTTACGACTTCACCAATAGTTTTGACTGACGGGATAGAGGCTCTGCTGCGCCCATTTAAACGTTTTGGCGTACCAGCGCATGAGCTGGCAATGATGATGACTATCGCCTTACGGTTTATACCTACGCTGCTTGAGGAAACAGACAGGATTATGAAGGCACAGACCGCACGCGGAGCTGATTTTTCCAGCGGCAATCTGATGCAGAGAGCCAAAAATATGCTGCCGCTTTTGATACCTCTTTTTATCAGTGCGTTCAGACGTGCCGATGATCTGGCGGTAGCAATGGAAGCACGTTGTTATCGCGGTGGAGAAGGACGCAGCCGTATGCACGAGCTCGTTTATTATGGACGTGACTATGCGGCATTAGCGACAGTGTTTGTTTTGATTGGTCTGATGGCGTTTATTCGCTGGGGGAACGCGTTATGCGTACTCTGAAATTAACAGTGGCTTATGACGGCACTAATTACCATGGTTTTCAGAAGCAGACTAATGCTCTTACAGTGCAGCAGGTGCTTGAAGAGAAACTATCCTTGCTCTGCGGCGAAAAAATCGTTACAGCCGGTTCTGGACGTACTGATACGGGTGTGCATGCACGGGGGCAGGTAGTGTCGCTGACAACCAGCGGTAGTATTCCATTGGAGAATCTTTTAAAGGCCTGTGCAGGAATCCTGCCGAAGGATATCGTGCTTTGGCAGGCTGAGGAAGCTGACGAAGGTTTTCATGCCAGATACAGCGCTTGTTGGAAACGTTATTGTTATCGCATAGTGCAGAATAAACATGCGGACCCTTTCCTGCGTAACTATGTCTGGCAAATGCGGGAATATCTGCGGCTTGAAGCGATGCAGGAGGCAGCACAGCTGCTTTTGGGAACACATGATTTTTCGTTTTTCCGTTCGGCCGGCAGTGTGCAAAGTTCGCCTGTTAAAACGATTTACCGCGCTGAATGGCTGCAAAAAGAGCAGGGAGAACTGGAATTCTGCATTGAAGGTAATGGATTTTTATATCATATGGTGCGTAATATCGTCTGGCATCTGGTAGAAGTCGGCAAAGGCACTAAAAGTATTGCTGCATTTAAAAGTGAATTTGCAGCAGGCAAGCGTCATTTTAAGGTTGCTCCGGCGCCTCCTCAGGGACTTTATTTAGATTATGTTGGTTATATACCGCATTTTTTTGCAGATATTAAAAAAATCAGAAAATAATCCTGATTTTACTTGACAAAAAATGTCAAGATGGTTACAATATACATACGTGATTTTACGCCTATCTCCACTAGCCCCGGAGAGAAACGATAAAATTACATTGAACAGGAAATACTTTAGGGAGGGACATAAGGATGAAATCTTTTATGGCTAATCCGTCCAATATCGAACGTAAATGGTTCGTTGTTGACGCAGCTGATAAAACTCTTGGCCGCATGGCAGCCGAAGTTGCAAAAATCCTTCGTGGCAAACACAAACCGACTTTTACTCCGCATATGGATACCGGAGATCATGTAATCGTAATCAATGCTGACAAAGTAGTTTTGACCGGTAAAAAACTGGTTCAAAAAGTTTACTTCCGTCATTCCGGTTACCTTGGCGGCGACAGCTACACAAAAGCTGGCGATATGCTCGCTAAGAACCCGGTAAAAATGGTAGAACTCGCAGTTAAAGGTATGATTCCTAAAAATCGCCTTGGCAGCCAGATCTACACTAAACTGCATGTATATGCTGGTCCTGAACACCCGCATGCAGCTCAAAAACCTGAAACTTTAGAAATCAACGTAAGATAATCCGGAGGAGGAAACGTAAATGGCAGTAGTTACTTATAGTGCGACTGGTCGTCGCAAATCTTCAGTTGCTCGCGTTCGCCTGGTTCCGGGTGAAGGTAAAATCGTTATTAACGGCCGTGAGCTGACCAATTATTTTGGTCTGAAAACATTGGAACTCATCGTTAACCAACCGCTTGAAATTACTGAAACCAAAGGCAAATACGACGTACTCGTAAATGTTATTGGCGGTGGTATTTCCGGTCAGGCAGGTGCGATCCGTCATGGTATCGCTCGTGCTTTGCTCGACGTTGACGCTGAATATCGTCCGGCTTTGAAAAAAGCTGGCTTCCTGACTCGCGATCCGCGCGAAAAAGAACGTCGTAAATACGGTCTTAAAAAAGCGCGTAAAGCAAGCCAGTTCTCGAAACGTTAATCATTGGGAACAGAAGTTCAAAACCCGCACAATTTGTGCGGGTTTTCTTTTTGTCAATATGAAAAGACTCCTTTGAATTAACTAAACAGGATTAAAAAAATAAATACTGTTGTTATAATATGCAGTAAAAGTATGCTTTTTATTTAGTTTATGTAATCATTTTAATAAAGATGACGTTTTAGAGTCGTATTTTTTCTCTTGACAAGTATCAGGCAAGTAGGTATAATAACTTTTAACAATTCAAAAATTTTCACCTCAAAGACTGTGAAGGGAACAAGATAAAACTGGCAGGCCTCAGAGAGTCGACGGTTGGTGTAAGTCGATGGCAAAAGTTTTATGGATAGCTCATCCCGGAGTTGTCTGCTTGATATGTAGAGCAGAACGTGTGGCAACGTTAAACGCCTGGGCCTTGTTTGAGGCTGAGAGGGCTGCCTGGCAGCTGAATTAGGGTGGTACCGCGTGGAGAACAGTTCCTCGCCCCTATGCATTTATCGTAGGGAGCGGGGATTTTTTATTTCCGCTTCCGAAGTTGGGCCGCTGCGCCGGCATAAACAGATTGGAGGCAAATATTTATGAAACAAGCAAGTAAACAGTATATTCCTTTTCAGCCGCTCCAGTGGCCGAATCGCCAATGGCCGAATAAAACTATTACCAAGGCGCCGATTTGGTGCAGTGTTGACCTGCGCGACGGGAATCAGGCTTTGGTTACGCCGATGCAGCTGGAAGAAAAGCTGCTGATGTTCAAGACTCTGGTAGATATTGGCTTTAAAGAAATAGAAGTTGGTTTTCCGTCTGCATCTGAAACCGAATATGAGATCCTGCGCACTTTGATCGAAGGGCATCATATTCCCGATGATGTAACGATTCAGGTACTGGTACAGGCGCGTCCGGAACTGATCAAAAAAACTTTTGAAGCAGTTAAAGGCGCTAAAAACGTTATCGTACATTTTTATAACTCTACCTCTACCTTACAGAGGAAGGTCGTATTTAAAGAAGATATGCCAGGCATTATCAAGATCGCAGTGGAGGGTGCAAAACTTATCCGTCAGCTGACTGAGGAAGAAATTGCCAGCAGCGGTATGAATATTCGGTATGAATATTCTCCTGAAAGCTTTACCGGTACTGAGATCGATTTTGCTATTGAAATATGCGAGGCGGTAATGGAAACCCTGGGGGCAACGAATGAGAACCCGATCATTCTGAATCTGCCTTCAACAGTGGAAATGTCAACGCCGAACACATATGCGGATCAGATCGAATATTTCTGTACTAAGATGAAAAACAGGGAAGCTGCTATTATCAGCATTCATCCGCATAATGACCGCGGGACAGGTGTTGCTGCGGCTGAACTTGCCCTGCTGGGCGGAGCAGACCGCATCGAAGGAACATTGTTTGGCAACGGCGAGCGCACTGGCAATCTTGATATTGTGACAGTTGCTTTGAATATGTATACTCAGGGCGTTGATCCGGAGCTTGATTTTTCCAATATTCTGGCGGTCAAAAAAATTTATGAGGCCTGTACCAAGATGAAGGTGCCCGAGCGTCAGCCTTATGCGGGTGAATTGGCGTTTACCGCGTTCTCCGGTTCGCATCAGGATGCTATACGTAAGGGTTACGAATATATGGCGGAAAGCGATACTCCTTATTGGGAAGTACCGTATCTGCCGATCAATCCTGCTGATCTGAGCCGTGAATACGAACCTGTTATCCGTATCAACAGCCAATCCGGTAAAGGCGGCGCAGCTTTTGTGCTGCAGCATGCTGTCGGTTACAGGCTGCCGAAGGAAATGCATCCTGAATTTGGCAATATCGTGAAGGCTGCTTCCGATGCTTTTGGTGATGAATTGAAGGAAGAACAGATCGTTGACTTGTTTAACCGTGAATATGTAGAGTTTGATGGTAAATACAAACTGGCTTTTCACAGCTTCCTGGAACAACGGGAGTTGGATGGCACTACACATACTCGTTTTGAAGGTAAAATCGATGTTTGTGGTGATATGAAAGAAGTTGCCGGTGTCGGCAACGGCCCGATAGATTCATTCTTCCAGGCGCTGGCAGGAATCGGCGTAGAGGGCTATGAATTTGTTAATTATCACGAACATGCTATTTCCCGCGGTTCTGACGCGAAGGGTATTTGTTACATAGAACTGAAGATTCCCGGTAATGGACATATCTTTGGTGTTGGTATCGACAGTAATATCAACGTAGCTGCGCTTTTGGGTATCCTATGCGCAATTAACAGAGCTGAGAAATAATCAGAGTGGTGTAAAAATCAGATAAAAAATATTAAGACAGGCGTAGTTTGGTTATCTTGCAGATAAAGGCACAGTACTGATAAAGTACTGTGCCTTTTGTCGTAAATTTCGTGTAAAAGTGAAGGGAGGCAGGCAGGAGCTTTGCCGCAAAGCTAGAAATAAACAGCAGCAATAGCAGAGAAAATTACGGATCAATAACAGGAAGAAGGGGAAAAAGTGTAAATTGCCAAGTCTGTAATGATAGTAAAAATCTGTCGTAAAGAAGGATGAAAATTTTATGGCTAAAAATAAAGTGATCCTGGGGCATCTGTCTGGCAGTGCTGTTTTCTTAAATCCAGTTTGTATGATCGTAACAAAGATGCATTTTAAAGAACCTGATGAAGGAATTATCATCAGCAAAGAAACAATTCATACGTGGGAATTTGTAACTGAGGAAGCTATCAAAGATGCTTTTGCAGGAAAGTCTGATTGTGCACTTGAGGGGATGACAGAAGAATATGGTCAGGAGCTCATGGGGGCAGTGTTAAAACCTCCTAAAGCATCTGTGTATCAGCTGGCCGTTCAATTTGAGAATGGGGAATACAGTCTGCTTGAGTTGGATGGATATTATGCTAAAGCGTTTATCGATGCTTCAGCTAAAGAAAAAGCAGCTTTATTTGAGCCTGCTCACAGCAGGGAGAAGAAGATTTCCTGCATGAAAAAAGTTGTCGCAGGCTGTATTTCGTTAGTTTCCCTTGCAGGACTGCTGTTATTGCTGTAAATGATAGATTAAAATAAAACAATGATTATAAAAAATGAAGGCCGCTGCTTTATAAAAGTAGCGGCCTTCATTTTTTAGGGGTATTGTGAATGTAAGGTTAAACAAATTTATAGCTTTTCAGGATACTATGCTGCACTGCTTTATACAGGAAAACTGCTAAAATAACAGATGGCACAGCGCTTACCGCCATGGAAACGGCACAGTTGATTGCAGACAGATAGGCTATCTGGTGCGGAAGTCCTAAAACGAAGACTTTAAAGCCATAGCGAATCAGCGGTTCGGTGATAACATTGACCAGGCAGCCGAAAACAGCCGCTATAGTTACGATCTTAGTCGCTTTTTTGTCATCTGCCGCAGCCAGGTTAAAAACTTTATGGGCGATAAAGGCTACCGCCAGTCCCAATAGAAATTTGGCTAAAAAAGTCGGCGGTGCTGATGTGGTATAACCGGCTAAAATGTCTGCAAGGGACAGACCTATTGCACCTGTAAGCGCTCCGTATTTTGCCCCCAGAATCAGAGCAGACAGGAGGATAAAAGCATGACCGATATAAATTTTGCCGGTCATACCGCCACCCATGGGAATCTCGATCCGCAGATAAGTAAAACAAACGAAAGCCAAAGCTGCAAACATACCTGCCAGCGTCAGCCTGGTAATATTGTCATTACGCATAAAAAACACCTTCTTCAGTTAAATCTACAAAATATAGTATAAAACAAAACTGGTTTGTGTAAAATAGACAGAAGTTGAAAAATAAAGCAGGACAGTTAGAAAAAGCAGGTAAATGTGGTAATAATGCGGCAGTCAGAAAAATAATTCACAAAGGTTTTGCAGAAAAAGATATATGAATAATGACTCATATGTTATAATAGATCTAAGGAATGAATTGCTGACATTATCTAAAAGAACTTAAGTTATCTTTTTACTTTACAGTATTATTTGACAAAGGCTTTACAGGTTGTTAAGATTGATTTATAAGATGTGTAAGGATAGCTTTCGCTAACCTTAAATTAACGTTGCTGGTTTTTAATGGTAACGCTGAAGCAAATTTAAATTCCGAAATGGAGGCATAAATTATGGAAAAAGCGAGTATGTATATTTTTGGTATGTCATGTGCAGGTTGTGTTGCCAGTGTAAAAATGGCATTGGAGGATGTACCGGGCGTAAAACACGCAGCAGTAGACCTGGAGCAGTGCATGGCAGTTGTAGAATATGAAGCCCCGGCTACAGTGGAGCAGTTGGAAAGTGCAGTAAAAGAAGCTGGTTTCACTGTTGAAAAATAAAGCTTATGAAAACAATAACTATTAAAATTTCAGGAATGCATTGCGCTGCCTGTTCTAATGGTGTGGAACGTTCATTGAAGAAAGTTCCCGGCGTCGACAGAGCGGAAGTCAATCTGGCGACTCAGTCGGCGTTGGTGCGTTATGATGAAAATCAGGCTACCATAGAGCAGCTGGAAGAAGCTGTGACCAGAATGAGCTTTGGTGTTATCCATGATGCGCCGGGCGAAGAATCGACAGCGGAACAGAGGGCGGAACAGGATGCCCTTGATTTAAAGAAACGTTTGAAAGTGGCGGCTTTCTTTTTTGTGCCGCTGTTATATTTGGCGATGGCGCCGATGGTTCCTGGTAAATTTTTACCGGTACCGATAGATCCGGATCAGATGAGCGATGTCTATGCTTTTGTGCAGTTGTTATTAACGCTGCCGATATTGTATGCCGGCGGTCCGTTTTTCAAAAATGGTATCATCAGCTTGAAAAATGGTGTTCCGTCGATGGATACACTGGTTGCTTTAGGTACGGGGGCTGCGTTTATTTACAGCAGCTATTCAACCTACGAAGTTCTGGCAAGAATAAATCCGCATGCTGTGCATAGTCTTTATTTTGAGTCTGCCGGTGCTATTTTGACCTTTGTTTTATGTGGTAAGTTTTTAGAACTGCGTGCGAAAGGTGAAGCTGGACACGCTATCAGCAGCCTGCTTAACCTGGCGCCGAAGACAGGCTTTATCTGGAAGGACGGCGGAGAAGTAGAGATTCCGCGCGAAGCGATACTGACAGGTGATATAGTTATCGTCCACCCAGGCAATCAGATACCTGTCGACGGGGTGATCACAGACGGGCACGCCAGTATTGACGAATCGATGCTGACCGGTGAAAGTATGCCTGTAGGTAAAAGTGTCGGCGAAAATGTTTTTGCGGCTACAGTAGTTACCGACGGGTATCTGCGTTTTAAAGCCGAAAAAGTCGGTAAGGATACGATGCTGTCGCAGATCATGCAGATGGTCGAAGCGGCTCAGGGCTCGAAAGCGCCGATTGCCAAAACGGCTGATAAAATTGCGGCGGTTTTTGTGCCGGTAGTGCTGGTGATAGCTTTAGTTGCCGGCTTGAGCTGGTGGTTTGCCGGCGCCGGCAGTAAATTTGCCATGCAGGTCTTTGTTGCCGTACTTGTTATTGCCTGCCCCTGCGCTTTAGGACTGGCGACACCGGCGGCAATCATGGTCGCTGTAGGTAAGGGTGCTGAAAAAGGCGTACTGTTCAAAAATGCAGAAGCTTTAGAAACAGCTCATAATGTAACAATGGCGGTTTTTGATAAAACCGGTACGATTACGAAGGGCAAACCGATAGTAACAGACGTTATCGGCTGGAATGGAGCCAAAGAAGAAGCGATAACAAGGCTGGCGGCGGCAATTGAACAAGGTTCAGCTCATCCGCTGGCAGTAGCTGTCAAAGAACGGGCCGCAGGGATGGAACTGCCGACCTGTACAGATTTTAGAACTACGGTAGGCGGCGGTATCGCTGCCCTTTGTGAAAATACCAACGTACGGTTGGGAAATTTGTCCTTTGTACAGCCTGTGGCAATGATTCCGCCGAATGCCATAGAACTTGGCGAAAAATTAGCGTCAGTTGGTAAAACGATCGTTTATCTGACGATCGGCCGTAATTTATGCGGTATTTTTGCTATCGCCGATACGTTGAAGGAAGAAACCCAGGAAGCAATGCAGAAGCTGCACGAGCTGAATATCCGTACCGTTATCCTGACCGGCGATAATAAACGCGCTGCTGCTTATATTGCGCAGCAGGCTGGCGTGGACGAAGTAGTAGCTGAGCTGATGCCTGGTCATAAGGCCGAGCTGATCAAAAGCTTCCAGCAGGGTGGGGAGATCGTCGCCATGGTTGGCGACGGTATCAACGACGCACCGGCTTTGGCGCAGGCTGATCTGGGCATTGCCGTTGGCGGCGGGACTGATGTGGCGATAGAATCGGCGCAGGTCGTGCTGGTCAACGGAGATATTCGTAATATCAGTACTACCCTGCGTTTAAGTAAGGCTACGATCCGCAACGTTAAAGAAAATCTGTTCTGGGCTTTTGGCTACAATATTATTGGTATACCTGTAGCCGCAGGAGTGCTGCACATTTTCGGCGGACCTCTGCTTGACCCGATGATCGCTGCGGCCGCAATGTCGCTGAGCTCGGTTTCGGTAGTAAGCAATGCCCTGCGTTTAAAACGCTTTAAGTAATCTAAAAAAATTAAAAGTAATAAAGTGAATATTGATACATGTTTTTTACATGCTGAGGCCTGTAAAAATACAGAAAAAGGCGAAAGCCCCGTTTACATTTTGTAAGCGGGGCTTTTTTATTGCCCTTTCTAAGTACTGGGATACAGCTGCGAGGACTTATGGGAGGACAAAAAGCAAAAATAAAAATGTTTCACAATTTAAAAATTCGCAAAACATTAAAATAATAAAGTATTTCTTATAATATTCCACCATTGTGGATAAAGATAATAGTAATGTAAAGCCAGGGAGGTGAAAGCTATGGAACTTGATGATGAAAAACTGAGCTTCTCCAAAAAGGTTGTCGGAACGGTGACCTGGTTATTTGTCGGCATCATAATGTTTTCGGCCGGCACTTGGTTAATATACAGAGAAATACCGGACAGGCTGATAGATTATGTTGACGGGCCGTTTTCTGTTATCATCAGCGGTTATTTTGCCAAAGCCGGTATGGAAAACTTTTTGAAGCTGCGGGGAGGAGCTAAAGAAAAAGGCACCTAGAAAGGGGGGCTGGCTTATGATTTGTTATTATCTGTTTCCAGGTCCGCACTGAGAAACGTATGACGCAAAAGCATTTATCTAAATTATCAGGTATCAGTACAAGTATGATCAGTGCGATCGAATTAGGCGAACGGCATCCGACTGTTCCGGTTCTTGACGCTTTGGCAAGAGCACTGCAGGTTAAGGTGACCGATCTTTACAGCCGTAAATTTTGATTATGAGGAGGAGCCGTGATGGCGAAAAAGCAATACTTTGAGAATTTGTTGGGAGCGATGCAGGAATCAATTTTAAAAGCGCACAGCATGATCGAAAATCAGCACTTGAATGTTATGAAACGTTATTTTGACGAGTCGCAGAAACCGCTGACTTTTGATATCCAATATCCTCGTATCAATCCTGACACAGGCGAACTAGAATATGTACTGGTGCAGGTGCCGAAAATTGCGCTGGTACCGATGAATTCCCTGAAGCTGAAGGAGATGAAGCTGAAGTTTAAGGTAAAGCTGAGCAGCTGGGATGATGGTAAAAGCAATGACAGCGGTCTGCTGGCAAATATTTTGTCTTCCAACAAAACGGATACCGATAATTTTGTCGATGTAGAATTGCTGTTTGAGTCTAACGATCCTCCTGAAGCAGTTATGAAAATCAATGATCAGATGGTGAAAATACTACCCTGATAAAGCACAAACAGAAAGGATGTAGTTAATTATGGCATTAGTAAAAATGGCAGAAGAATTCGGCGGTTTGCCAATGGAGTCTTTGATCGGCGGCCCGCTGCAGGCTGCCTGTGACGCACAGACGATGCTGGCCGGCGCAACGGCTCGCTTTATTGAAGAGGTCGGTCTGGTTAAGGAAGGTGATAAACAGGTCGTACGTACCGTAGGGTTCAGCTTTACCCGCAGCGCTAACGGCGATGACGGCAATGGTCCTGCTTCTGAAAAAGTGGAAATGAATATCCCGCTTTTGGCGATGGTCAAAGTTCCGTCTCTGTCGATCGATCTGGTAGATATTACCTTCGATATGGAAGTAAAATCTTCGGAAACTCAGTCGGAAATCGACGATAAAAAAGGCGAGCTGGAAGCAGAGATGGGTTTGCAGATCGGTCCTTTCAGCATGAAAGCCAAAGTTAAGGGCTCTATCTCCAGTCATAAGGAAAATACCCGTAAGAGTGATAATTCCGCAAAATATCATGTGCAGGTCCGCGCTACTCAGGGCGAGATGCCGGAAGGTCTGTCCCGTGTTTTGGATATCCTCAATACGGCGATCAACCCCACAAGTATCCAGAAAACTGCGGCAGCAGGAGCACAGGGGCAAGAACATTATACAGCTGATAATGACGTTGCCTGATGAGGTGTAAAGGCAGGTAACTATGATGACGAAACCATTTGATGTAAGTGCGGTGGGCTATGTAAAACGTGTTGTTATCGGCAATACCGATCCAGAAAAAACAGTAAATGAGGAAGACATTGAAAAGCAGCGTCAGCTGCTGAACCGCTGTCTGTCAGATTCTCCGCGCGGACGGATCATCGGACAGGAGAAGAATTTCTATTTGCTGAATATCGGTGAGCATCAGGTGGTGATGCAGTACATAGTTTACCATGTTGGTTTTGCCAGAAGGCCGGTATGGCTGGAAGATTAAGAAAGCCGCCTGTTATGGGCGGCTTTTTTCAAAGGAGGGAAAATGAAGTGGAAATAGATAATAAGATCAATCTTGGTTTCAGTGGCGGCGGTTTCAGAGCTACGTTTTACTGTCTTGGGGCTTACCGCAGATTAGTAGAGCTGGGACTTGAAAAACATGTCAACGAAATAACCTCTGTATCCGGCGGCAGTATTACTGCAGGTGCTGTCATCAGCGCTTTGGCAGAAGGTGATTTCAGCAGTTTGCTTGATTTTGACAGGCGGGTGACAACGAAACTGATCAATCTGGGGCAGTGCAATTTCCGCAGGCGTATCATGACAAAAGCATCCTGGCTCGCTTATCTGCTGCCATATCTGCCCAAGCTGCAGCAGTTGGCTTTGGCGGCTGCTTTAATGCCGAAGATGAGTAAAGCTTTTCCACAGGTGTTAGACGAAGAACTGTTTGAAGGCAGAAAAATGAAGCAGGCAGAGGCAGCGACAGAATGGAGCTGCAATGCTACCTGTATCAATACCTTAAAAAGATTCAGGTTTAAAAGTAGTGATATTTACGGTTATCTGCTGGGGCGCAGCAGTGATATCGACGATATCCCCATTGCTTTTGCCGTTGCGGCTTCGGCTGCTTATCCAGTAGGCTTCGCACCTTTGGAGCTTGATGTAGAGGCAAGAGAATTCAGGGATCTTTACGGTACGGGAACGCAGAAACCGGAAAATCCGGCCAAGCTCTATCTGACTGATGGCGGCGTTTATGATAATCTGGGCAGCGAAAGTATGTTGAAATCGCCTGTTCCATTACTGATGCTGGATGCATCCGGTGCAAGCCAACCTTTGTGGGATAATTCACACATGAGCAAGTTGGAGCTTGCAAACCGTACTTTGGCAGTAGGGCTGGATCAGGTCGTGTATCTGCGCCGCCGGCTGCTTTTTGAGGTGAAACAGCATCAGCAGCTTATTTTAGGTCGTGGGATAGGAAAGATTATAGAATATTGGCGCGAGCGTGGAACCAGGGGAATGAATATGGAACAGCTATTGCAGGTGGAACAGCTGTGTGCTGCACTGAGGACCGATATGGACGGTTTCCACGATGTCGAGATAGAGTATCTGATGTGGCTGGGAGCGGTAAAAATAGATTATGCTTTAAGATTGCTGCTGCCCGGCAATGAACAGCTGCAGCAAAGCAAAATGCCGGAGCTGCCAGATTATGACGCAGGTTTTGCAACAGCAGTGCTGGAGCGCGGTGGTAAAATGAGTGTTTTTAAGCCGCTGCATCACGATCTGCATTTAAATTAAGGAGCGGAACATATGAAGAAGACTTCATTTTTAGCGATACTTTTGGTTGCGCTGGTGCTTGCAGCCGGCGTTGTTACTAAAGACAGCGAGCTGGTAAAAAGTTATGTGCCGATTTTGCTGGAGCAGTTGCAGGCAATGGATACTGCAGTACCCAAAGAAATGGCGCCAAAAGCGGAGGCAAAAACACAGGAAGCTGTGAAAACTGCTGACGATATCCTTGCCGTTACTGCTTTGGATATTGGACAGGGAGACAGTATCCTGGTACAAATGCAGGGGAAAAATATACTGATCGACAGCGGCGACCGCAGCGAAGCTGCCAGGCTGCTGACCAAGCTGGAAGAAAATCATGTCGAGCAGATCGATATGCTGATCGCTACACATCCGCATGCCGACCATATCGGCGGGATGAAAGCGGTGCTGAACAGGTTTCCGGTAAAACAGGTTTATGACAGCGGTCAGAACTATAAAACTAAAATGTATAATGACTTTCGTTTGCGGATTGAAAAGGAACAGATTCCTTTTGAAGTGCTGCGCGGCGGTCAGGAAGTTCCGGTCAATGAAATGGTGAAGCTGAAGGTCCTGAGTCCGCAGGCGTTGTATAAGGGGACTCCTTCTGACACCAATAACAACAGTCTGGTGCTGCGGTTGGAGTATAAAGATTTTGCAATGCTGCTGACCGGGGATATTCAGGCCGAAGTAGAACGTGATCTGCTGCAAACTGACCCTGAGGCACTGCAGGCGCAGGTTTTAAAGGTGGCGCATCACGGCAGTAAAACATCATCGATCAATGAATTTTTAGCTGCTGTCAAACCGAAGATAGCGGTCATCAGCAGCGGCGAAGGTAATAAATATAAGCATCCCAGCCCGGAAGTGGTACAAAGACTGTACAATTTACAGGCCGATGTTTTCAATACGGCTTTATGCGGCGATATTATTATAAAAAGCAATGGCAGAACCTGTGATATAACTGTTGAGAAGTTTTATGATGAGCAGCAGGCGCAGGCAGCCTGAGACGGAGGGATAGAAAATGCGTGAAATAACATTGCAGGAATTGGCGGCGCTGGCTGAAAACGCAAAGGGTGAGATCAGAAGGATTTATTTGCACTGGACGGCGGGGCATTATAACAATACTTATGACGACTATCACTTGAATATCACAGGTGACGGTACAGTGTGGAGCAGCTGCGGGAAACTGACAGAATATAAAGAGCATACCTGGCATCGTAACAGCGGCGCAGTCGCGGTAAGCATCTGCTGCTGCGCCGACGCGGTGGCTTATGCCGATGGCAGTGTGGACTTTGGCAGCGTGCCGCCTACACGGCAGCAGTTAGAAACCTTGGCGCGGGTAGTAGCGGTTTTGTGCCGGGGACTGGATTTGCCGATCGACGATAATTATGTTATGACTCATGCGGAAGCGGCTGACCTTGATGATTATGGGCCGGCAACGACTTTTGAAAGATGGGATCTGTGGAAGCTGGCATCTGCCGACGGAACTTTGCAAGATGGCGGTGCTTTGATCCGCAGCAAAGCGAAAGCCTGCTGTCAGTGGTAATAAAAAAGCCGTAACGCTGTTGGATCGGCGTTACGGCTTTCAGGTTTTTATTTAGTTGCTGCTTTAACAGGCAGCTGCGTTAAAAGTTCGATTGTAGAGCCGTCGGCAAAGGACAGACTGCTTAGAGAAGCCTTCCAGGTCACTTTGCTGAAATCGCTGTTCATAACCTTGGCATCATCAGTCAGAAAAGGGTTCAGCTCCCAGTTGAATTTATAAACTGCGGTCTGTTTGGCGGAAAGGTCTTTGCTGCTGGCAAAATTACCACTGTAAAATAATTCATTATCAGCGTTGTAAAGCTCCAGAACACCGGTAAAATACTGCAACTCCTTCACCGCGTTGTTAGTCAGCTGAATATCGGCTTCTAACAGGCGGATAACGCCGGAATAAGGAGCCGAAGTTATAAAGATTTTTTGCGGAGAAACGGCAACAGCGTCGTCGATCTGCTTTTGTACAGGAGTGTTAAGTTCAGACAGTTTGTTTTGTAAGGCCTGATCACGTTCATTGATCAAAGTTTTCAGATTGTTGATCTTGGTTATCTGCCAGGTATCATCAGTAAGCTGCTGCATAGCAAGCTCTACTAAAAAATGTTTGTCTAATTCGCTGTCGAAAACTTTGATGGTTACGACAGCGACACTGCCATTTTTCTGAATCTTTTCCACACCCTGATACTGCATAGAATTGACGCCTGTCTTGTTTTTCAGATTATTGACAATATCAGTGCCGTTGTTTTGCAGCATCGGCGAGTCAGCATCACTTGGATCTGCTTCTTCCATAGCACCGCCGTTGACGTATTGTCTGGTCTGGTCGATCAGGATCGGGACGGCAACACCTTTGATATTCTGTACTAACGCAGCCAGAATCGGGCTTGACAGGCGTTCGTTGCCAAAAGAGGCAACAACGACATCGTCATAAGCACTGCTGTAAAGTGTTTCCATATCGACGTGCTTTTCAAAAGCCGCAAAATCGTGCTTTTGTACCGCAGTGCCAATAAGACCCAGCGAATACTGCGGCGTTTTGACCAAGTAGGCAAAGTACCAGACCACTGTGGCGGCTATTGCGATAACGGCAAACAGCAGCAGGTATCTTAATTTTTTTGTTTGCATAAGTGCATCCCCTCAAAAACTTTAAATTTATTATAATGCCTATTATACTACGACTTTGAAAGGATGCAACTTTTTTAGTCAACAATATAAATAAATTTTGTTTTAAAACTTAACAAGATAATAAAAAAGCTCAGACGTTGGAAAAGTATCTTTCCAGGCCCGAGCTTTTTTGCGGTTGTACGCTTTGGAATTTGCGGGACGTTTGGTTACCGGGTCAATGTTGCCCCAGTTTTTGCGCCTACTTTTGTTGATCGCCTGCTGCAATTTTTTCGACAGCTTGGCAAAAGGAATAAATTTCTGCATATTTGTCACCTCGTTTGTAGTTAATTGAATGTATTATAACATGGATAGTAAGTACCGGACAGGTTATTTGTGCTAATCTCATGCAAATATGGTATAATTTTTATAAAATATAACTAAAGATAAATTACTGAAACAAATGAAACAACTAAAGCAGAAAGTTGCGTAATTTGATCAAAAAATGGAGGATAAAATGGCTGAAAAGAATAATATTAAGATTGGTTTTGAAAAACAAATATGGGATGCTGCCTGTGTCTTATGGGGACATATTCCAGCGGCAGAGTATCGTAAGGTAATAGTTGGATTGATATTTTTACGTTATATTTCTGAAGCATTTGAAAAACGCTATCAGCAACTTGTTAAAGAAGGTGATGGTTTTGAAGATGACCGTGATGCATATACAGCAGAAAATATTTTCTTTGTGCCTGAAAATGCAAGATGGAGCGTGATTTCTTCAGCCGCACATACACCGGAGATTGGTACCGTTATTGATAATGCAATGCGGGCAATTGAAAGCGAGAATAAAATTCTTGAAAATGTTTTTCCTAAAAACTATGCAACACCTGATCTTGATAAAAGGGTTTTAGGAGATGTAGTTGATCTATTCACTAATATGGATATGAGCGGGACCGAAGATAGTAAGGATTTACTTGGGAGAACATATGAATATTGCATTGCACAATTTGCAGCATACGAAGGTGTTAAGGGTGGCGAATTTTATACACCGTCAAGCATTGTAAAAACGATAGTCTCGGTTTTAAAACCATTTAGTAATTGCCGTGTGTATGATCCTTGCTGTGGTTCTGGAGGTATGTTTGTTCAAAGTGCGAAATTTATTCAAGCACATAGTAACAATAGGGGAGCTATTTCTGTTTATGGGCAGGAATCAAATGCTGATACATGGAAAATGGCCAAGATGAACATGGCTATTCGTGGCATTGATGCAGATTTTGGCTCTTATCACGCTGATACATTCTTTAACGATCTGCACCCAACGCTAAAAGCTGATTTTATCATGGCAAATCCTCCGTTTAATCTTAGTAACTGGGGACAAGATAAGTTACAGGAAGATGTTCGTTGGAAATATGGTATACCTCCGGCAGGTAATGCCAACTATGCATGGATTCAGCATATGATTCATCACTTAGCACCAAATGGAAAAATTGGTTTGGTATTGGCAAATGGCGCGCTGTCTACACAATCAAGCGGTGAAGGAGAAATTAGAAAGAAAATTATTGAAGATGATTTGATTGAAGGTATTATTGCTATGCCGACACAATTATTTTATAGCGTAACTATTCCTGTTACTTTATGGTTTATCAGCAAAAACAAAAAGCAAAAAGGTAAAACTTTATTTATTGATGCCCGCAAAATGGGTTACATGGTTGATCGCAAGCATCGTGATTTTACAGATGATGATATTCAAAAGTTGGCAGATACATTTGAAGCTTTTCAGAATGGAAGTTTGGAGGATGTGAAAGGTTTCTGTGCTGTTACAACTATACAAGATATCGCCAAGCAAGACTATATTCTTACACCCGGACGTTATGTAGGGATTGAAGAACAGGAAGATGATGGCGAACCGTTTGAAGATAAGATGACTAGACTGACTTCTGAATTATCGCAAATGTTTGCCAAATCGCATGAACTAGAAGAGGAGATTCGAAAGAAATTAGGAGCGATTGGATATGAAGTATAAATTGTCAGAGGTTTTAGAGCTTATTGGCGGTGGAACCCCTAAAACAGCAAAGCCAGAATATTGGAATGGTGATATTCCGTGGCTATCAGTAAAAGATTTTAACAATGATAATCGTTATGTCTATCAAACAGAAAAAACAATAACACAGTTAGGATTGGACAACTCATCGACAAAACTTTTACACCAAGGTGATGTTATTATATCTGCAAGAGGAACCGTTGGAGAAGTGGCGACTATACCATTTCCAATGGCCTTTAATCAGTCTTGCTATGGACTTAGAGCAAAGCGAACAATAGTAACAAAAGATTTCCTATATTATTTAATCAAACACAATGTTTTTATTTTAAAGAAGAATACGCATGGATCTGTCTTTGACACTATAACTCGCGACACCTTTGAGGGCATAGAAGTTGATATCCCAGACCTAAAGCATCAAAGGAAAATATCAATAATACTCAGCAATTTGGATGCTAAAATTGAATTAAATAATGCTATAAACAAGAATTTAGCGGCTTAAAGGTCAATAGCAGAGACATCTAACTCTCCAGACATAAGTTTTGGTAATAGTAAATCTCGAAGGGCTGCAAGTTTTACGTTTTTAGCGCAGTTGGTTAATATGCACTTAAAGAGTGGATGTACCCAGTCACAAAACTCTTTTACTTTAGGATTTTCAGGAGCAAACGTCCAAATAGAATTTACATCTTGTTGATTTATTCCGGGAACAGCAGCCTTGCCACCATTGTTGGAAAGCCAGTAGTAGGGATAATTTGTTTGTAAGTAAAAATACATAAACTCGTTATAACCACGATTGTAAAAATCAAGTTTAAATACATGCTCATTAATAAAAAAATTTTCATATGGGAACCCTTCTCCAAACATTGAAAAATGAGGAATAAAAGTACCTGGTTTACCTCCGTCCTTATATAACATTAATTCATAGCCATTCACAGCACCTGTTTTCATTTTTTCGGCAAATTCCTTGGGTATAAATTTTACAGATGCAAGATTTACTAAGCCTAGTGTTTTGACGTTTTCTGCACCAACACTCGGAATTCCTTCAGCAACAGCTCCACCTTTAGGCCTTCTTCCAGTTTCAAGAATGTGTGGTATATCGGCAATTTGAAGCATTTTTAAAGATACTGGTGTTTGAATACCAACAGGATTTTCCTTAAAAGGCTCATTAAAGGGGGTGAAATCAACAAACCAAGACTTAAATATTGCTTGTGCTTGCTGCTGTAAATTCTTGTTTATTGGAGGTGCATTATGTTAGAGATAACATGTGCAGATATAACAAAATATATTATAAATTCACTGAATATTCTATACGATAATGAGCAATTTTTGATTTTTAAACAAGATAGCAAAAAATATAAACATGCATCTGAAAGAGCTATTGTATTTAGATTTGGTTTGTATTTTAATAATTTTATTTGTCAAAAATATAAATATCTTAACTTAGATAGTGAATATAATAGAAGCTATGATGGGTTAAAACAAATACCATCACGAAAAAAAGGCAGTTATCCTGATCTGATTTTACATAATAGAGGAGATAACTCTAATAATATAGCGGTAATAGAGTTTAAAACATGGTGGAATAAAAATCAAGATAAAGATAGGCAAAAAATCGAGGAATATTGCAGGCACTATAACTATAAGTATGGATTTTTAATTTTGGTGGACAAAAAACGTGAGTTGGTAAAGATAGAGGTTTTAAGTAAGAGAGGATGGAGGTGTGTGGATAATGAAAAGCATTTATTCAGAAGAAAACTATGAAAATTCAGTTGTAGAGTTATTTCGAAATCTTGGGTATAGTTACGTCTATGGGCCGGATATTGATAGAGATTTTTACAGTCCTTTATATGAAGTTGAGTTGCTGGAAGCATTGCGACGTCTAAATCGTGATTTGCCAGAAGAGGCAATTGCTGAAGCCTTTTGGAAGCTGAAAAACTATGAAAATGGAGAATTAGTACAAAAGAACTCTGTTTTTATGGATTACCTTCAGCATTGTATTGAAGTGCGTTATTTTGTCAATGGGAAAGAGCATTCTGGCCTTGTTTATCTTGTGGATTATAAAAATACTGATAATAATTCATTTGTTGTAGCCAATCAATGGACTTTTATTGAAAACAGTAATAAGCGCCCGGATATAATTTTGTTTTTAAATGGATTGCCGGTTGTAATTATAGAATTGAAATCTCCTTCACGTGAAGAAACGGATATTGACGAAGCTTATTGTCAGTTAAGAAATTACATGCAGGAAATCCCTTCTATGTTTATTTATAATTGTATTTGTGTTTTGAGCGATCAATTAACATCTAGGGCAGGAACGATTACTTCTGGCGAAGATCGTTTTATGGAATGGAAAACTAAGGATGGCAATTATGAGAATACTAAACATGCTCAATTTGATACTTTTTTTGAGGGAATGTTCCAACGAGAACGTTTGCTGGATATTATCAAGAATTTCATTTGTTTTTCTAATGAAGGCTTGAAACAGTTTAAAATATTGGCGGGTTATCACCAGTATTTTGCAGTTAATAAAGCAATTGAATCAACGAAGCATGCTACTGTTACAGATGGAAAAGGTGGTGTTTTTTGGCATACCCAGGGTAGCGGTAAATCTTTGTCGATGGTTTTCTATGCACATTTATTACAGGAAGCATTGGATAGTCCAACTATTGTTGTGCTTACAGATAGAAACGACCTTGATAACCAGCTTTATGGGCAGTTTGCTAAATGTAAAGATTTTTTGCGACAGGAACCGATGCATGCCGAAAGTAGAGCGCATTTAAAGGCCTTGCTGGACGGAAGGCAGGCAAACGGTATTATTTTTACGACTATGCAAAAATTTGAAGAATCTGAAGAAGCGCTTTCTGAACGACGCAACATTATTGTTATGGCGGACGAAGCTCACCGCGGGCAGTATGGATTAAATGAATCCATTAATAAGGTAACAGGAGAAATAAAAATTGGCACTGCTAGAATTATTCGTAACAGCTTGCCGAATGCGACATATATTGGGTTTACAGGCACTCCTATTTCTATGAGGGATAGAAGCACCCGTGAAGTATTTGGTGACTATATTGATGTCTATGATATGACACAGGCTGTAGAAGATGGAGCTACTCGCCCTGTTTTTTATGAAAGTCGTGTTATAAAGTTGGAATTGGATGAAACAACCTTAAGGCTAATTGATACTGAATATGACATAATGGCGAATAATGCTGATCCAGAGGTAATTGAAAAAAGCAAACGTGAATTAGGTAAAATGGAAGAACTGCTTGGTAATGAAAGTACGATTGATTCACTTGTAAATGATATTCTTGATCATTATGAAAACTATCGCGAAGGTATGCTGACAGGGAAAGCAATGATTGTTGCTTATTCGCGGACTATTGCAATGAAGATATACCATCGTATTATGGAATTACGCCCTGAGTGGACGGAGAAAGTTGCTGTTGTTATGACAGAAAGTAACAAAGATGAAGAGGCCTGGCGTAAGATAATTGGCAACAAGCATCGCAGGGATGAATTGGCAAAAGCATTTAAAGATAATGACAGTCCTTTAAAAATTGCTATTGTAGTAGATATGTGGCTGACCGGATTTGATGTGCCCTCTCTTGCAACTATGTACGTTTATAAACCTATGCAAGGGCATAATTTAATGCAGGCTATTGCACGTGTAAACCGTGTGTTTAAAGACAAAGAGGGCGGGTTAATAGTTGATTATATAGGCATTGCCACAGCATTGAAAGCAGCAATGAATGATTACACCTCACGCGATAAGAAAAATTATGGTGATACAGATGTTGCTAAAGTGGCATACCCAAAATTCTTAGAGAAACTATCAATTTGCCGCGATCTTTTCCATGGATATGATTATTCTAAATTTATTGTTGGCAGCGATTTGGATCGTTCAAAAGCTATTAGTGGCGCAGTGAATTTTATTGTTGCCGTTGATAAAGAAATTGAAAGAGAGAGTTTCTTAAAAGAAGCTTTGATGTTAAGACAGGCATTATCGCTATGTTCCTCTTTGGTAGAGAAGCAATTGCGGATTGAAGCGGCGTTTTTTGAATCTGTCCGTGTTTTGTTAATGCGGCTAATGAATAAAGGAGACGGTAAAAAAATATCGTTGCACGAAATGAATGAACGGATAAACGAGTTGCTAAAGCAGAGTATTAAAAGTGATGGCGTTATCAATTTGTTTTCGGATATTTCGCAGGAGTTTTCATTGTTTGATCCTAAATTTCTTTTGGAAATCGCTAAAATGAAGGGAAAAAATATTGCGGTTGAATTGTTGAAAAAACTTATTGCTGAACAGGTTCAGGTGTATCGTCGTACTAATGTTGTAAAGTCTGAAAAGTTCAGCGAAATAATTCAAAGTGTGATGAACAGATATTTAAACGGTATGCTGACTAATGAGCAGGTAATAGAAGAACTGCTTAATCTAGCCAAACAGATAGCCGCTGCCAAGGAAGAAGGCCAGCAGTTGGGTTTGACAGCGGACGAACTTGCATTTTATGATGCCCTGACCAAACCACAGGCAATTAAAGATTTTTATGAAAATGAAGAGTTAATTGCTATTACTAAAGAATTAGCAGATACATTACGGAAAAATAAAACTGTTGATTGGCAGAAACGTGATTCTGCCAGGGCTAAAATGCGAATGTTGATAAAGAAATTGTTAAAAAGACATAAATATCCACCCGAAGGAATGGATGATGCTGTGCAGACAGTTATGACACAGTGTGAATTATGGACTGATACAAATGATATGAGGGAGAATGAAGATGATAAAGGCTATAGAGTTGATATGAGTGATAAATTATTAATGGTCGCCGAAAAGCAAGAAAATGGGTATGGGATAAAAATTTAAAAATAAAATCACCATCTGTATAAAGTGCAGCAGACAGATGGTGATTTTTTGTTAACTGATGGATAAATTATCTGCTTTTGTTCTGAATTCTGCAAGTTCTATTAAAGATATAATAAAACTTTTGATTTGCGTTGGAGATTTTGGAATTGCTAATTCTACAAGGCAATCAGGATATTCAGAGGAAAATTGTAGTTTGCGATGTGCATTGTTTCCATCACGTTTCATAGGTTTATATTTCCATATAAAATTGTCATTTTTTTCTTGACTAATTTCTAAGGTTGCATTTCCATTCATTTTATTGTTACATACAATAATGTAAAAATTGCCTTGATCTCGCCAATCGGTCAACAGAATACCATAATCAACATCTGTGTTATAAATTCTATAAATACCATAATGATTGGTTCCTTTAATGAATAACCAACTATTTAAATTTTTGTTAGTAATTGTATTTTGAAGATTGTTGTTGGCGGATATTAGTTTTTCAATTTTAAATCCTCCGATAATATTATTCTGTTGTGCAATAGATTCAAAAAGTGAAGCGAGTCTCATTATTTGGTAAGTTCTCATTTTATTCCTCCTTGCGCATATATAATATTTTAATGATAGATGCATTTATTGGATATTGTAATCAATTGTTTTATATTTCTATTATAGTGCATTAATGAATAAATTAATACATAGATATTAAAAATGTAAATATATCATATATGCTTATAAAAAATGGTTAAAATGTTATTGTTATAATAAAGAAATGAAGTTATCTGACGTTTTTAAGAAATTTACCCAACATCTCCGCTAAAATCGCTACTGTTTTGCCTGTTCATAAAAGAATAAAGAGATAAACAAGAAAAGATACAGGAGAAAAAATAAACGTTTTGTATTTACGTTACAGCATCGTGGTATATTCTGCTAACGTACTATCTACAAAGTAAATTCAATTTAGAGTTTTAATATACTATTTATCTCAATACTAACACAGTAAGCAGAATATAAAGACAAGTATTACTTGCTAACGTACGTAAGCAGTAGTACATGAAACAAAATTTTAAAATATTTTTAAACTGCCATTGATATAATAGGAGCAGTTTTCTTTTGCCTCAAAGCAGGGAAGTGATTACAAAACAGCGTTTTAATAAGTGGTACAGATATTTTTCCTTTTTAGTCTGTCCGGAAAAAGAAAAACTCACTGCTTATGCAGTGAGTAAGTAGTGTACTGAATTTTGCTGTTCAGGTAAATCATGCAGGGCAAGGTGCTTAATGTCCGTAGTGACTATGGCTACCGCAGCCGTGTGCGCCGCAGGTATGGCCTGCGCCGCCGTGTTCCTGTTCGTGGTGGTCGCATTTTACTGCCGGGTCATAGTTCAGTTTATTATTGAGCAAAGCATTTACTGCATCATCGGCCTTGCCGGTAACGCCGCCATAAAGCTTGATGCCTGCTTGTGACAATGCCATTTGGGCGCCGCCGCCGATACCGCCGCAGATCAGAGTATCGACGCTGTGTTCGTGCAGAAATTGTGCCAGCGCGCCATGGCCGCTGCCGTTGGTGCTGACGATTTCTGTTTTGACGATGTCAGTGTTTTCGATGTCGTAAATTTTAAAGAATTCGGTGTGTCCGAAGTGTTGAAAGATGTCGCCGTCCTGATAAGTAACTGCGATTTTCATTGTTATACCGCTCCTTTACTGTGATTGTTATGAGTTTGCGACATATGCCGTAAACATTTTTAGCATAGCACTGTTCGCGGCCGGTGTCAATAAAGTCGGGGATGACATAGTACCTGCTAAAATAAAAAGGCTCGCCGCCGTTGCAGACGCGAGCAGAAGAAGCTTGACTGTGAGAGATATTTTGATCTGTTTGTGCTTAGGTCGCTCATCATCGATATGTCAGCGTAGCGGCTGTCGTTTACGCTGGCGACGCGTAAAATATTTTGCCAGTCGATAGGCGACGGTACGATATTGCGTGGTCAGATAGACGCCGCTGAGAATGAGTACGCCGCCTACGGCTTGTGCGGCGAGAAAGTGTTCATCAAGAAACAGTACGCCGCAGACGATGCCGACCAGCGGCATGATATTCATAAATACGGCTGCCTGACTGGGTCCGACGATGCCGGTGCCTTTGTTCCAGAAGATCATGGCGATCAGCCCGCCGGCAAAAATGACGAACAGATATGAGCCAAGAGCCAGCGGCGAAAGCAGCGAGGGCAGTTCGAAATGGCCAAAATAAGCAGCGCCGGCTGCCGTGGTAAGCGAACCTAACAGACCCGACCAGGCGACGATGGCAAAGGGGGAAACATCGTCGATGATGCGCACGACGATGATAGAATACAGTGCCCAGGCGACCTGACTGGTAAAAAAGAGTACGTCGCCGATATTAAAGCTCAGCGTCAATATGGCCGCAAGCGAACCGTTGCTGAGCAGGTACAGCGCGCCGCACAGGCTGCTGCAGATGCCGAGCCATTGCAGGCGGTGCAGACGTTCATGGATCAGCACAAAGCTGAGCAGAGCCGTCACGATGGGCGTGAGTGTGGCGATAATGGTAAAGTTGGTGACTGTCGAATATTGCAGCCCGATAAATTGGGTAACGTTATTGATGCAGACGCCAAGGATGCCCATGGTAAATAAAGCCAGCCAGGTTCTGCGTGGTGGCAGCAGCTTTTCGCCGCGCCAGGCAAGCATGACAAACAGCGTCAGGGCTACGATAGTGTAGCGAATGCTGACCATAGGTATGGGCGACATTTCCCTGACGACGAATTTGGCGAACATAGGTTGAATACCCCAGATGACGCAAGTACAGATCAAAAGTGCCGAGGCGGTAAGCTTGTTCGTTTGCATGGCAGTGCTGACAGACCTTTCGATGATGATTTATAAAGTGCCGGGCATCTGCCCGTAACTTAAAAGCTTAACAGTCGTTCAATGATTTCTGCCGCCGGCGTTTGACCAGATATCTGGCCAGTTTATAGGCCAGCAGGCGGTACTGCGTAGTCAGATACACACCGGCGATGATAAGAGCGCCGCCAACTGCTTCGGAAGTATAGAAGCTTTCTTCGAGAAAGGCGATGCCGCAGATGATGCCTACTAACGGCATCAGATTCATAAACACGGCGGCCTGACTGGGGCCGATAACGCGGATGCCTTTGTTCCAGAACAGCATACCGACCAGGCTGCCGATAAAAATAACGTAAAAATAGGAACCCCAGGCCAAAGCGGAAAGGTCATAAGGCAGTACAAACTGCCCGGTCAGGATACTGTAAGCAGCCGTAGTCAGCGAGCCAAGCAGCCCGGCCCAGGCTACAGCGCTGTAGGCAGATACATATTTACTGACCTGCGCGACAAGAATGGTATAAAAAGCCCAGGCAACCATACTGACGCAGAACAGGATATCACCGAAATTAAAGTTCAGGTTGATAATCGTTGAAAGCGAACCTTTGCTGATCAGGTAAACGGCGCCGATGATACTGGCGGCGATACCGAGCCATTGCAGCTTGTGCAGCCGTTCATGCAGCAGCACCAGACTTAAGAGTGCGGTCACGGCAGGCGTCAGCGAGGCAATAATAGTAAGGTTGGCTACGGTCGAGTATTGCAGGCCTGTGAATTGCGCAACATTGTTGCCGCCAACGCTGAGGACGCCCATCAAAAACAGCGGCAGCCAGGCTTTGCGTGGTGGCAGCAGTTTTTCGCCGCTGTAAGCCAGCGCTGCCAGCAGCACTACGCCTACTGTAAAATAACGGATACTGACCAGAGGGATCGGGTCGAACTCGCGGACGACAAAAGTGACGAACATCGGCTGTGCGCCCCAAATGATGCAGGCGGATAAAACCATCAGTGTTGCTGCGGAAATATTTTTGGGCATGGAAACGCCTTCTTCGCTGTTTATTTTACCAGCTGCGGTGTAAAACCCTGCGTGTCGCAGCTGACAAGCTTATAGGTTATGCCGTTGCGGATACCTTCAAAAACCATGCTTGCATCGCTGCCGTGGATATGGCCGAAAACGCAGTGCCTGACGCCGTAACGCTCCAGCAGTTCGGCAAAAACAGATTCATTTGCAGCGTCATAAAGAGGCGGATAATGCAGTGCGGCTATGATATCGCTGTAGCCGGCTTGTCTGGCAGCTTCCAGTGAAGCCTCCAGGCGCAGTCCTTCACGGCGGTAGATAGCGGCATCGTCCGCGTTAAAATTGTCGGATGAAGGCAGGAGCCAGCCACGACTGCCGCAGATGGCAGTCGTGCCGCAGGTAAAAAAGTTGTTTTGCAGAAAGCTGAAATTATTTTCTGTCGCAGTCTGCATCTTTTTTAAAGATGACCACCAGTAGTCATGGTTGCCGCGCAGAATGATTTTGCGCCCGGGCAGGGCGGCGATCCAGTTCAGGTCGGTCAGCGCGTCTTGCAGGTCCATGGCCCATGAGGTGTCGCCGCAGATGATGACGGTATCGTCGCTCCGGATAAGTTGATGCCAGTTGGCTGCAACCTTGGCGGCGTGGTCTGCCCAGTGTTTCCCGAAGATTTCCATAGGCTTGGACGGAGGCTTTCCGGAAAGGTGCAGGTCGCCGATAGCGTAAATTTTCATGAATTATGCTCCATTTTTGCTGCTTAATGTTAACTTTATGTTAGCTTATTTTAAGAAGGAATGCAAGGAATTGCTGACAGGTTTGACCTCAGCGCGAAAATAAATGCCTGTGTCTACTGCCAAAGTCTGATTAATCCGTTTAATATAGATATAAAGTCTGAATTAGGATGCGAGAATCTTTTTCCTTTCTATCCCTGGTTGCTGTTGCCGCTTTCAGCATTTTTATACAATGAAAGTATCAAAACGCAGGGGAGGGGCAACTATGACAAAGCAGCAGGATTTCAGTATGTGGTCAGTGAATTTTATTTTGTTTTGCCTGGCTAATTTTTTGTATTACGGAGCTTTTTATTTGTATATTCCGGTATTGCCGCAGTATGTGGAGATGTTGGGCGGTACACCTGCCGATATCGGGCTGGTTGGTGGCGCTTTCGGCCTGTCGTCCTTTATTATACGGCCGTATTTGGGTAAACTGGCCAACGAATGGGGTCGTAAGCGTATGATGCTTCTGGGTACGATTTCTTTTGCACTGTTGTTTCTGCTGTTCGGCAGAGTTACCGGCGTGGTGCCGCTGGTCGTACTCAGGCTTGCGCATGGTGTTTGTCTGGCGATGTATCTGGCGGCATCGGCTGCCTATATAGCCGATTATGCGCCGGTAGACAGGCGTGGCGAGGTGCTGGGGATTTATCAGACCTGCAGTGTGGTTTCTATGGCTGTTTTTCCAGCAGCAGGCATTTGGATCCTTCAGCATACACAAAGTTATCCTTTTTTGTTCAACGTGACTTTTGTTACGGCATTAGTATGCTTTTTCGTGTTACTGCCGCTCAAGGAAACGAATCCTGTTTATGACCAGGAACAAAAACTGGATCTGCTGCCGATTTTCAGGCGGAGGGTAATTTTTATGTCTTCGCTGTGCCTTTTGGGTGCATCACTGGTCTATGGCGCGATTCTTACTTTTTTACCGATTTATGCGCAGCAGCGGAATATAAGTGATTATGGTATTTTTTTCGTAGTCTATGCTTTGGCGACGATGGGCAGCAGGGTCTTTGCCGGTAAGCTGTCCGATCATGTCGACAGGCGTCTGGTGATTTTGCCGTTTTCACTTTTGATTGCACTGGCGGCTATGTGTTTCTTTATTATGGATAACGTTTGGACGCTTGGGCTGATCGCAATATTATTCGGACTGGGATATGGAGCTTTAGTACCGGCGCTTACTGCACTGGTCGTTGATGTTACCCGGCCGGAAGAACGTGGACCGGCACTGGGTTTTTTTACTGCTTTTATTGAAGTCGGCATCGTCGTCGGCGCTATGGGTCTGGGGTTTATTACCGAGATATTGGGCTATGCCAATATGTTTGCATTGTCAGGTATCATCGTACTGGTGATCACACTGGCATTTTGGCTGTTGGTGCAGCAGCGTCATACTATTAAGCTGGAGGGAGAGTAAGCAGGCTCCAGATGAGCGCAGAGCATTAAAAGCCGCCTGCAGTGCGTACTAGGCAGATGGGGAAGAAAAGACTTGAAACTCCGCGGATTTGTGATATAATGGTTAAAGTATTTGCAGAATGAACAAATTCGGTGAAGCGGAGTAGTAACCACAGATCCCTGTTGCAGAAAGTTGACGGCAGCTGCGAGTCAATACGGGAGCAAGGTGAACTCGCCGCGGAGGAGCCGCGTCAAAAGCGCGGACGCATAACCGGCGTTACAGGTTTTGAGTGGCCGAGATTTTTTTTCGGCAATCAGGGTGGTACCGCGAAAGCTATTTCGTCCCTGGCCTAACAGCCGGGGACTTTTTTATTTGCCGCGCTGCGGTGGTAAGCAAATTTTAGGAGGTTATGAGAAGAATGATCGAAGAAAAGTATACTCCCCATGCCATAGAAAGCAAATGGCAGAAATATTGGGAAGATAACAAGGCATTTAAAACTGATATTGATGCAGGCAAACCCAAGTCTTATGTGCTGGAAATGTTCCCGTATCCTTCGGGCAACCTGCATATGGGGCACGTACGCAATTATTCCATCGGCGACGTAGTTGCCCGCTTCCGCAGTATGAACGGTTTTAACGTGCTGCATCCGATGGGCTGGGATTCTTTTGGTATGCCGGCTGAGAATGCCGCGATCAAACATGGTATCCACCCTGCTAAATGGACGATGGAAAATATCGCCAACATGACCCGTCAGCAGAAGGAACTGGGATTGTCCTATGATTGGGACCGCGAAGTTGCCACCTGTAAGGAAGATTACTATAAATGGACCCAGTGGTTCTTTGAGCTGTTTTATAAGCGCGGTTTGGCCGTCAAGAAAAAATCTGCTGTCAACTGGTGTGGCGAATGCAACACTGTTTTGGCTAATGAGCAGGTTATCGACGGACGCTGCTGGCGCTGTGACCATGAGGTCGTCAAAAAAGATCTGGAACAATGGTTCTTCAAAATTACCGATTATGCGGAAGAACTTTTGGATGATCTGAAACTTTTGAACGGCTGGCCGGAACGCGTTAAGACGATGCAGAAAAACTGGATCGGGCGCAGTGAAGGTCTGGAATTCAGCTTTGACGTGCCCTGCATCGATGCTAAGCTGCCTGTTTACACTACCCGTCCGGATACGTCATTTGGCGTTACTTTCGTGGTCCTGGCTGCCGAGCATCCAATGGTAGAGCAGTTGTGCCGGGATAATCCGAAGGCAGACGAGATCAGGGCTTTCTGCGCCCGTGTGCGCAACCAGTCCGATATTGAACGTACTTCCAGCGAGTCGGAAAAAGAAGGTATCTTTACCGGGAAATATGCTGTCAATCCTTTCAATGGCCGCCAGGTAGAGATTTGGGTCACCAACTATGTCCTGTACGATTATGGCACCGGAGCTGTTATGGGTGTACCTACAGGTGATCAGCGCGACTGGATGTTTGCCGATAAATACGGTCTGGATAAGATCGTTGTCGTTACTCCTAAAGACCAGGAATTAAAAGTTGAAGATATGACTGCCGCCTATGAAGAAAAAGAAGGCGTGCTGGTAAATTCCGGTAAGTTCAGCGGCATGGAGATGCATGCTGCAATCAAAGCTATTATGGATTATGCGGAAGAACAAGGCTTTGGTTCCCGTCATGTCAACTACCGTCTGCGCGACTGGCTCATCAGCCGTCAGCGTTATTGGGGGGCTCCGATCCCGATTATTTACTGTCCTGACTGCGGCGAAGTTCTTGTGCCGGAAGCAGAGCTGCCGGTACGTTTACCGGAAGACGTCAAGTTTGATGCGGGCAGCGTTTCACCGCTGGCAAACAGTGAAAGCTTTGTTAACTGTACCTGCCCCAAATGCGGTAAGCCGGCCCGCCGCGAGACCGATACTATGGACACTTTCCTGTGTTCTTCCTGGTATTATCTGCGGTATACCGATCCGAAAAACGATACTGCTCCATTCAGTAAAGAAGCTGTTGATTACTGGGCTCCGGTCGATCAGTACATCGGGGGTATCGAGCATGCGATCCTGCATTTGCTGTATTCACGTTTCTTTATGAAGGTATTGCGTGACGCAGGCCTTGTAAAATACGACGAACCATTTACCAACCTGCTGACTCAGGGCATGGTCATTAAAGACGGTGCGAAAATGAGTAAATCTTTAGGTAATGTCGTTTCTCCGGAAGAGATCATTTCCAAATACGGTGCCGATACTGCTCGTCTGTTTATTATGTTTGCTGCTCCGCCTGAAAGAGAGTTGGAATGGAGCGATCAGGGCGTGGAGGGTTCCTTCCGTTTTATCAACCGTGTCTGGCGTATCGTCAGCCACTTCCAGGGTGAGCTGGCCCAAAAGGTCACCGGCTATGATACTTCAAAACTGGATGAAGCTGATAAAGAGCTGCGCCGCGTGCTGCATAATACGATCAAAAAAGTTACCGACGATATCGAGCAGCGGTTTAATTTCAATACTGCAATCAGTGCGATGATGGAGTTGGTCAATGCTTTATATGTTTATAAGGAAGCTCAGAAAAATTACAATGCCGGTCTGGTTTATGAAACCGTTTCCGCTTTGCTGCGGTTGCTTGCTCCTTTCGTACCGCACGTAACCGAAGAATTGTGGCATGGCGTCATCGACGCTGACAGCAGCGTGCATGCACAAAGCTGGCCTAAAGCCGAGGCAGAGGCCATGAAGGTCGATAATGTCGAGATCGTGCTGCAAGTCAACGGTAAGGTCAAAGGCCGTTTGGTTGTACCTGCGGAAGCCGGCAGGGAAGAACTGGAAAAGCTGGCTTTGGCGGATGAACATATCGCTGCTATGGTCGATGTCGGCAAGATCGTGAAGATCGTCTGCGTACCCGGACGTTTGGTCAATATTGTTGCCAGACCTTAAATCGCAGAAAAAAATTAAATAGCTGGATCAGTAAGATCAAATCATAAAGACGCTATGGCAGAGTTCCTAAGGTATAACGAATTTATTGTTGACCTCAGGAACTCTGCTTTTTTGCGTTTTAAAGGGGCTGGATAGCGATGATGGAACGAGGGCTGAGAGGAAAAGTAGCAGCTTTGGGGGCTGCCGTAGTTTTATGTGCCGGCGGCAGTCTGCTGGGAAGCAGCCCGCAGGATACTGCTGCTGTTGTGCCTGTACCGGCAGCTGGTATCAGTGCGGTACAGACTCGGGGAGTCAAGGTATATGTAAGCGGTGCGGTAGCAAAGCCGGGTTTATATGAAATCCCCGCAGGGAGCAGAGCTACTGCGGCTATCGCCGCTGCCGGAGGAATGACACTGGAAGCTAATCCCGATAAAGTTAATTTGGCAAAGCTGCTGAAAGATGGTATGCAGGTAAATGTGCCGCGGTTAAGTGCCAGGCAATTGCGTGAGCAGACTGCGCCGGTAAATGCAGGTGCAGCTGCTGAGGCAGCAGGCGCAAATACTTTGGTCTCGGTAAAGACTGCTGCTGAGAGTGGCAGGGGCACAGCAAAAGCCGGCGGCAAGGTACATTTGAATACGGCTACGGCTGCCGAACTGACAGCGTTGCCTGGGGTCGGTGATATTACCGCGCAGCGTATACTTGAGTATCGGGCGGCGCATGGGTTTACCAGTATCGAGGATGTTATGAAGGTCAAAGGGATCGGTAAGGCCAAGTTTAGCAAAATGCAGCCTTATCTGGAGCTGTGATGCAGCGTCAGCTGGAACAGATCATTGTCGCCGCCACACTGGCATTTCTGCTTGGCTGCCACGCAGGGCTCAGTAAGCTGTTGCCGTTGATACCAGCATTGATACTGGCGGCATTTTTTCTGCTGCTGCTTGCCTGGGGCTGCCGCCAAAAGGCTGGAGTAAAGTTGTTGGCCGCGGCAGGTATTGGTTTGTGTTTTTGTTGTGGCGCTGCCAGCGGCAGCGGGGCCATGCGTCAGCCGCAGCTGCCTTTGCAGACTTTTACCGGTCAGGAAGTACGGCTTTTCGGCAGAGTGGAAGCTGGCAGTGTCAAAGTAACGCCGCAGGGAACCAGTCTGGTGCTTGCCTGTCATACGCTGCAGCAAGCGGTGCAGACAAACAGTGCGGAACTTGGCAGCTCTTTACCCGATACAGCAATCGCAGTATCGGGTAAAGTACGTGTGCTCGTCCAAGGGCAGGATCTTAGCGAGAAAATAACCAGTGGCGTTATTGTACAGGGAACGCTTAAACCATTGACTGATTTTGCCAATCCGGGTGGTTGGGATGGCGGGCTGTGGAGCGAATTGCAGGATTTACAAGGGCGAATGTCTATAAAAGGCAGTGAGCTGTATTTGTCCGGGGACGGACAAAGTATCAGGCAGTATATCGGCGGACTGGCTGCAGGGCTGCGTTCAAATCTGCAGCATACTGTACCGGGACAGGCCGGGGCTGTTTTAGCCGGTATGACTTTAGGTGGTTACGACGGTATCAGCGCGCAGACGCGGGAAGATTTTGCTGCTGTGGGATTGGCGCATCTGCTGGCTGTATCTGGTACGCATATAGCAGTGGTGACAGGCTTTCTGCTTGTACTGCTGCGGCGCCGTAACCACTGTACTATGGCGCTGCTGGCAGGGATTTTATTTTTTTATGCGGCTTTGTGCGGGTTCAAACCGCCTGTACTGAGGGCTTTGCTTATGTCACTGGCACTATTTGGAGCCGGCGTTAGCGGCAGGCTGCCGCAGCGCAGTAATATTTTCTGTGCTGTGGTCATACTGTTGCTCTGCTATGAACCGCGCTGGCTTTGGGACGCAGGTTTTCAGTTATCATTTACCACAACAGCGGGGCTGCTGTATTTCTACCCGGTACTGAGCGGCCTGTGTACCCGTTACTTACCTGTGGGGATTGCCGAGATCCTGGCAGTATCTTTAACAGCACAGCTGGCGGCTTTGCCGTTTTTGATCCATTATTTTCATCAGCTTTCACTGAGTGGGCTGGCAGCTAATCTGCTTCTAGTACCGCTGCTGGAACTGGCACTACTGCTGACACTGGCGGGATATGCCCTCCTGCCGGTATTTGGGTTGGGAAAGCTGCTGTTTTTACTGGCAGGTCTTTTACTGCACCCCTTGCTGAATATCATTCACTGGCTGGCATCCGGCGGCTGGGCAACTGTCACTGTTGGCAGCTGGCCTCTTTTATGCGGCGCTGTCTATTATTTACTGTTGTTGCTGCTTTTCGGCAGCAGCGACTGGGATGATTTCACTGCTTGCGAAAGACGGTTGCTGATCGGTTTATGCTGCTGTATGCTGGTGGGGATCGGGCTTTATGATAAATTCAGGCCGCAGCCTCTGACCGTACATTTTATCGACGTGGGACAGGGGGATGCGGCACTGGTCGTAACACCGCAGCGTCAGACGCTGCTGATTGATACCGGTGGTCTGCGTGGTGACTATGATACGGGCAGCCGTATCGTTCTGCCCTATCTGCGTTACCTGGGGATTCGCAGTCTGGATATGCTGCTTTTAAGCCACGGACACCACGACCATGCAGGAGGAGCGGCCGCAGTAGCTAAAAATATACCTATACGCAGGCTCATTCTGCCTCAGGAACAGCCTTCAGCAGATATACAGGCACTGCTGAAGAATACCAAAGCGCAGCTTATATATGCCGAGAGCGGCACAAATTATTCCCTGGGCAATACTGCAATACAGATCATCAGCGCGCCTGTCGGCAGAGCTGACAGCGATGCAAATGAAAGCTCGCTGATCGTGAGGGTTGTATCTGCTGACGGCAGCATTGTTTTTACAGGTGATGCAACAGAAACGGAGGAACTGCTGGCAGCGGGGCAGATTCAGCCCGGTCAGGTATTGAAGGTCAGTCACCATGGCAGTAATGCTTCTTCTTCAATGCCGTTTTTAGCGGCAGTCAGTCCGCAGCTGGCGGTTATCTCAGTCGGTGCGGCCAACAGCTACGGCCATCCTGGCAGTGAAACGCTGCAGCGTCTGGCAACCTGCGGGGCTCAGGTGCGGCGTACAGATCAGGACGGAGCGCTTAAAATCACTTTTGACGGCAGCCAGGTAAAATGTTATAGTTATCGGTATCAGAAGGAATTTTTTTAGTGGCTTGAAGGAGTACAAACATGGAAATCACTGCAGAAAAAATTATGCAGCAATTAAGTGCCGGCACACAGGTAGCTGGTGTAATCGCAGTGTTCGGCGAAGAAGGCTATTATAAAGATAAAATAGCCGCTGCTTTACCGCGGGCTGTTTTTGGCGACGCCGCGCTGGAAGACAGGGAAATAACTGTTTTTGAGCGTGATACGGATATAAAGGAAGTATCTGCTGCTGTCAATACCTACCCTTTTTTCTCAGGACGCAGTCTGGTTATCATTAAAGATGAAAAGCTGTGGGGAGGTAAGGATGGCGGCGAAAAACGCAAACAGCAGCAGGAAGAGCTGGCAGAACTGCTGGCGGATGTGCCTGAACATTGTCAGGTACTGCTGTTAGGCGAAAAAATCGATAAACGCGGTAAACTTTATAAAAGCCTGCTTAAAACTGCTGCGATGGTGGAATGCAAGTCTCTCAAATCCTATCAGCTGAAGCCCTGGCTGGACGAACAGGCTGCGCTGCGCGGCTGCTGTTTTGATTATGAAGCGTCACAAACGATCATGGAATATCTGTCGGTAACTGACAATGCACCGCTGCTGCTGCTGGAACAGGAAATCGAAAAACTATCGGTTTACGCCGGTGAACGTAAGATTTGGACCAAAGATGATATCGAGCAGACTTTCGCTGCGTTGCCTGAAGTTTCGCGCTTTGCGCTGCTGAACGCCATTGCCGAAAAGAAGCTGGGGCAGACTTTGGAGCTTTTGGGTGAAGAACGTAAGCACGGTAATACTGTGCTGGCGCTATGCGGCCTGGTTTCGTTCCAATTGCGACGTCTTGGACGTGTCAAAGAACTTCTGGAAGGAAGGGCCTCGCAGGCCGAGATCGCTTCAGAGTTAAAAGCCGCGCCTTTTGCTGTAAAAAAAATGGCGGAGCAGAGCCGCCGCTTTGGCTTGGGTGAACTGGAACGGGCACTTCTGGAACTATCACAGCTCAATATCGAAATCCGCTATGGCGGCCGGCAGTTTGAAAAGCTGGAAGAGATATTGATCCGGCTTTTGAGCAAGTGATATTTGGTGTTTGGTTAAAAAAGTGCTTAAAGTTTGTTTTAAACACTGGACAAGCCTGACTGTTGTTTGTTATAATGATGGCGATAGATCAATGGGGATCTTTCTATTTTATTGCTTAAAAATAGGAAGGTCCTTTTTATATTTGTATTTCAGCTTCAGCATTGGGAAAGGAGCGCGGCACAGTGCCGCAAGTGATTGCTATGATGAACAAAGAAATGTTGTATTACATTAACCCCGAACAGCAAACCCCGGAGGAACTGAAGGCTTTGCTGGAAATGCACCCGGAAATCAAATTTGTTTCTTTTATGGGTGTGGACTTTGCCGGTAACGATACCGACGAAAAAGTGCCCATCAATTTATTTATCGAAGATATCAACAGCTTCCTGGAAGGTATGGCTGCTCAGACTGATGGTTCTTCCGTTGTTTTGCCGGGCATTGCTACTTTAAATAACGCCCGCGTCGATATGAAGGTCGACAAAAGTGTCAACTGGTATATTGATTATAATTACGAGCATTTTGATGCTCAGACAGGTAAAATGGTCGGAACCCTGCGTATACCCTGTTTCCTGATCCACAACGAAATCTTTGTTGATTCCCGTTCGATCCTGCAAAACAGTCTGGATTATGTGGAAGCACAAATGCTGGAAATGTTTAAAAAACATCCGCAGATCGCAGGTCTTGAGCATGTTGACCTGTCTCAGATCGAAAAACTGGTCTTTACCTGTGCTACCGAGCTGGAATTCTGGGTCAAATCTCCGCGTGAAGACGCACCGATCGAAGCCCTTTCTTCTTCGCAGATGATGCAGGAGCAATACTGGCAGCGTACCCGCGGTAACGTGCGTACCGCTTTAGAACAGACTATAGAAATGATGGAAGCTTATGGTCTGGAACCGGAAATGGGCCATAAAGAATGCGGCGGCGTACGTGGACAGATCGACGGCGCAGGTCATATGACGCATGTTATGGAACAGCTGGAAGTAGACTGGAAATTTAACGTCGGTCTGCAAACTGCTGATAACGAACTGCTGGCCCGCATTATCGTTAAAGAGGTTTTTCGGATGAACGGTCTGGAAGTTTCCTTCCAGGCTAAACCGATCCCCGGCGTTGCAGGAAGCGGAGAACATACCCATGTCGGTATTGCCGCAAAACTCAAAAATGGTAAAATGGTCAATCTGTTTGCGCCCGGCGATATGAAAGCGGATTTTCTGTCTGCTATCGGTTACGGTTCAATGATGGGCCTTTTGAAGAACTATGAGGTCATCAATCCTTTTATTTCAGCTACGATCGATTCATTGAACCGCTTGAAGCCAGGTTTTGAAGCCCCTGTCTGTATCGTTACCTCTTTGGGTATCAGTCCGCAGGTCCCTTCCCGTAACCGTACGATTCTGGCAGGTTTGATCCGCGATATCGACAGTCCGATGGCGACCCGTATAGAGATGCGTTCGCCTAATCCTTATACTAATACCTATATTGCTATCGCTGCTTTCTATCTGGCAATGTGGGATGGAATCAAGGCTTGTGTGGAATCAGGCAAAAAATTGAAGGAACTGGAAGCCGAATTGTCCAAAAAGGCCGGTGTTGAAGGCTTCTATCTGGAAAAAGACCGCGAATACCGCAGCGAAGATGATGTTTTTGAAGACTTCAGCGAGGAAGAACGCAGCCGTCTGTTTGGTAAACCGCCTGCAACTGTGTGGGAAAATATGTGCGGCTTTAATAAATATCCTGAAAAGAAAGCTGCTCTTACCAGCGGCAATATCCTGCGCGCAGAATTTATCGATTCTTTTGCCAAAGGTGCCTTGGTTCGCTGGCAGACCGAGCTCTTAAACAGGATCATCCCCGAATTCCATGCTGAGATCGTGGCAATGAAATGTCTGCATGACACTGGCTTCTATAATAAATGTGACGATGAGCTGTGGGAGAAGATCGCAGCGCTGCGTGTTATGTTGGCTAAAGATTCTGTCGAGGCTCCGTGTATCTTTACTATGATCCGCGATGCTTTTAGCCGCGGCGATTTTGATGCCGCCTCCAAGTTAAAGCTGGAAATGGTAAAAACAATGGAGAAGCTGAGAAGCTGTTATCACGATTACAAGCAAAATATCATCGACTGATAAAGCATATACGTTTTGGATCCGCCGGAAAATATTATCGGCGGGTCCTATTATTTTTCACAAAATGTTTTCTTGACTGGAGCGCAGACCAGACCTATATAATTTAAACAAGGAAAAAGAAGAGGGCGCTGTTGTCGTCCTTTTCCGCAATGATATCAACATTTTTTACGGAACTGCTTTTTATGCGGCAGGTAATTACGGTCTTTTGGGAGCGGTATAGCTTGGCATAAAACAGTATGGTAGCGGGAGAGAGGGGAAAAAATGAGATGGAGTAAAGCTTTTTCAAAAACTGGCCTGCTGGCATTGATGCTTGCCGTGGTCGGGATCGGTATCTTTTTTTATGAACGTCAATATTGCGGCGCCGAACAGCCTGCGCGTTACGAGCCGCAGCAGCTGCGGCAGGTGATTACTGCCGACAGTAAAACCTCGCGGACTATTATGTGGCAGACGCAGGCGCCGGAAAGCGATGCCTGGGTGGAATATAAGCTGCAGGGCGAAAATGAGCTTCACAGGGTGCGGGCGCAGGGCAAAGAATTTGCAACAGATTCAGGGACGGTTTATCAGCAAAGTGTGACGCTGACAGCTTTGGAGCCGGGAACTGTTTATGAATACAGGGCTGGCGGCGGCAAAGAATTTTCTGCCTGGCAAACGTTGAAAACAGATACCGGAGGCGCTTTTACGGCTTTGATCTTCGGCGATTCGCAAAGCCTTGATTATAATGTCTGGCGTAAGACTGCCGCTTATGCTTACAGTCACGATCCGGAAGCCGCCTTTTTCATCAATATGGGCGATCTTGTAGATAACGGCGAGCAATACAGCCAGTGGCGCAGTTGGTTCCGTGGAGCGTCCGGGCTGTTGCCGCAGATTCCGGTTGCTCCTATCAGTGGCAACCATGAAAATTATTCGCTGCAATGGAAACCTTACCGCGGCGATTTATATCTTAATTTGTTCGATCTGCCCCTGAATGGGCCGGAGGGTTTGCAGAAGCAGGCTTACAGCTATGATTACGGCGATGTGCATTTTTCTGTAATCGATACGCAGCAGGAGGAATTAAACGAGTGGCAGCCTGAACTGATCGCAAGTCAGGTGAGCTGGCTGGAGCGCGATCTGGCCGCCAGTGATAAGAAATGGAAAATCGTGTTGGTGCACCGTAATCTGTTCCGCTATCAGGACGGCAGACCCAATGAACTGGGCTCGGCACTTTTTCCGGTTATTGACCGTGGCAATGTCGATGTAGTTTTTTCTGCTCATAATCATACCTACGGCCGTTCTGCTCCGTTTAAAAACGGTAATGTGGCATCACAGGGAACGATCTATATTTCTTCGGGCCGCAGTGGTGATAAAACATGGGCCGGTTCGCGTGCCAAGCCGCAGGAGGTCGCTTTTGACGGCGTGCTTGACCAGCCTAATTATATGAAGCTGACTGTTAATGACGGCAAGCTGACAGTGACCAGCCTGAAGCAGGACGGCAAGCTGATCGATACGGTGACGCTGACGAAATGACAAGCTCTCGATTTTTTGATATAATGTTATTATTAACAAATCAACGAATGGAGTGACATCATGGCTAAAGACAGTTCTTTTGACGTTGTATCGCAGGTCGATATGCAGGAAATGGACAATGCGGTCAATCAAACGAAAAAGGAGATCGCCCAGCGTTATGATTTCCGCGGCAGTGATGCCAGCATCGAATTAGAAGAAAAATGTATCAAATTGGCAGCTGAAGACGAATATAAGCTGAACGCTATCATCGATATGCTGCGTGCCCGTATGGCTAAACGTGATATCCCGCTGCGCTGCCTGGAGCTGGGTAAGGTAGAGCCGGCATCCAAAGGCACAGTTCGCCAGACACTTACTATCCTGCAGGGTATACCGAAGGAAAAAGCCAAAGCGATCGTAGCCGCGATCAAAGCGACTAAATTGAAAGTCAATGCTCAGATGCAGGACGATCAGGTACGCGTCAGCGGAGCTAAAAAAGACGATCTGCAGGCTGTTATCCAAACGCTGAAAGCAGGCGACTTCGGCGTAGATTTACAATTCATCAATATGCGCTAAACTGGATTTTTATACTTCCTACGTAACGTAGGAAGTATTTTTTTATTTTATTGTTTTTGCCAGAGTTTGCCTATATAATAAATATAATCCATATTGCAAACTTGCAATAAATTTGGTGACAAGGAGCTGATTTGTTGAATTGGAGAAAGAGGTAAAGAGATTAAAGCTGCATGGTTTCAATAATCTGACGAAAAGCCTGAGCTTTAATATGTACGACATTTGCTACACTAAGACGGTAGCAGACAGGGAGGCTTACCTGCAGTATATCGACGAGCAGTATAATGCCGACCGTCTTACGGAAATTTTAACAAATGTTTCCAACATTATCGGAGCAAACATTCTGAACATCGCCAAGCAGGATTATGAGCCGCAGGGCGCCAGTGTCACTATCCTCATTGCCGAAGGCTGTCTGCACAGCGTTGGTGCTGAAGATAACAGTTCCGCTCCGGGCCCTTTACCGGAAACAGTTTTAGCCCATCTAGATAAAAGCCATATCACGGTGCATACCTATCCCGAATATAACCCTATCGGTGGTATCAGTACCTTTCGGGCCGATATCGACGTATCTACCTGCGGTGAGATCTCACCGCTGAAAGCGCTTAATTATCTGATCCACAGTTTCGATACCGACATTATGACTATCGATTACCGTGTGCGTGGTTTTACGCGTGATATTACAGGACATAAACTGTTTATAGATCACAATATCACTTCAATTCAAGATTATATCCCTGAGCTGGTAAAGGAACATTACCAGATGATAGACGTGAACGTGTATCAGGAAAATATTTTCCATACCAAGTGTAAGCTCAAAGATTTCGACCTTGATAACTATCTGTTCGGGCTTAGCAAAGAACAGCTGCATCCAGGCGAAGTAAAACGGATTGAGGCCAAGCTGCGTCATGAAATGGACGAGATCTTCTACGGCAAAAATATGGACCGCATCAATCTTTAAGGAGGAGTAAGTATGCTGGATTTATGGTTTTCTGAATTTCACGCTCCCGACGCCAAACTTTCGATTTTGGTCAAAGAGCAATTATATAGCGAGCAGACTCCCTTTCAGAAAATAGACTTTTTTGATTCGGAAACTTTTGGTAAATTTTTCACTTTAGACGGGCTGATTATGATTACCGAAAAGGACGAATTTATTTATCATGAAATGATCAGTAATGTGCCGATGGCAGTTAATCCGGACATCAAAAAGGTCTTGATCATTGGCGGCGGTGACGGTGGTACTGCACGTGAGGTCTGCCGCTTTAAAACAGTAGAGCAGGTAGAAATGGTCGAAATCGATGAACGTGTCGTACGTCTGTGCCAGAAATATTTTCCACAGACTGCTTGTGCGCTGGATAATGATCCGCGGATCAATCTGATTTTTGGCGACGGGTTAAAATTCGTACAAGACGCGCCTGAGGGCGCATATGATTTGATACTCGTCGATTCTACAGATCCGCTTGGACCTGGCGAAGGTCTTTTTACGACCGAGTTTTACCGCAATTGCTACCGGGCGCTGAATGATAAGGGTATCTTGATCAATCAGCACGAATCACCTTACTATAAAGAATATGCGTATGAAATGCGCCGGGCGCATAAAAAACTTGCTTCGGTATTTTCCATAGCAACAGTTTATCAATTTTATATGCCTACCTATTCTTCTGGACACTGGTTGTTCGGGTTTGCTTCGAAAGGTCTTGATCCAGTGAAAGATGCTGACTTTAAACGCTGGTCTGAATTTGGGCTGCAAAATCGTTATTATAATCCCGGGGTACATCTCGGTGCTTTTGCTCTGCCTAATTATGTACAGGAAGAACTTCAAAAAGAAGATTAATGATTCGTAACAAGGTATTCAGGTTTGTCTGCAAAAGCGGCAACACATTTATTGTGTTGCCGCTTTGTGATTTTATAACATAGATGGCTTTGTTTGAAAAATGTGTGATAAGATTATTTTTTTGTAATTTTATTTTAACAGTATTGCTGGATATATGTATGTGTGTTATGATTTATTTATAAAAATACAAGCAAAACTTTAAAGTGTATTTGCATAGTATTTTTGCTGTAAGAATAATAATTGGGTGAAGTTTTACCTGTAGAATTAAGAGGTGATAAATTATCAGATACAGTAAAGAATTTATGGAAGTCCATATGTTTTAACTGTCAGATTGCCGGAAGAAAAACCTGTTGCGGTAGCTGCTGATAAAAAATAGGTTCTATAATGAAAAAATATTTTGATAAAAGGCTTATGGGGGTCTTTTTAATGATATTTGTATTTTTTACTGCGGCCTGCGAAGCTGAAGCGGCTAAAAGCTTACCCAAATAGCATTGGAAAAGCTGCAGAAGAAAATCGAAGGAATTTATCTTGAAATCGATGCTGAACCTTATGGTGAAAACTTCAAAGAAAAGTCATTCGAAAAAGCTTCATTTGCAGAATTGACGGCTCAGGTTGATGGCTGCGGGGCAGATTATTTTGTTTATACCGAGCTGCATCCCATTACAAAAGAAACACATTTTAATTTTATATATTTTGATAAAAATGTGGAAACCGGGCTGGTTTTGCGGATCGTGGATTTAAAGAATGATAAAGAACTTTATAATAAAAAATATTTGATAAAAGCTGAAGATTCTACTGACTATTTCTTTATCGGCAGCGGATCAGTTGCACAGAAGGCGTTAGATGCCATACTGTTCAGAGCTGGCGAAGCGATTTCAGTCAAGCTTCCGCTTTAAAAATAATCTTCAACAGCCTCCAACAAGTTTTATTACTTGTTGGAGGCTGTTTTTTGTAAAACAGCTCACTTTACAAACTTTACATTGATTTTACAAAACTGCGCTAACGGATTTTACTTTGCTGAGATATGCTATAGCCATAGTCAGAAAACTAAAAACAAATCATAAAAATTTTGGAGGCTATAGTGATGAAAATGAACAAAAAAGTAGCAGGTATTTTATTAGCAGCAATGAGCACGATGATTTTTACCGGCTGCGGCAGCAGTGAACCGGAAAAGAAGGCTGATAATGCGGCAGCAGGAAGCAAGATCGTTGTTATCTCCCGTGAGGATGGAAGCGGTACACGCGGTGCCTTTATAGAATTGTTCGGTATTGAGAAGAAGGATGCTGACGGCAAAAAAATCGACCATACTACTGATAATGCTGCCATTACCAATAATACTTCTGTCATGATGACAACGGTAGCAGGCAATAAAGACGCGATCGGTTATATTTCTCTCGGCTCTTTAAATGATACCGTCAAAGCCCTTAAAATAGATGGAGCGGCAGCGAGTGCGGCTAATGTTAAGAACGGCAGTTATAAAATCGCGCGTCCGTTCAATATCTGTACCAAAGAAGGTTTGAACGAAACTGCACAGGATTTTGTGGCTTTCATTATGTCTAAAGAAGGCCAGGATGTTGTTGCCAAAGCAGGCTGCATCGGTGATGACAAAGCAATGCCTTATAAAGGCTCCAAACCGGCTGGTAAAGTAGTGGTAGCGGGATCTTCTTCCGTAACTCCGGCTATGGAAAAACTGAAGGAAGCATATTTGAAAGTCAATCCTTCCGCTAATATCGAGATTCAGACAAGCGATTCTACGACAGGTGTTAAATCTGCGATCAGCGGTATCTGTGATATCGGCATGGCTTCCCGCGAACTGAAAAAGAGCGAGCTGGAACAGGGCCTGAAAGCAACTGTTATAGCTACTGACGGTATTGCGGTAATCGTAAATAAAGATAACAAGGTCAGCGAATTGAAAAAAGAGCAGATTGAAGCGATTTTCACCGGTAAAGCTACTGAATGGAATAAACTGTAACAGCGGTAGAAACTGGATATTTTAAACTAACGGCTGCCTTTCGGGGCAGCCGCCTGTATAATGTGAGGGAGTATGGAGAAGCGTAAAGAAGAAATAATGAAGTTTGTTTTTCTGCTGGCGGCGTGTGCCTCTATCGCTACAGTAGCTATGATTTGTCTGTTTTTGTTTGCCAACGGGCTGCCAACTATCAGTAAGATCGGCGCTGCAGATTTTTTCTTAGGAGAAAGATGGCGTCCTGCCAACGATGTCTACGGCATTCTGCCGATGATCCTGGGCAGCTTGTACGTTACGCTGGGAGCGATCGTCGTTGGAGTTCCGGTAGGGATTTTGACGGCTGTCTTTATGGCGCGTTTCTGTCCTGAGAAAATATACAATGTGCTGAAGCCTTCTGTAGAATTGCTGGCTGGTATTCCTTCAGTTGTCTATGGTTTTTTCGGACTGGTAGTGATGGTCCCGTTTATCCGTGAACATATCGGCGGTACCGGCAGCAGTATGCTTACGGCTTCACTGCTTTTAGGCATGATGATTTTGCCGACACTGATAAGCGTCGCTGAAGCCGCGTTGCGTGCGGTGCCTGACAGTTATTATGAAGGGGCTCTGGCTTTAGGAGCAGGGCATGTCCGCAGTGTATTTTTTACAGTCGTGCCGGCTGCCAAGTCGGGGATTATGGCGGCGATCATTCTGGGAATGGGACGGGCCGTCGGCGAGACGATGGCTGTAATTATGGTCGCAGGCAATCAGGCCAGAATGCCTATAGGTATTTTAGAGGGCGTGCGCACGATGACAACAAATATTGTCATTGAAATGGGATATGCTGCGGATCTGCACCGTGATGCGTTGATTGCAACGGCTGTTGTTCTGTTTGTATTTATCCTGATTATTAATTTGACTTTTTCGTACCTGAAAGGTAAGGTGGTGCAGCAATGACGGGTTTAAAAGCGCAGCTTAACCGTAAGCTGCATGAATGCGGACGCGATCCGCTGTCGTTGTTTTTACTGGGCTGTGTGATTGCTGCAGCGCTGATTACTTTCATGGTGTTGAGTTTTTTACTGGGGTATATTTTGTGGCAGGGGCTGCCGAATATAGAAACAGGTTTGTTTGCTTTGCAGTATAATTCAGAAAATGTTTCTCTGTTTCCTGCTTTGGTTGATACAGTGCTGATGGTAGTAATGGCGCTGGCTATTGCGACTCCGCTTGGTATATTTGCGGCGGTCTATCTGGTCGAATATGCCAGCCGCGGCAACAGGCTGGTAAGCTTGGTGCGTGTAACTGCTGATACTCTTGCCGGTATCCCTTCGATTGTATATGGTTTGTTTGGTATGCTGTTCTTCGTTACTTATTTGAAATGGGGCTATTCCTTACTTGCCGGCGCCTGTACTGTTGCGATCATGATTTTACCTCTTATCATGCGCACGACAGAAGAAGCATTAAAAGCGATCCCTGACAGCTACCGTGAAGGCAGTTATGGCTTAGGGGCAGGTAAGCTGCGGACCGTTTTTGCCGTAGTTCTGCCTTCAGCGGTTCCCGGTATTCTGGCGGGCGTTATTCTTTCCATTGGCAGGATCGTAGGCGAAACGGCAGCGCTTATTTATACAGCCGGTACGGTGGCGGCACTTCCTGATGGGGTGCTGTCGTCAGGACGAACTCTGGCAGTACATATGTATGTGCTGGCCAGCGAGGGCTTGTACATGAAACAGGCTTATGCGACGGCTGTAATTTTAGTTGTGATCGTTATTGCTATCAACGCTCTGTCGAGCAGACTGGCAAAACAATTGATGAAGGGAAAATAATATGGATACGAAAATAGCTATTGAAACTTTGGATTTATATTACAGTGAATTCCATGCGCTAAAAAATATCAATATGCGGATACCGGAAAAAGAGATTACTGCATTTATAGGTCCTTCTGGCTGTGGCAAATCAACACTGCTGAAATCTTTGAATAGAATGAACGATCTTATCGAAGGCTGCCGTATTACAGGCAGGGTTTTGCTGGACAATGATGACATTTATGCCAATGACGATGTTAATTTGCTGCGTAAACGTGTGGGCATGGTTTTTCAAAAGCCGAATCCTTTTCCGATGAGTGTGTATGATAATATTGCTTTCGGACCGCGAACACATGGCGTCAAAGGCAAAGCTAAGCTGGATGATATGGTGGAGGAGGCTTTGCGTAAGGCGGCAATCTGGGATGAAGTCAAGGACAGGCTTGATAAAAGCGCTTTGAGTTTTTCTGGTGGTCAGCAGCAGCGGCTCTGCATTGCCCGCGCGCTGGCGGTACAGCCGGAGGTTTTGTTAATGGACGAGCCTACTTCGGCACTGGACCCAATTTCGACCCTGAAAATAGAAGATTTGGCATTGGAATTGAAGCAAAATTATACTATCGTGATTGTAACGCATAATATGCAGCAGGCGGTGCGTATTTCTGATAAAACAGCCTTTTTTCTTTTGGGTGAAGTGGTAGAGTTCAACGATACTGATACTTTGTTCTCGAACCCGCAGGAGGAAAAGACTGAAGATTATATTACAGGGAGGTTTGGCTGATGGTAAGGAGCAGATTTGCGGCTCAGATGGAGCTTTTGAACACAGAACTGATCGTAATGGGCACTTTGTGCGAGAATGCTTTGGAGCATGTGATGCAGGCTTTGCAGGAAGATAATGATGCTTTGAACAGAGAAATTATTATTTTAGGCAAACGCACAGAGGAAAAAGAGCGGGAAGTAGAGAATATTTGTATAAATCTGCTTTTGAAGCAGCAGCCTGTCGCTTCTGATTTGCGTCAGATTTCAGCGGCGCTGAAAATGATTACGGATTTGAGCCGTATCGGCGAACAGGCGGGCAATATTGCTGAGATTTTAGGCAAGGCTGAATTTGGCAGGGATTACGATACAACGCTTTTGCAGCAAATGGCGACAGCGGCGAAAAAGATGGTCAGTACCAGTCTGGACGCTTTTGTGAAGGGCGATCTGCGCCTGGCTCAGCAGGTAGAGCGTGACGACGATGTCGTTGACGAATTGTTCAGCAGGGCAAAAAAAGAATTGATCCAGGTCATACGCAGCACGCAGGATAGCGGAGAGCAGGCTATTGATTACCTGATGATCGCCAAGTATTTTGAAAAAATCGGCGACCATGCGGTAAACATTTCCCAATGGGTGCTGTTTATGATTACAGGAGCACATGAGGAGGATACTGTGCATGATCTTTTGCGTGGAGGACGATCCTAATATTCGTGAATTAGAAGTTTATACATTGCAGTCAGTTGGTTTTAAAGCTCTGGGCGTAGGCAGCGGTGATGAGTTGTTCAAAGCGCTGGAATGCGGCAAGCCGACTCTGATTCTGCTGGACATCATGCTCCCGGGTGAAGATGGCCTTAGTCTGCTGAAGCGGCTGCGCAGCGATAAACGGACCGCACAGGTGCCGGTGATCATGGCAACAGCCAAAGGCTCAGAATTCGACAAAGTTCATGGTCTTGATAATGGGGCTGATGATTATATAGCCAAACCTTTCGGCATGATGGAAATGGTGTCGCGGGTCAAAGCCGTACTGCGGCGTTATAAGCAGGAGGATAAGCAGAGCAGGCTTACTGCCGGCGAGTTGGTAATGGAGATCGATAAACACCGCGTAATGGCCGGTGGTCAGGAGGTAGTTCTGACATTTAAGGAATTTGAGCTTTTACATAAGCTGTTAGAGCGGCCGGGACAGGTTTTTACGCGCGAACAGCTTTTAACTGATATCTGGGGTTATGATTTTGCCGGTGAGACACGTACTGTCGATGTTCATGTGCGTACGCTGCGGCTGAAACTGGGCGAAGCAGGAGCATTGGTAGAAACTGTACGCGGCGTCGGTTATCGTATAGGAGCTGGCTATGAGAAATAAAATTTTCAGCGGTCTGCTGTTTTTGTCAACGGCGGCGGTTATCATTGCTTCCGTGCTGATTGCGGTTATTATGTACCAGGGGTCGATGACCACAATGCAGCGTGATTTGAGACAGGAAGCAACTTTTATAAAAATGGGTCTGGAACAGAGCGGGAAAAGCTATCTGCAGGCATTGACCATGGAAAGCGGTAAGCTGACTCGTGTTACTTTGATTGCTCCTGACGGCAGGGTCATCTATGACAATCATGTGGCAGCCGAAAAAATGCTTAATCATAAAGATCGTGAGGAAGTACAGGAAGCGTTAGCAAGTGGAATTGGTTTGGCCGAGCGCATGAGCGATACTCTGTCAGAAAAAACTTTTTATTTTGCGCTGCGGCTGGATAATGGTGATATACTGCGTGTTGCAAGAACGACAGACTCTGTTTTTGCGACGGTGGCCGGCAGTATTCCCTATATGATCGCGGTAGTGCTGGTGGTGGCTTTGGTGGCTATGCTTCTGGCACGGCGGATTACTGATAAAATGGTTTTACCGCTGGATCAGGTGGATCTGGAAAACCCACTGGAAAATGATACTTATGATGAACTGGCACCGTTTTTAACACGGATCGCCCAGCAGCAGAGGCAGGTTTCAGAAGGCTTAAAGCAGCTGCGGCAGAAGCAGAATGAACTGGCGGCTATTACTCAGAGTATGAATGAGGGTCTGATCCTTTTGAATGACCGGCAGAATATTTTATCGATCAACGACAGTGCCGCCAAATTATTTGGTTTGCAGGATCATGAAGTCGTTGGTAAAAATATTCTGACTTTGGAGCGAGGCCAGGAAGTGCAGGAGCTGCTGCAGAAGGTAGCTGTGGGCGGCAGCGGTGAAAGTCTGTATCAGAAGGACGGGCGCTTTTATCAGCTATGCGGCAGCAGTGTTGGCGGTAAAGGCAGCGTATTGCTGATTTTTGATGTTACTGAAAAGCGTGCAGCAGAAACACTGCGGCGTGAGTTTTCTGCAAATGTTTCGCATGAACTGAAAACACCGCTGCAGTCGATTTTGGGTTATGCTGAGATTATGAAAAACGGGTTAGTTCAGGAAGGAGATAAGCAGCGCTTTCTGGAAAAAATCTACAGTGAGGCCGGGCATCTGATTGTGCTTATCGATAATATTATGAAACTGTCGCGTTTAGACGAGTCGGCGAATAATATGAACAACCTGGAAATTATCGAATTGAAAAAGCTGGCTGAAGGTACAGTTCAGCGTCTGCAGGAACAGGCTGCCGGAAAAAATGTCGCAATAAGCGTCAGTGGCTGTGAAGCTGAGGTAGAAGGAGTACCTGCAGTTTTGAGCGAGGTTATTTATAACCTCATTGACAACGGGATCAAGTATAATCGTGAAAACGGCAGCGTTGAGATTACAGTAGCCGTAATTCCCGGTGAAGCAGTACTGACATTTAAGGATACCGGCTGCGGTATCGGCAGTGCTGATAAAGAGCGGGTTTTTGAACGCTTTTACAGGGTTGATAAAAGTCACTTTAAAGAAACCGGCGGCACAGGTTTGGGACTTTCCATAGTCAAGCATGGGGTGATGTTCCATAAAGGTCGCATTGAGCTGGAAAGTGAACTGGACAAAGGGACTACTATAAAAATCTTTTTGCCGCGGAAATAATTTAAACACCCTCCACCAATAATTATTTGATGGAGGGTGTTTTGTTTTTGTTGTAAAATTAATAATAAAACTTATATTTAATTGCTCAAAAGATATAATTTTGTTAAAATGAATATAAATATTAAAATATAATAAACAAGCTTGATTGACAGGAAAGATAAGGTAACAATTTTCATATGAAGCTTCTTAAAAGTACTTTTGTTTGGTTAGCGATAATAATGTCTATTTGTGCCTGTGTGACTGTAAATGCTGCAGAAACACAGGCTAAAAAAGTTTTAAAGGTGGCATTCCCTGAAACACGCGGTATATGTGAGACATACGCAGATGGCACACGTGGCGGTGTTGTCTATGAATGGTTAGTTGAAATCGCTAAATATACAGGTTGGGAATATGAGTTTATTGGAGATTCCATTAGCCAGTCAATAAAAAATATGGAACATAATAAATATGATCTTATGGGTGCTGTGTTAAAGTCACCTGGATTTGGTGAAAACCTGTATTATCCTGAACATCTGATGGGTTATAGCTACAGTTTGCTGATTTATAACAAAAATGACCAGAATATCAAGGGATTTGATATCAAAAGTCTGGAAGGGAAAACGATTGGTGTTTTTGCCAAGGCTACTGATAAAATAAAGCGCTTAAATAATGTTTTAGAATTCAATGATATAAAAAGCGATATCAAATATTACGGTACTTCTGATGAATTTGAAAGTTCTTTGGATAATGGTGAAGTGGAGCTGCTTTTAGTAAGCGATCTTTTTAACAAGCTGGCTGATTATAATGTCGCATTGCGTTTTAATTCTGAACCTTGCTATATCGTTGCAAGGAAGGACGATCCGGAAACAAGTGCGCAGCTGAATGAAGCTATAAAAAAGATTTATGCAGTCAATCCGAATTTTGGCGAAGCCCTGTTTCAAAAATATTTTCCTGTCAATTACAGTAACACTGCTGTATTCTCAGAACAGGAAAGTACGTTTATACATAAAAATGGCCCATTTAAGGTAGCTGTAGTAAAAAACAATTATCCTTTTTATTATATTAAGGATGGTGAACCTAAAGGTATTGTTCCTGAAATTTTTGCATTGATTGCTGCTCAGATCGGAGCGGAGTTTGAGTATATAACGGCTGCTTCCTATGGGCAGACTTTGGAATTGGTCAAAAGCGGTCAGGCAGATATCCTTGGTTATTATATCAATGAAAATGACGCCTTTAACCCTGATGGTTTAAATATCACCAAAAATTATATGATGCTTAATTCTATCATCATGCGTAATAAGTATACACCTTTCCCAAATGATAAAAATATTGCTGCAGTCATAAACGGCAGCTGTGCATCGCGTAATATCAAACATACAGACGTTGTGCATTTTGATACATATGAAGAATGTCTGAATGCAGTAGATTCGGGAGAAGCTTCTTATAGCAGAATACCTGTCGTTGTTTTGGAAGATCTGTATATGAGTGATTATTATACTAATATCATTCCTGTTATAGAGAGTCCTGAGATATATTTGTCTTTGGGGGTCAGCAGCAGTAATGATATACAGCTGTATTCTATTTTGAATAAAAGTCTGGTCAACCTGACCAATGAGCAGACTGCGCAGGTTTTATCCAATAATACCTTGATGTCTGGCAAGAAAGAAATGTCTTTCAAGGCTTTGGTTTATTCTAATCCGGTCATATTTTCTCTGATCATAATTGGGTTTATTTTACTTGTGGTAACGATTGTTTTTATGTATTTTTGGTTTAAAATGAAAAATCAGGTCATTTATTTTAAAATGAAAAAAGTAGAAAACATCAGCAAGGTGCGTTCAGAGTTCCTTTCCAGGATGTCACATGAAATAAGAACTCCTTTGAATGCAATCATCGGATTGGCTAATCTGATGCGGCTTTCCGGTGAAGGGGATCCTGTGACGCAGAAAAATATTTCCAAAATTGATTCTTCTGCTAAATTTTTATTATCGATCGTCAATGATATCCTTGATATGTCAAAAATAGAAAGCGGCAAGATCCAGATCGAAAGCAGACCTTTTTCTATGGATAATATGCTGCGGCAGCTGAGCAATATTTTTCTGGTGATGGCGGAAGAGAGGAAAATCAAATTACAGTTTAAATGCTGTTTTACACATAAAAATTTTGTTGGAGATGAGCTGCGTTTAAAGCAGGTTCTTATTAATTTGCTCTCCAATGCCCATAAATTTACAGAAAACAATGGCGAGATAACGGTAACGGTTCTGGAAAGTGCTGCTGAAGAAGGGGTTTCTGAGCTGCGTTTCAGTGTTTGTGATACAGGCATTGGTATTCCTGAAACAGATCTGGAACGTATTTTTGGATCGTTTGAGCAGGTCTTCCGAAAAAGCCGCAGCAATCAGCAGGGAACTGGGTTGGGGCTGGCTATCAGCCGCAATTTGGTAGAATTGATGGGCGGTATTTTAAGTGTACGCAGTGAGGTTGAAAAAGGTTCTGAATTTTTCTTTACTATCAAGCTGCCTGTTTACGAAAAACAGTTTGATGAAATCCTGGAGAATAATAACGAAGTCAGACTACATAGTTATTTAGCGGGTAAAAATATTTTGTTGGCAGAAGATAATGATCTTAATGCCGAGATTGCCGTAACGATGTTGGAAATGCAGGGGGTACATGTTGAACGCGTTGTAAACGGACAGCAGGCTGTAGACAGGTTTCAGGAAACTTTGCCAGGCACTTATGACCTGATTTTAATGGATCTGCAGATGCCGGTAAAGGGCGGGCTTGAAGCTGCTGCAGAGATCAGGTCTTTGAGCAGGGACGACGCACAGGAAATACCAGTTATCGCTATGACGGCCAATACGCTGCAGGAAGATCGTGAGAAAGCATTGGCTGCGGGAATGAATGCTTTTATTCCCAAGCCGTTCGATGTGGAACAATTGTATAAAAGTATTGAAAAGTTTCTGCATTAGCTGATAGTATTTGCTGAAGTCATAACAAAAGAAACTTTTATCAAGGAGAGGTTGCTTTGCAGCAAAAATATTTGTGTTTCTTGGCTATATTTTACCTGGTGCTTTTCTCAATGAAAACCGCGGCTGCAGCGGGTGAAGCGGAATTTTATTTAGAGCCGATGATAGTTACGGCCGCGCGTTATGACAACAGTGCAGGTAAACCAGGTTACTATAAAGTTGATGAAAAGAAGCTGGAAAACGGCAATTATGATAATGCTTTGGATGTGATTCAGCAACTTCCGGGTGTTACTTTGATGGCAAGGGGCGCCAGCGGTGGTATGAATGCCTATAGTAAGATTTTGCTGAATGGTTCTGATCGTTATTTGGTAATTATTGACGGTGTGCGTTCTAACTGGAACGGCAGCAGTTATAATGATTTTGATTTCGGTGTACTGCCGGCGGGAATGCTGGAAAGTGTAGAGGTTTTGCCGTCAGCAGCCGGAAGCGTTTACGGTAATGCTGCTAAAGGCGGTGTGATCAGGATAACTACAAAAAAAGCTGTTGAAGGTGTTAAAACCAGTATCAATCTGGAAACGGGCAGTTATGGACGTGAGCAAGAGAATATTTTACATTTAGGCAAAAGCGGTGAATGGAGCTGGTCGGTTTATGCCCGAAAAAGTATTATGGGCGATTACAGTAGTGCAAGGCAGAGTATACCTTCATACGAAAATGTTGAAAATGCTGGTATCAAATTGACCAAAGCCTGGGGTGAAACTGCTGATCTGACTTTAAGCTACAGCGTTTTCAGCGGCAGGTATAAATCAAAGATCTTCAATTATAAGAATACGGAACCTGATGAAACTAAGCCGCCAAAGTTAGTTGAAAATATTTTTATGACCGATGCCCGCAAGACAGAAGATAATCTAACTCTGGAATATGAGCGTAAATTTTCGGATACAGAAAATAATATTGTGGGTATTTACAGACGCAGCAGCAATGCCGCCTATGATAGAAGTTTAAATGTTGAACGACCATGGCTGCTTGATTTACGGACGGAAGGTTTTTTTGACCGTTACAGTAAACAGTGGCACCCAAAACATACTTTGACCGGCGGTGTGGAATATTACAAGGATAAGGTCCTTAATTATCAGGATCTGGCAGCAAAATATATTGACGGAACTGTGATCAGTAAAGCTGTTTATCTGCAGGATGTCTGGCAGCTGGCTGACAGCGTCAAAGCTGTCGGCAGTCTGCGTCAGGATTGGAATTCTTATGCAGGGAGCAAGCTTTCTCCTGCTTTGTCGGTGGAATATCAGCCCTCTGAAAAGGTATTATATATTTTGGCCTATACAGAATATTTTGCGCCGCCCAAGCAGCTGCAGATATTTTCTCCTGATTATGGTGACGAGGCGCTGAAGCCAGAAGAAGGTAGGGTTTATGAAGCGGGATTAACTTATATACCGGATGAGTCTTCGTCATTAAAAATTAATGTTTTTCATCGTGATGCAACTGATGTCATTGCAGTAGATATAAGTTTACCAAAATATCTTCGTCGATATGCCAATATTGCGCATGAGAAAGCAACAGGATTTACTGTTTCCGCATCGAAACGGTTTTCAGAAAAGTGGCGTTCTCTGGTGGCTTATACACAGACGAAAGTGGATACGGAACGTAAAAACTCAAGCCCTGTAAGTACGATGATACCTCACGGTGAACTGTTGCTTGATTTGATGTACGAATATGATAAGTATAGTGTGCTGCTGCAGGGGCGCGGAGTTTTTGATCAGGCTAACGGCCGTGGTGAAAATCGTTTTGCCAATAATAATTACTGGGTATGGAATGCTTCATTGAACTATAAACTGCAGAAAAATACCAGGCTTTATGTGAAGGTCAATAATATTTTTAATCAGTTTTATTCCAATTGGGACAATGAGAGCGGCGGATTTCTTGGATTTGATGAGTGGTATGCCGAACCTGGGCGTAACTATCAAATTGGTATAAACTACAGTTTTTAATGCTTCAGGAAAACAGCAAAAGCCATCTGTGTATTTGCAGATGGCTTTTCTGTATTGTGGAATTCTGGTGTTCAGCTCAAAGTTAAAGAAAGAGAGATGTTTAGATTAAATTTATTAAATGTTTATCTACAAGTTGCTGATCGGTATGCAAAAAAAATCAGAAGACATCCGATGCAGATGTTGATTAATTGCTGTAGTGAAGGTGACAATAGAGGTGCGCTGCTGTTACCTAAAAAAGCAAGCAGACAGAGAAATAAGAACGTTGCACTTATACAGCCACAGGTGAAAGAAAGAAGTTGCTGTCTGTTGAGCCGGTACTGGGAAACTTGTGCTGAAAGCATACCTAACCAGAAAATAATCGTCAGGGGATTGCTGAGCGTAAGCAGTCCTGCAGCGTAAAAACTGCTGATTTGTGGCAGCATAATAGTGGCAGTTGAAATCTGTGGATGAAAAACATCAGCTAAAGCAGTAACTGCAAAGTAGAGAAGCACGGCAGCACCGCAATAACGTAGTTTTTTTTGTATGCCCGGATAATTTTCAGGCAAGTTCCTAAACCATATAATGCCAGCAGGATATAGAAAGCGTCAACCAAAACTACTGCCAGTACGGCTTTCAACGCTTCGGTTATTCCCCGGGCAATAGCTGTTTGCAGAATAAAAAGACAAACCGGACCGATTGACAGCTGTAAAATTATACCAAGGCGCAGACCGCGTATAAAAGAGTTCAGCAATTTAACTCTTCCTTTAGCGTTGCCAGAGTAATAAAGGTATTAGAACTGCTGACGCCGGTGATTTTTTTAGCTTATTAGTAAGAAAGCTTTCCAGAGCATCGGTATCGCTGACGCTTACTTTAAGCAAATAGTCGTAAGCTCCGGCAAGATGATGACATTCAAGTACACCCGGAAGAACGGTTATCTGACTGCGGAAAGCATTGATATGCTCGGTTTTATCAATATTTACAAAAATAAAAGCTAAAAGTTTTTGCCCGGTCTGCCAGCGGTCGAGCTTGATTGTATACTTTTGAATAATCGAATTTTGTTCGAGTTTACGTATTCTTTCGGCAACAGCAGGAATTGACAGTTTTACTTTTTTACTTATCTCAGAAGCGGTGACGCGCCCGTTTTCCTTTAAACAGTATAGAATTGCAGTATCAATATTGTCCATAAAAACCTCCTTAAGTAAATAATATAGCAATTCTTTATTAAAAGTAAATAATTTATTGAAAAACGATAAATATTTAAGTAAATAGGCAGATAATATAAAAAAATACCGTTGGACTAAGTTGGTCAACGGTATTTTAAGACAGTTATTTCTTTTTATCTTTTTTCAGTTCTACATCAATTTCAAAAAGTCTGTTCCAGGGGAAAGAAATATCAAAATTACTTTTTTCTGTAAATTTATAACGTCCTGATAAATCTCGGCAAACGCCTAAAGCCAGATCGTGAACTGGTTTCTGATAAGGGCCGAGAAGGTAAACTGCATTTTTTTGATTTTTGCTTTCCAAAAATGCAGTAGCACTGCGTCGGGCATTGGCCTGATAATACCAGTCGTCTATAACTCTGATACGCATCAGTTTTTCAGCATCCGGTTTTGACATCTGCGGAGTCAGTATACCCTGACAAATGGCAAATCCAACGGTATTGTCCGCAGTATTCCAGCCATTATAGGCTGTCAGCCGTTCCAACTGCCCCTGTTTGGCCAGTTCGTTCATAAAGCCATTATCAGCTCCGTTAGAATAAGCTACGTCGGCCAAAGATACCCGGTAGCCGTTATCCATAAGCTGCTTGAGCTGTTTGATATAGGTACGGTTTTGCGGTGAAGAGAAAAACTGATTGGAAGGAGCGGTAGAATCCATCATTATGCCGTCAAAGGGCGTGTTTAGTGCCAAAACAACGTCTGCGTTAGCGGCACTGGTAGCAGTACGTCCGTCTACTGCTAAAATCTGCTGTGGCACTGATTGACCCAAGGTCATATCAGAATATTGCGGCAGCGTTCGCGGTCCCCAGCCATCTGCATAATAGGCGTAAACACGTGGCTGATAACGCTTCAGTTCGTTTCCGGCTCTGGTCAGCAGCAGCAGCCCGAGCTGGTCGACACCGGGGATTATCTGAAAAGTTCGCTGCGTAAGATCATAGGTTTCCTGAGTGAGCTTGCGTGCTTCCATATGTGTATGCGATAACGGAGCATTATCGTCCTTGCCGATTGCGAGAAAGTGAAAACGGTTGCTGCGGGTCATTTCCGTCAGCTTGCTGTTGATATTGAGATTTTTTTTGCGTCGTTCCAGCCAGTCCTGCAAATCTGCTTTAGGCAGGTTGGTAGACAAAGTTTTTTTCGTTAAAGCATCTTTGAGGCTGAGTCCAATCAAATCTTCGGAGTCACAAAGCTCGGAATAACGAAAAATAGCCGGACCGATTTTCGAATAATATGGAGGCTCAACAGCGCCAAAACTGGCGCGCGGAGTTCTCATCAAGGTAGAGAAAGCATAAAGCCGTACTGGGAACTGATCACGCAGTGTTTCGAGTCGCTGCAGACGCTGCTCTAAAACTGCCTGCGGTTCGTGATGAGTACGTGATGCAACCAGACCGCCGTAGATCAGACTGTCTGTGGAAATGACGGCAGCGTCTGCCTGAGGCGCACGGCTGACGAGCCATTTCCATAATTCATCAGGACTGCCGTTTCGATTATATGAAGCCAGATATTTATCAGGCGGAAGCAGCACTTTGTAGCCCGCTGCTTCCATTGTTTTGGCAACATAAGAGGAACAGACAGGACGGTTATCCAAAGGTAAAAACAACAGAGTTTCTTTTTTGTTTTCTTCTGCCTGAGCCGAACTAAAAGATAGAAGCAGCAGGGAAAACAGCAGTATTTTTCTGAATGGATTATTCCAGATCTTCATCGGGGCATCTCCTAAAACTATTACTAATCTTAATATAATTATAAGGTAACGATATAAATTTGGCTACAAGAATTTTACAAATCAAAATTATTGACAATAATTATTGTTAAGTTTATAATTAAACATAGTCACATAATCAATCGGTTATGCGAAGGAAGAGGCTAACATATCTTTCCTGCAGAGAGAGGCGCCCTGGCTGTAAGCGCTTTGGAAAAATGATAGACCTTACCACCTTCAAACCACATTGCGGAACCTCTGCTCTGGCAGTTAGTATGCAGTGTCGTATGCCGGCGTTAACGGTACCGAGTGGACTTGCCAGCGGCAGGTCAATTAGGGTGGAACCGCGGTCAACTCCGTCCCTTTCCAGGGAACGGAGTTTATTTATTTTTAGGAGGCTAGTAAAATGGCAAATGTTAAAGTAACCTTAAAAGATGGCAGTGTAAAAGAAGTTGCTGCCGGAACGACATTGCTGGAAGTAGCAAAAGGTTTGTCGCAGAAACTTGGCAAACAGGCGCTTTTGGCTGTGGTAGACGGTGTGAATAAAGATTTGACAGATAAATTGGAGCATGATGCGTCAGTTGAATTTGTTGTTCCTGAAAGCTCTGAAGGACTGCATGCGATTCGCCATACGGCGGCACATATCATGGCCCAGGCAATTCAGCACTTGTTCCCCGATACTAAATTTGCTATCGGACCTGCTATTGCTAATGGTTTTTATTATGATTTAGACAGCGAGCATGTTTTTGTCCCGGAAGATCTGATTGCTATTGAAAAAGAAATGGCTAAGATCGTTAAGGCCAATCTTCCGCTTGTACGCAGTGAATTGCCGCGCAGTGAAGCGTTGAAAATGTTTGCATACAAAGATGAAAAATATAAGGTCGAACTGATCAATGATCTGCCTGAAGATGCAGTTATCAGCACTTATACGCAGGGGGATTTCACAGACTTATGCGCAGGGCCGCATTGTCCGTCGACCGGCAGGGTAAAAGCTTTTAAACTGCAAAGTATTGCCGGCGCTTACTGGCGTGGTGATGAAAAAAATAAAATGCTGCAGCGTATCTACGGCACCGCTTTTCCTAGTAAGGAAGAACTGGACGCTTATCTGCATATGCTTGAAGAAGCTGCCAGACGTGATCATCGAAAACTTGGCAAAGAGCTGGATCTGTTCAGTATCATGGAAGAAGGTCCTGGATTCCCGTTTTACCATCCCAATGGCATGGTAATCCGCAACGAGCTGATCAATTATTGGCGTGAAGTGCACAGACGTTATGGTTATCAGGAAATCAAAACTCCGATGATCTTGTCCCGTAAGTTATGGGAGACTTCTGGACACTGGGACCATTACCGTGAAAATATGTATGTTACTGAGATCGACAACGAAGATTACGCTATCAAACCCATGAATTGCCCCGGTGGTATGCTGGTCTATAAAACTCATCCGCATAGCTACAGGGAATTACCGATCCGTGCTGGCGAGCTTGGACTGGTACATCGTCATGAATTGTCCGGTGCTTTGCATGGCTTGTTCCGTGTGCGCTGCTTTACGCAGGATGATGCTCATATTTTTATGATGCCGAGCCAGATCAAAGACGAGATCCAAAATGTTATTCGTTTATTTGACGAGGTTTATGCAACCTTTGGGCTGAAATATCATGCCGAGCTTTCGACCCGCCCGGAAGATTCAATGGGTGATGCCGAAACCTGGGAAACTACAACTAATGCTTTGAAGAGCGCAATGGAAGATTTTGGACTTGATTATGTGATCAATGAAGGCGACGGAGCTTTCTATGGCCCTAAGATCGACTTTCATCTGACAGATTCTATCGGTCGTACATGGCAGTGCGGCACTATTCAGCTGGATATGCTGCTGCCAGAAAAATTTGATTTGACCTATACCGGCGAAGATGGTTTGAAGCATCGTCCGGTTATGATCCATCGTGTGGTTTATGGTTCTATAGAGCGGTTTATCGGTATCCTGATTGAGAACTATGCCGGTGCTTTTCCTGCCTGGCTTGCTCCCTGCCAGGTGCGTGTAATGCCAATTACCGACAAGCATTATGAGTATGCTAAAAAATTGAGTGATGAAATGTTTAAATTGGGGCTGCGCGTTTATCTTGACGATCGTAACGAAAAAATCGGTTATAAGATTCGTGAAGCACAGCTGCAGAAAGTTCCGTATATGCTTGTTATCGGTGATAAAGAAGTTGAAGACGGTACAGTTGCTGTGCGCCGCCGCGGCGAAGGAGATATCGGAGCTATGAAGCAGGAAGATTTTATTGCCATGCTGCAAGAAGAAATTGCCGATAAAAAATAATCAGATATGAATGTCGTGCTAGATAAGTGGTAACGGAAATAGATAATAATTATTGAAAAAACGAATAAAAAGTGTTATAATATATCCAGATAAAAACGGCATTTTAAGCTGTTAAGGAGGATGTTATCATGAATAAAAAAGTTTATAAGGTTTTTAATGAACAAGTCCAGGCTGAATTGTATTCTGCATATATGTATCTTGCGATGAGCCTGGATATGGAAGCTAAAAATTATAAAGGTATGGCTAAATGGCTTTATCTGCAATATGAAGAAGAACGTGAACACGCTTTGCGCTTTGTAAAATTTATGCAGGACTGCGGTGTGCAGCCTCAGCTTCTGCAGATTGATATGCCGGCGGCTGATTACGGTACCCCTCTGAATTTGTTCAAAAAAGTTTTAGAGCATGAAAAATATGTTACTTCCCGTATTTATGATATGTATGAAGTAGCTTTGAAAGAAAAAGATTACGCGGCTCAAAGTTGTCTTAAATGGTTTATCGATGAGCAGGTAGAAGAAGAAGCCAATGCTTCTGAGATTGTTGAAAAGCTGGAAATGATCGGCGATAATATTTCCGGATTGTTTTATCTTGACGGACAGCTGGGAGCAAGAAAAGATTAATAAATATGTTGACACAAAGTTAACATTATGATATTATATCCAAGTAACAAAGCAGAAGCCGCTCGCTTCTCACCTTGCAGCAAAAGCTCGACAGGGTCGGATATGATTTTCAGCGCGGGCAGTATTATCTGCTCGCGTTTTTTATTTAATTTTGGAGGTGAACGGTTATTAGCAAAGAAAGCTTGCGTATCAATGAAGAAATTCGGGCACGGGAAGTGCGCGTTATTGCCGGTGAAGGCGAACAGCTGGGTATTATGTCCGGTCGTGATGCTTTGCAGCTGGCGCAGGAAAGACATCTTGATTTAGTGGAGATCGCTCCTACAGCGAAACCTCCGGTGTGCCGGATTATGGATTACGGCAAGTATCGTTACGAGCAGCAAAAACGAGATAAAGAAGCTCGTAAAAAGCAAAAGACCTTTGATATCAAAGAAGTCAAATTGCGCCCCGGTATTGAGGATCATGACTTCGGCGTCAAATTCAAAAATGCAGTGCGATTCCTGGAAGACGGCGACAAAGTAAAAGTCACTATCATGTTCCGTGGCCGCGAATTATCGCATCCTGAGCTTGGCGAAGTGTTGCTCAAAAAAATGGCTGAACAGCTCAAAGACATGGCTGTCATTGAGCGTGCACCTAAATTAGAAGGCAGAAACATGATTATGATTGTTGCGCCTAAAGCTACCAAATAAGGAGGACTTAACAATGCCTAAAATGAAAACCCGCAGAGCTGCTGCTAAACGTTTTAAAAAGACTGGTACCGGTGAATTCAAACGTGCTAAAGCTTTTAAAAGCCATATTCTTGAACATAAATCTCCTTCCCGCAAGAGAAACTTGCGTAAGGCTGCACTTGTTCACAAAACTGATCATGAACGCGTAGCAAAAATGCTGCCGTACGCATAATAGATAAGGGAGGCTGACTATAATGGCAAGAATTAAAGTGGGCGTTACTGCTCATCGTCGTCATAAAAAAATCTTAAAACTGGCTAAAGGCTATCGCGGTTCTAAACATTTGCTGTTCAAAAAAGCTAATGAAACTGTTATGAAAGCTTTGAGCTATGCTCGTCGTGACCGTCGTGCTAAAAAACGCGAATTCCGTCGTTTGTGGATCGCTCGTATCAACGCTGCTACCCGTGCTAACGGCATGAGCTACAGCCGTTTCATGAATGGTCTGGCTAAAGCTGGTATCGAAATGAACCGTAAAGTTTTGGCTGATATGGCTATTTATGATGCAGCTGCTTTCACCAAACTGGTAGAAGCTGCTAAAGCTGCTCTGTAAGAATTACTGCTTACAGTACAAATGAATTGAATTGCTGCTGCTGCGGCAATAAAAAACAGTGTAAGTCTTAGGACTTACACTGTTTTATTTTAAGTTGTTATTTAATGTTATTAAGGATAGTAACTAATTCACCAGCGCTGATATCACCGGCAACAGGAGTAATAATACCTTTGCCTGCGATTTTTACAGTGCCGCCCTCAGCATAGGCATTTTGAGTATTCTGACCTGCATGATAGATCGCTGCAAGATTGCCTGCTACGAAGTAAGAACGCTGCATACCGCTCATATTGCCTGCAGCAGCCGGGGTCATAAAGGTCTTTCCGTTAATTTTCACTTCGCCGCTGTTAGCGTCAACAGTAACTTTGCCGTTACTGTATTCGGTAAGCTTTTTGGAATAATTATTGCGGCGGTCGCTGTCTTTCGGATGAGTAGACGGGTTGAGTATGTCGCTGAGAACATCTTTTTTAGAGCTGTCGCTGGAGCTTTCGATAACTGCCTGCCAAACAGCTGCAGGAGCGCCTACATTATAACCGGCATCAGCCATATAAGTGAAGGCGATATTGTCAGCTTCCCATTCGTTGGGTTTGGTAACGCCGGTGTTTTTGGCATGGACTGCTACTACTTGTGCTGCCAGACCGTTAGCACCGCCGATTTCAGAGCCTACAGTTTTCATCACGAAGTCAACGGACATCTTTTTCTTTGCGCCTTTGATTGGATGTTCTTTCTGACCGTGTACAAGCTCATGGGCGATAACGGCAGCCAGTTTATCTTCATTATAGTCCAGGAACCAGAAAGCGCCGATATTTACGGACATATTGTGCCCTAATGCACAGTAAGCATTGAAAAATTCCTGATTATTAACGAAATAATTATATGGTTTACTATTGATGGTTGCGTCGCTTTTGGCGATGGCCGGGGTCATACGCTGCATAATGCGGCCAAGCATGGCATTGGCATTATAATCGCTGTTGACGCCGTCTTCCTGTTTCAGGGCTTCGAACAGCTCATGGCGGCCTTCGTTATCATAATAATTCAGTGCCTTGTTGATTTCCTGCTGTTCCTTGGCGGCGCCTACGGCTTTGCCGGCAATACTGCCAAGGTTGATGGCTTCAGCCTGCTGTGGCAGAGTAAAGCTCAGTACTGATACGGCTAAAAGAGCCGCACCTACTATTATTTTAGATTTTTTAAACATTGATATCCCCCTTTGTGTATATTCTGTGAACTATTATAGCAAACAAAATGGTAAAAGCAAAGTTTTGTTTAAGGAATATTTTTAAGATAAAAAGAATTTTGCTTAATTTTTACGTCAGCAGTATAATTTAAGGTGAGTTTTTTATGAAGCAGTAGATAAAGACAAGATTTCTTTTGATGAAAATGAGGGAACCATATGGAACAGGTTTTAACTAAGGCACTGGCATTTGTAGCCGTTATTGCCTTAGGTTATTTCTTAAAGAAGCGCGGCTTTTTTAAACCGCATGACTATGAACTTATTGCCAAAATAGTCTTAAATATTACGCTGCCATGTGCCGTTATTACCAGCTTTGCAGCTTTTAAAATGGATTATACGCTGTTTATATTGACTCTGATCGGTTTTTGTGGAAATTTGCTGATGATTGCCTGGGGATTTATATTGACGCGTTATCAGACGAATGCGGCAAAGATTTTTTACGTATTTAATCTGGCCGGTTATAATATCGGCTGTTTTACTTTACCGTTTGCACAAAGCTTTTTGGGCCCTTTCGCTGTAGTAGCTACTTGTATGTTTGATGTGGGTAATTCGATTATGTGTACTGGCGGAACTTATGCTCTGACCAGTGGGCTGGTGCATACGGGTGAAAAATACGAGCCTGTGAATCTGCGCAGTATAGCTGCTAAACTGCTGGGATCTGTGCCTTTTGTTGTTTATATGCTGATGTTGGTCTGCGCGGTACTACAGCTGCATTTACCTCAGCCTGTTTATACTCTTACTGGTCTTATCGGCGGTGCCAATACTTTTTTATCGATGCTGATGATCGGAATGATGTTTGAAATGACGTTGGATTTAGATAAGCTGAAGCAAGTGCGTGAGGTGGTATTGTACCGTTATGTTTTTGGAATTGCCCTGGCATGGCTGTGTTTTTATCATGTGCCGCTGAGTGCAGAGGTCAAGGAAGTACTGACGCTGGTTTTTTTGGCGCCTTCTACGGCTATCGGCCCGATCTTTATTGCCAGAATGGGCGGTAATGTGGAACTGGCCGGTTTTGCTAATTCCATAACTATTGTGCTCAGTATTATTTTGATGACGCTGTTTTTTACATTTCTGCACATTTGATTTGTAATTAAATAAAGCGGTCTTTTAGTAAGCAAGTAAAATTGACAAGCATAAAGTAATGAGAGTAAACTTGATTTATATTCAATAAGTAATATTTAGCGGCTTTTGTCGGGATGGTGAAAAATTTGTTGTTTTTGATTAATTTATTGCACAAATGGTTAAAGCTGCTTAATCGTAGTTTGAATGGCAGCCAGATGGTGGCGTTTACTTTTGCCATGCTTATCTTATGCGGTTCACTGCTGTTGATGCTGCCAATGGCCAGTGCTGACGGCAGCAGTATGCGTTTTATCGACGCTTTGTTTACAGCGACCTCTACTTCATGCGTAACAGGACTTGTTGTTGTAGATACAGGGCATTATTTTTCCTGGTTTGGAAAATTAGTGATGATCGTTCTCATCCAGATCGGTGGGTTGGGCATTATGACTCTGACCACCTTACTGAGCGTGGCGGTTGGTAAAAGGATCAATCTGAGAGAAAGGCTGTTTATTCAGGAATCGCTTAATCTGAATGAACCTTCCGGGGTAGTACGGTTGTCGTTAAATGTTGTTAAATACGCTTTGACGATCGAATTTATTTTTGGGACTATTCTGGCCTGGCATTTTTATTCTGCTTTGGACATGGGGCTTACAGGTATTGCCTGGGGTTACTGGCATGCGATTTCTGCCTTTTGTAATGCCGGGTTTGACCTTTTTGGCGATTATGCCAGCCTGACAGGGCATTATAACGATATAACGCTGAATTTGTGTATTATGGCGCTGATAACCATCGGTGGTATTGGCTTTACGGTTTTGGACGATCTGCGCCGTAACCGAAAATGGAAGAAGCTGCGTTTGCACAGTAAAATAGTGCTGACGGCCAGCGCGATCCTGACTTTTGGCGGTACTCTGGTGATCTTGGCTTTGGAATATACGAATCCGGCTACTCTTAGCGGCATGCCCAACGAATTGGACAAATGGATGGCGGCTGCTTTTCAGGCGGTTACCTGCCGCACTGCCGGGTTTAATACGATCGATTTGACTGATATGCGGGCCAGTTCTCTGTTTTTTATGGTTCTTTTAATGGGTATCGGTGCTTCGCCGACGTCTACTGGCGGTGGTATGAAAACGACAACTGTGCTCGTTCTGCTGGTATCGACGTGGGGACTTCTGCATGGCAAGCGTGATACGGTGCTGTTTGACAGGAGGATAGCTTCGGAAACAGTCGATAAAGCTTATAATGTTTTTACAGTTTGCCTGTTGTGGATGCTTGGAGCGTATTTTCTGCTCCTGATCTGCGATGGTGGGCTGCATCGGGCGGATTACGTTTTATTTGAAGTGGTTTCTGCATTTGCGACTGTTGGTCTGGGAGTTGGGATTACGCCAGACTGGAACGACTGGGGCAAACTGATTCTGGTTTTGACTATGTATGCCGGACGTATCGGCGTGCTGACCTTTGTTTTATCCTTCCTTCATTCTAAAGATGATAAGATCAGATATCCTTCGGAAAATATTATGATTGGTTAAAGGCGGTAACGATAATGATTAAAAAACAACGTGAAAAACAATATGCTGTTTTCGGGTTAGGGCGTTTTGGTACGAGTGTAGCATTGACACTTAATGAACTTGGTTATCAGGTCATGGGTGTTGATACTGATGAAGATAATGTTCAGCGTCTGGCACATGAGCTGACTCATGTTGTAACGGCAGATTCTTCTGATGAACGTACGCTGCGTTCTTTGGGCGCTCAGAATTTTGATGTGGCAGTTGTGGCGATCGGGGATTTGGAAGCGAATATGCTGACGACCTTACTGCTTAAGGAAATTGGTGTTCCTGTGGTTGTCGTTAAAGCTATCAATCAGGTTCATGGAAAAATGCTCAAAAAAATCGGCGCTGATAAGATCGTTTATTCGGAACGTGATATGGGACAGCGTGTAGCGCATAACCTTATTTCCAACAGTATCGTCGATTATATCGAACTGTCTGATACCATCAGCTTGATGAGTATCACTGTGCCGCCAAGTCTGGCAGGGAAAAACCTGATCGAATCCAATCTGCGCAGCCGCTATAATGTCAATATCGTGGCGATCAAGCACGGCAGTGAAACTCTGGTCAATCCCGATCCCAAAATGGTACTTAACCTCGGCGATGAAATGATCATTATCGGTGAGCATAGTAATATTAAAGCACTGGAGGAAGTGGTCTGATGAAAGAATTGAGCAGCGTAAGTAATCCAATCGTTAAAGCTGCCGCAGAGCTGAAACAAAAAAAATATCGGACAGAACAGCAGGCTTTTTTAGTGGAGGGAATGCGATCGGTGGAGGAAGCTGTAAACTGTGGTATAGTGAAACAGCTTTTTGTGCTTAAAGGAACTAAAACTGCTTCGGCAAGGCAGGCCGCTATTATAGCAGCGGCTGCGGCAGAAGGAGTTGAATTGTATGAGGTTACCGAACCTGTAATGAAAAAAATTGCCGACACAGAAACGCCGCAGGCTCTGACTGCCGTTGTTGCCAGACAAAGTGCGGCCTTAGAGGAACTGGCTGCAGCCGGTGGTATTGTGCTCGTATTAGACCGCATCGGCGATCCTGGTAATCTGGGAACGATGATTCGTACTGCTGATGCGGCAGGTATCAGCGGCATAGTACTACTGGCTGGCTGTACTGATATTTTTGCACCGAAAGCAGTACGTTCTACAATGGGATCACTGCTGCATATACCGGTAGCTGAAGGTATATGCGAAGCAGACTTTATCAGCTGGGCACGTAAGAACGGTTATGAAATAACGGTAACTTGCCTGGAAAATGCAGACAGTTTATATCAAACAGATTTACAGGGCCCGGTAGCAGTTGTTGTCGGCAGCGAAGCAGAGGGTGTTTCAGACGGCTTGCTAGAAGCAGCCGTAAAAAAAGTTTTTATCCCGATGGAAGGGCAGGCCGAATCGTTGAATGCTGCTGTGGCAGCTGGAATCGTTATGTTTGAATGTCTGCGGCAACGGCTTGCAGGTAAAGGCAAGTTGTGATAAAATAAGTAACGTTAATTGAATACGCCCCATTTTTTCGACACTATGACCGAGAGAGTACGCCAGACGTGCGACACAGAGAGCGAGGCCACGGCTGCAAGCCTTGCGATACACTAAAGCGGAAGTTCACTCGTGAGTGTTTGCGCTGAAGGCTTTGGTTTGTAGGCGCAACGTCAGTCGCGTTAAGACAGCAGAGTACAAATTAGGGTGGTACCGCGGAAGCATAACTTTCGCCCCTTACCAGGGGCGGGAGTTTTATTTTTTTATAGGAGGAAGAATATGAGAGAAGAATTGCAGGCACTTAAGGAACAAGCGCTGGCAGAGCTGGGAGCAGTAACGACTCCAGACGAACTCAAAGATTTGCGCATCAAATATTTGGGTAAAAAAGGCCCGATGACAGAAATTCTGCGCGGTATGGGCGCACTGCCGGCAGAAGAAAGACCGAAAATCGGACAAATCGTCAACGAAGTAAAAAGCGCCTTGGAAACGGCTATCAATGCCAAAACCGAGGTTTTAGAAGCAGAGTCCTTAAAAGCAAGGCTGGCAAATGAAAAAGTGGACATTACTTTGCCTGGACGCACACAAAACTGCGGGCATCTGCATCCGGTGACACTGACACTGCGCGAGATCAAAAAGATTTTTATGCGGATGGGGTTTGATGTCATGGAAGGCCCTGAGATAGAAAGCGATTATTATAACTTTGAAGCTTTGAACCTGCCGCAGGATCATCCGGCACGGGATATGCAGGATACATTTTATATTACTGAAAAATTTTTGCTGCGTACCCAGACTTCACCTGTGCAGGCTCGTACAATGCAGGCCTGTGAGCCTGACACACCGATCAGGATGATCGCCCCTGGAACTGTTTACCGCAACGATTATGATGCTACTCATTCTCCGATGTTTCATCAGGTAGAAGGTTTGGTACTTGGTGAAAATATCAGCCTTGCTGATTTAAAGGGGACGCTGGAAACCTTTTGTAAAGAGATGTTCGGCGGCAGTGTGGAGATACGCTTGCGTCCCAGTTATTTCCCCTTTACGGAACCAAGTGCCGAAGTAGATATTTCCTGCGTTATCTGTGGCGGCAAAGGCTGCCGCGTCTGCAAGAATTCAGGCTGGCTCGAGATTTTGGGTTCAGGTATGGTTCATCCCAATGTGCTGCGGATGAGCGGTTACGATCCGGATAAAATTAATGGTTATGCTTTTGGAATGGGTGTTGAACGCATCGCTATGCTTAAATACGGCATTGACGATCTGCGCTTATTCTTTGAAAATGATTTGCGGTTTATCCGCCAGTTCAAATAAGGAGGAAGATTATGTTAGCATCTATTGACTGGTTAAAAAAATATGTTGATATTAATGTCACTCCTGAAGAGTTGGCTGAAAAACTGACACGCGTAGGTTTGGAAGTTGAAAGTGTGAACTATCTGGGAGCGGGGTTGGAAGGCGTTGTTACCGGCAAAGTAACACAGATTGAGCGGCATCCTAATTCTGATCATTTGTGGATTTGTATGATGGATTACGGCAGCGGTGAGATCGTACAGATTCTGACTGGTGCGCAAAATGTCCATCAAGACGATATCGTACCGGTTGCAGTTGTTGGGTCGCAGCTTCCCAGTGGGATGAAGCTTAAAAAAGCAAAAATGCGCGGACTTGATTCTTTTGGAATGTTGTGCAGCGCTGAAGAGCTGGGCATTGATGCTAAGCTTTTGCTGCCGGAACAGCGCAATGGTATTTTCATCCTGCCGCCGGATACACCGATTGGCGTAGATATAAAAAAGGTTTTGGGACTGGATGACGTGGTGTTGGATATTGACCTGACCGCCAACCGCGGTGATTGTACAAATATCATTGGTCTGGCACGTGAAGCTGCTGCTGTTTTGGGTACGGAATTCAGAATGCCAGATATGAGCGTACAGGAAACTGCCGGCGGCAATGCTGCCGAAATGGCGAAAGTAGATGTGCAGGCGGCGGATCTGTGCAGTCGTTTTGCTGTGCGGATATTGAAAAATATTAAAATCGGTCAGTCGCCGGAGTGGATGCAGAAACATCTGCGTGCCTGCGGTATGCGTCCCATCAGTAATGTTGTCGACGTGACTAACTATGTAATGCTTGAATTAGGGCAACCGATGCATGCCTATGATTATGACAGGGTCAGTGGACATACGCTGATCGTTCGGCGTGCTGCTGAAGGTGAGAAGCTGGTGACGCTGGATAATCAGGAGCGGAGTCTTGATTCCAGCATGATCACTATTGCTGATACTGAACATGCGGTAGGCCTGGGCGGTGTTATGGGTGGTTTGGAAACAGAAGTTACTGCCGATACCGTAAATGTTATGTTAGAGGTCGCTACTTTTAACGGACCTTCGATTCGCCGTACTTCGAAAGCATTGGGATTACGCAGCGAAGCGTCAGGGCGCTTCGAGCGCGGTGTTGATACCGTGCTGACTCATAATGCGCTTAATCGTGCAGCACATTTGCTGGAACAGATGGGTGCCTGCGAGACTGTCTGCGGTATCGTAGAAGCTTATCCGACTGAGGCGCAGCCGGCTGTTGTTAAAGTTGATCCGTCTGCTATCAATACCCGCATTGGTGTAGAGATAGAGACAGGGGAAATGATTTCTATTCTGCAGAAGCTTCAGTTCGAAGTACATGAGGAAGGAGAAGATCTGGTCGTTACAGCGCCCAGCTGGCGTTATGATGTGACCTGTGATGCTGATATCAGTGAAGAGATCGCGCGTATGCATTCGTATGACAAGATTGCCTCACATATGCCTGCTCTGCCTTTGGTACAGGGGCGTCAGGATGTGATTGAGGACGTACGCGACAGTGTGGAGGATTATTTGGCTTCGGTCGGACTGAGTGAGGTTATGACTTACAGTTTTATCCATCCATGTTCTTTTGACAAGCTGGAATTACCTGCAGATGATGAACGCCGTCGGTTTATTGAAGTAATGAATCCGATCAGCGATGAATTCAAAGTTATGCGCACTACTTTAGTACCAAGTATTTTAAGTACAGTTGCTTATAATTTGGCACGTCAAAGTGAAAGTGTCAAAATTTTTGAAGTCGGGCGCACTTATCTGCCGAAAGCGCTGCCTTTGACAGAGTTCCCGGTTGAAAAGCGTGTATTGTGCGCTGCAATGAGCGGTAAACGTAATGTGTTAAACTGGACTGAGGGAAAAGATAATGTAGACTTTTATGATATGAAAGGTGTCGTAGAAGGGCTTTTGAGCAAATTACAGGTCACTGATTACAAGCTGATACTGGCAACACAGCCATATCTGCATCCGGGAAAGAGCTGCGCAATCGAATATCAGGGAGAGCTGATTGGTTATTTCGGTGAAGTGCATCCCACGGTTGCTGCTAACTTTGAACTGAGCAGTGAAACCTATGTTCTGGAGCTGGCAATCGAACCTTTGGTCGCTGCTGCTGTTAAGGTGCCTAAATATAAACATCTGCCTAAATTCCCCGGTACTTCGCGTGATATAGCTGTCGTTGTACCGTTGGAAGTAAGTATGCGCGAGCTTGAAGGCGTGATTCGCGCTAATGCAGGCGAGCTTTTGGCTGATGTAAAGGTGTTTGATGTGTATACCGGTAAGCAGGTAGCAGACGGCTGTAAATCCATGGCCTTTAATCTTACTTTCCAGGCCGGTGATCGTACCTTGACTGATACGGAGATAGATACGGTAATTAAAAATGTAGTTGATAAAGTAGGAGAAGAATATAAAGCTAAATTAAGAGCCTGATAAATGATTTTTTAACAGCCCTTTATAAATAAGGGCTGTTTTTTCGTAAATAATAAAACTGCATCGGCTATCGTCAAAGGTGTTATAATGGAATTGTATGAAAGAAGGTGCATTTTATGAAAATCATTGACGCGCATATGCATTATTATGATATAGACAAGTTTTATGAGGTCGCAGAAAATGCAGGACATGAAAATACTGCGGCTTGTTGGCAGCAGATATGCCAAGAGAATAATATTGTTTTTGCTGTGGCGATGGGTAATTCTGAAGATGCGCCCAGTCGTTACGGCGGCAGTACACCGAGACTGATTAATCTAAGTGGTCCTTTTGATGAGAAAAATTATAACCAGCCTCTTTCAATGGGGTATTGTTTAGGCGTCAAAAGTGAAGATATTACACTGGCAAATGCTGAAAAAACAGCTCAGGAATTTGAGCACTATCTGAGTGATCCTCATTGTCTGGGCCTAAAGTTTTATCCAGGTTACCGGCCTGTATTTATTTATGATGAACGTCATTATCCGCTGTTTGAATTGGCCCGGCATTATAATGTGCCTGTGGCAGTGCATACAGGCGATACAGCAACGCCTGCTGCTAAACTGCGTTATGCCCACCCGTTGACGGTGGATGAGGTAGCTGCTGATTTCCCGGACGTGCAGTTTGTTATCTGTCACTGCGGAAATCCATGGCTGCTTGACGCAACTGAGGTGGCTACGAAAAATGATAATGTTGCTATAGATCTGTCCGGTTTACTGGAAGGAATACCGGGGGCGCATTTCTATAGGCAGAATCAGGGTTATTTTGATTATTTGGGTATGTGGCTGCGTTATATGAACCGCTGGGACAAATTGATGTATGGCAGTGATTGGCCGTTAATCAATATTCCTGATTATATAGCGATAATGCGTCAACTGATCCCGGAAGAACATCAGGAAGCATTTTTTTACAGCAATGCTTTGCGGGTTTATAGTCGTATACAGAAAATTTTATAAAATCTACAAAAATTCTATTTGCGTATGCAAATAGGATTTTTTTGTATTAACGTAGATTTTACAAGGGTTTGTTAATATTTATGAGTGCTAAATTATGAAGAATGTGGTATAATATATACGTTTTTTTATGAGCTTTTTTGAGTTTTGAATGTGAGGTAGATGGGAATGGAACTTATATATATAACGCTTGCTGTGTATGGTATGGGTGCCGCTACGGCACTGTTTCCTAAAAAAATGGAGATGGCGGCACATTACTGTGCGGTTTTGGCAGCAGTATTTGGCAGCGGAGCTCTGCTGTATCAGTCTGCGGCTTATCTGATGCAGGGAAGTGGGAGCCTGCTGAGCGGCAGCTGGGCATTTTTTACTTTCAATGCTGATCGGTGGAGCGCAGTTTTTTTATTGATTACGGGCTTGGCAGGAACAGTGACGAGCATTTATGCTTGGGGTTATGCTAAAAGCTATCTGGGTAAAAGGCTGAGACTTTTGGGCGGACTCTGGAATGCATTTTTGCTTTCTATGGTGCTGGTTTTACTGGCTGCTGATGTTTTCAGTTTTTTACTGGCTTGGGAGCTGATGGCCGTAGTAAGCTTTCTGCTGGTCAACCACGAAGCTGAAAAAAAAGCTGCACATAATGCAGCGTATCAATATTTGGTTATGACCCATATCGGAACAGCGGCAATCATGATTGCTTTTTTGATGATAGGCAGTCAGGCAGGGTCTTTAGATTTTGCTGTGCTAGGTCAGGGAGTGTTGAGTGATAATGTTCGTAATGCGGCGTTTATCACTGCTTTTGCCGGTTTTGCATTAAAAGCGGGGTTATTGCCGCTGCATGTGTGGCTGCCTAATGCGCATCCTGCTGCACCAAGTCATGTTTCGGCGCTGATGAGCGGCGTTATGCTGAAAATAGCCTTATATGGTTTCGGACGTTTTGTTTTTCAGTTTCTTGGTCCGATGGAATTCTGGTGGGGGGCTTTTGTGCTGGTGGTAGGTCTGCTATCAGCAGTTTTGGGTGCTTTATATGCACAGATGGAAAAAGACATCAAAAGGATCTTAGCATATTCATCTGTAGAAAATATGGGGATTATTTTCGGAGCTTTTGGTTGTGGGATGGTACTTATGACAACGCCACGGCATGACTATGCATTAATTGGTTTTTTGGCCGCTGTTGTACATTCCTTGAACCACTCGGTGATGAAATCACTGTTGTTTATGTCGGCAGGGGCTGTAATGCATGCTACCGATAGTAAGGATATTGAAAAAATGGGTGGCTTGGGTAAATTGATGCCATGGACTGCGGTTTTTACACTGGTAGGTTCGATGGGCTTGTCTGCCCTGCCTCTGACAGGTGGTTTTGTGGGGGAGTGGCTCGCACTGCAGAGTTTTGTTACTTTGGCCGGCAGCAGTGAAGGACAGGGGCTGCGGCTTTTAGGAGCACTGGCTTTTGTTCTGTTCGGTTTAGCAAGTGCTTTAGCAGTTGGTTGCTTTGTGCGTCTTTATGGAGTAGTTTTTTTGGGACGGAATCGAAGCAGGCTCGTAGAACGTGCTCACGAAAGCGATTGGTCGATGCGTTTGGGAATGGGGTTGGCGGCAATATTGGTATTGCTGCTTGGTATTGTCCCGGGGCCGGTAGTCGCTGTGCTGCAAACGGCAGTGCAGAACCAGCAAACTCTTTGGCGCAGTTTTGCAGATATGCAGAAGGTTTGGTGGTTTGGCAGCGGAAGTTATGCAGTTTATGCACCGTTACTGCTATTGACAGTATTGTCGGTTGTTTTACTGGCTGTGGCCCTTATGACCTGCGGCGATAAAAGCTTTGTTCATCGTGAAGTTACTTGGAACTGCGGTACTTATCCTACAGCGCGCCAGCAATATTCAGCTACTGGTTTTTCCAAGCCGCTCCGCCGGGCTTTTGATTTTTTGCTGAAGCCCAAGCGAACGGCAACCTATCTGAAAAAGGGTAATCCGTATTTTGGGCGGCAGCTGGAATATAAATTATCGATCCCGGATCAGTTTACAGAAAAGCTATATGTACCGATTCAGCACTATATGGTCTGGTCTGCTTCTTTTCTGCGCCGTATTCAGCAGGGTAGCGTACGTCTGTATATCAGTTATGTAATGGTGGCTATGCTTTTGGTTTTGATTTGGGGGGCGATGTAAATGGTTATGCATATTTATGATTTGGGCTGGATGCTGGCACAAGTGTTGCTGCTTTTGTGCAGCGCTCCTTTAGTTGCCGGTATCATAAAAAAAGTGAAAGCCTTGCTGCAGAATCGTATCGGTTCCAGTATTTTCCAGGAATATTTCGATCTTTATAAATGGTGGCAGAAGCCTACAATACTTACGCCTTATACCAGTCTGGTTTTTATTATTGCGCCGCTGGTATATTTTGCCAGTGTAGTAGTGGCAGCGGCGATGCTGCCTAACTTTTTTGGAATTCAATTCAGTTTTGGAGATGTTTTTGTTTTTATTGGTGTTCTAACGCTGGGGCGCTTTTTTATGACTTTATCGTCTCTGGATACGGCTACGGCGTTTGGCGGCATGGGCGGATCCCGTGAAATTTATATTTCTGTTTTAGCAGAACCTGTAATTTTGCTGGCTGTACTGGTGAATGCGCTGCGCAGTGGCAGCACAACTTTAGCGGGAATGGCGCTTGATTTTCAGGCGGTTTATTTAAGCGTAGCCAGCGTGCTGACATGTATTGCTTTCTTTTGCCTGCTGCTGGCTGAGAATGGAAGAATTCCTGTCGATAATCCTGATACGCATTTGGAACTGACAATGATTCACGAGTGTATGCTCCTTGAATATTCCGGACGGTTGCTGGCAGTGATCCATTGGGCAAGCATGCTGAAAACATTAGTATTTTTGGTCTTGTTTGCGTTGTTGTATCTGCCGCTTTCACTGCCGCTGGCAGTGAAAGTGCTCTTGGCAGCGACAGCGGTAAGTGTTATGGAAACTCTGAAGAATAAAATGCGTCTGTTCAAAGTTAGCGTATATCTGGCCGCAGCCGGTATTTTACTGCTGCTGGCAATTGTAGCGCAGTAAGGAGGGGTATGATGAATTTTTTGGTAATCGTCTTATTGTTCGTTGTCTTTTTGCAGACCCGTATTATGGACCTGCGCCGGGCAATCATCTGCCTTAGTGTTCAATCGGCTGTTATTGCTCTTGCCTGCTTTATTTCCGGTATTGCGCATGGCGAGGGGATTCATATTTATGCTCCGGGACTGCTGACAATTATCGTAAAAGTCCTTTTAGTGCCTTATGCAATGCTGCGGCTTGTCAGTAAGCTGGCTGATGAGCGTGAGCTCATTTCAGAGATCAATGTTAATTATTCAACTGCCGCAAGTGCAGTTTTTCTGGTTCTGAGTTATCTTATTGTTGATAAAATGCTGCCCGGAGTGGAAGGTCGCGATATTCTGGCGCTTTCCATCGTAATGATTTTGACTGGTCTGACGTTGATCGTTATGCGCAGCCGAGCTATTATGCAGATGGTAGGCTTGATAACAATGGAAAATGGCATTTACCTTTTAGGGATGGCGATGACGGAAGGTCTGCCTCTGGTTATAGAAATGGGTATCTTTTTGGACGTGCTGATTGCTGTCATGGTACTGGTAATACTGACTAACCGTCTGCGTTTGTCGTTTATGACGACAGATACCAATGTGTTGAGAAAGCTGAAGGGGTGACGGGATGCTGGAGCTGATTTATATAATTTTTGCTTTGCCGGTGGTTTGTGCGGCTTTAGCTATCAGCGGCGTTTTAGGCAGCGGCAGTTTGCTGCACTGGCTTAATCGATTGACTGCTGCTGCTGTAGGCGTTGCAGTTATTCTTTTAGCACAGAGTTTTACGCCAACACAGCCTTTTAACAGTGAATATGTTTATCTGGACGCGCTTAATGTCTGGGTAATACTGATCATTACAGCTTTATATGTAGCGGCAGCATGGGTTTCCAAGTCATATCTGCTGCGCGAGCACAGCCGTGGCTATCTTAGCCGTACGCCTGGTTTGATTGGCCGTTATTATGCTTTGTTCCAGATGTTTGTTTGGACTATGTTTCTGGTACTGATGGTAAAAAATCTGGGATTGATGTGGGTCGCTATCGAGGCGACAACGTTGGTGTCTGCTTTTCTGGTATCATTTAAATTTACCCGCAGTGCTCTGGAAGCGACCTGGAAATATGTGATGGTTTGTACTGTTGGTATTTGTCTGGCACTTTTGGGAACAATGATCCTGTATTATGCGCAGATTTCGGCACTTGGGGCTGAAAAGGCTTTGAGCTGGCTGTGGCTGACCGAACATGCAGAACTTCTTAACCCGTCGCTGACAAAGCTGGCTTTTTTATTTATTTTTATTGGTTATGGTACTAAAATCGGTATGGCTCCGATGCATACATGGCTGCCTGATGCTTATTCAGAAGCTCCGTCTCTGACCAGCGGCCTTTTATCCGGAGCTTTATGTACCTGCGCTATTTATGTATTGCTGCGTAACATAGTAGTTGTGATACCGACTGTAGGTGTAGAATTTATCAGTACGCTGTGCCTGGCATTTGCGGCACTGACCATTGCTGTAGCTGTACCGTTTGTAGTAGTGCAGCGCGACATCAAGCGTATGCTGGCTTATTCCTCAATGGAAAATATAGGTCTGATGATAGCGGGTATCGGTGTTTTCAGCCAGCTTTCTATTGGCGCGACCTTAGTGCATATGTTTAATCATGCACTGATCAAATTTGTATTGTTCTATATAGCTGGTACTATAGTGCAGGAATATCAGACTAAAAATATGATGCGTATTCATGGAATGATCGGTGATGTACCTCATACTGCGACGTTTTGGCTTCTGGGTATTATTGGAATTTTAGGTATGCCGCCGTTGGGTTTGTTTTTTAGTAAATTTTATATTTTATACAGTTTGTTTTTAAGCGGGCACTATCTGTTGGGTATAGTGATCATTGTTCTGCTTGCCGGGATACTGATCGGTATTTTGTACCATGCCTTACGAATGCTGTGTGATAAAGCTAAACGAAAGCCTGTCGGAGACTTGCTTGAGCATGCGGATACGCCGTTTCTGGCAGCGCTGCTTTTAGGCAGCGTCATCATAGGTGCCGGAATCGGTGAAATACCTTATTTGGAAAAACTGCTGGCTCAGGCGGTACGGATAGTAGGAGGCGGTCAATTTTGATGAAGGTTAAACCAGAAGGTCTGCGGGGGGCTGCTAATATTTATTCACGCGGTGGCAGGCATCCGCTGACAGCAATGTTCGGGGCCGATGAAACCAGCTTCGGCGGCGGGTATGCTGTTTACTGTCTGTTTGAAAATAAAGAAAAGCATGATATAGATATCTTAAAGGCTGAATTTGATGCAGGCAGTGATCTTCATTATCCAGCATTAACACCTGTTTTACCGGCTGCTGCCTGGTATGAACGTGAACTGCATGATATGTTCGGGTTTATACCGGATGATCATCCGGATCTGCGGCCGTTGGTTTTGCATGAAACTTATCCTGAAGATTTTCATCCGCTGCGCAAATGTGTTGATATTGATGCTGATGTGCGTGGAGAGCGAAAGTATGAAATGGCTGTTTCGCACGGCGATGGGCTGTTCGAAGTACCTGTCGGTCCTATTCATGCAGGTATTATTGAACCGGGGCATTTTCGATTCAGCCAGGCCGGTGAAGCTATTCTGCAGTTAGATGCCAAGTTGTTTTTTACTCATCGGGGAATCGAAAAAGCAGTAGAAGGTAAAACTCCAGAGGAAGCACTGCTGATTGTAGAACGGATTTGCGGTGCCTGTTCTGTGGCCAATACCTTGTCGTATTGTCAGGCACTGGAAAAGCTGTCCGGTCAGAATGTACCCAGACGAGCCTGGCTTATCCGTACAATAGCTGCAGAGTTGGAACGTCTTTATAATCACATCGGCGATACAGGTAATATGTGTGCCGGAGTCGGATTTGCGCCTGTTATCAGTATGGGCAGCCGCTTGAAGGAAATACTGCTGCGCTGTAATGAGGCGATAGCCGGCAATCGTTTTCTGCGTGGCCTGATAGTTCCGGGCGGTGTAAAATATGATTTAACTGAGTCTTTATGTACTGAACTAACAGTTGCTTTAACTAAAGTTGAAAATGAATACAACGATATTGTGCAGATCATTGCCGAGCAGGACGGATTTTTGAATCGTGCTAAAACTACTGGTATTATCAGTAAAAATGTAGCGCTTGACCTGGCGCTGGTCGGAGTTGGAGCCAGAGCTTCGGGTGTGGACTGTGATTGCCGCAGGGATCTGCCATATGGTTTATATGCCGAATTGCCTTTTAATGTAATTACGAAAACCGACGGCGATGTCTATGCCAGGCTGCAGGTACGGATGGGTGAGGTTGCCGAATCGATCACTTTGATTAGAAAAGCATTGAAGCTGTTGCAGCAAGACGATTCGCAGCTGCATTGCGGTGAACTGGCGTATAAAACTCTGACTGGCAGCTGGGGGATCAGCGAATCAGCACGTGGCAGTAATCTGCATTGGCTGATGCTGGATGCAGACGGATGTATCGAAAGATTATTTATCCGTTCAGCTTCCTATCCTAACTGGCCGGCGCTTACCATAGCTGTGCAGGGAGATATTATTCCGGATTTTCCGCTGATCAATAAAAGCTTTGAATTATGCTATGCCTGTCTGGATCGTTAGGGAGGAACAATAATGCTTAAATTGTTACAGGGGATTTTGGCGAATAAGATAACAACAGAAGATGTAACGACCAGCGGTGCTCCAAGAATGCGGGGACAACTGACTTGTGGAACTGACTGTAATGGCTGTGCAAAATGTGCGGCTGTTTGCCCGACTGGTGCTGTTGCGCTGTGTGATGGCAAACCAGTATTGGATTATAAACGCTGCCTTTTTTGCGGTAAATGTGTAGAAGCGTGTGCTGCAGGTGCGCTGCTGCATACTGATATTGATACTTTGCCGGAGATATTGACAGATGTACAGATGACCATAGAACGAGAGATCAGGGCCAAGCTGGGGCGTTCACTGCATGTACGGCATTTGGATGCCGGCAGCTGTAATGCCTGCGATTTTGAAATGGGTGCTTTGAGTAATCCGCTGTATGATCTGCATCGTTTTGGTATTGCTTTTGTGGCTTCACCGCGACATGCTGATATGATAATGGTTACAGGCGTGGTAACACGTAATTTGGCGCAGGCAGTGCAAATGACTTATGAAGCAATGGAAGAACCGAAGCTGGTAATGGCCTGTGGTGCCTGTGCTGCCGGCGGAGGCACGTATGGGTCTACCTATGCTATTGTCGGTGCATTGGATAAAGTATTGCCGGTAGACATAGCTGTGCCAGGCTGTCCGCCAAGACCGTCGGCTATGCTTATTGCTTTGACAGCGGCTGCCGACTTGCTAAAAAAACGTTTATAAAAATATATTGTGTTTACGGCTCAATAATGGTAATATTGAGAAAATACAAAATGAAAGGAGTGCGCCCATGGTTATTTATCGCTCTGCTACTTTTGATGATGTAGAGAAGCTTCATAAACTGCTCAATGATTATGCTGCCGAAGGCCTGATGCTGCCGCGTTCGCGTAATTCCATCTATGAAAATCTGCGCGATTACGTGGTGGCCGTTGAGAACAATCATGTGATTGGCTGCGGCGCACTGCACTTTGTTTGGGATCGTCTGGCTGAGATTCGTTCTTTAGCTGTTGATCCTGAACGTAAAACACAGGGAATTGGACGAAAAATGGTTGAACTGCTGGAAGCTGAAGGCATTGAACGCGGAGTGAAGATGTTCTTTACCCTTACTTATCAGCCGGGATTTTTTGCAAAATGTGATTATATCGAAACGGCGAAAGAAAAGCTCCCGCAGAAGGTTTGGAAAGAATGTGTATATTGCCCGCAATATCCGTATTGCAACGAATTGGCCTTTGTCAAAACGACCGTTGATTATGAACCCGGCGACATAATGTTCTAGATCAGGTATCGTTTGCTGTAAGCTGAAGGTGCTGCGGTGAACAGGAATGCAGAATTTTACGGAGGAAGTCGACATAATTATAAAGGCTTCTCGGTGAATAAATACCGCTATTTGTGTTTGCATATTATAGGCTGCCGGAGCGGCAGAATTTGATATTGGTTAAATGATGAGAATGTCGTGATGGTAACTTCTGTCGCGGCATTTTTTATAATATTAACTGATGTGCAGGGAGGAAACTATGGAAAAAGCAAGGTTTAAGTGGGTGCTGCGTGAGCGCAACCGGAAAATTGTAGCGAAAACGGAAGCTTTTACTGAGCAGCAGGCACGTCGAGTGCGGAGTTTTCACAGCAGTTTCAAAGAGTATAGTCCAACACCGCTGATAGAACTTACCAGTCTGGCGCAGCATTTGGGTATCAAAAACCTTTTTGTCAAAGATGAATCCTATCGCTTTGGACTCAATGCTTTTAAAGTTCTGGGCGGCAGTTTTGCTATTGGTAGTTATATCGCTAATGAATTAGGTGAAGATATAGATGATTTACCTTATATGCGTCTGGTCTCAGATGAGGTGCGCAGTTTGTTGGGGAGCAAAACATTTATTACAACTACTGACGGTAATCATGGGCGTGGTGTTGCCTGGACAGCCAACAGATTGAAGCAGCAGGCTATAGTTTATATGCCTCAGGGCTCTGCGGCAGAACGTCTGGCCAATATTCGTGCCGAAGGTGCGCAGGCCGAAATCACAGATATGAACTATGACGATACAGTACGATATACCAGTGAGCTGGCACAGAAAAACGGCTGGATCATTGTACAGGATACAGCTTGGGATGGGTATACAAGGATACCTCTGTGGATCATGCAGGGCTATATGACAATGGCTTTGGAAGCGTATGAGCAGCTGCCGGTCAAGCCTACGCATATCTTTTTGCAGGCCGGGGTCGGCTCTTTGGCAGGTTCTGTACAGGGATTTTTTGCTGATATTTATGGCAGTTCCTGCCCGCTGACTTTTATAGTTGAACCCAAAGGGGCAGATTGCCTTTATCAGACAGCCGCGGCAAATGACGGCAGCTTGCATAGTGTAACAGGCCGTCTTGAGACGATTATGGCTGGACTGGCCTGTGGAGAGCCAAACAGTATTGCTTGGGAAATACTTGGAAATTTGAGCGATGGTTTTATCAGCTGTCCTGATTATACCGCTGCTCAGGGAATGCGTATTTTGGGAAATCCGCTGGCGGGTGATACGAAAGTCAGTGCAGGTGAAAGCGGTGCGGCGACCGTGGGACTGGTGGCAGAAGCCATGCGCGACGAGCGCTTAAGTGATCTGAAACAGGCCTTGCAGCTGGACGAAAACTCGGTGGTGTTGTGCTTCAATACCGAAGGCGATACTGATAAAGAAAATTATCGTCGTATCGTTTGGGACGGAGCATGGGGGAGAGAATAAATAAAACATAAAGTTTTTTCTTTCTAATTTTATCAGCCTTTAGTATAATAAAAGCAGCCAGATTACTAAGCAGATAATCATTAATTTTGCATATCAAAAACTATTGATATGACAGCGTTAAAATATTGTTCTTATTACATTGTTTTGCAGAACTTGAGGAGGTTTTATGGAACGAACTCATCGTATCATGTTTGTTTGTCACGGTAATATCTGTCGTTCGCCAATGGCAGAATTTTTGCTGAAGGACATGATCAAAAAAGAAGGGCTTGCGGACAGGTTTGTGATTGCATCGGCAGGTACAAGCAGGGAAGAAATAGGTAATCCTGTGCATCAGGGAACACGTAAAAAACTGGCGCAGGATCATATCAGTGCGGCGGGTAAATATGCTGTGCAGCTTACCAAAGAAGATTATGAAAAATATGATCTTATTTTGGGTATGGATCGTGCCAATATCAGTAATATTCTGCGGATCATAGGCAGTGACCCGCAGGAAAAGGTGCATCGTCTGCTGGATTTTACCGAGTTGCCGCGTGACATTGCTGATCCCTGGTATACTGGTGATTTTGAAATTACGTATGCGGAGATCAAAGCGGGATGTGCAGCATTGCTGAAGCACTTGCGCCGATTTTAAAAAGTTAAAGGCTCCCGAATTTTCGGGAGCCTTTTGTTTTTTTAGTTAAACATTCTGGGGCAGACAGTCTTTGATAAAATCACTGACTGTTTGATTGAATTTTTCTGCTTCTTCATAAAAGAGCATATGACCGCTTTCTGTAAAAGCTACAAATTTACCATTGGGGATTAGAGACGTCAGGTAAGTGCCCTGCTTGATTCCCCAGGCAAAAACAGGTCCGTCGGCGTTGACGACCAGCGTGGGAACAGTTATTGTTGGCAGAACGTTAGTGAAATCTGTTGCAATATAGTCGCTGTAGATGGCTGCTGAGAGCCAGGGCGGCAGCTTGCGGAATTCTTCAATTACCCAGTCTGTGCCGGCTGGTCGTTTGCCGTCTTTAAAAATTGCGTTTGCAAAAAATTCAAAATATTCTTCCCGTTCGTTGACCAATCGGTTGACCTGTGCATTGAACCCTTCCATATTGTAGTTGCGCAAACCCTGACTGTTCCATTCCTCAGGACTGAAAGGGAATGGCGTCATATCTATCAGCCCCAGACCAATCAGATTGCTGTCGGTTTTATATTGCTGCCAATAGGAAAGCACTGTAGGTCCGCCTAAAGACCAGCCCATGAGGATAAAATTTTTCAGACCCAGAAATTCAGAAAGTTCGCGGATATCCTGTGCGTAACGGGCAACGATTTGGCCCTGCAGACCTTTGGAGGATTTGCCGTGCCCGCGGTTATCCATAACTATTACCTGAAAGTGCTTGGAAAGTTCTGGAATATTGTGCTGCCAAAATCTGGAAGAACACTGCCAGCCATGTACAAGAAAAAGTGGCTGACCTTTACCATGAACTTCATAATAAAGATGCGCCTGGTCTGAGGTAGTAAAAAAGCCGTTCGTCTGTGTCATAATATCACACTCCTTTTCTTTATTATAACTCTTTTCCTGCTTGATAGATGCTGTTTTATTTGTGAAATAAAAATGCGCAGTTAAAAAAACTGCGCATAAATTTGAAAATGGATTATTTAGTTTGTGCTGGAACCAGAAGTTTCCAAAGCAATCCTAATAAAGCGCCACAGACTGAAGGTACGATCCAGCCGAAGCCGTCGGCATAAAGGGGGATTGTGTTGCCAAGTATGGTTTCTAAGGCTGAAAGTTTGATACCTGCTGCCTTTAGTCCATCCAGCAAGGCAAAAATAGTTGTAAAGAACAGGCAGCAGCGATAAACTCGTTTATCGCCATGGAAAAGCTTAGAGGTTACTCCCAACAGAACTAAAGCAATAATAATCGGATAAAGGGCGCAGAGAATAGGTATCGAAAAAGAGATGATATTAGTCAGACCAACGTTGGAAACAGCAAAGCTGAAAACACAGATCGCCACTACAAACCTCTGGTATTGGACCTGTTCGTGTGTTACTTTGGTAAAATAAGAGGCTGCAGAAGCTGTCAGGCCAATACTTGTGGTCAGACAGGCAAAAAAGATCATTAGACATAAAACAACATTGCCGGCCGCACCAAGATAATAGTTGGCGATATCAGCTAAAGCTACACCGCCGTTAGGAGAAATTCCAAGAATGCTGACGCTGGTAGCGCCGGTATAAGCCAATGCTACATAAATAAGAGCTAGGAAAAATGCTGCGATCAAACCGGAGTAGACACAGATTTTTGTCAGCAGACGGTCATCGGTGATACCCTTGAGTTTAATGGCATTGATGACGGTTGCGCCGAAGAGAAGCGTCGCCAGAAGATCCATTGTGTTATAACCATCCTGAAAGCCGCTGAGAAAAGGAAGGTTTATATAACTGCCTGTTGCCGGCTGCATAGGACCCATTGGAGCAAGCAGAACGTTGATGATAAGTACAGCCAGACTTAATAGCAGCATTGGCGTTAAAACTTTTCCAAGCCAGTCTACCAGTTTAGATGGATTTATAGATAAGACATAGGTTACGATGAAAAAGAAAAGCGAATAAATAGCCAAACCTGCGGTATAGTAGTCTTCAGGGACAAAAGGTCTGATACCGACGTCATAAGACACCGCACCTGTACGAGGAATCGCAAACAACGGGCCGATCGTCAGTACTGCCAGCATAACTATGATTTTGGCAAAGTTCGGATGAACAGGATCTGCCAGGGCATTGGGGTTATCGTTTTTAGTTAGTGCCATAGCAATAATACCCAAAAGCGGCATACCTACGCCGGTAACGCAGAAGCCAATCGCAGCTGACCAGAAATGGTCGCCTGCGGCTTGGCCTAATGCCGGTGGAAAGATTAGATTGCCGGCACCGAAAAAGGACGAAAAGAGCATCAACCCTACTGGTAAGATTTCCCAAAACGTCAGGTTCTGCTTCATAAAAAGTCTCCCATCGTGAATAGATATAAAATTCTGATAATTCTACTATTAAGTAAAGGCTGCCCTCAGGCAGCCTTTAAATTACTGGATGATGAGGCGGAAATACTTCTTTTTACCCTTACGGATAAGCAGGCTTTTTTCTGCATCAAACATTGAAGGCGCAAAGCTTGCCTCAGGATCGGACACTGTATTTTCGCCAATATAAAGTCCGCCTTGCTGGATCATTTGCCGGGCTTCACGTTTACTGCTGAATATTTTACCTGCGGTTAAAACATCAATTATTTTACCTTCTGCATCAGCAGCAGTGATTTCAATAGTCGGGACATCGGTAAGTGCGCCGCCTCCTCCAAACAGTGCTTCAGCAGCCTGTTGTGCTTTTTCAGCTTCAGTTTCTCCGTGTACCAGCTTTGTTACCTCATAAGCCAGAACTTTTTTTGCTTCGTTGATCTCAGCATCCTGCAGGGAGCTTAAGCGGCGTACTTCTTCCATAGGCAGGAAGGTAAGGAGTGACAGGCAGTTTTCAACGTCGCTGTCGTCGATATTACGCCAGTATTGGTAGAAATCATATGGTGAAGTCTTTTCTGGATCGAGCCACAGGGCTCCTTTTTCTGTTTTGCCCATTTTGCGTCCATCGCTGGTAGTAAGTAATTTACAGGTCATGCAGTATGCTGGTTTCTGTTCTTTGCGGCGAATCAGTTCAACGCCGGCCAGCATATTGGACCATTGGTCATCACCGCCGAGCTGCATGATACAGCCGTGTTTTTTAAACAGCTGCAGGAAGTCATAAGACTGCATGATCATATAGTTGAATTCGAAGAAAGACAGGCCTTTTTCCAAACGTTTTTTAAAGCATTCCGCTGTCAGCATACGGTTTACTGAGAAATGTACACCGACATCGCGCAGCAGTTCGATATAATTCAGTTCAAGCAGCCAGTCGGCGTTGTTGACCATAATAGCCTGGCCTTCAGAAAAATCGATAAAGCGTGCCATCTGTTTTTTAAAGCAGGCTATGTTATGAGAGATAAATTCAGGAGTCAGCATTTTACGCATATCGTCTTTGCCGCTGGGGTCGCCAACCATACCGGTCCCGCCTCCTAAAAGACAGATTGGACGATGTCCGGCACGCTGCATATGGCTCATAACCATCAAAGCAATAAAATGACCTACATGCAGGCTGTCGGCTGTGGGGTCGAAACCAATATAAAAAGTGATTTTTTCCTTTTCCAGCAGCTCTTTGATCTCATCTTCGTGGGAGAGTTGCTTTAAAAAACCACGTTCCTTTAATACGTCATAAACGGACATGAAATAACCTCCTAATATTACTGAAAACTTCCTCGTGATAAAGTGAAGAAGCAAATCTTCTAAACATTATACAACGAATGGGCTGGTTTCGCAAATAAGAAAAGACGCTTCCTGAAAGAAGCGCCTTTGATGCACAAAAATGAATTGTTTTTATAATTGCGAAGTACAGTGCGGGCAACGGGTCGCATCGTCAGCGATTGCAGTTTTGCAGAAGGGGCATAAACGCGGTTCTGGAGCCGGAGCCGGCGGAGGCGTAAGCCTGTTGATTTGTTTGATCAGTACAAAAATAGCAAAAGCAATGATCAGGAAATTAACGATAGTATTTATAAAAAGACCGTAGGCTAAAATAGGGGCATGTGCATCCTGAGCAGCCTTTAAAGTATCGTAATGCTGTCCGTTCAGGCTGATGAATAGTCCGGAAAAATCCACTTTGCCAAATAAGAGACTCAAAGGGGGCATAATAATATTATCTACTAAAGACGATGTTATTTTGCCGAAGGCGCCGCCGATAACAACGCCGACTGCCAGATCGATAACATTTCCGCGCATAGCAAATTTTTTAAACTCTTCAAAAAAAGACATATTAACAACTCCCATTCATAAATTCAAAATATTTTATATATATTCGCTTTAAGTTATAATAATCCTGCCGGCTTGACTGCAAATCGTCAATAATTTATAATAATTCTGTAACAATTAGGCAGTGAAGGAGGGAAAACCATGAGAGATGACTTAGTAGTACCAGGCGAGCATGAGGAAAATTTTGTACTGGCTAAAGATGCGCGTGTAGTTACAGTGCCGTTTACTCCGCTGGAACAGCGTATGGCTAAAGAAAAGCCGTATCTGATGGAAGGCCTTGCCAAATTGAAAGAGATCTTGGGAGAAGACAGTTTCAAACGCTTGATCAGTAATGTGCATAATATCAATTTGAGCGGACCGAGAATCATGCTGGTCGCCGATAATGAGCTGCACCGTACTAATATCGAACGCGAATGTCTGCCTGCTATCGCAGAAGCATTCAACGTTACTAATATTCGTGTAGTTACACAAGGCTGATGTCTGAAAAGCTTCTCTGGCAGCAGGGAAGCTTTTTATTTTAAAAATATAAAAAATATCATTGACAAACTATTTGTTATTTTATATAATATTCACGTTGCAGTAAGTGATGTAACTTAAGTCGGGGCGTGGCGCAGTTTGGTAGCGCGCTTGTTTCGGGTACAAGAGGCCGTGAGTTCGAATCTCGCCGCCCCGACCACTTAAAAAGTTAGCCGCAGAGCGTATCTGCGGCTTTTTTATTTTGTTTTAAAGGAAGTATTTAAAGTGATTTTTGCTGGAGCAGTGAAAAAATTTCCCATAGTGTTTCTTTTCAAATAGCTATCTGAATTTTACCAGATACGCCATATAACAAAACCATAATATAAAAACATAAATGATCAGTCTTGAAAGAGAAATCATAAAATAAACCCTTCTTTATTTCAAAAGTTAAGCTATATTGTTGTAGCTATTAATGGTGACTTCTTGTTTATCAATTATGATATCATGCTCTTGTCAAAGAAAAAAGCCGACATTCTGCTTTTATTTATTTACTAAATGTTGGCAAGCTGTTTCACTGCCTGTGGTTTTCTCCAAAGCTGCAGTTTGTATCAAGATTGATTTCGAAAATACGTGCCCAGGGCAGGTTTACATTGATGTCGATACCTGTTAAATAATAATTGCTGTCGTTATTGCGATAAAAAGGTGTACGGCCAAGGTCTCCATATAGAAGCTGAATCTTTTGACGCTGTAAAAAGCCACGAATAAGCGTTTCTGCAAAAAACTTGTTTTCTCCCAAATCAGTTGGCTTATAGCCTTTCAGTTTCAGTAATGTAGTTAACTGTGCATGCATTAATTTCTGATAGGCATAATCATCAAGTAAACGTTCAACTGTGAAGTTCAGATTTTGGGCATACAGTGACGGATGTTCTGATTGCGGTAATCGGTGCAGCTGGCCGGTAAATAATGTTGCTTGACTAAGCGCGGTTCCCAGTGAATTACTTAAAGTATTCCAGCCTGAAAAAGCTGCCAGCCTGCTGAGCGGTACTTTAGCCTCCAAAAGCTTAGGTATTAAAAGTTCGTTTTCAGTATAGTTGGCCGTAAGATCAACCAGCGCAATGTGGCGGTCTGATATAAGCAGGGTTTTAAGTTTTTGCAGCATAGCTTTATTAGGCTGATTGTCATCGTCGCCGCAGTGTACGAATAAAATAAAGTCGGCGACAGCAGCATCATCTGTAAGCTGACCGCCGATAAAATTTATTTTGTCCCGGATGCTTGCGTCAACAGAACAGGGCATATAGGGCATGATTTTAGCTGCGACTTTAGGCGAGGAATACTCTACAAAAATGCGTGGCTTGTAATTATACAGTTTATTATAATATCTGGTCAGCAGTAAAACTGATATTTCATCAGCTCCACTTGTAATAAGCCCGCTGGAACCTAAAGCTGCATGTTTCATATATGCCAGCGCATGATTAGCATTACGATTAGGAAGCCCGAATGGCTGGGCGTCGTCCTGCCCTATAGCCAAAGTCAGACCGTCTGCGCGTGCCAGCTGGACCAGTTTTTTGTTAAAACTGTCGTTATCGGCATACAGACGGCTGTACTTCGTTTTAATATCATCCGGTATGCGTGCATCGATCGCCAGCAGCTGCCTGGTAAAGTAAGGATCGCCGAATGTTTCTGCCATATCCTTTAATGTTGCATAACGCATCAGATGCCATTGATACCAGCTGTCCGGTATAAGCTGATCGCTGACCAGCAATCTTGGAATGACGGAAAAAAACGCCATATCGATTTGTGGATTGAGAGAATGCTGTTTGTTTACGAAAGTCAAAAACTTTTCTTCATCGTTAATTGTTCCCAAAGGTACGCGTGAGCCCAGCAGACTGCCGTGTACTAAAAGATCGGCTGATAAAATTGCGGCTGGATGCTGCGGCATTTCATTTTTCAGCCAGGCAAACAGTTTTTCTTTATCAGCAGGTGTGTTATAATTGTCAAGAAGTTCTTGCGGCGGTGTAATCACGTTGATAGAAGCCAGTGCTCCCAGTTTTCTGACCATAGCGCTGCAGGGAGGGCGGCTGTCTAACGGAGCCAGCAGCAGCGAAGTATCGGCTTTTACAGGCTGAGGCGCAAATGGGACAGTTGCAGGCATACCGCCGAATAATTCATAAAAATAGGCGCAGAGCAGCAGTAATGCGAGCAGAATAAATTTTTTCTTGTTCATAGGCTGTCTCCTTTGCCGTTCTTGTTATATTTATTATATTACAGATACGGAGTTTTTTGAATGCGGATAATTACGGGAAAGGCACGGGGGCTGAAATTGGCTGTGCCAAAGAATATGGACGTACGTCCCACGGCTGACAGGGTCAAAGAATCCCTGTTTAATATTATTGGCACTAAAATTATTGGCGCACGTGTGTTGGATATGTTTGCCGGAACAGGTAATCTGGGGTTGGAGTCGTGGAGCCGCGGCGCTGCTGCGGTTACTTTTGTCGATGAAAGCCGGGAATCGCTGCGCCTGGTACAAAGCAACATCGTTAAATGCCGGGCGGAGGCTGATGTTCAGGTTCTCAAAGGCAGCGCGGTAAATATTATCGAACATCTGCATCATCAGGGATTAAAATTTGATTTTGCATTCTGCGATCCTCCCTATAATAAAGGCTGGGTTCAGAAAGTTCTGCAGAAAATGGAACACTTTCAAGTACTTGAAGACGGAGGCTATCTGATTATCGAACATTCGAAGCACGATGAAATAGGCGTGCTGGCAGCGTGCTTTGAGCTTGTGCGTCAGGAACCCTATGGTGAAACTTTACTTTCGTTTATAAGATTTGCCAAAGTATAATAAAATGTTGTAAAATAATAAAATAAATTTGTAAAAAAATAGCAGGAATACAGAAACGTACGTCGAATAAGGAACAAGATAATTGAATTTATGACCAGACTGCGTTGCAGCTTCTAGGAGGTTAAACAGTGCGTAGAGCGATCTGTCCGGGTAGTTTTGACCCGGTTACTAATGGCCACCTCGATATTTTTGAACGGGCGAGCCAAATGTTTGACGAGATCATTATCAGCGTTTTTCATAATCCGGGTAAAGATAAAGCAATGTTCACCATGGAGGAAAGGGTAGAAATGCTCAGGGATGCGACAAAACATATCCCTAATGCCAGAGTAACCTGTTTTTCCGGTCTTTTAAATGAATTCTGCAGGCAGGAAAAAGCTCCTTTTATTGTAAGGGGCTTACGTGCGTTTTCTGATTTTGAATATGAATTTCAGCGCGCTCTGCTCATAAAAAAAATAGACAATAACTTAGAAACAGTCTTTATTATGACTAATGCTAATTACTCTTTCCTAAGTTCCTCTGGAATAAGAGAATTGGCAACCTTTGGCGGTTGTATCCATGGTCTTGTTCCTGAATGTGTGGAAGATCGGATCAAAAGCCTTGTTATAAGCAAAGAATAATATTAGAAAGAGGTTGAGTTTGATGATGATTGATAGAAGTACAAGTGCGACTTTGGACAGAATTTTTGATGAAATGTATAACCTTATTTCTGAGGCTAACCGTATACCTCTTACTGATAAGATCATTATCGAAGAGAGCGATTTGGCGGGTATCCTGGATGATTTGAAGGAAGCGATTCCCAAAGAAGTCAAAAGCGCTACCAGACTGCTTGAAGAACAAAAAGCAATCGTCACCAAAGCTCATGAAGAAGCTGACAATATTGTTTTGCAGGCTAAAACCGAAGCTGACCGTATTTTAGAATTGGCAAAATCCGAATCTGAAAGACTAATGCGTCAGGAAGAAATTTCCAAACAGGCAGAAGCCTTTGCTGAAGATGTAAAGAGTACTGCTTTGCGTAATCAGCAGGAAATGAAAGACGAAGCTGATGCTTATGTTGAGCGTGTAAAACACGATGTGCTGCAATATGCCGATGATATGCTTGGCTATTTGAGCGGTAGTCTGCAGTCCGCTTTACAGGCTGTAAACGATAACCGCGCTTCCGTTAATGCTGAACGTGAAAGCGTTATGTCTTCACGCCCTCAGCGTGATATGGAACTTCTGGCGATGGAAGAGGAAGAAGACGAAGAATAAGCTTTTGAAAAAAGTAAGCCTTCCGCTCAAGCGGAAGGCTTTTTGTTTTGTTGCTTTATTATTTTTGAATATAGATCGGAGAGACAGTATAATCGTTGTTATATTGTGGTTGGTGGTTCTTTTGCAAAAGTGTCAGCAGATTAGTTGCCGCAATATCAACGGAAAGCTGCTGCTCGACTTTCTCTCCGTATTTTTCCAAGACGTTGCGGCCCAGTTTGATAATTATAGGCAGCTGAGCAGAATCCTGCATTTCTTTCAACAGTTCGCGGCCGCGGTCGTTAAAGGCCAGAACACGGATGTAAGCTGGGTCTTTGGCATTATCGAACATAGCGCGATACTGCTGCAGTAAAAGCTGCATCAGCAGTCTTCTGACACGTGAAGCGGGATAACGTTTGGTAACTGTGGCGCTGACTACGTCTTGGAATGTAGTGCAGGAAGCAGCTTCTGCCAGACGGTTTTCCAATCCTTCGCTGCATTGGCAGGCTGCGGCTATTTGGGCCGGTGTCAAAGAACGCAGCTTGTATAAAAGCAGATGGTTCAGAATTTTATCACTGATATCCATTCGGTGCTGAAGATCTGCCTCACGCAGCAGCTGGGCTGTAGTTGCCGGAACTGTGCTGAGCAGCGCTTCATCGATGCCATAGCCGCGATAATGCTCACGAATGGCTGTTGCGCCGGCAATAGGCCCGTTGATGGTTTTATCTTTATAGCCGCTGCCGCGGCGTTTAACGACGACAGGTTCGATCTCGTAACCGCCGTGCAGAAGCTGGCGGCAATATTCTAAAGCCAGGATATTGTTAGGATGTTCAGCAATCGTCAGCATGGAAGGGTCTTCCGCCAGCGTAAGCTCTAAAGACTTGGCATAACTGTGCCCTTCATCCAGATAATGATGCAGTGCGTCCTGAAAAACAGGCTCGTTCAAAAATTCTGCGGTGAGCATCAGCTGCTGCGAATTGGCTGCTTCCGCACCAAAAGCAAGATGCGATACCATCCCGGTAGCAGCCAGTAATTTTACAGCTCCTGCAGCAAAAAATTCCGCACTGCGGCAGGTGAAAACTGTCGGCAGCTCTAAAACAAGGTCAACGCCGCCTAAAACGGCCATTCTGGCACGGGTCCATTTGTCAGTCAGGGCAGGCAAGCCGCGCTGTACAAGGCTGCCGCTCATAGCGGCAATGACAGGCCTGTTGCCGGCTATCCGCTTTGCTTCGCGCAGATGATGGGCGTGGCCGTTGTGGAAAGGATTATATTCTGCTACGATTCCTATTGCTTTGCTCATTCATATTCTCCCTCATTTATAATGTTTATACTAGCGATTATCATTTAAATAGTGTATACTATATGATATAATAAAACGTGCTATGAGCGCAAGCTAAATTTTGCACAAATGGAGGAAAACTGTGATTATTTTCGTTGTCAACTGCGGTAGCTCCTCAATTAAATATCAGCTTCTTAATATGAACGGCGAGCAGGTGCTGGCCAAAGGTCTGATCGAACGGATCGGTATGGAAGGTTCTGTTCTCAAACACACGCCTACGGGCAAATACACAGTAGATATCAGCGCCGAGATACCTGACCATTCCGTTGGCATCCAGATGGCGCTGGATGCTCTGACTAATGAAGAATATGGCGTTATTGACAGTATGGATGAAATCGATGCTGTTGGCCACCGTGTAGTGCACGGCGGCGAACGCTTTACCGATTCGGTACTGATCAGCGATGATGTTTTGAACGGGATCGAGGCCTGCGCTGAGATTGCTCCGCTGCACAATCCGCCGAACCTGTATGGTATCAAAGCCTGTATGCGCCTGATGTATAATACTCCTCAGGTAGCTGTTTTTGATACGGCGTTCCATCAGACTATGCCAAAGGTTGCCTATTTGTATGGCCTGCCTTACGAAATGTATGTCAAATACGGACTGCGCCGCTATGGCTTCCATGGAACTTCCCATAAATATGTAGCCCAGCAGGCGGCCGAAATGATGGGCGAGCATATGAGCGACCTGCGTTTTATTACCTGTCATTTGGGTAATGGCGCCAGCATTGCTGCGATCAAATATGGTAAATCCATTGATACCAGCATGGGGTACACACCGTTGGAAGGACTTGTCATGGGTACACGTTCCGGCGAGATCGACCCTGCTATCATTCCTTTTTTGATGGAAAAAGAAAATATGAATGCACAGCAGATCGACGATTATCTGAACCGTCGCAGCGGTATTTTAGGTATCTCAGGGCTATCCAGTGATTTCCGTGATCTGGAAAGTGCCGCTAACCGCGGTGATGAACGCAGTCAGCTTGCTATAGACATTTTTGCCTATAAGGTCAAAAAATATATTGGCGGTTATGTTGCTGCCATGGGTGGCGTTGATGCCATCATCTTTACAGCAGGTCTGGGTGAAAACTCTCCGTTTATGCGTGATAAGATCTGTAATGGTCTGGAATATCTTGGTACGCGTATTGATCCGGAACTTAACAAGCTGCGCGGTAAACAGATGGAAATCAGTATCAAAAGGGCGCGGGTCAAGATCTTTGTGATTCCCACGAATGAAGAACTGGTCATTGCCCGTGATACACTGAATATCTGCCGCCGCATCATTAAATTATAATAAAAGTTACGCTTTTTTCTTGACAAAGATTTAGAGCATAGCTATAATTGATACGATTGGTGAAATATGATAAAGATAAATGTCGCAGAAATCAAGAAAAGACTGGTCGGTAAAAAAGACTTTTCCTATGAACTGAAACCAGCAGAATTGAACATTACCGAAGCGGATCTTCCGCTGACAGGAACGGTGACCGTAAAAGGCACGATATCCAATGCCGGTGATGTTTTGCTTTTGGAAGCTATGGTTGAAGCCATGGTCAACAGGACCTGCGGACGCTGCCTTAAAGCCTTTACAGGTAAGAGTACGGCTGAAGTATTGGAAAAATTCTATCCGGCAAGTGCTGAGAATATCGAAAATGATGCTTTTATTTATGAATCTGATATCGTCGATCTGACGGAACCGATTCGTGAAAGTCTCCTGCTGGCAGAGCCCCTTCAAGCTTTGTGCAGGATCGATTGTCAGGGCTTGTGTCCGGTCTGCGGCGCCGATAGAAATAAAGGCGACTGCGGCTGTGATACTACCACAGTCGATCCCAGGTTGGCGGCATTAAAGCAATTCATCAAAAATTAAATTCACATTCATTAGCTTGAGGAGGTGTATCAAAGATGGCAGTACCAAAGAGAAAAATGTCCAAAGCTCGCCGCGATTCCCGTCGTGCGAACTGGAAACTTACAGTTCCTGGCTTAGTCGAATGTCCGCAATGTCATGAGATGAAAATGCCGCATCGCGTTTGTCCCGAATGTGGTTATTACAACGGCAAACAAGTTATCGTTAAAGAACAATAATCTTGCAGCTTTAAATCCCCGTACCTTAACGGTACGGGGATTTTTGCTTTTTATTGGCTGGTACTAAAGTGCTACAGGCAGAGTAAAAAAGCTGTTTGAAAACAGTCGGGCATTTGATTGTGACTAACTTGTGAATTATTAGGAAAATTAAGCATGGAATTAAAATTTTTACTTGCTTTTTTTATTGTGAGCTTTTATAATACCTCTAGATATTAATAGTTGGTACTAAAGTCGGGTGATAAAATGAATTCTTCCAAAAAAATAATACGGCAGGAAAATCTGTCCAAGATGTTGGAACGCAATCCATTTTTGACAGACGAGCAGCTTGCTAAAGCACTTGAAGTCAGTATCCAGACAATCCGTTTGGATCGCCTGCGAATGAATATTCCGGAAGTACGTGAACGTACACGTCAGATGGCCGAAACTGCGCAGACAAAATTGAAAGCCATCGACAAAAAAGATATTGTCGGCGATCTTATTGATCTGGAATTGAATAAGATCGGTATTTCGATGCTGAAAATAACGCCGGAAATGGTGCTGGAAAAAACAGGCGTCGCACGCGGTTACTATATGTTTGCGATGGCCAATACCCTGGCTCTGGCTGTAGTCGATGCAGATGCGGCCTTGACAGGGGTTGGTAATGTTAAGTATAAAGTACCGGTCTATGCCGGTGCAACCTTAGTCGCTAAGGCGGAGGTGATCCGCCGTGAGCATGATAAATATGTTATCTGGGTCAAAGTTCGCAACAATAACGAAGAAGTGTTTCGTGCTAAATTCATTATTGTATCACTGCCCAACGAAAGGATCGAGAAATAGTGAAAATTGCGGTTGATGTGATGGGAACTGACTATGGACCTCAAGAACTGGTTTTGGGAGCTGTCCAGGCTGTCAGAGCGTATGACTGCGAAGTCGTTCTCGTAGGCGACTCCGAAATTATAAAAAAACTGCTGGAGGAATATAATGCTGCTGATGAACGAAAAATCACAGTACATCATTCCAGCGAAGTTATTAATATGGATGAACATCCAGGTATAGCAGTAAAAACTAAAAAAGATGCGTCTATCGTCGTTGCTACGAAGCTGCTGCGTGATAAAGAGTGTGATGCGCTGGTATCGTCCGGAAGCACAGGGGCGGCAGTCGCCGCAGCATTGTTTGGACTGGGACGCATCAGGGGCATCGAACGTCCGGCTATCGCGACTCCTATCCCAAGTCTTACCGGGACGACAGTAGTTTTAGACAGCGGTGCTAAAGTCGACGCCAAACCCGAACATATGGTGCAAAGTGCTATCATGGGCAGCGTTTATGCTGAGTTGATGCTGAAAATAAAAAATCCGCGCGTCGGGCTTTTGAATATCGGTGAAGAAGAAACAAAAGGTAACGAGCAGGCTCTTGCTACTTATCCTCTGCTCAAGGCTGAAGAACATATCAACTTTGTCGGTAATGTAGAAGGCCGTGACATTAACAAAGGCACTGTTGACGTAGTCGTCTGCGACGGGTTTGTCGGCAATGTAGTCCTGAAGTTTGCAGAAGGTCTTGCAAGTGCTATAATGAAGTTAATGAAAGAAGCTATTTTGAATGGCGGTTTTCTGGCCAAGCTGGGCGGACTTTTGATCAAACCGGCTATGAAGGGGCTTGCCAAGCGGCTTGATCCGGCTGAATACGGCGGTGCGCTGCTTTTGGGTGTCAAGGCACCTTTTATTATCTGCCATGGCAGCAGTAAAGCAAAGGCTATCAAAAATGCAATCGGCGTGGCTATAGATTTTGCTGAGCGTGATGTAGTTGAACATATTGCCGGCAATATCGTGAAATCAAGAAAAGGAAACGAGGAAATATAAATGGAAAAAGCAGTTGGTATTTTAGGTCTGGGCTGCTATGTGCCTGAAAAGGTGCTGACCAACCATGATCTTGAAAAAATAGTAGAAACCAGCGACGAGTGGATCGTTGAACGTACAGGCATTAAAAACAGGCATATTGCCGCTGAAGGCGAAGCTACATCCGATATGTCCGTTATTGCGGCAGAACGTGCTTTGGCTGACGCAGGCGTAAGCCCTGAAGAAATCGAACTGGTCATCGTAGCAACTGCTTCTGCTGACCATGCTTTTCCCTCTACCGCTTGTCTGGTACAGGACCGTATCGGCGCTAAAAACGCAGCCGCATTCGATCTGTCCGCAGGCTGCTCCGGCTTTGTTTACAGTCTGGGCGTAGCAAGCCAGATGGTAAAATCCGGTTTGTACAAAAAAGCGCTCATCATCGGTGCTGAAACTTTAAGCCGCATTATGAACTGGGAAGACCGCAATACCTGCGTTCTTTTTGGTGACGGTGCAGGAGCGGCGGTCATTGGTGAAGTCGAGGATGGTCTTGGTGTTTTGGGTATCGATCTCGGCAGCGACGGCAGCGGCGGTAAATATCTGTTCCAGCCGGCTGGAGGCAGCCGCAGACCGGCTTCTCACGAAACAGTAGATGCAAGAGAGCATTTTATCCATATGAACGGCAATGAAGTATTTAAATTTGCAATCCAGATCATGGGCAAAACGGCTAAACGAGCTTTAGCTAAAGCAGGTCTTGAACCGGCTGATGTCGATCTTCTGGTTCCGCATCAGGCTAATATCCGCATTATTAACAGTGCTGCTAAACGTTTGAAAATGCCAATGGAAAAAGTTTGGGTAAATGTCGATAAATACGGCAATACTTCCGCTGCTTCCATTCCCATTGCCCTGTGCGAGGCGCAGGAGCAGGGCGTACTTAAAAAAGGCGGTACAGTACTGTTGGTTGGTTTCGGTGCTGGCCTCACATGGTCTTCCATTGTGCTTAAATGGAGTAAATAAACCTGCAAGAACAATTGAGCAAAAGACGAAAGAGAGGTTTTCCCAATGAGCAAAATTGCATTTGTATTCCCGGGACAAGGTTCCCAAACTGTAGGTATGTGTAAAGATCTTTATGATAACTATACTTGCGCTCGCAAGGTTTTTGAAGCTGCTGACGAAGCTTTGGGTTTCTCCATCAGCGATATGTGTTTTAATGGTCCGGAAGATCAGCTGCGTCTGACCTTTAATACTCAACCGGCTATCCTGACTGCCAGCGTAGCCTGTGCTGAGGTGCTGAAAGAAAACGGACTGAGCTGCGAAGTTGCTGCTGGCCATAGCCTGGGTGAATATTCTGCTTTGGTTTTGGCAGGTGCTTTGGACTTTGCTGATGCTGTCCGTATCGTTCGTAAACGTGGCCAGTTCATGCAGGAAGCTGTTCCTGTTGGCGAAGGCAGCATGGCCGCTGTCTTAGGTCTTGAAAGCGATAAAATCATTGATATCTGCCGTACTGTTGAAGCTGAATGCGGTGAAGCTGTACAGGCAGTAAACTTCAACTGCCCTGGCCAGGTCGTTATTGCAGGCTCTGTAGGCGCAGTGGATAAAGCTTTGGCGGCGTTGAAAGAAGCCGGCGCCAAACGCGCTGTTCTTCTTCCCGTAAGCGCACCTTTCCACAGCACTCTTATGCAGCCGGCTTCCAAACGTCTGGCTGAAGTTTTTGAAACTATTACCTTCCACGACGCTAAGATTCCTGTCGTAGCTAATGTAACTGCAACTGAAGTTACCAAAGGAGAAGAAATCAAAGAATCTCTGATCCGTCAGGCTGCTATGCCTGTACTTTGGGAAACCTCTGTCAACCATATGATCGCAGGCGGCGTCGATACTTTTGTCGAAGTCGGTCCAGGCAAGGTTCTGTCCGGTTTTACTAAAAAAATTGCCAAGGGTATGGCTGCTTTGAACGTCGAAGATGAAGCAAGCCTTGAAAAAACACTTGCTTATTTTAAGGAGGTTCGTTAAAATGCAGTTAGAAGGTAAAATCGCACTGGTTACAGGTGCTTCCCGCGGTATCGGTAAAGCTATCGCAGTGGCGCTGGCTGCTGCAGGAGCTGATGTCGCTGTCAATTATGCCGGTAACAAAGCTGCTGCTGAAGCAGTGGCTGCTGAAATCGAAGCTATGGGACGCAAAGTTCTGCTGCTGCAGGGTGACGTTGCCCAGCTTGAAGTCTGCACTGAAATGATCGATGCCGTTATCAAAGAATTCGGCCGTATCGACATTTTAGTCAATAATGCAGGCATCACTCGTGACAATCTACTGATGCGTATGAAGGAAGAAGATTGGGACGCAGTGCTGAACACTAACCTCAAAGGTGTTTTCAACTGCACTAAAGCAGCTGTCAAATACATGATGAAACAAAGAGCGGGCCGTATCGTCAACATCACCTCTGTCGTAGGTGTAATGGGCAATGCCGGTCAGGCCAACTATGCTGCAGCAAAAGCAGGCTGCATCGGTTTCACCAAATCTGTAGCTAAAGAAGTTGCAGCCCGTGGCATCACTGTTAACGGTGTTGCACCTGGTTTTATCAAAACTGATATGACCAGCGTTTTACCAGAAAAAGTAGTAGCCGATATGGAAGCCGGTATCCCGCTGGCGCGTCTTGGCGAACCTGAAGATATTGCCAAGGCAGTATTGTTCCTTGTAAGTGACGATGCTGCTTACATAACCGGTCAGACTTTACATGTTGACGGTGGTATGGTAATGTAATTATGCAATTCTTAAAAAAAGACCTTTGGAAGGAGGTGAATCGTAAATGAGCACTTTCGAAAAAGTAAGAGACATTACTGTCGAGCAATTGAGCGTTGACGCTGATGAAGTAAAGATGGAATCATCCTTCATCGATGATCTGGGCGCTGACTCCCTCGACATCGTTGAATTAATCATGGCTTTCGAAGAGGAATTTGAAGTTGAAATCCCTGACGAAAAAGCTGAAAAAATCCGCACCGTGGCTGATGCAGTCAAAATGTTGGATGAAGAAAAATAATCTTTTAGCAGCTCAAGGGAAAGCTCTTAGGAGCTTTCCCTGACAGTTGCAGTAGTCCTGAAATGGGGGATATTTGTTGAAACTACCAGTACTTAAAATAGGTGATTTGACAGCCGAAGTACCGATCATACAAGGCGGAATGGCTATCAGACTGTCTACCGCGCGTTTGGCGGCAGCCGTTGCGCAGGAAGGCGGAATAGGACTCATCGCAGCGTCCGGCATGGCGTTTGACGAGCTGCGTAAAGAGATCCGGCTGGCCAGAAAGCTTACCGGCGGGAAAGGCATCATCGGCATTAATGCCATGGTTGCGGCCCGCGAATTTCTTGGGCTAATTACCACTGCTGCCGAAGAAAAAATTGACCTGATCGTTGCCGGTGCCGGTTTTTCAAGAGATATTTTCGCCGTGGGGCGTGAACATAACGTAGCCGTAGTGCCCATCGTTTCCTCTGTCAAACTAGCTAAAATATCTGAAAAGCTCGGTGCAGCCGCTATTGTAGTGGAAGGAACAGAGGCGGGAGGACATCTTGGGACTCAACAGTCCATCAAAGATATTCTGCCTGACATTGTCAAGGCGGTCAATATTCCGGTTATCGCCGCCGGCGGAGCTACTGACGGCGCAGCTGTAGCGGAGCTTCTTAAATTAGGGGCCAGCGGTGTGCAGATGGGCAGTCGTTTTGCCGCCAGCGAAGAATCCAACGGTGCTCCGGCGCTGAAAGAATTATATCTCAAAATGACCAAAGAGGACGTTGTACAGATCGACAGTCCCGTTGGCTATAAAGGCAGGGCGATCCTTAATCCTTTTGCCAAACAGGTTCTGGAAGGTACGCAGCCGCGTCCCCGCACCTGTGATAACTGCCTTAAACAATGTTCCCGCAGCTTCTGCATCATCTGCGCGCTCACCAGAGCTCAGCAGGGCGATGTTGAAACCGGCCTTGTTTTTACAGGTGCCAATATGTGGAAGATCAAAGAAATTTTACCCGTGAAAGAAATTTTCAGAAGACTGAAAGAAGAAATAGCAAAAATTTAATTTGAGGTGATTTATTTTGAAAAGACGAGTCGTTATTACCGGTGTTGGCCCGATTACTCCAATCGGCATCGGCAAAGATGAATTTTGGGGCAATCTGATCGCTGGTAAATCCGGTATCGGTCTCATTACCCAGTTTGATGCTTCTGATCCTGGCTTCACCACTAAAATTGCAGGCGAAGTTAAAGATTTTGATTTCGCTAACTATGGCGATAAAAAAGAAGGCAAACGTATGGATCGTGTGACCCAGTTTGCTGTAGCGGCTGCTAAACTGGCAGTGGAAGATGCTGAACTCGATCTGGAAAAAATTGATCCCGTTCGTGCCGGCGTTTGCGTTGGCAGCGGCATTGGCGGCATCCATACCTTCCTCGAGCAGTCTTTAAAATATGGCGAAAAAGGTCCAGGCAAAATCAGTCCGTTCTTCATTCCGATGGAGATCCCGAATATGCCTGCCGGCCAGATTTCTATTGCTTTAGGCTTTAAAGGCCCTAATACCGCTATCATCACAGCTTGTGCTACCGGCACTAACTGTATCGGCGACGCTCTGCGCACTATTCAATATGGCGATGCCGATATTATGATCGCAGGCGGCACAGAAGCTGCTGTTTCTCCTGTTGCTATAGCAGGCTTCGGTAACATGAAAGCTCTTTCCACCAACAACGAACATCCTGAAAAGGCCTCCTGTCCGTTCGATAAAAAACGCGACGGTTTTGTTATGGGTGAAGGTGCCGGCGTAGTAGTTATGGAAGAGCTGGAACATGCTTTGGCACGTGGAGCTCATATCTATGCTGAAGTAGTAGGCTTTGGCATGAATGCCGACGCTTATCACATCACTGCTCCTGATCCGAGCGGTGAAATGCCTGCCCTGTGCATGCAGCAGGCTATCGACGATGCTGGTATGAAACCGGAAGACGTTGATTACATCAACGCTCATGGTACTTCTACCCATCGTAATGATTTGAATGAGACTTTAGCTGCTAAAAAGGTTTTTGGCGATCATGCTTATAAAATGACTATCAGCTCCAACAAATCCATGACAGGACATTTGCTGGGCGCTGCAGGCGGCGTAGAAGCAATTGCTACCGTCATGACCATTGAGAATGGTATTATCCCTCCGACGATCAACTATGAAGACCCTGATTTAGAAGAAGGTCTGGACCTCGACTATGTTCCTAACGTAGCCCGTAAAGCAGAAGTAAGAGCGGCTCTGTCCAATAACTTCGGCTTTGGCGGCCATAATGCCACCATTCTCTTCAAAAAATATCAAGCTTAATTGAGAATAGAGTGATTTAAATGCAAGACACGCGCAAAGAGCAGCTGCTGAAGTTCTGTCAAAGCCTTGGCATCGAAATGCACAAGCTGGAACTTCTGAACAGCGCTCTGACGCATACATCATACGCTCACGAATCTAAAGAATTACCGCGTCCGGAACATAACGAACGCGTAGAATTTTTAGGCGACTCCGTGCTCAGCGTTATCGTCAGTACATATATGTACTGCACTTTCCCCAACCTTAACGAAGGAGAACTTACCAAGCTCAGGGCCCATATCGTCTGCGAAGCATCGCTGGCTGAATATGCCCGTAAAATAAATCTTGGTGATTACCTGCTTTTAGGAAAGGGAGAAGGTTTGTCAGGAGGACGCGAACGCGCTTCTATCCTGGCCGACGCTTTTGAATCTGTACTTGGGGCTTATTATTTAGACCAGGGTATGGAAGCAGCCCGTGTATTTTTACTGGGGTTAATGAAAGCCGAGCTGGATTTTATCTGTACGCACGGCATTTGCAGTGATTTTAAAACAAGGCTGCAGGAAGTTGCGCAGCAGGATGGCGATGTTGATATCGTCTATGAGCTGATCGGTTCCAAAGGTCCTGAACACAACAAACATTTTGCCACCATTGTTTCCGTTAACGGCAAACATATCGGTTCAGGCGAAGGCAGGACGAAAAAGGAAGCGGAACAGCAGGCTGCTAAAAGCGCTCTTGAAAAAATGGGCGCGCCTTTGACAGGATTTCCTAAATAAACCCTTGCCGGTTTACCGGCAAGGGTTTTCTTTGTCTGCTGTTCAGCTCAGTGTGAAGGTCCATACAGGTTCAGCAGAACTACGCCGCTGACGACCAAAGCCATACCGACGGCGCCGATGGCGTTGATGCTTTCGTGAAAGACCAGCATTGAAATGATGGCTGCGGCAACGACACCGATACCTGCCCAGGTTGCATACGCAATGTTCAAATCAATAAACTGCAGTGAACGGGACAGAAAATAAAAAGCGCCTGTGTAAGCTGCAACTACTACCAGCGAAGGTGACAGCTTAGTAAAGCCCAGTGTGTATTTCAAAAATGTTGTGCCTAGTAATTCCAAAACAATAGCTAAACCTAAATATACAAATCCCATGATATCCTCCTAATCATCTATGGCGTCACGTAAAGCCTTCATCCAGGCAAAGCCGCCTTCCAGCAGTGCGTTGCGCTGGGCGTCAGTCATATTACGCAGCGCCCGTTCTTCAAAATCATCCATTTTTTGTAAAAGCCCGTCGGCATAAGCAGCACCCTGACTGGTAAAAACCAACAGCTTGACGCGTTTATCAGTAGGGCTGATTATTTTTTCGACGAAGCCTTTGTCTTCCAATCCGGACAGAATACTGTTGACCGTCTGTTTGGGCAGCATCAGTTTTTCGCAGATCAGATGCTGGGTACAGTCATTTGGAAATTCCTTCAGCAAATACAGGGTCAGCAGTAAATTGTTATTGAGTCCGTGTGATTTGGCCCAGCGTTCATAGACGGCGTTTGTGCCGAACCAAAGGTCGTAGTAGCCGTGGCGTATCCGTTGCAGCTCTTTATGCATAAGCGCCCTCCTTTTTTTATAAAGTCCGAAATCGGACTAATTGAATTATAACAACATTTTCTAAAAAAGGCAAGTAAAATTTTGTGAATGACACCAGGGCGGATGGCGGGCATTGACCGGGAGCGGTGATACGGGTATAATGCAATTATCAAGCATGTTGATAAAAATGCAGGCGCACCAATAAGCCGCATTATAATAAACGTTTAATGCAAGGAGGCAGGGCAGTGGCAATCATACCTGTGTTTATACCGCATGCGGGCTGTCCGCACCAGTGCGTGTTCTGTAATCAAAAAACTATCAGCGGTCAGCAGACTGCGTCGTCGAGAGACGTAGAGCAGCAGCTCGAACGCTATCTGCAATGGATCAAACCGGGCCCTTTCAACGAAGCGGCTTTTTACGGCGGCTCGTTTACAGGTTTGCCGGCCGACTTGCAGACAGAACTTTTCCGACCTGTAGATAAACTTTTGGCGGAAGGTGTTATTGGCAGTGTTCGCTTATCTACCCGACCAGATTATATTGATGCCGCCCGGTTAGAGCTGCTGCAGGCACACGGCGTAAAAACGGTAGAACTGGGTGTGCAGTCGCTGGACGATAATGTTCTGGCAGCGGCAGAGCGGGGGCATCAGGCTACCGATGTTTATAAGGCTGTTTCTTTGCTGAAACAGTATGGCTTTGAGATCGGTCTGCAGTTAATGGTAGGTATGCCTGGTCAAAGCTTTGACAGCGTCAAAGCTACGGTTGAGCAGGTGCTCAGGCTCGGTCCTTCTTTTGCCCGTATTTATCCCTTGCTGGTAATAAAAGGCACGCCGCTTGAGCATATTTACGAACGTGGTGAATTTGAGCTTCTGACACTGGAAGCAGCAGTTGAGCAAAGTGCTTATGTATACAGCAAATTAACCCTGGCTGGGATCAAAGTCATTCGTGTTGGCTTGCAGGCCGATGAAGAGTTGTGCAGTGAAGGTAATATTGTTGCTGGACCGTTCCACCCATCTTTTGGTGAACTTGTGCAAAGCTTTTTGCTCTATGCCGAACTGACTCCGCAGCTGCAGAGGCTGCTTTGCCAAGGCGCGGGAAACATAGTAATAACCTGCCCGAGCAAGCTGGAATCAAAGCTGCGCGGGCTGAAAAACAATAATCTGCGGCGCTGGCAGCAGCTTGCAGGACCGGTTCCTGTAAATATCAAGGCCAGGCCTGATGCAGAACGTATTATGATAAGCTGGAGGCTGAACGATGAGTGAATGTCAGAGCTTTGACCCGGTCGCTGACACAGACAGCAGGCTGCTCATTCTCGGTTCCATGCCCGGTGTTCGTTCCTTGCAGATGCAGCAGTATTACGGACATCCGCAGAATCGTTTTTGGCCGTTGGTGACGATGCTTTTAGGCTATGCTGAGGTTCCTTTGGATTATGCGGATAAAAAGCAGATGCTTTTAGATAACTGTATAGCTCTTTGGGACGTACTGGGTTACTGCGAACGTGAAGGCAGTCTTGATTCGGATATTACCTGCGAGCAGCCTAACGATCTGGCCGGATTTTTGCAGAATCATCCGCAGATACATACTATCTGCTGTAATGGAGGCAAAGCTGCCGCCGCCTTTAAAAAATATACCAGACAGCTCGATCTGCAGGGGATTACTGTGCATTCCCTGCCTTCTACCAGCCCGGCCAATGCCCGCTGGAGCCTGACTAAGCTTTTGGAAGCGTGGCAGGTTATCAATACCGGACGTTAAAAAATAAAAAAGCCTTGAATACTTTTTGTATTCAAGGCTTTTACTTTAGTTATCAGTTAGTTTTTCCTGGATATGCCTTCAGTGCTTCACCAAGGATATAAATTGCCTTTTTTAAATCATCACAATTGAGAACATAGGCCAGCCTAGCCTCATTAACCCCCAACTCAGGGTCGCTGTAGAAACCGTTGCCGGGAGCGAACATAACAGTTTCGTTATAAATAGCAAAATTTTCCAAAGTCCAGATAGCAAACTTTTCAGCATCGTCTACGGGCAGCTGCACCATAATATAAAAGGCTCCCTTCGGATCGGAAGCAACTACGCCAGGCAGCTCTTTAAGCGCGGCAACGATCGTATCGCGGCGTTTTTTGTACTCTTGATTCACTTCCTCCAGATAGCTGACGGGAGTAGTATATAAAGCGGCTGCGCCGACCTGTTCCAGAATCGGGCTGCACAGACGGCCCTGGCAGCATTTGATAATCTGCTTGGCAAGCTCTTTGTTTTTGCTGATTATGCAGCCGATACGGGCGCCGCAGGCACTGTAGCGTTTAGAAACCGAATCAATGATGATCAGGTTGTCGGCAAGCTCGGGCATTGTACCAAAGCTTCGGTAAGCGCCGTCATAAACAAATTCACGGTATACCTCGTCAGCGATCAAAGCCAGGTCATATTTGCGGACGATTGCTGAAATCATATCCATTTCTTCCTGTGTATAAACAACACCGGTCGGATTACCGGGATTAGTCAGTAAAACAGCTTTTGTTCTGGGCGTGATCTGCGCTTCGATAGCAGCAGCGTCAGGCAGATGGTAACCGTCAGTCACATTTGTCTGTACAGCGTTGATTTTAGCGCCGAACTCTCTGGCAAAAGTAGTATAGTTAGCATAAAACGGCTCGAATACCATGATCTCGTCTCCTGGATCACATAAGGCCATGACAGCAAAAATCAAAGCTTCGCTGCCGCCGTTGGTAATAAAAATATCATCGGCAGCAAAATCCATACCTTTTTCGGCATAGTATTTGCGTATCGCTTCGATCAGAAAACCTTCGCCTTTGGAATTGCCATAAGCAATTACCTGCTCGTCATAAGTGCGGATGCTTTCCATAAACTGGTCAGGAGTTTTGATATCGGGCTGTCCGATATTCAGATGGTAGATTTTTTTACCCTTCGCTTTAGCTGCATCTGCATACGGCGACAGCTTTCTGATAGGTGAAGAAGTCAAACTTTGGATACGTGCTGAAAGTTTCATGTAAAATCCCCTCACTGCTGATAAATTTTGTCCGGGCGCCAGGACCCGGGGTTATTCTGGCACTTGGCAGCATTTCTGCTGTCTTGCCAAGTGTTCATATTATATCATAATTAAATCGTTATTTTTAGCATCAGGATAAAAAAATGTAAAAATATTTTACAAAACGGCCTGAAATACAGCAAAAGTGTTTCAAAAAATACTTTTTGCTTCTCAAGCATAACGGCAGCATTTGATTTAAAAAGTGCGCTGAGTCATATAATTGTATGAAACCTTCATCTATGGTAAAATATACTGATAGAATATTGCAGATTGGGTGATTTTGTGCATTTAAAGTCATTTTCGACTTATGGATTCAAATCCTTTGCAGATAAAATTGAATTAAGCTTCGGTTCGGGCATTACGGCAATCGTTGGACCTAACGGCAGCGGCAAGAGCAACATTTCTGATGCGATCCGCTGGGTACTGGGCGAGCAAAGCGCCAAATATCTGCGCGGCAGCAAAATGGAAGATGTTATTTTTTCCGGCAGCGGCAAGCGCAGGCCTTTGGGTGTTGCCGAAGTGACGCTGGTTTTTGACAACAGCGACCATCGCCTCAGCCTTGATTTTGATGAAGTAAGCATTACCCGCCGCGTTTTTCGCAGCGGTGACAGCGAATACTCCATCAATAAAAAGAACTGCCGTTTAAAAGACATTCTTGACCTTTTGGCAGATACTGGTCTGGGACGTGGTTCCATGTCCATTATCGGTCAGAATAAGATCGATGAAATACTGAACAGCCGTCCTGAAGAACGCCGTGCTTTGTTTGAAGAAGCCGCTGGTATTGCCAAGTTCAGGATGCGTAAAAAAGAAGCTATGCGGCGTCTGGACGATACCGCTGCCAACCTGACCCGCATCAACGACATCAAAGCCGAAGTCGAAGGTCAGGTCGAGCCTCTGCGTCTTGCTGCAGAACAAACACGCAAATTCAATCTGCTGGATAAAGAACTGCGTGCCTGCAAACTGACCCAATTTGTGCACAAGATAGAAAATATTGAAAATATTCGGCAGAAGCTGAACACACAGGATGCCGAACTTGAAAATAAAGTACTGGAACGCGCTACTGCCGTCAGCACACAGGAAGCTGAATGCAGTGCCTTACAAATGGAGCTGGATAAGCTCAGTGAAGCTTATAACCGTATTCAGGACGATATCAAAGAAAAAGAAACAGCTCTGGAAAAACTGCGTGGTCAGGAAGCTGTGTTGGCAGAGCGTGTTCGGCAAAGCGAAAAATCAGGACTGCGTTTGGAAGAGCAGGGCAAAAAGCTGCAGGAACAGATCGCAGCTTTGGATACTCAGCTCAAAACGATGGTCGTGGATTATGACCGTTTAGAAGCGCAGCAGGCTGCCGCACAGCTTTTGGTAAGCAGGCTGACCGGAGAACAGGCAGAAAAAGAAACACGTATCAGCGAAGCTGAAGCGGCAATGGAAGATATGAAAACAGCTGCTTTCGATAATATGCGTACAATGGTCAATCTGCGGAATGAGATCCGTAGACTGGAGCAGGAGCAGGAACAGCGGATGCGTAAGCGTGACGCCCTTAAAAAGAGCATCGCCGAAGCAGAAACCGCAGGCGAAGAACTGCAGACCCGTTACCGTAATATGAACGATGAGCAGAGCAATGTAGAAAACTCTTTGGAGCTTATTAAACGCGATGGCAGGGAAGTGAGTGCTAAAGCTGCCGAAGAGACCGAAGCGCTGAATAAAGTTCTGTCGCAGCATAAAGACTGTCAAAACAGGATCACAGCGCTGGAAAGCCGTTTGAACCTGCTGCAGAATATGCAGAAAAGCTATGAAGGCTTTGGCTATGGGATCAAAACAGTGCTGCAGTCGCAGGAACCCTGGCGCAGTGACGTTATCGGTGTTGCCGCCGAACTGATCGAAGTGCAGCCTGAATATGTAGTTGCAATAGAAACTGCATTAGGAGGAGCGGCGCAGAACCTTGTTATGGGCAGTTCGGAAGCCGCCAAAAAGGCTATCTCCTATCTTAAACAGCGTCAGGCCGGCCGGGCGACCTTCCTGCCGCTTGATACTATCAAATATTATGAACGCCGCAGTGAAGAAGAGGCACTGGCAAAACTGCCGGGTATTCGGGGATTTGCTGCCGATCTGATCGGATATGATATAAAACTGGCGCCGATCTTTAAATTTTTGCTGGGTCGGGTGCTGGTAGCGGACAATATGGATGCCGCTTTGGCAGCCGCCAAAAAAAGCAGCTTTCGTATCAGAGTCGTTACTTTGGCGGGAGATGTCGTCAATGCCGGCGGTTCGCTGACCGGCGGCAGCAGGCAGCAGAAGGAAGCCGGCTTTCTGTCGCGCGGCAAAGAGATCGACGAACAGGAACAAAAGGCAGGTGTCTTGCGCCGTGAGCTGTTGGGATATCAGGAGCTGCTTGAAGAACACGAAGGCACCTTAAAAGTTTATAACAACAAACTGGTGGAACTGCGCCAGGACCTGCAGCAGAAGGAAATCCGCAAAGCTGAACTGGGCGTAGCTCTGGAGCGTTTAAGCGCAGAGCAGCGTCAGGCTGCGGAACGGCTGGAGCTTCTGCTGGATGACCGTAATCAGGTTTCTCAGGAATATATGGCAGCTCGCCAGCAGCTTACCGACCTGCGCCCGCAGCTAACGGCTCTGGAAGCCGAAGACGCACAGGGCAAACAGCTGCTGGATGATCTGCAGAAACAAACGGCCGCAGACCACAGCGCGCTGGCATCTATCCGCAATCGTCTGCAGGATGCCAGGGTCGAACTGGAATCGACTGCCGCACGGACTACGATGATGGCCGAGCGGATGCAGCAGCTTGATGCCGATATGGGGCGTATGCAGCAGGAACTCGCTGCTAATGAAGACGAGCAAAAGCATTTGCTTGACGTGATAACGGCCAGCAAAACCAGCACTGAACAGCTGGCTGCCAGCAGTACCGCATTACTGGCCGAATTACAGACCGTTGTCGGCGGTAAAGATGAATTCGGGGCCAAACGTATTGCCATTACTGAAAAGCAGGCAGTTGCAGGCGAGAGGCTGGATTCTTTGAAAAAAGAACTGACTGTTGCTGAAACCAGGCGCAATCAGGCAGCGATGGAAATGGTACGTCAAAACAGCGACTATGACCATGCTCTGGAACAGCTGGCGACTGAATACCGTATTACTCTGGACGAAGCACGTGCCAGCGGTGATCTGCTGGATGAAAGCGATGCGGCTTTACGTCGGCGTGAACTGCGTCTGGAGCGTGAAATTGAAACCTTAGGCCCGGTAAATCCTGCGGCAATCGAACAATATGAAGCTGTCAGCGAACGCTACGAATTTTTACAGCGTCAATACAGCGATCTTTCAGAGGCCAAAGCCAATCTGGAAGCAGTTATCAGCGAAATCAATTCCGGTATGGCCAAACGCTTCAAAGAGGCCTTCGGAAAAATAAACGAATATTTTTCCGACTGTTATGTGCGTTTATTCGGCGGCGGTACTGCTGCTTTAAAACTTACTGACCCTAATGATGTTTTAGGCAGCGGCATCGATATCGAAGTGCAGCCTCCCGGTAAAAAACTGCAGAGCCTCTTCCTGCTATCAGGCGGCGAGCGGGCCCTGACGGTTATCGCCCTGCTGTTCGCTCTGCTCAGCTATCAGCCTTCGCCCTTCTGTATCCTTGACGAAATAGATGCGGCGCTTGACGAAGCTAACGTTGACCGCTTTGCGAAATTCCTGGCAGCCTATGCCGAAAGCACGCAGTTTATTGTTATCACACACCGCAAAGGCACTATGGAAGCCGCGCATGTTCTGCACGGCGTTACCATGGAGGAATCCGGTGTTTCTAAATTACTATCTGTCAAATTGAGCGAAAAGGAGTGAGAACATGGGATTTTTAGAACGACTGAAAGACGGACTCAGCAAGACCCGCCGCAACTTTACTGACCGTATCGAAGAACTTGTAGGTATGTCGGCTAAAGTCGATGAAGACTTTCTGGAAGAACTGGAAATGATCCTTCTGAGCGGTGATGTTGGTGTCAAAACCACAGAAAAGCTTATCGATGCTGTTCGTCAGGCTGCTAAAAAGAAAGAAATCGAGGGGACGGAGCAGGTTATGCCGTTCCTCAAAAAATATATTGCCGAAATGCTGCAGGACGAAGGACAGCGTACCCGTATCGGTGCCAAACCTACGGTTATTCTTGTCGTGGGCGTCAATGGTGTTGGTAAAACCACTACTATCGGCAAGCTGGCCAACTATTTTCATCTGTTCAAATACAAAGTCATGCTGGCTGCCGGCGATACCTTCCGTGCCGCCGCTGCCGAACAGCTGCAGATTTGGGGCGAGCGTGCCGGCTGCGAAGTTATCCGTCACGAAGAAGGCGCTGACCCGGCTGCCGTGGTTTTTGACGCTGTCAAAGCCGCTATTGCCCGCAATGTCGACGTACTTTTTATTGACACTGCCGGACGGCTGCATAATAAAACCAATCTGATGAACGAGTTGGAGAAAGTACACCGCATCATCAAACGCGAGATACCAGAAGCTCCGCATGAAACCTTTCTCGTGCTGGATGCAACGACAGGGCAGAACGCTATCAATCAGGCCAAAGTCTTTATGGAAACCGCCAACGTCACCGGTGTTGTGCTGACCAAGCTCGACGGTACGGCTAAAGGCGGTGTCGTTATTGCTATCAAAGAAGAACTTGGCTTGCCTGTTAAGTGGATCGGTGTCGGCGAAGGCATTATGGATTTCCGGCCCTTTGAAGCCGATAAATTTGTCGACGCCTTGTTTGATGGTGACAAGTAAAAATGCTTGACAGCCTCTGCGATTTTCGATATAATACCAAAGTCGGATAAAATATGTAAAGATTTTGGTGATTGAAATGCAGGAAAACAGTTTGGAGCAAAGAGTACGGTTAGGACGTTTGTTCGATGCCTACGGCTGCCTGCTCACCGAAAAACAGCAAAAATGTCTGGAGCTGTATTTCTGCGACGACCTTTCGCTGGCTGAGATAGCCGATGAACTTGAAGTATCAAGACAAGCGATACATGACCTTATCAAACGGGTAGAGCATACTCTGGAACGCTATGAAAGCAAACTGGCGCTGCTGGCCCGCGATGATCACGATAAAAAGCTGCTGGAAGAAATGAGCCGGCTGCTGGCTGACCACCTTGCCCAAAGCGGTGGCTCGGTAGAACTTCAACAAGTACGCCGCATTTTAGACGAATTGAGCGGCGAAAGTAGGTAAAAATGGCTTTTGAAAATTTATCTGAAAGACTGCAAAATGCGATAAAAATGTTCCGCGGCAGCGGCAAAATAACAGAAGACGATCTTAAAGCGCCTCTGCGCGAAGTGCGGATGGCTCTGCTTGAAGCCGACGTCAACTTTAAAGTCGTTAAAGATTTTGTCGCCAATATCAAAGAACGCGCGCTGGGCGAAACAGTTCAGCAAAGCCTGACTCCCGGTCAGCAGATCATCAAGATCGTCAACGACGAACTGACCCAGCTTTTGGGCGGCACACAAAGCAAGCTCACCGTAGCGGACAAACCGCCTACAGTCATTATGCTGGTAGGTCTGCAGGGCGCTGGTAAAACTACTACCGCCGGTAAGCTTGGCAGCCTGCTGCGGAAAAAAGGCAAAAAGCCGTTGCTTGTAGCGGGCGACGTTTACCGTCCTGCGGCTATCAAACAATTACAGGTTCTGGGCGAACAGCTCTCACTGCCTGTCTTTGCTCTTGGCGATCAGGTATCTCCGGTCGAGATAGCGCGCAAGGCAATGGATAAAGCATTCTCACTGGCTTGCGACACGGTAATCATCGATACCGCGGGCCGCTTACATATCAACGAAGAACTGATGGACGAACTGCGTAATATCAAAGCTGCCGTCAATCCGCATGAAATATTGCTGGTTGTCGATGCGATGACAGGCCAGGACGCAGTCACTGTAGCCGAAAGCTTCAACGGCGAGCTGGGCATAGACGGACTTATCGTTACCAAGCTCGACGGCGACGCCAGAGGCGGTGCTGTATTGTCAGTAAAAGCAGTTACCGGACGCCCGGTCAAATTTGTCGGTATGGGTGAAAAGCTTGACGCTTTGGAACCTTTCCATCCCGACCGTATGGCATCCCGTATTCTGGGCATGGGCGATATCCTGTCTCTGATCGAAAAGATCCAGTCCACGACCGACCTTGCCAAAGCTTTGGAAATGGAAAAGAAACTGCGCAAAGACGAATTCACGCTCGAGCAGTTCCTGGAACAAATGCAGCAGGTCAAAAAAATGGGCTCGCTGGAAACTATTTTGGGGCTTATCCCCGGTATGAGCGGCATCAGCCAAAAGCTGAAAGAAGCCAACGTTGACGAAAAAGAATTCGACCGCGTTGAAGCCATCATCCGTTCCATGACCCCGAAAGAACGCCGTCATCCCGATATCATCAACGGCAGCCGCCGTAAACGTATCGCAGCAGGCTGCGGTATGCGCGTGCAGGATGTCAACAAGCTTCTCAAAAACTTTGAAGAAAGCAAAAAGATGATGAAAAAGATGCAGGGTATGGCCAAGTTTGCTTCAAAAGGCGGTTTCAAAATGCCTTTTATGAACAAATAAATTTAAATCAACATCTGGTTTAAGGAGGTGAAATAGACATGGCAGTTAAAATCCGTTTAAAACGTATGGGCTCTAAAAAAGCTCCTTTTTACCGTATCGTTGTTGCTGACTCCCGCTCTCCGCGTGACGGCCGCATCATCGAAAGCATTGGTTTCTATGATTCCACTGTACAACCCGCTACCGTAAAGATCGACGAAGAGAAAGCTCTTTCCTGGATGGCTAAAGGTGCACAACCTACTGATACCGTTAAAAACCTTTTCAGCAAAGACGGCATCATGAAAAAATATGCTGAATCTAAAGCAAAATAAGAAATGAGGCGTGATTTGCATGAAAGAATTGGTAGAAGTCATGGCCAAGTCTCTAGTGAGTAATCCGTCTGCAGTAGTCGTGGAGGAGGAAACCACCGGAACATCAACGGTGCTTCGCCTCCATGTTGCTCCTGAAGATATGGGTAAAGTTATTGGAAAACAGGGCCGCATTGCTAAAGCAATCAGAACTGTCATGAAAGCTGTTGCAACCCGTGAGAATGTAAAAGTTGTCGTAGAGATTGTCTAAGACGTATAAGGATGGTAAACGATATGGATAAAATGTTTGTACGTGTTCCGGTTGCAATAAAAGCAAAAGTAACAGAAGATCTCAAGTTGAAAATTATTGGAGATGTCCAAAACACCATAAAAACGATTAATCTGGATATCGAGCACTTCGAATTCCAAGCCAAAAAAGCTCTTTCTCAGGCCGCCAGCGACCTGAGCGTACTTCCTTCACTGCGCGAGCAGATTGAAATGGAAAGAAACAAGATCAATGCCGCTAAAGCAGAAGCCGAAGATAAACTTAAACGCGCTGAAGCTTTGGAGATCGGTGCGGAGATCGGTCACGGTACACTTGAACGTACTGTCGAGATCACCATAGGCACTGATATCGACGCTCTGATGGGCGCCGAGATCCTCACTGAGGATGGCAAGATCATTGCTTTCCGCGAATGATATGGAAAAACAAGTAGTTATTGGCACTATTATCGCTCCGCACGGTGTGCGGGGCGATATTCGTATTCTGCCGCAGACAGATCATCCTGAACAATTTTTAGAGCTTTCCTCTTTGCTGCTCGAAGACGGCCGTTTGCTTCAGATTACCTCTGCCCGGTTCCATAAACGTATGGTACTGATGAAATGCAGGGGTGTGGAAACAATGAACGATGCCGAACTGCTGCGCGGCAAAAAGGTTTTAATCAACAGTGAAGATCTGCCTCAGCTTGGAGAAGGCGAATATTATGTAGCCGACCTGCTCGGACTGCCCGTATTCGATACGGCAGGAACACAGCTCGGCACATTGAAAGACGTGCTCAGCACCGGCAGCAACGACGTTTACGTTATTGCTGTACCGGAAGGCAAGGACATCCTCGTCCCGGCCCTCAAAAAGCACGTTAAGGAAATCAATATTACAGACCGTAAGATTGTGGTCGAATTACCTGAATGGACAGATGCACCGTGAGATTTCTCTTTATTACCTTATTTCCTGAACAAATTGAACAAGCGGCCGGTCACAGCATTATCAAACGCGCCGTCGATGCGGGACTTGTAGAAGTCAGCTGCATCAATCCGCGCGATTTTGCAACTGACAGGCACCGTACAGTGGACGATACGCCCTTTGGCGGCGGTGCCGGCATGGTTTTGAAGCCAGAGCCGATGGTAGCGGCTATCCGCATGGCCAAACAGCAGCTGCCTGCAGCGAGGGTTATTGCCATGTGTCCGGGCGGGCGCACATTAAAGCAGGATATTGTTGAAGAATATGCCCGCAGCGGCCAGGATCTCATTCTGGTCTGCGGTCATTATGAAGGCTTCGATGAACGGATCTTCAACTGGGTCGATGAAAAACTGTCCATTGGCGACTATGTACTTACCGGCGGCGAACTGCCGGCACTGATAGTTATGGACGCTGTAGCGCGCTTTATACCGGGCGTGCTTGGAAAAATGGCCAGTGCCGTTGAAGACTCTTTCAGTACGGGACTGCTGGAATATCCTCAGTACACCCGGCCGGTGGAATTTGAAGGACTGGAAGTACCGGAAGTGCTGCGTAACGGCAATCACGCTCTGATCAATCGCTGGCGCCGTAAAGAAGCCCTTAAAGCGACTTATCTGCACAGGCCTGATCTGCTTGCAGAGCTTGGCAAAGAGGATGTGTTGCTGCTTAACGAAATCAAACAGGAACTCGCAGGTGATAATAATGGCTAACCTTTATCTGGGGCTGGTGCATTATCCTATTTACAATAAAAATATGCAGGTCATTGCTACTGCCGTCACTAACTTCGATATCCACGATATTTCGCGTACCGCTCGCACCTATGATGTCAAAAAATATTTTTTGATCCATCCGCTGGAGGTACAGGCGGAAATCATCAAAAGGATAACTGACTATTGGCAGCATGGTTACGGCAAAACCTATAATCCTGACCGCAGCAACGCGCTGGAACGTGTAACCTATACGTCCAGCATTGAGTCGGCTATTGCCGCGGTTACTGAAATAGAGGGGAAGGTGCCGGTTACGATTACTACCGATGCCCGCACCTATCCTAATACAGTGACCTATGGCTTTGTACGAAAGTTGCTGCACAGCGGTGATAAACCTCTGCTGCTGCTTTTTGGCACCGGCTTTGGTATGGAACAGGAAACAATGAACAGTTTTGATTATGTACTTGAACCTGTTTATGGTCCCTGCGACTATAATCACCTGTGTGTGCGCTCTGCGGCTGCTATTATTTTAGACCGGCTGGCCGGTGAGGCCTGGTGGGAAAAATAACTGTCAAAATGCTCAAAAAATAATTGCAACTAATTGAACAGTATGATATAATGTCATTTGTGTAAAACGGACGGTCCGCTGTGGTGTGTTCGCACATGAACGTCTATGATTCGAGGAGGAAATTATGAATATTATTGAAGTATTGGAACAAGAACAGCTTCGTTCCGACATCCCTGACTTCCGTGCAGGCGACACCGTAAAAGTTTATGTAAAAGTAGTCGAAGGTACTCGTGAACGCGTACAGATGTACGAAGGTGTAGTAATTGCACGCAGCGGCGCCGGCGTTCGTGAAATGTTCACCGTTCGTCGTATTTCTTACGGCGTAGGCGTTGAAAGAACATTCCCGATCCACAGCCCACGTTTGGAGAAAATCGAAGTTTCCCGTCGTGGTATCGTTCGCAGAGCAAAACTCTACTATCTGCGCAGCCTTACCGGTAAAGCTGCTCGTATTCGCGAACGCAGATAATCGGTATCCAATTACAGATCGTAAATCAAGAGACCCTTTCAGTTCAGCTGAAAGGGTCTTTTTGTATTTTAATCAAGATAAATTCTACCATAATGGATAAAAACAGCATTACCATATAGGTAAGTAAAAATGCGCATCTTATTTAATAGTTATTGAAAAGTAGCGGCTGAAATATCAATAGCATTGCCTTAATAATTGAGCAATTTGCAGTTGTCTAAATAAAAAAACAGACATTCACGTTTCGTGAATGTCTGTTTTTTTATTTGCCTGATCCTTAATGCGCTAAAAGCTGCCGCATTTTATCAAGTGCTTTTAGCCGGTGCTTAGTGACGTTGCGTACAGTGCAGCCCAGACGTTCGGCCACTTCGGCCGGCTTCAGGTCATCTAAAAACAGCAGCGTCAGTATTTTCCTCTGTTCTGCACTCAACTGCCGCAGCGCTTCCTGTAGTTCCAGTGAAAGTAAAAAACGTGCCAGCTCGTCCAGACGCTCACTTGCTGCACAGCCTGCCTCCAGCAGGGCGATTCCGGCTTCGCTGTCCGTATCTGTCTGGGCTTCGTTTTCCCAAATTCTGCCCTGCTTCTGCATCGCGTCAAAAACAGCAAAATGCACCTTGCAGCGTGCCAGTCCGGGCCAGTTTTCAAAATCAGCGCCCTTATACTGCAAAACCAGCTCGATAAAGGTCAGAACGGCGATACCTTCTGCGTCTTTTCCCAGCGATCTGTAAAACATCTCACGGCGGGCTTCGCTTTTTAAAAGCGGCCTAAAATCCACGCATAACTGCAGCAGTGCCGCTTTGTCACCAGCCTGGGCGGCGGTTATCAATGCTTTCAATCTCTCTGCCTGTTCAGGTAAATTTTTTATAACGATCAGTTCTCTCTATAATTTTATGATACCCGGCTATACTGTAAAACGTCGCGCGCAACAACAAACAGTCTAAACTTTTTCGATGAAAATTAACACCCTATACAATCAGGTGTTAATTTTATGCCTTTACTGCTTAAAATAATGGCGGGAGGGATAGCATGCAAAAATATATAGGCCGGCAGCTGAAAACAGCGCGGCTAAATAAAAAGCTGACCCAGGAACAGATCGCTGAAGCAGTAGGCTTATCGGCCAAGCACTATGGCTGTATCGAACGCGGCGAGGTCAGCACAACTGTGGCCGTACTGACACGGTTGCAGCAGGTGCTGGAATTTGAAGTGTCTATAATGATCAAAATTTAGTCTGCTTTGGCAGGCTATTTTTTTTTCGATGTTTTCGCCGGGCTGCTGGTGAAGTACGTACACGTACTTGCGCTGCAGCGCAAGTGCCGCGGAGCGTAATAACGCGGCGCAGAAAAAAATTTTAAAAAGAGCCTTCTCGTGTCTTGTCGAGGGGGACATCTGTGATAAAATAACTAAAGAATTATATAAAATAGTTAAAAAATACAATCTAAAACAAGTTAAATATGACTTTTGTTTTAAAATATTGATTTTAAAACAGCGTATTGAAGTCAGGCAAAAGCTTTGGTTCCTGCGGCGTCAGCCGAAGAAATATATTGTTCAACAAATTTTAAGGAGTTGATTTTGGTGTATTTGAAAACAAGTAATAAAAAACAGCTGGCAGCAGCAGTAACGCTGGCTGTAATGGGAATGGCATTGGTGGCTGTGCCGAGCCAGGTATGGGCGGCCGACGGCGGTTTTGGCGCCATAAATAATCCTATCAGTCTGGAAATTTACGCAGCGCAAAATACGAGTGGCGGTAAACTGGATGAAGCCCGTAAAGACTATGAAGGATCAAATGTTTATGTATCCCAATATCACTCTGCTTATACCGATAACGAAAAAATCTTCGCCAGCGGTGATATGACAGGTAGAACTATTTCTCTGAGCAATATGACAGTCCAGGCTGTTGTTGGGGAAGACGGTATAGGGCAAGCTGCCGATCTGGCACAGCATGCAACACAGGGTCAGGCCGGCGGTTTTGGTTATGGCGCAGGGCTTGTCAATCAAAACGGCATGTCTAATGCTGTTATCGCAGTTGGTTCTGCTGAGATAAATGTTGCCGGCGGTGCCAGCGGTTTGATAGTAGATGAAAAATATCAGCACGAAGGCGAACAGGGACTGACTGGCAGTGCAGCTATTGGCGGTACCGGCGGTGCCGGAGCTGCAGGCGGTAATGGCGGCGGCGCTAAAGCTATCGGTGTTGCGGCAGGCATTACAGATACTGCTGAAAGTATTACTGTAAACGGCAGCGCCAGCAAGAATATTCAGATTTCAGGTACTTCTTTAACTGTTAGTGCTACAGGCGAAGCCGGCGGACATGGCGGTTACGGAGGCAAGGGCGGCAGCGGTGCCGATGGTGCGGAACTTACGACGAAAAAGGCCGATAAAGGTGCAGATGGCGCCGATGGCACTGATGAAAATACCACGCCGGATAAAGCCGCTAATGGTGCAGATAAGCTAACGCCTGCAGCTAATGGTACGGTTACAGCAACTTATAACGCGGAAGATACTCCTCCTAAACAGAATGGCTGGGCATCTACTGCTGGTACAGCGGTGATACTGGCAACGCTGGTACAGCTGGTGCTAATGGTAATAATGGCGGTAACGCTGATGCTGGCTTAGCAGGCAGTACTGGCTTAGCAGGCAGTACTGGTCTGGCAGGGGGAACCGGCGGCGCTGGAGCTAATGGCGGTAATGGCGGCAGCGCCACTGCTTACGGCCTGCATTTGAATACTATCAGCGGCGGTTCTGTAACATTGAATGCTTTAAATGTCAATGCCACGGGAGGAAATGGAACTGCCGGCGGTGAAGGCGGCAAAGGCGGAACAGGCGGAACAGGCGGGTTAGGTCAAACCGGCGGTGACGGCGGTAAAGGCCAGAGTGGCGGCAGCGGCGTTGATTATGTTGCTAATTATAATAGTTTTGGTGTTACTGCTACTGTCGGTGGAGCAGGCGGTACAGGTGGCGCTGGCGGCGTAGGTGGTGACGGTGGCAATGCTGGTAACGGCGGAACCGGTGGAGCAGGTGGAACTGGCGGCGTAGGTGGTAACGGCGGCGTAGGTGGTAACGGCGGCCAAGGCGGACTTGCTGTTGCCCAGGGTCTGGTTGGCACTGCCAATACTGACCTGAATATTACGATAGGTACTATAACTGTTACTGCAACTGGCGGCGATGGCGCTAAAGCAGGCATCGGCGGAGCCGGCGGCGATGGTGGACAAGGCGGTATAGGTGGCCAGGGCGGCACTGGCGGTGCAAGTGGTGCGGCTGGTACTGCTGGTACTGCTGGTGAAGGCGGAGCTGGCGGAGTCGGTGGTACTGGCGGCATAGGTGGCGCAACTGCAAGCGGAAGCCATATGGCCAATGGTACTGATGGTGCTACCGGTGCTGGCGGTGCTAAAGGCGCAGACGGCGCTGTAGGTATTGCAGGTGACGCAGGTAAAGGCGGCACTGGCGGTACTGGTGGTACAGCCGGCGTTGCAGGGACGAGCGGTGCTGGTAGCAGCGCTTCTGCGACTGCTGTGAGCCTGACTGATACAGCAGGCGTCTTAAAAACAAGTTCTATTAAAGCTGTAGCTACGGCCGGTAAAGGCGTAGGTAAATTTAAGGTCGCAGATGCTTATCTCGTAGGCGATTCTACCGGTGATCCGCATGATGGTCGTAAGGCTGTAGTTGACAATACTGGTGCTGCCGGAACTGACGGGGCTACAGTAACAGAAGATGATAAAACTAAAGCGGAATATCAAAACGGAGCGGCTAATGCGGTTTCTAACGGCGGTGACGGCGGCAGCGGCATCACTCCTATCGGTACAGTGGCTCAAAGTAATAACGGTGCTAAAGCTGAAGCCTGGGGGCTTGTTACCAGCGGCGGTTCTTTGAATGTGCTTTCTGATAGTGGACTGACTATCAGCGCAGATGCGCAAGAAGGTTCTGCTTATGTTACTGCCAAAGCAGTTGTGTCTGTAAATTCAGTTAATGTGTACCAAGTTCAAAATGATTTTAAAATTACTGCAACAGCAGTTGGCGATAAAGACAGAACAGAAACAGTTAATAACGTTGAATATACGTATTCGGGCGCTGGTACATCAACTAGTGCTACGGCTGTGGGGCTGGAACTGACAGGCGGCAGTATGGTGGCTGAAGTTGGAGGCAGCGTGACTATAAAGGCAAGTACCGACTGGGCAGGCGGTAATGTTGCTACCGGAGTCAAAGCTGCTGAAGGTGCGGTTATTGCTGTTCACAGTGCCGGGGCTATGGATATCAGTGCCGAGGTAGTTGGCACTACTGCTGAAGGAACTACGATCCGCAAAGGTGCCAACGGTATTTTGGCAAACGGCAGCACAATGTATTATGTCACCGATAATGCTGATATCACTGTCAGCGGTGGTAAGCATGCAGATGACCATGCGGCAGACATTGAAGGTGGGGTAACTACTTTTGATGCCGGTACGGGAACCGTTACCTTTAACGGCACTGCTGACTTCACAAACGGCACTTTGAATCTGAAATCTGATACAGACGTACAGACGAAGGAGAATAGTCTTGGTTCTCTCGATATCAGCGGTACTGCCATGAACCTGACAGATAATCTGGCAGCCTTGACTGTAGAGGATAAGACTACTCTTGATGGCAGTACGGTCTACTTCTATGACGAAAATAATCAGGCAGAGAAATACAATACTGCTGATTACCGTACTATCACTACTAATGATCTGGCGGCTTCCGGTACTAACGAGCTCTTTATGCGTACCAATGCCAACGGCGTTTACGCTCAGTCGGCAGGTAACGACAAAATTGTTTCTGAGAATACTGTAACCGGCAGCGGTACCTATAATATCACTGTTTTTGACCAGGGGATGCGCAACGGCTATAACAATGCTGCCGGCGCTGATACTAAGGGACATTTGGACCAAGATGTCATACTGATCGAAAATGCAGATAAAGGCGGCACCTACAACATCAAAGAAATGAAATATGATAACGGCGTCTGGTCTTATGAATATGAGGGGAAAGCAGAGGTTGTCGATGATGGTTTGAACCTGACACAGGTCACTACCAGGGCTGCAACTCAATCCTCTGCCCAAATGGCGGCTCAGGATGCCAACAAGATCGCAGCCGGAGCGGCAGTTACGCTGTTCGGCGCTGATGAAACTTTGATGGAACGTCTTGGAGATGTCCGTAATTCTGGAGACGATAACGATGGTGTTTGGGCTAAATATGTCGGCGGCAAAATCAAAGTAGCTGGACTGCAGGGCGATAACGATTATCAATATAACGGCTTTGCTGCAGGTTATGACCGTGAGATCGGCAGTAACTGGCGTATCGGCCTGGCAGGACAATATGCTAAAGGCGATACCGGACTGACTAATGGCGACGGTGAAATCAAAACTGCGGCAGGCGCTTTATATGGCACATGGACTGGCGCTAAAGGTCATCATGTAGACATCATTGCCAAAGTTGGTAAAGTTGACAGCGAAACCAGCGCTTACGGCGGCACTATTGCTCAAAAACTGGACGGTGATTTTGGCAGTACAGCTGTAAGCTTTGCTGTTGAATACGGCTATCGTCAGGATTTGAATGACGGCTGGTTCGTTGAACCTATGGTGCGTGCAAGTTACGTACATCTGGGCGGCGATGATTATACCGTAACCACTCGTGACAATACTATGAGCGTTACTAACGACAGCATGAACAGTATTGTTCTGCGCGGCGGTTTCCTGCTGGGCAAAGCCTTTGCGGCAGACAGCAGCGTTTATCTGAAAGCGGCAGTACTGCACGACTTCGACGGCGACATCAACACACATGTCAGCGCTGACGGCAGAAGCGCCAGCTACAGTGACAGCATCGGCGGTACCGCTATCGAATATGGTATCGGCGTCAACCACAAATTTAATAAGGATTCCAGTATGTATCTGGATGTAGAACGTATCAGCGGCGGCGACGTAACTAAAAACTGGGGCGTCAATGTCGGCTTCCGTTACAGCTTCTAAAATCAGGATGGCAGCTTGAAAAATCTATAAAGAATATCCCTCATCATCCAAGTGGGGGATTTCTTTATAGTATTTCGTGAAAAAGAGGAGATAGATGTATGCAGAAATGCCGGAAGAAAGTAAAAAGCTGTTTGAAGCAGGTCAACAGCAATAAAGCATTAGCTGGGAAAGTACTGCAATCGTTGTTTACAGCAGGAGTAGTGTACGTTTGCATATTCGGGGGGGACAACGCGGCCTGGGCGCAAGACTATAATAGCCAATATGGTACTGATTTAGGCGGCGAGTACGAAAATGTCAGCGTGACCAATGAAAGTCTTGACGGAAACAGCAATGTAACGATCGGTGTTAGTAGATCTGCCGGTCTGACAGTAACTGATAAAGCCGTTGTGAAAATTGTTGAAACTGGTTCCAGCGTCAGGAGCAGCAGTATTTGCGGGATTGCTAATGATGGCAGCGGCACAGCATCATTGACGCTGAAAGACGCTGATATTGCTATCGTAGGCAGCAAAAGCAGTGTTATTGGCTTTGAAAGTACGGCCGGTCAGCATAAGAATACTGTTACTGGCGAGATGAATATCAGTGTCAGCAGTGCTGCGACATCCGGCACAAGTTCTGTACCCAAGGTCGTTGCCGGCATTGATGTGGAAGGTTATTACAGCAAAGCAAATAAAGCTGCCAATTCCCTTAAAGCCAAGAATGTCAAAATCAATCTGGGGCTTGCCGCAGGTGACAAAGCTACGGTAAATACAACAGGTGTTTTGACTAAGGGCAGTTATGGCAATTATATCGGTACAACCGAGATCGAAAATGCGGAGATCGTGATCAGCGGCGGCAACGGCCAGTCGAACGAAACTGTACGCGGCGTCTGGGCCACTCAGACTGATATCGGTAATAAACCTTCAGGAGCAGACATGTCTTCTAAGCAGTCTTACAACAACCTGACCGTTGTGACAGGAACTTATGCTTCCGATATGACAGCTTATACACCAAATGCTGTGCAGGGCAGCAGTGGGCTCTATGGCATCCAGGCCGATAATTACGCGGTTGTAAGCGTGAAGGAAGACCTGCTGATCGATATTGACCGTCAGGCCAGAAAATCGGGAGAAGAGAATAATGGTGTGACTGGTATTTATGGTTATGAGCACGGAAAGATAGATTTTAACAGAGCAGATATTACACTGCATAATGATTTGGATGCTTCTGTGACCGGTATTGAAGTAACGACAAATGCCGCTGTTACCGGCAAAGCCCTACAGTTGACAGTCAGTTCAGATACCGGCGCCGCTTTGGGTCTGCTGGCGCATAAATATATTGACGATACGGAAGGCAAAGGCCGGATAACGCTTGGTGAAACCGGCGGTGCAAATCTTATAAAAATTACTGCTGGCGGTAGGAATGCCAGGGCTGTTGTAGCTGATGCCGAGGGCGTTATTACTTTTAAAGAACAAACTGAACTGGCGGCTCAAAGTACTGACTACACAGAAACGGTTTCTGCTTTAAATGGCGGCAAGGTAGTTTTTGAAGATACTGCCGTAATAACTGCGATCGGTACAGGCTACGTTTACGGTGTCAGCACTTATTTTTATGATAGCTCGGTTACTGAAGACAGCTCGATCGATTTCCAAAAAGGAGTATACATCAATGCGGCAGGAGGTACGGCTATCTCTGCCGCGGGCAACAGCGATACCAGCGCTGAAGGTATTGTAACTATCAATCAGGGTTCAGCAGCCGGTGCTAATGAGGTTGTTATTTTCGGTGACATTGAAAGTGATATTAAAGGGGTGGTCAATGTTAACTTGAATACTGCCGGCTCTGTTTTTAACGGCAGCACAAGTTTGTATGATGACGGAGTTATTAAGCTTGCTGTTACGGACGGTGCAGCTTGGCGGCTTACAGGAACTTCGAGCGTTACCGATCTGAAAGCGGCTGCTGGCGGCAAAATCGATCTGAGCGGTGACCGGGGTGCGTTTAGTACTCTTGCTATTCAAAAGCTTACTGGTACAGGCGGCAGTTTTATTGTTGATAACGACGGGACTGACAGTGACAAAATAACCGTTGCCGCTTCTGATAAAGGCATTCATGGGATAACGATAAATAATATCAGTTCGCTGGTGGGGAAAGAGCTGAAGCCTGAAAATACTTTTATTACTGTTACCGGTGATGCTGACTTTGTGGGTGAAACTACTTATGGCGGCGGTATTTACGAATATACGCCGGTACTTGATTCTACTGTGGCAGGCGGACAGAAGAACTGGTACGTCAGAGATTTGGACAGCAGGGTTGTTGGTGACGCACTGGCGGTAGCAGGGGCAAATGCACCTTTATATTATGCCTGGGTCAACGGCAATGGTAATCTGCACAGCCGCTTGGGTGCACTGCATCAGAATGCTGAGCAGGGAGCATGGGCACGCATCTTTGGGGGTAAGTTGGATGGAAACGGTTTCAGTGATAAATATCATACTTATCAGGTTGGTTATGATATAAAGGCGGGAAACTGGAAAGTCGGTGCGGCGTATGAATATACGCAGGGTAATGTTAAAGGCAGCGGCAGCAGCGGTGAGAACAAAATCGGAGCTTTGAGCCTGTATGGTACCTTACAGCAAAATGATGGTGCTGCCTGGGATATTGTATTGAAACACGGTCGTATCTATGGCGATATCAATACCTTCATTCAGTATCCTGACAGCGGCGATTATGAAACTGATGCAACTTCGTTGAGTGTTGAATATAACAAACGGATTGCGCAGAAAAACGGAATGTTTTTTGAGCCCCAGGCACAGTTCACTTATGGGCATATCAATGGCAACAGTTATGGTACATCTAAAAATATTGCTGTTGCTAATGAAGGTATTGATTCTTTAGTTGGACGATTAGGGATAGCTGTCGGCAAGCAACTGGAACAAGGCTGCATTTATACTAAAGTTTCTGTACTGCATGAATTTTATGGGGACGGCAGTGCAAGTATGCAAGATAGGAACGGTGCTGCTTTGAGTAATGATTTTGATTACGGCGATACCTGGCTCGAAGTAGGCATCGGAGGCAATATCACTTTAGGTAAAAACTTTGAGCTGTACGGTGATGTGGAACGCAGTTTTGGCGGCGACGTAACTAAAAACTGGGGCGTCAATGTAGGCTTTCGTTACAGCTTCTAAGGCAGTAAGTTTAGTAATTGGCAGGCAGTATGGCAGCAGAAAAATAATTTGATGCTGACGATACTTCTTACAGCTGCTGAGAGCGGAGGAAGAATATGGAAAAAATAGATTACAGAAAAATGGGGATGGAAATCAAGATTCGCAGGCTGCGTGCTGATATCAGCCAGTCTGATTTGGCAAAACAGATAGGTGTATCGCAGTCGCATTTATGTAATGTGGAAAATGGCCGCCTGTCGCCAAGTTTACGTTTGCTTTTGAGTTTGCGTAAGCTGCTTGGCTGTACGATTGATGAACTGCTGATAGGAACAGACACTGAGTCTAAGGGGAATGGATAAAGGTTGGTTGATTTGAAGTACAGCTTTTAAAAGGAAGGCGTTTATTTCAGAAGCCTGTGCGGGATAAAACAAAACCCCGGCGCATTAGGCGGGTGCTCATAAGAAAGTAATTCCAGTAATTACGATTATGGCATCTGTCAGACGGGGTTGGTAAATGAGATAACGGGTATTCGGTGAAAGCCGAGTACCCGTTATCTTTTTGCCTATGCGTGGATGCAATAGATTTATTTACATTTTTCGAGTATAATTAATTCATATCTTTCCTATCCTTTCCACTCCGAAATTTTTTCAAAAAATTTTGGAGACATTGGAACAATTCAGCCTTTCTCATGCCATATATAGTAGAGGGCTATTTCAAAACGATTGGAGGTGATGCTTATGGAGAAGCGGAAAAGCCCGAAAGGTTTCATTGTGATGCTGCCCGGTGAGATCATCGAAATACCGCAGGACAGCGACAAATCATGGCTGACCTTGTTTTACAGCTTGCCGAGAGAGCTTGCAGAAAAGTGGAAACCCGCCTACGATCTGCCCCGCTGCCCATATGAAGTTTTGAGGACGGACAAGTACAACCACATTGTATGCGACGATATGTTTAAGCTGCTTGTGTGGGACTGCTACGCATGGAGCGCATGGCAGTTTTTTCAAGTGAAAGACCGCAAGGGAAACTACCGTGATATTCCCGGCGATATGAGTATGCGGGCTACTTCCCCCTGTGGCGGCTCTCATACAGCATCATTTCCTATATCCGAATGAAGTTTGAGCAACACGGGCTTGGCTTTCAAAATCTATACAATATCCCGCAGGGCATTGAAGTGCCGTGACTGACCTATCAACAGTTCAGCAATCTGATCAGCAATGTCACCGATATGGTGATAGCGGAAGAAAACTGGTAGCCGATGATTGACGCTATCTGGGAGAACAGGGCGGTTGAGGACTACGAAACAACGAGCAGCACCGTCAAGACCGACTTCATGCGGAAATGGCATCACAACCGTTCCGGTAAGCCTATCTCTCTGGACGAAATGATGGAGAGCGAGGACGGAGATATTTTTGAGGTAGCCGACCCACGGAGCGAGTTTGAACAGACGATTATCTCCGAAATGCAGATTGCCACCTTTGCCGAGCAGAACATCACCGACAAAGACCGGGAAATTTTGAAGCTGCGAATGGAGGGACACACCGAGCAGGAGATCGCAGACAAGGTGGGCTACAAAACCGCAAGTGCGGTACACAAGCGGATTGCAAAAATCGCAAGTGCCTATGAGGATTTTGTCACCGCCGAATATGGAAAATATCTGAAATGATTTCAGAGCGATAACTAACCGATACAGTTTCAAGGAGAAAGAAAATGGAAGAAAAGTGTTTTGTATATGAATACAATATGAAAAAAAGACCTCATGTAGTTATTCTTGGTGCAGGGGCAAGTTGCGCAGCTATTCCCAATGGCGATAAAAATGGTAAGAAGATTTCTGCCATGAGCGGGTTTATTGATAAATTAGGTTTGGCTGGCATCATATCAAAAGTGAAAATAAATACTACTTCTGACAACCTTGAAGATATTTACATGGAACTTGATGAACGCAGCAAAGAAGAAACAGAATGTAAAGAGGTCAAGGAAGAATTAGAGCGGATTATCTGGGAATATATGAGCGACTATCATCTTCCAGATGAGCCGACAGCATATGATTTTTTGGTTATGAGCCTGACTTCCAAAGATTTAATAGCAACATTTAACTGGGATCCGTTTCTGGTACAAGCAATTCGTAGAGCGCTAAACTACACAAAAAATGTACCTCAAATTGCTTTTTTGCATGGCAATGTCGCAGCCGGCTTTTGTAAGGAACATAATTTATTAGGAAGCACTATATGTCCTAAATGCGGCAATCCTCTAACGCCTATGAAACTGCTATTTCCTGTTAAGAACAAAGATTATAATAGCGATATTGCAATCAGTAAGGCATGGAAGCAGTTAAGCAATGCGTTGGAAGTGGCTTATATGGTTACAATTTTTGGGTATAGTGCCCCCAAGAGTGATATAGAAGCTGTTGCTATGATGAAAAAAGCGTGGGGAGCTGTTTCAGATAGAAACTTAGAAGAAATTGAGATTGTGGATATTAGAGATGAAAATACGGTTATAGAATCATGGAGTGACTTTATCCATACGCACCACTACTCATATAGCACCAGTTTTTTTGACACTACTTTGGCGAGATGTCCTCGACGCTCTTGTGAAGCTACTTTTGATCGACTGATGAATTGCATTTGGTTAAATGGCGAAAATGGATTCAAAGAGAATATGACATTTAGTGATGTGAATAAGATAACCAATCACTTAATAGCCGAAGAGGACAGACTAAAAGAGGTAAAACAAATCTTGTCAAATCCATACAAATAAACAATGTAGCGTAAACAGCAGTCACCCAAAAGGTGGCTGCTGTTTTTCGTGTAGGAAAGGAGTATCAATGAACAAAGAGCCATTTGCAAATCTGCCCGATGTGCTGAACGCAAGGCAGATTGCCGAAGCGTTGCACCTATCCAAAGCCGGGGCTTACAATCTGCTGAACGCAGAGGATTTCCCCACGCTGAAAATCGGCGGGAGGAAGCTCGTCATGAAGCAGGATTTATTGCTCTGGCTGAAAAAGCACACCAACGGTCAAGAGTCGGAAAAAACAGAAAACAGCCAATAACGACTGTCCGGACGCACCACTCTCTGTCCGAGCAGTTTTTATTTGAAAATCGCTGTTTTCCCAAATTCAAGAGCCGAGGAAAATCACCGAAAAATGCCACTATTGCGGAGTGGAGCGTAGAAAGGGGTTAAAAATGCGAACAGGACTAACCAAGCGGCAGAAAACCACAGAAATCTTCTTTGATGAAACCAAGAGCAGGATCACCGTCTACACCCACAACACCGACTTGAAGAAGCGGCTGACCTCCTTTGCGGAACAGTACCCCGACCATTGCGCTATGACGGACGAGGACACCGAAACAGGCTACAAGGCATTTGAGATTGAAAAGGGGCGACTGTCTTTCCGTCTGACCACCACGTACAGCGAAGAACGCCGACAGGCGGCAAGCGAACTTGCAAGGCTCAATCCATTGCAATTACGGGAAAAATTACAACTATCAAACGACAAATATCCTTAAACTACTTCCAGAACCGAGAGATTTATGCTATAAATATTATAGCATATTTTTATACTCAATCGACTATTTGGATGTTGATAATTATGGAAATGATTTGTGGAGGCAGATTATGGGCGAGTATGTGGAAAATAAAAAGGACATGAAATTTCAGAGCCAAGATGCCCTTAAAACAGTCCAGTCAGTAATTGATGATGCAGATAAAGCATTGAAAGACAAATCCAGAAAGATGAAAGACTCTCCTATCGGAGAAGCCCTTGCAGGAGCTGTTGGCGTTGGAGTAGGAGCTGGTATTGGTTTTGCGGGATTATATCTTGGTGGTTCTGTAGTTGGATTAAGTGCAGCGGGGATAACAAGTGGATTAGCCGTAGCTGGTGGGTTAATTGGTGGTGGAATGGTAGCCGGTATAGCGGTATTAGCAGCTCCTGCCGTTATTCTTGGAGGAACTGGTGTGGGCATTGCATCCCATGTTAAGAATAAGAGGTTGAGAGAAGCCAAAGAGCTGATTTATAAAAATGCTATTGCAAAACAGACAGCTATCTTAAAAGTTCTTAAAGAGGAGCAAGATGCTGACAAGGAGAGAATCGACTATTTGAATGGACTGAATATTCTGTTACAGTCTGCAATTAACGACTTGAAGCACGATTTGGGAATCGCATAACAAGGGGGCACACTATGAGTAGATTCAAATATTCCAGCGATGAGTTGGATATGAATAAGGTACTCAAAATGAACCAAGATGTTTCCCGTTCTTTGTCGGATGACCAACAGATGTCTCAGACAAGAAGTGGTGCTGATGGTAACATTGAAGCATCATTGGCGTTGTTGCGTTCTTTGGGCAAGGAAAAAGAGATTTCAAAACTTTCTGCGGATATTGCATCTAATGAAAAAGATAGGCGGTTAGAGCATCGTCTGGTTTTGGAATCTTGGGGAGAAATTGTTGCCCAAGCTAATCTTCACGAACCGATCGAAGTGTCTTTGGAAGATATTATGACCGAAGCAGAAATTCAAAGTGCATTTGTGGAACTTGATTTCATCGAGGAACAGTTTTCTAAAAAAACAAGTATTATAAATAAAACTGATTTGTCGTTCCTTGCGATTGCGACTGCCTTGCAAGTGGCAAAATCGCTTGTTTTCCCATATGTTGCAGAAAAATTTGACTACGGAAAAAGTTTTGACCCATCAGAGAGATTGGAGCATAACGATAAATCCATCGAGAAAGCCCATAAGGAAGCAAACGATAAGTTTCGTGACAAGCGTGTTGAAAAACATGGCACTGGGCATTGGATTAACATTCTTTATCAGACGGTTCCTTATGACATTACAAAAGGGTCAAAAGATTTAGGAATAAACATGGGTGGTAAATACCACCGAATGTACACGCTAGGACACGACCCGATTTTTGGCTGGATTTTTGGTACAGCAAATATTCTGACAGATTGCATTACATTTAACAACTTCTACACAAACAGGATTTCAAGAATTGACCCTGTAACTGGAGCAAAGAAAATGGTAATTACACCAGAAGTTGTTCTTCTCGGAAAAATGTTTAGCGAGTGTTACGATGAAGTTAAAGCTGACCCGTTAAATCTTCCGGTTGCACTTTTTGCTCAAGCACAGCACTTAAAATCTGATGAGTTTACAAAGCTTGGACTGCCTGTACCAATCTTATCGAGCATTAATGAGGATTTTGCAAGCAAGCTGTATAGCGAAAACTATGATGCGTTGTGTTTTGCGAGAGACGCAAAGATTGTCGGAGCTTCTTTTGTAATATCAAAACTGTTCGACATGATTATTTCTTTGCTGCATGGTCTATTTAGAAAAGACGGAGAAGATAAAGATCTCTACGAAGTAAGAAGTCGCAAAATATTGTTGATTTCTAATGCAATCGCTTCGTCAAGTACCATAATCAATGCTACGATTACGAGTAACCCCAAGAACTTGGATATCGGTAGCTTGCTTAATACCATGACACATCTGTTTACTGATGTTAGGTTTATTCTGAAAATCAAGCAGGAGTTTATAGAAAACGAGATTGCAGAAAGAGTTCAAAAAGAGATTTCAGCGGTCGACGCGTTGTATGAAACTTTTTAATCCGATAATTGTGTACAAGCATAGCAACGACACAACCTGTTTTGTTGTCTACGGAGAATAATTTACATCGGGACATTTTGTCCCAATGACACCAACGCAATTTTTGAGCAGCTACTTCAAAGTGGCTGCTCTTTTCTATCCCCCAAAACTGAAAAGGAGGACTACCCCATGCCGAGAAAACAGCCTACCACCCTTGAAGAATGTAATGCCGAATTGGAACTTGTGCATAAGCAGCTACAGCAATATCAAAACCGAGAAAAGATGCTGACACGAAAGTTGAGCGTAGAGGAACGCCGCATCAGAACGTACCGACTTTGCGCCCGTGGCGGCTATCTGGAAAGCATCGTGCCGGAGTTGATCGCCATGACGGACGAGGAAGCGAACGACTACCTTTACCACGCAGTACACAGCGAGGAAGCAAGAGCATTTTTGAAAAAACGAGCCGAGGGAGGAACTACGGAATAATACCATTGTTTACAAAGGCGCACTTATACACCCTCCCGGGTGTCGTGCGCTCCGCCGAGGGCCTGTGGGAGCGTGAAAAATCCACACTCCCACATTGGCGGCTTGCGCCGCACAGGGAAAACTGCATTTTCCCTGCGACAGCTTACGCTGTCTAACCTTTAGCACGCTTGCGGAAAGCGAACGCCTTGCTTCGCAAGCTATTCATTTTCCGCAAGTTTGGAAAATCGTATCGGAGGTGATACCATAGCAATCTACCATTGCAGCATTAAGATCGTCAGCCGTGGCAGCGGTAAATCCGCAGTCGCAGCAGCCGCCTACCGAAGCGGCGAGAAAATCACAAACGAGTGGGACGGCATAACCCACGACTACACCAAGAAAGGCGGCATCGTCCATTCTGAAATCCTGCTGACGCCCAATGCTCCATCCGACTTCAAAGACCGGGGAACGCTATGGAACGGCGTGGAGTAAATCGAAAAGGCGGGCAATTCCCAACTGGCAAGAGAGTTGGAAGTTGCACTGCCCATAGAGCTATCCAGAGAGGAACAGTTAAGGCTTGTCCGTGAATACTGTTCCTCTCAATTTGTTTCCAAAGGAATGTGCGCCGACTTCAATATCCATGACACAGGCAGTGGCAATCCCCACACCCATATCCTCTTGACGATGCGTCCGATGGACGAGCAGGGCAAGTGGCTAACGAAATACAAAAAGGAATATGTGCTTGATGAAAACGGCGAGCACATCCGTCTTGCAAGCGGTAGATACAAGACACGGAAAGTTGACCTTGTGGACTGGAACAGCCACGACAACGCCGAGGTTTGGCGCAAGGCGTGGGCTGACCTTGCCAACAGCTTTTTGGAGCAGAGCAACCGCCCGGAGCGCATCGACCACCGCAGCTATAAACGGCAGGGTATTAAACAAACCACGACTGTTCACATCAGCGTGGTGGCATCACAGATGTAGAAGAAAGGCATCGTTACCGAGCGTGGCGAACTCAACCGCAGTATCAAGGCGGCTAACCGTATGCTCCATGAAATCCGGGCGCAGATCGGTAAGCTGAGAGAATGGCTATCCGAGGTTTTCAAGGCAAAGGAAGCCTTGCGCGCCGAGCCGCAGCAACCGAAATCCCCCGACCTCTCAACGCTGCTGTTCCGCTATCTGGATATTCAGAAAGCAAAGGGCAGGAAGTATTCGCAGAGTTGGCAGTAACAACACACCGCAGACGAACTCAAAGCCATTTCCAACGCAGTCAATCTCCTTGCGGAAAAGGGTATCTTCACTCTGGAGGAATTGGACGCTGCCCTGTCCTCTGTCAGCGATAAGGCAAGCGAAATCCGTGGTGCTATGAAGCCGAGGGAAGCGAGAATTAAGCAACTCCAAAAGCTGATTGAGCAGACGCAGAACTTCCAAAAGACGAAGCCCGTCCACGATGAATACAAGCAAATCCGTTGGAAAGGCAAACAGGAAAAGTTTGCGGAAGCGCACCGAGCCGACCTCACGATATGGGAAGCTGCTAACCGTTATCTGCGGGCTAACTTGCCGGATATGAAGCTGCCCCCTAAAGCGTGGCAGACCGAGCTTGCGAAGCTGACCGTCGAGAACGAAGAGGAGTACGCCAAGCTGAAAGCGCATCGGGAAGCCGTATCTGATCTGCAAAAAATCCGCCGCTATGTGGATATTGCGCTGAAAGAGGACGCACCGCAGCAGAGCAAAACCAGAAATCACAATATAGACCGATAAGCCATCGGAGAAAGGAACCCACCATGAACAAGGATAAAGAGTTTGAACACGAAATCGACCCAGAGCTGTTAGAGGAAATCCGGCTATGGGAAGAAGCCGACCACTATGAGCCAACAGAATATTATTTCTCCTGCTTCTGACCCCTATCTCAAACCGCAGCCCCTACCGCCCGACCATGTACGCCACAACTGCTATTTCAACGAGGACAGGCATCTCTGCGTGAAGAATATCTCTGCTTTCTGGCTGCCGGAGCTTACCTTGCAGAAAGAGATTGGCGGCACGATCTACTCCGTCACAGGCACTTATGACGGAACGGAAACGCTGGATAAGAAAATGGAGCGCATTATGGCTGAAAAGTTTACAGAAAAGATGGAGGAGGATGAATGACAAATACCGGGAATCTTGGTACAATAAAACAATCAATCCTGTACTGGCAGTTGCCCCTTTGAAGGAGGAAACAGAAATGTTACGGGCAACTACCGCATTATACTGCCGACTTTCACAGGAGGATGCCAACGAGGGTGATAGCAATTCCATCACCAATCAGAAAGACATCCTGCTCCGCTACGCCAAAGAACACCGCTTTCCCAACCCGACCTTTTTTGTAGATGACGGGTACAGCGGCACAGACTATGACCGCCCCGGCTTCCAAGCTATGCTTGCAGAAATCGAAGCGGGACGGGTGGCAGTCTGTATCACCAAAGACCTATCCAGACTGGGACGGAATTCCTCGCTGACCGGGCTTTATATCAACTTCACTTTTCCGAAATACAGCGCCCGCTATATCGCTATCAACGACCACTTTGACACCATCGACCCCAACAGCACCGACAACGATGTAGCGGGTATCAAAAACTGGTTTAACGAGTTTTTCGCAAAGAACACAAGCCGTAAAATCCGGGCTGTGCAGAAAGCAAAGGGTGCGCGTGGCCGTACCGCTGACGGTCAATGTGCCTTTTGGCTACCGCAAAGACCCGGAGGACAGAACGAAGTGGATTGTGGACGAAGCTGCTGCCCTTGTAGTCAAGCGCATCTTCAAGCTGTGCATGGAGGGTAGAGGTCCGATGCAGATTGCGAAGCTACTCCAAGCGGAAAAGGTGCTTAACCCCACTTCCTACAAACGCAGGGAGGGCATCAAATCCCCAAGCCCCGAAACCGCCGACCCCTACCATTGGAACACCAATACCGTTGTCCACATTCTGGAACGGCGGGAGTACACAGGCTGTACGGTCAACTTCAAGACCTACACCAACTCTATCTGGGACAAGAAACAGCGGGAAACGCCCATTGACAAACAGGCGGTTTTTTACAACACCCACCCGGCGATCATCGAGCAGGAAGTCTTTGACAAGGTGCAGGAGATCCGGCAGCAGCGTCACCGCAGAACGAAAACGGGCAAGAGCAGTCTGTTTTCCGGCATGGTTTACTGTGCCGACTGCGGAGCGAAAATGCGGTACTGCACCAACAATTACTTTGAGAAGCGGTAGGATCACTTTGTATGCGCCAACTACCGAAGCAACACAGGAAGCTGTTCGGCTCACTTCATCCGGGCGGTTGTGCTGGAAGATTTGGTCTGGATGCACATGAAAGCGGTCATCTTCTATGTGACACGGTATGAGAAGCATTTTAGGGTGGTCATGGAGCAGCGGTTACGAATGAGCAGCGAAGAAGCCATCCGTGGCTACAAGACGTAGCTTGCACAGGCAGAACGCCGCCTCGCAGAACTCGACTGACTGTTTATCCGCATCTATGAAGACAATGTGTCCGGGCGCATCACCGATGAGCGCTTTGCCCTTATGAGTAAGACCTACGAGGACGAGCAGACGCAGCTCAAGGTGGATATTCACCGCTTACGGCAGGAAATTGAAGTACAGGAACGACAGATTGAAGATTTAGAAAAGTTCATTCAGCGGGTACACAAATATGAGGATTTGCAGAAAATGACACCCTACGCCCTGCGAGAGCTTGTCAAAGGCATCTACATCGAAGCCCCCGACAAGAGCAACGGCAAACGGCAGCAGAATATCCGCATTTTCTATGATCTTGTGGGCTTTATCCCCGTGGAAGAACTGATGAAACAGGAAACGGCATGACCGAAGCCATGCCGTTTCTGCAAAATACGATATTACTTTATGACGACCCCGGCGCATTGCGCCGGGGTTTTTATGTTTGTCCAAATTGTCAAAGGGCAGTAATTATTTTTTGTCTACAAGTTTGAGCGGTACGCCTATTTTAGCTTCAACTTTTTCGCCTTTGGCTACTTTTACAGCAGCGTCCAGACCCTGCTGGCCCATCAGTTCGGGCTGTTGAGCGATAGTTGCGGCCATAGTGCCTGCTTCTACTGCTTTCAGGCCGTCTTGGGTGCCGTCAAAGCCAACGATAAAGATTTTTTTGTTAGCACTTTTGGCTGCTTCGATAGCGCCCAGTGCCATTTCGTCATTTTGAGCGAAAATAGCCTGGATATCAGGGTTGGCCTGCAGCATATTTTCAGCGACAGTCAGGCCTTTGCTGCGGTCAAAATCAGCAGATTGTTTGGCAACAACTGTAAGTTTTTGGTCGGCTACTTTATGGAAGCCTTCGCCGCGTTCGCGGGTCGCAGATGCGCCGGGGATGCCTTCGAGCTCGGCTACTTTTACTTTTTCACCAAGTTTTTGGATGATGTATTCGGCTGCCATTTCGCCGCCTTTGACGTTGTCAGAAGCGATGAAGGAGGCTACTGTGCCTTTATCGGCGCTGCGGTCGAGCGCCAGAACGGGGATGCTGGCTTTGTTGGCAGCTGCCACAGAAGTTGATACTGCTGCGGAGTCGACCGGGTTGATGAGCAGTACGTCTACTTTTTGCTGGATCAGGTCAGAAATATCATTGGCCTGTTTTGCGGGATCGTTTTGCGCATCGACGATTTTAACATTGACTCCGAGTTTTTTTGCTTCTTCTTCAACGCCTTTACGTACGGATACGAAGAAGGGGTTGTTGAGTGTGGAGATGGAGAAGCCGATGGTAGTTGTTTTTTTGCCGTCAGCGGGTTTTGCAGCTTTGTCACTGCTGCCGCAGCCGGAAGTGAGCACTGCCAGTACTGTGATGGCAGCTACTAAAAGAGTCCAGATTTTTTTCATTGGTGAGTGCCTCCTAAGCTTTTTTGCGGTCCATAAGTACCGCCAGTAAAATTACAATACCTTTGACAACTTGTTGATAGAAGCTGGATACGTCGAGAATATTGAGGCCGTTGTTGAGTGTGCCGATGATAAGCACGCCGACCAGTGTACCTGTGATATAACCTTTGCCGCCGGAAAGACTGGTTCCGCCTAAAACTACGGCGGCGATGGCGTCAAGTTCATAACCGGTGCCGGCAGTCGGCTGGGCCGAATTGAGACGTGAGGTGAGGACTGCGCCTGCCAGAGCGCAGAAGAAACCGGTGATTGCATAAACAAAGATTTTGACACGTTCTATTTTGATGCCGGCGATGAAGGAAACTTTTTCGTTGCCGCCGACTGCGTAGATTTTACGGCCCAAAGGAGTTTTCCTAAGGATGAACCAGGAAACGGCAAATGCCAGCAGCATGATGATTGCAGGTACTGGCAATCCCATGAAAAAGCCCTGACCGAAGTCGTGGAACATAGTGTCGTCACTGAGACCGCTGATAGGGTTACCATTGGTATATACCAGTGTCAGACCGCGATAAATGGTCATGGTGGCGAGCGTAGCGATAAAGGGTGCTACTTTGCCGTAAGCAATGACTAAGCCGTTGACAGCGCCAAGGACCATGCCTATGAAGCAGGCAGCAAGGATCGCCAGCATCGGGTTCATGCCGCTGACGATCAGGCTGCCCATCAGGGCGCTTGAAAGTGCCAGCAGGCTGCCGACAGACAGGTCGATGCCGCCTGTCAGGATGACAAAGGTCATACCGAAAGAAATAAGGGCGTTGATGGAAACCTGACGCAGCAGGTTTTTCAGGTTATTGGGATCGACAAAACTGTCGTTTAAGGCGGCTATGACGATAAAGGTTACGACAAGGGCAATAAAGGGGCCCATTTTACGGATACGTTCTTTAATATTCATTATTTACTGTCCTCCTGTGGCAAGGGTGATTATTTTTTCTTGTGTCGCTTCTTCGTGGTCCAGCTCTCCGGCGATCTTACCTTCGTGGATAACGAGGATGCGGTCGCTCATGCCGATAACTTCCGGCAGTTCGGAGGAGACCATGATGATGGCGACGCCCTGAGAGGTCAGTTCGTTCATTAGATCGTAGATGTCGCGCTTGGCGCCGACATCGATACCGCGTGTCGGTTCATCCATAATAATGATTGATGGATTCATACCGATCCATTTGGCAATGACGACCTTTTGCTGGTTGCCGCCTGATAGTGCGCCTGCTTCCAGGTCGATCGATGCGGTTTTGACACCCAGTTTTTTAGAAAGCGCTTCGGAGAAGGCTGTTTCGTTTTTGGCGTTGATCACGCTGCGTTTAGCAAAGGTATCGACACTGGGCAGCGCAATATTTCTGGAGATGGAGAAGTCGAGGATCAGGCCCTCACTTTTACGGTTTTCGGTGATGAAGCCGATGCCTGCTTTGATGGCGTCTTCCGGTTTTTGGATACAGACTTTTTTCCCATGCAGGTAAACTTCACCGTGCTTGCAGGAATCGACGCCGAACAGGGCCCGCATGATCTCGGTCCTGCCTGCTCCCATCAGCCCTGCTACGCCGAGGATCTCGCCTTTACGCAGTTTGAAGGAGATATTGTTGAACAGTCCTTCTTGACAGAAGTTTTTGACTTCCAGGACTATTTCGCCGGGTTCGTTTGTGCGTCCGGGGTAATATTCGGTAATAGAACGGCCGACCATGTCGCGGACTACCTGTTCCATATTGGTTTCGCGGGTGGGTTTGCTGCTGATAGCGTAGCCGTCGCGCATTACGGTGATTGTATCGCAGTGGGCGAATACTTCTTCCATTCGATGCGAGATGTAGACGATGGCAACGCCTTTGTTTTTAAGCGCGTGCATTACGGCAAACAGTTTTTCTGTTTCACGTTCTGTCAGGGCGGCCGTAGGTTCATCCATGATGACGACTTTGGCATCAAGCATCAGGTTACGCATGATTTCTGTCATTTGCTGCTGACCAACGCTGCATTCGCCTGCTTCTGCGTCAAAAGGCAGTGTAATACCCATTTGACTGCATTTTTCTTCGGCCAGCCTGCGCATTTTTTTGAAGTCAAGCATTCCGAAACTGTTGGTTACGTTCTGCATCAAAAACAGATTTTCGAGAATAGAGAGATTGGGCCAGATATTAAGTTCCTGATGGATGAAAGCGATGCCGCATTTTTCGGCTTCGAGTGCGTTTTTGAAGCTTATTTTCCGTCCGTCTACGCAGATCGTGCCGCTGTCGGCTTTATGGATACCCGTAAGGATGTTCATAAGGGTGGATTTACCGGCGCCGTTTTCACCCATCAGAGCGTGGATCTCTCCTGATTTTAAGGTCAGGTCGACGCCTTTGAGTACTTCGTTGGAGCCGAAGGCTTTTGAAATACCCTTCATGGTGATTTCCATTAGTCGCAAAACTCCTTTGCTGTAAAATCGATTTTAGAAAATAACGCCTGCGTGCAGGATAATGTTGGCGTAGGGGGTGATCTCGCCGGTGCGGATCACTGCTTTAGCAGTTTTGGCAGCGGCTTTGAAGGCTTCGTGGTCGCTAAGGATCTGTTCCTTACCTTCAAAAAGCTCCTGCATTTTCTGCCATGTAGCAGGATTTTTACTTTCCATTTCGGAAGCGATATGTATTTTTTCGACTTCCATATATTTCAGCACTTCTGTAAGGACATCTAAAAAGGAAGGAGTACCTGGTTTCAGAGCCAGATCGATTTTGGGGACACCGGCCGGAACCGGAAGGCCGCAGTCGCCGATAACGATAGTGTCAGTATGGCCTAAGTCAGCCAGGACTTTGGCGATGTCGCTGTTGAGGATTCCTATTTTTTGCATTCTCCAAGCATCCTTTCTACATCTTTAAGATAGGGCATACCGCCTTGTGCGCCCAGCTTCTGAACGGAGAGGGCCGCTGCGGCGTTGGCAAACCGGATACTGTCGTCTAGGCTGCGTCCTTCGCATCTTGCGACGGCAAAAGCACTGTTGAAGGTATCGCCTGCGCCTGTGGTATCCTGTGCATTAACGACGAATGCGGGAACAGTGTGTACTTTGCCGTTTTTAGCATAAGCAACGCCTGCTTTGCCAAGTGTCATAAAGAAGCGTTCTTCCTGCATCAGCAGGATTTCTTCGCTGGTCTTACCGGGATAAAGGGCTTCGGCTTCGTGTTCATTGGGGGTCACATAGGTGACTTTATCCAGCCATTCAGAAGGAACGGGCTGCACGGGAGCCGGATTTAAAAGTACGCTGATTCCTGCCGCTGCACATTTGCCGATGATGTAATCGATGGTGGGCAGCGGTATTTCGTGCTGGAGCATGACCAGGTCTGCGGCGGCAATGACGTTCCAGGCAGTATCGATATGTTTGGGCATGACCAGATCATTGGCGCCTTTGATGACGATAATACTGTTGTCGCCTTCGGCAAGGGTGATATGGGCAGTACCGCTGTTCTGTCCGGGCAGGACGCTGACATAACCGGTATCGACGTTGTTGGTTTTCAGGTTGTTGATGATCATAGTGCCGTAAGCATCGTCGCCTACGCAGCCTATCATGTGTACCTGGGCTCCTAAACGTGCGGCGGCAACGGCCTGATTAGCGCCTTTGCCTCCTGGTGAAACTATGAGCCTGCTGCCGATTATTGTTTCGCCGGCTGCAGGCCGTTTGCCTGCTTCTACTGTGAGGTCGATGGAACAGCTGCCGATAACAGCGATTTTGACCATGGTGATCTCTCCTTACATCTTGGAAACTTGTAATTTTGTTATAATAGTAACATTATAATATTCTACACAGGCGGGTTATATCCTGCCTATTTAATGATGATTTTGGAAAAGCTAATACTTATGTATTTTACCGCAAGCGACTGTTTTGGGCAAGAAAAAACACTATATTAATGTAAAATTTTTTCGACAATTTGCCTTTGGCGATTGACAAATCCACTAATGTTTGTTAACGTAGAAACGGTGTTGCGAACGTTGTGAGTACGTTTGCAAAAATAAAAGAGACCGCACCGATTCAGTTGATGCGTTGGAATAAGAGGGAGTATATATGAGTACTAAAAAATCAGGAACATCTTGGCAGGATACTATCAGCGACTGGCTGGTTTCGATCATTGTAGCCGTAGCGCTGGCTTTTTGTATCCGTACGTTTGTGGTAGAGCCTTATATGGTCGAGGGTACGTCGATGTATCCGACGTTGGAAAGCCACGAGCGCCTGATCGTCAGCAAGTATAAATATTTCTTTACCGAGCCGAAAAAGGGTGAGATCGTCGTTTTCCGTTATCCGAAGGATGAAAGCCGCGATTTTATCAAACGCGTTATCGCGACCGGCGGTGATACTATTGAGATGCGTGACGGTAAGGTTCTGGTCAACGGCAGTGTGATCGAAGAAAATTATATTTACAAGGATGATCCGAAGGGCCCGAATAAGTCTAATTACAGAAAATCTGTTGTGCCTCAGGGGCATATCTTCGTTTTAGGAGATAACCGTAATAATTCTGAAGACAGCCGTTTTGCCGATGTTGATTTCGTGCCGCTGAAGCTTGTAAAAGGCGAAGCAGTTGTTGCTTTCTGGCCTGTTGAAAGATGGCGTATGCTGCCTTGATAGGCGGTCGAGGAGATAATTATGGATTTTAAGATACAATGGTTTCCCGGTCATATGACGAAGGCGAAACGGATGATGGAACAGCAGTTAAAGCTGGTTGATGTTGTGGTTGAAATGCTGGATGCGCGGATCCCACGTTCCAGCAGCAATCCGATGCTGATCCAGATGCTGGGGGATAAACCCAAGGTCGTTGCTTTGAATAAGATCGATATGGCTGATCCGGAAAAGACTGAAAAATGGCTGCAGACTTTTAAAAACAGCGGTTTGCCTGTCTGTAAGGTAGATTGCAGCACCGGTAAGGGCGTAAAACAGATGGTGGCTGCGATCCAGCAGGTGGCCAGGCCTGTCACGGATAAGTGGCTGAAAAAAGGTGTACGCAATCGTTCGATCCGTGTTATGATCGTGGGTGTGCCGAATGTAGGTAAGTCTACTTTGATCAATCGTTTGGTCGGTAAAAATAAAGTTGTGGCAGCGGACAGACCTGGTGTGACTCGAGGTCAGCAATGGGTGACTATCGCCAAAGGTCTGGAGCTTTTGGATACCCCAGGTGTTTTGTGGCCGAAATTTGAAGATCCGGAAGTAGGCTTTTGTCTGGCAGTAACGGGAGCGATCAAAGAGGATGTTTATGACAGGGAAACAGCAGTAGAGCTGTTGCTTGAACGTTTGATGCATATCTATCCGGAGGATCTGCGTGTAAAGTACGCTATTGATTTTTCAGAAGCTGAGCCTGTGCGTGAGGTAATGGCTAAAATAGCCGTTGCGCGCGGCTGCCTGAAGGCCGGCGGTGTGCTTGACATTGATAAGGTTATCCAGCTGGTATTGCGTGATTTTCGTACAGGACGCTTAGGGCGTTTTACTTTAGATGAACCGAGTGAAAATAATTAAGGCCGCTGCAACGCGGCCTTTTTAATTAGGGGTGGGAATAATGAAGATCAGCGAGGTAAAGGAGATTTTGGCGGGAGAGCCTGACCCGGATCAGGTGGCAGAACTTGCTGCCGATGAGCGCAGCGGTGTGCAGAAACTGGTTGCCGCTTATCATAAAAGGCAGGAAAAGCTGCGTTTAGAGCAGCAGCGTTTTACGGAGATGCTGGCCTATGAACGTAAATATTACGCTCAGGGGGCACAGTATATTGCCGGGATCGACGAAGCAGGACGGGGACCTTTGGCAGGGCCGTTGGTGATAGCGGCTGTTATTTTACCGCAGGAGGTATTTATCAGCGGACTTAATGATTCCAAGCAGCTTTCGGCAGTAAAGCGCGAGCAGCTTTATGACGAAGTACTTGCCAAAGCACTGTCTGTTTCTGTAAATGTAGTCAGTATCAGCAATATCGACGAGCTGAATATTTATCAGGCTACGAAGCAGGGAATGACTGAGGTTCTGGAACATCTTGCGATTAAGCCGCAGGTGACGCTGGTAGATGCAATGCCGATCGTATCGGCCGGTATTGAAACAGTTTCCTTGATTCACGGTGACGCGCTGAGTGCTTCGATAGCTGCTGCTTCTATTATTGCCAAGGTCACTCGTGACCGGATGATGATAGAACTGGCTGAACAATATCCTCAGTATGGTTTTGCCGGTAACAAGGGTTATGGCAGCAGGGAGCATATGCAGGCAATTGCCGAGTTTGGAGCGACTAAGTGGCATCGCCGCAGTTATGAGCCCATTAAAAGTATGCATCTGTCTCCTGCTGAACAGGAAGGTAACAGGCTGTTTTCGCCGGTGTCAGAGAAGTGACGGAAGCGCGGCAAAGGCTGGGGAAAAAAGGTGAGGACGCTGCCTGCGCTTATTTAGAACGTAAAGGTTACGTTATCTGCCGTCGTAATTACCGCTGCCGTTATGGCGAGATCGATATTATTGCCGCTAAAGGCGGCGAGCTTAGTTTTGTAGAAGTAAAAACACGCCGCAACCTGAATTTTGGGCTGCCCCGTCTGGCGGTTACATACGCCAAGCAGCAGAAAATCAGGAGTGCGGCGCTTTTTTATTTGCAGCAGGAAAACAGGCATCAGCAAATGCTCAGTTTTGATGTGATCGAAATTTTAGTTGAGGGCAATGTGGCAAGATTACACCATTTACCGCACTGTTTTTAAAATAAGAGGAGGCGTTTTTATGTACGCTAAAGTTTATGGAGAAACAACCTGCGGTATCAATGGTGAACAGATCATTGTCGAAGTGGATATTTCTAACGGGCTGCCGAGCTTTGATATTGTGGGTTTGCCTGATACGTCAGTCAAAGAATCTCGGGAACGGGTACGGGCTGCACTGAAAAATTCGGGTCTGATCTTTCCGATGACCAGGATTACTGTAAATCTGGCTCCGGCCGATTTGAAAAAGGATGGTTCCGGTCTTGATCTTCCTATTGCTGTTGGTATTTTAGTCAGCAGCGGTGTTTTACAGCAGGAGCAGGTTGATGATACTATTTTTGTGGGTGAACTGGCACTGGATGGGACAATCAGGCAGATTGCAGGCGTATTGCCAATGATTCTGCATGCACGTGACATTGGCAGGAAAAACATTGTGATCCCTTCAGGCAACTGCGCTGAAGGACGGCTTGTTGACGGTATTGATGTGCTGATACCTGCATCGCTGCTTGAATTGGTAGAGCATCTGCGGGGTGAAAAGGTTCTGGATGTACTGGATAAGGAAGCTATCTGCGCGGCAGCAACCAGTGTCTATGATGTGGATTTTGCGGAAGTGCGCGGGCAGCAGGTAGTAAAAAGAGCACTGGAAATTGCAGCGGCAGGTGGACATAATATTTTGATGGTAGGATCTCCCGGCAGCGGTAAAACTATGCTGGCACGTCGGCTGCCAACTATTTTACCGCCGCTGACAGAGGCTGAGGCGCTGGAGGTAACAAAAATCTACAGTATTGCAGGTTTGCTGCAGCGGCAGGAACGGGTGATGCTGGAACGTCCATTTCGCAGTCCGCATCATACGATTTCTTCAAGCGCGCTTATAGGTGGCGGCAGTGTGCCGCGGCCTGGAGAAGTGACATTGAGCCATCATGGTGTTTTATTTTTAGATGAGTTTCCTGAATTTTCGCGTACTGCTTTGGAGGTGCTGCGTCAGCCGCTGGAAGATGGTTATGTGACGATCAGCCGCGTACAGGCATCGCTTACTTTTCCTGCTAATTTTATTATGTGCACAGCGCAGAACCCGTGTCCCTGTGGCTATCTGGGTGATAAAAAGCGGGAATGTTCGTGTAAGCAGTTTGAGATCGAGCGTTATCACCGTAAACTGTCGGGGCCTTTATTAGACCGTATTGATTTACAGGTGTATGTGCCGCGGCTGGAATACGCTGATCTGCAAAGCAGGGAAGCCGGTGAAAGCTCGGCCGTGATTCGTGAAAGGGTGATCAAAGCGCGTCAGCTGCAGTTGCTGCGTTTACAGGGTACTAATTTGTACTGCAATGCGCAGATGGGGAGGCGTGAGCTGAACAAGCACTGCCAGATGGAAGCTGCTGCAGAAAAGCTGCTGGCGAAGTTTTTTACGGCGTTGGGGCTCAGCGCCCGCAGCCACGATCGGATCATTAAAGTAGCGCGTACGATAGCCGATCTGGACGGCAGTGATATCATAACGGCCGCCCATCTGGCAGAGGCGGTACAGCTGCGGACAAGTTTAAATTCATAAAAAACAAAAGATGTTTTTAGAAATAATGAGAAGCAGGCATGAGATAAAAGTTATCTCATGCCTGCTTCTTTGAGCGTTTTTTATACTGCGGTACCGTTATACTGGAAGATGCTGAAGCTCCAGTCGTTATTATATGTTCCGGAGAAACTTTCAGTCTTTTGATTTTCTTTGTTTCTGGCAATAATGTTGTATTTTTTGTCGTTGGATAAATGGGGGAAGTTAGTTTGCGTAGCAGAAAGACATAAGATTTTACTGGAATCATCATACCGGCCAAGAGCGATTGGGGTGCAATTCATTCCGTCGAATTTACTTTGGGGATTAGCTGACATGTCTTCTACTACAGATAAAATTTGATAATCAATATACATTTTTATTCCTCTTTTCTTTTTTGATATCAAGTATATGTGCACACTTACTTTAACCATATGATACTTGATATTATTACTACTATGGTGGATTTTACAGAGAAGAGAAAAATTTAGCCTAACGGCTGATTATCGCAGATAAATTCAATGAGTTTTTGTTCGTCGCCGTAGATTTGCCGGCCGCGTTTGGTGACGATGCCGGAATTTATAAAAAGCGGCTTTTTAAGTGAAAGTGGAATGATATTGTCAGAGGGCGTAATGGCTTGACGCATTAGAAAAGAGGAGGCTATTTGGCTGGAAATGAGGTTTTTGACCGTATGAAGCTGCGATGAATGCAGAATTACCTTAGGCGATGTTAAAGCCTGCTGAAAATTTTGATAGATGAGGCGATTGACGAAAAAACCACCGTTAAGCAGTACCAGAGGTTCGTTGGCAATATCTTTGGTATCGACATATTTTTTCTGCGCCAGCGGATGGTCAGGATAGGTGCAGAAGCAGGCTTCGCTTTTAAAAAGCTTACGGTAATGCAGATTGGGTGAAAAGCTGTCGTCATAATTGGTGACGGCTAAATCAAGTTCTTCATTTTCTATCATACGCAGTGAATCTATGCCGCCTGCTTCTACTACTTCCAGCTCTATTTCAGGGTACAGATTTTTGAAATCGCGGAAAAGAGTTGGCAGCAGCTGTACGCCGATTTGTAAAGGTACTGCCAGGCGGATGAGGTTTTTATTCTGTGCCATATCTTTGATATCGCGGTCAAGCTGCTGTAGGTTAGCCAAAATAGGAGTGATTTTACTTAACAGCAGGCTGCCGTCTTCTGTAAGCGAAAGTTTTTTGCCTTCGCGCCGAAAAAGGTTCAGCCCGCTTTCTTTTTCCAGATCGGCCATGGCGATGGAAACAGTTGGCTGAGAGATATGCAGACTGGCGGCAGCTTTAGTGATACTGCGCCATTTACAGACTTCATAAAAATAACGCATCTGTGTCAGTGTCATAGTTAGTACTCCTTATTGTAGATTATAACTCGTTTTATTATAGCATTATTTAATAGCTAAAAACTATATTTATATTTAAAATTTGTATTTTACTTTATTGTTATCGTAGCGGATAATGAAAGCAGAGAAATAGAATGCTAAATGTGGTGTGAAAATTTGCGGAGGTGGGGCAGATGAATATTGACCAAAAGTATTTTCCGGAATTCAAACAGCAACTTATCGATGTAGGTGACGGTATTAAGATCAACACTTTAGTTGGCGGCAAGGGCAGTGAAGCTATTTTACTGCTGCACGGGCATCCAGAGACACATTTGATCTGGCGGTTTTTGACGCCGGGTCTAACCGGGCGTTATACGGTAGTTATTACAGATCTGCGTGGATATGGCGACAGCAGCAAGCCTGAAGGACTTCCGGATCATGCTAATTATTCCAAGCGGGCTATGGGAGACGATCAGTTTACAGTTATGAGCAAGCTGGGTTTTGAAAAATTCCATGGTGTCGGTCATGATCGCGGGGCAAGAGTACTGCACAGGATGGTGATGGATCATCCGGAACGGCTGCTGTCTTGTACGATGATGGATATTTTGCCGACTTATGATATGTACCGTGATACCAGTCAGGAGTTTGCGACTAAATATTGGCACTGGTTCTTTTATATTCAGGGCAAAGGGTTCCCTGAAAGAGTGCTGGCGGCAGATCCTGAGTATTTTGTTAATTATAATTTGAATTTGAAGATCGGGCCGGCCGCTAAAAGCAGGTTCCCTAAGGAGATTTTAGACGAATATGTACGCTGTCTGCGCGATCCGATGACTTTCCATGGTATTTGCGAAGATTACCGTGCCAGTGCTACTATAGATATGGAGATGGATAAAGCAGATCGTGAACAGATCATTCAGGTTCCTGTTTTGGCTTTGTGGGGTAAGGACGGTGTTGTCGGTAAGCTGTGGGATGTTATGAGCGGCTGGCAGGAAAGGGCGGCTAATGTAGAAGGGTTTGCTGTAAATGAGTGCGGGCATTTTGTACCGGAAGAACAGCCGGAGGTAGTTTTAGAGGCGATGCTGCAATTTTTAGCCAAATATCCGGCTTGAATTTGTTGCGGTGCTAATAAAAGAAAAGAAAGAAGTGTAGCTTATGCATGCTATTGAAAAATTATTGGCAGAAAAAGCTGGTAAACATCAGGTCGCAACAGGCGAGATAGTTAATTGCGACGTGGATATTGCAGGAATCAACGATTTATATTTGCAGACTGTACGTTCCTTTTATGAAATGGGCGGTGAAAAGGTTTTTGACGCTGATAAGATCGTGATGTTTTTTGATCATTATGCTCCCTGTGCTACGATAACACAGGCTGAAAATCATAAACAGTTCAGAAAGTTCTGTTTTGAACAGGGTATCGAAAAATTGATGGATATAGATCAGGGTGTCTGCCATCAGGTTTTGGCCGATAAAGGTTGGGTACATCCTGGAGAGATAGTAGTTGTCACTGATTCGCATACTACGACTCACGGAGCTTTTGGCGCTTTTGGGACCGGTGTTGGCGCTACTGATCTGGCGACGATTATGATTACTGGCAAGCTGTGGTTCATGGTACCGGAGATTTTCAGGATCAATCTGGTTGGTAAGCTGCAGCCGGGTGTTTTTGCCAAGGATATCATTCTGCATATCATAGGTGATCTGGGTGCAGATTACGGTGTTTATAAAGCGGTAGAATTTGCAGGACCTGTTGTAAATGGGTTGAGTATTTCCGAAAGAATGTGTATGTGTAATATGTCAACGGAGATGGGTTGTAAAACCAGCTATATCCAGCCTGATGCTGTCACTATGGAATATTTGCACAACTGTGTGGCAAGACCTTATAAAATTTATGAAACAGATACTGATTTTCAATATGCTGCGGAGCTTACGTATGACGTAAGTAAAATCAGGGCTCAGGTAGCGGCACCATCAAGTGTTGATAATGTTTTTGAATTGGAAAAATATGCCGGCACTCCTGTTGACGAAGCTTATTTGGGTTCGTGTACTGGCGGTCGTCTGCAGGATCTGGCTGTAGCAGCACAGATCTTACAAGGCAGGCATATTCCTAAAACAACGAGGATGATAGTCGTGCCTGCTTCTAAAAAGGTAATGGAAGATGCAATGGAGCTTGGGTATATCAAAACTTTGATGCAGGCAGGAGCCGCGATAACGGCTCCGGGCTGTGCCGCCTGTTTGGGAGTACACCAGGGGATGCTTGCAGGAGGAGAGGTTTGCATAAGTTCTACTAACCGTAATTTCCCCGGGAGAATGGGACATGTAGATGGCCGGATATTTCTGGCCTCTCCTGCTGCTGTGGCAGCTTCGGCATTAGAGGGGAAAATTACTGATCCGGCTGTATATTTGAAAACCGGCGACTGCGGGAATGGACGGTGATGGTAATGAAAACGAAAGTCAGGGGCAAAGCATTTGTTTTTGGGGAAAATATTGATACAGATCAGATTTATCCGGGTCGTTTTGTAGAATATACGGATGTAGAAGATATAAAAAAATATGCGATGTACGGCGCTGATGAGAGCTTTGTAAAAAACTTCGATCCGGGAGATATCATTGTGGCCGGAACTAATTTTGGCTGCGGTTCATCGCGTGAGCATGCGGCAATAACATTGAAAGCAGTTGGTGCTGGAGCTGTACTGGCAGAATCTTTTGGCAGGATATTTTTCCGTAATGCTATTAATTTAGGCGTACCTGTTATTACCTGCAGCGAGATCACGAAAATTATTGCAGAGGGTGATGAAGTAGAGGTTGATATTGAGGCTGGAATAATCAAAAACCTGACTACGGGAGCAACAGCTGCAGCTGTTCCGATGTCGCCTTATATTATGAACATTCTGCAGAGCGGCGGGATCAAACCTATGATCAAAGCGATGCAGGAGACTAAAAAAGTAAGAACCGGTGACGGCGCTGTAAAATTACAATGTAAAGATTTTTTTGAATTATAATTTGCAATGTATACACACAACTTTGCTGAAAATATGGTACAATAATAACTACCGTGTTAGACATGGTAGTTATTATTTGTTTTATGGGAAAGGATGACAACAGTATGCGTATCGTATTAACTATCGTTGGCAAAGACAAGGTCGGCATTATTGCTAAAGTAAGTAATATTCTCGCTGAGCATGGCGTAAATATCCTCAATATCAATCAAAATATTATGGAGGGTTTCTTCAATATGGTTTTGATTGCTGATATGACGGGTGCTGCTGTAAAATTACAGGATCTTAAGGATATCTTTACTGCTTTAGGCAGAGATATCGGTGTTGAGATCAGAGTACAAAGCGAAGAAATATTTACGGCGATGCACCGTATCTAGGAGGCTGTCTATGTTCACGATTAAAGATATCTTGGAAACTAACCAGATGATCACGCAGAACAACCTGGATGTGCGTACGATCACTATGGGAATCAGTTTGCGCGACTGCGGTCATCCTGATATAAAAGTAACGGCGCAGAAGGTATATGATAAGATCACCAGGAAAGCTGAAAAGCTTGTTCAGGTCGGCGAGGAACTGGAAATGGAGCTCGGTGTTCCGATCATTAATAAACGTATTTCTGTAACTCCTGTTTCGATGGTTGGTGAAAGCTGCGACAGCAATGATTATGTTCCGCTGGCTAAAGCGCTTGATGAGGCAGGCAAAGCAGTAGGCGTTAATTTTATCGGCGGTTTTTCTGCCTTGGTTGATAAAGGTTATACCAAAGGTGATAGAAATCTTATTTGTTCTATTCCCGAAGCTTTGGCAGTAACTGATATTGTCTGTTCCTCTGTCAGTGTCGGTTCTACTAAATGCGGGATTAATATGGATGCAGTTGCGGAAATGGGCCGTGTAATCAAAATGGCAGCAGAACGTACTGCAGACCGTGATGCTATCGGCTGTGCAAAATTGGTTGTTTTCTGTAATGCAGTGCCTGATAATCCTTTTATGGCCGGCGCTTTCCATGGTGTTACAGAGCCTGAAACTGTCATAAATGTAGGTGTCAGCGGACCCGGTGTGGTAAAACATGCGTTGGAGGCAGTGCGCGGACAGGACATTGGCGCTGTCGCAGAAACGATCAAGAAAACTGCGTTCAAAATTACTCGTGTCGGCCAGTTGGTTGCACAGGAAGCCGCCCGTCGTCTGGATACTCAGTTTGGTATTATTGATTTGTCGCTGGCTCCGACACCGGCAATTGGCGACAGCGTTGCTCATATTCTGGAAGAAATAGGCTTGGAGAGCTGTGGCTGTCCTGGTACTACTGCTACTTTAGCTATGCTTAATGACGCCGTTAAAAAGGGTGGATTGATGGCTTCAAGTTATGTCGGCGGTTTGAGCGGTGCCTTTATTCCTGTCAGTGAAGACGCGGGAATGATCGCGGCTGTTGAACGCGGCAGCCTGACTTTGGAGAAATTAGAGGCCATGACCTGTGTTTGTTCCGTAGGGCTTGATATGATAGCCATTCCAGGTGATGTGACTGCTGAAACTATTTCAGCAATCATTGCTGATGAAGCGGCAATTGGAATGATCAACAATAAAACTACTGCTGTACGTCTGATACCGGTTCCGGGTAAAACTGTCGGAGAACAGGTAGAATTTGGCGGTTTGCTGGGATATGCTCCCATCATTGCCGTGAGCAAATTTAAGGCCGATGCCTTTATTGCCCGCGGTGGTCGTATTCCTGCACCGGTAAGGAGTCTGACCAACTAATGCGTAAACAACAACGTGAGGCAATTTTAGCGCTGCTGGAAGAAACTTATATGGGTACGGAAACAGCGCTGAACTATTCGACGCCTTTTGAATTGTTAGTAGCGGTAATTATGTCAGCGCAATGTACGGACGAACGTGTCAATAAGATTACAGCACGTATTTTCCCGAAATATAATACTCCTGAAAAAATGGGCGCACTTTCTCAGGAACAGCTGGAAGAAGAGATTCGTGACTGTGGACTGTTCCGATCGAAGGCTAAAAATCTGCTGGCAACCTGTAAAATTCTGACGGAAGAATATAACAGCGTTATTCCTGACACTGTCGAGGAGCTGATGAAGCTGCCGGGTGTGGGTAAAAAAACGGCTAATGTTGTCGCCAGTATTGTTTATAAGGTTCCGGCGATTGCGGTTGATACCCATGTTTTCAGAGTTTCGCACCGGTTGGGTTTAGCTAAGGGCGATGATCCGCTGGCAGTGGAGAAAGAGCTGCAGAAAGCCATTCCGAAGAATAAGTGGAGCGATGCTCATCATTGGTTGATCTGGCATGGCCGTAAGATTTGCAAGGCAAGGAAACCTTTATGCAGTGAATGCGTATTGGTAGAATTGTGTCCATACAAGGAAAAGAATTTATAAAATAAAATTGCAGACAAGCCTGTAGTGCGACTGGCACACAGGCTTGTTGTGTTTAAGGAGCAGCCGTGCAGACAAAAGAAATGATTTTGCAAAAATATTTTGGTTACAGTGAGTTCAGAAGCGGGCAGTCAGAGCTGATAGAGCAAATTTTGAACGGACGTCCTGTTGTAGCTGTTATGCCGACCGGAGCTGGAAAAAGCTTATGTTATCAGTTACCGGCGTTGATGCTGGAGGGATTGACACTGGTTGTTTCACCGTTGATTTCCTTGATGAAGGATCAGGTACGCAGTTTAGCGGAACATGGTGTAGAAGCGGCTTATTTGAGCAGCGGGATGAGTAAGCAGGAGTACGGTGCCGCCGTTTATGCTGCCCGTAATAATAAATGTAAATTGCTGTACGTTTCACCTGAACGCCTGCAGAATGAGCAGTTTAAGGCTTTTGCAAGTGAGCTGCAAATAGCGTTGGTCGTTGTTGATGAAGCACACTGCGTAGTACGATGGGGTGAATCCTTCCGACCGGCTTATCTGGCAATAAAGCCGTTTTTAGACGGCCTGCCGAAGGCTCCTGTTGTTGCGGCTTTTACAGCTACTGCCACGCCGGTTGTAAGACGTGAGATAAGTAAATGCCTGGGATTAGAGCAGCCGTTAGAACTGGTGACCGGTTTTGACAGAAGCAATCTTACATTTATTGTGGAAAAACCAATGGTGAAAAGACGTTTTTTGCGTAGCTGGCTGCCGGAGCAAAACGGTTGCGGTATTATTTATTGTGCAACGCAGAAGCAGACGGAAGAAGTATGTAATGACCTCAATGCCTGGGGCTATCCAGCAGGACGTTATCATGCTGGTTTAACAATGGAAGAACGGCAGCGGAACCAGAACGCTTTCATTAAAAATGAATTGCAGGTGATGGTGGCGACTAATGCGTTTGGGATGGGTATAGATAAACCTGATGTAAGGTTTGTCTTGCATTATACTTTGCCGCTTGATGTAGAAGGCTATTATCAGGAAGCAGGAAGGGCTGGACGTGACGGCTTGCCGGCAAAATGCGTACTGCTTTTTGAACGGCGTGACATAATGCAGCAGCGGCAGCTGCTGGAATATAGCTGTGAGCAGAGAGAAAGCAGTGCGGAAGACAAAAAGCTGTGGCTGACAAATGCTTACCAAAGGCTGCGTGATATAGAAAGCTATTGTTTTACCAGAGGCTGCCTGCGTAAATATCTGCTGACATATTTTGGACAGGAAACAAATGACAGATGTGGGAATTGCAGTAATTGCAGCGGCAGTAATTGAAGGTGCTTTGTGACAAGGCAGTGAACTTATTCGTTAATGGGCAGGGAATATTTTTTGAATGCAGAATATATTAATTAAGAATTTAAGCAGGGAGGGACCGTTATGAAAATCACCTTTTTAGGTGCCACAAGAATGGTTACAGGCTCTTGTTATTTACTTGAAATAGGCAGTAAAAAAATGCTGTTGGACTGCGGTATGTTTCAAGGTTCTAAAATGATTACTGCTTTTAATGAAAAGGATTTTGTTTTTGCGCCTAATGCTATTGACACAGTTGTGCTGACCCATGCTCATATCGACCACAGCGGGTTGATACCAAAGCTGATAAAACAAGGATATAAGGGTCCTGTACATTGTACGAAAACCACTTTAGAGCTGTGCGCGATTCTGTTGCCTGACAGTGCTCATATTCAGGAATCTGATGCAGAGTTTGCCAACCGGAAAGGTTTGCGTGCAGGTAAATCTGTAGTAGAACCTTTGTATACTGTTGATGATGCGTATAAAGCTTTGCAGCATTTTCATACGCACGAGTTTGGTGAAATGCTTGAGGTTCTTCCGGGGGTGCAGGTTAAATTTAAAGTTGCCGGGCATATTTTAGGTTCGGCGATTGTTGAAGTTTTTGTTAATGAAGATGGCAAAACAACTAAGCTCGTTTTTACCGGAGATATTGGACAGCCTAATCAGCCGATTATCGAGGATCCGGAAGAAATTTCCGGAGCAGACTTTATAATCACCGAATCTACTTATGGCAATCGTGTGCATAAAGCCTATGACAAAGAAGCGGAGCTGTCTGAGATCATTAATGACACTGTGGCTAAAGGTGGTAATGTAGTTATTCCTGCCTTTGCTGTAGGACGTACACAGGTACTTCTTTATTATTTCCAGAAGCTTCTGCAGGAAGGTCGTATCCCGCAGGTACCAATCATTATCGACAGTCCGATGGCGAGCAAAGCTACTGCTATCACGCTTACTAATCCTCAGGAATATGACGAAGAAGCGCGGGCTTTGTATGAAATGCACGGTAACAGGCTTTTAGCGATTCCAAATCTGCGTTTCACGGCAACTGCGCAGGAATCACGGATGATTAACGAGATGCCAGGGCCTAAAATTATCGTTTCTGCCAGTGGTATGGCAGACGCAGGACGTATACTGCATCATTTGAAGCATAATCTCTGGCATGAAAACTGCTCTGTCATTATTGCCGGTTATCAGGCTGAGGGAACAATGGGACGTCGGTTGATAGAAGGTTCCAAGCAGGTTAAGATTATGGGCGAAGATATTAAGGTAAATGCCAAGATCTACAATATGAAAGGGTTTTCGGCACATGCGGACAAGGAACAGCTGCTTGAATGGTACGGTAAGATGAAACAGCCGCCGAAAGCATTTTTCGTTACACATGGTGAGTTTGATGCTGCCAGCAATTTCGCTGATGAGCTGCAGCGCCGTTTGGGTACAGCTGCTTATATCCCGCAATATGGGGATAGTGTCACGATAAATGGTACTGAATGGAATGTTACGACGTCGAATATCGTGACGACAGTTCCGGAAGTGGCGGCACTTAGAGAGTATTTGCGGCAGTTTGAGAGTTCTTATTTGCAGTATCGTACTAAAATTGAGCAGATCGTTGCTCGTGACGGTGATAAAGCAGCTGGTATACGCAAAAAGATGGAAAAAATCAGAAAATATGTGGATGACATGCTGTCATCGCTGTAGGGTTTTCAGTAAAGGAGTTTTTGAAAAATATGAATTATGTTAGTTTGTGTAAAAGATTGGCTGTTTGTACTGCTTTAGGTATAGCGTTATCCTTGCCGGTTGGAGCAGTTTGGAATACAATGCAGCCTCAGTTGGCTTATGCTGAAGAATACAGCAGCCTGCGTGGAAATATTATTGAAAATGCGTATCTTTTAGTTGGAACCCCTTTTAAAATGGGCGGCAGTTTTCCGTCAGAAGGATTTGATGGTTCCGGTTATGTGCAGTATGTTTTTGGTGAAAGTGGTATCGCGTTGCCGCGAACTGTTGATGAGCAATATGATGTAGGCAGGAGAATCGGAAAAGATGATCTGCTTCCGGGAGATCTGGTATTTTATAGCACTGATGGCCCAGGAGCGACCTTCTGCGGTATTTACAGCGGAGATGGTAAATTCATTTATGCCGGTACTAAAAATGGCGTAATTGAAGGTGAAGCGTTTGGTCCTTATTGGGATGAACGTTTTTATGGGGCCAGAAGGATCATTGATTGAGATGGTAGTTTTTATTTAGAATGATCAATAAAAAATACAGCCGCTTTTTGAAAGCGGCTGTATTTTTTTGCATTATGCCAAAGTAGTATAAAAACAATACATTTGTACAAGAAAAAACAGGAAGATAAAATAATTTTAAAAATATATTGACATAGTGTTAAGGTGTTGTTATACTTATTTCAATGTTTCGATAAATCATCAGGTTACAGGTTATGACTGGGAATGGACAGTGGAAGGCTTTCAGAAAGCCGGCGGTAGATGCGAGCCGGTAAGCGTGGAAATAAGTCCTCTCACCCAGGAACTCTTTTTCTGAGGGCGAATGTAGGGAAAAGCGCAGGGCTGCGTTAAAGGCCTCAGAGTATAATTTAGGGTGGTACCGCGTACTTAACGCCCCTATCGGCTATGCCGGTAGGGGCTTTTTTGTTGAATTTGTTGGGCAGCAAGGGAGGGGAATTTATGAACAAGCAGCGTAAAATGTTGCGTGAACGTCTGCTGAGGTCAGAGATTTTGGTTTTGCCGGGTGTTTATGATGCTTTGACGGCAAAAATTGCGGCAGAAGTAGGGTTTGATGCACTGGTTATGGGAGGTTATAGTATCGCTGCCTCCAGATTAGGGCAGCCGGATGTAGGTTACCTTTCGATGACTGAAATGGTGCAGGCTGTGAAATGTATTGTGGATGCCACAGAATTACCGGTATTTGCCGATGGTGATACTGGTTACGGAAATGCGTTAAGCGTACGGAGGACGATGCAGGAATATGAAAAAGCCGGAGCAGCTGCAGTGCTTTTTGAAGATCAGGTATGGCCTAAACGTTGTGGACATATGGTCGGTAAGCAGGTCATAGATGCATCTGAGCATGCGAAAAAACTGCGGGCGGCTGCTGATGCCAGAACTGACGAGGATTTTTTACTGATTGCCAGAACTGATGCGAGGGCTGTGAATGGACTGGAGGATGCTGTTGAACGCGGCAAATTGTATTTAGATAACGGCGCTGAAGCTTTGTTTATAGAAGCGCCGCAGGATATAAGAGAATTAGAAGCTGTTACGAAAGCTTTTCCAGATACCATACTGATAGCTAATATGATCGAAGGCGGCAGGACACCGAACCTGACTGCAAAAGATTTGGAAAATATAGGATTTAAAATAGTGTTCTGGCCCTGCAGTGCCTTATACGTCATTACGCAGGCTTTTAAAGAAGCAATGACAGTGCTGCATCAAACGGGGACGACTAAGGCCTATGAAGATAAAATGATGCATTTTACTGATTTTAACAGGTTCATCGGTCTTGATGATTATATGAAGCTGGAGAAACTCTATAAATAAAAAATTATGAGGTGAGAGTAATGAAAATGTCCCAAATGTTTAAAACTACTTTGGCTGCCGCTATGATTATGGCATTGGCAGTAACGGCCGGCTGCGGTGGGGGCGGAGATAAAAAATCTGCCGGCAGCGAAAAGGTGACTTTGAAACTGGCTCACAATTTGCCAAAGGCACATCCGCTGGCCCAGGGAATGGAGGCTTTTAATAAAAAGCTTACTGAAAAATCCAACGGCACTATTACACTGAACATCTATCCTTCCGGACAGCTGTTCAACGATAAAAGTATGAATGACGCAATTATGTCTGGTGGCATTGATATGGGGCTTAATTCCACAGCAATGTGGTCAACTGTTATTCCGGCAATGGAAGTTTTTGACGTACCGTTTCTGTTCCCAAGTTATGAAAAAGTCGATCATGCCATCGACGGAGGCTTGGGTGATAAATTAGCAGGCGAATTGAAGAAGAAGGGTGTGCGTCCTGTGATCTGGGCTGATTATGGCTTTGTGCAGTTCGCTAACAGCAAAAAGGAAATCACTAAACCTGAGGATTTTGCAGGACTGAAGCTGCGTGGTTATGGTGAGCTGCCTTCAGAAACGATTAAAGCACTTGGTGCTTCTCCTGTAACTATGGGATCAGGTGAAGTTTATATGGCCATTCAGCGCGGTGTTGTTGATGGACAAACTTCTGGAACTACAGCTATGTATGACCGTAAAATGTTTGAAGTTACCAAATATCTGACTATTACTAATCATGCTTATCCTGAGTTTATTCTGGCGATGAATGAAAAATCTTTTCAAAAACTGACTCCGGAACAGCAAAAAATAGTAACCGACGCTGCAAATGAAGTGCGTGACGAACTGCGTAAAAATGCTAAAGCAGAGGATATGGCTGCTTTAGAGAAATTAAAAGAAAAAGGTATGCAGGTTTACGTTGTTCCTGAGGCTGAGCTGCCGGCATGGCAGTCTGCTACTAAACCAGTTTGGGATATTTTTGTTAAACATACTGGGGATCTTGGTAAGGAATTGATCGAAATATGCAGTAAACAATAGATAAATTCTTAATTGACCGCTGCCATAAGCGGCAGCGGTTTTTATTTTGGAAAAGAATGAGAGGAAAAAGACTTGAAAAGCGCGCTCGAGGTCTATGAAAAATTTTTGAACGCTATTACTAAAGCAGTTGGCGTCATTGCCGGCATTCTATTGCTGCTGCCGGCGTTGATGGTCTTTTATGAAGTTGTGATGCGAGGTTTGTTCAATGCGCCGACAGAATGGTCAATAGAACTTTCTGTATATTGTGTTTTAGTAGCAGGTTTTTTAGGGATGTCCGTTACTTATGCTGCTGGCAAGCACATCCATGTCGATATTGTTTTAAGCCATTTATCAGCACGTACCCGTTGTTATATCGAACTTTTTACAACTATTGTTGGTATTTTTTTCTGTGCCGTATTTGTAATGCAGTCTTTGGATATGGCATTGCTTTCATATGAGATGGATAATACTTCACCAAGTACTCTGCGAACTCCTATGTGGATTCCTCAGATGTCGCTGCCGATCGGTATGGGGCTGTTGCTATTACAGTTTGTACGTACCCTGCTTATAGATATTCAAAAAATCAGCAGCGGTGAATTCAGTAAGGAGGCGGAATAAGATGCTTGTTATTTTTACCGTTATCTTACTGGGACTTTTGGTTTTGGGACTGCCGGTAGCCTTCTCACTGGGAACGGCGGGACTTTTCGGTATGTTTGCTTTTATGGGCGGAGGATCTTCTTTGGCCCAGATACCGATTTTGGCTTACAAATCTTTGGATGATTTTGTGTTAACGGCTGTCCCGTTATATATTTTAATGAGCCAGATTCTTTTAACAGGCAAAGTAGGCAACGATTTATTTGAGCTGGGCAATAAATGGCTGCGTCATTTGCCTGGTGGGTTAGGTGTAGCTACAGTTTTTGCCTGTGCAATTTTTGCTGCGATTACAGGCTCGTCTGTTGCCTGCGCCGTTACTATTGGTGCTATTGCCATTCCTGAGATGCTGTCCCGTGGTTATGAAAGAACGTTAGTTCTAGGAGCTGTTGCAGCAGGTGGTACCTTAGGCATTCTGATCCCGCCATCGATACCAATGATTTTGTATGGCGCTATTACTGGTGAATCGGTAGGTCAGTTGTTTATGTCCGGCGTTGTACCGGGGGTTATTTTGACACTGCTGTTTATTGCTGTGGTTGTTTACAGCTCAAGAAAGCTGCCTTTGCAGGAAGCGGCCAGCTGGGAGGAGCGTTTTCAGGCGCTAAGAAGTTCTTTTTGGGGACTGCTGCTGCCGGTGCTTGTCGTTGGCGGTATTTATACGGGAGCGTTTACTCCTACTGAAGCTGCTGCTATAGGTACGGTTTACAGTTTGTTTATTACTTTTGTTATTTACCGTACGCTTGGTCTGAAGGATATGCCGGAAATTTTGCTGGATACAGTCAAAACGACCTCGATGATTTTCGCGATTATGATCGGCGCAACTTTATTTGGTTTCGTTTTAACTATTCTGCAGGTTCCGCAGGCTTTGACGAGCCTGGTTGCCGAAATGGAAACCAGCCGGTGGATAGTCTTTATCGCAATTAATATTCTGCTGTTGGTTTTGGGATGTATTTTGGAATCTATCTCCATTATTTTTATCACTTTGCCGATTTTGTATCCTATTATCATGAAATTGGGCTTCGATCCGATCTGGTTCAATGTTGTGATGTTGATCAATCTGGAGCTGGCTCTTATCACGCCGCCGGTTGGAATGAATCTGTTTGTTTTGCAGGGCATCAGCCCAGATAGTAAAATGACACAGATCATCAAAGGTGTTATTCCTTTTGGCATTATTATGGCGCTGGAAATTTTGCTGCTGTGTTTCTTCCCGGAGATAGCTACATGGCTCCCCGGTATAGTAAAATAGCGGTTTTTGTTGACATAGTAAGTTAAAAAGAATATAATTAATTAGTCATAGTGAAGGATGCTTATTGACAAGCATCCTTCATTAATTTTAGAGTAGTTTTATTTGACCGCAGGCTTTTGTTGTATATGGCATAGCTCGGTTTGGATTTACAGGCGGTATGCCGTCTGCTCAAAAGAGAGGAAGATAGGATTTATGTTAAGAAATGATTTACGCAATATTGCCATTATTGCCCACGTTGACCATGGCAAGACTACCCTCGTAGACGCAATGCTCAAACAAAGCGGTATTTTCCGTGCTAACGAGCATGTCGAAGAACGTATAATGGATTCCAACGCTTTGGAACGTGAACGCGGTATTACTATTTTAGCTAAAAATACAGCTGTTATGCACAAAGATACTAAAATCAATATTCTTGATACCCCCGGCCATGCTGATTTCGGCGGTGAAGTTGAACGCGTGCTTACTATGGTCGATGGCGTATTATTGCTGGTTGATGCTTATGAAGGGCCTATGCCGCAGACTAAGTATGTTTTGCGCAAAGCGCTGGAACAGCATCTGAAACCAATTGTAGTTATCAATAAAATTGACCGTCCTGACCAACGTGTTGAAGAGGTTATTGATGAAGTTTTAGACCTTTTCATTGAGCTTGGTGCTGATGATGATCAACTGGAATTCCCGGTAGTATTGACTTCTGCCCGTAATGGTATTGCTAAATTAACTATGGAAGAAGAAAGCGACAATTTAGAAGCTTTGTTCAAAGTGATTTTGGAAAATATTCCCGCTCCGGATGTTGAAGTAGACGCACCTTTGCAAATGCTGGTCAATACCTTGGATTATGATGATTATGTAGGACGTATCGTTGTCGGTCGTGTGATCCGCGGTACTATCCATAACGGTGAAACTATTACTTTGATGGATGAAGAGGGCGAGCGTAAAGCGAAGATCGGCCGTCTGTATACCTATGAAGGCTTGAAACGTGCTGAGACGCAGGAAGTTGGAGCAGGCGACATCGTTGCTTTGATCGGTTTGGCAGATGCCAATATCGGCGATACTATCGCTGATGCAGAAAGTCCTGAAAAATTAAAAGGCATCAGTATTGATGAGCCTACGCTGTCGATGGTATTCTCTGTTAATAACAGTCCTTTTGCAGGTCGTGAAGGTGAATATGTTACCAGTCGTCATCTTCGTGACCGTTTGTTTAAAGAAATCAAAACTAATGTTTCGATGCGTTTAGAAGAAACCGAAAGTCCAGATGCATTTATTGTTTCCGGACGTGGTGAACTGCATTTGTCTGTATTGATCGAAACTATGCGCCGTGAAGGTTATGAGCTGCAGGTCGGCAAACCTAAAGTAATCATGCATCATGATGAAACCGGTACTTTACAGGAGCCTATGGAAGCTTTAACAATTGACGTTCCGCAGGAATTTATGGGAGCTGTTATGGAAGGGCTGGGACTGCGTAAGGCTGAACTGACTAACATGACAGAGATGGCCGGCTACCTGCGTATGGAATTTGTGATCCCCGCCCGCGGACTTATTGGTTTCCGTAACCAGTTCCTGACAGATACTAAAGGTAACGGTGTTATGAATCATGTGTTCGCAGGTTATGCTGATTATAAAGGCGAGATCCCCGGACGTACAAGAGGCAGCCTGGTTGCTTTTGAAAACGGCGAAACTACATCCTACGGTATAGGCAACGCGCAGGAACGCGGGAATATGTTCATCATTCCTGGCGAACAGGTCTATGAAGGGCAGATCATTGGTGAAAACAGCCGTGATGATGATATGGATGTCAATCCCTGTAAAAAGAAACATGTCAGCAATATGCGTGCCAGCGGCAGCGATGATACTATTCGTCTGATTCCGCCTAAGACTTTCTCTTTAGAGCAGGCTTTGGAGCATATCAACGATGATGAACTGGTTGAAGTTACTCCGAAGAATATTCGGATGCGTAAAAAGATTCTTGATCGTGTTGAGCGTGGTCGTCAGCGTTCCCGTAACAAAGCATAATAATACAAAAATAAAAATTTTTCTAAAAAAAGAAGGATTTTGAGAATTTATGTAGAAGTAGGCTGTTAGCATATCTGACAACAAGGACGTTTGGAGGCGTAAAAGATGGATTTAAAAAATGCTGCACGTAAGCTTTGGCATAGCGATGTAGAAGAAGATCAAGTTTATAGCGGTCCGTACTTAGTTAAAGGCGGTCATATGGATATTTTGGTGCGCTCTCCGCGTCAATTCAGCGACGTACGCGAGTATGCTGATTCTTTAATGAGCGGTGCGACACTGATGGTATCTTTCGATGCTGTTGATTCTGCAATGAAAAACCGTATTTTTGACTATTTGAACGGTGTAAGTTACATTATTGGCGCAACTGTTTCTAAGGTCAGCGAAAATTTGCTGATGTACGCTCCAAATCATGTGGAAGTTGATAAGGAAGCTGTTAAAAAAAGTACTCGTTCTTGGTTAGGCAGATAGCACGCACTCATCTATAAAATATTAAAAGCTCATTCCTTTTTGGAATGAGCTTTTTTTACGTTAAGGCAGCTGCTGTTTATAATTTTCGCCAAGCTTTTTGATAAAACCGGCAAAGAGAATTGCTTCACCCTGCTCGTTATATTGCATCTGTCCGCGGCAGCGCACCCAAATCCATTTACCTTCTTTGTTTTGAGCACGATATTCAACATAGTGAATGTTGGCGCGTCCGTCTAAAATTTCCTGGTTGGATGCTAAAAAAGCGCTTTGATCATCTGGATGAACCTTGGCACCCCAGATGGCGGTAGCATTTTTGATGTATTCGCCAGGCAGAGCAAATTCTTCAACCATGGTTTTGGGATAATGGAAAACATCACTTTGGACGTCACAGACGTAGAGATAATCGTCGGTGCTGTTAACTAAAGCATCGTAGAGATATTCTGCCTGATAAGAAAAACTGTTTTTTTCAGACGGGTCAGACTGTTTTTGCAGGCTAGCGTCCTGCTGGCGTTTAAGTATATGGTAAGAACGTTTCTGCTCATACATTTTTTCGTCGACACGATTTAAAATATCAGTAAGAGAGTAATTGCTTGTAGACTGAACTTCTAAAAGGCCATAGGTGAAAGATGGTTCATAGGGCAGAGCATTTTTTTGTGCTGAATTTTTTAGTTCAATTAGGACTTTTTGCAGTATTTCCTTAACATTTTGCAGCGAATGTTCTGTAAAAACGACAATAAATTCATCGCCGCTGAGCCGGAAAAATATATCGCCGCTGCCCAGGTATTTTTTTACAGTCTGGCATATAGTGATAATAAGCTTATCGCCTTCACTGTGTCTATAATTGTCATTGACCTGTTTGAGTGAGTTTATATCAAACATACAGGTTATAAAACCATGGCAATTCTGATGAGCTGCTTTAATCAATTTTTCCAGAAGCTCTTTGCCTGCACGTCTGGTCAGTGTATTGGTCAGTTCATCAAAACAGGCATCATGGAAAGCTTTTTTGGAATCTGTTATATCTATAGATTGCTGCAGATGTACGATTGAGCCGTCAAACCAATTAATAAGGCTGTCATGGTTTTCGTAAATACGTCCGGTTTTAGAATTGACTTCTTCCCAGTGAATAGTCTTATTAGAAGACGGATCACGCAGTAATTTGGAAACAGGGCAGAAGTTACAGCGTTGGGACATATTCTGCTGCAATACCTGCCAGCATATTTTACCTTCAGGTGCTTTTAAGGCAAAACGGTCTTTCATCGTTTGGTTCATGAAGAGAATTTTATTAGTGTGGATATCAGTTACGTAGATGAGGTTATTCATGCCATTAATAATTGAAGTATAGACTTTCTGCTGTAATGCAGTTTGTTCAAAGGCATGCTTTTTTACAAAATATGCGCATAATATATTTACAACAGCAGTTAAACTGTCAGTGCTGAATTGCTGAAAATTGATTGCTTTTTCGTTTAATTCTAAAGCTGCAAAACCATAGAGATAATCGTCAAATCGCAGCGGATAAACTGTGGTTGGTCTTATATTATCGTTGTAACCGCATTCTGTTAATATGTGACTGAAATCTTTGCAGTTGATTTCACTCTTGAGCTTTAACTTTTTTGCGATAAGGTGAGCTTTATGGCTTAACAAAGACTGCTGTTGGGAAAGGGCTTCATTTGGATAGTGGAAAGCAGCCTGAAAATGTTTTTCGTTGCTCAGTTGAATCACAGAAATATGAGATAAATATTCTGTGAGACCAAGTGTTTTTTCTAAACTGGCAAGAAGATCATAAAAAGTATTTTCAAAAGAATATAACTTATCATATGCCTGTAAGAATTGTTGAGATTGTTTTAAATTATCAGTACTATAGTCAGCCATATGTATCATTCCTGTCTTTTAGGGTGTATTTATAATATTATAGCACTTTTAAGATATGAATGAAATATATAAACTAAAGCAAAAATAAAATAACGAAAGCTTTAATTAAGATGAGATAAAGCGTGTTTTGGAGAAAATAAAAAGCCTGCTCAAAAGAGCAGGCTTTAATCGCTGTAGAGATTAGTCCATAGCATTGACTTTTTTAGCAAGTCTTGATTTTTTGCGGTTTGCAGCATTCTTATGGATAATACCTTTACGAGAAGCTTTATCAATCAAACCGGTTGCAGTTGCAAAAGTTGCTTTTGCTTCTTCTGGAGAGCCGGTCTCGGTTACAGCAACTACTTTACGAGCTGCATTGCGGATAGCAGCCTTGATCGGAGCATTTTTTGCACGACGTTCTGCGTCGGTTTTTACACTACGAATGGAAGATTTAATGTTCGGCAACGAATTCACCTCCTACAATTAAATACGTTTACTAAAGTATTCTACCACGAAGGAGTTAATTCTGCAAGGGATTTCTGCAAATTATTCCACAAAAGACTTTATTTGATAATTTTGGTAGCGATACGCTCGGGTTTAATGTCAGCAAAAGAACGTTTTTCAAGCGGTTTGGCCGGATAACCCAAGGCCAAAGCTGAAACAGGTTTGAAGCCTTCCGGCAGTTCAAGGCTGGCTACAAATTGAGGACTTTGCGGAATACGATTTAAAAGAGCCCAAAGATAAACTGAACCAAGGCCGATATCAGTAGCAGCCAATTGCATATTTTCAAGAATACAGCCAACATCAGCTATGTAAACCATCTGGCCGTCATCTTTAGGCTTAGCTGAAATGACGATTAAAGTAGGGGCGCCGTAAAACGGATTGTATTTGGTGTTTCCGAAAGCTTGACCGCAGTATTCTGCAAAGTTTTCGAGAATTTTGGGATTTTGCACAACAGAAATATATAGTTCGTCATATGCTCCATGACCAACAGGAGAAGCCCAGCCGGCGGCTAAAACTGTTTGCAGCTGGGAATCGCTTATTTGTTCTGGTTTGTAGACTCTGGTAGAGCGGCGGGTTGCAATAGCGGTTAAGGTATCCATAATATAACTTCCTTTCTTGTAATAATTCTTTTATTATTACTTATATTGTAACAGGTTGATGCTTTGATTTGCTGTAAATTATTTGTGAAGTGACTAAAAATACCATTATATATACTTTCATAATCTTTAACATAAATATTTTTTGTTACAGCAGCTTTTATTTATAAGTGCTTTACTAATAAGAGTTAGTATTTGCTTAATTACCGGCAAAAATGATATAATATTTTGCAGTGAATTTACGGCGGATGTTCCGCTTTAGCAAGATTATATATGAAGGAGAATATGATGGACCAGAATAAGATCCGTAATTTTTCTATAATTGCCCATATCGATCACGGTAAATCTACTTTGGCAGACAGATTGATAGAATATACCGGTACTTTAACTAAACGCGAGATGGAAGCACAGATCCTCGATTCAATGGACCTTGAACGTGAACGCGGTATTACAATCAAAGCGCAGGCCGTGCGCAGCAGCTATAAGGCTAAGAATGGCGAAGAGTACATGCTTAATTTCATTGATACTCCAGGGCATGTTGATTTTACATATGAGGTATCGAGAGCTTTAGCTGCATGCGAAGGTGCTTTGCTTGTTATTGATGCTACGCAGGGGATTGAAGCTCAGACTTTGGCTAATGTCTATTTGGCTTTAGATAATGATTTGGAAATTATCCCGGTTATTAATAAAGTCGATCTTCCAAGTGCTGATCCTGACCGAGTCAAGCATGAGATAGAAGAGGTTATCGGGATCGATGCATCAGAGGCCGTTTTGACGAGTGCGAAGACAGGTTTGGGTATTGAAGATGTACTTGAAGCTATTGTTGCTAAAGTACCGGCACCTTCCGGTATAAGTGACAGCCCTTTAAAAGCTTTGGTATTTGATTCTAAATTTGATGCGTATAAGGGTGTCGTTTTATATGTGCGTGTTATTGACGGACGTATAAAACCTGGTATGAAAATTAAAATGATGGCTACCAATGCTGAATTTGAAGTAACAGAGGTTGGTGTTTTTAAACCTAATCTTGTTAATGTTGATTCATTGGAGGTTGGGCAGGTTGGATTTTTTGCTGCAGCAATCAAAAATGTTAAAGACGCACGTGTCGGGGATACAGTTACTGATGCCAATAATCCGGCAGCCGAAGCACTGCCTGGTTATCGTAAAGCTACGCCGATGGTTTTCTGTGGTCTGTATCCGGTAGAAAACTCAGATTATGATAATTTACGGGATGCGCTTGAAAAACTACAGCTCAACGATGCCTCACTGGTTTTTGAACCGGAAACATCAGTAGCGCTTGGATTTGGTTTTCGCTGTGGCTTTTTAGGTCTGCTGCATATGGATGTTATCAAGGAACGTCTGGAGCGTGAATATAATCTAACGCTGATTACAACGGCTCCAAACGTTATTTACCAGGTATTTCGCACCAATGGTGATGTGGAATTGGTTGATAATCCGTCTAATTTCCCTGATCCAACAGTGATCGACCATGTAGAAGAACCTTACGTTAACGCTACAATTATTGTACCCAAAGACTATGTTGGTGCAGTAATGGAGCTTTCTCAGGAAAAACGCGGTGAGTATGAAAATATGACCTATTTAGATGAAACACGTGTTATGATTCACTATGCACTTCCGCTTAGTGAGATAATTTATGATTATTTTGATCGGTTGAAGTCAGTAACCAGAGGTTATGCTTCTTTGGACTATGAGCTGGCCGGTTATCGTGCTTCCAGCTTGGTAAAGGTAGATATTTTGCTGAATGGAGAACCGGTGGATGCCCTGTCAGCTATAGTACACCGTGAAAAAGCTGTTTCCAGGGGACGTCAGCTGGTAGAAAAACTGCGCAGTCTTATTCCGCGTCAGATGTTTGAGATACCTGTACAGGCTGCCATAGGTAATAAAGTTATTGCCCGCGAAAATGTAAGAGCGATGCGCAAAGACGTATTGGCTAAGTGTTATGGCGGTGATATCAGCCGCAAGCGCAAATTGTTGGAAAAACAAAAAGAAGGTAAGAAACGCATGAAGCAGGTCGGCAGTGTAGAGCTGCCGCAAGAAGCTTTTATGGCGATTTTGAAGATGGATTAAAATGCAAAAATGGGAACAAATCCAGGGGGTATATATACATACCCCTTTTTGCTTGCAAAAATGTTTATATTGTGACTTTGCTTCATATGCAGGTGCTGACACAGAAACTATGGAAAAGTATGTTGATGCTGTCTGCAGTGAAATAATGATGCGCAGCAATGAAGTGACTATTGCAGATCAGGCCACGCTGTATTTTGGCGGCGGGACTCCCTCGTTGCTTTCGGAAAAGCTTTTGGCGAAACTGGTAGAAGCTTTGCAAAAAAATGGATGCTGGCTGCAGCCGGCAGAGGCAACGATTGAAGTTAATCCCGGTACTGCCGATTTGGATAAGCTGCGTTTTTTTAAAGATTTGGGATTTGATCGTATAAGCTTTGGTGTTCAAAGTCTTAAAGATGCCGAACTTCGGGCTGTTGGCAGGATACATACGGCCAACGAGGCTTTAGACGCTATTACAATGGCAGAGAAGGCTGGTTTTACACGAGTCAGTGCTGACCTTATTTATGGCTTGCCGGAGCAGTCCCTTCAAACGCTGAAGACCAGTCTGCAGAATTTAACAGCGGCAGGGTTGCAGCATTTGTCGGTATATGGTTTGACGATTGAAAAAAATACGCCTTTGGCAGGTATGCTGGACAAAGGAAAAGTTGAGTTGCCGGACGAAGATTGTCAGCTGGCAATGTATGAATTGGTACAGGAGTATCTGGAAGCACAGGGACTGCATAGATATGAGATTTCAAATTATGCAGTGTCAGGTCAGGAGTCAAGGCATAACCTTGTTTACTGGCATTATCTGCCGTATTTGTCTTTTGGCAGTTCCGCCTGCAGCTTTAATGGCAGTCAACGTTTTACAGCAACAGATTCTGTAACTGATTATATTGAAAGTATTCAAAGTGGCAAAAGTTGTGGAGGCTTTGAAGATCTGACAAAAGAAATGCAGCTGTCAGAATATTTATTTATGGGTTTACGGACGACGGTAGGGATAGATTTAATAGAAACTGAACAACGTTTTGGCTGTGATGTAATGTTAGAATTTGGGGTTGAATTAGAAAAATTTATTAGAGGAAATTTAGTATTCTATGATATTGAGCATAGGCGGATGAGGCTGACGGAGCAAGGGATGCGCTTTAGCAATGAAATTTTTGAAATCTTTGTGAAGTAAGAAAAATTGGTTGACAACTGTTAAGGTCAGTGCTATTCTAATACCAAGATGTTAGCACTCTAATGAGATGAGTGCTAACAATCGAGTTGGAGGTGGGATCGTGTTAAACGAAAGAAAGAAAAAGATCCTGCAAATTATCATAGAAGACTACATTTCATCAGCTGAGCCGGTTGGTTCACGTACTATTGCCCGCAAGTATGACTTAGGGCTCAGCCCGGCAACGATCCGTAATGAGATGTCAGACCTTGAGCTTCTGGGTTATTTGGAACAGCCGCATACTTCAGCGGGACGTATTCCATCTGCTCAGGCTTATCGTTTTTATGTAGATGCCTTGATTGAACCGGGGACATTGACAGATAATGATATGGCATTAATAGATGGCTGGTATAATGAACGTCGTCGTAACATTGATGATATTTTCCAGTCGACAGCCAAGATCTTGTCACGTATGACACAGAATGTTTCCATGGTTTTGACTAACCAGCAGACGATTGCAAATTTCTGTTATTTAAAATTTTTGCCGCTTGACAGTCAGCATGCTATTTTATGTATCGTTGCCGATGATGGCAGTATAGATACGAATGTTGTTGATATTCCTTTAGGTATGTCTTCTGAAGAGATGGATTATCTGGCTGGTAAAATGAGCAAATTGCTGGAAGATCGCAATCTTAGCGATATTTCTGTGGAGATTTTGCAGAATGTCCATACAGATGTGGTCGAGGATAAACTCATTTTTTCATCATTACTGCAGGCTGTACGTAAAATGACAGGGCGCAGGCAGGAACAGAAGGTATTTTTAGGCGGAACAAAGCAACTGCTTAATCAACCGGAATTCCGTGATGTGGAAAGAGTCAGAAACCTGCTTGGTATATTAGAAGAAGAAAAGGTCCTGAAGGATCTTTTGCAGGGTGGTGAAGATTCAGGCCTTAAGGTAACGATAGGTTCTGAAAATAAATTTACCGGTATTCAGGATTGCAGTATGGTTCAGGCTACTTATCGTCTGAATGGTCAGATCGTAGGTACGATGGCAGTATTAGGTCCAACCCGTATGGAATACGGTAAGGTCATTTCTGTAATGGATTACCTGCATAAATATCTGAAAACAATTTTAGATAAGTAAAAAGACTATAAGGAGGAAGTGTTTTGCAAACAGAAGATTTGAAGGAAAGCTCAAAGCAAACAACTGCCGAAGAAACACCTCAGCAGGAAGCTCAAACGAATACAGCCGATGCTGCTAATGGAGTCGATGAGACTGCCGGGAAAAAGAGTGAGGGAGCTGCTGAAGAAAAAACTCCTGAACAGGATGAAAAGGATGTTAAGATCGAAGAACTGCAGAACCGTATTTTAAGGCTGCAGGCAGATTTTGATAATTTCCGCCGACGCAATACGTCCGAACGTGAACAGCTGGCAACTTTTGTTACCGCTGATGTTGTCGGAAAATTTTTAAAGGTGTTGGATAATTTTGAACGTGCTGAAGACGCCGCCAGAAAATCTGATGATGCCGCCGGAATTTATTCAGGTATTGAAATGATTAGGCGTCAGTTCGAGCAGACTTTTAAAGATTTGGGCGTAGAAGAAATAAAAGCACAGGGCGAAAAATTTGATCCTGAGATGCATGAGGCTGTGATGAGGGGGCAAAATCCCGATATGGATGATGACACTGTAGAGATGGTTCTGGAAAAGGGCTATAAATTACGTGATAAAGTTATCCGGCACAGCAAAGTTAAAGTTATCAGCAACGAATAGTTGCCATATAAATTAAAATTAACATATAAACCCGAGGAGGAATAAATCATGTCTAAAGTAATTGGTATTGACTTAGGTACTACTAACTCTGTAGTAGCAGTAATGGAAGGCGGCGAACCTACCGTTATCACTAATCAGGAAGGCAGCCGTTTAACTCCGTCCGTAGTTGGTTTTTCCAAAAACGGCGAACGTTTAGTTGGTCAGCTGGCAAAACGTCAGGCAGTATCCAACACTGACAGAACTATTAGTTCTATTAAACGTCATATGGGTACTGACTATAAAGTAGAAATCGACGATAAAAAATATTCTCCGGAAGAAATTTCCGCGATGATTCTGCAAAAGTTGAAAGAAGATGCTGAAAAATATTTAGGTGAAAAAGTAACTCAGGCAGTTATTACTGTTCCTGCTTACTTCTCTGACAGTCAACGTCAGGCAACTAAAGATGCCGGCCGTATCGCAGGCTTGGAAGTTCTCCGTATCATCAACGAGCCTACTGCTGCATCTTTGGCGTATGGTATTGATAAAAGCGACGACCATACCGTTATGGTTTATGACCTTGGCGGCGGTACTTTCGACGTATCTATCCTTGATGTAGGTGACGGTGTTTTTGAAGTAAAAGCTACTAACGGTGATACTCATTTAGGCGGCGATGATTTTGACCAGAAAATCGTTGACTGGATGGTTGCTGAATTTAAGAAAAATGAAGGCATTGATCTGAGTAATGACCGTATGGCTATGCAGCGTTTGCGTGAAGCCGCTGAAAAAGCAAAAATCGAGTTATCCGGTGTTTTGACTACTAATATCAACCTGCCGTTTATTACTGCCGGTGCTGAAGGTCCGAAGCATTTGGATATGGATCTGACTCGTGCAAAATTTGACGAATTGACTGCTGATCTCGTTGAACGCACAATGGAGCCGACCCGCAAGGCTATGGCTGACGCCGGCCTGTCTGCTTCTGATATCAATAAAGTTATCTTGGTAGGCGGTTCTTCCCGTATTCCTGCTGTACAGGAAGCTTTGAAAAAATTTATCGGTAAAGAGCCTTACCGTGGTGTAAACCCTGACGAATGTGTTGCCGTTGGTGCTGCCATTCAGGCCGGCGTTTTGGCAGGTGAAGTAAAAGACGTGCTTTTACTTGACGTAACTCCGTTGTCTTTGGGTATAGAAACTTTGGGTGGTGTGTTCACAAAGATCATTGAACGTAATACTACCATCCCGACTTCCCGTAAGCAGGTCTTCTCTACTGCTGCTGATAATCAGCCTTCAGTTGATATCCATGTACTGCAGGGTGAACGTGAAATGGCTGCCGATAATAAAACTCTGGGACGTTTTGAGCTTTCCGGCATCCCGGCTGCTCCTCGTGGAGTACCGAAGATCGAAGTTGCTTTCGATATCGATGCTAATGGTATCGTAAATGTAAGCGCTAAGGATCTTGGTACCGGTAAAGAACAAAAAATCACTATTACGTCTTCAGGTACTTTGGAAAAAGACGAAATCGACCGTCTGGTAAAAGAAGCAGAAGCTAATGCTGAAGCTGATAAAAAACGTAAAGAAGGCGTTGAAGTACGTAATAATGCTGACTCCCTGTGCTATCAAGCCGAAAAGACCATTAAAGATATGGAAGGCAAAGGCTCTGAAGAATTGATTGGAAAAGTACAGGCAGCGCTTGATACTTTAAAAGAGACTCTGAAAGGCGAAGATATGGAAAAAATCAAAGCAGATACTGAAGCTTTGACCAAACCTCTTTATGAACTTTCCGCAGAGCTGTACAAACAAACTGAAGCTGCTAAAGGTGCTGAAGGTACTGAAACAGCCGAGGGCGCAAAAAAAGCTGATGACGATGTTGTTGACGCCGAAGTGGTTGACGAAGACAAAAAATAATCGGCTTAGGATGGTGTAAACTTTGAGTAAAAAAGATTATTATGACGTGCTAGGCGTGTCTAAAACCGCTACAGCAGATGAAATAAAAAAAGCATACCGCAAACTGGCACGTCAGTATCATCCTGATGTGAATAAAGATAATCCGGAAGCGGCTGAGAAATTTAAAGAAGCGTCCGAGGCTTACAGTGTACTCAGCGATGAGCAGAAACGTGCCCAATATGACCAGTTTGGACATGCTGCTTTTGAAAACGGCGGTGCCGGCGGTGCTGGTGGATTTGGGGGCTTTGAAGGTTTCGGCGGTTTTGGCGGCGGAGGCATGGAAGATATTTTTGATATGTTCTTCGGCGGGCAGGGCCGCGGCTCGCGTGGTTCTAATGCCGGTCCTCAGCGCGGTGCTGATTTACGCTTTGACCTGGAAATCACTTTTGAAGAAGCTGCGTTTGGTTTAGAACGTGAGATCAGTTTATATCGTGACGAACAATGTCCGCATTGTCATGGGAATGGTGCGGAACCTGGTTCTAAAGTTGAAACTTGCCCTGAATGTCACGGAAGTGGCGAGATCCGTTTTACTCAAAACACTATGTTCGGACAGATGACCAATGTACGGCCATGTCCTAAATGTCATGGTGAAGGCAAGATAATCAGCGAACCATGTAAGGAATGTCGCGGACAGGGCACTGTTAAAAAGAATAAGAAACTTAAAGTCAAGATCCCTGCAGGTGTTGACAACGGTTCCCGCCTGCGGGTAGCCGGAGAAGGCGAAGCAGGGGTTAAAGGCGGACCAAGCGGTGATTTGTATGTATATTTGTATGTTAAACCGCATAAGTTTTTTGAGCGCGATGGTACTACTGTTTACTGCGAAGTGCCGATCAATATTGTACAGGCAACTTTGGGTGATGAGATTAAGGTTCCTACGCTGGATGGACAGGTTGTGATGAAGGTTCCGGAAGGAACTCAGCCTGGAAAGGTACTGCGTTTGAAGGGCAAAGGCATTCCCAGTTTGCGTAACAGTATACGCGGCGACCAGTTAGTCAGGATCAAAGTTGTTGTGCCGCAGAAGCTGAATGAAAAACAGAAAGATGCTTTGCGTAAATTTGCCGAGATCAGTAAAGATAACATTAATCCTGAAGAAAAAGGCTTTTTGAATAAGATTAAAGATTTATTTAAATAATGACTTGTATAAACTGCGGTTTGAACACCGCAGTTTATTTTTTTATGCCAAAAAATATGATATAATGTGAGCACTTGGCATTGAAATATCTTCTCAAACTGGTAGAAAAACACTTTCATATGGTAAAATATTTTAGAATAAGCTTTGTGTTTAATATATATGATAGTTATTTAAGGAGTGAGCGCTTTGTCACAATGGATAGAGGTAAGCATACAAACTACACATGAGGCAGCTGATCTGGTTGCCGAAATTATGCGTGCTGCAGGTGCAAACAATGGTGTTGTTATTGAGGACCCGGTTTTGATAAACACTTTGCGTAATTCAGGCACTTGGGAATTATGCGATATTCCTGAGCAGGAAAACACAGAAGTGGTTACGATAACTGCTTATTATCCGGAGGATGAAGAGCTGCAGCCACGTCTTACACAGATTGATGAGGACTTAACAAATTTGGAAACGCGTATTGGTAAATGTCGCTTTGGTAATACGTGTTTTCGTACTGTTTCCGAGCAGGATTGGGCTAACGAATGGAAACAGTATTTCCATGTTACGCATATTGGCCGAACATTGGTGATTAAGCCTACCTGGGAAAAATATACATCTAAAGCTGGTGAACATATTATTGAAATCGATCCAGGGATGGCGTTTGGTACAGGAACACATCATACGACCTGTATGTGTATGGAACGTTTGGAAAAAGTTCTGCGTCCTGATATGGAAGTATTTGATGTTGGTACTGGCTCTGGAATTCTGGCTATTGCTGCTGCTAAACTTGGTGCTAAAACAGTTAAAGCGGTGGATATTGATGCTACTGCGGTACGAGTAGCTATTGAAAATATTGCCGGCAATGAACTGACAGAAAAAATCAGTGTGCAACAGGGTGATTTGCTGCATGGTACAGAAGGTAAGGCTGATATTATCATTGCTAATATTATTGCCGATATTATTATTATGCTTCTGCAGGATATTCCCGGTAAGTTAAAATCCGGAGGAATATTCCTTGCCAGCGGTATTATTGAAGAACGGCAGAATGATGTATCAGCAGCTGCCTCCAAAGTCGGTTTGTGTGTCGAAGCTGTTGATGCCAAAGGCGGCTGGGTTGTTATGCAGATGCGTAAGGAGGACTGACGGTGCATAGATTTTTTATACCGCAGCCATACAGTGATACGATGACAATAATGGGTGTTGATGCCAGGCATATTTATACTGTACTGCGGATGCAATGCGGGTCCAGAGTACAGATTGTAAGTGATGATGGTGTCACGGCTCTTGCTGAAATTGCTGATGCTAATGAAAGTGTTGTGACAGTCAAATGTCTGGAGGTACTGGCGGAAAGTCATGAGCCTTCAGTGCGAATCGTACTGGCACAAGGGTTGGCTAAAGGTGAAAAAATGGATTTTATTATCCAGAAGGCTGTAGAACTGGGAGTCAGTGAGATTATACCAGTAGCTATGGAGCATTCGGTCGTACGCCTGGAAGGTGATAAAGCTGTTAAGAAAGCTGAGCGCTGGCAGAAAATTGCTGAAGCGGCTGCGAAACAGAGTAAGCGTGATATTATACCAATGGTGCAGCCAGTACAGACGATGGAACAGATGCTTGCTGATAATCCCTGTGACTGTAAACTGATAGCTTATGAATGTGAGGATAAGCTTGGTTTGAAGGCTGCGCTGCAAAAGGAGCAGGCTTTGAAGGAGATGCTGCTGATCATAGGCCCGGAGGGCGGTATTTCCGAGACGGAATTACAGCAGGCCCGGACAGCTGGGGCATTGGTAGTAAGTTTAGGCAAGCGCATATTACGTGCAGAAACAGCTGCATTAGTAGCTGCGGCCGCAATATTTTATGAAACTGGTGATTTAGGAGGCTGATTGATGAAAAGAATAGCATTTTACACTTTAGGCTGTAAAGTCAATCAGGCCGATACTGCCAGCATGGAAGCGATATTTCGCAGTCATGGTTATACTGTAGTTGGTTTTAATTGCGAAGCTGATATTTATGTGATCAATACTTGTGTTGTTACCAATACGGGGCAGCGTAAATCGCGGCAGATGATCAATCGTGCTGTGCGCAGAAACCCAACTGCTTTCGTGGTTGTGACTGGCTGTTATCCACAGACGGCGGCAGAAGAAGTGAAGACAATTCCTGGTGTTGATCTTATTATCGGGAATCAGGATAGAGCAGATATCGTACGGTTGGTAGAAGAAGCTGCTGCTTTTCAGTCTGTTGATACAATAGACAGCGTGCGTAAGCTGAGTGCCAACACTGAGTTTGAAGAACTGAGTGCAGGTGATGTTAGTGATAAGACCAGAGCTTTTTTAAAAATACAGGAAGGCTGCAATCAATTCTGTACTTATTGTATTATTCCTTTTGCCCGCGGACCGTTGCGTTCGCGTAGTCTGACAAGTATCAGGGAAGAAGTTAAAAAGCTTGTAGCTTCTGGTTATAAAGAAATAGTGCTTATCGGTATTCACCTTGGCTGCTATGGTAAAGAACATGATGGAAAACTGACTTTATTTGATGCTGTTGAGGCAGCTTTAAGTGTAGAGGGTCTGCAGAGACTGCGGTTGGGGTCATTGGAATCAGTGGAGGTCGAAGCGAGGCTGCTTAATCTTATGGAAAAAGATAAACGGTTGTGCCGACAGCTGCATTTACCTTTGCAGGCAGGCTGTGATACAACTTTAGCCAGAATGCACAGGCCGTATGATACCCGACGTTTTACCGAACTTTTGGCCGATATCCGTAAACGTATTCCTGATATTGCCATTACTACTGATATTATTGCCGGATTCCCGGGTGAGACGGAAGAGGAGTTTGCATCTACACTGGTTTTTGCAGAAAACTGCGGGTTCAGTAAAATGCATATTTTCTCTTATTCCAAACGGAAGGGAACTCCGGCCGAAAAAATGCCCAATCAAATTCCTGAAACTGTTAAGCAAAGACGTTGTGCACAACTTGCTGAGCTTGATCATAAGCAGCAGCAGAAATTTTTAGAACGTTTTGTTGGCAGTGCTGTGGAGGTATTGTTTGAACAGACTGTTGAGGATGGCTATATAGAAGGTTTGACCAGTAATTATTTACGGGTCTATGTTCGGTCGGAAGCTGAACTATGTGGTAAGATAAGAAAAGTGAGATTATTGAAGGCTGAGACGAGTTTTTTAATCGGAGAATTGCTGGAGGAATAATAAAAAAGCTGCCGTTTAACGGCAGCTTTTCTTTTATTCAATGGTAATTAATTCATATTGATCATTACCCATGGAAAGTTCTTTCATGTAACTGAGCTGCCGCAGACCGCGACGTGATTCGATCCGTTCCTGGAGATCATGCTTAGCAGCATCTGGTAAAGCAAAAACAAGGTCGATAGAAGCCTGATCGACGGCAAGAATATCTGTAGAAGCAAGGATGCCGATATCAGGAGTTGTTGGCGGTGCCGCAGCAAGCCCGGCACAGTCGCAGTCAACAGACATATTGCGCAATACATTGATATAAATGATTTGTTTACCAAAAAAATCTGTTGTAGCCTTTGCTGATTCAGCCATATTTTCCATAAAACGCTCTTGGCTATATTCCCAGGGGTTGGATGGGTCAGAGGTATGCAGCATGGCTTTGCCGATCCTGCCATCTGCGTTGCCAATTGCTATATTTTTCATTGAACCGCCAAATCCTCCCATAGTGTGTCCTTTAAAATGCGTCAAAACGATCATGGAATCATAATTAAGCATATTTTTAGCGATCGACATTTCCTGAAAATGTTTGCCTCCTTTTACTGGCAGCATTACTGCTCCTTCCTCGTCCATAATGTCTACAGTACAAAAATCCCAGCCGTTAACTTTTAATGTTTCGCGGTGGCTGGCGGTGGTATAACGGTCACCTTTATAGAAAGTGTTGGTTTCGACTAAATTACTGTCAGGTACATGCTGCTGCAAAGCCATCACTATTTCCCGTGGGAGTATATTGGGACCGTTCTTTTCTCCTGTATGGATTTTGATAGCTACTTTACCATGTATATCCTGGTTGATTTTATCATATAGTTTGATCAGACTTACAGGGCTGATATCCTTGCTGAAATAAACGAGAGCTGTATTATTTACTGCTGTTTTTTCATTACTTTTAACAGTTGGTTCAACAGGAGAAGAAACTGTATTGGCAGTCATTCCACAAGCGCTGAATAATAAAGTTGCGGCAGCGGTATAAAGTAATGTTGATAAAAATTTTTTCACTGTAAACTCTCCTTTCTTAGATAAATGATTAAAAATACTTTAAGTTCAGTATAATAGCTGGAGTTGACTATAAGTCAAGCGTTTTATTAAAGATTTTTTTACTTTGTTAGTTACACTTTGAAAATAAATTGTGAACAGAGTAAATAGAAAAAGGACTTTTAAATTTTCTGACGAATATTATAAAAATTAGGATCACTAAGGGGGGAAAGAAATGAACGACTGTATCTTTTGCCGAATCATTGCCGGTGAGATCCCGTCTGAAAGAGTTTATGAAGATGACAAAATGATCGTAATCCGTGATGTGGCTCCTGCTGCTCCGGTACACGTTTTAATGATACCGAAAGCTCATACTGAAAATATTATTACTGCAGAACCGGAGCTGCTCCTGTATATGTTTGGGAAAGTTAAGGAACTGGCTGAGAAACTTGGTGTTAATGAAAAAGGGTTTCGCATCGTTGCCAATACCGGTGATGATGGAGGGCAGACCGTTAAGCATTTGCATATCCATCTTTTAGGCGGTAAAGCATTGGGGTGGCCGCCCTGCTGATACCTTGACAAAAGGCCTATCATAAGATATAATTTACTAGTAATATTGTGCGGTAATTGCGGTCTGACGATAGTCAGCAATAGTGCAAAAAACGCATGAAATGCATATATACACTTCCCTAAGTGTGTGGAGGGAGGGAGATCAGATGGCAGAAATTAAAGTTGGCAAAAACGAAACATTGGACAGTGCGCTGCGCAGATTTAAAAGAGCAACCCAAAAGGCCGGAATTCTTTCTGAAGTTAGAAAGCGCGAACATTATGAAAAACCGAGCGTTCAACGTAAGAAAAAATCCGAAGCAGCCAGAAAACGTAAAACCAGATAATGGGGGCGTGCTGTATGTCTATTAAAGACCAATTGACAGAAGATATGAAACAGGCCATGAAGGACCGTGAAGCAGGTAAGCTGCGTTTATCGGTTATTCGTATGGTGCGTGCTAATATTAAAAATGTCGAAATCAATGAGAAGAAGGAACTGAATGATGATGAGGTTCTGGCTATCTTGCTGAAAGAGGTCAAGATGCGGCAGGATTCTTTGGTAGAATTCGAAAAAGCCGAACGCAGTGAATTAGCCGAGCAGGCTAAAGCAGAAATTGAGATTCTCAAAAAATATCTGCCTGAACCGCTTAGCGATGAAGAATTGCGTGTTATGGTTGCTGAAGCTATCTCCGAGACTGGTGCCGAAGGACCGAAAGCGATTGGTAAAGTAATGCCTGCTGTTATGGCGAAGGCTAAGGGCCGAGCCGACGGTAAACGTATCAATCAAATGGTACGCGAACTGCTTCAATAATGAATAATTAACTTAACAGGACCGAATATTCGGTCCTGTTATTTTTTATAGCCCTTATAACAGTTTGATAACTGTTATAAGGGCTATTTTTGTGCAAAAATGCAAAAAAATCAGATTATTTTTGTAGGTTTCTACATATTAGGCTCGTCTTTAGCTTTGTATACTGAAATCAAAGAACTAATATGGAGGTGATTATCATAGCAAAGATTGTAGAAGCTGTGGAAGCTGTTAAGCTTGTCAGGTCAGGTGATGTTGTTATGATCGGAGGTTTTGGAAATGTCGGTAATCCAAAGAGGCTGATTGATTTACTGGCAGATACAGACATACATGATTTGACTGTTATTGCCAATGATCTTGGTACTCCTAATGTAGGCTTGGGAAGGTGGGTAAGGAATAGGATGCTGAAAAAAGCTATAGGTACCTATTTTACCTATAATACTGAAGCTGCGGAATTATATTTTGATGGAAAGTTAAATTTAGAGATGATGCCACAGGGCACATTTGCAGAAAGTATCCGTGCAGGAGGCTGCGGAATTGGCGGGTTTTATACAAAGGTTGGAGCTGGCACAGAGCTGACTGCGCATTGTGAAACAAAAGTTATTGACGGCGAAGCCTATGTTTTGGTGTATCCTTTGAAAGCAGACGTAGCCTTGTTACATGCCAGAAAAGCGGATGCTATGGGGAATTTAGTTTATGAAAAAACAGCAAGAAATTTTAATCCGCTTATGGCAACAGCAGCCGCTTTGACGATTGTGGAGGTTGATGAGATTGTAGAAACCGGTATGCTTTCGCCGGAAGAGATTGTAACACCTTATATTTATGTGGATGTTTTGGTACCGCAGAATCGGGGTGCAGTTAAATGAGAAACATGTCAGAAGCGGAAACAAAAGTAAGAATTGCTAAAAGAGTTGCGGAAATGCTGCCTGACGGTGGTTTTGTCAATTTAGGTGTAGGTATTCCCACAATGGCGGTTGATTATTTACCAGCAGATAAACATATTTACATTCAGACGGAAAATGGAATGCTGGGTGTTGGGCCTAAACAACTTAGCGGGGAGGCAATAATTCCTAATCTCATTAATGCCAGTCGTACACCGGTTACTGAAACGCCCGGATGCTGTTATTTTGATAGTGCTACATCTTTTGCAATGATCAGAAGTGGGCGTATGGATGCTACAGTTATCGGAGCCATACAGATCAATGAAGCGGGAGACCTGGCAAATTGGGCTTTGCCGGGCAAAGGTGTTTTAGGACCAGGGGGAGCAATGGATCTGGTCGTTGGAGTAAAAGAGGTGATCGTTGCGACATCTCATACGGCAAAAAATGGCAGGCATAAACTGGTAAAGGATTGTACTGTGCCGCTGACTGGGCGGAAAGTAGTTAATACTTTAGTCACAGAATATGCTGTATTTAAGTTTAAGGACGGAATGATGTTTTTACTGGAACATACTTCTGATGTTACATTGGAAGAAATTGCAGCAATGACATCTGCTCATTATGAGCTGGCTGAAAAAATTAGTATAAGGGAGGTATAGATATGCTGCAGCCGGTAGTCATAGATGGAATCAGGACGCCTATAGGAAAACTGAACGGAGCAATGAAGGACATACAGCCGGAGGAAATTGCTGCCTTTTTGTTGCAGAAAATATGTGAACGTAGTCATTTAGATATCAGACTTCTGGATGCAGTAATTTTAGGGCAGGCAAAGCAGAGCAGCGACCAGCCTAATATTGCAAGATTAGCTGCATTGATGACAAAATTTCCGCTTGAAGTACAGGCTTATACAGTACACAGACAATGTGGTTCTGGTATGCAGGCTGTCCAGAATGCGGCACAGGAGATTATGTGCGGCTATGCTGACTTCGTTTTAGCTGGTGGTATCGAAAGTATGAGTAATGCCCAATATTATCTCAGAGAGGCACGGAGGGGCTATGCAGTAGGTAACGGGATTTTGCTGGATCCTAATACCGAAAGTCAGCCACGGTCACAGCCTGCTGACCAGTATGGAGTCCTGACAATGGGTATGACTGCAGAGAATATTGCTGAAAAATATGTTATCAGCAGAACGGCACAAGATTATTTTGCCTGCGAAAGTCAGGAAAAAGCTCAGGCTGCAATAAAAAGCGGACGCTTTGATGATGAGATTGAACCTTTGCCAGTAAAAAAGAAAAAAGAGATTTTGATGTTTGCTGCTGATGAGCATCCACGTTTGTCAACGATAGAAAAACTTGCAGAATTGAAGCCTGCTTTTAAAAAGGACGGCAGCGTAACGGCAGGCAATGCATCAGGACGAAATGACGGTGGAGCCATGTTGCTGATTGCTGAAGAAAGTGCGGCTGCAAAGGCAGGGTTAAAGCCTATGGCTAAAATAATCAGCCAGGCTTCAATAGGTGTTTCGCCGGCATATATGGGAATGGGGCCTGTGCCTGCAACAAGGTTGGCGCTGAAAAGGGCAGGGCTAAGGATCGAAGATATTGGACTGATAGAAATCAATGAAGCATTTGCAGCACAATCATTAGCGGTCATACAGGAGCTGGAAATTGATCTGACCAGGGTCAATGTAAATGGCGGTGCAATTGCTCTGGGGCATCCGATTGGTTGTTCTGGAGCAAGGATTTTAGTAACTTTATTGCATGAAATGCAGAAAAGACAGGTCAGATATGGCTTGGCTACTTTATGTATTGCTGGAGGGCTAGGATCAGCTACGGTTTTAGAGCTGGTGTAAATGAAAAAGAAAATGGGAAAAGGAGGCGGATTTTTATGAAGACTGTAACAAAGTTCTGTCTGAAGATGGTGCAGAATTATCTTCCGGATGCTTTTATTTTGGCTATTCTCTTAACATTTGTTGTATTTTGCGGCGGAATGTTTTTAATGAACAAGAGTGCTCTGCAAATGATAGAATATTGGGGCAGAGGGTACTCATCGATGTTTGTTTTTGGGATGCAGATGGTTTTAGTTTTATTGACAGGTTATGTACTGGCATTGACACCTTTGGCTAAAAAGATTTTGAACAAGGTAACAGGTATTCCTAAAACTCCACAGCAGGCTCTTGGGTTGACTGCATTAGTATCTATTGCGTCTTGCTATATAAACTGGGGATTTGGGCTTGTTATAGGTGCAGTTCTTGCGAAAGAGGTAGGCAAAAAGGTTAAAGGCCTGCATTTTCCGCTGTTGGTAGCTGCGGCTTATGGCGGTGAGATTATTCGCGGGCCGTCTTCTTCGATTCCGCTTGTTTCAGCAACACCAGGCAATTTTATGGAGAAGCTCGGACTGCCACTGACACCGGTTGGTGATACGCTGTATTCTTCCTGGAATCTGGTAATGACGGCTATCATCGTAATTATGCTGTTTATCGTGTATTTTAATATGAAACCTCCTGCTAATGAAATAGTGGAATACAGTGAAAAAGAACAAGAAAAACCAGAGATAAGAATTGCTAAAAAAGATATGACATTTGCCGAAAGATTGGAAAATTCTTATTGGCTCAACGCTTTGTTTGGTTTGTTCCCATTGATTTATCTGGGAGCTAATTTTTCTAAGATTGGTTTTGACCTGAATTTGAATTTGGTCATTTTGATTTTTTTAACATTGGGTTTATATCTGCACAGCAGTCCTAACGGCTTTTTAAAGGCTGTGGCACAGGGAATCGGTGCCAGCCGCGGTATTATTTTGCAATTTCCGCTTTATGCTGGTATGTCGGGGATGATGACTGCTTCTGGTCTGGTTGATATGATTTCCATGTGGTTTGTGGAAATTTCTACAGCACATACCTTCCCTCTTTATACATTTTTATCGGCAGGGCTGGTAAATATTTTCATTCCTTCCGGAGGCGGGCAATGGGCTATCCAGGGACCAATCATGATGAAGGCTGCTGAGGCATTGGGGGCGAACATTCCGCAGACAATTATGGCTTTTGCTTGGGGAGATGGCTGGACTAATCAGATTCAACCGTTTTGGGCATTGCCGCTTTTAGGAGTTGCGGGATTATCGGCGCGTGATATTATGGGATATTGCGTTATTTGGACAATTGTTTCCGGCGTTATCATCAGTGGAACTTTTGTAATACTTAGTTTTATGTGAATGATTAATGGAAGATTTGATAATCTTGAGGCTGCTTTTATAGTTGCCTCAAGATTTTTTTACCGGAATGAAAAATAAGGCGCTGGTTTAAAATCAAGAAGGTTTTACGATGGGTAAAGTTCAGCTTTTTAGTATAACAGTTTTTGAAATCTTTGGATTTGCTAAAAAAATAACTAAATAGTAAAATCGTAATCAGGATATTCTGGAGAAAAAGAAATATATGGCATTAGAAAAGAAGGTGAGATAATGTCCAAGAAAATGGTGACCTTAAATGAATTATTGGAAATCAAAGATTTTGCCGAACGTGTGACATTGGTTAATAAGCATGGGAACTTAAACAATCAGATAACACATGTAACAATTATGGAAGGGCCTGATTTGCACGAATGGGTAACAGGAGGTGAGTTTGTTTTAACTACCTGGTATGCCTTCAGTAAAAGTCCTGACCTGCAGGAAGATGGTTTTAAAAAGCTTGCTCCGCGAATATCAGCGATAGGTATCAAAACAGGTCGTTTTATCAATAAGATCCCGCTGAAAATACTGCAGTTGGCAGATCAGTACCGGCTGCCGGTATTTGAAGTGAAAACTGCAGTCAAGTTTAGAGAACTGGTGCAGACAATCACTTCTGAAATCCAGAATTATCAAACCAATATGTTGATTGAAGTAGAAAAAAACTATCAAAAACTTATTCATACTTCACTGAATTCAGATGATCTGGCTTCGCTGGTGAATGTTTTGGGAAATCAGCTTCACAAGAATTGTTTTTGCCTGAATCATGAAGGGAAGATACTTGCTTCCTGGAGCAGACGAGGTACTCGTAAACAGGATTTTCTTGATTGGACAGAAAAAATTAAAACTGGTTTTAATGAAAGAATATATACTGATGCGGGCTTTTTTATCAATGAGCTACATATTTTCGAATGCTATGCCCGTAGTCAGCTTATTGGGAGGTTTATTATTGTTGCTGAGGGGCAGTTAACGGAAAAAGAACGGTTGATTGGGCAACAGGGAGCTTCTTTTTTAGCCATCAAGCTGTGGGACCATTATGAAACGCTGCAGAAAACAGTGGAACGTTTTTGGAAAGAAATAAAAAATGGTGAAATCAAAAGTGGAGAAGTTATTGCTGAAAAGCTTGCTAATCTGGGATTTGTGCAGCAAAAAGCATATAATTTGATTTTATTTTCTAAAGGAAGCCATAATATAAGCAATTATTTGATTGATAGATTTTTAATTGAAGAGGAAAAATTTTATATCTTGTTATGCAGCAGTAAAGAAGCTCTTACGAGCATTAATATATTCAAAAAATATAATAAGGAACAGAATAAAATAGCTGCAGCTGTAATATCTCCTGAATTTACAGAACTGGAGCGAATTAAAGAGCATTATGAGATGTCGGTAAACGTTATCAGACTTTTATATAAATTGCATATTTCAGGAGTACGTAAGGCTGAAGAATGGCTGCCGTTCAGTTTGCTGATGCACTGCCGCAATACTTCGGAGTATAATTTTATTAAGACGACGGTGCTTGATAAACTGCAGGAATATGACAGACGCTATCAATCGAGCCTTTTGGATACACTTTCAGCGGCTTTGCGGGAAAACAGTTTAGAGGATGCAGCTGAAAGACAGCATATACATATTAATACTCTACGTTATCGGTTGGGGAAAATCAAAGAAATAACACAAAAAAATTATTTTAAAATGACAGACCGTTATTTTTTGCTGCTGTGTATTATGATCCAGAGAATGGAACATGAGCAGTTATGAAAATATATGAAAATAACAGGGCCGAAATTTTGGCCCTGTTATTTTTGTATACTTTTAAAAATATTTATGACCGGAAGCAGGGATTTTGCATAAAATAGCGTATACTATATAAATATAGGAAAAATTAATGTAAGTTCGGAAGGGTGTGAGGACAATTTCTTTAAGTAACAGACAAAAACGTATTGCCGAGATCGTGCGCCAGGATGGGCCGATCACGGGCGAACATATTGCTGAACGTCTGAATGTAACTCGTGCGGCTTTACGATCAGATCTGGCGATTTTAGTTATGGGCGGTATTTTAGATGCGCGTCCTAAAGTTGGTTATTATTTTACCGGCAAGAATACGCTGGGAATGTTGATGGAAGAAATTTCCGGCATCCTTGTACGTGATCTGCAGTCTGTGCCTGTAGCAGTCAATCAGGATAAAAGCGCCTATGAAGCTGTTGTAACTATGTTCCTGGAGGATGTAGGGACAGTATTTGTTCTTGATGAGGCTGGTCTTTTGGTAGGGGTGGTATCGCGTAAAGACTTGCTTAAAGCTGCTATCAATAATGGCAGCGATCTGCGTGAAATTCCTGTTGTAATGGTGATGACACCACTGTCTAAACTTATTGTAGTCAAACAGGAAGATTCTGTAGCTTCGGCAGCACGTAAAATTATTGATAATGAGATTGATTGTCTGCCTGTTATTAGATGTGTGGGCGAGGATAAGCGCAGTTACGAAGTAGTGGGACGTATCACTAAAACGAATTTTACCCGTCTGTTAGTGGATCTGGCAGAGGGCAAAGGAGGCAATTATCATAGCTAAATTACCGATTATCTATGCAGTTTCTGATTCTATTGGTGAAACCGCTGAGTCTGTTGTAAAGGCTACTACCAGCCAATTTGTACAGGAAAAATTTGATGTGATCCGTGTTCCTTATGTTAAAGATAAGGCGCAGGTTGAAAAGGTTATTGAAGAGGCTAAGGAAAATAATGGTATTATCTGTTATACCGTAGTTTCACCTGAATTGCGTGAACATATTGCGCATAAAGCAATGGAGCATGATGTAGAGGTTGTTGATGTTTTAGGACCGATGCTTAAGGCTATTGAAAAAACTTCCGGACTGCTGCCTAAAAACCAGGCCGGATTGATCCATGCTTTAGATCATGAATACTTTAAACGTGTCGAAGCCGTAGAATTTGCTGTTAAATATGATGATGGCAAAAATCCTTTGGGACTGGCCAAAGCAGATGTTGTTATCATAGGTGTTTCAAGAACTTCTAAAACTCCGCTCAGCATGTACTTGGCACACAAACAAATAAAAGTTGCCAATGTACCGCTGGTACCGGAAATCATGCCTCCTGAAGAATTATTTAAAGTTCCTCCGCATAAAATCATTGGCCTGCTTATTGATCCGTTTAAACTTAATGAGATCCGCAGCGAACGTTTGAAAACTATGGGACTGACAGATGGTGCCGCTTATGCTGATGTTAAACGGATTAATGAAGAGCTTGAATATGCAAAAGGTATTATGCGTCGTCTGCATTGTACTATTATCAATGTATCTAACCGTGCGATCGAAGAAACAGCAGGTATGATCTTAGAGTATGTGCAGAAAAATAAAGACCGCCGCTAAATAAAAATAACCCTCGCCTAAGCGAGGGTTATTTAAACTGTAAAACTAATTTACAAAAACTTTTTCACGGACATTGTAAATGACTTCGCCATTTTTAGGTTCACCGTTGACGATTACATTACCGTTAAAAACAGCATTTTTTGTGCTCCAGTTAAAGCTGCCGGTATCGGCGCTGATGATCATATCACCTTGAGTAAAGTTCATATTACCTGCTACGTAGGCAGTTTTTTCTTTACCGTATACATCGACTGTATCACAATCGAAGGTGATATCTCCTTCGCGCAGGGTAATATTACCTTGTCCATGTACCTCAAGTTTATACATACTTACCTGTGCGGCATCGCCGGTGATGATTCTGTCACCAATTTCAACATGGACGTTGCCCTGCAGATCATAAACTCCTGTAAAAGGGTTAAAAGTTTGTTTATCACTGGTTACCTGCGGCTCTGCCAGACAAATTGCAGGAACTAAGAGCAACAGTAAAACAAAGATAAAAATTTTTTTCATTCAGTTCACCTCACATGAGTAATTATATTACTTAATGTGCCTGGTGACAATGCTTGAAAGTGAAATAAAGGTGAAGAATAATGTTATCAGTTAGAGAAATAAGCGAGAATATAGAACAGGAAACACTGGCACCCTGGGCGGCTAAAAGTTCGCAGGCAGTACGTGATAGTGAGGAGACTGCCGATGATCTGCGCACGGCTTTCCAGCGTGATCGGGACCGGATCATCCACAGTACTCCTTTTCGTAAGTTAAAACATAAAACACAGGTATATTTATGTCCGGGTGATCATTACCGTACGCGTCTTACTCATAGCATGGAAGTGTCGCAGATTGCCAGGACTATTGCCAGAGCATTGAGATTAAACGAGGATCTTACAGAAGCTGCTGCTTTAGGGCATGATCTTGGGCACACTCCTTTTGGACATGCAGGGGAGCGGGCAATTAATTCTTATACTGGACATTTTAAACATAATGAACAGAGCCTTCGTCTCGTAGAATTGTATGGGCGGAAGGGGAAAGGGCTGAATCTGACCCGTGAAGTTCGTGATGCTATTGTTAACCATACAGGCAGTACGATGCCAAAGACGCTTGAAGGGCAAGTGGTGCGGCGTTGTGATCGTATCGCTTATCTGTGCCATGATTTCGATGATGGATGCAAAGTTGGCATCATCGGTCCTGAAAAATTGCCAGGTATCGTCGCTATGCGCTTAGGAACAGAACCAAGCCAGATATTGGATGTGCTTGTTCATAATATTGTGGAATTATCACTGAATCAGCCGCAAATTATTATTGATAAATATTATGAAGAAGCTGTTGAAGAATTTCGCAATTTTATGTTTGATTATATTTACTGTTCGCCCCAGCTGACGGTTGAACATAACAAGGCAGAACACGTTGTTAGGACTCTTATGGATTTATATATGGAGTCTCCGCAGCTGTTGCCAAGAGAATATGGGGAACTGGCAGATCGTTTCGGATTGAAGCAGACTGTAGTCGATTTTGTGGGTGGACTGACAGATGCAGGAGCTGTGCAGCTATTTAATAAACATTACATTCCCATAATATAAACTTGTCGTAATGCTAAAATTATCTACCGTTAAAAAGAGGATTTTTTTGTTAAATATTGAATATAATAAATCAGATGGTATTCGAGGTGACAGGAGCAATAATTATGAGTGGTATGTTTGATGATTTTAAAGAGCAGGTTCGCTCCCAAGCTAATATCGTCGAGATAATTTCTGAATATGTACCGCTAAAAAAGCGCGGCGGCAGTTTTTGGGGCTGCTGCCCTTTCCACGGAGAAAAAACACCGTCCTTTTCCGTAACGCCGGACAAGAACTTTTTTTATTGTTATGGCTGTCATGTTGGCGGTGATGTTTTTACCTTTGTGATGAAAATGGAAAATTGCACGTTCCCAGAGGCTTTAAAGCTTCTGGCAAATAAATTGGGTATTGCTGTTCCTGAAAAGGAAAAGACTAAAGCTGAACTGGAACGTGAGAAACAGGCAAAACAGGTTATTGCCGCTAATGAACTGGCGACACGTTTTTTTCAGGCCTGTTTGACGAAGACTGATTATGGAATTAAAGCACAGGAGTATCTCACAGGACGCGGCATTACACCTGAGATTATCGAGCGGTTTTCAATCGGGGTGGCACTGCCGAACTATAACGCATTGCTTTCAGCACTTGGAAAACGTGGATGTAGTGCTGGACTGTTGGTGCAGGCCGGGCTGGCGGTAAACTATGACCGTGGGCCGATGGATAAGTTCCGTGGCAGAGTGATGATACCTATTCAGGATCCACGTGGTCATGTAGTTGGTTTCGGCGGTCGTATTTTAGAGCAAAATTCTCAACAGATGGCAAAATACATGAATACTGGTGAAACAGAGTGGTTTAACAAAAGAACTCTTCTGTTCGGGATGAATGTGGCTTTAAAGGAAATAAAGAAACGCAGGCAGGCCGTGATTGTTGAAGGTTATATGGATGCAATCAGTTTACATGCTGCTGGTATCGATTGGGCTGTTGCTTCAATGGGGACGGCTTTTGCGCAGGAGCAGGCTAAACTTTTAGCTCGTGCCGCTGATGAAGTAGTTTTTTCGTATGACAGCGACGCAGCTGGACAACGGGCCACTGTAAGGGCAGTAAGCATTGCTAAAGAAGTCGGGCTTAAAGTCAGAGTGCTCATAGTGCCTGATGGGAAAGATCCTGATGAATTTGTGCGTAAGCACGGTAAAGATGCTTATCTACGGCTGATTGAAACAGCTGTTTCAGGTATAGAATTTCAGATGCAGTATGTCATTTCTCAAAATAATGTTTCAAATTTAGCAGGAAAAGTTGAAGCTGTGTCGAATATACTACCATTCCTACTAGAGTGCAAAAATGAAATTGAGGTTGCACAGCATATCAAAACGCTGGCCCAACGTTTGACAATTGACGAAGGGCTCATCATGAGTGAATATCGTAAGCTAAGCCGTAAGAATGATCGTGGGGAAGCCGTGTCTAAATGGCAGGTACAGCCCAACGTACTTTCAGCTGAAGATTTAGCAGAGCAGCTTTTGCTTTACGTTATTTTAAAAAATACCGATTTGGCGCTTGTTTACAGAGATAAAATTGATAGTGTCGGTTTTATGTCTAAATTTCGCGGAGAAATCTATGAAGGATTGCTGAAGCAGCTTGATGCTGGCAATCAGAGTGCTGCTGATAAGCTTTTTACAGAACTGTCAAATGAAGCGGCCACGGAGCTGGCGCAGATTATGACAAAAGATCTTGCGGAAGAAAACGGTGAAAAACTAGTAGATGATTGCCTGCGGCAGATGCGCAGGGGCGCTTTGGAACGAAGCTATGAAGAGCACCGTCTGCGCGCCGACGAATATGAACGTTTGGGGGATGACCGCTTTTTGCAGGAACTTGCGGAAAGCCAGAAAATTAAAGATGAAATCAAAAAATTATATTAAAAAACAACAGCAGATATTAAGCAACGAAAGGAGGGAACACCATGGCTAATACTAAAATTTCTGCCGACCAGGTAGAGGAATTATTACTTAAAGGCAAATCTCACGGCGGTGTTCTCACTTATCGTGAAATTATGGATTCTATGCAAAACGTAGAAGATATGACTCCGGACGATATGGACAGTATGTATGAGTTGATTGCCCAAAAAGGCATCGACGTAGTCGACGAAAACAGCGATGATGATGTACTGCCGGTCAACGATGATGATACGGAAGAAATCAATGAAGCAGAGCTGGCTAATCTCAGTGTGCCTGAAGGGGTAAGCATTGATGATCCGGTCAGGATGTATCTTAAGGAGATCGGCCGTGTACCGCTTTTGATCGGCGAAGATGAAATCAAGCTTGCTAAACGTATGGATAAGGGAAAACAGGCCGAAAGGCTGATGAATTCGTCATTGCCTGCAGCTTTGGTTCCTGCTTACAGCGGTAAAGAAAAAACTGCTACTCTGATCAAAAAAATCAAGAAGCATTTGGAACAGGAACATAAAAGCTGTGAACTGCGCAATGTTGAAAAAGTGCTTGGAATTATTGCGAGGGCGGCTGCAGCGGGTACTCCCTGTACATTGTCTGAATATCAGGATCTTATTGTTGAGTTTACTAAAGATGAGCGTTTGCATTTACAACGTATGATGCAGGAACACAATGTGATGATCCCAGACTGTGATAAAATGGTAGTCGATCGTCAGACCAGTGATAAAGAAGTACATGCGCTGTTTGAGATCAAGACTTTACTTGACGAGATCAAGCGCCGCTTACCAGAAGAAAATGATGCTGCTGTTTTTGATAGTTATATGACGTTGGAAGAAGATTACGGAAAACTTTTGGAAGAAGTTTTTGAAGAAGGAGAAGCCGCAAAACGATGTTTATCGGAAGCTAATCTTCGTTTGGTTGTCAGCATTGCAAAACGTTATGTTGGCCGGGGAATGCTCTTTTTAGACCTTATTCAGGAAGGTAACCTTGGTCTTATCAAAGCAGTAGAAAAATTTGATTATAATAAAGGCTTTAAATTCAGTACTTATGCCACTTGGTGGATTCGTCAGGCTATTACACGCGCTATTGCTGACCAGGCCCGCACCATTCGTATACCTGTGCATATGGTTGAAACAATCAATAAATTGATTCGCGTATCACGTCAACTGCTGCAGGAACTTGGGCGGGAACCTATGCCGGAAGAGATTGCAAAGGAAATGGATACTACTGTTGATCGTGTTCGTGAGATTATGAAAATCGCACAGGAACCGGTATCATTGGAAACTCCTATCGGTGAAGAAGAAGATTCGCATTTGGGGGATTTTATTGAAGATCATGATGCACCGGCACCAGCTGATGCTGCTTCGTTCACTTTATTGCGTGAGCAGTTGGAAGAAGTCTTGGAAACACTGACTGTGCGTGAAAAGAAGGTTTTAGAACTGCGTTTTGGTTTGGAAGACGGGCGTTCACGTACCCTGGAAGAAGTAGGGCAGCATTTTGGTGTAACCAGAGAACGTATTCGTCAAATCGAGGCCAAAGCTTTACGTAAGCTGCGTCATCCAAGCCGCAGTAAACGGTTAAAAGACTTCTTGGAATAATCGGTTTAGCTTGACAACTCGACCAAATTTGTTTAGAATATTACTGTTGACCATTGAGACAACGCATGGTACTATGGGCCTATAGCTCAGTGGTAGAGCCACCGGCTCATAACCGGTTGGTCGCTGGTTCGAACCCAGCTGGGCCCACCAAATAAAAAGTAAGCCGCAACCTTTGGTTGCGGCTTTTTTGTGTATTTTTTAATATTTAACAGCTCTTGGATAGTATTACTGATTAATCAAGATGGGCTGCATTATGTTTGATAAAAGTTCCTTTGTCAAGTTCTTTAAAAGCCTCATTTAGCTCTTCGCGCGTATTCATCACAATTGGTCCACCCCAAGATACAGGTTCTTTTAAAGGCTTAGCAGAACAGAACATAAAACGTAATTGTTTATCTGATTCAGCACTGACAGATATTTCATCGCCCTCACTAAAGAGCACTGCAGTTTTTTCTGGAATATTGGTGCCGTCTATTATAGCATTGCCTTCAATCAAAAAGATAAAAACATTATCCTCAGTTTTAGTTGGCAGTGTGATTGACTTGCCTGCCTGTAGTTCTACATCATAGATAGTTGCCTTGATATGAGGTGGTTCAACACCTTTTATAGAGTCATATTCACCTGCAAGCACATGTATTATAGCATTATCTGTTTTTTTACTGCCTATCATATTTCCGGTAATGTCAAAATAGGTTGGATCAGTCATTTTTTCTTTTTGGGGCAGGTTCAGCCAAAGCTGTACGCCAAGCATATGTTTGCTGGCCTGGGGCATTTCCTGGTGCATGATACCACTGCCGGCAGTCATCCATTGGCTTTCGCCGCTGCGGATTGTTCCTTTATTGCCTAAACTATCCTGGTGTGTCATTTCGCCTTGAACAAGATAAGAAATAGTTTCAATACCTCTATGAGGATGGATTGGAAAACCCTTAATGTAGTCGGTAGGATTATGTGAGTCAAAAGAATCCAGCATTAAAAACGGGTCATAGTCCATTACTGTATCGTGGCCAAGTACACGGACCAGATGTACGCCTGCGCCATCAATTGTACGTTGTCCTGTAGTTAATTTTTTTATTTTTCTTGTAGTCATAAAAATCAGTCCTTTCTTGTAAAAAAATAGCTTCATAAGAATTCCAATGATTTTCTTGAAGTTTAATTTTACTTTCTGAATTAATCATATTAAAGAAATATGAATTAAGCAATGCTAAAAAACTTGAAAAAAAGTTTAAAATAATTGTTTTTAGAGGGAATGGCTTGTTTAGAAGCGTTATTACTCCTTATATCGAATCTAAAATGCTTTTTACTAATTGTTTCGATTATATTTTGGAAAATGTTGATAATAGTTACTTTTAGAAAATATTTTGACAATAAAGTAAGAGGTTAACTTTATTGTCACACTTTTTTAAACGGATAGTGCTATAATTTACTACGTAAGACTGGAGGTTGATTATATGAGCAGTTTAAACAGGCAGTCTTTAGGTGAGGAAATAGCTAATGCCGTTTCACATGGCATCGGCGCACTGTTGGCTGTTCTTGGTACTGTTGTTTTGATCGTTTATGCATCCTATAACAGCAGTGTCAGCGGTATTGTCAGTGCGGCGATATATGGTTTTTGCCTGATTTTTCTTTATCTGATGTCTACAATATATCATGCTATAACAAACAGTACCGCGAAAAAGATTTTTCAGGTGCTTGATCATTGTTCGATTTTTCTTTTGATTTTAGGTAGTTATGTACCTATTTGTATTGTTTTATTACCGCCTGAGTTAGGTTGGAAGTTATTGGGGATAAATTTACTGCTGACAGTTGTAGGGATCACTCTCAATGCGATAAGTCTCAGCAGGTGGGAAAAACTGTCGTTGCTGATGTATGTGCTTATGGGATGGTCTGTTATTATTGCTTTGCCGTATTTGTGGAAAATGTTACCTGCAGATGGTCTAATGTTGTTAGTAAGTGGTGGATTAGCTTATACAATAGGAATTTTTTTCTATGCTGATAAAAAACATAAATTTATGCATTCAGTATGGCATTTATTTGTGATGACTGGCAGTGTTTTGCATTATTTTTTAGTGCTGTATTTTATTTTGTAAATAATAAAATACAGCACTAATATCAGGAGATGGTATAATAAAATCAGCGGGGTATAATATATTGGGGTGAAGATAATGAAGCAGCAGGATTATACTATAATTTTTGTAATTTTTCTTTATATTTTCGTGTTACGGCGTTTAAATTTCAATATCTCTGACAGCGGCGATATAGTAACGCTTTTATTATGTTTCTTTCTGGTATTTCGTAGTGCCTTTAGAATTTATAGTGATAAAAATAATTCGGATGAGAATCAAAAGTAAAATAAAAAGAATACCATATGGTATTCTTTTTATTTTATAATACAGAGGAATTTAGGCAAGGGTTACAATGTACTGGTTGTTGTTTGCGCTATCTTGAATATAAACATTTCGATTATTTATTCTAGCTAACGTCAAATTGTCGCCTACAGTAGGCGACAGTGTTCCAACTACCACCGTAAATGTGCATGGAACTCCGTTATTACCAGGAGTGTAGGTACCGCTATAAGTGTTGCTATTAAAGGTTAAAGTGTCCATAACTATCATCTTCTTTCTGTTATTATTGTAGAATAGGGAGATTTTACGATGGTGGAAGTAATAGAGTTAATGATATATGAAATGTTTGAATTGCCAGATAGTTATTAAATAACTGAGCATATGTAATAAGAAAGCACTGTATAATTTTAAGAAGAAATGTCGGTTTAGGAATAACTAAAAAATATCAATAAACCCCTGTCGTTTTAAAACGACAGGGGTTTATTGATATTTTTACTATATAAATTTTATTTTTGATCAGGGACTTTAAGTACAGCGCCTGTTGCTGCTGAAGAAACCAAGGCTGCATAACGAGCTAAGTAACCGCTGGTTACTTTAGGAGGCGGACATATCCACGCTTCACGACGTCTGGACAGTTCTTCGTTAGAAACTTTAACATTAAGTGTGCGGTTGGGAATATCGATTTCGATGATATCACCGTTTTGTATAAGTGCAATATTACCGCCTTCACGTGCTTCAGGGGAAATATGACCGATGCAGGCCCCGCGGGTCGCGCCGGAAAAACGCCCATCCGTAAGGAGTGCCACATCTTTATCAAGTCCCATACCGGCCAGTACTGATGTGGGATTGAGCATTTCGCGCATACCTGGTCCGCCTTTGGGTCCCTCATAACGAATGACTACGACATCTCCTTTTTCTATTTGTTTGCCGCAGATTGCCGCAATAGCTTCATCTTCTGAATCGTAGACTTTAGCAGGGCCAGAATGTACAAGCATTTCTTCGGCGACGGCACTTTCTTTGACTACGCTGCAGTCGGGGGCGATATTGCCTTTGAGTACAGCAATGCCGCCTGTTTTGCGATAAGGATTCTCAACGCTGTGAATAACATCAGGACGGGTGATAACAGCATCAGCAAAATTTTCGCCCATAGTCTGACCTGTTACTGATTTTGCTCCCTTATGAATCAGGTTGAGTTTACTGAGTTCATGCATCACGGCATTGATTCCGCCAGCTTCATTAAGGTCAATGATATGATGGCTGCCACCAGGGCTAAGTTTAGTCAGATAAGGAGTTTTTTTGCTTATTTCATCAAATAATTCTAATGGTAATTCTAAGTCTGCTTCGTGGGCAATCGCGGGTAAATGTAAGGCAGTATTGGAAGAACCTCCGATTGCCATATCAACAGTTATGGCATTTTCGAAAGCGTCCATTGTCATAATATCACGCGGACACAGGTTTTGAGCAACAAGGTCCATGATTTTAGCACCTGCATGTTTGGCAAGAGCGATACGGGCACCCTGGTAAGCTGCTGGTATAGTACCGTTACCGGGTAAGCCCATACCAAGTACTTCAGTAAGGCAGTTCATAGTGTTAGCAGTGAACAGACCAGAACAGCTGCCGCAGCCTGGGCATGCGGCATGTTCGATGATGCTGAGTTCTGTTTTGTCGATTTTTCCTGCTTCAAAACGACCGGCGGCTTCAAAAACAGTGGAAACACTGATGTCGGTTCCGTTAAGACGTCCGGGAAGCATAGGCCCGCCGCTGACAACGATTGCGGGAATATTAAGACGTGCGGCTGCCATAAGCATACCCGGCACGATTTTATCACAGTTAGGAATGAGTACAAGACCGTCGAACGCGTGACCGTTAGCTACAGCTTCAATACTGTCGGCTACAAGTTCGCGGCTGGCGAGAGGATATTTCATACCGTTATGGCCCATGGCAATGCCATCGCAGATACCGATTGCAGGGAATTCGATCGGAGTTCCGCCAGCAGCTAAAATACCATGTTTAACAGCTTTGGCAATCTGGTCGAGGTGCATATGTCCGGGGATTATTTCGTTTTGGGCGTTAACTACGCCGATAAGCGGTTTTTTTAAGTCTTCTTCGGTGTAACCCATCGCATAAAATAAAGAGCGGTGAGCTGCTCTGGTTGAACCAAGCTTTACTTCTTCACTACGCATAATTTTAATAACCTCTTTCCCTTAAATGTCTCTTTTATCTGTCTGTCTATCCAAGTATAAGGATATTAAAAAAATTTTACGGTATTTTACGAAAAATGTCAATTTAACAGATAATTGTGTAAGCCATGATTTCACCGTTTTTTTACAGGATAAGGGACTTTTTAGGTAGCCAAGGAACAGAAGATTATTATATAATATAAAAGCAACAGGTTTACATAATAAAATTTAAGTTAAGAGGTGTGATATATGAAAACAAAGATCACTGAGCTTTTAGGAATCAAGTATCCTATCATTCAGGGTGGCATGGCCTGGACTTCAGATGCAAATCTGGCAGCTGCTGTTTCCAATGCCGGCGGCGCTGGTATTATTGCTACAGGTGGCCGCACTGTAGAGTGGACCCGCGATGAAATCCGAAAAGCCAAAGATTTGACCGCTAAACCTTTCGGCGTCAATATCATGCTGATGGCTCCTAATATTGCAGAGATTATTGATGTGGTTTGTGAAGAAAAAGTTGCCTTTGTAACTTTGGGCGCTGGAAATCCTGTTCCTCATATCGAAAAATTTCATGCTGCAGAAATTAAAGTTATTCCTGTAGTTCCAAGTGTCAAATTGGCAAAGCGTGTTGAAGAAGCAGGTGTTGATGCCATGGTCATCGAAGGTATGGAGGGTGGCGGGCATATAGGTCAGCAAACTACTATGGCTTTAATGACAAACGTACTGCCGCTAATCAAAAAAGTACCGGTTTTGGTAGCAGGTGGTATTTCAGATGGACGTGGAATTGCGGCAGCGCTTATGATGGGGGCTGACGGTGTACAGATGGGATCACGTTTTATTCTGACGGACGAATGTCCTACCCATCCTAAAGCTAAAGAAGCCATTATTAAGGCTACTGATACTGATTCTGCTGTAACTGGTTTTTCGCGCAATAATGCTGTGCGTTGCCTGAAAAATGAGTTTACCAAAGAATATTTGGAAAAAGAATGCAGCGGTGCGCCGCAGCAGGAATTAAACGATTTTGCTACGGGAACTAACCGTTTGGGTGCGGTGGAAGGCGATATTGTCCACGGAGCTGTTTTAGTAGGGCAAAGTCTGAACGTTTTAAACGACATTCTGCCTTGTGCTGAAGTGATGGAAAGATTGATAGCTGAAGCAAGAGCTACTTTAGCTAATGCGAAAAATATTGTGCTGTAAGCATAGTGATCAATTGAAAACGCAGCCGGGGATGACTTCGGCTGCGTTTTATATATCTTAATGTTAAATAGTGGCATCGAAAATAGTTTGAATAAATAATGGCTCTATAGTATAATATTATGGTAAAAATATCTTGCGATTTGTAAGGTTTAAAGATTTAGGGGGAATATGACAATGTCCGGACATTCGAAATGGGCAAACATCAAACACAAAAAGGGTAAAGCTGACGCAGCACGCGGTCAGATTACTACCAAAATCGGCCGCGAGATTACGATTGCGGTAAGAATGGGTGGCCCTGACCCTACCGGCAATATGAAATTGAAATTGGCTTTATCAAAAGCTAAGGCCAATAATGTTCCTAAAGATAACATTCAGCGCGCTATCCAAAAAGGGCAGGGTGCTGCAGATGCTTCTAATTATGAGGAAATTACTTACGAAGGTTATGGTCCTGCTGGTGTTGCTGTAATGGTAAGCACTTTGACTGATAACCGTAACCGTACTGCTGCCGATGTTCGTCACGTATTTTCTAAATACGGTGGGAACATGGGCGAGACTGGTTGTGTAAATTGGATGTTCAAACGCAAAGGCGTTTTTAGTATCGACAGTGAAGCCGGCTATACGGAAGATGATTTGATGTTGATAGCGTTAGAGGCAGGTGCTGAAGATGTTAAAGCTGAGGAAGAAGGTTTTGAGATAGTTACCGAGCCTGAGGATTTTGATGCTGTTGAAAAAGCTCTTGCTGATAATAATATCGAAGTCATGATGTCTGAGATCGCAATGCTCCCTGACACAATGGCAGAACTGTCTGACGAAGACGTTGTTAAAGTCAGGAAAATGCTTGAGGCATTGGAGGACTTAGACGATGTGCAGGATGTTTATACAAACGCAGACCTGCCGGAAGAAGACGAAGAATAAATTGTGCGACAGGCAGGCTCACCAAGGCCTGCCTGCTTTCTATCATAATCAGGAGGGAGCACGAAGAGATGCTGGCAATTGGAATTGACCCTGGTACTGCTATCTGCGGCTTTGGCCTGGTGGAAATGGTAGGGAATAAACTGACTCCTATCCATTATGGAGCTGTGTTTACGGATAAGGATATGCTGCCTGAACTCAGGTTGAAAAAAATCTACGATGAACTGAGCGTCTTATTGGATGAATATCGTCCGGATGTGATGAGTGTGGAACAATTGTTTTTTAACCGCAATGTAACGACAGCAATAAGCGTTGGTCAGGCTCGCGGTGTGGCACTTTTGACAGCAGCTAACCGCGGTATCCAGATCACGGAATTTACACCGATGCAGATCAAGCAGGCTGTTGTAGGTTATGGCGGCGCTAACAAAGAGCAGGTGACTTTTATGGTGCAGAAGCTCTTGGATATTCGTACAAAACCTAAACCAGATGATGTCGCTGATGCTTTGGCAGTGGCGATTTGCGGATTGCATACGGCAGCGACAAGACGATGGCAGGAGTTGAAGTAAATGATTGGATCAATTAAAGGAAAGGTGGCCTATCTGGCAAATGAATATTGTTTGTTGGAAACTAACAGCGGTGTTGGCTACAGGGTCTTTATGCCTGCGGCTCATTTGGGACAACTTGCTGTAGGAATGGAAGCTAGAGTGCACACTTATATGGCTGTGCGCGAGGATGCTATTTTACTGTTTGGCTTTCTGAATCAGGAATACTATAATTTATTTTTACTTCTTCTTGGGGTCAGCGGTGTTGGTCCTAAGGTTGCATTAGGCATTTTGTCTGTCGTTAAGCCGGATGATTTTTATCTGGCAGTGCAAAGCCGTGACCTTAAGGTTTTAACAAAGTTGCCAGGGATTGGTAAAAAGACCGCTGAACGGTTACTTTTAGAATTAAAAGATAAAGTAGGCGGTATAGGCGGTGACAGCGACAGCGGTTTTGCCGATACTGCATTTGGCGGCGGTAGTGCTGCTGTGGATGAAGCTATTGACGCATTGTGTGCTTTAGGATACTCTAATTCGGAAATCATGCCTGCTTTAAAACAGATTCCGAATTATGCAGAACTTAGCAGTGAGGTAATTATTAAGCAGGCTCTCAAATTGTTTGCCGGGAGGAAATAATGCAGCCGGAAGAAAGAATTATTACCGGACAGGAGCAGGACGCCGATGTATGGCAATACAGCCTGCGTCCTCGCCGCCTGGCCGAATATATCGGGCAGAATCAGGTAAAACAGAATATGGAAGTATTCATCAAGGCTGCTGCCGACAGGAAAGAAGCGCTAGATCATGTGCTTTTATTTGGGCCGCCTGGTCTGGGGAAAACCACATTAGCAAATATTATTGCCAATGAATTGAATGTTAATATTCGTGTTACGTCAGGCCCTGCTATTGAACGACAGGGTGATCTGGCAGCGATTTTGACTAATTTAGGTGATAATGACGTGCTTTTTATTGACGAGATTCACCGCTTATCCAAAACAGTGGAAGAAATCTTGTACTCAGCAATGGAAGATTATGCTTTGGATATCATTATCGGTAAAGGCCCGAGTGCGCGCAGCGTGCGGTTAGATTTGCCAAAATTTACGCTTATTGGTGCTACGACACGTTTAGGAGCCATTGCGGCTCCTTTACGTGATCGGTTTGGTGTACAGTGCCGGCTGGAATTTTATAAGCCTGATGAATTACAGTTTATTATTACACGTGCTGCTGAGATTTTAGGTGTTGAGATCGCTGCTGACGGAGCAGAGGAAATTGCACGCCGCAGTCGCGGAACTCCGCGTGTAGCGAATCGTTTGTTAAAGCGCGTGCGCGATTTTGCACAGGTGTCAGGTGCTGCGGTTATTACTGGACAAATGGCAGATGAAGCTTTAGCACGCTTAGAGGTTGATCGTTATGGCCTTGACCGCAATGATCGACGCATTCTTCAAACGATTGTTAAAACATTTTGCGGTGGACCTGTTGGTATTGAAACCATTGCGGCTGCAGTAAGTGAGGAAACAGATACTATTGAGGATGTAATTGAGCCATATCTTATGCAATTGGGGCTGCTTCAGCGTACACCGCGGGGGCGGATTGCCACACGTGAAACGTATCGTTATTTGGGAGTGCCTTTCCCGGAAAAGGGATGATGTGATGAAACTGCTATTGCACGCCTGCTGCGGACCTTGTGCATGCTATCCTGCAGAGAAGCTGTTGGTTGACGGCAAGGCTTTTGATATTTTGTATTTTAATCCAAATATCCATCCATATAAGGAATTTAAACGGCGATTAAAGGCTTTACGAGAGTTATGCGAGAAAAAACGTTATAAGCTGATTGTAGATAAAAGCTACCCTCTGGAAACTTGTGTGCAAGGGATGCTGGATGAACCTGTAATACGCTGCGCTTACTGCTACAGAGTGCGGATGCGTTATGCAGCTCAGTATGCCAAAGAAAATGGTTATGATGCTTTCTCAACGACTTTATTAGTCAGTCCGTATCAGAAGCATGAACTGATCATACAAATGGCTGAAGAAGCTGGGAAGGAATTTGATATCCCGTTTTACTATGAGGATTTTCGCAAAGGTTATCAGCGTGGTGTTGATATAAGCCTAGAGCTGGAGTTATATCGTCAGCCATACTGTGGCTGCGTATTCAGTGAAAGGGACCGTTATGAGAAGAAGCCTAAGGTAAAGTTAGACTAGTTTTAGAGAAGGGGGCGTCCTCATGAAAAAACTGCTGCTGCTTGTCGCGTGGGTATTCTGTATCAATTGTGGCATAGTAATGGCTTCATCGCCTGATATTGCTGTTGCTGTCGTACATGGTCAGTTTGCAGCTGAGCTTAGCTGTGAGGATGAACTGATGGTAAGAGTACCGGATACCGGAGAGGAAATGGTTTTGAAACCGGATAGGTATTTTGTAAATGCTGAGGGTGGTACTGTCAATTTGGGTGCGCAGAAGTTTGGTGCCAAAACGTTACGTTTTGTGGTAAAAGAAAATGGCAAGCCCATTGAAGTAAATAAAAAAGCTTACCGTGGCAGCTTTGAGGTACGTATTTCCGCTGACGGAAAGACTTTAGATGTGGTCAATGTACTGCCGTTAGAGCAGTATTTATATAGTGTTGTGGGCGAAGAAATACCTGTGATTTTCCCTGATGAGGCAATTAAGGCCCAGGCTGTAGCAGCAAGGTCGCTGGCTTATAACAGGCTTGGAAACCGCAGTCGTTTAGGTTATGATCTGAAAGCCAGTGAAGAAGGGCAGGATTATTATGGACTGACAACAGAAAAGCAGGCTATTAATAAACTGGTCGATGTCACAGCGGGAATGGTAGTCACTTATAACGGGCAGCCAATTGAAGCTGTTTATCACCAAAGTGGTGGCGGGCAGACGGAAAACAGCCGCGATGTGTGGGGTAGATATGTACCTTATCTGCGCAGTGTGAAGGATTACGACTGGGATGCACCTATGTATAACTGGGAAAAAGCTTTGCCTGCAAGTGAGATCGAACGACGTTTATCGACGCGTGGATATGCTGTCGGCAAACTTGAAAGCATACGTTTATCACCGCTGGAAGGCAGTAGCAAAATGTTTGGAAATGATCGCACTGCCAGCGGACGGGTGCAGGAAATGCTATTCAGCGGCAGCGGCGGGACATTTCTTTTTACAGGACAGCAGGTGCAGGAAATATTAGGGCTCAACAGTACTTTTTTTGAAGTGGAAGTCAACCGTCCTGTACCAAATTCTATTGAGATTCCTATTGAAAATCCTTATGGAATAGAAATCGGCAGGAAGGAAGTCCCGATAAAAGTCAGCGAACGTAGTATTAGTTTTAAAGATATTTTAAAGGATCTGCATTTTGTCAGCGGTGAAAAAGGTGAGATGGTAACTTTTAAAGGTCGTGGGCAGGGGTCCGGACTGGGGCTTTCCCAGTGGGGAGCACGTGGGATGGCAAATAGTGCGCCGCCACGCAGCAGGGACTATTATAAAGAAATTTTAACTCATTATTATACAGATACCAGGGTTGAAAAAATTTACTGAAACCGGAGATTAAGATGCAGGTAAAAGATTTTACTTATGAATTGCCGCAGGAATTGATTGCGCAGTATCCGTTGGAACCGCGCGATCACTCAAGATTGCTTGTTGTAGATAAAAATACGGGAACAATAGAACACAGATATTTTTATGATTTATGTGAATATTTGCGGCATGATGATTTACTGGTTTTTAATGATACACGTGTTATTCCGGCACGTCTGCATGGCGTGAAGGATACTGGTGCAAGAGTTGAGGTATTTTTGCTGACTCGTTTAAACAGTACGGATTGGGAAGTTTTGGTTAAACCTGGTCGCAAACTGCGCGTTGGGGCAAAAATAAAATTTAGTGATGATTTGTCCTGTGATATTATTGCTGATACGGATTTTGGCGGAAGAATAGCGCGTTTTTATTATAATGGCGTATTCGAAGAGATTTTGGATCGTTTGGGTGAAACGCCGCTGCCTCCGTATATTACGGCACCACTGGAAGATAAGGAACGTTATCAAACAGTCTATTCAAGAGAGAATGGCAGTGCTGCAGCACCAACTGCCGGATTGCATTTTACCAAAGAACTTTTGCAAAAGATTAGGGATATTGGCTGCGAAGAGGTTTTTGTAACACTGCATGTTGGTCTTGGCACTTTTCGCCCTGTCAGTGTTGATGACATCAAAGATCATGTGATGCACAGAGAGTTTTACTCTGTTTCACCTGAAGCGGCTGAAGCTATTAATAAGGCTAAAGCTGAAGGTCGGCGTATCGTTGCTGTAGGAACTACTGCGGTACGTACTTTAGAAGCTGCGGGTGAAAGTGGTGTGATTAAAGCTGGCGGGAACTGGACAAATATCTTTATTTATCCTGGATATCGCTTTCGACTGGTAAATTCATTGATAACTAATTTTCATTTGCCGCAGAGCACGCTTTTGATGTTGGTATCAGCCCTGTCAACACGTGAGATTATGCTGTCGACTTATGCTGAAGCTGTACGCGAACATTATCGTTTCTTTTCTTTTGGTGACGCTATGTTTATTACTGATTTGAATAAATAATTTTTAGGAGAATTTATGCACGCAGTTACATATGAATTAATAAAAGAGTGCAGTCGGAGCGGCGCGCGATTAGGTAAATTACATACTCCGCACGGAACTTTTGATACGCCGATGTTTATGCCTGTTGGAACACAGGCGACCGTAAAAACATTAGCGCCAGAAGAATTATATGCTATGGGCAGTCAGGTTATTTTGTCTAACACTTATCATTTGTTTTTACGGCCTGGCCACGAATTGGTCAAGAAAGCCGGAGGTTTGCATAATTTTATGCGTTATGACCGGGGGATGCTGACAGACAGCGGTGGATTTCAGGTTTTCAGTTTGGGAGCCATGAGAAAAATCAAAGAAGAAGGTGTGACATTCAGGTCGCATATTGACGGTTCAAAAAAATTTCTGTCGCCAGAGATAGCCACAGAAGTACAGGAAGCATTAGGCGCCGATATAGCAATGGCTTTTGATGAATGCATTCCTTATCCGGCTGATTTTGATTATGCAAAAGAATCAACTCTGAGAACTACGCGTTGGGCCAAACGCTGTTTAGATATACATACCCGTGAAGACCAATCTATGTTTGGCATTGTTCAGGGTGGAATGTATCCGGAACTTCGAAAAATGAGTGCTGATCAGCTGACGGAAATGGATTTTGCTGGTTATGGAATCGGTGGACTGAGTGTTGGTGAACCTAAGCCGCTGATGTATGACATTTTAAACCAAACAACTGAGCATATGCCAAAGAATAAAGCCCGTTATCTAATGGGAGTTGGAACCCCAGACTGTATAGTAGAGGCAGTAAACCTGGGTGTCGATATGTTTGACTGTGTATTTCCAACAAGGGTAGCGCGTAACGGTACAGCAATGATTCCAGAAGGACGGCTGGTTGTACGGAATGCAGCATATGCTGAGGATTTTCGTCCTATTGATGAACGCTGCGGCTGTTATACTTGCCGTAATTTTTCACGGGCCTATATCAGACATCTGTTTAAGGCAGAAGAGTTGTTTGCTCTGAGGCTGCTTACGATTCACAATCTACATTTTCTGCTTGATTTTACAAAGCAGATTCGTTCTGCTATTGCCAGTGATACTTTCCCTGAGTTGCGCGAAAGATTTTTAGAAAATTATCGAGGCTAAAACAGGATTTTTCGTTTTTATGGCGAATATAATCCCAGATAGGGGAGAATTATGAAGGAGGTGTTCCCATGCAAGGTGGAGATACTATGGCGATGATCAATGCGATCTGGCCGTTTATCTTAATGGGCGGTATCTTTTATTTTATGCTGTATCGTCCTCAGAAACAAGAACAACAAAAACGTCAGAGAATGCTTGATTCTTTGAAAAAAGGCGATAAAGTAGTGACTATTGGCGGTATGTTTGGTGTGATTACCGCTATCAGTGAAAAAAAGGTTACCTTGAAGCTGGCTGAAGACGTGGAAGTTGATTTTGCACGTTCCGCTATCAGTGCTTTTCAAGATCCCGTTAAGCAGGAAATGGCAGAAAAATAATGAAGAAACAACAATTGCGCAAGGAGTTAAAATCTTTGCGCAATCAGCTTTCTAGGGATCAGGTTGACCGCTGGAGCAAAGAAATCTGTGCAAATATTATGCTTTCGCCACAATATCGTCAGGCTGACGTCATTTTTGGTTATCTGGCATTCGGAAACGAACCGAATATAGACATTGTTTTAGAGCAGGCGAGACTCGCTGGTAAAACGGTTTGTGTTCCGCAGATAATTTCAGAAACAGAGATTTGTGCGGTGCGGTTTGAAGGTTTTGGCCAGTTATCACTTGACCGTTACGGAATCCGCAGTGTTAGTGGTACAGATGTTGTGATAAATCCACATGAAATAGCTTTGGTATTGGTGCCTGGAGTTGGGTTTGCTAAAAATGGGAACCGAATAGGCATGGGTGCAGGTTATTATGACCGCTTCTTGGCACAGGTTGATAAAGCTGTGCTGATGGGTGTGACTTATAATGCCCTGTTATGCAGTAAAATACCAGTAGATTATTATGATAAACCGGTGCAGTATCTGGTTACTGAAACAAACGTTACTCTTTGTGAGTAGCTTGTTTATAAAAGTTTTGATGAACTTACTAAAGGGGGCAGCTAATTTTGAGATGGAATGAATTAGGCAAATTCTTGATTATCTCGTTGGCGATAATCGGGGGTTTCTGTGTTTATATTTCGCCTTTGTCAAATTCCATTAAACAGGGACTTGATCTGCAGGGTGGTACACATGTTGTGCTTCAGGCTGTTGATACACCTGAGTTAAAGGTTGATGATGATGCAGTTAATCGTTCAGTGAAAATTATTGAACGCCGTGTCAATGAACTTGGATTGACTGAACCGGTTATACAGCGTCAGGGTAAGGATCGTATTATTGTTGAGCTTCCTGGAGTTAAAGATCCTGATAAAGCGATTGCGATGCTCGGACGTACCGCACTTTTGGAATTTAAAGATGTCAGCGGGAAAACTGTTCTGACAGGTAAAGACTTAAAGGATGCTAAAGCGCAAATTTCTCAGGGCAACCAGTCTGTTGTCGGTTTGGAGTTCAGTGATGAAGGCGGCAAAAAGTTTGCTGATCTTACCGCACGTAACATAGGTAAACCGATCGCTATTGTGTTAGATGGTGAAGTGCTTACAAATCCTGTAGTACAGGAAGCTATAACTGGCGGCAGAGCTCAAATCTCAGGATCACGTACTATGGAAGAGGCTGAGCATTTGGCTATTTTACTGCGTAGCGGTTCTTTGCCTGTGAAAATTGAGGTTATGGAAAATCGGACTGTTGGACCTACATTAGGTCAGGATTCTAAAGAAAAAAGTATTAAAGCTTTTGGAATCGGTGTTATCGGTGTTTTTGTATTTATGATTCTGTTTTACCGTTTGTCAGGTATTGTAGCTTGTATTGCATTACTGCTTTATGTAATGATGCTGCTTTTAGTGATGCGGTATCTGAATGCGACGCTGACTCTGCCTGGTATAGCTGGTATCATCCTGTCTATTGGCATGGCAGTAGATGCTAATGTCTTGATTTTTGAACGATTTAAAGAAGAAATTCGCAATGGTAAAACTTTACGTTCAGCAATGGATGCAGGATTTAATCGTGCGTTTGTAACTATTTTTGACTCTAATGTAACGACTTTAATGGCTGCCGTTATTCTTTTCTATCTTGGTACTGGACCGATTAAAGGCTTTGCAGTAACATTGGCTATTGGTGTTATTTTGAGTATGTTCTCGGCTATTACTGTGACTAAATTTTTGCTGCGCTTTTTGATTTCAAGCAATTTCACTAAAAATCCCGCTTTCTTTGGCGTTTCTGCTCCGAAGGAGGTGAATAAATAATGTTTTCGATCGTAAAGAATTATAAAATTTTCTTTTCCATCACCATTATTTTTCTGTTGATCGGCTTTGGTTCTATTGTTACCCGTGGTTTCAATCTTGGAATTGATTTTACAGGCGGCAGTATTGTTGATTTGACTTTTGAAAATCCGGTCAATGTGGCACAGGTTCGGGATGTCCTGAAAGAACATGATATGGGCAATAGTATCATCCAACTGGAAAACAGTGATGGCAAAACTGAAGCCAACAGTGTATTGATTCGTACTGGTGTTGTGGAGGATACTGAATTAAGAGCTACGATGAATGATCTGCAAAGCAAGCTTGGCAATTATCAGATACAGCGTGTTGAGCAGGTTGGCGCTACAATCGGTTCAGAACTGGTACAGCAGGCGGCTATGGCAATAGTTCTTTCCTGGGTATTGATGATTGCTTATATTACCTTTAGGTTTGAGTTTAAATTTGCAATAGCGGCAATTATAGCACTTATTATTGATGTTTTGGTAGTATTGAGTTATTTCTCATTGTTCCAAATGGAAATGGATTCTTCGTTTGTTGCAGCACTGCTGACGGTAGTCGGTTATTCTGTTAACGGTACGATCGTTATTTTTGACCGTATTCGTGAAAATCTGAAAATACATCGACGCAGTGAAAGCCTGGGCGAGATGGTCGATAACAGCATTTGGCAGTGTATGACGAGGACAATTTATACTGTGGCAACATCATTGTTTGCTATAGTGTCAATCTTCCTTTTTGGCGGAGAGACTATACATAATTTTTCTTTCGCTATGCTGGTAGGTTTTGCCAGTGGTGCCTATACTTCGATTTTTCTGGCTGGTCCGATGTGGATGTTCTTGAAAAATAAGAAAATTGGCATTTGATGAGTAAATAAAATCCCCTGTGCTTTGCACAGGGGATTTTTCATTTATCTGTGAATAGTATTGTACTGATACAAAAATGAGATCTTTTTTCATAAAAATGCTTGATAGTACTCAGAAATAGATTTCGTTTTTTGAAGCGGCTATTTAAATAGAGCGAAATAACCGTTGATAAAAATTCCAAGAACGATCAGAGGCAAAATATAAGTGACATAAAACCGCATCCATTTAGGAAATTTAAGACCGTTGCCGGTATCAGCTTCTTTGATAAAATTGTTCCAGCCCCAGCCATAACGCTGTGTGCAAAATAGCAGATAAACGAGGCTGCCTAATGGCAGTAGATTGTTGCTGATAAAGAAATCTTCTAAATCAAGGATACAGCTTCCAGGACCTAAAGGCTGGATATGGCTCCAGACATTGAAACCAAGTATACAGGGCATAGAAAGCATTGTTATCAGCACTATATTGATATAAATAGTTTTACTGCGGCTCCAGCCAGTAAGATCGCGGATGCAGGCAGTTATATTTTCAAAGACTGCAATAACAGTAGAATAAGAGGCAAATATCATGAAGAGGAAGAATAATGCTCCCCAAAATTGACCCCATGGCATTGCGTTAAAAACGTTAGGTAAAGTTACAAAAAGGAGGTTAGGTCCACTGTCCGGATTAACACCAAAACTAAAGCAGGCTGGAAAAATGATCAAGCCTGAAATAAGTGCTACGGCTGTATCCAAAATAGTGATAAATACTGCCTCGCCTGTTAGAGAACGTTCTTTGGCAATATAGCTTCCGAAGATAGCCAGAGCACCTATACCAAGGCTGAGTGTAAAGAAAGCCTGTCCCATAGCGGCGAAAATAACTTCGGAAACACCTTTTTCAAAGACTTTATTGAAATCAGGATAGAGGTAATATTTAAGACCAGCTTCCGCTCCTGGTAAGAACATGGAGTTTGCAGCTAAGGCTAACATGAGGATGAGCAGGCATAACATCATTGTTTTTGTGATTTTTTCTACACCGGCCTGTAAACCTAAAAGACAAACACCAAAACAAACCAGGACTGTCAGGACCATATTGAAAGTCATAGTTAGCGGATCACCAAGCAGGCCACCAAAAAGAGCGCCTACACCCTTAGCATCAAGCCCTGCGAAGTCACCAACAGCCATTTTATAAAAATAATACAGCATCCAACCAGCAACTGTTGTGTAGAACATCATTAGGATATAGTTGCCGGCAATAGCTCCGTATTTATAAAGGTGCCATTTAGTTCCTTTGGGTTCTAAAACATCAAATGAAAGTGCAGCGCTACGGCAGCTGGCACGGCCTACTGAAAATTCTGCTACCATGATAGGCAATCCTAGAATGAGCAGGAAAAATAGATAGATAAGTACGAAAGAGGCGCCTCCGTACATGCCTGTAATAAATGGAAAACGCCATACGTTACCAAGGCCGATAGCACAGCCTGCAGAAATAAGGATAAAGCCAAGTCGGGATGAGAAATTTTCACGTTCCATAGTAATAAAAGTCCTTTCACTCTGCATACACAGCATATGATAAAATAATAATTATAGTAAAAACAATTATACAAAAGAATCTGATTTTTGTAAATTGTTTGTGAACTTAGAATGAAATGAAAGTAAAAAGCATCTTGAATTTTCAAGATGCTTTTTTTGTAGAGGTAGTTCGTTTTCCTGTTAATAATAAACCTAACCAAGGAAGTTTACCTCCTAATTTAGTTATGATAATACTTGAGAGTACAGATAAAGTGACAAGAAGACAGTAGATCAAAAGAATTTTTTTGCTGGTCATAACAATTCCGCCAACGTGACAAAGCCTGCTGATGATATCCATCCAAAAGGGATGGATGAGATAAACAATAAGCGAGTTTACTGATAAGAGATGAATAAACTTTCTGATAGGATTCGAAAGACTTGTTTTGGCAAAGACTGCACAGAAAAAAATCAGAGAACCTATTGTGTAAAGGAACCCCTGCAGACTTAATTGCTGAAGAGTGTTTACCAGAATGATCAGACTGGAATTATGATAAAAATAATAATAGTAATAACTGCCCCCGATAAACAAGAGCGTAAAGATGTAGAAGACACTTACTTTTGTGAAATGTTTGATAATAAATTTTATAAAAGTATTATAATAAACTGCTGCCAGGCCGCCTGACATAAAAATAAATAAATAATGCAGAGGCAGGTAATTTAGACGATAGTTAAAAAGGTTTTGTAAAAATACTGGTAAGTCAGTACTTTTAAGATTGGGATGACAGGTCCAGTAGTTGAAGACGATCTGCAGTAAGAACAGCAGCATAAAACCAATTTTAAGACTGCTGTTTTGGAAAAAAGAAAATAATTTATGCCATAATGGGAAAGTAAAATAAAACCATAGCAGTATGACCATAAAATATAAGTGGTAGCAGGATAAACCATAAAAGAGAAGAAAAAGGATATTTGCTGGCTGCCAGTTTATACATCCTGGCATAACAGCAGAAAAGTAAAGCAGATAAAACAGTGACCAGATAACATAGGGAAGTCCGACACTTTGCAGCCGTTTTTTTAAAAAAGGCAGATAAGCTATAGGAGTTTCTGGTCGGTATTGGCAGAATAAACCATAACCGGAGATAAAAAAGAACGCGGGAACACTATAGCGTGAAAGTATTTCCAGCAGCATATATAAGAAACTATTGGGATAAGGTGCTTCTAGGACAAAAGAACCAACGTGGATACCGATGACTCCAAGCATACAGATACCGCGCAGGTCGTCAATTATTTGATTGCGTTCCGGCATAAGATACTCCTTTTGAAAGTAGATTTATTGATTTATATATTATACTCTAAGCCTGCAGGGATGGCAAAGGAAAGTATGAACAAATAAAAAAACAGACTCGTAAGAGTCTGTTTTTAGGAGGTTATAAAACAATGTTTAAGGATTAACTGTTGCGCGGTAAACCTGTTTGCCATCTTTAAATCCAACTATAACAGCACTTTTTACTGCATCGTGGGAAGCGTCTAAAGAGGTTTTGCCTGTTACTGCCTGAAAATCTTTGGTAGCAGCTAATGCTTCTGCTACTTTTGCTGATTCATAGACACCTGCGCGTTTGATGCTATCGGCTAAAAGCATGGCTCCATCATAGCCAAGCACTGCGGGCGCGTCAGGTTTTTGCTTATAAGTTTTAGCATAAGTATCTACGAAAGCTTTGGAAGCTTCATTGGTAGAATCCGGGCTGTAATGGTTTGTGAAATAGGTATTGTTAAGAGATGATGCACCTGCTATTTCGACTAATTTAGGACTATCCCAGCCGTCACCGCCGATAATAGGAACTGTAATACCTAGTTCACGGGCTTGCTTGCATATTTTACCTACTTCTTCATAATAACCAGGTACATAAATTACTTCAGGCTTTGCCGCAGATATTTTTGTCAAAACAGCTTTAAAGTCCGAATCTTTTTGCAGATATGATTCTTCAATGACAACTGTACCGCCTTTTTCTGTATAAGCTTTTTTGAAAAATTCAGCCAGACCTTTGGCATAGTCACTGCTGTTATCAATGTAAACAGCAGCTTTTTGGAGCTTCAGTTCATTTAAAATAAAATTAGCACCGACAGTACCCTGAAACGGATCGATGAAGCAAACTCTGAAGGTATTTGGTTTTACCTTACATGTTTTTTCATCTAAGGTTACTTTTGGATTAGTGGCTCCAACTGCAAGAAAAGGAACCTTAGCGGCTTCACTTACGTTAGAGGCAGCTATGGCACTGGAACTGGCAAATAATCCCATAACAACGGGAGCTTTATCCTGATTGACCAGTTTACTCATTGCATTAGCAGCTTCTGCAGGTTCAGATTTATTATCGGCAACGACCAGTTCAATTTTTTTGCCAAGCAGACCACCGGTATCATTTAGCTGCTGTACGGCAAGTTTGATTCCATTTGTAATGGATGTTCCATAAGTAGCGTTATTACCTGTCAGCTCAGCAACAACGCCTATTTTAATAGTGTCTGCTTTCTTGTCGCTGCCTGTACTGCAGCCGCTGACTAAAACTGACATGGTTATAAGGGCACCGCCTATGGCCAGAGCCAGTTTTTTCTTAGTAAATTTCATGATAAATCCCCCTCATAAATAAATTAATAATTACGAAGAACAACAAGGTATTGTACTGGAGAGAAAAAGTCGAATTAAAAGCTTTGACTTCTCGAAGCTGCAGTACTGGAAAACAGTACGATAAAAGTACCTTGATACTATTCGATGAGATAATTGTACTTTGCAAAAAAGCAAAAAGCAAGAAAAAGTTGATAAAGTATAAAAAATGAAGAAAAGTGTAAACAAAGGTATAGTTTCCATATCAGAATAGTATAATGAATTACCAGATTTACGGCAGGATTTAAATATTTAACAGCGAATTAAGATTTATAAAACAATATATATTCAAAGATGAAAGCAATATTTTAACAAGGGTGTGGAAGGTATGCAGTTAACAACAGTACAACTTGTGAGTATAGTTATAACACTGGTTTTAACGATTTTGCCAGGTATATATGCCGGTCGTAAAATAAAATCTGCTGATGACTATGCCTTAGGCGGACGCAGTGCCGGGATTGGTATGGTCGCAGGCAGTATTATAGGAACTATTGTTGGCGGTGCTGCTACCATAGGCACAGCACAGTTAGGCTTTCAGCTGGGACTAACCGCTTGGTGGTTTACTTTAGGATCTGGCATTGGGTTTATCATCATGGGACTGTTTTATGCCCGTCCGCTGCGTAATAGCGGTCTGATGACGATTTCTGAGTTTTTAGTTGTAAACTTCGGGAAGAAAGCTGGTCCGATAGCGAGTTTATCGGCTACGGCAGGTATATTTTTCAGTATTGTTGCAAGCATGCTTACGTCAATACATTTAATAGTGGGCCTTTTTCATGTAAGCCTGGTGGCTGCTGCGTCAATAATAATTGTTATTGTTGCGGCACTGGTTTTTTTTGGCGGTATCAACAGTTCTGGAATGGCTGGTATTTTTAAAATATTACTGGTTTTTGCAACTGTTTTTGTAGGAGGCATTCTTTCTTATAATGATTTGGGAGGATTGACGGGAATTCGTGAAAGTTTTCCTGCGTTTCCATGGCTCAGCCTTTTTGGTAAGGGCATTGAAGACAGTCTTTTTAGTTTATTTTCTATGGTGATTGGGGTTATTTCTACACAGACCTATGTACAGGCTCTGTTTTCGGCCAAGGATAGTGCAACGGCAGCAGCAGGCTGTGTCACAGCTGCATTGATTGTTATTCCTGTCGGGTTACCGTCAGTGATGATAGGTATGTATATGCATGCGATGCATCCGGAGATTAACGCTATTGATGCACTGCCGTTTTATCTATGTATATATTTGCCTGAATGGCTGGGGGGCATTGGTATTGCAGCATTGCTGCTGTCTTCGCTTGGTTCTATTTCTGGTCTTGCATTAGGAATTGGGACGATGATTTCACGAGATATTTTTAATGATTTATTCGGTCTTCGTGATGTAAAAAGATTATTGTGGATTAGTAGATTTTCAGTGCTGGCAGTTACATTTGGCGCAGTAATATTCGTTTTTCATTATCTTGATTCATTGGTTTTGCATTGGAATTATCTGTCAATGGCATTGCGGGGGGCAGGAATATTTTTACCATTGACATTTATTGTGTTTTTTAAAGGCTTAGTGCCAAAAGAGGCTGGCTTTGCCGCAATGATTGCTGGTATAATGGTAGCCTGCCTTTGGCCTTTTATTTTCCCGGATTCGGCAAATGCCTTATTCCCAAGCTTGGCTTTTAATTTGTTGTTTTTAGTACCGGGAGTATTATGGAGTTTATATAAAAATAAAGATAGGAGAGTTTGATGTTCAGCATCACTTTGCCGCTATTGGCAGGTGATGCTTTTGCTTGAGTAGCAGTGCATCCTTAAAGCAACTGGTGTTTGCCTATATCTGTTGTGGTATAATATATGGTATAAAATTAATAAAAAAATCGATGCTTTTTCGGAAGGAGGACTGTTGTGAGCGTAAATTTTACACATCTGCATGTCCATACTCAATACAGCCTGCTTGACGGTGCCGCAAAAATAAGTGATCTGGTTGCTTATGCTAAAGAAATCGGAATGAAGAGCCTGGCGATAACAGATCATGGTGTAATGTATGGTGTCGTTGATTTTTATCAGGAGGCAATGAAGCAGGGAATCAAGCCTGTTATAGGCTGTGAAGTATATTTGACAAATGGATCACGATTTGAAAAAACTAACCGTGATGGGATGTACCATTTGATTTTACTGGCAGAGAATGACGAAGGTTATCACAATCTGATGAAGCTGGTTTCACTTGGACATTTAGAAGGGTTTTACTATAAACCTAGAATTGATAAAGATATTCTAAGACAATACAGTAAAGGTATTATCTGCATGAGCGCATGCATTGCCGGTGAGATTCCTGTGCAAATACTGCGAGGCAATTTAGAAGGAGCTGAAAACAGTTTAAAGGATTATCTGGACATTTTCGGGAAAGACAATTTTTTTCTGGAAATTCAGGATCATGACCTTGAAGAAGAACATACTGTTAATACTGAACTGAAACGCCTGGCAAAAAAATATGATCTTGGTTTAGTGGCTACTAATGATTCTCATTATGTGAAGCGCGAAGATGCAGATGCACAGGATGTATTGCTGTGTATTCAGACAACAAGTACTGTAGATGATCCTAAAAGAATGAAATTTCCTAATGATCAATTTTATTTAAAAAGTGAAGCTGAGATGCGCGAAAAGTTCGGTGATTGTCCTGAAGCTTTAGAAAATACAGCGAAGATAGCAGAGCGCTGCAACGTGGAATTGAGTTTTGGTCATTTATTGCTGCCGGAATTCCCTATTCCAAATGGATTATCGGCAGAGGAATATTTGCGTAAGCTGTGTTTAGATGGGATGCCGGGGAGGTATCCTGAGCCGACGCAGCAGGTTTTAGATAGGCTGGAATATGAATTAGGTATTATCAATAAAATGGGCTATGACTGTTACTTTCTGATTGTCTGGGATTTTATAAGTTACAGCCGCAGAAATGACATACCTGTAGGACCTGGCCGCGGAAGTGCGGCAGGCAGTATTGTCGCTTATCTTTTAGGGATTACTAATATTGATCCGCTGAAATATGATTTGCTGTTTGAACGTTTCTTAAATCCTGAACGTGTAAGTATGCCTGATATAGATACAGATTTCTGTTATGAAAAAAGGCAGCAGGTTCTGGATTACATTATTAATCGTTATGGACAGGAGAAGGTTGCCCAGATCATAACTTTTGGTACCTTACAGGCTCGCGCGGCGGTTCGTGATGTTGGCAGAGCGTTGGAAATGCCTTACAGCATGGTGGATAATGTAGCAAAACTTATTCCGCGTGATTTGGGTATTACATTAGAGAGAGCGCTGGAGGCCAGTAATGAGCTGAGAAGTTTATATGAAAACGATGCGAACATCAAACGCCTGATTGATCTTGCTCAAAGCGTGGAAGGCATGCCGCGTAATTCAGGTACTCATGCGGCGGGAGTTGTTATTGCCCCGGATGATTTGAAAAAGTATGTGCCGCTGCAGTTGTCGAATGAAAATTTTATTACAACTGAATATGATAAAGATAAGATTGAAAGCCTCGGACTTTTAAAGATGGATCTTTTAGGGCTGCGTACTTTGACAGTAATTGGTGATGCAATCAAGTTTATTTATGAAACTACTGGTGATAAACTTGATATTGATAAAATTCCTCTTGATGATGAAGCAACGTGCAGCATGCTGAGAAAGGGCGATACTCAAGGGGTATTTCAGCTTGAATCAGGCGGAATGACGAAACTGGTTATGGATTTGGGACCGGAAAGTTTTGAAGATCTTATTCCTTTAGTTGCATTGTATCGTCCTGGACCATTAGGAACGGGAATGGTAGAAGATTTTATTGCAGGACGTCATGGTGAAAAAACTGCAGAGATGCTGCATCCTTTATTGGAACCGGTTTTAAAAGATACTTTTGGCGTTATTCTTTATCAGGAACAGGTTATGCAGATCACTTCCGTTCTGGCAGGCTTCAGCCTCGGGCAGGCAGATATTCTGCGGCGGGCTATGGGCAAGAAAAAGGCTAAGGAACTGGATTCTATGCGTGAAGCCTTTATTGATGGAGCTCAACAAAAACATGGTATCAGTCCGCAGCTGAGCAGTGAAATTTTTGCTCTCCTACAGCATTTTGCCGGTTATGGGTTCAATAAATCGCACTCTGCCGCGTACGCATTAGTTGCTTATCAGACCGCTTATCTTAAAGCACACTGGCCTGCAGAATTTATGGCAGCTTTTTTGACAAGTGTCATCAGTGACAGCGAAAAGCTGAGCTGGTATATAAGTGTGTGCCGCAGTATGGGGCTGAAGATTTTACCGCCGGATGTTAATGAAAGTGGCCGAAGCTTTTCTGTAAATAAAGACAGGGTTATCCGTTTTGGTTTAGCAGGTGTGAAAAATGTAGGTGAAAATGCGATCGGCAGCATTTTACAGGCACGTAAAGAGGGACCTTTTAAATCTTTGATGGATTTCTGTAAACGGGTGGATAATAGAGCTGTTAATAAACGAATGTTGGAAAATTTAATAAAATGTGGCGCGATGGATTCCTTTGGTTATAAACGTTCCGAGTTGTTAGCCGTTGCAGAACAGGCTATGGACATGGGCAGTAATTATCAAAAAGATTATCAGAGCGGACAGATGGGACTATTTGGTGATGACAGTTTTGCTGATGTTAATGAGCTAAGAATACCTGAATTGGAAGAAATCCCCAAACGCACGATTTTGCAATATGAGAAGGAACTGATTGGTTTTTATGTAACCGGTAATCCTTTAGACGCTTATGTCGGTTCCTTGTATTATTACACTCCATTGCGTAAAATATCAGATGCCAGTGAAGTGCTTGACGGTAAATATTTCAGTGTTGCCGGCATAATTTCGGATTGCCGGATAAGAAATACGCGTCAGGGTGACAGTATGGCGATTTTAACATTAGAAGATTTTAACGGAAAGATGGAGATTGTGGTTTTTCCAAAAGTTTACCGTGACGCTGCCAGGCTGCTTTATCAGGAGAATGCAATCAGCGTGGAAGGAAAACTCAGTATCGATGAACGTGAACGAAAAATTCAGGCGTTAAAGATTAAACCTCTGCAGGAAGTGCCTCCTGATTTACATATAAAGATCATGAAAAAGGATGAAAATGGTATTGTCCAAAAAGGCTTAAAACAGATTTTTGAAAGTTTTTCGGGCGATACACCTGTCTATCTGCATCTGATAGATTCAGGAAAGATGATCAAGGTAGAGCGCTGTTTTTGGGTGGATGGGAAGAATGCCGGTGTTTATCAGGCTTTAGATGATTTATTGGGAGAAAATTGGTATTTAAAGGGGTGAAACCTTGTTGAAAAACAGGGTTTTGCTTGCCACAGTCAAGTAAAGAATGTTACAATAATAAATATGTAGTTAAAACCTTTGGCATAAATATAGAGGAGGGCTCACATGAATATCGTAGTATGTATCAAACAAGTTCCTGATACGGCAGAGGTCAAAATTAATCCTGAAACCAACACACTTATTCGCGATGGTGTTGAAAATATTATGAATCCTTTTGACCGTCAGGCATTGGAAACTGCCTTAATCCTTAAGGATACCAGCGGAGCGAAGGTCACCGTCGTTTCGATGGGACCGCCGCAGGCGACGGATATTTTGAAAGAGGCTATTGCGATGGGAGCTGACGACGCTGTTTTAATCAGTGACAGGGCTTTGGCTGGTTCTGATACTCTGGCTACAAGTGTTGCTTTAGCAGCTGCTGTACGTAAGGTAGGAGAGTGCGATTTGGTTTTATGCGGTAAACAGGCAATTGATGGTGATACTGCTCAAGTTGGACCTGAAATGGCCGAACATCTTGGCATTCCACAGGTTACCGGGGCTTTAAAAGTAGCGTTGGGAGCAGATGGAAGACTGCTTGTTGAACGAGAGAATGAAAGCAGCTGCCAGACTTTGGCTGTTACATTGCCGGCTGTAGTTACTGTTACTAAATCTGAAAAAGAACCTCGTTTTGCCAGTATCAAAGGAAAAATGAAAGCAAGAAAAGCAGAGATTCCCGTAATGGGTGCGGCTGAGTTGGAGATTGATCCGAAAGTGATAGGGTTATCAGGTTCTCCGACTAAAGTTTTGAAAATCTTCACCCCGTCCGTACCACAGATCGAAAGCGAAATAATCAATGAAGAAGATACAGACAAAGCTGTTGATATGCTGATCGAAAAATTGGTACAAGCGAAAATTATTACTCATTGAGGTGAATGAAGATGGCTATTTGTGTAGATAGAGAAAAATGTATCGGCTGTGAATCCTGTATAGCAGTATGCCCGGTTGGCGCGCTCAATATGGTTGACGGTAAGGCTAATATCGATCAGGACACCTGTATCGCCTGTGGTGCCTGCATAGGGGAATGCCCTGTTGAGGCAATTGAACGTGAAGAGATTGTCCGTGAGGTAAAGAATAAAGAAGGTAAAGATTTATGGGTCAATGTTGAATTAGAAGACGGAGAGCCTGTTGGTGTTGTTTATGAATTGCTTGGTGTCGGCGCCGAATTGGCGGCTAAAGCAGATCAGAAATGCTGCGCTGCTTTGATTTGTAAAGAAGCTGGCAGCTTGCCGCATAAACTATTTGCAGCCGGTGCTGATATTGTTTATGTTGTCAGCGGACCTGAGTATGCAGAGTATAATACTGATATTTATACTAATGCTTTTTGTGAATTGGTTGAAACCTATAAACCAAATGCTGTTTTATGCGGAGCTACTGTAGATGGCCGAGACCTTGCTCCTCGTATCGCCGCACGTTTAGGTACAGGTCTTTGTGCTGATTGTACGGCATTGGATATCAATGGAGAACTGGTAGAATGGACACGTCCTGCTTTGGGCGGTAATATTCTGGCTACGATAATCTGTGATGAGCATCGTCCGCAGATGGGCACTGTACGTCCTAAGGTCTTTAAGGCAAAGGATGTCGATGCATCTAGAAGCGGCGAAATTGTAAATTATACTGTAAAAAATGCTGTTACATCTAAGGTGGAGTTGGTTCGCAAAGAGATTTTGGGAGCCAGTGGCGCTATTAAAATAGAAGATGCGGAGATTATTTGTTCAGGCGGTCGTGGATTAGGCAGCTGTGATAATTTCAAAATGCTCGAAGAATTGGCTGCTTTATTTGAACATGGCAGTGTTGGGGGGTCTCGCGCTGTTGTCGATGAAGGTTGGGTAGATCATGCACATCAGGTTGGTCAATCTGGCAAAACTGTAACGCCTAAAATTTATTTTGCGTTTGGTATTTCCGGTGCTATACAGCATTTAGCTGGTATGTCTGCTTCTGATATTGTTATTGCTATTAATAAAGATGCCAATGCACCAATTTTCAAGGTTGCTCAATATGGTATCGTAGGCGATGCACGTGAAATTTTGCCCAAGCTGATCGCTAAAATCAAAGCTGTTAAAGAGGCTTAAGCTTTAAACTTGGAGGAAAAACCTGTGTGGAAGGTAGTATACATTGCGCAGACCGCTGAAGCGGCTGCCAGGATCAAAGAAGTATTAGCCGCGAACGGTTTTTTGACGCAGACTAAAACTACGAATTCCAAGCACGGTGGCGTATATGAAATCAGTGTGCCGCTTTCCGAAGCTGAAGATGCGTATGAGGTCATTTGCGAAAACAAGTTTCAGTTGTAATTCTAAGGAGGCCGGGCAATGAAGAAAACAAAAATCATTTGCACCGTTGGTCCCAGTACTGATAATATCCCGCTTTTAGTTTCTATGCTGAAAGCGGGAATGGATATGGCCCGCTTTAATTTTTCACATGGAAGCCATTCTGAACATGCCCAAAGATTGGGGCTTGTCAGAGGGGCGGCTGAACAAGTCAATAAACCGATCGCTATGATTGCCGATACCCGGGGGCCTGAGATGCGCCTGGGTATTTTTGAACATGATAAAATTACGTTGCAGGAGGGCGAGTCTTTTTGTCTGACAACGAAGGAGCAGATCGGTAATGAACAGATTTCTTCAGTTAATTATTCAGGTTTACCTGATGAATTAAAAGTAGGCGATGCTATTTTATTGGCTGATGGATTACTTTCTTTAGAGGTAGAACGCATCAACGGAACTGAAATCTATACGAAAGTAGTGCATGGTGGACAGCTGGGCTCACGTAAAAGAGTTGCCTGTCCGGGTGTGGAATTAAAACTGCCTTTTTTGTCTGAGCAGGATATAAAAGATATTACTTTTGCAATAGAACATGATATGGATTATATTGCAGCGTCTTTTGTACAAAAGGCAGAGGATGTTCTTGCGATTCGTAAGGTTTTAGAAGCCGCAGGATCGGGGATGGGGATTATTTCCAAAATTGAGAATCAGGCAGGTTTTACGCATATTGATGAAATCATAGAAGTTTCTGATGGCGTGATGGTTGCGCGTGGTGATTTGGGAGTAGAGATTCCCGCTGAATATGTTCCTTTGGTGCAGAAAGAAATTATCAGGCGCTGTAATAAGGCTGGTAAGCCTGTGATTACAGCTACGCAGATGCTGGAAAGCATGGTCAACAGTTATCGTGCAACCCGTGCAGAGGCCAGTGACATCGCTAATGCTATTTTTGATGGAACTGATGTTATTATGCTGAGCGGTGAAACTGCTTCAGGTTCGTATCCGCTGGAAGCAGTTCAGACGATGGCCAAGATAGCATTGCGAACAGAAGAGGCATTGGATTATGCAGCTATTTTTAAAGGAAAAGGTATTAGTGATAAAATACATTCTACTGAGGCTATAAGTCATGCTACAGTGCAGATTGCACAGGAACTGGATGCAGACGCTATTGTTACGGTTACTGAATCTGGTTTTACGGCTCGAATGATTGCTAAATACAGGCCTAAGTGTTATGTTGTAGGCGTTTCACGGATACCTGCAAGGGTAAGGGCGATGCAGTTTTACTGGGGAGTAAGGCCGCTTTTGGGGCCTTCCAGTGATAATACTGATGAAATGATTGAGATATCATTGAAATGTGCACGTGAACACGGTTATGTCAAAGACGGTGACTCGGTTGTCATTACAGCTGGAGTTCCTGTCGGTAAACCAGGTTCAACGAATTTGATTAAGGTGGTTAATGTGGGAAATAAATTAGTAAGCGGTGTTGGTATAGGTAAACGTTCGGTTACAGGTAAAATATGCACTGCTGTTACATTGACAGATTTTAAAGAAAAGTTTAAACCTGGTGATGTTTTAGTAGTTGGAGTATTGCCGGATGAAGCGGCAGCTTATGCGTCTAAAGCAGCTGCTATTATTGCAGAAGAGGGTGGACTGACATCTTCAGTGGCCATCATAGCAATTAATTGTAGTATTCCTGTAGTTGTTGGCGCTGAAAATGCGCTTAACCTGCTTAAAGACGATATGGAAGTAACTGTGGATACTGTAAGCGGTATCGTTTATGAAGGTGCTATCAATATTTAATAGAGGATAGAGGTAGAGATGGCTGAAGAATCAACCAGGATAGTTCATGGTCCTACGTTTAAAAATCTTTTAGATAATGTAACTAAGCTGGAAAAACAGACACAGAAAAAAGACCTGTCCTCAGATGAGAAAAGTGTTCTGGCACAGGATCTGCTCAGTTGTCTTCTGGATGCGTTAGATATGCAGTCTGAGGCGGTTATGTCGCAAAGCGTCAAGGAACAGATGTCATTGACGATTGAGCGAATAGTACGCCGTTTTAAGCTTTTGGCAGAACAGGGAATAGCCTGCGAAGCCTGTTTGGAGAAATTAAAGAATTCCTGCATCTATTTCATGCGTGCTAAACATGAAATTTTAGCAAAAGAGATAGTAGCTGTTTTTCAGCCTGTTTTAGTGACAAATTCGCATCTGCGTGCAGAAGGCATACGTAAATTGGGTATGCTTGGCTGCCTAGCAATGAAAGATGGACTGCCGGAGGTAACGATACAGTGTGCGAATATAGTGGTTATTGTAAGCAATGAATTAACAGAAACAGATGCTGATTTGGAACAGGAATTGCTGCAGATGCTGCAGGATATGGCAGTTATGGCTGCTAGAATGCGTGATGAAGCCAGATTTTCTGCTATTGTATCCAAAGCTGTTGTACGTTACAGTGCAGAGAGTACTGTCTATGCCGGTTCTAAAATGGTAGAATTTTTGCTGACGCTATTTTTTACGGCTTCGGACAGACGTTATGTTAATGCATTACCAATGCTGCGTTGGATGAGTTTGTTATTGACCAATAATAAATCATTAACTGCAGGAGAATTACAGTATTTTGTGCGTGAATGGACACAGCTGATTGCACAGATTGCCCGGAGAAAATGGGAAAATGAGACCAGGCAGTTAATGGACGGATTATTTGTTTTTCTGGTGCGTGAAAAAGATTTTGCCTTAACGCGCAGTACGTTGATGAATATTGCCTTACATTTTCAAATGTATGCAGGCTGGGATGGTTTTGCTAACGCGTTTAAATTATATGCTCCGTGGCAGAATTTTATGCTGGTTTTACTTGATCAGGCTGTTTCCAGCAGGCGCAGTCAGCAGCAACGGGAACAAATAGGCAGTTTGGTGCTGCGTACTCAGCGGGATTTGATAACTGCTGTGGCGAGACTGACTATGCAGGAAGAAATGACTGTATACGGAGAGTGGCTGCAGTTTGGTTTATCTGCTGCTAAAAGTGAAAAAAATAAGATCAGAGTACGCAGACTGGTACAGTTAACAGTGGGCTATTGGGCTTCTCAGCAGCCGCGTACAAGCAGAGAACAGCTTAAACATTTACTATATGTCTTTGAACCAGATTTGGTAAAGGGAAAATATCTGGAGCTGTTGGAGAAAGTAAGATAGCTTAAATATCTGAATTGGTAAAAATAATAGTTAATAAAAAAGACGTTTTTCCTTGGAAAGACGTCTTTTTTATTTTCTCGTTCACTATTTTTTCACAAATATCATTAGAATGAGAGGGAGTATAGTGGAAGAATAAAGAATACCTGAAAATAATGGAGGTGTAACAATGCAGTTGTACCGCTGGCGAGCACGCAGTATGGCAGGAAAACTTTACCAGGGAAGTTATTTAGCTGACAGTAAACAGGAAGTAGCAGCATTTTTACACGAAAATTATGATTATATTACTGGGATAGAAGAAGTACAAAGTTTCACTGTTAAAATAAGCCGTTTGTTTAATAGTGGTAAAGTTAATGACAAAGAACGCAGCCGTTTTTTTCAGCAATTGGCAGCCATGATTGGCAGCGGTATTCCGTTGTGCAGAGCATTGGAACTTTTAAAAACACGCTGCCCGGTTTCTTTAACAAATGTCTGCTGTTTATTGATTGCTGATTTACAAGCTGGAAAAGCGTTGTCTGCTGCGATGAAAAAACACGTACATATTTTTAGACCTGTTACTGTGTCAGTAATTGAGGCAGGAGAACAAGGGGGCATCTTACAGGAGATGTTGTCTGAACTGGCTGTTTATTTTGGGCAGAAGGAAGAAATAAACAGATTTTTAAAGAATATCTGCTTATATCCATGTTTGGTATTATCATTAGCTATAGTAACTGGTTGCTTATTTGTAGTTAAATTACTACCATTGTTTGCCGACTTATATCAGTCTTTTGACCTTGTTCCAACGTTGCCTTTACAGGTAATGATGTTTGTACGTGAAATTGCTGTTAAATATTGGCAGGCAGCAGCGTCTTTAAGTTTATTTATTTTATATTATTTATGGCAGCGAAGGTATAGTCTGCTGAAATGGTGCTTCTGCCTGCCTCTTATCGCAGGTTATCGACAGACGTTTTTGGAAATACGATTTTGCAAAATACTGTCGTTGCTTCTTAATAGTGGAATTTCGTTGCCAGTGTCGATAAAAACTGCTGCTGCTGGAAGTGCGGATAAAAAAATGACTGCAAAAGCAATGCTTTTTTCAGAAGCGATCGTTCGCGGCAGCGATATTACCAAGGCAGCAGCATTAGCTTCTCCGCTTTTTAGTTCACTGACCATAGAATTTTTAATTGTCGGAGAAAGTTCAGGGGCTTTAGCAACGATGCTTAAGGAAGCAGCATTATTACTGGAGCAGGATTTTACCGCAAGTTTAAAAAATTTTAAAGTTTTATTGGAACCTGTACTTTTAATTATTATATCGTTAGTGATTGGTGCTATGATTTTTACAGTAGCATCACCTTTACTGACTTTTTTAACGGAAATACCTGAATACGAATGATGGAAGTGTTATGATGAATTTTTATAAAAATTTATGTGGAAGAAAAGGTTTCACTTTGATTGAACTGGTGGCTGTAACGGCTATGTTGGGTGTGTTGGCTGGAATGCTTCTGCCGTCTATTGATTCAGCTAATAAAAAAGCTAAAAATGCCAAACTGAAAAATGATCTTTTAACAGTGGACAGTGCGATTCAGTTATATAAAATGGAAAAGGGTAAATGCCCAGAAAAATTAGAAGATTTGGTGAGTGAATACATTGCCAGAAATAAAGGTTTTCAAGATGCTACTAATACTGTTTTTTCTTATGCCATTGCTGATAATGGACTGAATTACATCCTTAAAGGTAATGATGCCGAAGGAAAAGAAGTTGTTTCAGATGGCAGTAAGCAGTCGTAATAATTCTGGATTTACACTTGTTGAAATACTGCTTTATATCAGCTTTTATGGCTTAGTTATGGCATTATTGATTCCTTGTGCAGAGGGTATTATTAAAGTAGACAACCGTTTGGAGATGGAAGGGTTTTGTCAGCGACTGGCGGCGGAAGTAACTGCGTTGCAGCAGGCAGCTCTTTGGGGAGCGGGCTTACAGAATAAGTTGACTGTTGATTTAGACCAACAGTGTTATTATGTTTATCGCGAAGGTAAAATTGTAAAAAAAGTAAGGCTTCAGGAAATCGGGCAGGGAAGTCTGTATTTTTACAGTCCTAATACTTCAATAATACGCTTTTCTGCAGAAGGTGCACCGCAGGTTTATTTTTCGGTTTTAATAAAAAATAGACGGCAGCCACAGCTGGTAAAAAAGTTTGAAGTACAGCCTGTAACTGGAAGGGTCGTTGTAAGTGAAATTAAATAAGCAGGGATTTATGTTGATTGAGGTGATGCTGGTTTTACTGCTTGTCAGTATTACCTGCTGTTCATTATTGACAGGTTATAAGGCTTGCGTTTTAGCAATGCAGCAATATAATCGGCTGGAACTGGCATTTGAATTGTTGGAAGTAAGGAACGTGGAGGCGGCAGATGCTTTAGCGGCAGAGCAGGGGCTGTTTATTGAACGTAAGGAATTTATTGATAACTTGCAAATTAAACAGGAAATAATTACAGTCAGAGAATGCAGAAATCAAAAGGTGCTTGTTAATAAGGTGCGTTATGCATTGTCGGAATAAAGGATTTTTATTAGTCGAATTAAATTTGGCTTTAATATTTATTATAACGACGAGCCTGCTGTTTGCAGGCGGGGTGCGACAGCTGCTGCAGGGCTGGCAGCGTATACAGTCTGACATTATGCTGCGGCGGGCTGCAAATTACAGTTTCTCATTACCTGAGAGAGAATTGTTTTTACATGCAGCAACAGTAACAATCAGTAATACAGGGTATAAAGGCAGCAGTAAAATAATTTGTCAGGATGTTTTTGGCAGTCGTCAGATAACATTTTATCTGAGTGGTAATATTTTATATCGTCAAACTAAAAGTAATTCTTTGAAAGGCGTTAATGTTTTGTCTTTAGCATCTGTAAAGATCGAAGAGTTTCGGGCAGAACGTTTGAATTACAGAGAATTGATGCTGACCATAAAAATCCAGGATACTAAAAGCGGAAGAAGGATAACCAGCAGTAAGGTACTGCTTTTAGGTAATGGAGTCATTGAAGGATGAAAATAAACAGATATAGCAGAGGCAGTGTAAGCATTGTTGTATTGTTGGCATGTGTTGTGTTGAGCGGAGCTGTTCAGGCATTATATTATTCGTTGCGCGAAGAAATTGAGGCTGAAAGCAAAATTGTTTTACATAATCAGCTGCAGGCTGCAACTGGTGATGTTATGAGTTGTGTGCTGAGAAAAGAGCAGAGTAGTAATCTGACAGAAAGCTTTAGGCTTGAAGAGCAAATGTTATATCCTGGTCAAAAAGTAATGCAGACAGAAGTTGTTTTAGAAAGAGCTGAAAGTCTGCCAGGGCGTAAAGTGAGTGTTATTTCAATAGCAGATGATATGCAAATAAGATTGGCAGAGGTTTGTTTACAGCCGCCGTTAGGACGTGGACAGGAGTTTTACGAAAATACTTTAACTGCTGGTCGTAAGATAAATGGTGATTTCAATAAGTATAATGATTTAATCTGTGTTGGTGAAGCAGGTGATATTTTAGAGACATTGGACATAGGCGCTTATAAAAAATGGAGCCACTATAGTTTTTTGACTGATGACGAATATCGCCAACTGGGGTTCGGTAAGGGTATTTATTATAGTGATGATTTATATGGTGCAAGATTACCTTGTATAGTAGAAGCACTTAAGGGAGATGCTTTTCTTATTTCTGAAAAGAATATTACTATAGAAAAGAATTTACATTTGTTGGGAAGAGTAACGATAGTAGTTGGTGATAATCTGATTATTGGTGATAATGTGCAAATGGAACGGGCGTTACTGATAGTGAAAAATAATTTGAGGATTGGATCTAATTGCAGTATAAAAGGAATTATAGCAGCTGGTGGTGAAATAACTATTGGTGTTAATTTTTCTCTGCAGCGTCGTGATGATGTTTTGAAACCTTATTTTACAGCGATGTATTTAGAATGAATATAAAAATAACCTTGCCATAGGCAAGGTTATTTTTATATTCAACTTATTTCAATTCAATACTTTCTCCTGGTGCTACAATTAAAACTTTAGATTTTGTACTTTCTTCTACAGCTTTTTTGAATTTAACAGGATCCTGAGCAATTAACGGCCAAGTATTATAGTGGACTGGAATTACATATTCAGCCCGTAAAAATTCGGCTGCAATAGCTGCGTCTTCAGGTCCCATTGTAAAATTATCACCAATGGGAAGGACTGCGTAATCAAAGGCATCCAAACGTTGTAAAAGCTGCATATCGCCAAATAAAGCGGTATCGCCGGCAAAATAAAGTTTAGTACCATAGAAATCAACAATAAAACCACAGGCGTGTCCACCCGGAATGCCGCTGCCATGGAATGCTAAAGTAAGACGTACTTTGCCAAAGGGGAATTCGTGCGTTCCGCCCAAATGCATAGCATGGTTTTTTACGTCGGATTCACCAACAGCTCCGCAAACCTCAGCCGTGGAAATAATTGTTGCATTGCACGCTTTAGCAAGCTCTATTGCACTGCCAAGATGGTCGAAATGGCCATGAGAAACAAAAATATATTCAACTTTAAGATCATTGATATCCTGGGTGCTGCCATCGAGATAAGGATCAAAAATAATAGTATGTCCTTCATGTGTCATAGTGAAACAAGCATGATTGATGAACTTAAAAGTAGTGGGCATAATTTATCAACTCCTTAAAAAATTCTTTATTTATATTATAACATAGAAGATGCGTATTTTTTGTGAAGAAGCTGAATAAAACTTTACAGTATCAGTAGAAATGGGGTAAAATTTAACTATCAATATATAATAAGCAGGAGAAGTGACGTGAACTTAAAAAAACAACAATTAATAGCTATTTCTTTGGCTTTTTGCTGTGCTGCGGTGATGCCGCTTCAGGCAGAAGCGAGGAAGAAAGAGAATAAAACCAATGAAACTCAGCCTGTAGTATCATCTGTACCGCAACCACGCAGTCAGAAGCAGGTATTGATACAGAATACCCCGACCGAATCGCGGCGTATTACAACGCCTAATCAATCTAAGGTACAGGTGCGTACTATTGCGGCAGCGCCGCAGTTGACTGCGAAAGAAGCTAAAAAGGCGGCTAAAGAGAAAGAAAAAGAAGCGAAAAAGAAGTCTAAAGAAAAAAATAAAACTAAGCAGCAAAAAAACGAGACTCCAATAATCAACAGAAATAATGATAAAGCAGGCAGTTCTGCCACCGCTCAAGGAACTTTGCCTAAGACGGTTGTAAGTCCTGCCTTGCCGGTCGGTTATCAGGAAATTGGTATTTTTGGAGAAGCGGTCGCCAGTAAATCTCAGGCTGTGGCTTTGCTAAAACAAAATAATCCGGATTTAAAATTGACCTGCAGTGCAGAAGAAATTGTTGATTTATACTGGCAGGAAGCCAGTCGCGAAGGAGTGCGCCAAGATCTTGCTTTTGCCCAGGCTCTTGTAGAAACAGGTTTTTTCCGTTTTGGCGGCGATGTAAAGCCGGAACAGAATAATTTCTGTGGACTTGGTACTACAGGCGGCGGTGTAAAAGGGGCACATTTTAAGACTCCTGAAATTGGTGTACGTGCACATATTCAGCATTTATTAGCCTATACTACGCAGAAGCATCCTTCGACGAAGATCGTTGACCCGCGTTATGATTTGGCTCATGCTATCAGATTAGAGCGTGGATTGTGTGATACCTGGTATAAGTTGAACGGTACCTGGGCCATGAGCCCTAATTATAGTGAAAAAATTATGGGAGTATGGCAGAGAATGCTGGGAATAGAAGCTGTAGAAACAAAATCTGAAAAATATAAAAATGAGCATGATAAAAAAGATAACAAGGTGAAAGAGGAAGTAAATACGACAGAAGATCAGCATAAAATGCGTGAACTTGTTGATGAACTGTTGAAGAAAAATAAATAATGTAAGTGCACAGTCAGGTGACTGTGCATTTTGCGTTTCTAAAATTTGGAGAGGTGAACATTTTATGCATATCGTTTTAGTAGAACCAGAAATTCCGGGTAATACGGGAAATATTGCACGTTTATGTGCAGCGACAGGTTGTCATTTGCATTTAGTGCGGCCGTTAGGATTTTCGGTCGAAGATAAATATTTAAAACGTGCTGGATTGGATTATTGGGACCTGGTAGATGTGCACTACTATGACAGCGTTTATGAAGTGCTGGAAAAGTATAAGGATAATGCTAAGTTTTTGCTGACAACAAAAGCACATAAGCGGTATACTGAAGTATGCTACGAAAAGGATAGCCTGTTGATTTTTGGTAAGGAAACGGCAGGATTACCTGAGAAACTGCGTATGGAATACGAAGACTGCTGTGTGCGTATCCCGATGATTGCTGAAGCAAGATCGCTTAACTTATCAAATTCAGTTGCTATCGTTGCTTATGAAGCTTTGCGGCAGCAGGATGATTTTGCCGGCTTGACAGTTTAATTATTTTGGAGGTGGGCTATGTTTGTTTTAAAAGAGTTTGAATTTGATGCGGCTCATTATTTACCAGAATATAATGGTAAATGCGAAAGACTGCATGGGCATACTTATAAATTAGTCGTGAAAGTAGAGGGAACTCCTGATAAGGAAGGCATGGTAATCGACTTTATCCGTCTTAAGAATATTGTCAAGGAAGAGGTTTTAAGTAAATTGGATCATGCCTGTCTTAATGATATTTTAAAGCAGCCTTCAGCAGAAAATATTTCTGTTTGGGTGTGGCAACGTTTACAAAAAATGCTGCAGGGGCCCAACTATAAGCTTTATGAAGTTGAAGTCTGGGAAACTAAAACCAGCGGCTGTATTTACCGAGGTGATCTATAATGAAGGATGTACAGGGTGAATTAGATCGTCGTAATATACCGTTGAAGCATGTTGGCATCAAAAATCTGCGCTGGCCGATAGCATTGAAAGATAAAGAAAAGGGAACGCAGAACACGGTCGCTACAGTAAGCCTGGCGGTTGATCTTCCTCATGATCTGCGCGGAACGCATATGAGTCGTTTTGTAGAGTGCCTTCAAACGCTAGGACCAGTGACCTTAGGTTCTTTAGAAAATATTCTTGACCGTTTGAAGGACCGGCTGCAGGCAGAAAAGGCTTTTCTGCAATTAAATTTTCCATATTTTATTTATAAAACGGCTCCTGTCAGCGGTCAGAGAGCACCGCTGGATATCGATTGTGTTTATACGGCTGAAAAGGATGAGCAGTTTTCATTGCGCATTTCTGCGGAGATTCCTATTCAAACCTTGTGCCCATGCTCGAAAGAGATCAGCGCTTATGGCGCTCATAACCAAAGAGCTTTGGCTAAATTGGAAATTAGATCTGCTGAAATGGTTTGGCTTGAAGAACTGGCTGCTATTGCTGATGCAGGAGCAAGCGCGCCTGTTTACGGTCTTTTGAAACGTCCTGATGAAAAGTTTGTAACTGAGCAGGCCTATGATAATCCGCGTTTTGTTGAAGACGCGGTCCGCGAAATTGCTTTGCGTCTGGAAGCCGATAAACGCATAATATGGTATAAAGCAACTGTGGAAAGCATTGAAAGTATCCATAATCATAACGCTTTTGCTTGTGTCGAAAAGGGTTGGAAGGACGTGGGGATATGATTCTGAAGCTGGAACCGCAAACACTGGCCAATGAATTCAGTCAATTGGGTATTCATCCTGCCAGTGAAGCGATTTTTTTGCATAAAAGTGAAATTGTTCCCTTAAAAATTTTGGATATCCGTACTCCTGCTGCCAATATTATTAAACAGGAAATGCTGGCTTGTGGTGGAGATTGTGCAATTCCAGCCGGGTGTGTAGTTTGTGCTGAAGAACGGGTAGATGTAATTCTTCTGGGAACATATAAACATTATACCAGGCTGCTGGAAAAATTAACGCAGATGCCTTATTTTGGTATGGCAGGAATAAAAAGTGAATTGATGGCTATATTAGATGCGCCGATTCCTCAAACTATTTTAGCTGACGGCAGGACACTGAATTATGATAAAATGTTGGTGATGGGTATTTTAAATATTACACCAGACTCGTTTTACGCAGGTTCGCGTGTGCCGCAGTTGGAACAGGTAGTGGAAAAGGCAGGCGAAATGCTTAGACAAGGGGCGGCTGTTTTAGACATTGGCGGGGAATCTACCCGCCCTGGCAGTGATGCCGTAACTGCAGACGAGGAACAAAAGCGCATTGTTCCTGTTATCAAGGCATTGAAAGAGCGTTATCCGGCTTGTGTTATTTCTATCGATACTTATCGTGCCTCGACGGCAGAGGCGGCTTTAGCAGCCGGCGCAGATATCATTAACGATGTTACTGCGATGGAAGGTGATGCTGCTATGTCTGACTTAGTTGTCGGCAGTAAAGTACCGATTATTTTAATGCACATGCGAGGCACGCCTAAAAATATGCAGCAAAACTGCGAGTATAAAAATGTAGTAACAGAGGTTGCAGCTTATTTGCTGCAACGGGCTAAAATCCTGGAAAACCGTGGCGTGGCAAAAGAAAAAATAATTTTTGATCCCGGCATTGGTTTTGCTAAAAATATTGAACAAAATCTGCAATTGATGCAGGGGCTGAAATCACTGACAGGTTTAGGCTATCCTGTATTGCTTGCTGCTTCACGCAAAAGTACTATTGGAAGTGTACTCGGCGGAATTCCAGCAGAAGAACGCCTGGAAGGTACGATTGCTGCCAGTTGTCAGGCTGTGTATGCAGGAGCTCAAATGGTACGAGTGCATGATGTACAGGAAAATCTGCGGGCTATAAGGATGCTGGAGGCAATTTTATGTCCATCGCATATATAGCTTTAGGCAGTAATTTAGGTGATAAGGAAGCTAATCTCAGACAGGCTTTAAAAATGTTGTTGGTCAAAGGACTGCAAATAAGGTCTGTATCAAGCTTTTTTAAAACTGAACCTTATGGTGTGACAGATCAACCTGAATTTATTAACGCTGTTGCTTGTGTGAAAACTGATTTAGCACCAGAAAAGTTGCTGAAGCTGCTTTTGGATACTGAACTGGAAATGGGTCGGGTGCGATTACGGCATTGGGGTGAAAGAAATATAGATTTAGATTTACTTTTGTATGATGATCTGATCTATTATAGTGAAAAACTGGTACTGCCGCATCCTGATATGCAAAACAGACTTTTTGTACTGCAGCCGCTGTCAGAAATTGCTGCAGATAAAATACACCCTGTTTATAAAAAAAGTATTCAGAACCTTCTAAAATCTTTGACAGACGGAGATGAATGAGATGAATTGCTGCGCTAATTTAAGTAACCTGGTGATCTACCGAGCTCTGTTATCCGACCCGATCGTAAATGCTCTGCGCAGGCCTAAAGAATTTTTTGCGCCGGAACTGGAAGGTTTGCTGCTGGTTGCTGCTGAAGAAAAAGGCCTGACAGGGATTATTCCTTTGGAGTATTTGCTGTCGGCAATCGTGCATGAGCAGAATGTGTTTTCTGCTGTTGCCGAAAAAAATGACGGTAAAATTGGTGAAGGACTGGCAAGAGCTGCAGCGCATGATATTGTAATTATGCGCGAGTTCGTCGATGACGTTTTTAATCGTTATAAAAACCATCCACTGCTGGGAAACTATACGCCGACAGTGTTCAGGCCTTTGCCGGGACGCAGTAAGCTGGAAAAAATTTTACTGCATGCTGAAGGTGATGCAAACGGGCGGCAAGCGGTAGAAATTTTATGCAGTTATTATAATGACTATGGTTATGGCGCAATGCTGGACAACGGTGCCTTTGCCTGGAATGGCGAACTGGAATGCCTGTCTGGTACTAAAAACTATTCTGATATGACTTTTGATAAGCTGTATGGTTATGATTATCAGAAAGAAGAATTGATACGCAATACGGAAGCTTTTTTAGAAGGAAAGCCTGCTAATAATGTATTGCTTTTTGGCGATCGTGGTACTGGCAAATCATCATCTATCAAAGCTCTCGGCAATGCATTTTTTGAAAAAGGTCTGCGGATGGTTGAAGTAAAACGCCATGACTTTGCCGGATTGCCAAAGGTGATGCAGGAATTGAGCCGTTGGGGCAAAAAATTTATCGTTGTTTTAGATGATTTGTCTTTTGAAGAATTTGAAGTGGAATACAAAGCGTTAAAATCCATTTTAGATGGTGGGCTTGAAGTAAAACCTGATAATGTGTTGTTCTATGCTACTTCCAATCGCCGTAATATTATCAAGGAAGTGTGGCAGGATCAGAATATGAGCGAGCTGCATAGCCGCGACAGTATTAACGAAAAAATTTCTCTGGCTGACCGTTTCGGTATAAAATTATTTTTTGATTCGATGGATCAGGAGCAGTATTTCCGTTTGTTGGAAAATAAAGCTGAAGCCGAAGGGCTGGATATTCCAAAAGAAGATCTGCGTGCTGCTGCGGTAAAGTGGGAAATGAGTCACACCGGGCGCAACGGCAGGATTGCGCGACAGTTGTTAGACTATCTGCACGGCAGATCTTAGGGGTATATAAAAATGATTGAACTCAGTAAAGATAAGATTATTGAACGTTTTCGAAGCTACGTCGCTTTGGATACGGTTTCTGATGATAAATCAGAAACTTCGCCCAGTACGGCAAAGCAGTTAAAGCTGGCAAAACTACTGAAGTCTGAACTTTCAGGTTTGGGTTTGGATGACGTAGCACTTACAGAATATGGTTACGTACTGGCTGCATTGCCGGCTAATACGAATGAAAAACTGCCTGTTATCGGGTTGCTTGCTCATATGGATACCAGTAATGAAGCATCGGGAGCGAATATCAAAATGCAGGTGCATTCTGCCTATGACGGCAGTGAGCTGTACCTTGGCAAAGGGGTTAAATTGAGCCCGAAGGACTTTCCAGAATTAAAAAATTATCTGGGACAGGAAATTATAACCTCGGACGGTACGACTTTGCTGGGAGCCGACGACAAGGCTGGAGTATGCGCTATTGTTTCAGCCTGTGAGTATTTACTTGCACATCCGGAAATCAAGCATGGCAAGATACTTTTGGCGTTTACCCCTGACGAAGAAATAGGACGGGGAACGGAGCATTTTCCTCTGACAGATTTTAGTGCTGATTTTGCCTACACAGTTGACGGCGGCGCTGTTGGTGAATTGAATTATGAAACCTTTAATGCCTGCAATGCCACGGTGACATTTTATGGAGTTTCGGTACATCCTGGTTCTGCTAAAAATAAGATGCGCAACGCTGTGACGATGGCAGCCAAGTGGCAGATGCTGCTGCCTGCCGGCGAGCGTCCTGAATATACTGAGCTGTATGAAGGGTTTTATCACAGTCTGCGTATCAATGGCGGTACGGATAAAGTGGAGCTGGAAATGATTTTGCGCGATCATGACAGGAAGAAGCTGGAAGATCGTAAAACACTGCTGCTGCATATGGCGGATTGTCTGAATGCTGAATACGGCGCGGGCAGCGTTGTTTGTAAAATGGAAGATGTCTATTGTAATATGAAGGAATATATTATGCCTGTTTATGAAATAATTGAACGGGCTGAAAATGCAATGCGTGCAGCTGGAATCGAGCCGCATCTAGTACCTGTACGAGGTGGTACTGACGGTGCAAGGCTTTCAGAAATGGGACTGCCATGTCCCAATATCTTTACCGGCGGGCATAATTTCCACGGGCGTTTTGAATATTTGCCGGTGCCTTCCTTGCTAAAATGTGTGGAAGTGCTGGTTAAACTGGTGCAAAAGTAGGCGGAATGATGGGCGAAGAGAAATAAAACAGAAAAACTGACAGTTACAGCTTTGCTGAGGCAGTATTTGCCGTTACGGCGCTAGTCTTTAAAGGTTTTGTTATTATACCATTAATAACGGAATTAAGGCCTGTTAATGCATTTCCTTTGATTTTTGGTCTGTTGTTTGGCAAATTAGGAGCTGTTGCCTCGGCTTTCTGTATTCTTTTTCTTCAACTATTCCAATGAAATCGGTCAGTTGGCGATTTTGATACTCATGAGTATTTTAGCAGTAGCGATGCTGCTGAGCATGGCAAAATAATAAAACTCCCGTCTTGAATAAAGACGGGAGTTTTATTATTTATTTACGCTTCATATTTTGCAGCAGGGCTTTATCTGCATCGCTGACACGGAAGGATTCACGACATTTCTGAAGGGCTTTGTTGTAAGTAAAGTCATCAAGTTCATTATTTTGAAAAAGTACCATTGTTTTAGCTCGCTGCTTGACAAAGCACAGCGATAAAGCCCAGGCTACGGCCATTTTTACGTAATAACCTTCGTGTCGTACATTGTTCAGTTCTTTCAGTGTACTGTCGATATATGTGTCATCATTGTAATAATTCATCAGCATTACAACAGCAAACCGCAGTTCATATTCTCTGGGAGAAGCAAGATATTGCTGCAGAAATTCGCGGCCCTGAGCCTGATTTTTTTTGAAAACTTTCAAACCGCCGCAGGTAACATCACAAACAGCCCAATTGTCGATGCGGGGAACAAAAATATTGAGATTTTCCAGCAGCTCAGTAAAATCAATTTTCAGTAAACCTAAAATCATACCGCATAAGGTTGCTTCTTCACTGTAGACAAAAGGTTCGTATAAGGCTTTTTGCAGATAAGTAGGGTAATCTCCATCCCGGAGGATTTCATTTGCCAGTTTTCTCAATACAGGGATACGGATGCCGATGATGTTATCGATACCGGGACAAAGGGCACTGTGAAATTTCTGATATTTGGTGTCCTGCAGGCTCAGCAGGTGTTCTCGTAATGCTTGCATGGTCAAACTTTTCCTTTCAACAGGCTTGATATGTTATAATTATAACGTATTTTTAAAAGCTTTGTAAATCTAGGAGGATCTATGCTCAATATTGGTTGTCATTTATCATCGGCAAAAGGCTATTTGCATATGGGAGAGGAAGCACTGGCTCTTGGTGCCAACACCTTTCAGTTTTTTACACGTAATCCACGCGGAGGCAGAGCCAAAGCGATCGATACAGAGGATATCAGGGCTTTACTGGCGCTGATGCGGGAGAATTCTTTTGCGCCGCTCCTGGCACATGCGCCTTATACACTCAATGCCTGTTCGGCAGATTCTAAAATAAGGGATTTTGCACGGATGGTAATGACTGAGGATTTGCAGTTGCTGGAGCTGCTGCCTGGTACAAGATATAATTTCCATCCTGGCAGTCATGTAAAACAGGGGGCAGAGCAGGGAATAATCATGATAGCAGAATTGCTGAATGAAATCCTGCGTCCTCAGCAGCAGACAATGGTGCTGCTGGAGACTATGGCTGGTAAAGGCAGTGAAGTTGGGCGAAACTTTACGGAACTGCGTTCGATTATCGACAGAGTGGAGCTGCAGGGAAAACTGGGGGTATGTCTGGATACCTGTCATGTTTTTGACGGCGGCTATGATATAGTTAATGATTTGGAAAATGTTTTGGAGGAATTTGATAAAATTATTGGTTTGAAACGTCTTTTAGCTATTCATATCAATGACAGCCTGAATATTTTGGGCAGCCATAAGGACTGGCATGCAAAAATAGGTCAGGGGAACATTGGATTGGAAGCGCTCAGCGCTGTCACTAATCATCCTCAGCTGAAAGACTTGCCCTTTTATTTAGAAACGCCGAATGAATTGCCTGGGTATAAAGCTGAGATAGCTTTATTGAGATCATTGTACAAGTGGTAATAAAAAACAGTCTGACGTTGAAGCGTCAGACTGTTTTTTATTAAGAAGATCATTTTGCAGCAGCAACAGCCTTGTTGATGTCGGCAATAAGCGCTTCAACATCAATGCCGTGAGCGCCTGCTCCCTGGCCGATGGTTTCGTAATGAGCTGCCATGCAGCCAACACAGCCCAGACCATATTTAGCAAACACTTCCAAAATTTCAGGATGTTGTTGAACAGCATCGATGATGCCGGTATCTTTAGTAATGATATCCATGGATAAACCTCCTTTAACAGGTACTTTGATTTGTCAGAGAGACTTGTCTGTGTTAAAATTACAACAGATGCCTGTATGACTTCATGTATGGATATATTATAGCACAGAAAGTATAAAAATAAAGCTGTTAGTTGTGGCAGAATTGCAAAAGAAATGTGGGGGATGGATGATGGAAATGGAAGAGCATGTAGAAGAATATGAAACAAGCTTGAAAAGAGTACAGGAAAGCCTGCAGGCTTATCCGGAACTGGAAATAAAAATATTGCCGGGATCAACACATACTGCGGAATTGGCGGCTCAGGCTTTGGGCACAACGCCGGGACAGATAGCCAAAACCTTGTGTTTTTTAGCTGATGGCAAGCCGATTTTGATTGTTGCCTGCGGCGATAAGAAAATAGACACAAAAAAATGGGGCCGTGCCATCGAAGCGAAAAAAATCAAAATGGCAGATGCGGAAACTGTAATGCAAATCACAGGTTTTGCGCCCGGAGGAGTATGTCCGTTTGCCTTGCGTCAGCATGTTTCAGTTTATCTGGATAATAGTTTGAAAGAGTATGACATTACTTTTATTGCTGCAGGGACACCTCATTCAGCTTTGCCGATCAGTGCTGAAATGCTGGAAAAGGTAACTGGAGGTAGTTGGGTAGATGCAACTAAATAATAGCTGATTATTTTGGCAGAAGGTGAAAAAGTTCGCTTTTCTGCCATTTTATTTAAACTGTAAAATGAAGAAACTGTATAGATTTGTGGTATAATTTAGTTGTTGAAAATTTAATTTAGGAGAATTTTATGAGCGTTGATAATAAATTTTTAGTGCGTGATAAAATAACTTTGAAAGTAACAGGATTAGGAAGCAGCGGTGAAGGTGTGGGCAAGACTGATGGATTTACGGTCTTTGCTCATGGCGCCTTAGCAGATGAGACAGTAGAAGTAGAGCTGGAACAGGTGAAGAAAAATTATGCGTCAGGGAAAGTAACGGCCATTCTGGAAACATCACCTGAGCGGGTAGAACCATTATGTCCTGTTTATGAAGCCTGCGGCGGTTGTCAGCTGCAGCATTTAAACTATACGGGGCAATTAAAGGCTAAAGAACAGCAGGTTCGCGATGCGCTTTTTCGGATCGGGCATTTACAGGAAGTCAAAGTTCTGCCGATCATCGGTGAAGAAGATCCATGGCATTATCGTAACAAAATGCAGTTCCCGGTTGCATTTGAAAATGGAATTTTGGAAATCGGATGTTATGCTGCGGCTACACATAAAGTAGTCGGCGTTGAAAACTGTCTGATCCAGAAGCAGCGTAACAATGACATTATTGCTGTTGTCCGTCAATGGATGCGGCAGTATGAAATCTCTGCTTATGATGAAAAAACAGGTAAGGGCGTAGTCCGCCATGTTATGGGCAGGGTTGGTGTTAACACTGGTGAGGTTATGGCAGTTATCATTACTGCCGGTTACGATATTCCACATGGCAAAGAGCTGGTCAAAATGCTGCGTGATGCTGTTCCGGGCTTGAAAAGTGTAGTGCAGAATATCAACAAAAAACAGACCAATATCGTGATGGGTAATAAAACACGCTTATTATATGGTAAAACGACGATCAAAGACCGTTTGGGAACTTTAAAATTCAATATTTCTGCGCAGTCGTTTTTTCAGGTAAACAGTGCCCAGGCTGAAAAGCTTTATAACAAAGCGATTGAATTTGCGGCTTTGAGCGGTGGTGAAACCGTTGTTGACTGTTACTGCGGAACCGGTACAATTTCTCTGTATTTGGCAAAACATGCCCAAAAAGTTTATGGAATTGAGATTATAGCTTCTGCTATTGAAGATGCAAAACGTAATGCTGAAGATAATCGCTGTGATAATGCAGAATTTATTTTAGGGGATGCTGCTGTTAAAATGCAGGAACTGGTAGAACAGGGTGTGCGTCCCGAAGTTGTGCTGCTTGATCCGCCTCGTGCTGGCTGCGAAGAAAAAGTGCTGGCTGCTATTGCGCAGGTCATGCCACAGCGTATAGTTTATGTTTCCTGTAATCCGGCTTCGCTTGCCCGCGATTTGGCTTATCTGGAACAGAACGGTTATCAGGCTGAAGTTGCCCAGCCGGTAGATATGTTCCCGATGACGCATCACGTTGAGTGCGTCTGTTTGCTGACCAAAAACAAATAGAAAAAGTGCTGGAAAAGCCGATAAAACCGAGATTTTCTGAAACTCACGGTAATTTTAAGATTACCAGATGAGTCGAGGAAAGTCTCGGTTTTTACTTTTGTAAGGGCAGGCAACTTGAAAAATGCCCTATGACTTATTATTCGATTTTAGCTTGGTGAGTGTATAGGACTGCTGGCATAGTGGGAGTGTGTAGGATTGTTGACAGCAATCGGAGACACTAAAAACAAAACCAATAGTGGTTGTATTGGGTAGATGTCAAGTTGAGAAGAATCAATCTATGATTGAATGGTACTGGAGGGAAAAGAGTCCACTTTAATACAATGTAACTAACGGGGGGCATTGCCAAAACCTCTACAGTATAAGGCTTTTTGAGAAAGACCAATCGGAGGTCTTATTTTTTTGCCCTCTTGCCGGAGAGCAAATCCTCAAAAACTGGGTGCGGAAAACAGAGAATTTTGCATACGGTATTAACGATAGCTTTGGGGTATCGTTGCAAGGTTTAATGTTGTAACGATTGGAATTGTGCGGGTTTACCAGTCTTTGCACATACCCCTTGACTTTTTCGCCTTTCAGAGTGATGTATGATACAAACTCGGAAAAGGAGGAAGTTTCAATGCTTGAAAATGAGGTTGATTACCGTTTGGCGAAGATGCTGCTTGGCTGTCTTTACCATGATGGATTACTTACAGAAAAACAGATGCAGAAGGTCTGGGATAAACTGCTGGAATATTATCATCCGCCGTTTCAGTCGGTTGAGGTCAGAAAAGAAATCGGAGATGGGGTGACGGTCGGTGAAAGATAAAATAGTCAAAAAGGTAGAACACCTTCCACAGCTAACGGATGTGAAACGAACAGACAAGCTAATCCAGCGAGTTGCTGCTTACGCTCGTGTTTCTACCGAAAAGGAAGAACAGCAGACCAGTATCGAGGCACAGAAGGATTACTACAGTACCTATATCAAAACTCACGTGGGTTGGGAGTTTGTCGGTGTCTATGCTGATGAAGGCATCAGCGGCTGCAGCACCAAAAGACGAGTGCAATTTAATCAGTTGATGAATGACTGTCGAGATGGGAAGATTGATATGGTCCTTACCAAGTCGATATCACGCTTTGGCAGAAATACAGTTGATACGCTTAATGCAATTCGTGAACTGAAAAGCAACGGAATAGGTGTGTATTTCGAGAAGGAGCAGATTTGGACATTGGACTCTAAGGGTGAATTCATTATCACGCTTATGTCCTCCCTGGCACAGGAAGAGTCACGCTCTATGTCTGAAAATATCCTGTGGGCAGTGCGGAAAAGATATGCACAGGGCAAAGGCAGCTTTGCCTATTCGAGAGTTCTCGGTTTTGATAGAGGTAAGGAGAAATTCGAGATTGTTATAAATCCAAAAGAAGCTGTGCAGGTGTGCAAAATATTCAGGATGTTCCTGCAGGGTTTGACACCGCATACGATTGGCATTGCAATGACAGCCGCTGGAATACCGTCTCCCGGCGGTAAGGATAAGTGGAACTCAGCTACTGTCAGAAGAATGCTGTCAAATGAAAAATATAAAGGTGATATGCTTTTGCAAAAGGAGTTTACGGTAGATTTTCTATCGAAGAAAAAGAAGAAAAACGAGGGAGAACTTCCTCAGTATTATGTTTCAAATAACCACGAGCCGATTATCGACCCGTGGCTTTTCGATTATGTGCAGGAACAATTGCAGAAACGTACAAGAACCAAAGAACATCGTTACAGTGGTATTGGGTACTTGAACAGCAAAATCTTCTGTACTAAGTGCGGCGCGGCTTTTGGCCCCAGACCGTGGCATTCCACTTCATATAACAACATTGTGTGGCAGTGCCGGAATCGTTATTCTGATGTGAAATGCAAGACAGTGAATATCTATGATAATCTGCTGTTCTATGTGCTACACGATGTGGCGAGGAAAAAGATTGTGGCAAAGGACATACGGACAGCAATAGTGGAGTTTGCAGTAGATGAGGTAAGCCCGAAAAAACTGAAAGCTATAGAGCAGTATCTGACGGATTTTGAAACGATGAGTCCGTTGGAGATGCTTTCTGATGCAGATGACCTTTCATTTGTGATTCAAAGGATTATGGTCAAGCCGGACAGACAGCTTGAAGTAAAGTGGCTGGATGGCAGCATGGACAGATATGAGATTCCGAAGTATACACCGAGGAGAGGCATAGAAAAACCAGTATGATAAAATCATAACTGGTTTTGTAAAAGTTATCCATTTTTATGCACTACGCTATATTTTGTAGAACGGAACTTTATCTGATGGCTCGTGCGTCAAATTAATTTCACCTATCACAGACTGCAATCACTGTCAATGGCAAGGGCTTCGCCGGCATAAATGCCCCATTGACAGTGATTTTGTCTATGATACAGGGCAGCCAAGCAGAACATACGGATGTTCTGCTACACTCACTTTTAATTTGCAGAATTCTGCAAATTATGGCATCAAATAAAATGTTTCTCTACAATATTTAAACAAAGTTGAATATCGACATTTGCCTTGCTTCTTGTTGTTCCAGCTCAGTTTTTTCCTTTTGCTTCACTTCTTGAGGGAAGGGTATAAATACCTTAGTAGTAGTGTCATCATCAGCCTGTGGTTCACTGAATCTTCCGCGTTTTTGGACTCGTGACCGTTTCTCAATTTCTTCAGGCGTCATTTGTGATGAAATGTTAAGAAGCACCTCTTCGAGTCTTTGGTTAATGCGTAAATTTCGTTCCTGCTTTCTTCTGACAATACCATAACACCCAACTGGTGAAATATATATTTCTTCGGGGGCATCAGAAGAAACCACGCTACTCATGTCAGCAAAAGTACAATTTTCTGGAATAGGTGTGCAATTCATAACGATTCCGTTTGATAAAGCAAGGGTGTCTTTTCCACAATCAATAAAGAATCCCTCGTTTTCGACTACAGTTGTTTTGCCGGATAGTGCAAGTGAAGTTATGTCAAGGTAAAAAGTCTGACCAGTATAATTCACAAGACGCTCACCTATCCAATGAACGACTGGAACAGCCCACGAGTTTCCGATTGCTTGATAACGATTTGTCCTTTTGGCTTTTTGTAAATCCGTGTAATTATCTGGAAATCCCATGAGTCTCTCACACTCAAGTGGGGAAAGACGGCGTATACGATTGTCTTGCACCACAAACAAGGAACCATTATAAGCAGCTGCGTTCCCATTCCACTTTGTTCCGTATGCTGAGTATAAGCAATCACTATATTCTCTGAATACTTCAAACTGATGTCCTTCTTTTTCAAATACAAGCGGTGTGGATGGATATTCTTGGAAAGAACCAGTGTGTTCCTCAAACAGAACACTTTCAGGATAGAAATCAGTTCCTCCGGCTAATAAATAAAGTCGTTTTCTTTGCTGTGCAACTCCAAAGTATTTGGCATCTAAGACACGCCATGCGACATTTCGTTTTGGACCGTGGACGATACCAGAACTTGACCACTTTTTCATGTTGATTACATCACTAAAGCCAGCCAAAGACGAAATTAGGCAACCAAAGGCATTGGTTTTATCTGTTAATACACCTTCAACATTTTCCCAAAATACGATGCTTTGTGCTTTCCCTTCTCTTTTCCGGATTGCATCGTTTTCCTCAACAATATCAACGAATTTTAAAGTTAAGTTCCCACGGTCATCATTTAGACCGTTTTTCCATCCAGCCAAAGAAAATGCTTGACATGGTGTTCCTCCACACAATAAATCAGGAGCGTCAATCGTCCCCTCATGTATTTTATCCGGAATATCATTCATATCGCCTAAATTGGTAATATCCGGGTATTTCAAGGTTAAAAGTCTGGAAGGAAAATCCGCGATTTCGGAAAACCATTCGAAATTCAATCCTAAGGGTTCCCAAGCTACTGATGCGGCTTCGATACCAGAACAAATACTGCCAACCGTTTTAATATTCACTTTCATCATCTCCTTTGCAAAGTTTCTATCATATTACCGTGAAAACTAACCTATAGCAAGTGGGTAATATAATAGAATCTCATTAAAATTATGTCAATTGATTTGTTACTCTTTGGTATTTTGTAAAAAAGCATTAAGTGCGATACGCCATTTATCAAAATCATACCAACCACATCCGATGCATCCGCGCTGCGCTTCTTTGCCAGAAGCAGGACAATCGGTTGGCCAGTCTTCGGTACCCTCATAGTAGAATTTGATACCCATTGGATATCCTCGTTTTCCAGTATTAATGCACCTCTCACAGGCTCTTGATTTAAGTAAGTTATGGTTTCCAGAGCCATCCTTTTTCAGCAATTGAAATTTTTTTCGAATATCTGTTGTTGACATATTGCTGGGATTACTGTCCTCAGACTCTCCCCAACGCTCCATTGGAAATCTATGATCAATTACCAATTCATGAGATTGGCGTTTTCTCTCTTCAATAGTGTCTGTATAATTGTATTCTTCAAGAATTCTATTTTGAAGAGCTTTTGGTAATCCTGAAGCGGAGTTTGATTCTTTGAATGTTCCGTCCCAACGATCCCATCTACCAGTAGAACCGCACCGTTCACAATGTTGTGTTTTGGATTCAATGTTTAACCCAGGTCTGGTTTTTGTGCCTCTTTGAAGACCTTGAACACCGCCACCTCCTGCAAGTTGGTCAGAAGGAATACCCGCGGCATCGCATTTTCGACAATGCCACTTTCTATCTTTTAGAATTTGAAAGTATTGATACTGTAAAGTGTTTTTACTCGAAAAACTATTTTCGTATTCCTTTATATTCATATTTTTCTCCATTTGCTTTCTTGAGATCATTTATTAAGTGTCTTCTCCATTCTTGTATGTCATACCAAGGACAACCTATGCATCCTTTTTCAGCTTCTTTTCCTTTTTGGGGAATTGAAGTATCCCAGTTCTCTGTGCCTTCATAATAGTATGGAATCCCAAAGAGACTCCCTCTTTTTCCTGTTTGAAAGCAAGTACGACATACTTCACGTTTTTGCTGATTTCTTTGATTAGTCAGCAACTGGAATTTCTGACGTATTTCTTCATCGGTCATAGAATCAGGATTCTCAGCTTTGGTATTGTCGTCCCACCTTATTTCAGAGAATTTGTGGTCGGGTAGGCAGTGTGCATTTGGTGTGCCTTCAAAAACATCAATTCCATTGAGAACACGAATAATTCTTTTCCTTAGTGCAGGAGACCAGGTTTCGTACCCGTTTCCTGTTGCTCCACCGCGCTCAATAGGAAGCATAATAATATGTGTTTTATTTGCTTTGCAGTGAGGGCAGTATCGTTTGGTATCAGTTGCAAGAGTATATCCGAATTCTTTTAAATCTTGAATTCTTCTTGCCCAATTTGGATTGTTTGGTAATGTACACTCAACACATTGCCAGCCACCTTTTGCCAAACTATCAAAAAAACTTTTGGTGGTTGCGGCTCCGCTTTTTTCCTCTGCCCAGAATTTCTCCTGCTTTTCCATCCAAGCCTTATGATTCTCAGGTTTCATTTGATCATAAATCTTGTTGAGATAGGTTAATAGTCTGGCAGTTTCATCAGGCTTGATAGACACACCAGTTCGTCTGTATTCAACAGGAACCCATCCGTCCCACGTATCAACGGCATAATCAAATTGAACATGAATGTATTCTTCAGATGCTTTTGAATGCTTCTTTCTTTCCTTTTCAACAATATGGATATTTTTGTTGAGTTCTTCCATGATTGAGTTCTCCTTTATATGTGTAGTATTTTAGTTGTCCTTCTGGGCTTTTTTTACATCAGAACCTGATTTAGGTGGAGTTGGTGGCTCAGAATGATTTTTACTTGGTTGATAGCCAAAATGCTATTGGATGTTCAGGTTGAAGCCGCAATAACATTTTATACACCCAACTTAAGCAGGCACAATTTACCAAGCTATATCCAAGGTATCTGATAGCTAATACAGCATCGGATTTTTCTCTGGTTGGATTGGCGATGTCAACAATATTGCTAATAATGAAACCAGGAAGGATAAAAATGGCAGTATAAAATACAATATCGAATGAGTCTATTGTCATGCTTCCTCCTAAATTGATGCATTCATCATCATCTGATAATGTTGCTCCTGATCCATAGCAACAAAAATGCTCTTAAATGTTTCTCTTATTGATTCTGGTTCTTCAGACCCTTCAACATAGTGAAGCCCATCATTGAATCCCTGGGTGTCAGAACCTATGTACCGCAGCATTGCATTCACAGACTGTAAAAGGTCTTTGTTTTCACTGCCATCTGCATTTTGACGGATAAATGCATCTTCCTTCTTTAGGATACGCTCTGTGAAGCTTTGCCCCTCATAACCACTTATCTGAATGAAGTAGTATTCGAGTATCTGACGGACAATCCGCATCAAAGCAGAAGCTGATGCCACTTCATTGTACTCCTTCCAAAGGGCAGCATAAGAATTATGAACAGGAGTGTAGTTGTGTTCAATCGCAGGCTCCTTGGAAAAAGGCTCTTTCTTTATGCATAAATCTATCGTGGATATGTTGTTTGCTTTCTTTATCAGATAGAAATTTACGCAGTGATAATGTTTCACTCTGTCATAGGAAACTTCCTTGTGGAAGAAAGCATTGTGTGTGAGTATGAAAATCTGCTTAATAAAGCGGGGAGCATCCGGTTTTGCCGGAGAGCCGTTATTAAAGCAAATGGAAATCAGTTCACGAACTATGGAACTCACAATAAAAAGCGAGCTGCTGTCCATACTTGATACCGGGTCATCAATTACCACAATTCTGTTTCTGAAAGTGCTATCGGCACTATCTCTTCCAAGAACCTTGTGATAGAAGTATAGGAAGGCGATAAAATTGCGTTCTCCTTCGCTAAGTCCATGTGCCGGAGAACCATCATCACGGATGATTTCATATTTGTTAGGGTCATCCGCTTTCTTCTGCACCTTAAATCCCTGAAAGCCTGAATCAGCCAGTTTTTTATTGATGCTGTTCATGGTGGAGTCAATGTTCACGATTTGACTGGAAAGCTGCGTGATTTCTCCCTTCAGAACATTGCTCGCATCGATTAATTGCTTCATGTCTGAACTTAATTGCTGCAGTTCGGCTTTAACAGCAGACAGGCTTTTTTTATAACTTGCAATATCACTCTGAACTAAGAAAGCCATGTGTTTCCAAACAGCAGTCTTACATTCTTCCTGTTTTGCCTGCCGTGAAGAAATTATATTATTATTTTCTTCGATGGCAGTATTCAATGTTGTTATGATATCGTTAATTTCCTTCAGCTTTTCATCAATGCTTTCTATGACAATTGCTTCTGTTGGTGATGAAATCTTATCAGCCAACTTTTTCTTGTTGAGTTCTATTACAGCAATTAGAGTATCAAACCGTCCCTTGTATTCTGTAAAATCATTTCGTGGAAACTGATTGTTCAGGTTATCTTGCAGAATACTTATTACTGTATCTACAGCAGTATCATAAGCACTTTTAAATGCATGGAGTGTCTGTCGGTCAGCTTCATATTGTGCATCAAAACACGATGCAATTTGTTGTTCATAATCTGCGGGGAGCTGCTGACTGCAATATGGGCATCTTTCTCCAGCAGTGTGACTAAACTTCTCATGACCTTGTCTAATCCAGTCGGTTGCACCAATGGCACGGATAAAATCGGCAAAAGGGGTATCCGCACTGCTTATAACAGCTTTTGCAAGCAGCTCAAACCCCGGAATGCTTTCTATATCGATTGAATTTACAGATTTTAGCTTTGGATAAATGGTTGTGTCAGAACCAAATGCTGTGGAATATAAAGCAGTCAATTCTTCAACGTCACACTCTTTCGGCGATGTAATGGAGAGCAATTCATCTACAAAAGCAGATTTACTGCCTCTCTTGTTTTTCATCGCAAGCGGCATATTGCTGCGAAAAGTTGATGTGGCTTTCCAGCAGGCGTCATCTAATGTGGATCGGAGAGCAGCAGGGTGTTTTTCTTTCTCACCGTGTGCGGCTTTTTTCTCTTTGTACTGCGTACCAAGACCATCGAGCTGGGTTTGCTTTACATCAATTTCTTTCTGCTTTTCAATGTTGCCTTCGCTAATGCTGAATACACCGGGCATTCCTTCGTCTTCTTTTATGTTACTGTTTATAAATTCTCTATCATACACAAGGACATCATATTCGGACGGAATCGGTGTAAGTCCGGTGTTGTTTCTTATTTGCTGTGCAATGGTAGATTTTCCGACACCGTTTTTTCCGTAGAAAAAATTAATGAGCGTAGGTGTTATTGTAATATTATGATAAGTGCAACCATCGAGCGTAATAGACTTGATGGCGGATTGCATTTTTTCCTCCATAGATGTCCTCCCTGCTTATTCTGTGATTTTTCCATTTCTGACATAATCATCAATTTCAGAAATTTTAAATTTATATCGCTTTCCCGCTTTGTAAAAGGGGATTTTTTCGTCCTTTATCCAGGCACGAATCGTATCCTTGCTAACACTGAGATAATCAGCGATGTCCTCTAAATTAACCCATTTCTCAAGTTCCATGTTTTTATCGTTGTTATTCATTGCTTTACCTCACTTTAAATTGGGAAACCTAATTCTTGAAGCTCTGATATCAAATCTATTTTCTTTATGCACCAGTGCATCCGGTTAAATTCATTAAAAGAAGAACTACCACGAATATCCAGTTCAAACAGTGATTCATTGAGTCTTTGCTGTGGAAGAAGATATACAATATTAGGGTATATCTTTATTCCATCTCTGCGAACTTTTATCTGCCGGATAAAGCCATAGCCCAAAGTCTGATCCTCATCAGTTCGTCCGTAATCAGTATTTTCGTTTGCGAAAAGGCAAGGAAAAGATTTGACTTCATCTATAATATCAGGTGATAACGTGGAGTATTTTAACTTCAAATCATCGTCCATGTATTCAGTTAATGCACGGGCGGCTTCGACCATAAAAGGAGTGTTTTGGGAGAAGTCTGCTCCATATGTCACAAACAAATTATAATGAGTCCTGTTAATTCCGGTCAGCTGTGTCTGTGCTTTTGGGGTAAGCAACTGAGGTGCGACACTTCCTGCTTGAATTGTGATATTCATATTGTCTACACGGTTAGCGTATACATTTTTCTCACCAGTCTGCTGTACCGTGCTGATCGATGCACCAGTCGCAATACCTAATGCAGACGGAGTAATAGGTTGCAATTCATCTGACATACAAATATATCTCCCTTCTAAAGATTCAGTGTATCCACATGATCAATATGGATATTCTTTTCGCCGTTTTGGTTTACAATAGTAGCGTTCTCAATATACTGCGTACATTTGCTGCTTTCTGCGTGAGATTCATCTTTGGAATCAATAACATCAATTTCCGGTTCATTAGCAGTATTACAGTCATTTTCGTGTGATGGCTTGATTGGCAATGACGTCACTGTAATTTTTCTGGTTATTCCATTGCCGACATTACCTCTGTAATTATTTTTGCTTGGATACCACTCTTTATATGTATCTGAGCCTTTTTCATTATCATCAGCACGATTCATAATAATGAAATGCCAGACGCCAAGTAGAAAAGGCTCAATATAAAAATGGTCGACATTGTGTATATCCTTTGCTTTTACAGCAGTCGCATCCGTGGTAATGAAAAACTCATCATCTTCCTGTATATCTTTATCTGTTTCAATCATATCCAATAGGCAGCGTACAAGCTGAAGCCATAAGGAAGGATTGAGAAACTCTTGCACAAATTCTGACATCATGCGAAGAGAAATAGAATCATCGCTTTTTACATCTTCGTCAAATGTCCGATGTCTATCATTATCAGAAAATTGTCCATAAGCCGCCAAGGAGTCTGTACAGCTTTTGTATTTGCTGGTATAAGGCTTAAGGCTCGTACCACCATAAAAATTGGATAGTTGATATATTGAAATAAGCCTCCTGAACGTTTCTTGTTCAGAGAGGCTTTCTTTTTGTCCATTTGTATGCTCCGTGGAAGATGCGAGATCTTTTCTCGCCCGTAGTATTTGGGTAAGAAAAGTACCGCCACAGAGATATGGAGTTGTCTTGTTGTCCATAGTTCGCCTCAGATTTTCAAATATTAACTGAATTAACTCGATTAACAGCCTTGGGGTATTGCTATTAACCTAATTAACAATAGTCTTGTAATTAGTAAGAAAAGTGGCATATCACTCTGAGTGATTCCTATTAAATCCTACCAAATCATTATATCACGCAGAAGCGCACTTTACCAGTAGCAGAGTGTAAACTTTGTATGAATACACAAGGGAAATGTGCGTAGCATCGTTTGGTTCGGTGGAAGTATACAAAGTCATTTTTCGCACTTCCGTCTCAATGTTCACCGCCTGATCAGCGGTGCCCAGAGCAGCGAGACGGACACAAGTTAATATCGTCAACCCACTGGGACGGTTGGCCAGTTAAGAAGTGAGGATTCATTCTTATGGCCAATTATTATGGGATGTCCTGCGTGGATTCTCACTTCGGTTTACAGACCGAAGGAGGGTCTACAAGATGGACAAATTTGAAAACACACAGGCAAACAACGAAAAAGATGAGAACAAGCAGTATTACATTCCAATGGAGGTAACAGCAGAAACCATTAAGGATTTCGGCATTGACCCGGCAGATGTGGTATGGACGAAGATTGGTAACCGCAAAAAGCGTGTCGTTATGATTGCGGCCACGGAAGAGCAGTACAAGGCATATATGCGTCCCTTGTGGCGTGAGGACAAGCGCCAGCAAAGACAGGAGCCGATGGCATCGCTGGACAAGATGTACGAGGAAACCGAGTACGAAGCCGCCGATACTTCGGATCTGGAAGCCGACATCATGAAAGCGATTATGATTGACGAGCTGCGTAAGGCGCTTGACGAACTGGAAGAAATCGACCGCACCATCATGGATATGTATAGCCGTGGTCAAAGTGAAGCGGAAATCGGACAGGCTGTCGGCATGAGCCAGCGCGGTGTCAATAAACGCAAGCACAAGGTGCTGCTGAAGCTGAAGAGCCGATTGAAGGATTATGAGTAAGCACTAACCCTGGTCTGCCCCATCGCTTATATTTGCGGCGGGGCAGGCTTTTATCATGAAAAAACTTTTTTGAAATTATGGTTCTTAAAACAGCCATATATGTCCTTTCACTCTCAGAGGGGCAAACAAAGTACCTCGGAAAGGACGGTGTCAAACAATGACAACCAGATGCAGAACAGGCACGAACGGCCGCAGCAGTCAGGAACTCGACCGTGAGTTATCTGATGTGCTTATCGCAATCAGTGTCGTGTCAAAACGGATTGCTGACAGGCTCGATGCAGTCAGCACAGGAGAAAAACTGAATATGGAAGGAGGCAGACCAAATGGGAAAGATGAACGAGTTGTCTATGCTCACAGAGGAACTTCGCAAATGTGGTGAAACGCTTATCGGCATTTCGGAGGAGTTGGCCGGTATGTTTGACGGCTCTGCGGAAGAAAAGCAGCCTGTAAAAAAGAATGCTGCTAAAAGGGAAAAAGCCGAAGAGCCTAAGCCGGAAGTGCCGGAGAAAAATCCGTTGACCCTGGAAGATGTCAGGGCAGTATGTGCGGATAAATCCCGCAAAGGCTTCACCGCCGATGTGAAAGCAATCCTTACAAAGCATGGTGCGGACAAGCTGTCGGAGGTAAATCCCACAGAATACAAGGCACTTCTTGCGGAAGTGGAGGTGCTTGGCAATGCCGGATAAACACGCAGTACTTTCTGCATCATCCAGTCACAGATGGCTTGCCTGTCCGCCCTCGGCTCTGCTTTGTGCGAAAGTCGGAGATACCACAAGCGAGTTCGCCATGCAGGGGACGGATGCCCACAGCCTTTGCGAACATAAGCTTAAGAAATCCTTCGGTCAAAAGTCAAAGGACCCCACGGAGGACTTGCAGTACTTTGATGAGGAGATGGCGGACTGCTCCGATATGTATGCACAGTATGTGATGGAGCAGCTTACGGCCGCAAAGGAGAAATGCAAAGACCCTATCGTGCTGATTGAACAGCACCTGGATTTTTCCAAATGGGTGCCACAGGGATTTGGCACCGGAGATTGTGTGATTGTCGCAGACGAAACCCTGCAGGTGATTGATTTCAAATATGGTGTGGGCATCCTTGTGGACGCTGAGAAAAATCCGCAGATGATGTGTTACGCACTGGGAGCCTTGCAGCTGTTCGAGGGGATTTATGACATCGATTCGGTGTCCATGACCATCTTCCAGCCAAGGCGGGATAATGTCAGCACCTACACCATATCCAAAGCGGAACTGCTCAAATGGGCGGATGAGGTGCTTGCCCCTACCGCACAGCTTGCGGCAAAGGGCGAGGGCGAATACAAAGCTGGAGACCACTGTCAGTTCTGTAAGGTCAAAGCCACCTGCCGCAAGAGAGCCGAATACAACCTGGAACTTGCCCGTTACGATTTTGAGATGCCTTCCACCCTTAATGATGATGAGATTGAGGCCATTCTTTCAAAAGCGGACGCGCTGGTATCCTGGGCAGGCGATATCAAGGAATACGCTTTGCAGCAGGCGGTAAACGGCAAGCAGTGGAACGACTGGAAACTGGTCGAAGGCCGATCCAACCGCAAATATGTAAACGAAAATGCTGTGGCAGAAGCGGTACACAAAGCAGGCTATGACCCATTTGAACACAAGGTTCTGGGCATTACCGCAATGACCAGGATGCTCGGCAAGACCAAATTCGAGGAACTGCTCTCAGGCTATATCGAAAAGCCACAGGGCAAGCCAACCTTAGTACCAATGTCGGACAAGCGTCCGGCAATGAATATAAGCAAAGCCGCATCAGCGGCAGACGATTTTAAGGAGGACAAATAATATGTCAAAGAATTACATCAACCCTACCAAGGTAATCACAGGAGTAAACACCCGCTGGTCTTATGCAAATGTGTGGGACCCGAAGTCCATCAATGGCGGCGCGCCTAAGTACAGCGTGAGCCTTATCATTCCGAAGTCCGATACTGCTACGGTCAATAAGATTAAGGCGGCTATCCAGGCGGCATACGAGGAAGGCGAAGGCAAGCTGAAGGGCAGCGGCAAGACCGTGCCTGCTCTCTCTGTACTGAAGACTCCGCTTCGTGACGGCGATCTGGAACGCCCGGACGATGAAGCCTATGCGAACAGCTACTTCGTCAATGCCAATTCCGCAACCGCACCCGGCATCGTAGATGCTGACCGTCAGCCTATCCTTGACCGCAGCGAGGTCTACAGTGGTGTGTACGGCCGTGCATCCATCAACTTCTATGCCTTTAATTCCAATGGGAACAAGGGGATTGCCTGCGGATTGAATAATCTCCAGAAGATTAAGGATGGAGAGCCGCTTGGTGGCAAGAGCCGTGCCGAGGATGATTTCGCAACCGAGGAAGATGACGATTTTCTCGCATAAGGAAAGGAGCAGGTTATGTTTAGCTATGAATTTCAAAAGCAATTAGTCGTTTCGGCTGGGGCAATCTTTATTTATGTTATTGCAGTATATACAATTTTAGATTTTGCCAATATGGTTATGAAATCAATTTATAAATTTAGCAAAAATGTAATAACTAAATTTAAAGAAAAAGGCTATTTAAAGTAATACCTGGGCGGTAGAGGGCAACCTTTACCGCCTGATTTTCAAAAAGGACGGTGATGATATTGCAGTATATCAGCATTGATTTAGAGACCTTTTCAGATGTAGATTTACAGAAATGTGGCGTTTACAAGTATGTCCAATCGCCGAATTTTGAAATTCTTTTATTTGGATACTCAGTTGATGGCGGCGAGGTAGAAGTTGTTGATTTAGCTTGCGGAGAGCAAATACCAATGGAGATTATTGAAGCACTTACAGATGATACAGTAACAAAATGGGCATTTAATGCTGCATTTGAGAGGGTCTGTCTGTCATCATATCTTCGCAGGAACTACCCACAGTACTTTCAAAGCTACAGCATTAATGAAGATACGGTCGGAGATTACCTTGATCCGACATCGTGGAAATGCTCTTGTGTTTGGTCGGCATATATGGGATTGCCATTATCCCTAGCGGGAGCCGGTGCAGTGCTGGGATTGGAAGAACAGAAACTGAAGGAAGGCAAAGACCTCATCCGGTATTTTTGTGTACCCTGCAAGCCGACCAAAGTGAACGGTGGCAGGACACGCAATCTGCCGGAACATGATACGGAAAAATGGACGCTCTTCAAATTCTATAACAAGCGTGATGTGGAAGTGGAGATGTCCATACAGGAAAAGATGAAGAAATATCCTGTACCGGATTTCGTGTGGGAGGAATACCATCTCGACCAGGAAATCAATGACCGAGGGATTGCTCTTGATATGGCTGTGGTGGAGAATGCCATTGCTTTTGATGAAAAGTCCAAGACGGAGCTGGCGGAGAAAATGCAGGAACTGACAAATCTCGACAATCCCAATTCCGTAATGCAGATGAAGCAATGGCTTGCAGATAACGGCTTGGAGATGGAGAGCCTTGGCAAGAAGGCTGTGGCACAGGCAGTCAAAACAGCACCTGCGGAACTGGCGGAAGTGCTGGTTTTAAGGCAGCAGTTATCCAAGTCCTCCGTGAAAAAGTATCAGGCAATGCAGAATGCAGTGTGTGTGGACAGTAGAGCCAGAGGGATGTTTAGATTTTATGGTGCTAATCGCAGTGGCCGATGGGCAGGCAGAATGATACAGCTGCAAAACCTCCCTCAAAACCATATGCTGGATTTGGAACAGGCACGAGGATTGGTGGAGTCCGGCAATTATGATGCGATGGAGCTTTTATATGATGATATCCCCGATACCTTATCACAGCTGATTCGCACGGCATTCGTGCCGAGAACCGGATATAAATTTGTGGTGGCGGACTTCTCTGCAATCGAAGCCAGAGTACTATCTTTTCTTGCAGGAGAGCAGTGGCGTATGGAGGTTTTTGCTAATAACGGTGACATTTACTGTGCATCCGCTTCAGCCATGTTTGGAGTGCCTGTGGAAAAGCATGGGGTAAACGGTCACCTCCGTCAGAAAGGCAAACAAGCCGAGCTTGCCTGTGGCTATGGCGGGTCAGTAGGTGCTTTAAAGGCTATGGGAGCCTTGGAGATGGGGCTTGCTGAGGAAGAACTGCAGCCGTTGGTGGATTTCTGGAGAGCCGCAAATCCCAATATCGTGCGGTTCTGGTGGGATGTTGACAGATGCGTTAAGTACACGGTCAAGAATAGAGTATCGACAGAAACACACGGCATCCGTTTTATTTACCAGAGCGGTATGCTGTTCATTCAGCTGCCGAGCGGCAGACGGCTTGCCTATGTAAAACCGCGCATGGGAGAGAACCGTTTCGGCGGCGAGGCTGTGACCTATGAAGGTGTGGGCGGCACAAAGAAGTGGGAACGGATAGAAAGCTATGGCACAAAATTCGTGGAGAATATCGTTCAGGCAGTCAGCCGGGATATTCTGGCTTATGCCATGCGGACATTGTCACACTGCTTTATCTGTGGGCATATCCATGATGAACTAATTATTGAGTGCAGCGAGGGTGTATCCATTGATGAGGTATGTGAGCAGATGGGCAGGACGCCGCCTTGGATTCCAGGACTGCTCCTCCGAGCCGATGGATACGAATGCAGCTTTTATCAAAAAGATTAAAAATATGGTTCTTAAAATGCAGGGTTTTGTCCTTTCACTATTAGAGGGCAAAGCCCTACTTTTATGAGAGGCGGTATTTTTATGAAAGAACCAAGGCAATGGGTGTACATCATTGAAAGAAAGGCAAATGAAGTCAAAGTAGGGACTTCAATTAATCCTAACCAGCGAATTGCTGATATTCAACGGATTGGAGGATTTGAAATTATTCGTACAGAGATACTGGGACCATTTCAAAATGGGTATAAAGTTGAAACAGAAATCCATCATAGACTTCATACACATCAAATTGTTAGTGAGTGGTTTTTAATACCCTTTGAACAGGCTGTACTAATTGCAAAAGAAGTTGCAGAAAAAATTGGTGATAGAAATATAGTTCAAGATTCTATAGAGGTTGACTATTCAAAAGTGTTTGATTTTTTATTCCCTAAATTTGATGAAATAAAAGAATTTTTTGATGCAATTTCGCAAGCAAATTTGATTGTTGTAAGAGATGTCGATGGGAAAATATGGTTTGAGTCTGAGGAATATGGCTTATTTAGACCTGAATTTTTGATGTCTTTTATGTCAGTGAATAAGATGTTGACCAATGGTGAGGCTCAAGAGGAGGGAAAATAAGATGTTTTATGTTAAAGAACAGCTGAATGATGCGATGGAGGTATCCATCGAAATTAACGATGAGAATGTGTTCTGCCGCTGCCCGTCCTGCGGGTCTGAGGTACAGGTTGACCTAGCAGAGGTGTTTGCCGATGGTGACGGTGACTTGTTTGGCACATCGGTGCTTTGCGACAGCTGCAGCAGAAAAATGATGGGAGGAAAGTCTTGTGGGTGTGAGCTGGTATAACAGCGAGGGCTATCCTGATCCGACCACCTATAAGGCCTTATCCTCTATCGACAAGGAAACGAAAGCGGCTCGGAGCTACAGACCAATCGTGTATGTATGCTCCCCGTTTTCGGGAGACATTGCCGGGAACATTGCAAATGCACGAAAGTACAGCCGTTTCGCTGTGGAGCAGGGTTATATCCCCATTGCTCCGCATTTGTTGTTTCCGCAGTTCCTTAACGATAAGGACTTAAAGGAACGAGAGCTGGGACTGCATTTTGGAAATGTGCTGATGAGCCATTGTGCCGAGGTATGGGTGTTTGGAGAAAGCATATCTGCCGGAATGGATGCGGAGATCAGGAGAGCCAAAAGAAAAAATTACAAACTACGATATTTCAACAGTGATTTAAAGGAGGCGGCAAGATGAAGTTTACTTTATACACAGCAAACTGTACAGGAAATGAAAAGAATGCCGTTTATCCTAATAAAGCTGAGATTGACAATGAGGAAGATTTTAAGGTGGCAATTTGCCGTGACCACGTAAGTGCGGAATATAGGAATTCACACCGTTCTGTACTTGACTACATTTGCGGTGATGCAGATGTGATGGACTGCGATAATGACAAAACAGAAAATCCCAAGGAATGGGTTCACCCAGAAATGTATCAGAAGCTTTTCCCGGATGTATCCTTTGCCATTGTTCCAAGCCGCCATGATGGGAAGGTCAAGGGAAATAAATCAGCAAGGCCAAGACACCATGTGTATTTTCCACATAAGAAAACCACCACAGCTGATGAGTGCGCCGAACTGAAAAAGAGGATTTATGCTGCCGCACCTTTTTTTGATGATGGTGCAATGGATGCCGCAAGATTTATATTCGGCTGTCCGGCAGAAAACATTATCTGGCATGAGGGCAGCAGAACCATTGATGAGTTCCTGGACGAGCTGGATTTTGCTGAGTTTGACCGCAGCATGGAAAATATCACAGAGGGTTCCCGCAATAAAGAGATGAGCCTTTTTGCCGGAAAGATCGTCAAGCGTTACGGATGCACGGAAGAAGCCCACCGTATTTTTATGGAAAGGTCGGAGCGATGCACACCACCTTTGCCGCAAAGCGAACTGGACACAATCTGGAACAGTGCTGTGGGATTCGGTAAAAAGTTGGAAAAGCAGGAAGGGTATGTTCCGCCGGAGGAATACAACAAAAAGCCGGAATGGGAAACACCTATCCCCTTTGATGAATTCAACCTGCCGTCATTTCCGGTAGAAACTCTGCCAAAGGCGATTGGAGATTATGCGGCGGCTCTTTCTGAAAGCACACAGACCCCTGTGGACATGGCGGCCACATCTGCAATTGCAGTTTTGTCAGTCTGTATGCAGGGAAAATTTAAAATCCAGGCAAAGGCTGACTGGATAGAGCCTGTGAACACCTTTGTGCTGGATGTCATGAATCCTTCCGAGCGTAAGTCTGCCGTGGAAAATGCGATGGTTCGCCCATTGAATCTATTTGAAGCGGAACGCAATACACAAAATGCGGCGGCAATTGAGTCCAGCAAAATGCAGAAAAGGATTCTGGAACGCAGGCAGAAGGTACTTGAGGACCAGGCATCCAAGGGCAAAGCGGACGCGGAAGAAGTCAGGAGAATCGCGGAGGAGATTGCAGGGTACAAAGAAATGAAGCCGATGAAACTGTATGTTGATGATATTACAACCGAAAAGCTGACGTCGGTGCTTGCCGGAAATGATGGGCGGGCGGCGATTCTTTCCACCGAGGGCGGCATATTCGACACCTTAGCCGGAGCTTATTCCAAGACGGTCAATATTGATGTGATGCTGAAGGGGTATTCCGGAGACAGCATTCGTGTTGACCGCATTGGGAGAAACAGTGAGAGCATCATGAATCCGGCATTGACCGTATTGCTTATGGTGCAGCCGAGTGTCCTTTCGGGGCTGATGCAGAACGGTACATTCCGTGGACGAGGTTTGACTGCACGTTTTCTGTACTGCATTCCTGCATCGTTTGTCGGAAAAAGAAGGTACCGTTCCGAGCCTGTCCCAGAGGAGATTTACCGTGAATATGAATTGTGCATCCGAAATCTGCTGGAAGACGAATGCGGAAAAGAAGCGGAGATCATCACGCTGTCGGATGAAGCGGATGCCATGATAGAAATGTTTGCCGAAAGACTGGAGCCGGAACTGAACAGGGGCTATGCGGACATCGTGGATTGGGCAGGAAAGCTGGTGGGAAACATTCAGCGCATTGCGGCACTGCTGTGCAGGGCATCCATACGCAGGAGCCATGACTTTTTGGATGTCCCGGAGCCGCTTGTAGTAGACGGACAGACTATGAGCAATGCCATCAAAATCGGAGAATATTTCATCGAACACGCTAAGGCTGCTTTTATGCTTATGGGTGCTGACCCTGTTATCAGTCAAAGCAAAAAGGTGGTGGAAGTGGTAAAGGAAAACGGACTGACCGAATTTACACGCAGAGATATTATGCGGCTTTGCCGTAATTTCAAAAAAGCCGAGGATGTGCAGCAGGTTCTGACCAGACTGACAGACTATGGATATATTGCATCGAAAGATGATGAAAGCTATTCCGGCAAAGGCAGACCGCCTGCACAGACCTATCTTGTAAATCCGCACATTTATGAGCAGTGAACACCCTATTATGTCCTTTTTGTCCTTTCTGTCCCTATACCATAAGCGTATGTATGCGTGTATTTGTCCTTATAGTAACAGATACATATAGATACATATTTTAATATATTTTATTTATTTTTTCATTCTTACCCCATAGAGGACAGCGTGACAAAAAGGACAGAAATCAAAAACGAAAAATCAGGAGGAATTTTAGATATGACATTTTATACTTTTATGATTCGAAACCATTTGAACGAGGATACACCTGCAGGTGATCTGGCACAGGATATGCGAAGGGAAAAAGAAGATTTCCCAAGAAACCGTCCCTGTAAATTTGATGGATGGCACGAACTGATTCGCAGACATTTGCAGCGAAAGAATGCCTGCGATGAGTGCCTTGATACCTTTGAGGAATGCTGGAAGGAGTATGTGAGATGCGAGAAAAAACGATTGAACAGAAGCTTGTAACAGCGGTAAAAAAGCATGGTGGGATTTGTCCGAAGTTCGTATCTCCCGGTTTCGATGGAATGCCGGACAGGTTGGTGCTTCTTCCACATGGCAGGTTCGCTTTCGTGGAAGTGAAAGCACCGGGAGAAAAACCAAGACCACTACAATTGGCAAGACACCGGTTGCTTCGAAGGTTAGGCTTTAAGGTGTATGTGCTGGATGATGAAGAACAGATTGGAGGGATTCTTGATGAAATACGAGCCACATGAATACCAGAAATATGCAATCGGATATATTGAGTCCCATCCAATCGCCGCTGTTTTACTGTCGATGGGTCTTGGAAAAACATCCATATCACTCACGGCAATCAATGATTTATTATTTGACAGTTTTGAAATTTCTAAGGTGCTGATAGTTGCACCCCTTAGAGTAGCTTCTGTAACATGGAGTGCCGAAATCGAAAAATGGGAGCATTTGAAACTTCTAAAATATTCCGTGGCAGTAGGTACGGAAACAGAAAGGCTGACGGCACTGAACACACAGGCGGATATTTATATCATCAACCGGGAGAATGTACAGTGGCTGATTGAAAAAAGCGGTGTTCCATTTAATTTCGATATGGTGGTAATCGATGAGCTGTCCTCCTTCAAGAACCACCAGGCTAAACGGTTCAAGGCACTGATGAAGGCACGGCCGACTGTAAAAAGAGTGGTGGGTCTGACAGGCACTCCAAGCAGCAATGGTCTGATGGATTTATTTGCAGAATTTAAGCTGCTGGATATGGGTGCAAGACTTGGAAGATTTATTGGGCAGTACCGTGCGGCATATTTTCGACCGGACAAGATGAACGGTATGGTGGTGTATTCGTATAAGCCGCTGCCGGGTGCGGAGGAGCAGATATACGAAAAAATCTCCGACATCACCATTTCCATGAAAGCTACAGACCATCTGAAGATGCCGGAACTGATCAGCACCAACCACACGGTGTATCTGTCAGACAGTGAGCAGAAAAAATATGATGAGATGTGCCAGCAGCTTGTACTGCAGATGCCAGACGGAGAGATAACGGCAGCTAATGCGGCAGCCCTTTCCGGGAAGCTGACACAGCTTGCTAACGGTGCCATTTATACCGATGACCAGAAGGTAGTAAGGATTCATGACCGTAAGCTGGATGCCCTGGAGGATATTTTGGAGAGCATGAACGGCAGGCCACTTTTGGTGGCATATTGGTACCGCCATGATTATGAAAGAATCGCAGAACGGCTCACAAAGCTGAAGGTTTCCTTTGCCAAACTGGATACCGAGGACAGCATCCGCAAATGGAACAGCGGAGAACTCCCCGTGGCACTGATTCATCCGGCATCTGCAGGTCACGGCTTGAATCTGCAAAGCGGTGGTTCCACGATTGTGTGGTATGGTCTGACATGGTCCTTGGAGTTATACCAGCAGACAATAGCAAGACTCTGGAGGCAGGGACAAACGGCAGAAACCGTAATCGTGCAGCATATTGTGACGAATGGTACCATTGACGAGCGAATATTGAAGGCACTGCAGAAAAAAGACAGCACACAGTCGGCACTTATCGATGCGGTCAAGGCGAATCTGAAAAGATGATGTTTTGATTGTGAGGTATTGTTACAACAGCAGACTACGAAAATAAAATGAGGATGCCTTTGCATCTCCGAGTCAACCTATGACAATCCAAGCCAATCCGAGTGGACTATAAAATTTCGGAGGTAAGGATATGACAGGAAAAGAATACTTATTGCAGGCACGATATTTGGATGAACGTATTCATTCTAAAATACAGCAGATAGAGTCTTTAAATGACTTGGCCACCAGCTGTTCAGCAGTAATTAGTGATATGCCGAGAAACCCCAATCAGGGTGGTAGTAAAATGGCAGATGCCGTTATCAAGATTGTTACCTTGCAGGAAGAAATCAATCAGGACATCAATGCCCTTGTAGAATTGAAACATCAAATAATGGGTGTCATCAAAGCCGTGCCGAATGTAGAGTATCAGACGTTGTTGGAGAAACGCTATCTTTGTTTTATTACCTGGGAGCAAATTGCCGTGGATATGAAATATTCCATGCAGCATATACACCGAATGCACACTGCCGCACTGAAAGAAATTACCGTGCCGACAAAGGATGAGAGTTAATGTGATAGAATGAGAGTACGTACCTGTGATATTATTATAATAGCGAAAAGCAAAAAAATATAAATGGGCATAACTGTATCAAGCCTTGTTGGTCACACCGACCTGCAAGGCTTTTCTTATGCCTAATTTTAAGGAGAAAGCAATGCCTAGAAAGCCTAAAAGACCATGTTCTTTTCCAGGATGTCCCAATTTGACTGATGGCCGCTTTTGTGAAGAGCATGAAAAAAAAGAAAACAAACGCTACGAAAGATACGACAGAAACCCTGCAACCAAGCGTAGGTACGGCAGAGCGTGGAAAAGAATCCGTGACAGCTATGCTGCGGAGCATCCAGTGTGTGAGCAGTGCATGGCTGTTGGAAGGTATGTTAAGACCGCAGAGATTCATCACAAGCTGCCATTAGCTGAAGGCGGTACGCATGACCGAAGAAACCTTATTGCTTTATGCAAAGAGTGCCATGCAAGGATTCATGCAGAGCGTGGAGATAGATGGCATAAAAAAAGAGCCGCTCGGTATGACGAGCGACTCTGATTTGTTCCATTAGTTGATAGGGATGATGCCTCGAGTGTTCTTCTCAAAGGACCATTGGACTTGCCAAGTGCTGCCATCAATTTGGTCTAGGAGAATAAAATTATACATATTTTGGGTGGGGTGAAGAGAAAAGCGTCCTACAGTTTTTCCGTTGTCTGAGGACAAATCAACCTGGTTTAGTGGAACGACAACCCGGGGAGCATCGTCCGTGACGGAGAACTGCACTTGCCAGATTTTTCCATTTCGGGTGTCTAGTTTTAACAAGTTATAGATATTCTGTGTGCTATAAATCTCAAATACCTTACCGGTATTTTGAGAGTATAAAGTTGATGCATTGTTCATGCAGGATGTGTTTGCAAATGCTAACAAAAGAAGCAATACGGTTATTGCAACGAGTGAGAGGAGCCTGCTTTGTCTTTTTACCATAAGCTTATTCCTTTCTAACAGAAGCAATGTTTGCAAATCATTGAGTATCCATGAGTACTTAAAAGGTAAATAAAAACACCTTAAATAATGGGAAGTACTAGTCGTTTATCCGCGTCAAAGGACCATTGAATTTGCCAAGTTTTGCCATTAATTTGGTCTAAGAGAATAAAAGTATACATATTTTGAGTGGGATGAAGAGCGAATCTTCCAGTAGTACTATCATTGTCTGGGGATAAGTTAACGCTATTTAAAATAGTGGTAAACCTTGATTCATCTTTATTTGAAAATTGCACTTGCCACATCTTCCCACTACGTGTGTCGAGCTCAATAAAGTTATACATATTAGCAGTGCTATATAACTTAAAGTTTGAGGTAGAAGATTCTTCTGCAAAAGATATGTTTGCAAAGGAAAATAAAAGCAAGAAAAACATTATTGTGAAGGTGGTTCGTTTAAAAGTTTTTTTAAACATGGTGACACTCCTTTCAAAAATCATCAGTTCAAATCTATTTCGGACTTTGGTTAGAAAATATATCTAACTTAAATATAGTATGAAAAGTTTAAAAAATCAAGTAAAAAAGGTGCAGGTAGGGGGAGGTCAAATCTCAAAACCCTGTAAAGGGAGGCACGGGCGGGGGGTCTTACGCAAAAAAACGCGAAAGTTTAAGGGGGATTACCCCCGTGATTTAAGGAGGTAGTAGAAAATTGGGTAAAAGAGGACCTAGTCCGGGTACGGGAGGACGTCCCAGCAAGCCTTTGGCAGATAAGATTGCTGAAGGAAATCCGGGTAAACGACCTCTTAAGGTTATGGAGTTTAAAGATTTACCGGATATGCAGGGCGAAGAAATGCCTAAGCCTAGCGAGATGCTCTCAGCCACGCAAAAGGATGGACGAGTTTTGCAGGCAAAAGAAATATATGAGCAAACCTGGGATTGGCTTAATAAACGCGGATGCGTTTCATACATATCTCCGCAAACGCTGGAGAGGTATGCGATGGCTGCCGCCAGATGGAAACATTGTGAAGAAATAATAACGGCAACGGGTTATTTAGCAAAACATCCAACTACGGGAGGGGCAATGACATCACCGTATGTCAGTATTGGACAGAATTATTTATCTCAGGCTAACAGGTTGTGGAATGAGATATTTGCCGTTATTCGTGAAAACACGGCAACAGAATATTCCGGGCCAACTAATCAGAATGATTTTATGGAGCAGCTTTTACGCTCGAGGGAGAAACGAAAATGACCAATGAAGAACTATTGCACCTTAGGATGTTTAGAAATACCTTAAGAAATCATAAGGATAAACTGACTCGCCAACAGTTATGTACTTTGAAAGGGTTAGCTAAGGCCGGCAATCTGATGGGAGCGTATAAAGGCCTTAAAAAAATATTGGAAAGGAAGGCAAGCTAGTGGATAAGAAAACTACAGAAATGAAACTTGTGCCAATAGATAAATTGGTGCCTTATGTAAATAATGCAAGAACTCACTCCCAAGGGCAGATAACGAAACTTCGTTCAAGCCTAAGGGAGTTTGGTTTTGTTAACCCTGTAATCATCGACAGCAATTGCGGTATTATAGCCGGCCATGGGCGGGTGCTTGCTGCCAAAGAAGAAGGAATTGCTGAAGTACCTTGCGTCTTGGTTGATTACTTAACCGAGGCACAGAAGAAAGCCTACATCATAGCAGATAACCGTTTTGCTATGGACGCAGGCTGGGATGAAGAACTTTTGAAAATTGAAATCGAATCCTTGCAGGGTGCAGAGTTTGATGTTTCCCTAACCGGCTTTGAGCCTGCTGAACTAGATAAACTTTTTAATACCGGTGATGATGTTAAGGATGATGACTTTGATGTCGATGAAGAATTGAAAAAGCCGACTTTTTCTAAGCTTGGCGATATTTGGACATTAGGCAAGCACAAAGTTATCTGTGGTGATTCTACAGACCCGGCTACTTTTGAAAAGCTGCTGGGAGAAACCAAGGCAAACCTTGTATGTACCGATGCCCCATATTTTGTAGAACTGAAAAATAAGTCAGGCACGATTGCAAATGACAATTTGAATGATAAGCAGGGATATGAATTCCTTTTGAAGGTATTTACAAACTTCAAAAATGCTATGGCACTGGATGCATCAATCTATGAATTCTATGCAACCATGAAAACCCGTGTGTTTTATGATGCGTTTGAAGATGCTGGATTTAAAGTCGGTGCAGGTCTGATTTGGAAAAAGCCAAGGGCACCATTTATGCGCACCGATTGGAAGTTTAATATGGAGCCAATTATATGGGGCTGGCGAAAAGACGGCAAACATATCTGGTATGGAGATCAGAAACAGACAGCCGTCTTTGAATTCGATGGAATAAAGGATTCTGAAAAAGATGGATGTGGGCATCCGTCAAGTAAGCCTGTTCCGATGATAGCGTATCTGATTAAACAATGTACACAGTCAAATGGCATTGTGCTGGATGGTTTTCTCGGCAGTGCATCTACCTTGATGGCTTGTGAACAGATGGATAGAATTTGTTATGGTGTAGAATTGGAACAAAAATTTGTAGATGTGGCTGTGAAAAGATATGCTCAATTCAGAAATGGACAGACAGAAGATATTTCCGTTCTTCGTGACGGCAAGACTATCCGATTTGATGATTTGGAGGTTGAACCAGAAACGGAGGCAAAAAATGAGTAATGTTGTTTACAGCTTTGATGGCAGCGTGGGGTATGGTAAATTGCCGAATGGAATGGTATTCCGATTCGATCGAGATGCCTTTCATAAAATCAGTAATGTAAAATGGTATGCAAGCTGTGAAAGTGGAAGATTCTATATTATAGATTGCCGTGGCAGAAAACTGCACAGTTATTTATTGAATTGCTTGAAAGGATATGAGGTTGACCATATTAGTCTTGATACTTTAGATAATTGTTCAAGTAATCTTCGCATATGCACACATCAGCAGAACCAGATGAATCAGCCGATTCAGAAAAATAATACTTCGGGAGTAAGTGGAGTAAGCTGGTATGCACCAAGAAAGAAATTCAGGGCAAGAATAAAAGTAAACCAGAAAGAAATCCATCTTGGTTATTTTGATACATTTGATGATGCTGTGAAAGCGAGAAATATTGGGATGCGATGTATGTTCGGTGCTTATGGCCGTTATGATAACGTGGGAAAAATACCGCTTTGGATAGAAAAGCTGGTAGCAGAAAAATGCATTCGTTTTGTGGAGTTGTCACAGAACAGTGCATTTTTTGATTTCTGGGCTTTGGAGGTGGCTGCCAATGCGTAAATTAACATTAGGCAGTCTTTTTGATGGCTCAGGAGGTTTTGCTTTAGGTGGTATATTGTCCGGCATCAATCCTATATGGGCATCAGAAATTGAGCCGTTCCCTATTAGGGTAACTTCAAAACGGTTGCCAAGCGTACAGCATTTAGGCGATATTAATCAAATAGATGGGGCGAAAATTACCCCCGTGGATATTATTACCTTCGGCTCACCCTGTACCGATATGAGCCTTGCCGGAAGAAGGGCAGGACTGGTTGGCAGTCAGTCGGTACTGTTTTACCAAGCAATAAGAATTATTAAAGAAATGAGGAATGCAACAGATGGAAAATATCCAAGATACATCGTGTGGGAAAACGTCCCCGGAGCGTTCTCTTCAAATAAAGGGGAGGACTTCAAAGCAGTGCTTGAAGCCATCTGCAAAATCAAAACCGAAGATGCTGTTATTCCTGAACTTAAAAAAGGCAAATGGAGTAATGCAGGAAATATCGTGGCAGAGGAATTCTCCCTTGCCTGGCGAGTTCTCGATGCCCAATATTGGGGAGTCCCCCAGCGCAGAAGACGCATCTATCTTGTCGCAGATTTTGCAGGCAGGAGTGCAGGCGAAATACTATTTGAGTCAGAAGGCTTGTCTGGGTATTCTAAGACGGGCCGCAGCCCGTGGCAAAAAACTGCCGGAGGTACTGAGGCTTGCACTGGAGAAACAGGCATAATCTGCTTAAATGATCAAGGCGGAGAGCGTATGGATGTAACAGAAGATAAAACCTCTACGCTTCGTGCTAAATCAAATCATTCGCCTTTGGTGTTTGAAAATCACTCGCAGGATTCAAGGTTTGTAGGGCCGCTTGATAAAGCACAGACTGTGCTTGCGACTTTTGGCACTGGTGGTAACAATCAGCCGTTTGTAATGGAAACACCTAAAACACTGAAAATCCGCAGTGGCTGTGAAGGCGGCGGTAAAGGTGCTTTGGTACAGGAAAATCTTTCAGCCACGCTAGGGTGCAATAATGACCAGACGGTATTTGTGCCAAAGGTCTATGGTATCTGCTCTAAGGACAGTAATTCCATGAAGTCGGATAATCCAAGCAGTGGATTTTATGAGGCAGAATCTTCAAGAACTCTTGATGGCAATGGTGGTAATCCTGCCTGCAATCAAGGCGGTATGGCTGTTGTGGAAAATGTAAAAGCCTTTCACGTAAATCAAAGAGATGAGGTAATAGACCTTAAAGAAAAATCCGGTGCGTTAATGGCACGGCAAAGCAATCAGATGCAGACTTTTGTTTTGCAAGGTTCTATGATTGGCAGGAAGGATGAGAATGGACCGCAAGGCGATGGTGTGAATGAAGATGTGAGTTTTACTTTAAATACGGTAGATAAACACGCGGTGGCATACGGCATTGACCGCGCAGCCTTCAATCAAGGCGAGAATGCTAAGTTTGGATTTACAGTGGAAAAAGAAATAGAACCTACTATTGTTGCTAAAGGACCTGGGGCAGTTGCTGCTCCAACCTATACAAGCAGTAAAGCGTCTTTTTTTACGTCTGCTGAAAAAGAGGTTGCAAATACCTTAGTTGCGACAGATTATAAAGACCCGCCTTTGATTAATGATGAAGAAGGCAATGCCTACATAGTAAGAAGATTAACACCTACAGAATGTGCAAGGCTGCAGGGATTTCCGGACTGGTGGTGCAGCGACCTTGGTAATAATGAACCAAGTGATGCTGATATTCTCTTTTGGACTGAGGTGTTTGAAACACACCGAAGAATAATAGGAACAGCTAAAAAGCCTAAGAGCAGGAATCAGATTATTAAATGGCTTAAAAATCCACATTCGGATTCAGCAGAATATAAGATGTGGGGTAATGGCGTGGCACTACCATGCGTATGTTTTGTTTTGGCTGGTATCGTTTGGGTGCAGCAAGACTAAAAGTATACTAGATACTAGGCTTAAATGACTTGATAATAAGTACATTTAGAGCGAATATGTACCTACCAAAACAAAAGGAGGCAATTAGCATGAATGTACATTTTGAAGTCGAAAACAGAAAAGAATTAGTAAAAGCCTTGGAGGAGCTTACCTTAGAGAAAGCAAAATACCTTGGTGTTCCAAGCTGTGCTTACCAAATTGGCAGTTTAACCTTAAGCAAGAACAGCAGCCTAAGCTGGGGAGAAGAAGTAAACGAAACAGCGATGGAAAGACTGCTTGCAGCCCTTGGAGAAAAAGGGTTTGTTACCAAAGAAGTAATTTTAGCAGAAAAGATGTTGAAAAATATGGCGGCTGCTGAAAAGGCTGATGAACCTGCGAATGCAGAAACCGAGCCTGAAATGCTTGATGTAAACATTTCACTGCCAAAAGATATTTTTACACCCGAAACTTGGGAAAACCTCAATAACCTTTTAGCAGCCAAGGGCAGACTTATTCAAAAGGCATTAGGACTTGAAGAATTGCCAGAGGTGATTGATGAAGAGGATAGAGTAACCTTTCCTTGGTTTAAAATAAAACCTTTAGATAACAGCTTGCTTGAAGCCTACAGTAAATTTGTATGTGCCTTGGCAAAGCTTGCCAGAGAACAAAAACGGGTAAATCCTAAAGAAAAAGAAGTGGAAAATGAAAAATATGCTTTTAGATGTTTCCTCTTACGATTAGGGTTTATCGGCAAAGAATACAAAGAGGTCAGAAAGACCTTGCTTAAGAATTTTACAGGCTCATCAGCTTTCAAAGGGGGTGTCAATCATGCGGTTTCCAAATAGAGAAACAGTTGAAAGAGTACGCAGTGAATATCCAAAAGGAACTAGGGTTGAACTAGTGAAGATGGATGACTGCCAAGCACCGCCCATAGGAACTAAAGGCACGGTTTTAGGAGTTGATGATATCGCCAGCATTATGGTAGCTTGGGATAACGGTTCGGGCCTTAATGTAGCCTATGGTGAAGACATTTGCCGTAAGCTTGGAGGCGGTAAATGATGAATGAAATTGTAAAAAAGCAAATTCTAGCTATTCGCGACACAGGCCGCACCAATATGTTTGATGTAAATATGGTGCAGTTTCTTGCCAACGAATATGGCTACTACGAATTGGTAATGTATTTAGAAGAGCATCGTAAAGAATATGTTAGATTCATCCTCACAGGAGAGCAGTAAAGTATACAGTTTTTATTGCAGAAATAGGTTGCTATTATGTGCGTTTAGAGCGAATATACACATACCGAAAGGTAAACTAAACGAAAGCGGAGGATGAAGATGATGTGGAAAACAGGAGCAATGCTGATTAAAGGTAAAGTTTACAAATACCAAGTAAAAGTTTATGAGGTAGGCAGTGAGTTTGGTATTGATGGCGGTAAGATTTCTAAAGCCTGGATAAGCCTAGACGGCAAAGCGGTGGTAAATTACGATAGAGGCTGGGACATAGAGCCAGTGGATGAAGACGCTGAAATTGCCCTGGCAATACTGATTAAAGAACACAACTAAATAAAATTTTAAAAGAACGGTTCCGTAAGGGGCTGTTCCTCGTACAGTCGCTATAAGGCGGCTATTTTTATTTGTAAAGGTGGTGATGATATTTGAAAAAACTAAAACGGTATAAGGCAACCAAATTTAAGGCAAAAGGCGCTGTATACGATAAAGACGCTGCTGATTATGCCGTAGGTTTTATCGAATGTCTTTGCCATACGAAGGGAACCTGGGCAGGAAAGCCATTTGAACTGATTGATTGGCAGGAGCAGATTATACGGGATGTATTTGGAACGATAAAACCTAATGGTTATAGGCAGTTCAATACAGCTTATATTGAAATACCAAAGAAACAAGGCAAGTCAGAACTTGCAGCGGCAGTAGCACTTCTGCTTTGCTGTGGTGATAGGGAGGAACGTGCCGAGGTTTACGGCTGTGCTGCTGACCGTCAGCAAGCTACTATCGTGTTTGATGTTGCGGCAGACATGGTGAGAATGTGTCCGGCACTTAATAAAAGGGTAAAAATATTAGCATCGCAAAAAAGAATAATCTATCTGCCTACGAACAGCTTTTATCAAGTCTTGTCGGCAGAGGCTTATTCCAAGCATGGGTTTAACATTCATGGGGTTGTTTTTGATGAACTGCACACCCAGCCGAATCGCAAACTCTTTGATGTTATGACTAAAGGCTCAGGCGATGCTCGTATGCAGCCTTTATATTTCTTGATTACCACAGCCGGAACAGACACCAATAGCATCTGCTATGAAACCCACCAAAAGGCCAAGGATATATTGGAAGGGCGAAAGCATGACAGTACCTTTTACCCTGTAATCTATGGGGCAGAGGAGTCTGATGATTGGACTGATCCAAAGGTTTGGAAAAAGGCGAATCCTTCTCTAGATATTACCGTTGGGATAGATAAGGTAAAAGCAGCCTGCGAATCGGCTAAACAAAACCCTGCGGAGGAAAACTCATTTAGGCAGTTAAGGCTTAATCAATGGGTAAAACAAGCTATCCGCTGGATGCCTATGGATAAATGGGATGCTTGTAGTTTTAAGGTAGATGAAAAAAGCCTTATTGGCCGGGTCTGCTATGGCGGTCTTGACCTTTCAAGTACGACAGATATAACCGCTTTTGTATTAGTTTTTCCACCTTTAGACGAGGAGGATAAATTTGTAGTTCTTCCATATTTTTGGCTGCCGGAAGAAACGCTGGATTTAAGGGTTAAGCGTGACCATGTGAACTATGATGTGTGGGCAAGGCAGGGACTTATTCAGACCACCGAAGGTAACGTAGTGCATTACGGCTACATTGAGAAGTTTATAGAAGAGTTAGGCGAAAAGTATAATATCCGGGAAATCGCCTTTGACCGCTGGGGAGCGGTGCAGATGGTGCAAAATCTTGAGGGCATGGGGTTTACGGTAGTGCCTTTTGGACAAGGTTTTAAGGATATGTCACCACCTACTAAGGAACTGATGAAACTAACACTAGAGCAGAAAATTGCTCATAGCGGGCATCCGGTGCTTAGATGGAATATGGATAACATTTTTATCCGAACGGACCCTGCCGGGAACATTAAAGCAGATAAAGAAAAATCCACAGAGAAAATTGACGGTGCTATAGCCACGATTATGGCTTTAGACCGAGCAATTCGCTGTGGAAATGATAACGGTGCCTCTGTTTATGATGACAGGGGTATTTTATTTGTCTGACAGGAACATAATTTTAGGAGGTGGTCAAGATTTTAGAAATATTTACAAAGCTTTTTAAGTCCAGAGATAAACCTAAGAACGTAAGTGTAGGCAGTGCCTATAGGTTTTTCTTTGGTGGAAGTACGGCTGGGAAAAATGTAACTGAGCGTTCTTCTATGCAGATGACAGCAGTTTATTCTTGCGTTAGGGTACTGGCAGAAGCTGTTGCAGGTTTGCCCTTACACCTTTACAAATACACGGATAGCGGTGGCAAAGATAAAGCCTTAGAGCATCCGCTGTATTTTCTCCTACATGATGAGCCTAACCCGGAGATGACCTCGTTTGTGTTTAGGGAAACTCTTATGACGCATCTACTTCTTTGGGGTAATGCCTATGCTCAGCTTATCAGAAATGGCAGAGGGGAGGTTGTTGGTATCTATCCGTTAATGCCTAACCGGGTTAGCGTAAACAGGGATGATAAAGGAAATATCTATTACAAGTATTTGCGTGGCCTAGAAGATGCACATTTAAACAAGGAAAACGAAGTTATTCTGCTGCATTCAGAGGTGCTGCACATACCAGGTTTAGGTTTTGATGGCCTAGTCGGTTATTCACCAATTGCTATGGCTAAAAACGCTATTGGTATGGCTATTGCCTGCGAGGAATACGGAGCCAAGTTTTTTGCGAACGGTGCTACGCCAGGCGGGATTTTAGAGCATCCGGGTGTAGTAAAAGACCCGGAAAGAGTAAGAGCCAGTTGGAACTCAGCTTTTGGTGGAAGTGCCAACGCCAATAAGGTAGCAGTTTTAGAGGAAGGTATGAAATACACACCAATATCTATCAGTCCAAACGAAGCCCAGTTTTTAGAAACAAGAAAATTTCAGATTAACGAGATAGCTCGAATTTTCAGAGTCCCACCGCATATGGTTGGTGACCTTGAGAAATCGAGCTTTTCTAATATAGAGCAACAATCCTTGGAGTTCGTAAAGTACACCCTGGAGCCTTGGCTTATCCGCTGGGAGCAGTCCTTAGTACGTTCGCTTATTTTGCCGGGAGATAAGGGTAAATATTTTATTAAGTTCAACGTGGACGGACTCCTTCGAGGAGATTATGAAAGCCGTATGAATGGTTACGCTACCGCAAGACAGAATGGTTGGATGAGTGCCAATGATATAAGAGCCTTGGAAAACCTGGACCAAATATCTGAAGAAGATGGCGGTAATTTGTATCTCATTAACGGCAACATGACTAAATTAAAGGACGCAGGCAGTGCGTATTCTGATGCAAAGGAGGTAAATGACAATGAAGAAGTTTTGGCAGTGGAAGAACAAAAAGGTAATAAACCAGGAAAGCCAAGAAGAAGTGATGGAACGGACACTGTTTCTTAACGGCACCATAGCTGAAGAAAGCTGGTTTGATGATGATGTCACACCTCAGCTATTTAAAGAAGAACTGCTTTCAGGCACAGGAGATATAACCATTTGGATTAATAGCCCAGGTGGTGACTGCATAGCAGCCGCTCAAATCTACAATATGCTGATGGAATATAAGGGGAACGTGACTGTTAAGATTGATGGCCTGGCGGCAAGTGCTGCATCGGTTATTGCAATGGCAGGCAGTAAGGTTTTAATGAGTCCTGTATCCCTACTTATGATTCATAATCCGGCAACTATGGCTTTTGGCGATAAAAGCGAATTTCAAAAAGCTATCGCTATGCTAAGCGAAGTAAAGGAATCAATCGTAAATGCCTATGAAACTAAGACAGGTATGGCAAGAGTAAAAATTGCCCGCCTTATGGACGATGAAAGCTGGATGAATGCCAATAAGGCAGTCGAGCTTGGCTTTGCCGATGGTATTTTAAAAAAAAATACCGAGGATATGCTTGAGCCGCCTGTTTTATCCATGATGTATTCTAAGGCTTTGGTAGTAAATTCCTTAAAGGCAAAGATAGCGGCTAAATGTCGTATTGAGCCTAAGGAAGTTGTAAAAGAGTGTTCTGTTGATGAATGCTTAAAAAAATTAGAGTTATTAAAGAACCACATTTAAGGGAGGAATTTAACTTATGAATATTATCGAATTACGTGAAAAAAGAACAAAAGCCTGGGAAACCACCAAGTCCTTTTTAGAAAGCCATCGCAGTGATAAAGGTACGCTTTCTGCGGAAGATGAAAATACCTACAATGTCATGATGGCAGATATTGATGCCTTAGGTAGAGAAGTACAACGTTTAGAAAAGCAGGAGGCAATCGACAAAGAACTTTCTAAAGCAGTGAATCAGCCTTTTACCAATAAACCCGGTATTGCGACTCTCCCGGATGAAACTTTGGAGAAAATGAAACCGGCACGTTCACGAGGTGCGTATGCTAAGGATTTGTTAAAAGCCATGCGTACTAACTTCAAACAGGTATCCAACCTTTTGCAGGAGGGTGTTGATGCAGATGGCGGTTATTTAGTTCCGGAGGAATATGACAAGCGTATTATCGATGCTTTGATGGAAGATAACATCATGCGCGGTCTTGGTACAATTATCACTACTTCCGGTCAGCATAAAATTAACATTGCAGCTACCAAGCCTGCGGCTGCATGGATTGAAGAAGGGGAAGCCTTACAGTTCAGCGATGCTAAATTTGCACAGACCTTGCTTGATGCTCATAAGCTTCATGTGGCCATTAAGATTACCGAAGAACTTCTCTATGACAATGCCTTTAACCTTGAAAATTACATCATCACCGAGTTTGGCAAGGCTATGGCTAATGCCGAAGAGGATGCCTTCTTAAATGGTGACGGTACCGGTAAACCTTTAGGTTTGTTTGCTGAAACCGGTGGTGCGACCATAGCTAGTACTTTAACTGCCGCCATTAAGTCAGATGATATGTTGGAACTAATTTATGCTTTGAAACGTCCGTACCGTAAGAACGCCAAGTTCATCTTAAATGACCAGACCTTACTTGCCATTCGTAAACTAAAAGATAACAATGGGGCATATATGTGGCAGCCATCTTATCAGGCAGGCGAGCCGGATAAAATCTTAGGCTATGATGTGTTTACCTCTGCTTATGCACCTGCAAATGCTATCTCTTTTGGTGATTATAGCTATTACAATATCGGTGATCGTGGCGTTCGCTCCATGCAGGAACTAAGAGAACTTTATGCAGGGAATGGCATGATTGGCTATGTGGTAAAAGAACGTGTTGATGGCAAGCTTATACTGCCTGAAGCAGTACAAATCTTGAAACTAAATGCCTAGAAAACTGTAAAAGCAGGTGGTGGGTAAAGTGCTGGTAAGTTTAGAGGAAATGAAATTATATCTTAGAGTAGATTCAGAAACCGAGGATACACTTATACTGCAGCTTTTGGAATCTGCTGAAAAAGTGTGTCAGGATGTAATCCGGGCAGATGAAGAAACCTTAAAAAAGTCAAATAATGCCAAAACAGCTATTATGTATACTACCGCCTATTTTTACGAACACAGAGAAGAAGCGGACTATAAGCAGCTTATGCTGACTTTGCGTTCGCTGCTTTTTGGGGACAGAAAGGATGGCTTTTAATGCAGATAGCTAAACTAAATCAACGGGTTGAACTTTTACAACCAATTCTTTCAAGCGATGGCTATGGTGGGTATGCAACAAATTATAAAAAGGTAATATCTCTATGGGCAGAGGTGAAGGATTCCAGGTACAGCGAAAAGCAGGCCTTTGATACACCTAATGCTTTAAGTAACATCACGTTAAAAACCAGAACCTATATCCGCATGGAAAAAGGCTGGCACCTTTTATGGCAGGGCAGAGAATATGAAATTGTTGCTGTAACAAGGTTTTATAAAGACAGTACCTATATTGAAATAGCAGAATATGAAAAGGGTGTATGATGAAATTTCTTGCGAAAGTAACAAGCAGTGATTTGACTAAAGCTATGTCAAGCATCTCAGCATGGGATGGAAAAACGCGTCTGGCTATTGAAAATGCATTGCAAGATAGTACTAAAAATATCGCTAGAGGGGCAAAACAAAAGGTTGCACAGCGCAGCGGCAAGCTAAAAAAATCTATTAAAACAGGTTTTGACAGAAGAAAACCGGAAGGGTTGGTTAAAGCTAAAACCCCCTATGCTCATATCGTTGAGTTTGGTGCTAAGGCGCATATTGTTAGGGCTAAGAATAAAAAGGCTTTATCCATTTCTGCTGGCGGTGATTTATTGCTTAGAAAATCTGCCAAAATTCCTGCCAGAAAGGGAAGGCCGTTTATTAAGCCTGCCTTTGACGCAGAAGAGCCTAAGCTTATTTCTAACATGAAGAAGGTGCTGAATAAATGAAACGTATACCATTAAATGCCTTGCAAAAGGCACTTATAAGCTATTTAACAGCTAATGAAAAAGTGCCTGTTTATGACTATGTACCGGAAACTGCAAGACCGCCATTCATGACTATTGGTGCGTTTAACTGCAAAGAAGCCGGGACAAAGTATGAGGATATGGTGGAGGTCACAGTTCAAATCAATATTTGGTCAACCTATAAGGGTAAATTTGAAATAAACAGTATTGCTAACAGGGTAATAGTATTGCTGCAAACAAAGCAAATTGATTTAAGTGAGGATGAGTTTTTAGCAGTTCGCCAACAGGTGGACTTTTTTGAGGCTTATCCTGAAGAAGAAACAGGATATAACGGAGTGATAAGCCTTATAATGCTTATTCAAAATTTACAAAGGAGTGAAAGCTAATGGCATATACAGTATTTGCAGAGCCTGCCAGCACCAGTAAGGCAACGGCGGGTAAGGATTATCTTTTATATGTGAACACAGGAGCAACAGAAACAAGTCCAACCTGGACTTTAGTTGGCGGTCAAAGAAGTGGTGATTTATCTCGTAAGGCAGATGAAATTGACGCATCAGATAAAACCAGCGGTGGTTGGAAGGCAACACTTCCAGGTTTAAGAAGCTGGTCGATTGATTTAGAAAGTGTCTACCTTGCAGGAGATAGCGGAGCCAAGTTTTTAGAAGCTGCCTTTTTGAACAACAAACAGGTACATATTAAATTTGAATACCCTGACAAAAGTTATCTTACGGGGTGGGCTGCACTTACCGAATGCAGTTTATCTACTCCTCATGATGATGTAGCGACCTTAAAGGGAACTTTGTCCGGGGCTGGTCCTTTATCTGATTTAATTACAGGAGGAAGTGCAGATGCGTAAGATAGAATTTCCGCTTTTTGGAGAAAATGAGTATATGTTTTTAAATATCGGCAGGCTTATAGATATTGAACGCATGACAGGAAAGCCTGCTGGAGATATTATTAAAAATCAAAGTTTGGATCTTGGTATGCTTACCATTATTTTAAGCGTGGCTCTACGTCATCACAAAATGCGTACACCTCAGTGGTATGCCAATAAACTGCAGGAGCTGGTGGATGAAGGGATTGATTTAGAAACCGACATTCAAATTCCGGTAGTTAAATGTATCGCGGGTTCTGGCATCTTAGGAAAAGCAGTGTATTATAAACTGTTTCCGGAGGAAATGACAGAATCAGTAAGTGAAGAATTGGAAAAAGAGAGAAAAAACTAAGGGAAGGGCAAACGGCTCCTTCCTTTTTTTCTTGGCTGAAATGGGCAGAGGGTATAGCCTATGGCCCACTTGCCCTAAAGCCAAATGAGTTTTATGCTCTTAGTCCTTTTGAACTTACCAAGCTTGCGACAGGCTATGAAAGACGAAAACTAAATGTATTGTGGACTGCTTCATATTTTACGGCTAACCTCATGGCAACACAGGTAAAAGGAATTACTCCGGAGAAGCTGATGAAACCATTCCTGCCAAGGAAAACCTCTGGCGCAAAAGAAGCGGAACGAGAAGAATTTTTTAAAGAATTTTATGCCCAAAGAAAGGAGGCGGATGAATGTCAACCGTAGCAGAACTCTTGGTAAAAATTGGAGCGGATTCCTCGGATTTAAGAAAAGAAATAGCAGCAACCAAAAGACAGCTTAGAACCGCCTTCGGTTCTGAAGGCTTAAATCTGTCCGGCAAAGCAGTAAACGTACTTGAAGGCCTTGGTGCAGCTTTAGGTGCTTTAGGCGTTTATGCTGTAAAAGCAGGAGGAGAACTGCAAAATGTTCAGGTAGCAATGACAAATATGCTGGGAAGCGCCGAAAAGGCCACAGCTTTTGTAAAAGAACTGCAGGATTTTGCGGCACATACCCCTTTTGAATTTAATGATGTTACTAAAGCCAGTCAAAAGTTTTTGGCTTTTGGTTTTACGGCTGAGCAGATTATACCAACTCTTACTGCCGTGGGTGACGCTGCGGCAGGTGTAGGAGCTGGTCAAGATGGTGTAAACAGATTAACCATAGCTTTAGGGCAGATTGCCGCAAAAGGAAAGCTGGCAAGCCAGGAAATGATGCAGATTACCGAACTTGGCATTCCTGCCTGGCAGCTTTTAGCAGATAAGCTGGGAACAGATGTTGCAACGGCTCAGGACATGGTAACTAAGCGTATGGTAGACAGCCAAATGGCATTAGATGCATTGGTAAGCGGTATGGAAAGCCGTTATGGCGGTATGATGGAGCAGCAAAGCAGTACTATTTTAGGTACCTGGTCTAATCTTATGGATGGTTTGGGGCAGGTTGCTTCTCAAGCTGGCCTGGCTATTGCAGAGGCACTGAATTTACCGGAACTGTTTAGTGGTATTGGCGAGTGGCTCAGTAATTTTGCATCTGTTTTGCAGGAAGGCGGTATTAGAGAAGCCATACTAAACTGTATCCCACCGGAGGTACAGCTTGCTATTATTGCTTTTGGAACAGCTTTAACAGGAGTTGCTATTCCTGCCATGTATGCAGCAGGTGCTACTGCCCTTGCGATGGCAGCGCCTTTTGTTACGGCAATAGGAGCTGCAGTAGCTGCGGCTGCTCCTTTTATAGCAGTAATAACGGCTATTGGAGCAGCTCTTTATACACTCTGGGCAAAAGGGATAAGTATAGCCGATGTATTTCAATTGATGGGAATAAAGACCGAAGCTTTATCCCAGGCAGGAAGTGCATTGCAGTCAGCTTTTTCTGCAGTTGGAAGTTTGCTTTCATCAGTTCTTACGGCCTTAAGACCGTTGTTTGTAGCATTTGCAGCAGTCGCAGGTGTAGTAATAACAGGAATACTACAATATTTTGGCATGCTTATCACAGGAGCAGCTTATCTTTTAGAGATGGTTTCGAATGTACTTGAAGGTATATGCAGTGCTTTTGAATGGATGGTTAATGGTGTAGGCTCAGCATTGGATGCGGTTGCCTCTGCTTTAAGCGGTATGGCAGATAGTGTTTTGCCGGCTTGGGCATCAAGCGGACTTGCTACAATTTCTAATTTTGTTAGCAGTGCAATAAGCTGGCTGTCCAGCTTGATTTCTAAAATCTTTGAAACTAATGCGGCCTTAAACAGCGTAGGCGGAGATAATTCCGAAGATGGTGCAAATAGTAGTCCAGTACCCAAAAAGGAATGGAAAATGCCGGATTTCAGTAATTTTAAAGGCAGTAGCGGCGGCACGGTACCAACCGGAGCAGGCGGTGGAGGACACGTAGGTGGCGGAGGCCGTGGCGGTTCTGGAGGAGGTAAGGCAGGCAGTATAGACAATACGGTCTCTAAAGCTGCCAGCACTTCTAAATCCATTGAGGAGGAATGGGTACGAACTTTTAACACTAAATCCCAGCTTGTAGATCGCTGGTATAAAGAAGAAACTGCTGAACTTGAGAAATCAAAAACGGCTAATGAAAACTATGAAAGAGATAAACAGCGTTTAACCGAGTTATATGCTCAAAAACGGATAACAGCTTTGCAGGAGGAAGCAAAAAAAGTTCAGGATATAAGAAACAGCATAAGAGATGCCTTTTTTGCATCAGAAGAATCTGGCAGTGTATTAAAAGCGGATGCCGCTGCTGCAGAGCTTGTCAAAATGCAGCTTGAGCATGAAAAAGCGACAGCGAGTATTGAAGAACGCTGGACTAATCTTTCTAATACGTTTATTGGTTTAACTGCAAGTGAGAAAGAAGTATTCATTCAGGCGTTAAAAGAACGCAGCATTGCTTTTGAGCAAAGCGAAACGGGAGAACTTGATTTTCATAAACAAATGCTGAAAGACAAACTGGCAGAGGATAAAGCTTATGAAGATACCAAGGCAGAGTATCATGCTCAGTGCAAGGATATTCAAGCCAATATTGATGAGGCTTACCGCACTAATGACCTTGCAAGACTTCAAGAAGTATTAACCGAGGAGGCCGCCATTCGACTAAATGATATGGAGGCACAAAAGACCATGCTTGATACCTATAAGCAGGCTTTTTTAGATGCTCATACTACAATTTCTCAAATGATAGCAGATTTATATGGTACGGCATTAACAGGCTTGGAGGATGCTTTTACTAATATCCTTACTAATGCCAAAAGTGCTAAAGATGCTTTTGCTGATTTAGGTAAAAGTATGCTTAAGGTAATAGCACAATATTTTGCCAAGCAGGCAGCAGGTATGATTTTATCTCATGTTATGGGGCAAAACCTGCAAAAAAAAGAAGCCGCAACAAGTGTGGCACAATCTGCTGCTGAATTATCTGCGTGGGCACCTGTGGCGGTAGCTTATGAAACTGTTCATCCGGGTTCTGCCGTCAGAGCCTTAGGGATGGTTACAACCTCGCTTACTACGGCAGCCGCATTAGGCACTTCGCTTTTAGCGGTATCTGCGGTAGGAACAGGTGCTAAAAGCAGCGCAGATACTGTATCGGTGCAAGGGTATGCCAAGGGTGGATATTTTACAGGCCCTGCTCTAGGCATTATTGGTGAGGGTGTGGATAATGAAGTGGCTATGCCATTAAATAGGGCAGTATTTAACAATATTGCAGAAGGAATTGTTGAGGCCGGGGCAAATAGAAATGCAACGGTAACCCAAAATATTTACGGGGATATTAACGATGCCGCTGATGTAGAGGATTTGTTTGAAGGCTTAAGCAATATGGTGGCAGCCGGGTTAAGAGGTGTGTAATATGAGATTCCCGACAAGAGCAGGGACAGAAAACAACTTAAAAATTTTAAAAGACAACCATGAATATGTACTTCCAACGGGCTGGTCTTTAGCAGATGCAGGCAGTTATGATTTTAATAATAAAATTGAAGACAGAGCCTTTTCTCATGGCGGTGATGTAGTTGGTGATGGTATGGTTAAAGGTCATACCATTAAGGTGAAATTTTCCGTGCAAAGTAGTGATGAATTTAATCATGATGAGCTTTTAAACCGTGCCTACAGGTATTTTTCTCAAACTGACTATAAGCTTTATTGTGGTCGTTCTGACAGATGCTTTAATGTGGCTGGTATTAGTAAAATTACCCATGAATATGAAAATGGTTTTAAGCAGCGGTGGAGCAATATTACGGTAAGCCTTCTTTTAGCCGATCCATTTCGTTACCAGGCTCAAGAAAGCTTAGTGGTTTATGAGTTTCCTACCGAGGTATATCAGGCAGAAATGATACTCCATAATCTTGGAAGTGTGGATACTCCGTTAACCTTTAAATTTATTCCTAAAATAAAAATGCCTGCCATAACAGTCTGGCATGCGGAAACTAAAAAACAATTTAAGCTTAGCGATGCTCTTTTAATAACTCCGGCTTTTACGGTAATTAATGCTAAAGAGGGAACTGTGTGGAGAAACACCTCTAACAGCATTAATGCATTTAATGGACAATTTCTGCAGGCTATTCCCGGTAAAAATACCTTGTACTATACAGGAGGTGCAGGCAGATTGGAAATTGCCTATACTAACAGGTGGTTTATATGAACTTTAATTTTGGCAGAGGTGTTTTAGGCAGATTTATTTTCGCCGGAAAAATTGGTGGTAAAACTAATGAAACGCCTAAGGGAGAAACTAAAAAGTATTACCCTGGGCAATATACAGTTATTGCCTATGCTGATGATGGAACAAGAACTGCATTTTTTGGCAGTGGCAGTGAGAAGAATTCTTTAAGCAAGGTGACTTTTGAGATTACCAATACAGGATGCGGCAGCTCAGAATTAACCTTTAAGGTTTTGCCTAAAAACAGTGAACTTAGCTATATGCAAAGAATTGATATTCATCTGTTTGGAGATGAGCTGCCTTGGTATTCCGGTTATATTATTACAAGGCCGGTAGAAGGTTCTACAGAAACAGAGTTTAAGTTTACCGCACATGGTTATTATAACCGCTTGGAAAAACTGGTGCTGTTTGAAACCTACGAAAATATGGATCCCAGTGCAATAGTGCGGGATATTGCAGTAAAGGCAGAAAAAACGCATGGAATAATTTATAATTCCAGCAAAATCAGTGATGCCGGATATACAATTACGAAATTAGTCTTTGATGGGGTAACAGTAAAAGAAGCTCTCGCAACCTTGGCGGATTTTGCAGTTGATTATGTGTATGGCGTGGATGAATATCGAAATTTATATTTTATGCCAAGAGAAACAGCTATCAACGAAGAGGCTCGTTTAACAGTAGGAAAACACATCAATAAATATATTCCTTCCTGGAATGTAGAAAAAATAGTAAATTGGGCCAGGATAAAGGGCGGTAATATAGATGATGAGGGTGAGCAGTGGCTGTGCGTTATTAAAGATGATATAAGCATAGCTGAATATGGAAGAAGAGATAAGATTTGGACACTGCCGTCAGCCTATGAAGTAGCAGATGCTGTAAGGTGGGGGACAAATCAAATCCAACAGTACAAAAATCCCATAAAATCAGCAAAGGTAAGCGGTGTAAGATTAGATTATCCGCTTGTGGACGGTACATTTAACGTAAGGCATATGACAACCAAGGGTCAGGCACAGATAAGAACTCTATCCGGGGATACACATGAGTATCCCATCACCAAGGTGAAATACACAATATCTGCCAGTGGGGGCATTGCAGCAGATTTAGAACTGGGAGAGCCGGTATTCTCACTGGAGAAGTATTTATCGGATATAGAACGCAATGCTCAGAATATAGAACAGTCGCAGTCTTCCGCAATTAAGCAACTGACTGGGATTTAAGGAGGTAATTAGGTGGCAATAAAAGACTATAGACTAGACCCATTTTTAAATGTTATTAACATAAAGAAAATAACCGGAGAATACCATCAAGTACCCAATCAAAGTCCGTATACCATAAGGCTTAATGAAGTGCCGCAAAAGACGGACCCTACCTCACTTAATATATGCTTTGCTGATGCAGCAGTGCTTACAGAAGTGGCAGCTCAGCCTGCACAAGGGCAATATTGGCCGGATTATAATACAACGGCGCATGGGGTAGCGGATTGGAATACAGGCACTATTTTATTTAATGCGGCGGATGCCGGAAAGATAATTTATGCCAGCTATAACGGAATAGGAACGCTTGTAGATGATAGAGTTCAGGATATGCTGGAGCTGGCGGTTACGACAAGTACGCAGCCGGAAAGAGATATTGTATGTTCGGGGAGTGCCGTAAGCTACGATTCTACAGAAACCTCCGGTGGCGGTAATTTAAGCTCAGGGTACGTTAGGGTAAGACAGCACAGGGGACTTCCGGCAGGAACTTATACTTTAAGGCAGGTAATTCAGCACTTAATAAACCGCAGTCAGACCTTGGAATTTGTAAAGGGTACTGCTTATCACAATTGTGATTGTGACTGCGGTGACGATATGTAGGGGGGAAGTATTGTGATTTCTATAGACAGTAATTTTAATATTGAGGCTTCGCAGTATGACACCTATACTATTAGATTTAAACTTAAAAATTATGTACTGACCGCTGATGATAAGTTTCACTTTTCCATTAAGGCAACATCCAATTCTTCTGATGTGGTGTTTTCAAAAGATGTATATAACGCAGGCCAAAGCTATGTAGATTTAGCAATAGCCTTAGGGGAACTGGATACTCTTCCTCCGGATACTTATGTTTATGATGTAACCATCATTAACAAAAGCACCAAGAAGATTACCACCCTCATTTGGTCAGCCTATTACATGATTAAGGGGGTGGCACATAATGTCGATTGATTTAGAGGTTGAAGTAAGCGGCTTAAATAATGCTGACAGTCAAAGTTTGGAAGTTGGAGAATATGGCGCAGAGGTGGCGAAGGAGTATGCTGACAAGGCTTTTGAGTATGCCGAAAGTGCTAAAGACAGCAAAAATCTTGCTGAAAGCTGGGCAGAAAGTACAAGCGCACCTACAGGCGAAGGAACTCGCTCTGCCAAAAGCTGGTCGGATATTTCACGGCAGTGGGCAGAAAGTGGTGCTGAGCCTGATGGGGTAGTAGGTGCAAAATCATCTAAGACCTGGAGCAATCTTTCCAAGGATTATGCCAATGCGGCTTCTGAATCCGTAATAGCTGCTAAAAATAGTGCTTCTGCATCAGCAGCTTCTGCAAAAGCAAGCAGTGACAGTGCCAAGGCAGCAGCACTATCAGAAACTAATGCTGCAAGCAGTGCTGTTTCAGCTAAGCAAAGTGCGGATACGGCAGCGACAGCACTAACTAAACTTGAAAATGTGGACTTGCCTTTAAAGGCAGATGTGGCATCGCCAACTTTTACAGGAACACCTAAGGTGCCAACAGCAGCAGTTGGAAACAACTCGCAGCTTATTGCTAACACGGCTTTTGTGCAAGCTGCTGTGGCAGCTTTAGTAGCATCTGCACCGGGAACACTGGACACTTTAAAGGAGCTGGCGGCTGCTTTAGGTAATGATCCAAATTTCGCTACAACCATTACCAATTTAATCGCTGACAAACTGGACAAAACAGCAAATGCAGTAAGTGCTACCAAAGCTGCTCAAGATGGCAATGGAAATAACATTGTAAACACCTATGCTACAAAAAACGAAGTAAATGGCGGGATTACAAATCTTGCCAAGGTGGCCTCTACAGGAAGCTATAATGACCTTTTAAACAGACCGACCATTCCATCTAAAACGAGCCAATTAACAAATGATAGTAACTATGTTGCTAAGGATGCAGGCGGCAATGTGACCATTGCAGGCACTTTAACGGCGGCAAAGGTAGTTAATGCTTATTATAATGACTACGCGGAGTTTTTTCCGAGAGGCGAAGCAAGCGAACCGGGAGATATTATTGCCTTAGCTGATACGGAAAAAGAAAGCTATGTTAAGGCAACAAAGGGGTCTGTTATGGTGGTTGGTATACATAGTGATGAATATGCACAGATAATTGGCGGTGAAACAGATGAAAATGGCAATGTAGATATTGAAATGGTTTTGCAGAAATATATTCCTGTAGCCCTAGCAGGCAGAGTACACGTTAAGTATTATGGAATGGCAAAAGCGGGAATGAAAGTTGTGCCATCAGAAATACCGGGTGTGGGCAGAGCTTTTGTTGATGGAGATAAAGAAGAAAATGTTGTGGGCAGAATTGTTGAAGGTGATACGTTCCAAAATGTACGTAAGGTCAAGGTTATGGTGAGGAGGCAGTAATGAGTAAATTTTTAAAACGTAAAGTACATACGGTATTCTTAATGCTTGGCAATAACTGCAATATGAACTGTAAATATTGTTTGCAGCATCCCTTGGTAACCCGCCAGCTTACAAACAAGGTTAATCCGGAAATTTATGACTTTCTTAAAGAATGTGCGGAAGAACTAGGCGTAAATCAAAAGCTGCATATTCAGTTTTATGGTGGCGAGCCACTTTTATATTTTGAAACTATTAAAGAAGTTGTTAAACACACAAAGGACTACTGCTGGTTTTCGGTAATAACTAATGGTAAGGCGGTCACCAAAGAAATGGTGACTTTTTTTAATACCTATAATATGCCTGTAACTATTTCCTGGGACGGACCTAATGTTTTAGAAACTCGTGGATATGATGTGTTTGCAGTTGAAGAAAAGCGTAAACTGCTTTTAGATATTGAGCAATTGGGATTATCTGCGGTTCTCAGCAGTAAGGCCTATCCCTTGGAAATATTAGCGGCTTTTCAAAGTATTTCAGATGAGTACTATAAAATTCACGGGTACCAGGTGAACATAAATATTGATGAAATATTTAATACAGGGGATTTGCCGGAAGAGTTATTAAACCTGGATTACTCCAAAGTAGAACAAGAGATGCTGGAACTGGGGAAATATTACCTAGAAACACGGATAGGCGACACGAAAACTAAGCTGTCAGATTATACTAAGCTTTGCTATATAGACAGGTTTTTTGGCACCTTAAAACGTTTTTATGTAGAAGGTAACGGAAAGTTTAATAGAAGTTACTGCTCCTGTGGTAATGGCTATGATGTTTTAAATCTTGACTTAGAAGGTAATTTATATCCCTGCCATAATACCAGCCATCAGATTGGAAAAATAAGCGATGAGTATTTTAGTTATTTGAATAAAGTGCTGGCTGTTGATAATACAAAGCTTTATAAAGTGAAATGTGATAAATGCCCGGCAGTAGCTTTCTGCCGGGGTGGGTGTAAGCTTATCAGCAGTAAAAACAGAGCTGAAGGTTATTGCAGGCTTAAACAAGCAGTTTTTTTACCGATAGTTTCAGTGTTTGAAGAGTATGGCAGACAGATGGCAGGTGAGGCTAATGGCGGTTAATGGAGTAATAACAAAGACTATTTTTAGTGATCCTACGGTTACAACAAGCCAAAAAATTAATCCGGTGCATATAACTGAGTTAAGAGCTGCAATAACAAGGCTGCAGGGGTATGCTACAAATGTAGATAACTGCGGAAATTGTACTTATTGCCAAACTTGCCAAGGGGCCACCTGTCAAAGTGCGGCTTGTCAGAGTGTATCTTGTCAAAGCATATCGTGCCAAAGCTGTCAAAGTTATACCTGCCAAAGCATGGAGTGCAACTGTGATTGCAGCGATGATATGTGAGGTGAGTAAATGGCATTTACAGATACAACTTTAAGTTCAGGGATTGCTGTAAAAAAAGTTCATGTAACGGAGCTTGCAACGGCATTAACGACCTTAGCCACAAATGCTAATAAGGCATCTGCTGTTAATCTTAGTGGTTTAACTTACACCAAGGTGGTGGCTGCCAATATAATGCTTTTAAGGACGGCCGTTAACAATTTGGAAACTAGCTTTTCCGGTAACTGCTGTCAGGCTAATTGCTGCCAGACCTGTCAAACTACGTATTGCCAAAGCACGTATTGCCAAAGTTGCCAAGGGTGTCAAACGTGTCAGGGCTGCCAGACGGTAAGATGCCAGTGGTGTCAGACACAATGCAGAAATTGTAATTGTGAATGCAATTGCAGTAATTGCGATTGCGGTGATGATTCATAAGGAGGTCAACATGATTATTAAAGGTATGATTACAACGAATGATGGCCCTGTTGATATAGCAGAGCTAAAAGCCGGGCATAAAATTTTAAACCAAATGCATAGAGCCTTTGCTGTTAGTAAGGTGGAGAATATGAAGGCTTCTGAGGGCTATACTTTTGAGAAAAATCCCAATCTTATAGTGACCAAGGGTACGGTGGTAAAGACCATGCATGGAGATAAAAAAGTAGAAGAACTTTCAGGCAAAGAGTTTTATATGGCTCAGCCCAATATGCGTATGGTGAAGGATAAAGCAGTACAGCTTAAGAAAAAATATACTGCTTATAAGGTAATAGCAGAAGGAGCAGGCTCTATATTTGCCGCAAATTACTCTTTGAAATTGGAGGACAGCAATGCTTAAAATTTATTTTAATGAAAAGTCGGATTCACAGCATAAGCTTAAAATAAATATTAAAGATCTATGTGTTACGACAGAGGTAACGGCTATATACCCGGCAGGGTATGGTAAGGATACTATTGAAACTTTAAGGCCATATAACAGTTATACTTTGGTAAGCAGTACGGGTAAAGTGAAAAATTACAGAAAGATGAGTAAATCCGATTTTAAGTTTTTAGACTTAAACCGATTGGGAGTGAGCGTAAAGCTGGATTTTGCAGAACTTTTACAGCTATATGGTACGGCTGATGTTCTTCAGCTTGATACCGGGATTATTGGCGGTTCAGAGCGTGATATTGTTATCCGCATTTTTGAGGGTAAACGTGAAAATACAGAAATTATAGCTGATGAGGAATATGAAATTCTAACTTTTAACTCCGATGATTTGGTAACAGGTGACCATCCCAGAATGCACTTGTGGGACAGCTATGCATTAAAGGTTGGAGATAGACTCCTTATGGCAAATAGAAAAGGAATGCCTTTAAACGGTGATTTTACAGTGCCTGTTACAATGGAAAGCGGTAAAGACTATGTGGAGTTTGAAATCATCAAATATAAGGGAGCTTTTGAAGATACAGAGCTTTCAAGGAGCATTGACGATGATGATGTAACAGTAGAAAGCACCTGCGGTGTAATTAATAATCGGAGGGTACAGCTTGAAAATGGCAAGGGAAGTTTTAGGCTATATCCTATGGGTCATACAGGGATTTTTAAGATTAAACTGGGACGAAAATGGTATGAGGTTTGGAATGAATATAACCTTATGATGGGAGATTAGAATGCAGATAACTATTTATATGGGCAGCAGGTGCAATTTAAATTGTGCCTACTGTCATAGAGAAGCAGATGCAAACGAGACAAAAATGTCATCGGAACTTTTTGAAAAGCTGCGGAATGTTGATGACCTTACGGTTAAGCTTATGGGCGGAGAACCAACTTTGTATTTGGACGAGATAAAAAAGGTTGTAAAGGCCGTGCCTAAGGCTAAATTCATTATCTGCACCAACGGAGTTAATTTGGATAAGTACCTCTCGTTCTTTAGAGAACACGATTTTTTAGTGTGCATCAGTTACGATGGCGATAATAATGTAAAACGCGGCTTTGATCCATTTAGTAAAGCAATAGACTACCCTAAGCTTGCTGTATCTACAACCATCTATCATGGACATACCGATTTAAAGGCAATTATTAAAAATTTTGCCGAAAAGGAACGGATTATAGGAAGAAGGCTATCCTTCTTTCCTCATTTTGCACATGCCACCAACAGTAAAAATGATGGTTATTCCTTAAGTTTAGGTGATGCCGATTACATTTTAAAACAGTACCGGGAACTCGTAGGAAGTTATATGGAGCAAAGGTTTAAATACGGAGTACGTAATTTTCGCCTTGAGGGTATGTTTACCGGACTTTTAAAACGATATCAAAGTAATTTTAAATATGGAGAAACTTACTGCGTAAATAAGGATTTAATGAAGTTTAATGCTCAAGGTAAATGCTTCAGCTGCCTATATATACGAGATGATGAATTAAGTGAAGACTGGCAAGCCGAGCAGCAAATTATTCTGGAGAGCTTATATCCGGAATGTAAAAGCTGCCCGGTTTATTTTATGTGCGGCGGTGGCTGCATTAAAAGCAAAAGCCATGATATCGAGTGTTATCTAAATAAAAAACTGTTTAGCTGGTTTAAAGCAGAGTATGAAAAGTGGAAGGAGGATGGGTATGCTGACTAAAAACTTATTTATTTTTCCTAACGCAGTGAATAGAAAAAATGATATAGAAACTATCAAGCTTAATACAAAAGGTAAGGTTTTAGAGTTTTTCCATAATGGGAAGGTGAACATTATTGACACAGAACTGCTTAGAGATGGCAGTTCTACGGTAATTTTAAATAACGGCATTACAGATAATACTTATGTGCTGTACAACTTTCGTGAAGTTCTTCAAGTATTGGATATGCTCCCCAGTGAGTTTCTTACTAACCTGTCTCAGAGGTGTTTTATGCAGCTTGATAAAAGTGGCGGTGAAGTGTTTATTAAGGTATTTTTGCTAAAAGGAATGAATGAGCTGCCGAGTGATACCGATAATTTTAGCTGCTTTGCCCACCAAACCTTAGATTATATTCACGAGCTGGATTGGAAGTATAGTTGGACGGTTAAAAACATGAAAGGCAGCCTTGAGAGAGATATTTTAAAGTTAAGCTTTGAAACAGTTATATCAGACTTTTGGAAAACACCTGTGTTTATCAGCCATGCAGGGCAGAGTTTTCGGGTAATGCCCGGAGTTAATGCGGTGGTATTTAAACACATACCTACAGAACAGGTTTATTTTGGTACAGCAAATTGCAGATACAAAGGAAGAGCTATTGATCTAGACAGGCTTTTGAGGGAGATTTAGTGGTGGAAGTATTAACTAATAACTGGGTTAATCTAGCCGTGCTGCTATTGCAGTGCGGTTTTTTAGAATTTGGCTACAGACTTTATAAGGATTATAAGAAGCATCATAACGAAAGAGAAAGTAAAAACAAGGCTGTGGATGTAGCAATCCGCAGCCTTTTAAGAACAGAGATTATAAGCTTGTGCTACAAGGCTGAAACCCAAGGATATATTGCATTGTATAACCTGGAGAATTTAACAGATATGTATCAGGCTTATCATGAGCTGGGCGGTAACGGCAGTATTTCGGAAGTATATCAAAAAGCAATGAAACTGCCCAATATGCCAATCCATCGGGAGGTGTGATTTTGTTTGATAATGTAAAGACTGTTTTTAGTAAAACAATAGCTGCGGCAAAGAGAAATCTTAATAAAATGAAAAAAACAATTAAGACGGTGATCACAGGCTACTTTATGCTGGTAGTACTTTTGATAATTACTTATTACACCGCCTGGCTGTATCAAAGCTGTAATGGGCAAATTGTGATGAGCGACCTGCTTGCCGTGATTAAGGAAATGATTGGACCCGCCATGATAGGGTTTATGACCTTCATAGCGGGTTGTTTTATTGATATGAACAATAACGGTATACCGGATAAATTTGAGGAGGATAAAACTCATGAGAAAAGTAACCATAGCTGAACTAAGAGAAATGGCTAAAGAAGCCAAAGGCTATATTGATAATATTTACGTGCATTGGACGGCGGGAAGGTATCATCAGTTCTTTGGTGATTACCATCTCAATGTAGACTCAGATGGCAGTATTTATGCCAGTACCGATGATTTGACAGAGGTGCTGGCACATACCTGGCACAGAAACAGTAGAGCGATTGGTATATGTATGGCAGGCTGCTATAATGCAAAACCCCATAGCGGCTACAATACGGATTTTGGCGATTATCCGCCTACCCAAGACCAGATTGACGGAGTGGCTAAAGCAGTTGCGGTACTTTGCGATGAACTTGGCCTACCTGTGGATTACCGCCATGTTAAGACTCACTGCGAGGCAGCCGAAGAGGATGATTATGGGCCGACTACTACTTGTGAGCGTTGGGACTTGTGGTATTTGCCTGATATTCCTGCTACGGAAGAATTAAAGCCTGGTGGAGAGGTAATTCGAGGTAAAGCCGCCTGGTGGCAGAAAAATATTTAATAACGCCTAAAAAACGGCTCTCCACAAGCCTTTCTAAGCCGTTTTATTTTAGGGGTTGGTACGATTTGACCTATGAAAATTTAAGAAAAAGAAAATTACACTTTGTAGAAACCTTATTTTAAGTGAGGTGGTGAGATGCTAAATGTTAAAAAGAAATATGTGGTTGTTGGTGCTGTTATTTGCCTGGTGCTTATGGCTGCCGGATACCACCTATGCGGCAGAAGTGGAGTATCGGATAACGGCATCCGAATTGAATCAGCTAGAGAACAACTTGAGCAGGCTGAAGATCATCAACGAGAAATCACAGATGGAATTGAAGCTGCTGAAGAACGAACTGAAGCTATCCAAGGAAGAATTGACCAAAGCCAAGAACGAATCGATTCTGCTGAAAACAGAGCTGATAGCCTTGAAACAAACCTCTCAGACGCAGAGCGAATTATTGCAGAGTGCCAACAAATCCTTAGAAACATACGCAGCCGAGGAGAAGAAAAAGAAGAGGGCAATTAAGACGCAGCGTAATGTGGCTTATGGCTTAAGTGCGGTTTTGCTTTATGCGTTGGTAAGGAAGTAAGTATAGCCTGTCAAGATTAATTTCTTGGCAGGTTTATTTTTTTTGCCATTTTAGGGGTTCGGTTGCTGGGAGTTTTTCGCTTATTTTTAGAAGGAGTGCAGGGGTTGTTCTTTTTGGCTGTAGTCAGAAGGAAGCATATCCATCCTTCAGATAGGAGGAGCTACCATGCAGGTAACAAAACTGACACCGGAGCAGATGAATGCTGCCCCTAAAAAACATGAATATACCGAAGAAGAGATGCAGCAGGAATATGGATATATGCTTGCCCAGCAAATGACAAGAAAATTATTTAAAAAGGGTATGATTACCGAGCCGGAATTAAATAAAATTATGGCTAAAAATAAGGAAACATTTTCTCCGAAATTAGCTGCGATAATGCCCTGAAACCGTTGATAATACTGGGGCTTAGAGGTAATATGTGACCAAGCGGAAGTGGGGTGAGTTGATGAAAACGATAACAAAAATAGAAGAAATTGAAAGCGTAGGACCTGCAAAGAAAATCCGAGTTGCAGCCTATTGCCGAGTGTCTAGTTCAAGCGATGACCAGCTCATCAGCTTGGAAACACAAAAGGCACATTACGAAACCTATATAAGGGCAAATCCAGAATGGGAATTTGCCGGTTTGTATTATGACGAAGGAATCAGCGGTACCAAGACCTCAAAGCGTGAAGGCCTGCTATCCATGCTGAAGGACTGTGGGAGAGGGAAGATTGATTACATCGTTACCAAGTCCATCAGCCGATTTGCGAGAAATACAGCAGATTGCCTAACAATGGTGCGAAAACTACTGGAGCTGGATATTCCAGTGTTCTTTGAAAAAGAGAATATCAATACAGCATCAATGGAAAGTGAATTGATGCTTTCCATTCTAAGCAGTATGGCTGAAAGCGAGTCGGTATCCATTTCGCAAAATGCCAAGTGGAGTATTCAGCGGCGTTTTAAGAACGGCACCTTCATTATTGCCTGCCCTCCTTACGGTTATGACAATGTGGATGGAGAGCTGGTGGTTGTGCCTGAGCAGGCGGTGGTGGTTAAACGCATCTTTGCTGATGCCCTTGCAGGTAAAGGTACCCATATGATTGCTAGGGAACTCAATTCAGAGGGGCTTCCACCAATACAAGGTAAAAAATGGCATCCGGGGACAATTAAATTCATTTTGAAAAATGAAAAATATACGGGTGATGTTATTTTTCAAAAGACTTATACGGATAGCAGTTTTAACCGCCATAGAAACAACGGTGAATATGATCAGTACTTTTGTGAAAACCATCATGAGCCGATTATAAGCCACGAGGATTTTGATAAGGTAAATGAACTGTTAAGGCAGCGTGGCAAAGAAAAAGGTAATGGTGAGGACACTGCTAAGTACAATAATCGCTACGGCTTCTCAGGCAGAATCAAGTGCGGAGAGTGCGGTAGCACCTTTAAGCGTAGGATGCATTACAAGCCAAGTGGTGCTTATGTAGCCTGGTGTTGCGGTCGGCATATCGATTCGGTGGATGCCTGCTCCATGAAATACATCACGGACGATGCTTTAAAGGCGGCATTCCTCACGATGATGAACAAGCTGGTGTTCTCGCACAAGGTAGTGCTTAAGCCTCTGTTGAACGATTTGATAACCACTAGCGACAGCGAAAGACTTCAGCAGATTAGTGAGCTTGAAAATCAAATTGAAAAAAATGTAGAGCAGAAACAAGTCCTGACGGACCTTATGACAAGCGTTAAGCTGTCACCGGCCCTTTTTCATAAGGTCAGCAATGAACTGAATACTGAAGCAGAAATGCTAAGTAAGAAAAAAGAAGGGCTATTGTATTCCATGAGCGGTGAATACAGCAAGGTGGAAGAACTGAAACTACTGATGCAGTTTACCGCAAAAAACAACATGGTTACAGAATTTACGGAGGAATTATTCCTTGCCTATGTGGATAGGGTGACAGTGGTTTCCAGGGCTGAGGTTATGTTCGAATTAAAGTGCGGACTGAATTTGAAAGAAAGGCTGGTGAAATAAATGACGCATATACCCTATGGATATAGCATTGTTGATGGCAAGGCAGTAATTGATGAAGAACAGGCTGCGAAGGTGCGGATGATTTTTTCGGATTACTTAAGTGGAATGTCACTGGCGGCTGTTGCTGCCAAGAACGGTCTGAAGATGCTCCACAGCAGGGTTGGACAACTACTTCGCAACCGTCACTACCATGGGGATGCCTTTTACCCTGCCATCATCGATCAGGAAACTTTCGATGCGGTAGAAGAAAAGAGGATGGAACGAGCAAGATGTCTGGGGCGTATTCGTGAACTAAAAGAACCACCAAAACCGGAATGCTCGACTCAGTTTTATCGTCCAAAGGTAAAAAAAATATATGAAGACCCATTTAAACAGGCTGAATATGCCTATAGTTTGATTGAAAGGGAGGATTTTATAAATGACAACAGCTAAGAATGTTATGGTTATTCCTGCCAGACGCAGGCTAGGAAACACCGTACAAGCAGAAGAAAGACCTAAGTTAAGGGTTGCTGCTTACTGCCGTGTGTCTACGGACAGTGATGAACAAGCTACAAGCTATGAGGCACAGGTGGAGCATTATACCGCCTTCATCAAGCAAAATAGCGAGTGGGAGTTTGCAGGGATATTTGCCGATGACGGCATATCCGGCACGAACACCAAAAAGCGTGAAGAGTTCAACCGCATGATTGGTGAGTGCATGGCAGGGAATATCGACCTGATTGTTACCAAGTCCATCAGCCGATTTGCCAGAAATACATTGGACTGCTTGAAATACATCAGAGAATTGAAGGAAAAGAATATCCCCGTATTCTTTGAAAAAGAAAACATAAACACGATGGACTCCAAAGGCGAGGTTTTGCTTACCATTATGGCATCACTCGCACAGCAGGAAAGCCAATCCTTATCGCAGAATGTTAAATTAGGCTTGCAATACCGCTACCAAAACGGTGAGGTTCAGGTCAACCACAATAGATTCCTTGGGTATACCAAGGACGAGGACGGTCATCTCATCATTGAACCTGTCGAAGCTGAAGTGGTCAAACGCATCTACCGCGAGTACCTGGAAGGTGCAAGCTTGCTCCAAATTTGCAGAAGTCTTAAAGCAGATAGTATTCTGACCGCTGCGAATAAGCCGCATTGGCGGCCGGAAACTGTCAAGAAAATCCTGCAAAACGAAAAGTATATTGGAGATGCCCTGTTGCAAAAGACCTATACGGTGGATTTCCTCACAAAAAAGCGAGTAAAGAATAACGGCATCGTTCCCCAGTATTATGTAGAAAACAGCCATGAGCCTATCATTCCACGTGAGCTTTTTATGCAGGTTCAAGAAGAGATGGTTCGAAGAGCAAATCTTCGCGGGGGCAAGGACGGTAAAAAGCGGGTCTATAGTAGTAAGTATGCTTTATCGAGTATTGTTTACTGTGGACAGTGCGGTGATATTTACCGCCGGGTACACTGGAATAACCGAGGTTACAAGTCTATTGTTTGGAGATGCGTCAGCCGTTTGGAGGAAAAAGGATCTGAATGTACTGCCCCTACCATAAACGAGGAAACATTGCAGACAGCAGTGGTCAAGGCTATTAACGAACTTTTGGCTAACAAAGAACCCTTCCTCCAGGCGTTGCAGAAAAACATAGCTACTATACTTAATGAAGAAAATGATAATGCCACCAATGATATTGATAGCAAATTGGAAGAATTACAACAACAGCTTCTTATCCAAGCAAAATCCAAGAATGACTATGAAGATGTGGCTGATGAAATCTACCACCTTCGAGAATTGAAGCAAAATGCACTTGTTGAAAATGCAGAGCGTGAAGGAAAAAGGCAACGAATCGCTGAAATGACTGATTTCTTTAATGAACAATCCTGTGAGTTAGAGGAATATGATGAGCAGTTAGTAAGGAGGCTTATAGAAAAAGTTACGGTATTTCATGATAAGTTCGCTGTTGAATTCAAATCAGGAGTCGAGATTGATGTAGAAGGGTAATCTTTAGAAAGAGAACAGAAGAATTATATTGGATTTTTAAAGATAATATGATATAATAAAACGACTTGGAGGTGGAAGAATGTATAACTTTTCTTGCTAATTATATGATGCATAATAAGATATTTAAAGAAACGGCTATAGAACCGTTTGTTTTGTTATGCAAATTGCAAGAAAGTTAAGTATTCTACACTCAATAATACATTACAGTAACCTTATGTTATGTATAACAAAAGGTAATAATAGTATTTGTTTTTGAGCCGTAAGAATTTACTTTCTTGCGGCTTTTAATATTTGTAAAAGAAAGGAAGATAAACGTGATAGACAATGATACTATGTCATTCATGACAAAATCCTTGCAGAGTTGGATAACATTATAGAGTAATTAATGCCGAAAACCGACTTTGCTTATAAAATTTTTATAATGTAAAGGAGGAAGAAATATATGTCCTTAATAAATGTTTCAAATCTAACTTTTTCATATGAAGGAAGTTATGACAATATTTTTGAAAATGTAAGTTTTCAGATAGATACAGATTGGAAACTCGGTTTTATTGGAAGAAACGGACGCGGTAAAACTACTTTCTTAAATTTACTGCTTGGCAAATATGCGTATTCCGGCAATATAAGTTCTACAGTTAAGTTTGAGTATTTTCCTTATGATGTGGAAGATAAGAGTCTATATACAATTGAAGTAATGAAGAGTATTTGTACGGAATGTATGGATTGGGAGATTTTTCGTGAAATATCATTGCTTGATGTTCAAGAAGATGCTTTATATCGTCCGTTTAATACATTGTCAAATGGTGAGCAAACAAAGGTCCTTCTTGCAGCTTTATTCCTTACAGCGAGTTGTTTCCTGCTTATTGATGAACCTACAAACCATCTTGACATCGATGCACGTAATGTAGTGCAAAACTATTTGAAACGCAAGAAGGGGTTTATTTTGGTATCTCATGATAGAAGCTTACTTGATCAATGTGTTGACCATATACTATCTATCAATAAAACGAATATCGAAATCCAAAAGGGAAATTTTACGTCTTGGTGGGAGAACAAAACGTTACAAGATAATTTTGAACTGGCAGAAAACAAGAAACTCCTTAAAGAAATAGGAAGGTTGTCTTATGCAGCAAAACGTAGTTCAAACTGGTCAAATAAAGTAGAAAAAAGTAAATATGGAACAACAAATTCTGGTTCAAAACTGGATAAGGGTTATGTTGGACATAAGGCTGCAAAAGCGATGAAACGTGCCAAAAATATTGAGTCAAGACATCAGGAAGCCGTTTTACAAAAATCAGAACTGCTCCACAACATTGAACAATATGATGACTTAAAAATTTCACCACTTGAATCTCACAAAGAGTGCTTAATAGAAGCGAATGATTTATCATTGTCTTATGGAGATAAAGAAGTATGCAGTAATCTTAATTTCAGAGTCAATATTGGTGATAGAGTTGCCATTATCGGAAAAAATGGGAGTGGTAAGTCTAGTATCCTAAAATTGATTAATGGAGATGATATTAAATTTACCGGAAATTTTATGCTAGCAAGTGGACTAAAAATTTCTTATATTTCGCAAGATACTTCATATTTAAAAGGTAATCTATCTGAATTTGCCTATAATAATAAGATCGATGAAACTCTATTTAAAACGATTCTTCGTAAACTGGATTTTAATAGAGAGCAGTTTGATAAGAACATGGTGGATTTTAGTGCTGGTCAGAAAAAGAAAGTACTAATTGCTAAAAGCCTTTGTGAAAGTGCACATTTGTATATATGGGATGAGCCATTGAACTATATTGATATTTTTTCACGTATCCAAATTGAAAAAATGATTTTGGAATATTGTCCTACACTATTGTTTGTGGAGCATGATGATGCTTTTTGCAATAATATTTGTACGAAAAATATTAATTTAGGTTTGTAGAGATTTTGAGTTGCCACAATAACTAAAAGATATTTACATGAAAGGGTGAAGAAATGTTAAAACAAAAAGAATTAATTGCAAACGTTAAGAATCTTACTGAGTCAGATGAACGAATTACAGCTTGTATGATGTATGGATCGTTTACCAAAGGAGAAGGTGACCAATACTCTGATATAGAGTTCTATATATTTTTGAAAGATAGTATAACCTCGAACTTTGATTCATCCAACTGGTTGTTTGACGTAGCTCCGTACTTGATGCTTTATAAAAATGAGTACGGAACAGAGGTAGTTATTTTTGATAATCTTATACGTGGGGAATTTCATTTCCTTTCTGAAAAAGATATGAACATAATCCCCTCGTTTAAAGATTCAGGTTATATTCCTGATACGAAGGCTATGCTTATTTACGATGAAACAGGGCAATTAGAAAATTATTTATCAGAGATAAGTGGTGCAAGACCAAATAGACTTACTGAAGAAAATGCTAATTTTTTGTTGTGTAATTTCTCTAATCTATGGTTGATGGGAATCAACGTTCTAAAAAGAGGAGAATATGCTCGTTCATTAGAACTCTTATCACAACTTCAAAAAAATACACTACAACTTATACGTATGGCAGAAAAAAATGCTGATAATTGGCTAAACATGAGTAAAAACCTTGAAAAAGAAATTAACCTTGAAAATTATAAAAAATTTGCAAAGACCACTGCTCGATTAGATAAGGTAGAATTATTTGAAGCCTATAAAAATTCTTTGCTATTAGTTATGGATTTGCAAAGTCACCTTATTGAACAATACAACTTAAAAGTTACACATGACATTTTAGAAAGATTGTTGAATTACATTAGTGAATAGGAGAGTAACGTTATTTACAGTATTGGGTACTGAAAATTAACAGCATACCTCAGTTTTTCAAAAAACAGCGAAGCCTATGGATATGTTTCCGTCTACCGATAGTGTAAAAAACGCAGTAGATATGTTTCCGAGAACGGACATAATCAAATGACATTCATTCTATCCTCTCAAGCCATGTAGAGACTGTTGTATTGATGACAATAGTAAAAAAATAAAATTATGGAGCCCGGTTGCCAGGCACTGCAATTTACGCAGAGCGGAGAGCAATGGATTGATTAAGTAGATTGTATTGTAGACAAGGAGCAGTAACAGATATGAAGATTTCTAAGAAGGATGCTTTGTCATGGTTTGAATTTTTTGCACAATTGCCTGCAGGGGAACAGCTTCTGGTTAAACAGCAGGAAATTGTTTATGCCACATTCGCACAGATTGAGGCAGTTGTTATAAAAAGAAAAGAAGAGCTTATGGAACAAATTCCCGGTTTGAAAACATTAAAGGACAGAACACTTTTTGTGGGACCAGATGAAAAATTTCCTGATGGGTGCCGTTCATGTCTGTTGGGCAGCGGGCTGACAGCTATCAGAAAAACCAATAAATGCAATCTGCAGTGCAGGTTTTGCTATAATTATGGCGAGCTGGATGCTATTGAACCGGTAGGAGAGGGGATTTGGGTCATTGGCGGGACCAAGTTTTATGAAAATGACATTGATCTGTTGTTGGAAATCCATAAAAAACCTACAGGGGTTGCCTATGTATATTTAGAACCTTTTATGGAAATCGAGAAATATTATAATATTATTCAAAAATTTAACAAGGCTGGTATTTATCAGCATCTATATACTAACGGCACTCTGGCTACGGAAACAACGCTTAAAGCATTGGGGGAGGCTGGCCTGAATGAGCTTAGATTTAATTTAGGAGCTTCCGGTTGTGCTGATAAGGTCATTGAAAATATTGGCATAGCAAAAAAGTATATCAAAAAAGTCGGCATTGAAACGCCTATGACCAATGAGTTTTTTGAAAAATTCTTTTTGAAAAAACAGGCTGTTTTGGACACGGGATTAGATTTTATTAATTGTGCGGAGCTGCATTTGAATCCCAATAATATTGAGAATTATTGGGGTGAAAAAATGTATATTGCCCGCCATGGATATATATCACCAATCTGGAGTCGCGAACTGACACTCAGATTTATGGCAGCCGCAGCAAAAGAGAAATGGAATTTGGTTGTACATGATTGCTCTAATGATACCAAGTTTGCCAGAGATTTAAATTTAGGTGCCAAAGAGGGTAAATGGTTCGGGGCCAGCAGTTATACGTCTGAATTTTTAGAGATCCCCTATGCCGTATTTTTGCCGGTCCTGCGTGATGAAGAATTTAATTTTTTAGTTGAAGAAGAGCTGCCAAGCGGCTATAACCCGGGAGAGATGCTTTTCTAAGAAAGAGTGGCATAATGGCAAATATTATAGAAATAAATGACATTTCTGCTCCTGAACTGGAAGTATTCACAAAATTGACTGAAAAGCAGCTGCGCCATAAGCTGGAACCGGAAAAGGGCATTTTTATCGCTGAAAGCGGCAAAGTCATAGAGTTGGCGCTTGCTGCTGGCTGTGAGCCGATTTCCTTGTTGATGGAGCGCAGACATATCACGGGACAGGCCCAAAATATTCTTGCTCGGTATGAGGATGTTACAGTCTATACCGGGGACAGGGATGTGCTGGCTGGACTGACAGGATATAAGCTGACCCGCGGTATCCTGTGTGCTATGCGTAGGCCCAGGCTGCCTTCAGTACAGCAGATATGTTTTCAAGCCAGGCGGGTGGCGGTATTGGATAATATCACGGATGCAGCCAACATAGGAGGAATATTCCGATCGGCAGCGGCGTTAGGTGTTGATGCGGTACTTGTGATGCGCTCCTGCTGTGATCCTTTATGCAGAAAAGCAGTACGTGTCAGTATGGGAACGGTATTTCAGATACCTTGGACTTATATAGAAAACAATGTCAAAGAGCTGGGAGAATGGGGATTTAAAACAGCTGCAATGGCTTTGTGTGAGCATGCTGTCAGTATAGATGATCAGGCGCTGATGGCAGAGGGCAGGCTGGCTTTGGTTTTTGGTACAGAGGGCTACGGCTTATCTCAGGCTGCGATTGATGCGTGCGATTATGTTGTGAAGATCCCTATGGAGTACAATGTGGACTCACTTAATGTAGCTGCTGCAAGCGCTGTGGCGTTTTGGCAATTGCGATGTAAACAATAAATTGGAAAAAAGATTCTTTGGAATTATTTGAATATTTAATTTATGCAAACTTGTTAAACGGCCAAAGTTGATTTGTGTTGTGTAAAAGGTGGTAATTATGGATTATAAAGTTTTAGATATGGAAAAGTATTATCGTAAGGATATTTACAGGCATTTTACGATGGACTGTAAATGTTCGGTTATGATTACATCCAAGATCGATGTTAGTGAACTTGTTGCATATTCAAAACAAACTGGAACTAAATTTTATATCAATTTTCTGTATGTCCTGACCAAGGCGCTGAATACCAGAGATGACTACAAAATGCGGTATTTGTATCAGGAAGATAAGTTAGTCGTATTTGATAAAATCAACACTGCGCATTATGTTTTCCACGAGGATACGGAGACTTTTACAGTAGTTTATACAGAGTTCAGCGAAGATTACCAGGCTTTTTATGACAGATGCTGCGCTGATATGGAAAAGGCTAAACAGACCCGCAGTTATGGTCTGGACGGCAGTAAATTAAACTATTTTGATGCTTCCTATATTCCCTGGTTGTCATATGAAGCACTGCATGTAGAACTGCCTGACGGACATCTGCATTTCCCTCCGATTATAAACTGGGGAAAATATCACAGTGAAAATGGCAGATTGCTGATGCCTGTGACGGTGAGAATGAATCATGCGATTGCTGATGGTTATGTAGTTTCCAAAGCATTTTTATTGCTTGAGAAAGAAATTGAAAGATTGGTCGAAGACTGAACTAATGGATTAGAACCATCGTTTCACATTGCTTTTAGAGTTATGTTATTTTAAAGCGCTGTAGCTTGGCGCTGCTTCGAAAGTAGTTCCGGTGGATAAATTCAGTATAGTCATCACTTTGGTGATGGCAGCGGTATTTTTACATGAACAATTTACTGTAAAAACAATTATCGGTTCTGTCCTTATTACTTTTGGGGACTTTTATTATGATTTTATAAAGAGTCACAGGTCAGATGTATAGAATAATTAAGAATAAATCATAAATACAGAGGGGTAAGCAGATGATAACAAGGCAAAAATACCAGGATTATATCAATGTGCTGAAAGAGGAATTGATTCCGGCGATGGGGTGTACTGAGCCTATTGCTATTGCTTATGCCGGAGCTATTGCCAGAGAGCATTTAGGCTGTTTGCCTGAACGTGTAGAAATTGAGGTCAGCGGTAATATCATCAAGAATGTAAAAAGTGTTATTGTACCGAATACAGGGGGACTGCGCGGTATTGAAGTGGCAGCGGCAGCAGGTATTGTGGCAGGAGATGCCGCGAAGGAGCTTAAAGTTATTTCGGAAGTGAGTACAGAAGCAGTTGCCGTAATTCATAAATTTTTAGAAAGCACACCAATAACAGTTAATTTTTCTGATAGTAAAAAAATCTTTGATATAATGATCACTGTTTATGGTAATGGCCATTCTGCTTATGTACGCATCTGTGAGTTTCATACAAATATAGTGGAAATAAGAGAAGATGATAAATATGTGCTGCAGAAAGATATTGCAGTCGAAGACAGTTTGGGCTTTACAGATCGTGGATTTATGAATGTACAGGAGATTATTGAATTTGCTGATACTGCAAGAATAGAAGATGTTAAGGATATTCTTGATCTTCAGATCGAATGTAATGTTAATATTTCAGAGGAAGGCTTGGCTGGCGATTATGGAGCTAATATCGGTAAGGTCCTTTTAAAGACTTATGGAACGGATGACGTAAAAATAAGAGCTAAAGCCAAAGCAGCTGCCGGTTCTGACGCCAGAATGAACGGCTGCGAGATGCCAGTCGTGATCAATTCCGGCAGCGGTAATCAGGGGATTACTGCCTCCATACCAGTTATAGAGTATGCTAAGGAGTTGGGTGTTTCTGACGAGAAACGTTATAGGGCCTTGCTGGTATCTAATCTGATCACGATCCATTTGAAGTCAGGTATCGGCAGGCTGTCGGCTTACTGCGGTGCAGTCAGTGCCGGCTGTGCCAGTGGTGCCGGTATTGCGTATCTGTATGGAGGCGGTGTTGATGAAGTTTCTCACACGATCGTCAATTCTCTGGCAATAACTTCCGGTATTATCTGCGACGGCGCTAAAGCTTCGTGCGCTGCTAAAATAGCTACGGCTATCGATGCAGGTATATTAGGTTATCATATGTATAAAGAAGGGCAGCAATTTTACGGAGGCGATGGTATCGTCAGCAAAGGTGTTGAGAACACTATAAAAAATGTGGGGCAGCTGGCTAAAGAGGGAATGTCTACTACTGATCAGGAAATTTTGAAGATTATGACGAAAACACAGAGTGTTTAAGCGTAGCTGAAACAGTCCGCTCAAAGGATAGTGATAATATGCAGATAAAAAAGAAATATATTTATATCGCTTTGGGACTGTGGGCGCTTGTGACAGTTATTTATTTTACTTTGTGTAAAATAGCGAGTGATCAGGCTATGCTTATTTTTAATAAAACTATGTCTGCTCAAAAAGTGCTCAAAGGCTCGGTGACGCTTGGCAGTATTGATGCCGACATTTGGGGGCGGGTAGAATTTCAGAATCTTGTCTGGCTTGACATTGACGGTCAGCCTATCGTACATGTGCCACAGGGACGTTTCAAGGTGCGGCCATGGGATATTATTACCAGAAGTATCAGTACATCTACTATTAAGGAACTGGAATTGGACAACGCTTTGTTTGCCGTAAGATTCAACAGAAAGATGCAGTTGGATATTTTTGAGCAGGCACAGGCCAAAAGAGTTATTGATCGGGCTGAACAAAAGGAAGCTGTTTTGTCAGGAAACGAAACAGCAGCTGAACTTGAACATATAGCGCAGGAAAAGATCATAGTACAGGAAAGACATCCTGGAGACAGGCATGAATTGAATCTGGATTTAGAAAATAAGCGGCTGAAAATGCGTGTTGTTTTTAATAACTGTACCTTAACTGCCGGTTATCGTAACCGTTATTTTGTACTGAATGAAGTTAATGCAATAATTGATATTGATACGCAGAAAAAGCTTACGATTGATTTTGTAACTGGAAAATTTGGCGGCACTATGGTTGGCGATGGGGTGGAAATAAAGGGAAACATCAATTTAGCGCAGCAGATTCCTCATTACGACCTGCATTTGGAGCTTTATAATGTTCTGCCTGCTTCGTTGGGAATAGCGGATATCAAAGATACGGTTTCTATTACCGCTTCAGTTACTGGAGAACTTCCGAATCCTGTTATAGATGGTCATTTGGATTTTAAAGAACTGAATATTCCCGGACTGCATTTTTCTAAGGTCAGAGGCGATTTGCATTACGAAGATGCTCTGCTGAAATTTACTAATGTAAAAGGAAATGTTTTTGGAGGCACAGTTGAAGCTTTTGGAGATTATCATCTGGATACAAAATATTACAATATTGATGCGCTGGGACACGAATTGTTGGGAAGCATTGCCGCACGCAACGGTAAAATAAAATGCAAGGTCGAACTGGATTTTAAGATTCGATCCAAGGGAGATCCTAAAACTGCGTTGACCTATGGCAGCTTTAAATCAGGAAAAGGATCGTACTATATTATTCCTTTTGACAGTATCAGCGGCGAGTTTTCCAATCAAAATAAACATCTGGAGTTTAAAAATGTTGTCATTGAAACCAAGATGGGGACAATCAAAACAGATGCTTTTGATATAGTGAACGGCAAGCTGCATATAGGCGAGATATATTTGGAAGAGCCGGAAAACGGACAAACTATTAAAATAATCTGACAAAAAATGATTCAGAAATCGGAGGAAGGCAGCGATGGGCAAATATAAAAAACTTTATGGCACGCTTTTGCTGGGTCTGATTGCCATTATAATTTTGCTGACGGCTGTTTTTTCCTATAGCAGAAGTATCGAAGAGAGTTACAAAGAAGAAAATATCAACTCACTGAAAGAACTTTCTAATCAGGGAGCTTTGATGCTGCATAATGAAATCAAAAATAAACAAAATCTTTTGGCTGAACTTTCGCACGATGTCAGTCGGATTTTTGTAAATGATCCGCAGGCGGCCGCCGCTTATTTGGAGGAAGCCGCTGAGCGCAACAGTTTTAAACGAATTGGCGTAGCATTGACGGATGGACGTGCTTATACAACAGATGGTGTTGAATTGAATATCTCAGAGCGAGAGTATTTTAGTAAGGCGATTCTCGGGCACACGGCTGTTTCACGTAATCTGGATGATTATACGGATGGCGGCAGGATCGCAGTTTATGCGGTACCGATTTTTGAAGATGGAAGCGATAAGAGGATTGGAGTTTTGTTCGCTACTTACAGCCTGGATACATTTAGAAAAACTATTGAAGTATCGTTTTTTGGCGGTGCTGGATATTCTTATGTGGTACAGGAAAATGGTGATGTTGTAGTAGATTCGCAGCATTCAGAAAGCTTTAAAAACTTTAAAAATGTTTATGCGGCCCTGCTGACGGCAGATCCGGTAAATAATAAAGACAGTGCTGAAAAACTCTGGCAGATGATCAACAGTAAAAAAGGCGGTTATATTGAATTTTATAACGGCAGTCAGAAATATATGTACTGTTCGCCGATAGGTGTTAATAACTGGATGCTGCTGACGGTAACTCCAGCCAGTGTTATCGAAGATAAAATCAATATGGTGCTGAATAAAACTTATTTACTGGGTATTTTGTTGATTGCGATTTTTTTATTGTTTATCTGGCACATTATGCGTATCCATACCCGCAATCAAAAGGAACTGATGGATATTGCTTATGTTGATGAAGTTACTGGTGGTTATTCTTTTGCCAAGTTTTTTAAAGAAGCAGAACTGTTGTTACCTGAAACAGATAAAAAGACAGCAATCGTAAGTATGGATATCGATGGTTTTAAATATTTCAACGATATGTTTGGCTATGGAGAAGGCAATGACCTTTTGCGTTATATTTGGCAGGAAGTAAAAGCAAGCCTGAATGAAGGCGAAATATTAGCGCATGGTGTTGCCGATACATTTATTTTTTTGCTGCGATTTGATACGAGAGAAGAACTGCTTTGGCGTATCAACGATTTATGTCTGCATTTGAATAACTATATTACAAAAAGCGGACAGGTCTATAAACTATCCCTTTCTATGGGTATATACGAGGTTGACGGTGAAACTGATGATATCGTCAGTATGGCAGACAGAGCTTATATTGCCCGGCAGACAATAAAAAATAAAGGTGACACAGCCTGGGCTTTTTATGACGGAGCCGTACGTGATAAGCTTTTGCACGAAAAAGAAATTGAAAGTCAGATGGAAAAAGCTTTGGCTGAAGGCGAATTTATTGCTTACTATCAGCCCAAGTACAGTACCAAAGAGCAGAAACTTATCGGTGCAGAAGCTTTAGTACGCTGGCGCAGAAGTGACGGTATTATTGTTCCGCCCTATCAATTTGTGCCGCTTTTTGAACGTAATGGATTTATCAATAAGGTTGACCGTTATATGTTCGAACTCGTCTGTCGTCAGCAGATGCGTTGGCTTAAACAGGGGCTTATACCTGTGCCAATATCAGTCAATATGTCGCGGATGTGCCTGTATGATCCGCATATTGTTGACGAATATATCGGTGTTTTGAATGGAAGCGGTTTGTCTGCTGCTTATATAAAGCTGGAGCTGACGGAAAGTGCCTTTTTTGAAAATATCAGTATTATGAATAATGTTATCGAAGCATTGCATAAAGTTGGCATCAAAGTCTTGATGGATGATTTTGGAACCGGTTATTCTTCAATGATGATGCTTAAAAATGTAGCTATCGACGTTTTGAAGCTGGACAAAAGCTTTGTCGACGATATTGGGGATGACCGCAGTGAAAAAATTATTTCAAATATCATTTATCTGGCTCATTCTCTGCAAATAGAAGTGACTGCCGAAGGAGTAGAGACTGCAGCGCAGTTTGAATTTTTGAAAAGTGTTGGCTGTGATTATATTCAGGGGTATTATTTTGGTAAACCGCAGCCGGCTGAAGATTTTGCGGCGTTGCTGCAAAAAGAATTTTATGATGGAAGTGATGCGGGTGCTGATAAGAAAGGCTGAATTACAGGATGTAAGAGCTGTGTACGCTCTGATTTGTGAATTAGAGGAGCAGGATTTGCCGCTGCTGGAATTTGAAAATATCTTCGGCAGTTTATTGAAGCTGCCGGAACATTTTCTCATGATTGGTGAAATTGAGGGCAGAACCGTTGCATTTTTACATTTGCGCGTAGAAGGACAGCTGCATCATGCCGCTAAAATCGCAGAGATTTTAGAATTTGATGTGGAGCAGTCCTATCGCTGCAGGCAATTAGGACAGCAGTTTTTTGCTTATGCTGAAAAGCTGGCCCGGGACAATGGCTGTATTCAGCTTGAACTAAGCAGTAATATGCTGCGGCAAAAGGCGCATTGTTTCTATGAACGGCAGGGCATGCATAAATTTCACTATAAATTTACGCTCCCTCTGTCTGGAAAAACGGTAAATGAAAATAAGTTAGGCGTTTAAAAGCAACGGCTCTTGCAGCCGTTGCTTTTTGTCTGTGTTTAATACTGGAAACTGCTGTTTTGTGGTACAATAAATATATAATTTTATTGAGCGGAGAAGAAAAATGATCGATTTATATACAGTACCGTTAGGTGCTACGGCCAGGGACTTTTTTGCGGCAGAGGCAGAAAAAAATTATAGCTATGATGAAGCTCTGCTGGTGCTTCCCAGCCGGTTGCTTGTGAATCATGCCCGACGGTCAGGCGGGGCGCAGACAGTTAATTTTGAATATCTGCCCAACCGTATCGTAGCTTTAAACAGGCAGCTGCTGGATTTGCCGCCGGAAGTAAAATTGGAAATGATTTCCCGGAGGACACAGGAACTGCTTGTGGGTGATTTGCTGCACCAGCTGGCTAAATTGCAGGGTCTGGACTATTTTAGTAAACTGGCAGATAAAGAAGGTTTCGTTAAAGCTGTTACCGGGCTTTTGGGCCAGCTTTCCCGCAGTGGGTCGACACAGGAAGAAATTACTACGGCGCTGCTGGAATGGGAACAGCGCAATCCTGCTTATGTGATGAAGGACCGTGAAGTAGCGGCACTTTATAACCTTTATCGTAATAAGCTGAAACAAAAAAACTGGTATGACGTAGAGGGCTTATACCGGTTAGCAATAGCGGTTTTAGAAAGACCGCAGGCCAAGCTGCCTTGGCAGCAGTTATATTTCAGCGAATTTTATCATTTTGATGCTTTGCAGCGTTTGCTTATAAAATCTTTGTCACGGCATTGCCGGATCAGTATCGGTTTGATGTACGAGCCTAAACGACCGGAAATATTTGCTGCTGTAGAGCGGAGCTTTGGTTATTTAAGCGGTTTTGCTCAGCTGCATGATCTGCAGCTGGAAGATTCAGCACGAAAGCCTGATCTGCAGCATTTAACGGCTAAGTTAGGTGCCGGAAGCTGCCAGACGATGGCTGCTGCTGACAGTATAAATTTTATTGAAGCAGGAGACAGCGAAGGTGAATTGCGTGCAGTGCTGCGTTCTATAAAAGCTAGGCTGCAGCATGGCGCTGCTTATAATGATTTTCTGGTCGCTGTACGTGATTTCAATACTTACAGCGGTATCAGAGCTGTTTGCGATGAATATGGTCTACCTGTGACTTTACCTCAGACAGCGTCCCTGAGTGCTCAACCTGTCTGTGAATTTCTGCGTTTACTTTTGAACGTAGCTGCCGGCGGCAGTGAAGCTATAGCTGCTTACTGGCGTCTGTTAAAATGCGGCGTTGTAAAGCTGGTCTATAGCTTTGACGGCGAGCGGCTCAACAGATTGAAACAGGAATATTTATATAATGACCTGCGGCAACTGCGGAAGGCCGTTCGTGATAAGGCCGATACCAATGAAAATAAGCAGTGGTCAGCTGATTTAAGCGAACTTGAGTTGCTGCTGGACAAGGTGCAGCGTCGAGATACGGCAGCTGCTTATGGAGAAACATTTAAAACAATATTAGAAGCTTTGGCGCTGCCTGTTAAGGCTGGCGAAAATTATAAAAATGGCAGGGCAGATCTGCTTGAGGTTAAAAATATAGTAGAGACAGTACGGCAATTAGCCGAAGTTTTAGATACACTGAGTGAAGATTATCAGAATGGCGGTTTGGAAAGTGTGCCTTTAAAAGCGGAGGAATACAGCCAGCTGCTGCTTTCAGCCTGCGCCGAACGGCAAATCGTTTTAACAGCTGCTGACAGTGAAGGTATTTTATTCGGAGAAGCTGCTAATCTGCAGGGGCTGCTGTTCAAGCATGTTTACATTATGGGGCTGCGTGAAGGTGAGTTTCCTCGCAGCAAAAATGAAAACTGGATCTACAATGACAGAGAACGGGCAGAATTGAGCGGTGTCGGCGTGGAATTGGATAATACTGCCTGTGCTTATGCTGAAGATAAATTCTTTTTTGCCGCAGTGGCAGCAATGGCAACGGAAACTCTGACTTTGAGCTGGTACAGCGACGATACAGCTGGCACTTCCGCATATATTGAAGATGTGGAACGTTTATATGCAGCAGGGTGTATAACTAAAAGCAGAGCTGGACGTACAGGCTGGCAGGAGGCGTTGTCTGAGCAGGAGCTGCTGCTGGGGATTACCCAAACAGATACCTGCCATAATTGGTTGTTGGAGCGGTTAGGGGCAGACTGGACACTGCGCAGCAGTATCGAAAGAATACGTGAGCAAGGCGATAGTGTTTATAAGGGAGTTTTTGAAGACGTACAACTGCAGCGGGCTGTTAATGAAGCTGTAGGCGGTTTCTTCAGTGCGTCGCATTTGGAAACCTATGCTCAATGCCCATACAGGTTTTTACTAAGCTATGTCTGGAAACAGCAGCAATATGAAGAACTTACAGAAACGGTGGAGACTGCTGTTGAAGGCAGTCTGCTGCATGATGTTTTAGCACGCTTTATGGCGGAACATTTGCACGAAAAGCTTACCAAATATCCGCCGACTGAGCTTATAAGTCAGCTTGATGACATTATGACGTCAGTTTGTGATGAATATATCACTGGGAAAAAGATTGCCGTTACAGATTTCTGGCCTTCGCAGCGCCGGAAGCTGAATTTGCTGCTGCGCCGCTGGCTGCAGCGGGAGATCGTATACCAAAAAGAATGGGAACCTTTTGTACCGGTAAAAATAGAATGGGATTTTGGGCGTAACGGCAGTGCTCCGTTGGCGCTGGAGGTCAACGGCGGCAAAATTTATTTGAACGGACGTATCGACCGTATCGACAGTGACGGCAATGGTATTTTTGTTACGGATTATAAACGCAGTCAAACTCCGTCGGGCAGTGAGCTGACAGCAGGACTGGATTTGCAGATGCCGGTATATCTGCTGGCGCTTGCGGCATTAGAGCCGCAGAACAAAGTGCTTGGCGGCGGTTACTATTCGCTGAAGGAAGCGAAACGCAAAGGCGGTTTTGCCATGCAGACTTTAGGAAAAACGCCTTTTACAACAAATAATAAACCGTTCAGTGATGCAGAAGATCAATGGCTGGCTTTTGCAGATTTTTGCCGTACGACTGTCAGAGGATATATCAATACCTTGCAGCAAGGTAATTTTCCGCCGGCGCCGCGTAAAAACTGTCCTGAGTATTGCCCCGGGAAGGATATTTGCCGGGCCTACGGCGAGCTGGCAGCAGAAGGCGGTGAAGATAATGTTTGATTTTACTAAAGCCCAGCAGGAAGCGATAGATACGCTGGATCGAAATGTATCTGTGTCTGCCGGCGCCGGCAGCGGTAAAACACGCGTTCTCGTAGAACGTTTTGTCAACATCCTTCGGCAGAGTCTCAGGCAGGGCGGCAAACAGGTAAGTGCCGCCGATATTCTGGCTATTACCTTTACGCGCAAAGCTGCGGGTGAAATGAAAGAACGGGTTCGCAGACGTTTGACGGAATTGGAGCAGGAGGATGCTTTGCATGCTTCTTTCTGGCGGCAGCAGCTGGAACTGCTGGAACAGGCACGTATCAATACTATACATGGTTTTTGTAACAGTCTGTTGAAAGAAAATCCTGTGGAAGCAGGGCTTGATCCGGCTTTTCAGGTAGCTGAAGAAGTAGAAATGGATGAATTTTTACTGCGTACAGTGCAGCAGTTTGTAAAACAGGGGCTGCGCCACGGGGACAGTGATATTTTACGTCTGGCTGATGAATATACCGCAGCTGATGTTGTAAAACAACTATTGCTTGCCATACCTAAAATGGATGCGATTTTGAACTTTGGTGATTTGTTACAGCCCTATCAGGCAAAGCTGAACGAGAAGAACGTATTACAGGGACAACTGCAGGAGCTGCTGCAGGAGCTGGCAGAAGACAGAATGAAGGTGAAAGCCTCAGCCCACCGGCAAAAGCTGGAACTGCTGCGCGAACACCTTCCGGAACTTTTAAAGGCGGCAGCAGACAGCGGCAAGTCTGAAAATATGACTCTTTTAGACAGCTATGTTGGTACTCTGGCTGCAACAAGCAGTGATAAAGCAGTGGTCAAAGCGGCTAAAGAAATTCTGCAGCAGCTGCATTTGCTGGCGGCAGACGCAGCTGCACTGAAATTGATACCCTGCTGGCAGCAGGCTCTGGTGAATTGCAGTGCTTATCTGCGTGAACAGCAGGAGCTTAATAATATGCTGGGCTTCGACGACTTGGAAAGCAGGGCCTTGGAACTTTTAAAAAATAACCGCCAGGTTTGCAGTAAAAACAGCAGCCGCTATCAGTATATTATGGTCGACGAATTTCAGGATACTAACGAACGCCAAAGAGAACTTGTTTATTTGCTGTGCGGCGGTGATAAAGACAGGCTGCTTGGACATAAGCTGTTCGTAGTAGGTGATGCCAAGCAATCAATTTATCGTTTCCGCGGCGCTGACGTAAGTGTATTTGCCCGTGTCAGGCGCGATATAGAAGCTGCTGGCGGCAGTAATATCGTTTTAGATGATAACTTCCGTACAGTTGATAAAGTGCTTGATTTATGCAATTTGGCCTTTGCGGAATTATTAGGTGAAGACAGACAGCAGGACGTTTATTTTGAAGCGTTGAATGCCAATCGTACGACTGATATTTTGCCGGAAATGCTGGTAATCGCATACGATAAAGAAAGCAAAGCCATCCGCAGGGAAGCGGAGGCAGCAGTTATAGCAGAACGGATACTGCAGCTGCATACCGAAGAACAAATATCCTACAAAGATATGGTAATACTACTCGGTGCATTAACATCGGCTAAAAGTTTTGCCTCTGCTCTGCAGCAGGCGGGTATACCTTATACTATCGTTGATGGTAAAGGTTTTTATGAACGACGGGAAATCATTGATTTGATCAATTTACTGGTATTTTTAGAAGACAGCAGCCGCAGTCTGGAGCTTGCTGGTGTGCTGAGGTCGCCATATTTTGCTGTTGATGATGAAAGCTTGACAGCACTTTTTCTGGAGCTGAACAAGCAGAAGGAGCAGACAGTTACCTTATGGCAGCTGCTGCAGAAGGATGCATGGCCGTTGATCGATTATCAGAAGCGTTGCCATCTATTGACTGCTGCGGAGAAACTTCGGCAGCTGCGGCAATATGCGGAGACGATGCCATTGCCGGAATTGCTGCATACTATCGTTGACGTCTTGCAACTGGAACCGCTTCTGGCAGCGCAGGAATTTGGCCTGGAAAAGCTTGCTAATATAAAAAAAATGATTGCTTTGGCTGAGGCCTATACCATAGAAAAACATGGGACGCTGGCAGAATATCTGCTGCGGCTGCAGCAGCTGCGCCAGGCCGGAGCAAGAGAGGCTGCTGCTGCAGATACGACTGGCTGCGATTTCGTGACGATTATGACGATCCATAAATCCAAAGGTTTGGAATTCCCTGTAGTTTTTGTACCCGCGCTTGATGCCAAGGGCAAAGGCGATACGGATATGCTTAGATTTAATGCAGACGCAGGTTTAGGAATTAAAGTTGATATCGGCGGTGAATTGCAGGATACAAGCGTCATGCTGGCAATCAAAGACATAGAAAAGCAGTTGGATAGCGCTGAAAAACAGAGGCAGTTATATGTTGCAATGACAAGGGCGCAGGACAGGCTGATCCTATCAGGGACTTATGACAGCAGCAGCAAAAGCAGAAGTGAGACATGGTTCAGCAGCCTGCGCAATATTTTACAGGAATATGATCATTTCCTGTTAAAGGAATATGCAGCTGATAAAAAAGAAATTTCTGTTAACGCAGCAGCAGAGTTGGAGAAGGTTATTGTAACAGATGAACTGCTGCAGCGGATCAAACCGCTGCCGGAATACGGGTTGGAGTGGCAGCGCAGCTTGTCAGCAACAGCGCTGCAGACGTATCTTGATTGCCCCCGCTGTTATTATTATCAATATATTTTGCAGATGCCGGGGTATGAAGCTGTAAAGGTAACTGATTCAGACGGTTATCTGCCGGCGGCACTGCAGGGGACTGTGATCCATAAGGCTTTGGAATTACTGACGAACGGTTACGAACCGGAACAGGCTTTCAGATCAGCGCTGCAGATAAATAAGGTACAGGGAAGCGCTGCACGGACATATGATATATATATGCAGTATATTAATGGACCTCTTTATCAAAAGCTGCAGAATGCTGAACGTAAGGCTGAAATTAGCTTTGAACTACCGTTGCTGCAGGAATATGGGATTGCTGCTGCTTTCAGCGGTTATATTGACTGTACTGTTTTTAACAGTGACGGTACGCTGAGGATCGTTGACTATAAGACAGGCGTGCCGCCGGAAGCAGGCGAACCTGCACCGGGTTATATTTATCAGTTGGCACTGTATCAAAAGGCAGCTGCAGAATTATGGCAGCGTCCGGTGACATTGGCCGAGTTGCACTTTTTACAAAATAATTCCTGCTGGCAGCTGCAGGATTGCAGTGATAGATTGCAGGAAGTTGCTGAGTTATGCAGGGATATTTTTTCTAAACGCAGAGAAAGTGAATTTACTGTGAAGACGAAATATTGTAAAAACTGTCCGTTTGCCTACTTCTGCGCAGGCCAAGAATAAATAGTTGAAAATTAATAAATAAAAAACACCTGTGAATACAGGTGTTTTTTATTTATCTGTAGTTGTTCAAATTTAATATTTTCATAGGTTAAAGAAGCGCAACAATGACGATACATACAGTATTTTTAATAATTCTATTCACTTGTATCTATAAATCACAAACATTCCCTATAGTTAACAAGAATGGCAAAATATCACAATAAATTAAATCTGAAATTAATTATGTAAATAAAGATATCTTGCATACTCAAAACAAATATGTTATTATACCTAAAAATATCTATAAAGAAAAATAAAAATTTAAAAAGACAAACTTTTTTCAATAATGTGAATTAAAATTTACAAATTATAAATTTTTGCAATAAGAGGAAGTTGAAAAAATATCTGACAGAGATAGTTTACTTTTAAAAAAGTGTAACTGACGGGTGTCCTTAGCAATAAGCAAAAACAACGTCGTTAAAACGGCGCTCAATAATTGGTACCCCGATGAATATAAAGTTCAAAAGCCTTGTAAGGGAGTGATAAAGTGAAAATTCCATTGAAGTAAGCTCAGACCAAAAAATATTCTGAGTTTGGGGTGATCTGCTATGAAAGAAAAAGAAACAATGAACACAATTGAAACAAAAGCTAAAAGCATCGTCGGTTCTCTGGTGATGATTTGCCCGGTTTGCGGCAAAGAATTCGTCTGTAATAAAGCTCATCATGTTTACACGGCTTTGATAAAAAGAAAACGCTACTATTATTGCAGGTACTCCTGCTTTAAGAATAGACCGGGAGCTAAGTAGTATTTAGACTGATGATTTGGCTGATTGACATGGAAATGCTTTAGTTAAGATATAATTTCCCCGACTGTTATACAGTCGGGGGTTTAATATATTGAAGTTTTAAAGAATTAAAGGACGGTGGAACTTGGATAAAGTTTTACTGTTTTTTTATTTTCCCTAAACATATTTTTGCAACAAACTTTACAAATATTTAACAAAAACAACGTTTAGATTTAATCAAAATTCGTTATCATACATAACAGAGCTCGTAACTAAAAAGTGGAGGGTAAAAATGATGATGAAGAAGAAACTTGCGGCACTGCTTTTGGCAGCTGCCAGTGCGATGGTCTTTACCGGCTGCGGCAGCAGTGATAATCAGTCTAAAGGCGGTGTTGACAAAAAAGTGCAGATTGAATATTGGCATGTAGCCTCCGAAAGCTTCGGCGGTACAACGGTAAAAGAACTGGTTGCCGATTTTAATGCCAAGCATCCCAATATCCAGGTTGTCGAAAAATATAACCCTGATATGTATAAAGGGTTGACACAAAATCTGCAGGCAGCTATCGCTTCCGGTAAAAATCCTGACGTTGTGCAGATGGGCTGGTCTTATTTGAACTATGCCGCTGAAAATCTTAAATACACTGACCTGCAGCCGATGATCGAAAAGCAGGCTCCTGAAGACAAAAATTTCTTGAAAGAGAATTATCTGCCTAATGTTCTGGCATTGGCTCAGACTGATGACGGCAAACAGATCGGTATTCCATATTCTATAAGTGTGCCTGTCCTGTTCTATAATCCTGAAATTTTTACTGCAGCAGGACTTGACCCCAATAATCCGCCTAAAACCTGGAAAGAGGTAGTGAGTGCGGCAAAACAGATCAAAGAAAAGACCGGTAATATGGGCTTTTTTATGCAGGAATATGCTGATAACTGGACTCAGCAGGCCATTATTGAATCTAACGGCGGTTCAATGCTGAAAAATGAAGGCGGCAAAGTCAAAGCCGGTTTCGATACTCCCGAAGCAGCAGCAGCTTATCAGTTGCTGGCTGATATGGTCAAAGACGGCAATGGCCTGCATGCTACTAATGAAGAAGGGTTCCAGGCTTATCTGTCCGGTAAGCTGGGGATGGTTTGCACTACTATTGGCAAACGTGCCAATTTTGAAAAAAGCGCCAAGTTCAAAGTTATGGCAGCTCCTTTCCCACAGTTTGAAGGCAAAGAATTGAAAGTGCCGGCAGGTGGTAACTTCCTGATGCTGTTCTCAAAAGATGCCGATAAACAAAAAGCAGCATGGGAATTCATTAAATATATCGAATCTCCTGAAGCGCTGGCTAAATGGAGCACCGGTACAGGTTATCTACCTCCGCGTAAAGGCGTAGCAGACGATCCCAACGGTTTCAAAAAAATGATCGAAGAAAACAAAAATATCCAGGTTGCCTTGTCGACGATGCCTAATCTGGTAAAATGGGCCAGCTTCCCAGGCGCTAACGGCTTACAGGCTGAACAGCTCCTGATTGACGCCCGCGATATTATACTGAGCGGCAAAGAAACTGCTGCTCAGGCGCTGCACGAAACTGCAGAAAAGATCAATAACTTACTGTAATACAAACGCTTGAACCAATCAGGATGCTGCTTGCCGCAGCATCCTGATTTTTACCAAAGGAGAGTTGTCATGAATAAAGCCAAGTGGCCTGCGTTTTGGTTCTTACTGCCGGCGGCACTGCTGTTTATTGTTTTCTTTTACTGGCCGCTGCTGCAGAATCTGTATCTTAGCTTTTTCAGCTGGAATATGATCAGCCCGACGATGAAATATGTGGGACTGAGCAATTACAGTGATATTTTAGGCAGCAGAGAGCTGTACAAAATCATTGGGAATACGATAGTTTTTGTACTTATTATGCTGCTGTTCAACTTTGTCTTGCCCTATTTTTATTCGTTTATCCTCGGGCACCTGCTTCAGCGGGGAAAAATGTTTTATCGCACTGTTTTGTTTCTGCCGGCAACTTTATCCCTGGCGGTGGCAAGCATTCTGTTCCTGTGGATCTATAATCCTTTGGCCGGACCGCTCAGTATAGTGCTTGCGTGGTTTGATATGGAATCGCCGCGCTGGTTTAAGGAAAATCTGCTCGTTATTTTTTCTATCTGTACTATCATTGGCTGGAAAGTATTTGGTTATAACCTGATCGTGATGCTGGCAGCGATGGTTGCCGTGCCAAGGGAAATGATCGAAGCAGCCAAGCTGGAGAACGCTTCGAACTGGACGATCTTTAGACGTATTATCATACCGATGACTTCTTCTACTGCAATTTATGTTTTCACGATCACTGTAGTTTTCGGTCTGCAGTATGTACTGGTACCTGTCAATATGCTGACGCAGGGAGGACCGGATCAGGGCAGTTCCAATTTGGTATATATCGTCTATCAGTATGGTTTTATTTTCTTCCAAACCGGTAAATCAGCGGCTTTCGCTATTATCACCATGTTCTGTTATATGGCGTTCCTGTATCTGAAAAATAAATATCTGGAGAAAAAAGTTTATTATGAAAACTAAAACACATCAAGATCTTTGCTGGCATCTGCCTTTGCTTGTGGCAGTATTTATTCAGCTGTGGCCGATAGTTTTTATGGTTTCCACATCGCTCAAAGATATGGACCAGATTTTTCAGGCAACACTCAATCCATTGCCTCTGCCACCGACATTGAATAACTATCTTACCGTATTAGGCAATTTTCCGCTGTTTACTTATATCTATAATACATTTTTCATTGCTGCGTTCGTAACAGTATTCAAAGTGCTGACCAGTGTTTTGGCAGCTTTTGCCTTTATCTATTATGACTTTAAATATAAAGAAACTGTTTTTAACAGCATGCTGCTGACCTTCTTTATTCCGATAACGGTACTGATCATGCCGAATTATTTGCTGATGAGCAGGCTGGACCTGCTGAATACTCCCTGGGGTGTTATGCTGCCGCAGTTTGTTGATGGTATGGGTGTGTTCCTGATGCGTCAGACGATGCGCGGCATACCCAAACCATTGCTGGAAGCCGCTGTTTTAGATAATGCCGGCCCGCTGCAGGTATTGCACAAGGTTGTGCTGCCGCTGATCAAACCGTCGATAATAGCAGTCGGTATCCTGTTTTTTATCAACTCATGGAACGAATACTTTTGGCCGCTGCTGGTGCTGCAGGACAAAGAAACCTATACCCTGCCGCTGGCACTGCAAATGTTTATCAGCGCTGAAGGCGGCAGTGAGTGGGGGATAGCTATGGCTGTCGCTACTCTGACCAGTCTGCCGCCGCTGGCATTATATCTCGTCTGCCAAAAATTTATACTCAATACCTTTATGCAATCGGGGGTCAAAGGATAATATATGAACAGTATTGTATTTGAAAACGTCTGTAAATCTTACGGCGATGCTAAAATCGTCAAGTCTTTGAATCTGGAAATAAAAGAAGGCGAGCGCATGATTTTGCTGGGGCCTTCCGGTTGCGGCAAAACTACTACGCTGCGAATGATCGCTGGTTTGGAAGATATTACCAGCGGTCAGCTGAAAATGGGAGGCAGAGTAGTTAATGATATTGCTCCCGGTGAACGTAATATTGCCATGGTTTTTCAAAGCTATGCGCTGTTTCCGCATCTTTCTGTCTGGGATAATATCACCTTTGGCCTGCATATCCAAAAGCTTCCGGAAGCGGAAATCAAAAAAAGAGCCGATGAAGCCTTAGAAATACTTAATTTAAGAGGCTATGAAAACTATAAGCCCAAACAGCTTTCAGGCGGGCAGAAACAGAGAGTGGCCTTATGCCGTGCCCTTGTAAAGCAATCACCCTACTTTTTATTGGATGAACCGCTGTCAAATTTGGACGCTCAGCTGCGGCAGCAGGCCAGGACAGAACTGGTACGTATTCATGAGATATATAAACCGACAATGATTTATGTAACGCATGATCAGGTAGAGGCAATGACTGTCGCCGATCGTATCGTTGTGTTGAAAGATGGCGAACTGCAGCAGATAGCCGCTCCGGATACGATCTACCGTCACCCGGCTAATACATTTGTTGCCGGTTTTATTGGCGCCCCGTCAATGAATATCCTCAAAGCACGTTTTAACCGTGATTGTATTTGTATCGGCAAGGCCGTACTGCCGGTACCGGAGCTGTGGCGTCAGGTGATCGGACAGCGCAGAGACCTGCTGCTGGGTATCAGGCCTGAGCATTGCCGTTTAAGCGAGGACGCTGCTGTGCAGGGAAGTATAACTTATGTAGAAAATACAGGTAATCAGCGTACTGTTGAATTACAGCTTGAGAGTGGTGAGAATATCAGCGTTACAGTAAGTGACCGCAATGCGGATGTACAAAATTCCAGCGGGATCTGTTTCAGCTGGGACGATGTGAGTCTGTTTGATGTGACAAGCGGCAGGAATATTGGCTATATAGAAAAAGGGGAGGTTTTTACTGATGCAATGGGCAGTTAGTGATCTGGCTTTTGGCGGTTTCAATAAAAAATATCTCAGCGGTTTGCCGTTGACCTATAATATCGAATTTTTTTATGAATTCGGGACCGACCATTATTGGGATACGGTATTGCTGCCGCTGGCGCAGAATAATAAGGAAAAAAGAACATTTTCTATCCATGGTCCCTGTGTTGCTGTAAATCTGGCAGACAGCAGTGATGAATATTATTTAAAAGCCTACGCTCAAACCTTTACCTATGCCCAAAAGATCAAAGCAGAATTTGTAGTTGTGCATACCAATGAAATTTACCATGGTGAGGTTGCCGCAGTTAAAGAACTGGTCTATCAGCGCTTGGCTGAAGTGATCAGCCTGGCACAAAGCTACGGCGTTCAAGTTGTTATAGAAAATGTGGGTCTGCGTCCCTGTGGATCACTGCTTTTTGATTTTGAAGAATATCTGGCACTGTTTGAACGTTATCCGCAGGCTCTGGCACTTTTGGATACGGGACATGCCCACGTTAATGGCTGGAATCTTCCTGAAACCGTGAAACGGCTGCAGAAAAAGCTGTTGGCTGTACATGTGCATGATAACGATGGCAGCGGAGACAGCCATCAGCCTGTAGGACTGGGAACGATCGAATGGGAACCTTATTTTGCTTCTATCAGTGATTATGCACCGAATGCACTGCAGATATTGGAATATGCTTATATTGAGCCGGGAGTTCTTACCGAACACCTGCATAAGCTGGAAAGCCGTTATGGTGCACTGCGATTTTAAGTATAAGATGTAAATAGTGATTTTTAGTTTAGTAAAGCATTTGATTTAAATAGTGATAATAAAAAAGCAAGCCGCTAGCGGCTTGCTTTTTTATTATGCTTTTGAGCTTTATTTTGACTGCAGCCACTGCTGTTTTTCAGGATTGAAGCATTCTCCAAATATGGCGCCGCCAAGTATAAGTACGGCTCCGAGCATTTGTAAAGGCAACAGGACTTCATGTAAAAAGAGTACAGAAAAAACAACTGCAGACAGTGGTTCCAGATAACCGCATATGGCAACGGTCTGGACTGGCAAGTCTGTAATAGAAGAAAAATATAAATAACAGCCGATTCCTGTATTAAGCAAGCCGAGCAGTAAAACCGGTATCCAGTCAATCGTTGTTAGTGACAGAACAAAGTTTTTCTGCATACTGACAAATGCGACGACGATAAAAGAGCCGATGACAAGTTGCAGCAAAGAATTTTCCAAACCGGATTCAGGTTTGGCTTTTTTATTTGCTGTTACCATCAGTGCATACATAAACGCAGACATTAAGCCGCAGAAAAGACCCCAAATAGTTTTACCTTCGTCCAGCGCCTGTAAGTTCACTAGGCACATCCCGGCCAGAACAGTTAAAAAACCAGCTATTTTAGGCCAGGTCAGAGTTTCACGAAAAAGAAAAGGTGAAAGAATCATAACGATTACCGGACCGCAGTAATAGGCTAAAGATGCTATGCTGATCCCGACCTGCTGATAGGCTTCGTAAAGCAGCATCCAGCTTGCTCCCATAGCTGACGCCGAAATGAAAAGATAAAGGCAAGTGTGCTTATTCCGGTAAAAAGTAAACCTTTGTCTGGAAACCGTAAAAACAGTTATAAGAAAAAGGCTGCCAAGCAATAGACGCAGCAGAACAATTTCGTAGCTGGGCAGATTGATATTACTGGCAACGATGCCGTTGGAACCAAATAACAAAAGCGCAGCAAAGTATTTATAGTAAGATGATTTCATAAAATACAAAACCTTTCTTCAAATTGTTTTTATACCAGCCTGCAGTAAAGTTTATTCAAATAAACTTTGCTGCAGGTCTGCCTGATTGCTTGGAAAAGTGCTCAGATAGGCAAATAACTGCTGATTATCCTGAATGATACCATGCTGATGGCATTTTTGCCGCAGCAGCTGCATCAGCTGTTTACTGTTGGGACTGTCGATAACGTACTGATTTCCGTAGGTGTCGATATAGCGTTTTTTCAGTCCGGGGAAGTGTCTGTCCAGCTGCTGGTAAAAGTATTCGCGGTTACCGTCGCGCAGCGTCAGACCCATACCGAAACAAATAATGCCGTAAACGCCGGCTTCGATACAGTAATCTAAAATACCGCGGAGATTAGCTTCGGTATCGTTGATAAAAGGCAGAATGGGAGCAAGCCAGACTACAGTCGGTATACCTGCGTCACGTAATTGCTTTAAAGCTTCGAAACGCTCATGGGTCGTGCTTACATACGGCTCTATTTTTTTGCACAATTCTTCGTCGTAGGTGGTCAGAGTCATTTGGACTACGCATTTTGCAGACGCGTTTATTTTTTGAAGCAGATCAAGATCCCTCAGGATCCGGTCCGATTTAGTCAGCACTGTAAAACCGCAGCCATATTTATAAACAAGCTCCATAGCATGCCGCACGCTGCCGAGTTCGGTTTCCAGAGGAATATAAGGATCTGTCATCGACCCGGTGCCGATCATACATTTTTTGCGTTTGCGCCGCAGGGCTTCTTCCAGCAGTACAAGAGCGTTTTGTTTAACTTCTATATCCTCAAAAGCATGCGGCATTTGATAACAGCTGCTGCGTGAATCACAGTAAATGCAGCCGTGCGAGCAGCCGCGATACAGGTTCATACCATTTTTAGCTGAGAGGATACCTTTTACTTGCACATAATGCATAGCTGTACCTTTCTGTGTCCGGACAAGCGAAAATGCCGAATAAAAAATATCAGAGTTGTTAAATGACTTTCATTATACCATATCTGTCGGTACTGTATTGTGAAAGTGCTGCGTGGACTGGCAGCAGTATTATTTGACAGAGGTAAGTTTGGCTATTATTAAAACGTAAGAGCAATAACGGAACCGGACGGCGTCGTAAAAAAGTTCTTGTATGTCTTGTGGGGGTTACAACAGTGCTAAAATTATAGAAAATATTGTTTGGTAAATGTTCTGCAAGTAATAGCAGATAAAGTGCTGATAAATTTAAAAAATATGATCTGATTACATTAAGATGTGAGGCGGGCAATATGTACGATGAACGCTGTTTGAAAATAATCGGCGCTAATATCAAGCTGCTCAGGACATGCCGCGGTATCAGCCAGGGTGAACTGGCCCGGGCTTTGGTTATCAGTCAAACGCATCTGAGCAATATTGAGTGCTGCAGAGTCGCAGTTAATTTCCGTGTTTTACTACGTGCCGCTAATGCGCTGGAGTGTACATTAGATGATTTGCTGCAGCTGGAATTTACGGAACTGACGAAAACAGTGATGGAGGTCAGGGAATATTTCTCTGCACAGGACGGTTATGCGCTGAATGTCACCGGGAAGCTTGTCATTAAGGAAAAAAGCCCAGAACCGGAGCCTTCGTCAGATAATTACGCCCCGTCCTCCGACAGTAAATATACGGGGACTCTGACGAATATTAAGGCTGAAAAAATGCAGCAGGAAGAATACCGTAATCTTGATAAACGCCGCCGCAATACGATCGAACAGGCGTCGGTATCAGTTGAAGGCGACGGTATTAAGCTGGAATAGGCTGCTGCGGAAAAGAATATGAACAATCAAATAGCAGCATCAAGAACAAACCCCGCCGCCGGTGGGGTTTGACTTTTGTAAAAGAATAGTGAAATTTGCCTGTTAGGTAAGTTTTTTGGTATAATATAACGATACGAAGGGAGGTAAAAGCCTATGCCAATCGAATATATTTTACTGGGCGTCGGGATCGTGCTTTTGGGAATCGAAGCAGTGGTGCCGGGGTTTGGCTTTTTTGGCGTTACGGGTCTGATCTCGCTGCTGGCAGGCTCATATTATCTGCTGGGCGGCGGCGCTGAGGCCGCGTATATTTTGCTTGGTGTTGTACTGGCACTGGGCGCAGTAGTTGCCCTGCTGTTTGTTTATCTGCCCGCCGAAAGCAAGTGGAATCCCTTTGTTTTATGGGAGAAACAAGAGAACCGTCACGGTTATACAGGTGCCGAGGATCACTCGCAGTATCTTGGTAAACGTGGAGAGGTCGTAGCACCGCTGCGTCCTGCGGGAACTGTCATCATCGACGGCGAACGTGTCGACGTGGTGAGCTTTGGCGATTATATCATGCCGGGCGCATTGGTAGAGATCGTGAAAGTGGAAGGCAATAAACTGTTTGTTCAGGAAGTAAAAACTAACTAGTAAAGGAAGTGTTGTGATGTTTGATTTTTTGTTTAACGGCGGGTTCATGTTTATCCTGATCATTGCCGGTATCGCCGTATTTTTGAATTTTGTACCGCTGGCGCTGTGGATCTCGGCTATCGCTGCCGGTGTCAACGTTGGTATTTTCAATTTAGTGGGTATGCGGTTCCGCCGCGTGCCGGCTTCCCAGATCGTGCTGCCGCTTATCAAAGCCAATAAGGCAGGTCTGGACGTCAATGTCAATCAGCTGGAAGCGCATTATCTGGCAGGCGGTAACGTTGACCGTGTCATCGATGCGCTGATCGCTGCTCACAGAGCTCAGATCCCGCTGTCTTTTGAGCGTTCCTGCGCTATTGACCTTGCCGGACGTAATGTGCTGGAAGCAGTACAGATGAGCGTTAACCCCGAAGTAATTGAAACGCCGGTAGTTTCGGCAGTTGCTAAAGACGGCATCGAACTGAAGGTCAAAGCCCGCGTTACCGTACGCGCCAATATTGACCGTCTGGTCGGCGGCGCCGGTGAAGCGACTATTATCGCCCGTGTCGGTGAAGGTATCGTTACTAATGTTGGTTCTGCTGTTAAACACAGCGATGTATTGGAAAATCCTGATTTCATTTCGCGTACCGTTTTGGCTAAAGGACTTGACGCAGGTACTGCTTTTGAGATCCTGTCTATTGATATTGCCGATGTCGACGTAGGCCGTAACATTGGCGCCGCTTTGATGACTGACCAGGCTGAAGCCGATAAACGAATCGCCCAGGCCCGCGCCGAAGAACGCCGCGCAATGGCAGTTGCTAAAGAACAGGAAATGAAAGCCTATACCCAGGAAATGCAGGCGAAGGTCGTCGAAGCTCAGGCCAAAGTACCGACTGCGTTGGCAGATGCTTTGGAAAACGGCCGTTTAGGCGTGATGGATTACTACCGCATGAACAATATCAATGCTGATACTGATATGCGGAAAATGATTGCCGGTTCCAGCCCTGAAAATAGCGGCGAAAAAGGCAGTAACCCGAAATAAGCCGACTGTATGAGCCGGTTATTGTATTGAGATGAGGCGAATGTATGGACAATTTAATGCTGTTTTATCCTCTCATCGTACTGTTGTTTTTTATCTTTTTCGATGTCCGTAACCGCAAGAAGCGTCCTGCGCCGCCACCGCAGCAGCCTGCTGATTGGCAGACGCAGCTGCCGGAGGAAAGGCAGGGGCGCGGCTATGAAGGTGAGGACGAAGAAGCTGTACCGTGGTATGTGGAGTTTCCTGAAGACCGGGCGCCCAAAAAGCAGCCTGAGGCGGAAAATACCTGTCAGGAACCTGCACCGGCAGCAGAAGCTGCTGTTCCGGAACCCTTGTATAAACGTTTTGAGCCACAGAAGCCCCAGCCTGCCTTTAAAGGCTTTCGCAGCCGCGGGACAGTAGCTGAAGATGTACGCTATGGCTTTGTGATGGCGCAGATATTGGATAAACCTCGGTCGCTGAAACCGTACGATGATAGTTTTTGATAATTGGGCAAGATTATTTTTCTAACGAAAGAAGTGTTGTTAGTTAATGAATAAAAAACTTGCTGCTGTACTGCTGGCTGGAGCGCTGCTTTTTGGGGCCGCTCCGCTGCAGGCACAGGAAAGTTCTTCGATCGATGCCGTTACTGCCGGCGTAGCCGATACAGGCAGGGCTGACAAAGAGGCAGAGAAAAAAATAACTGCTTCGACAGTGCCTTATTCGGTGGCGGTGCTGCCGTATATCGACCAGTCGGGCATGGATGAAAAGGGCCGTAAGGTAGCGGCTAATTCTATCAAAGACGCGCTGAAAGAGAAATATCCGCCTGCTAAAAAAGGCGGCGTGAATACCGTTGCCAGTGCCAAAGCTGTTGCTAAGGCGATGCAGAACCATCCGTTTGAAAACGCTGACGCGCCGGTATTGGCAGAGCTTGTTGCCTTTGGTAAAGAGCTGGGCGTCGACCGTGTGATCTACATGGAGATGGAGCCGCCGCGCAACAAGGAAACCGGCTTTATGGTTATCGTCGGCAGTCAGACTTATAGTTCAGTCATTACCATGAAGCTGAAATGTGTGGATGTAAAAACTGAGAAATATCTGTTCAACAGGATCGTGGAGGAAGTTGGGTCATCGTCGGCCGTAGCTTTTTGGAAGATCGGCGGCGCGAGCCAGAGCAGGGCAGTAAAGAAAGGTGTTGCTGCCTGCATGACTGAATTTTTAACTGCTTTTGACTGATAATCTATAGAGAACAAGGTGATATTGGTGTTAGAAAAAATCGATTTAAAACAAAGCCTGAAAAAAGATGCCTATAATGAAAAAATGAGTTATTTTGAAACCAGGCTGGGAGAACTGCAGCGTGCTTGCCGCGCTGCTGGTATTCCTGTAATAATTTTGTTTGAAGGCTGGCGTGGGTCACAGCGCAGCGTCATCATCAACCATATGATGCAGCAGATGGATGCCCGCGGGTTCAGAGTTTATTCGGCTTCCAAAATGGCGGATGAAGAACCGGATCAACCTTTTTTTGAGCCTTTCTGGCGGCAGCTGCCGGCAAAAGGCAATATGGCTGTGTATTACCGCAGCTGGTACTATTTGAAAAATGAATATACCTTTGACCGCGATGCGGATCAAGTTAAAAGAATAAATACGAGCTACAGGCATATCAATGCTTTTGAAAAGCAGCTGACTGATGATAATTATGTGCTGCTGAAATTTTTTGTACACGTTTCCGAAAAACAGCTGAAGGCTAATGTGCAGAAGGCTGAAAAAACCTATGGTAAAGGCTGGAACAAGGTCAGCGAAAGCGACGATGATTTTGTAGATTATCAGCGGTATCTGGAAATCTACGAGAAAATGTTTATCGACAGCGACCGGCCTAATGCCCACTGGTATCTGATTGCCGGCGACGATACGCGTTTTGCCGAGGTCTCGATATTTGATGTGATCGTACAGCGGCTGGAACTGGCGCTGGCCGAAGCGGAAGCCCGCAGACAGAAAGCCGGGCAGCAGCTGGTGTTGCCGCGTACCGAGATCTACGACGTTTTATCAAAGGTCGATCTGTCCAAAGAAATCGCAAAAGCGGAATATAAAGATAAACTGGATAAATACCAGTCCAAACTGAGTATTTTGCAGTATGAAATGTATAAAAAGGGTATTCCTTCGGTCTTTGGCTTTGAAGGCTGGGATGCAGGCGGTAAGGGCGGAGCGATCCGTCGGCTGACGGCAGCTCTCGATCCGCTGGGGTATTCGGTGAACCCGGTAGCGGCTCCCAACGTGGTAGAGAAATCTTTTAACTATCTATGGCGTTTTTGGACACGCTTTCCCAAACAGGGAGAGATCGCCGTTTTTGACCGTACCTGGTACGGCAGGGTCATGGTAGAACGTATCGAAGGCTTTGCAACGCAGGATGAATGGGGGCGGGCCTATGCCGAGATCAACGAGATGGAAGCCCAATGGGCGGAATACGGTACGGTGATAGGCAAATTCTGGCTGCAGATAGATAAAGACGAGCAGTATAAACGCTTTAAGGAGCGGGAGCAAAATCCGAACAAGGAATGGAAGATCACTGACGAAGACTGGCGCAACCGTGAGAAATGGGATGCCTATGAAGCGGCTGTGAACGAAATGCTGGTGCGCACAAGTACTGATTATGCACCGTGGACGATAGTGGAAGGCAATAATAAATATTATGCCCGCCTGAAGGTGTTGAAAACGGTGATCGAAATGTTTGAAAAACGGTTGAAGGACTAACAGCACACTGAGAGAGTATAAACGAGGTAGACAAGTTGACCTGGGAGCTTAAAAATGCGTTGAAAGAAATAGTTGCCCGCGAGAGCGGGGTACAGGTATTTGCGCCTGGCGCGCGGAGGCCGGTGGCCTTTATTTACCCCAATACTTATCATCTGGGGATGTCGAATCTGGGACTGCATATCCTGTATCAGCTCATCAACAGCCGCGGCGATTCAGCCTGCGAACGTTTCTTTCTGCCTGACAGCAAGCTCTTAGCAGAGCATAAACGCACGAAAACGCCGCTTTTATCACTGGAAACACAGAGGCCGCTTGCAGATTTTGAAGTTATCTGCGTGATGATGTCATTTGAAATGGATTATACCAATTTACTGACTATGCTGGCGCAGAGCAATGTGAAGCCTGAAGCGGCAGCACGCGGCGCCAAAGAACCGCTGGTGATCATCGGCGGTCCCTGCGCGACCTTCAATCCTGAGCCTTTAGCAGGGGTTGCCGATGCTTTCGTGATCGGTGAAGGTGAAGAAACTGTCAATAACCTGCTGGACGCTGTTTATGAAGCCAGGGACAAAGGCCTGTCTAAGGAAGATACACTGTTGGAGCTGGCGCAGCTGAGCGGCATCTATGTGCCGCGGTTTTATGAGCCGCAGTACGATGCTGGCGGTATGTTCTGCGGTATGCAGGTGTCAACGCAGGTGCCTGCCAGCGTAAAACGTCAGTGGGTACGTGAACTGGATAATTATCCGCAGACATCGGCAATTATGACAGATGCGACTGAATTTGAAAATATGTATATCGTCGAAGTAGCACGAGGCTGCGGGCGGCATTGCCGTTTCTGCATGGCAGGTTATTGCTTCCGCAAACCGCGGGCGCGCGATCTTGAGCTGCTGCTTGCTAAAATACGCAACCGTCCGCCACAGACTAAAAAAGTCGGGCTGATGGGGGCCGCGGTATCTGATTATCCGTACATCAAAGAACTGACACAGACACTGGTAGATGAGCAGGTACCTTTTACGGTAGCCTCTCTGCGGGCCGACACTTTAGATGTAGAGCTGACGCAGGCTTTGGCTGCCAGCGGTCAGAGGACGATGACTGTGGCTCCGGAAGCAGGCAGCGTGAAAATGCGTAATATCATCAATAAAGGCATTACCGAAGAACATGTTTTTAATGCCATAGAACTGGCAGCGGCAGCAGGTATGAAAAATATCAAGCTGTATTATATGCTGGGCCTGCCGGGGGAAGCTGACAGTGATATCGAAGAAATGATAGCGATGATCGGTCGGGTACGAGAAAAGATGGATGCCGCCCTTAATAAAGGCGATCTGATAATTTCCGTGAATGGTTTCATCCCCAAGCCGTTTACACCGTTTCAGTGGTCGCCGCTGTGCGATGTCAAAACCTTAAAACGCCGTTTTAAAATGCTGGAAACCGCTTTTAAAAAAGCGAAACATATTCAGGTGCAGACAGAATCCTTGAAGGAAACTGTTCTGCAGGCAGTTTTGGCAAGGGGTGATCGCAGGATCGGCGCCGCTTTATTAGAAGCCTTCCGCAGAGAAATGCCGCTGAAGCAGGTGCTGAAAGAGCAGGGACTGGATATAGAGGAACTTGCTGCTGCTGCTTACGAGATCGGCAGGCCTTTGCCCTGGCAGCATTTGGATATGGGCTTTACCGAAGCTTATTTGATCAGCGAGTGGCAGAAGGCGCAGCGGGAAGAATTTACACCGATGTGTTTTGACTTATGCCGCCGCTGCGGTGTTTGCGGGGAGGCACAGGTATGAGTTTCAGATTAAGAAATAACGGGCCGATCTGGCTGGGTGAATTTACGGCGCTGACAGAAGCAGGATTCAGCAACGGCTGCAGCTGCCGTCTGCATGGAGCAAGCAGTATTGTGCCGGACGGATTCAACCTGGCGCTGCATGTGGGCGATGAAGCAGAGCTTGTAAACGCCAACCGCAGGCAGTTTGCGGCGGCGTTGGGTGTGGATGCGGCAAGGTTTACTACCTGTGCCCAGGTGCACGGCAGTAAGGTCGTTTGTGTGACAGAAGGCCTTATCGGCAGCGGCGCTGTGGATTTTGCCGATGCTATTGCCGACACTGATGCTTTGATCACCGATTTGCAAAATGTGCCGCTGCTGCTGTTTTATGCAGATTGCGTACCGGTTTTGCTGGCTGATACAGAAACCGGGGCTGTGGGACTGGCGCATGCAGGCTGGCGCGGCAGTGTGGAGGAGATCGCCCTCAAAACGGTGCAGATGATGTGCCGTCATTATGGCTGCAACCCGGAAAAAATGCTGGCGGCGATCGGACCGTCGATTGGCAGCTGCTGTTACGAAGTAGACGATAAAGTTCTGACGGCGGGTGCAAAATACCGTGAGTGTTTTACGCTTAAACCAAATGGTAAATATCATCTGGACTTATGGCTGATGAATAGATTACAATTAGAAGCAGCAGGACTGGAGCGAGGTAATATCCACTGTGCCGCGACATGTACCTGCGATAATCGGGAACTGTTTTTTTCCTATCGTGCCGAGTTGGGTAAAACCGGGCGCATGGGCGTAAGCATTTGCCGAAGATAAAAAAGGAATAATAGTTTTTGTGGCGAATATAAAACTTTTAGGAGGTCTTTATTTTGTTAAAAGACAATCTGCACAAAGTACAGACCCAGATCGCCGAAGCTTTGAGCCGGCGAACTGAAACTAAACTGACCGGCGATAAGGTAACACTGGTCGCCGTAACTAAAAATCATCCCGTAGACGTGGTGCTGGAATCGCTGGCGCTTGGTGTGACTAATATCGGCGAAAACCGGGTGCAGGAAGCGAAGGAAAAACGCACTATTGTGCCTGACCGCGGCTTCTGGCATCTGATCGGCCATTTACAGACCAATAAAGCCAAGCAGGCCGTCACCTTGTTCGATCTGATTGAATCAGCTGACAGCGAGCATCTTTTGGCTGCGCTGGACAAGGCGGCTGGACAGCAGCATAAGCAGCAGGATATTTTGCTGCAGCTCAACATCGCCCGCGAGGAGCAGAAGACAGGCTTTTTGATTGAAGATTATCTGGCGATATTGCCGCAGCTGGACGACTATAAAAATCTGTGTGTACGCGGTTTGATGGTTATTGCGCCACTGTGCGGCGATATAGAGGAAACACGCCCTGTTTTTAAAGAAGGTTATCGCTGTTTTTGCGAGCTGCGGGCGCAGCGGCCTGGAATCGAGCTGCTGTCGATGGGTATGACTCACGACTTTACAGTAGCTGTTGAAGAAGGCGCCAACATTGTGCGTGTGGGTACGGCCTTATTTGGTAAGCGCGATTACAGTAAAAATAAATGAGCATGAAGGTATGGTGAAATGTATGAAATTTTTTGATCGTATCTCTGAAACCTTAGGTTTATATGAAGAGGAAGATGATGAACTTTTAGAGGAAGAGGAACCTGTAAAAAAGGCTGAAACAGCTCCTAAACGGATTCCCCGCAGTACGCCTGCCGTCAGCAGGGCAGCACTTCCCGCCGAGTCTGCCGCTTTGGAAAAAAGCGAAGCCAGAAGTGAAGTGCCGGCTGAGAAAAAATCCTTCTTCAGCAAAAAGAACGTCCAAAATTCGCCTGAAGGCAAAACCATTTCCATGCCGCTTGCTCAAAAGCAGGTCAAGGTAGTGGTGCTGGAACCGGCTAATTTTGACGATTCGCAAAAGGTTGCCGATTATCTGCGCAACAACCAGCCTGTAGTAGTGAACTTTGAAGGTACTGAAGGCCTGGTGACCAAAAGAATGACCGACTTTATCAGCGGGACTATTTACGCTTTAGGCGGCAGTATGAAAAAAATCGGCCGTAATATTCTGGTCTGTGCCCCGAAAAACGTAGATATCGACGCCAGCGTCAACATTTATGATGAAAAGGGTGGTCAACCGTGGAAAAAATAACAGCTCAAACCGGCCCGCTGGCTTTTATCGGCGGCGGCGCTATGACTGAAGCTATCATCAAAGGTATTCTGGGAGCCGGACTGGCTGACCCGGGTGAGATCTTTGTCGGCGAGCCGTCAGCGGCACGCTGTGAATATTTACAGAAAACCTACGGCATTAAAGCATCTGGTGATAATAAAGCTGTGGTAAAAGATGCAGGGCTGATCATTCTGGCAGTAAAACCGCAGGTTGTTGATGCGGCGATCACTGCTGAGCTTGCTGCAGCAATGCCGCCGCAGGCAACGGTGCTTTCGATCATGGGCAGTGTCGATCTGGCGAAGCTGCATCAGGTAGTGCCGGGACATGCGGTCATCAGAGTGATGCCCAATACACCGCTGGCAGTAGGTGCGGGGATGACGGCGATTGCGCCTGACAGCAAGGTCAGCTCCGAGATGATCGACGCCGCTAAAACTATTTTTGGTTCCTGCGGCGAGGTCGAAGTAGTGGCTGAAAGTGCTATCGAAGCGATCACGGCGGTATCAGGCTGTGGTCCGGGCTATGTCTTTATGCTGATCGACGCTCTGGCAGATGCTGGCGTTAATGCAGGCCTGCCGCGGGCGCTGGCGATCAAGCTGGCCGCCCAGACATTTGCCGGCAGCGGCAAAATGGTGCTGGAAACAGCATTGCATCCGGCGCAGCTGCGCGATCAGGTAACTTCGCCAGGCGGAACTACCATTGCCGGTATCCATGCTCTGGAAAACCGCGGAGTGCGTGCTGCGATGTATGATGCTGTACTGGCCGTGCTGGAACGCAGTGAGAAATTGAAGGGTAAATAACCAATGGCAGATAGAGAAAAGATTTTAAGATATTTTCGGGCCGGCGGCGATGAAGAACTGGCAGCCAAGCTGCTTGATCTGGCGGAAGGGGCTCATAGAAGCCGAAAATTCCGCGTCAGCGATTTTCTTGATCCGCATGGCTGTAATGTGGCCGAGATCGTTGCGGCCAATTTTGAAAATGTGAAGCTGGAAACCAGCGGCGGTTTTAAAAATGCCGAGCGTATGAAAGTTGCTTTTGTTGCCGAAGACTTTTTTGGTCAGCCGGATTTTGGCATGGTCTGCTTTAAAGTCGAATGGGACAAACGCTATTATGAACTCAGTCACCGCGATATTTTGGGAGCTTTTATGGGGATGGGCTGTAAACGCGAGATTTTGGGCGATATTATTTTTATCCCTGAAGGAGCACAGTTCGTAGCCGATAAATCTTTTACTACTTACATTATGAACAATCTGACGCAGATAGGTTCTGCCCCGGTTTCACTGACAGAGATCACAGAAGCTGACCTGCTGCAGAAGGAAGAAAAGGTCAAGGTCATCAGCGCTACAGTTGCAGCTTTAAGGCTGGATGCCGTTGCTGCTGCAGGATATGGCGTATCCCGGTCACGTATGGCTGACGAGATCAAAGGCCAGAATGTTAAAGTAAACTGGAAAGAGGCCAAGAACGCAGCCCAGCCGGTCAGCGAAGGCGATATCATTTCTTTCCGCAGCCGCGGCAGGGTAGAAGTAGCCGAGATCAGGGGCACTACCAAAAAAGGTCGTTTAAGCATCACGCTGAAAAGATATATTTAATGGGGAGGGTATCACGATATGTTGACACCGTTAGATTTAAACAATAAGAACTTTTCCAAAGGCTTCCGCGGATATGACACCGAAGAGGTCGATGAGTTTTTTGCCAAAGTTGCCAAGGATTTTGAACGCCTGTATCAGGATAACGTAGAGCTTAAAGATGCTGTGGAACGAGTCAGCGCCAAACTGGAATACTATCAGCAAATGGAATCCACCATGCAGAACACTTTGGTCATCGCACAGGAAACTGCCGACGAAGTGAAAAAGAACAGCGAGCAGAAGGCTGCCCTGCTGGAGCAGGAAACTGCCATGAAATGCAAAGAGATCACTTCTGAATGCCAGGCTGCTGCTGCTAAAGCAAAAATGGACGCTGAAATCGCGGCGACTCAGGCCAGGACAGAAGCAGAAGCTTATGCTGAAAAACTGCGCAGCGAAGCTGAAAGTGAAACTACAAAATTGCGTAATGACACGCTGGCGGAAATTGCCAGACTGCGCGGCGAAGCTGAGGCCGAGCTGAAGCAGATGAAAAATGAGACTCAGAATTTTGTAGACAAAATGCGCAGTGCCGCCGAAGTAGAAGTCGCTAAAATGAAAGTAACTACAGAGGATCTGTGCAAAAAAATGTCGTCGCAGGCAAAAGACGAGGCCAGCGATGTTTTGGCACAGGCACGTGCCGAAGCACAAAAGCTGACCAGCGAAGCCGACGAACGCTACAGAACGATGATTGCCGATGCCGAAGAACGTTCCAGAACGCTTTTGGCTGACACCGACGAAAAAGTAAGAAAAATGATTTTTGAAGCAGAAAATAAAGCTGCTCTCGCAAAAGGTATCTTTGAAGATCAGGTCAAAAAGGCCGCTGTGCATCGTCAGCATATGATGAGCATTTTGGAAGGTCAA